>ERZ773263.8-NODE-8-length-251031-cov-88.632778_pt1 | contig 251031 bp, 196 predicted proteins | sample MGYA00511076_ERZ773263 | MGnify/ENA primary metagenome ERZ773263 (study PRJEB29015, sample SAMEA2738155) | human oral metagenome | biome: human oral; feature: human-associated habitat; material: saliva | place: China | collected 2195 ... | reverse complement strand
ACTGAAGACTCGTGGAGTTGACTGGTACTAATAGGCCGAAGGCTTACTTTTCAAGGTTGTGTTTGCGTTCACTGTATGGTTTTTGGATAATAACCCTGGGCTTCCTTCGGGAGGCTGAGGCTTTTTATTCGGAAATTTTGAATAACAAAGTTATTCGCTAGATTTTCCGTGGTTATAGCAAGAGGGAAACGCCTGGTTCCATTCCGAACCCAGAAGCTAAGACTCTTTGCGCCGATGGTACTGCACTTTTGTGGGTGTGGGAGAGTAGGTCGCCGCGGGTTTTTTATTCAAGAGGGGAAGACCTTATAGGTCTTCCCCTCTTTTTGCGTACCCAAAAACTCATAGAACGAAAGACACCTAACCCATCAGAGGTGCAGAGGCTCAGAGATTCAGCGACTCAGCAGAGAGACAGAAAAACAGGGGACGCAGCCTAGCCAGACAGCATGCCAACCTGATGCAGGGGCAACGAAATGGGGAGCTCACAGATCCGTTTGAATGACGAAATAGAGGGCGCGGTAGAGAAACTCTTGATACCTTAACAACAAGAGCAGTCCACATCTCTACTCAACGAGTAGAGAGCAAGCAAAGGAGCATCATCATGGCTGATGAGAAGAACATCTACGAACGCTGGAGCGAAGAGCGCCTCAACCCGCCCCTCCCCAAAGAATGGGGACTGAACGAAGAAGACGAAGCCGAGCTGCTCTGGCCCATCTGGCCCCTGCTGTTCATGGGTGAATCTGATACCGAACAGTACGTAGAAACCATCACCGATTATGTGATGGACGTACTCGGGCTGGAATACGACGGCGAGAACGAAGACAGCAAGCTCTGGGAAAAGCGAGTAGAAGACTACGTAGAAGAGCTCATCAAGCGTCGTCGTGCCTTTGCAGCTGAGCTGGGCATTACCCCCGAAATGCAGAAGAACTCCAACCTCAACCGCGCCTTCGCAGCGCTGGAAGAAGAAGGGGTTATCGCACGACAGAACTTCACCTGTTGCGGTACCTGCGCCTCCGCAGAGATCTGGGACGAAATGGATGACAGTCGTGAATGGAAGGGCTACATCTACTTCCACCAGCAGGACACTGAAAGCCTCGTTGAAAGCGGCGGCACCTACGTTGGTTTCGGTTCCTTCCTCGCCTACCCCAGGGACGAAGAAAAATGGAATGCCCTGAGCGATGCGCAGAAGGAAGAAATCGGGGCCCTTCACGAGAAGCTCTCCGTGCAGTTGCTGCGAGAGACGGTTATTCCCGTACTGGAGAAGCACGGCCTGAGCGTGAAATGGAATGGTAATTATGACACCCGTCCCTTCATCGGGGGAGTGGAAGTCTACAACATTCCTTAAACGTAGGGATGCCCACCGAATGGGAGCCTAACGGCCCATGTAGGGGGGGGAAGGGAACTTCTCAATGCTACAGAAGTTTACAAGGAAAATAAGCTGAGAGCGTGAGAATACGCATCACAGCATCTCACTCAGAGTATTAACTAGCCGATACGGCACCCATTCGGTAGGCTAGACGGGTAGCGCGGTACGTCCACACTGGAGATAAGACAGAACCTATCCCCGTGATAAGAACTGATCGACATAGCTTTCAGCTGCTATGTACAGCAGGAAGCTAGAGCTCTAGAACACCCTGCAGGGGATAAGAACAATCCCGTGCCGGAAGAGTCAGGCCATCCGAAGCTTTACTCGGATGACGCTCACTCCAACCGGAGTAGGCTAGAAGAAGTGGATGAACCGCCACCCATATTCCCAACCAAAGGAGCAGGCATGTCGACCGACGCCCGCGAAAAAGCCCGCCAGATTGCGGCACAGCAGGCTAAAAAAAGCCCCAGCAAGGCAAGCCGCCGCTGGCTCCAGCTCGGCGTACTCGCCGTGGTCCTTGTTATCGTAGGTATCATCGGCTTCGTCGTAGTCAACGGTAACAAGAACAACAAGATTGCGGAGAGCGGCCCCGTACCCGCCAGCGCCAACGAATACGGCGGTATTGTGCTGACCAAGGACGGAATCGTCAAAAACTCCTCCACCCAGGAGACCCGCGACTTCAAGCAACTGGCCACCTCAACCTCCTCCGTGACCCCCATGGTCAACGGAACCGCGGCAGCCGTCAATACCCTGCCCCCGGGCGTGCAGACGGCTGAAGAGGCTGCCAAGAACGGTCAGCCCGTGCGCGTGACCATCTTCCAGGACTACAACTGCGTGCACTGTGCAGAGTTTGAGACTAAGTACGGTGAAGAAATCCAGAAGCTCGTCGAAGACGGCACTATCACCCTGGAAATCCGCAACCTAACCTTCCTGGACCGCTCCTCACCCACCGCATACTCCGCACGTAACGCGGCAGCTGCATACTCCGTGGCAAACCAGGTGAGCACCAGCAACTTCCTGAACTACCAGCGTGAGATCTTCTCACACCAGGGCACCGGTGACATGAACAACCAGCAGATCGCCGATATCGCTTCCAAGTACGGTGCTTCTATTGGCTCCGACATGAACGAAGACAAGTGGCGTCCCTTTGTGGACGTGGTTAACGCCGAATCCGCAAAGAACGGTATTCAGGGTACCCCCACCGTCTTCGTAGACGGTGACCAGTACACCAGCAACGACTTCAGCGCTTTCCTCAAGAGCAAGATTGAGGCCAAGAAGAAGTAATGTACCCTCGGTGGGTCCGGCAACCGGCAACGGTTGCCGGGCCCCCGGTCTTTAACCGCTCTCGAGAACTATGCGTGATGCGGAGTTTTAACGAGAGCACCAAAGAAGGTCGGCCCATCGGTCCGTGAGACCGGCCTGAGATAAGGACGGCTAAGCGGAACCGAGGCAGGGGAATAGGGTACACTGGACGGGTTGCCTCCTTAGCTCAGTTGGCCAGAGCATCTGTCTTGTAAACAGAGGGTCACCGGTTCGAATCCGGTAGGAGGCTCTCACGATCCTGATTTGCGCCGACCACCCTCGGGCATATCAGGATTTTGTTGTAGCGAGTGTCCACAGCGTCTAGGGACCCGCACCCGCACATCCACAACCCATCCGAGGAACACGTATGTCTGAGACCTCCGGAACCCCGCAGGCCCCCGCGCCGCAGGGAACCCGCCCCTCCACCCCGCGCAGCATCCGCCCGCGCGAAGCCGGCGACTACCCCCTCGAAGAATTCATCGAATCGCGAGGGTTCCGCCCCGAAATCCAGGGCCTGCGAGCCTTCGCGGTGCTCCTCGTCGTGCTCTACCACGTCTGGTTCGGCAGGGTCTCCGGCGGTGTGGACGTCTTCCTCTTCATCTCCGCCTTCCTGCTCTCGCTCTCCTTCATGCGCAAGATCAACGAAGGCAAGCCCCTCAAACTCTTCAACTACTGGTTGCACGTCTTCCAGCGCCTGCTGCCCGTGGCGACGGTCGTTATCGCCAGCACCACGATTGCCTCGTTCTTTGTGCTTGCGCCCAGCCGCTGGTCGCAGATGATGCAGGACGCCACGAGCTCCCTTTTCTACTACCAGAACTGGAACCTGGCGTTTAGCTCCGTGGATTACTACGCCCAGAACGCCGCCGCGAAGTCACCCTTCCAGCACTTCTGGTCGCTTTCCATCCAGGGGCAGATCTTCATTATTTGGCCCCTGCTTTTTGCCGCCGTCGCCTACTTTGTGCACCGATACCGTGGGAACCTCTTCACGACCGCGGTCTTCGTCTTCAACACGGTCTTTGTTGCCTCCCTGACGTTCTCCATCGTTGAGACCAATAGCAACCAGGGTTTTGCCTACTTCGATACCCGCACCCGTCTCTGGGAATTTGCTATCGGCACCCTGCTCGCTATGCTCACCCTCAAATGGAAGGCACCCGAACGCGCACGCGTCGTGATGGGCTGGATCGGCATCATCGGCCTGGTTACCTGCGGCGCCATCCTGCCGGTTGAGCGAGCTTTCCCCGGTTACCTGGCTCTGTGGCCCGTGCTCTCCGGTGCGCTCGTCATCATGGCCGGTAGCACTAATAGCCGCTGGAGCGTGGACCGCCTGCTCTCCTCGGCACCTCTGCAGAGCCTCGGCAATATTTCCTACGCCCTGTACCTGGTCCACTGGCCCATCCTGATTCTCTACAGCACGGCTGTGGGCACCTCTCGCGTGAACTTTATCGAGGGCGCGGTTATTATCCTGGTCTCTATCGGCCTGGCCTGGCTGCTCATCCGCTACGTGGAGAAGCCGCTGCGCTACCGTAAGGACCCCTTCGTTCCCTGGCTCATGATGAAGATGCGTTTTAAGACCGTCTTCTCCGTGAAAACCTGGGCCGACCAGGTGGCCTTCCTGCTGGCTATTTTCCTCATGGCCGGAGGTCCTCTGCTCATCGCGCAGGCCTGGCTAACCTCGCAGAACACCGAGTCCACCCGCAACGCCGAGTTGCAGGTTCAGACCGTCAACGACAACTATCCGGGTGCGCGCGCTATCGGCGGAGCACAGCAGGGCCTCATCGATAATCCGATTCCCACCGGCGGCGATGTGAAGGCGCAGTACGAATCGCTCAGCGATACCTGCACCGGCGCCTTCGCGCCCTCCGACGCTGCGCTCGCCAGCTACTGCAGCCTGCAGAAGAGCGGAGCGGACGATGCGCCGCTGACCATGATTGTGGGTAACTCCCACGCAGAGCAGGCTCTCAGCGCTTTCAAGCCCATTGCGGAACAGACCAAGACCAACCTGCAGGCCTACCTGCTCGGTGGTTGCCAGTACCCGATGAGTGCCGTGACCGCCACTCACGAATGCTCGGAGTTCAACTCCAAGCTGACCGAGGAAATCCTCAAGCGTAAGCCTCAGACCGTGGTTCTGGTTGCTACCGCGGCCCAGGCCCGTTCCAATGAGGAGAAGATCGACCCCGCTCTGGACGAGACGGTCCGTCGCCTCACCGAGGCGGGTATCCAGGTGATTGGTCTGCGCGATAACCCGCGCTTCGAGTTCAACATCTACGAGTGCGGCCAGAAGGCCGGTGCCGATAAGAGCTCCTGCGCCCGTCCGGCCAGCGAGAAGTACGCCGCCGAGAACCCAGCAAAGGAAGTCTTCGACAAGTACCGCAACCAGGGTGCCGTCATGGTGGACCTGAAGGATGTCTACTGCCCCGACGGGACCTGTAGCGCCGTAATCGGCAATATCTACGTGTACCTGGACGATAACCACGTGAGTAAGACCTACGGCCGCACCATGGCGCAGACCGTCTTCCAACGTGCTGCAGAAGGCGGCTGGCTCGTGGGAGGCAGGGTCAACCTCTAGCCTCGGCCTTAGAGTATCCCGCGCCTTGTGGAGTCCCCCGAACCGTTCAGCGGGTCGGGGGACTCTGCATTTTAATGTCATAAACCGCACGAAAACCGCCTACGCTTGAACGAATGGTCAGGATAGACTAACTTGGAACTTGCTTAGGCTAGTCTAAGTGTATAAACCGCGGATATGGCAGAAAGAACTCGATGAAGGGAATCACCGAACGCACCCTCAGAGTGGAGAACGTTAGCCTCGGGTACGGCGAGAAGACCATCGTCAAAGACCTCTCCCTCGAGTTCCCGAAGGGCAAGATTACCGTGATTATCGGCCCCAACGGCTGTGGCAAATCTACCCTGCTACGTAGTATCTCTCGCCTGCTCAAACCCCTCAACGGCAGCTTCACCCTGGACGGCCGCTCCACCCACGAGTACTCTATGAAGGGATTTGCCCGCATGGGGGGCCTTATGCCGCAGCACCCCATCGCTCCCGAGGGAATTACCGTCGCCGATCTCGTTTCGCGTGGCCGCTACCCCTACCAGGGCCTCTTCAAGCGCAATAGCGCCGAAGAAGACGAGGCGGTTGCCTGGGCGCTGGAAGCCACCGACACCATGTCTCTGGCGGAGCGTCAGGTCACCGAGCTCTCCGGCGGTCAGCGTCAGCGCGTCTGGATTGCCATGGCGCTCGCCCAGGAAACCGATATTCTGCTACTCGACGGGCCCACCACCTATCTTAATCTGGCGCACCAGGTGGAACTGCTCGACCTGCTTGCCGAACTCAATGAGGAGCGCGGAACGACCATGATTATGGTCCTCCACGAACTGAACCTGGCCGCCCGCGTGGCCGACTACCTGGTCGCCATGAAGGAGGGGTCTATCGTCGCTCAGGGTGAGGCCGGCACCGTGCTGACCCGCCCCAACCTCGACGAGATTTTCGGGCTAAAGGCCGAGGTCACCGATCCCTTCGACGACGGTAGCGTCGTGGTCGTTCCGCACCCGCGGGGCGCATCCATACCTGAATAAATCGCGGCGGAGGGGAAGGGGAAGAAAGCGATATCTGGGATTCCCGCCCCCATCATGGGATACTGGATGGCAGGACGCACCTAAGCGACGAAGCCGGTACACCGTACGGGTGTACCGGCTTATTACATAGAAGGGTCATTCTTCATAAGGCCCGGAAAGAAGAACACCATGACGACCCCGCTCCTTGACTCTGACGGCAAGCTCAACGGCGAATCGGTACGCTACGTAGCAATTGGCGATTCGTTTACCGAGGGTGTGGGCGACGTAGACCCTCGCCGACCCAACGGCGTGCGCGGATGGGCCGACCGTGTGGCCGCCGCTATCGGCTCCGTTGATCCTGAAGCGACCTACGCCAATCTCGCCATTCGCGGCCGTCTGCTGAACCCCATTATTGATGAGCAGCTGCCCGTCGCCCTCGACCTTTGCCCGAATGTCGTCACCTTCTACGGCGGCGGTAACGATATCATGCGCCCTAACGTGGATATCGACCAGCTCATGACCCGTGTGGACGAGGCCTTTGCCGCTCTGCGCGCCCAGGACATCACGATTCTGACGATCACCGGTCTTAACGTGCAGGGCCAGGGCCCCTTCGCGGGTACCCGCGGCCGCACCGCCATCTACAACGAGTTGCTACGCGGCATCGCTGAAGATCATGGTGCGCATATCATCGACTATTGGCGCTGGAACGACTTCATCGATTGGCGCCTGTGGGCCGACGACCGTCTGCACATGAACGAGCTCGGCCACGAGCGTTTTGCCTCGCGTGCCCTCGTACAGCTGGGTCTGCCCGGTATCGTTCCCGAGCGTGCCCTTCCTCCGGAGGTTCAGCTGACCGTTCGCGAAAAGGTTGAGCAGGAAGCGCGATGGGTTCGTGAGTTTGCCCTGCCGTGGGTTGGGCGTCGGCTGAAGGGCACGAGTTCCGGCGATAACCTGTCGCCGAAGTACCCGACCTTGGTGCCCGCCGCGGGGGTTTAATCGCGGTTTAGCGCGTTCCTAAGCCCCATAAACGGCCCGTTCGCCCCGTACCGCACGGCGTGGACGGGCCGTTTTTAGCTTAAAAACCGGCTTAAGCTGTTAATCTCACAGCATGAATTTCAACGGTGTAATTTATCGCGGGTCACATGCAGAACGTTCGTTCTTAAGATGGGCAGGAAAGTATATTGTTTCCTTGAATTTAAAGGTCCTTAAAACCTTCTGGACTTGCAAAAATACCTGATTTTGCTAGAATGGATAGGTATGTTTGGCGTAGCGTGTCATGCATACTCCCTCGGAATGCGCACTCCCTCGTGCAGGTGGTGCATCCGACTCAGAACACCGAGATTCCGCGGGATTTAATGGTAAATACCGGCGCGCAAGCTTGCGAGAACCCCCGTGTTTACCTAGAATTTAACGCTGTTCGTAGTGGTGGAAACGCCTCTCGACACTAATAAGCTTCACCGTTTTTCCCGCGGCGGGGATCGATGCGTGGCCTCTCACCCACGCGACGGTCTCAAACACTCTAGCCCGGCGAATAACCCGGTGCTTCTACATTGGTGGCGGGACGCTCACGAGTAACATCGACTGCGTACCGTCATAAAAGTCAATCAATAAAGGAGTGAAACATGGCAGCAGTCTGCCAGGTGACCGGAGCTGTTCCCGGCTTTGGACACAGCATTTCGCACTCGCATCGCCGCAACAAGCGTCGATTCGACCCGAACGTACAGAAGAAGACCTACTGGGTTCCTTCGCTGCGTCGTAAGGTAACCCTGAACGTGTCCGCTAAGGGCATCAAGGTGATCGATGCTCGTGGCATCGATGCCGTTGTTGCAGAAATCATCGCACGCGGGGAGAAGATCTAGTAAATGGCATCCAAGGCTAAGGACCTCCGTCCTATCATCAAGCTCAAGTCCACTGCTGGCACCGGTTACACCTACGTGACCCGTAAGAACCGCCGCAACAACCCCGACCGCATGGTGCTGAAGAAGTACGACCCCGTCGTCCGCAAGCACGTTGACTTCCGAGAGGAGCGCTAAGAATGGCTAAGAAGTCCAAGATCGCTCGCAACGAGCAGCGCAAGGTCATCGTCGCTCGCTACAACGAGAAGCGTATCGCGCTGAAGAAGACCCTGATCGACGAGAACGCTACCCCCGAGGAGCGCGAAGCAGCACGCGTGGCACTGCAGAAGCTGCCCCGCAACGCTTCCCCCGTGCGCGTGCGTAACCGCGACCAGATTGACGGTCGTCCCCGCGGCACCTTCCAGAAGTTCGGCATTTCCCGCGTGCGTTTCCGCGAGATGGCACACCGCGGCGAGCTGCCCGGCATCACCAAGTCCAGCTGGTAAATCTGGTATTTTAGTTCCTAAACGGTTTTCCGTCGTTACCGACGGTCACTCGCTTTAGACTCAAACCTTTTAAGTCTCTGGAAGGGGCACCCTAATGGCTAAGAACCGTACCGAACTCGTTGCAGAGGTTGCAGAGAAGTCTGGTAAGAGCCAGGCAACCGTGAACGCAGTCCTCGACGCAGTGTTCCAGGTTTTCGAGTCTTCCGTCTCCAAGGGCGAGAAGATCACCATCCCCGGTTGGCTGGCAATTGAGCGTACCGACCGTGCAGCTCGCACCGGCCGTAACCCGCAGACCGGCGAAACCATTCAGATTCCCGCCGGTCACGGCGTGAAGCTGACCGCAGGCTCCAAGCTGAAGGCAGCAGTCGCTAAGAAGTAATTCTTGAGACTTTGAATCTGCAGAAGGCCCCCACCATCAGGTGGGGGCCTTCTTTGTGTGTAAAAGGGTGTTTTTCGGGGAGAACCTTGTGGGACACACAGAAAAATTTAAGAAATTTTATTCATAATCCATAAAAGCTATGCATGAGCTGAGCGAAAATACGCGAATTTCAAGGAGCTCTGGGGAAAATACTTATGCAGAGGGTGAGTGGCACAGCTTAAACACAGCTAACTAAAGCTCAGTCTTAGACTCACACTTTAGGCTTATACCAACGGAACGGAGAACATCGCATCGACGAACGATGAAGGGTTCTTCGAACTGCCACCGACCATACACCCCATACACCCCGCATCCCGCGGGGCCTCGCAGAGGAGACCCCACATGGCACGACACAATCAGCATCGCACTGACAATCACCCCGCAGGCGCTCGCCGCGGCCTTCGAACCGGCGCGGCCGCCCTTTCCCTGGCCGCTATCGCCGCTCTCGGCCTGAGCGCATGCGGCACCCAGAACACCTCGAATACCACTGCCACCGCAACTGCCACCGCAATGGCAAGCAACACGGCGAATGCCACGGTCAATGCGGGCAGCGGTAAGGTGACCGTCAAGGCCAGCCCTACCGCCAGCCCCACGGCATCCGCCGGTAGCACCCAGAGCGCCGGAACCGTGACCGTCACCGGTGCGGACGGCACCGGCGTTACCGCGGGAGCCGATGGAAGCATCACCGTCAACGGCGCTGACGGCACCGGTGTCACCGCAGATGCCAGCGGTAACGCTACCGTCAATGGCGGCTCGGGTAACTCCGGATCTTCCGCGAAGGTGGATGAGAAGGCGGGGGAGAGCGCATCCTCAAGGGGTAATAGCGGTAACTCTGGCACCACCGGCAACACCGCTACCGCCAGCGGGACCATCAGCGCGGCTAATGGTTACACCCTCATTGAGATTGAGAGCGATGGCGGTTGGAGCTACCACGCACCCAACGGCGACGTTATTGAGGTAAACGCTGACGGTTCCTGGGAGCGTGTTGGCCAGAACGGTACCGTTGAGGTGAAGGCGGATGGCTCGTGGGAGCAGACCGGCCAGGGTAGCGTTGTTGAGGTGAGCGCCGACGGCACCTGGAAGCAGACCGGCCAGGGTGCAATCCAGGTACCCGTCGTTCCTGCCATGCCCGCTGGTGCCACCGTGAACCCCGTGCAGCCGGTCGTACCCCGCTCTTAAACCGCGAAATTTTTATGGCTCGACCCTCAGCTCACTGAGTAGGTCAAATCCCCAACTCTCAATAGAATTAAAATGGTTGGCTAACCGATAAACGTTCAAATATTCTTTACGAATATTGCGGAACCTTCCCGAACACCCCACCCTGCCAGCCAGCTGTATTGAACAACCACTAGGAGAAAACAATGGCAATTACCCCCGCAGCGAAGAAGACCGCCGCCGTTCTGTCCATCGCCCTCGCAGGCGCACTGGGTCTGAGCGCATGTGGTTCGCAGTCCTCCTCGAACACCACCGCAAGCTCCTCGGCTACCGCATCGCCCAGCGCATCGGCGCAGGCTACCTCCAGCTCCTCGGCTAATGCATCCTCGGCAGCAACCACCTCTGCAGCTTCCGCTTCCGCTACTGCAGACGTGAAGGTTGACAAGGACGGCAACGTCACCGTCAAGGCTAACGACGGCGAAGGCAACTCCGCAGACGTGAAGGTCGGCGCAGACGGCAAGGCTTCCGTGAACGCTAAGGACTCCGCGGGCAACACCTCCAAGACCGAGGCTGGCGACAAGGGCAACACCAAGGCAGAGTCCAAGGACTCTGCGGGTAACACCTCCGTGAGCGGTTCCGAGGTTTCCGAGGATGGCAGCTGGACCGTTCAGGACGACGCCACCAACACCCAGATTGCTGTGCAGGCTGACGGTTCCTGGAGCCGCCAGGATGCAGAGGGTCAGGTTTCCGTGCAGGCTGACGGTTCCTGGAGCATCCAGACCAACGCAGGCGTGCAGGCAACCGTGGACGCTTCCGGTGAGGTGACCTCCATCATGGGTGGCGAGAAGTCTCAGCTGCAGGCTCCGAAGGTTCCCACCAAGCCCGCTAAGGCTAAGGTTGATCCCGTCAAGCCCGCACAGCCCAAGTAAGCTGTAAAGAGCTGATAACGGCTAGTTCGCTCCCCGGGCGTAACAGCCCGCCTGACTAGCGAAGACGCCCCCGTGCGCATCCGACCGTGATGCGTGCGGGGCGTTTTGCGTCTTCAAGCTGCACTGAGAAGACCAGTAGAGCTGAGAAGACCCGTAAGCGGGGGGAGGGGGCACCGCAACATCTCAGAGCTTTCAGGTAGCGGTGCTAGCATGAAAGCGTACGCCGGGCATACCGGGGTACAGGTCAACCACACTACGCACTGCGCCGTTGCAGAGCGGCGCATACAGAAAAGAGAAACCACGGTGAAGAAGTCTATTGCTGTTCTGTCCCTGACCATTGCTGGCGCACTCGGCCTCGCAGCCTGCGGCGGCAACTCCGGCGGATCCAACTCTGGCTCCTCCGCATCGGCGAGTGCGTCCGCTTCCGCAACTGCCTCCGCACCCGCAAGCACCTCCGCAGCAGCAACCAGCAAGAGCACCACCTCCGCAGCAGCTGAAACCACCAAGGCAGAAACCAAGACCACCCAGGGCACCATCAGCACCCCCAGCGGTCTGCCCAGCGAAGCAACCGAAGCACTCAAGAAGGGCCAGGAATCCGCCGAGCAGGCAACCTCCGCAGGCTACACCGCCAGCAAGAAAGGCCTGGACGAGTTCAAGAACGAGGCCGGTGTGAAGAAGGCACAGACCAGCGACGGCACCGTCTACTACAGCGATAAACTCGCTGCTTTCGAATCCAAGGATGGCGCTATTGTCACCATCCAGGATAACGGTGTGTGGACCAGCATTGACTCCAACGGTGTAACCCTCGTCGTGAGCGAGGACGGCTCTTGGATTAAGACCAACCCCAAGGACAACCTCTACACCGTCGTCAAGGCAGACGGCACCGCATCCGTACTGAACACCAAGACCTTCGAGCAGGCAACCGACGTCTCCAGCATCGAGACCCCGAAGGCACCTGCCCGCATCGACGGCTTCAAGGGCACCGCTAAGACCCCGGTCAAGCCCACCAAGATTGGTGACCTCTCTGAGGTTGCAGGCGCCAAGTAAAAACTAGCTCCTGCCCCCGGGCCGAACAGCCCAACAGAACAGGGACACCAGCGCCCCGTGCGCATCCAAGACGATGTGCACGGGGTATTTTCGTATTTTCCGGATGCCCTCAGCGGGCCCGTGCGAGTGGGGAACGCCATCCGAAGCGCAGTATCTCAGTGAGTTTTCAGGTCTCGGTGTTAGCATGAGGACGTATCCCGGATACGCTGGTGTACACCACAGCCACGCTACGCATTGCGCCGTTGCAGAGCGGCGCATACAGAAAAGAGAAACTACGATGAAGAAGTCCATTGCTGTTCTGTCCCTGACCATCGCAGGAGCCCTCGGCCTCGTGGCCTGCGGCGGTTACAAAGTGTCCGCCCCCAGCGGTTCCGCAAGTGCGTCGGCATCTGCATCCGCGACCGCCTCTGCAAGCCCCTCGGCGGCCGCCCAGTCCTCCAGCCCCTCGGCGGCGGAAACCACCAAGGCTGCAGCTAAGAGCACCCAGACTTCCTCGGCAGATTCCTCCGGCGCCGCGGAAGCATCTAAGGGCGTAGGGGATGATTCCCAGCAGTCGGACGAGACAAGCTACAGTGCTGCTAAGGAATTCGTGAAGAAATTCCAGGAGAAGCCTGGAGTGAAGAAGACCGAAAGCAGCGACGGAACCGCATACTACAACGATGAGGTTGCCTACGTCGAAGGCAAGGACGGCACCGTTATCGGCATCAAGAGCGACGGCGAGTGGACCAGCATGAGCTCCGATGGAGTCACCGTTTTCGTGGACAAGGATGGTTCTTGGGTTGCGACCAACTCAAAGGATAACCTTTACACCGTCGTTAAGGCGGACGGCACCGGCGCCATCATGGACACCAAGACCCTCGAAGAAGGCACCGACGTGTCAGCCATCAAGACCCCGAAGACCCCCGGCCGTATCGATGGCTTCAACGGCACCCCTGTAACTCCCGTCAAGGCAACTAAAATCGGTAAATTCTCTGAGGTCGTAGACTCCATGAAGAAGTAAACAGAAATAGCTTCCCGGATCTGGGATCCGATACCCCGCGCGTATCCGAACGTGATGCGTTCGGGGTATTTCTACGTTCAAGGGAAGAATGAGGGTCAGAATCTTCCCAGGTAACGGTGCTAATATATGGACGCGCCCAAAAACGGGTGTCACCAACCACATTTATACATAGCGTCGTGATGATGTCGCGACGCATGACGGAAAGAGAAATCCGCCGTGAAGAAGTCTATTGCTGTACTGTCTCTGAGCCTAGCAGGCCTGCTCGGCCTGGCCGCCTGTGGGTCCTCCCCGAAGAGCCCGGATAGCAGCCAGAGCGCATCCTCCAGCGCTTCTGCCTCCGCTACCGCCTCTGCAAGCGCGAATAGCTCGAGCTCCTCCAGCGCCTCCTCCGAATCCACTAGCTCCTCTAGCTCTTCCTCCGCTAAGGCTGAGTCGACTTCGAGCTCCTCCGCTAAGTCCTCCACCAAGGGATCAGAGACCCAGGCGAGCGGTTCGTCGGCTAATCCCGCCCTGCCCAATGGCTCCAGCGATAGCAGCTACGGCCCGAAGGTCTACGAGACCTACAAGGAAGCTGTCGAAGAGGCTAAGAAGGACCCGAGCGCCAAGAAGACTACGAACGCCGATGGCAACGTGTACACCGCCTCTGACGGAAGCATCGCTATTGTCGAGGCCAAGAACGGTAACTACATCGCCGTTCAGAACGACGGCAGCTGGCTACGCGTGACTCCCGAGGGCGAGGCCGTCACCGTGGATGCGAAGGGCTCCTGGGGCCTCTTCAAGACCAACGGTGAAGTGGCTCATGTTGATGAGAACGGCGCAACTTCCATCGTGAATATCAAGACCTTCGAGGTTTCGACTGACTACCAGTCCCTGGAGGTGCCCAAGACCCCGGCTCCGGTGGGAGATCTCCCCGCTCCGAAGACCCCCGTCACGCCGAGCAGCGTGGCAAAGAACTAGCAGCACCCATCGCCATAACCGGCGACTGACTAGACCCGTTTGCCCCGCACGTATCCCCGTGGATGCGTGCGGGGCGTTCTCGTACGCGCTTTCGGCTTCCGGTATTTTTCCCCGGTATTTCGGGTGTAGAGAGCGCCGCCGGAGCCCAGACTTTTCCCAGGGAACGGTGCTAGGATGATGCCGTGCCCCAGACAGGGCACGTCAGCTACACCCATACACGGCGTCGTGACCGGGTTACGACGCTTGACGGAAAGAGAATGTCTCCGTGAAGAAGTCTATTGCTGTATTGTCTCTAAGCCTGGCAAGCCTGCTCGGCCTGGCCGCCTGCGCCCCCGCGGTGAAGGCCCCCGTAGCCTCCCGTGATTCCGCATCGGCAAGCGCCTCCGCCTCACCCTCTGCCTCGCCCTCCGCCGAGGACTCACAATCTGCCAGCGAATCCCCCTCCGCAAGTAGCGAGAGCTCTTCTAAGCCCTCTTCGAGCGCCTCTGCCCGGGAGACTGCTAGCAGCGACTCAACAACGGATGTGGACAGGGCTGCCGAGTCGCGGAAGATCGCCATGGATCTCTACAAAGCGTACGCCCGTTCAGTCGCCGCCGCTGAGAGGGCCCGCACCGGCATCGTGAAGGGTGAAAACGCCGATGGTAAGACCTACACCTCAGAAAGGAACAAGGTCACTTTGGTTGCGGGGAAGGACAACGAGTACGTCATCCGCATCAAGGACGACGGTAGCTGGAGCCGTGCAAGGGCCAACGGCGAGGCGGAGCTAGTGAACCCCGATGGTTCCTGGGTCAGGATTAAGCCTGACGGCGAACGCATCGAGGTCAAGGGGAGCGGTACCGTCTATATTTACTACCACCAGGGCGATGTGCCCAAGGACCTCATTAACACCCTGGAAACACCCAAGCTTCCCGCCCCCGTGGAAGGCGGCGTGGGCGTCCCCAAGGAACCTGTGAAGCCGACGAAGATCAGCTCGGTCACGAACTAAAATCCATAAGAAGCCTCACATATCGCGGCACCTCGGTCCGTGCGCATCCGTTTCCGATGCGCACGGACCGATTTTTAATATCTGCCTGCGCGTCTCTACCTGAGACGGGGTTACTCCTTTGGGACAAGCTACACGTGGTCGCTTGAGAACTCGAGACCGAGTGTCTGAAGAGCCGCACAACTCTCAACAACAGGGAATATGACTTAATATGACGGGTCGTTAAGCCCCCAAGTCACAAAGCTCAACTCCCGGCGAACCACACCAACCACGCTGGCATAATGGGGACAGCAAACCATCGCGCCCGCACACGGCGCACCCAACAGGAGAGAGAACCCATGAGCGAGAACACCACCCGCACCGTACGCGTGCGTGCCAGCGAACTCGAAGGCCGAGCCTGGCTCAACACCGGCGACAAGAACCTCACCCTGCAGGATCTGCGCGGCAAAATCGTTATTCTCGACTTCTGGACCCTCTGCTGCATCAACTGCCTGCACGTCCTCGACGAACTACGCCCCCTCGAAGAAGAATTCTCCGACGTGCTCGTCACCGTCGGCGTGCACAGCCCCAAGTTCGAGCACGAAGCCGACCCCGTAGCACTCGCCGCAGCCGTCGACCGCTACCACATCACCCACCCCGTGCTCGACGACCCCGAGCTGACCACCTGGCAGGCCTACACCGCCCGCGCATGGCCCACCCTCGTCGTCGTCGACCCCGAAGGCTACATCGTCGCCCACCTCTCCGGCGAAGGCCACGTACAGGGCCTCACCTCCCTCGTGCGCGAACTCGTCGCCGAACACGAAGCGAAGGGTACCCTGCACCGCGGCGACGGCCCCTACGTGCCCCGCCCCAAGGCCGCCGGCACCTACGCCTTCCCCGGTAAGGCCATCGAACTGCCCGCCGAATTCGGCCCCGCAAACCTCTTCGGCAACCGCGAGCGCACCTACCTCGTCGCCGATAGCGCACGCCACCGCATCCTGCAGGTAGCCGCCGACCTCAACACCGTCATCAACGCCTACGGTGGCGGCGACGACCCCGTAAACCGCCCCGTCAAGGGCCACGTCGACGGCACCGGCACCGAAGCGCGCTTCAACGAGCCCGCCGGCCTCGCCCTCGTACCCGAAAACCTGCGCGAACAGCTCGGCTACGATGTGCTCGTCGCTGACACCGTCAACCACCGCCTGCGCTCCCTCAACCTGCGCACCGGCGAAGTACGTACCCTCGCGGGTAACGGCGTGCAGCGCGTCATCGACGGCGACAACGCCGTCACCGGCGACCCCAACCACATTCCCACCGGCGTGCCCGCAACCGAAATTGCGCTCTCCTCGCCCTGGGACGCTGTCTACTCCCGCGAAGCCGGCCAGTTCATCATCGCTATGGCAGGCACCCACCAGCTCTTCGGCTACGAACCCGTCACCGGCGCCATCAGCATCTTCGCAGGCTCCGGCGTGGAAGGACTCGCCGACGGCCCCGCCGCCGACGCCTGGTTCGCCCAGCCTTCCGGCATCATCGAAGCACGCGACGGCAGCCTCTGGGTCGCATGCTCTGAAACTAGCGGTCTGCGCCACGTCACCTTCACCGACAATGGCGTACAGGTCACCTCCGCGGTCGGCAAGGGCCTCTTCGACTTCGGCTTCGTCGACGGCGACTCCGAAACCGCCCGCATGCAGCACCCCCTCGGCCTGACCGAGCTGCCCGACGGGTCCATCGCCGTAGCCGACACCTACAACGGCGCTATCCGCCGCTGGGACCCGGTGGCCGGCACCCTCGGCACCCTCGAACGCGGCCTCGACGAACCCTCCGACCTGCTCGTCGAAGAGGTACCCGGCGAGGACCCGCGCCTCATCATCGTGGAAACCAACGCGCACCAGCTCGTGCGCGCCTCCATCCCCGCGAAGGCACAGCACGTTGACGAAGGCGCTATCACCACCGCGCGCCCCTCTACCAAGCTCACCGGCGGCACCCTCGAATTCGTCTCACGATTCACCGTGCCCACCGGCCAGAAGCTCGACACCCGCTGGGGCGACCCCACCCAGCTGAAGATCTCCTCCACCCCCGAGAACTTCATCCTGGAAGGCGCCGGCACCTCCACCGGGCTGACCCGAACCCTCGTGCTCAACCCCGAGATTACCGAGGCGGTCCTACACATCACCGCCCGCGCCGCCGCCTGCGACGGCACCCCCGACGGTGACATCCCCGAGCACGCGGCTTGCCACCTCTACCAGCAGGACTGGGGTATTCCCGTTGTCGTGACCGGTGACGAGGCAGACGAAAGCGAACTCGTCCTGGACCTGCGCGGTATCAACTAGTCACCTAAATACATAAAACAGGAACCGGTACATATCCTCGCTCCTACAGGGGAACCCGCCCTCGCTTCGCTCGGGCACCCTGATGTCGCTACGGATAATACTGACCCTATTTCTGTTGTGCCGCCCTGATACCGCTGCGGATAGTACCGGTTCCCTTTGTCCTTTGAGGATTGTGGGACGCGAAAGGGCCGGGTCATCCTCGCTCCTACAGGGGCACCCGCCCTCGCTTCGCTCGGGCACCCTGATGTCGCTACGGATAGTACCGGTTCCTTGTTGTCTTCAGAATATTTGTGGTTTCAGAGCGGCTGGTATGTGAAAGGGCCGGGTCATCCTCGCTCCTACAGGGACACCCGTCCTCGCTTCGCTCGGGCACCCTGATGTCGCTACGGATAACACCGGCTCTTTCTCAACCCATATAAGCTACGAGCCAGTATGCTCTTCGCTCCTACAGGGGCACCCGTCCTCGCTTCGCGCGGACACCCTGATGTCGCTTCAGAGCATACTGGCTCTCGCGTTCAACAGCTTTAGAATGAGACTCGGACCGCCTTCGCGTCCGCCTCCACCGAGGCCTTCAGCGTAAACGGAATCTCCTTCTGCACCTGCGAGCGCGCACCCGTGTACAGATCCAGCTGCGTAAACGACACCTTCACCGTGCCCTTCATCGGCTGCACCGACCACACACCCGAGGTATTCACGCTCACCTGCGGATCCGCGACCTTCTCAACGGTCCACTGAACCGTCGAATCCACGCGGCCGCCGAAGCTGTACTCAAACGGGCAACCCGTCGGGTACAGCGCGTTCTGGGCCGCGCACTTCTGCAGGTGGTCGTTAATCTGCTCCTTAACCGAAGCCAACGCGTTATCGCTCGGCTTCAAATCGACGCGCGCCACGTGCTCACCCTGATTATTCGTGACCGTCTCCGTCACCTTCTGAGCCGTGTACACCGTCGAATCGTACGAGACAGCGTACGTACCCGGGTAGAACACCGGGAACGTCGCCTCGCCCTCGTCCACCGCGACCTTACGGTTATTAATCGTCGCGGCCTCCACACCCTGAATATTCACCTTCACCGTAGGCAGGGTATCGCCATCGATAGCCCACTTATCGAAAAAGCCCCAGTGGGTACCCGAATGATGCAGATGGAAATCCGTGTGCTGCGGCTGCCCGTCCAGAGTGTAGGACGCGCGCACCGTCGCCTGCCGGCCGTCCTCGCTCGTCTCAACAACCTCGTAATCCACCCGCGACATCGAGGCGACTGAACGCTTCAGCGCCTCGCCGTCCAGCAGCGCCGCATCCCCGGCAGGAATCTGGGCGTTCAGCAGGCCGCGCGCATGCGAACCGTTCCCCACGCGCAGGGCATGGAAATACTCCCGCACCTGGCCGGTCGGACCGTACACCAGCTTATTCGTCATAATCAGTGCCGCCGCCGCAATCGAGGCCGCCACCACAACACCAATCATCCACAGGGCCAGGACCCGTTCCACAGGAGAAAAATTACGCATAGAACCAGAGTAACGCAGGTAGTCCGGCTAGGATTCACGACGACCACACACTAAAGTGGAGTGTATGGCAGAACGCGCTCACGAAGTACCCGCCAAATACGGCGAAGTCCACGAACTATTCCACCCCCGCATGCGCTCCTACGGCAGGCGCATCGAGGCGTCCATCCCCGGCACCATCGTGCTTGTCGCCGCGCTCGCCTTCATCTTCTACAAACGACCCGCGCTGCCGTACACCATCCTTGTGCTGCTCATCGGCACTATCGCCGGCATCAACCTCTACTCGGTGCTCAAACCGACCATTATCGTCATCACCAAGACCCACGTGCTACGTGCCCGCACCTTCGGGTGGTTCGCCGTACCCCGCGCCGACATCAGCCACACCATCTTCGCGGAGAAGCTCTACCCCAAGAAGGCCTACGGCCAAAACCTCAAAACCATGGCCGGACGCATCCGCTACCGCAGCTTCCCCGCCATGTGGGCCGTCGACAAGGACGGCAAGCAGCTCATGCGTCTCGACGGGCGAGTCTGGGACGGCAAAACCATGCGTGAGGTTTCGTCGAAGCTCTCGGCCAAAACCACCATCTACAAGCAGATCAACGTCATCAGCATGGACAAGGAACACAAGGGCCTCATCACCTTCAACGAGCTGCACCCCGGCTGGCGGTCCAGCCTGCTGACCATCCTCGCAGTCATCGTCGTGGTCATCCTCTTCGCGGCCTCCTTCCTGCCCGAAGAGATCGCCCGCAACATCTACATGATCCACTAGGCGGATGCGCCCCTCGGCAGATGCGTAAAGGCCCGGCACCCACCCCGCAACAGGGGAGGCGCCGGGCCTTTTGCGAGCCTTGCCTAGCTCCGAAAGCTGAGCCTAGTTCTCGGGGCGGGAGAGTACCGCCACCAGGAACTCCGAAGAGCCCTCCTGATAGGGGTGCATCTGCCACGAGGAGTAGGTGTTATCGACGTTCAGGCCGACCTCGCGGGCATCGGCCAGGAACTGCTCGAACGCGTAATCGCGGCCCGGACCGGAACCGTAACCCACGACGGCGCGGCCACCGGGGGCCAGCACGCGGCGGAAGTTCTCCACCACCGGCTTACGGGTCGAACGGGCGAGGAAACCCATCACGTTACCGGCACACACCAGAAGCTCGAAGCCGTTCTCCGCGGTGGCGTCACCTTCGATGCCCAGCACCTCCGGCAGATCCACCAGGTCGGCGGTAATCCAGGTGGCGTCCGGGCAGACGCGGCGTGCCTCTTCGATAAGCTCGGGGTCAATGTCAACGCCGGTCACGCGGTGGCCCAGGGCATGCAGCTGCTTGCCCACGCGGCCCGGACCCGAGCCCGCGTCCAGAATCTTCGCGCCGCGCGATGCCAGGGCGTTCACCATGCGGGACTCACCGGCCATATCGTTGCCCTCGGCCTCCATGGTCTTGAAGCGGTCGATGTACCACTGCGAGTGATTCGGGTTGGTCTCCTTCTTGACGAGCCACAGGGACTTCTCGCGTTCGCCCGGCGCGTTGAAACTCAGCATTGCCATAAATACTCCTTTGACAGGGTTGAGGACGCGCCCGCCCGGTCGTGAACGAGCCGCGGGAGCGCATCTGCGGTATAGCGCTACCTTCTAGCTTAGCGCTTGGGCCGGCGCTGACACCGTGAGATATCGGATGGCGAACGGAAAGGCTTGCCCCGAGCGCAAAGCGGAAAAGTCCGGGGAGCGGACAGCCCGCGCGACGGGGCAGACTATCGGGCCGAGTTTAGAACGGGATTAGAGGTGGTCACCCTGGTGATTCTGGGGCTCCTTCAGCGCGCGGCGGTAGGCCTCCTCGGCCTCTTCCTTCGCCAGGCGCGCCGCCTCGGCGAACTGTTCCTCGATATCGCCCATCAGCGCCTCGACCTCCTCGAGGCCAACCGCCGGGCCTCCGGCCATCAGGCCGTCAGAGCCCAGCACGACGGCCAGCGGCACGCCGTAACCGAAGTTCGCCGCGCTCGCCGACTCACGGTCAATCAGCGGGGTCAGGCCCTCGGGAAAACTACCGTTATTGCGCGACTTATTCAGCGACTCCAGGGAGGAGTACACCGGGTGCAGGGCCACCTGCGGCAGACGCTCCTGCCACTGCGGCATAGTCTTCAGGAACTTGACACAACCACCGCAGGTCGCCGAGACGAACACAAGCACGCGCGCCTGAGTCTTCGCAATCTCGCGCATGGTCGTGCGGCGGCCATCCTCAAGATAGAGGGCGCCCAGCGGGATGGGCATGCGCACGTACAGCTCCTCGCCGTTCTCGTCGTACACCGGCTCGGGCAGGATAACCTGCGGACGCTCATCCGCCGCACCCAGGGCGTCGCCGCGGCGTACCGCATCCAGGGTTGCCGCGATGAGGGCGGCCCCACCCGCCCAGAGCCAGCCGGAGGCATCCAGTGAGAACAGCGTGAAGAGCACACCTGCGCCGCCGGCCAGGGCCGCCGCGTGGGTACCCGCCGCAGCTACCAGCAGCGACAGATTGCGGAAGAGGGTGTAGCGACTGACCGGGGCCGTCGACTCAGAACCGAAACAATTGCAGCCCGCAGTGCGTCCCGTCGCCAGGGCGCGGGCAATCACCACCGTGTAGAAAATCATCAGGACCAGAGCCAGGCCCGAGGCGATTACGGTGGGCAGCCGCACGGGCGACAGCAACAGGACGGCGGCTAGGGCGATTTCGAACCACGGCAGGATGAGCGACACGGCACGGGCCGGCGCAATCTTCTGCAGGCCGAGGTTTTCGATGCCGGTGACGGTGCTCTGCGGGTCCTTCGCCTTCGCAATACCACTGATGAGTAGGGTGAGAGCGATGAGGGCCGTGCACAGAACCAGGGGCACGGTGGGGAAAGTGAGCATGGGAATCCTTGAGTGAGGTGATTGGGGAAAACCGTTACAGAAGATTTTACGCCCTTGACCAGCGGGAAGAAGCCAGCGGGAAGAAGGAGGAACCGGGGTTCCACGGGCTTTGCGGTGGCACGGAGGGAGGCCGCTATGTGCCGAGGGTTAGAGGAGTACGAGGGAATGTATTTCCGCCTGGAAGCGATTCCCGTCGTGGTTTAAGAAGAACCCCTCACCGTTCAGTGAGAGGTTCTGGAAGAGCGGCTGACGGGAATCGAACCCGCGTATCAGGCTTGGGAAGCGTGCGCTCTACCATTGAGCTACAGCCGCATCCCCTCCAGTCTAGCGTGTACCGTGCCGGTTCGTGAAATGTTTCACCCCGCCCAATGTGACGCACCACCCGGGTCGTGCCGGGCTCGAGCCTGCGGTCTGCGGGCTCTGCCAGGTATCCTTTAAACGTGCTTATTTCAGATCGCGATATTCGTCAAGAGATTGCTGATGGACGCATCGTCCTTGAACCGTACGATGAGTCGATGATTCAGCCTGCAAGTGTGGACGTGAGGATTGATCGTTTCTTCCGTCTGTTCGATAACCACAAGTACCCGCATATCGACCCCGCGCAGCCGCAGGAGGACCTGACGCGTCTGGTGGAGGTGGCTCCCGACGAGCCGTTCATCCTGCACCCGGGTGAGTTCGTGCTGGGCTCGACGTATGAGAAGGTGACCCTGCCCGATGACGTGGCCGCCCGCCTGGAGGGCAAGTCCTCGCTGGGTCGTCTGGGCCTGCTGACCCACTCAACTGCTGGTTTTATCGACCCCGGTTTTTCGGGCCACGTGACGCTTGAGTTGTCGAATATGGCCACTCTGCCGATTATGCTGTGGCCGGGTTCGAAGGTGGGTCAGCTGTGCTTCTTCCGTCTGAGCAGCCCGACCGAGCACCCGTACGGTTCGGGCGCGTACGGTAACCGCTACCAGGGTCAGCGTGGCCCGACGGCGTCGCGTAGCTATTTGAACTTTCATCAGACGATGATTCCGACGGAGTCGTAGTCTATTCCCGTTTGGGGTTGGGGCGCGGGTGGCCTGCATGGCTGGGTCGCCCGCGCCTCCTCATATGGGCGTACGCCCGGCGTCTCGTGCGTTCACTCGCGTGCGGGGCTATTCTCTCACTCATTTGAAGGATTGTTATGAATCTGCTTCCTGTTGTTCTGCGCCTGGCGGGCGCGGAGGTTTCCGTCTACCTGATTGACCAGTCTGAGGCTTTTGTCGAGGGTTTTAAGCGCGCGTGGGAGCCGCTGAACCCCGAATTCTTTGAGACTCCGGACGAGGCCTATGAGGCGGTTTCGAACCACGACCAGGTGCTGCTGGTGCACCCCGTATCTGACACCCCGATTCTGGACATAGCCCAGCCCCTGATGGGCCCGTTCACGAAGGTTGGCACGCTGCGCGTGGATAGCGTGGAGCAGGGCCTGCAGGACCTGACGAGCCGCATCACCGTTGCGATGATCGAGCAGCTGGTGGGTACCGGCGTGATGCTCCATTCGGCGGTTATTGGTGACCCCGAGTCGAAGCGCGCCCTGGCCCTGGTGGGCGTTTCGGGCAGCGGCAAGACCACGGCCTCGCGTTTCTTGGGCTCGAAGCTGGCGTACCTGACGGACGAGACCGCCGTCATCTCGGATGAGGGCTTCGTGACCCCCTACCCGAAGCCGCTGTCGGTGATTGTCGACCCGAACGCACCGAAGGAACAGCAGAACCCGGTTGAGGCCGGTCTGAACGTGGTCGACCCCGAGGACCGCGGCTACAAGCTGACCCGCATCGTGCTGATTTCGCGTGACGAGCAGGCCAAGGAGCCGCGCCTGGAACGCGTGCCGCTGCACGAGGCGCTGGTGTTCCTGAGCGAGCAGAGCTCGGGCCTGGCGAAGCACCCCGAAGGCGTCGTGTCGCTGGCCAAGCTGGTGGAGCGTTGCGGCGGCGTGTGGCGCCTGGTGTACTCGGAGGTTGAGGATACTTTGCCGCTGGTGCGCGAACTGCTGAATGGTGGTGAGCTGCCGGGCGCTGATGAGGTTGAGAGCCTGGAGAAGTACACGGTTGAGGATCACCTGCCGGGCGTGTACCTGAACGGTACGATTGTGATTGACCGCGCGCCGGGAACCTCTGCGGTGCGCGTGGGCGAGGACGGCCCGTTCCTGCTGCTGCAGGACACCGCGTTGAACGAGCTGTCGGAGTTCGCGGCGGAGTGCTGGCTGCAGGCAGAGGGCGGCATCTCGTACGATAACCACTACGAGCGCATGGCAGAGCTGTTTGAGGGTCTGCCGGTTGAGGCGTACGACGAGAACGTCAGCGCCCTGGCGCAGGGAGCGATGCTGTGGGTCCGCGTGATTGATGATCCGCTGATTGATGACGCGACCTGGGCCCGGATGACCAGCGATGAGGTTCTGGATGAGGAGCAGCAGCAGATTGCGCTGGATTCCTCTGAGGAAGCTGTCTCTGATGATGAGGATGACGTGGTGGAGGACTAACCACCGCGGCTTACTGACACGGCTCTCTGGCGCGGCTTACTGAGCTCCGATTGATAGGCGCTGCTCGATAGTCACTGCTTAAGCACAAGGGAGGGGCGGGTAGAAGAATGATCTTCTACCCGCCCCTCCCTGCGTGTTTGCAGGCTTGTATTTGCGGGGTTTGCAAGGACGCTTAGCCCCGCGACGCCTTACTGTGAGGCCTTACCGAGCAGCCTTACTGGGCCGCCTTGTCGCGGCGCTTCTGTTCACGCTTCTGCTCGCGGCGAGCCGCACGCACACGCAACGGGCCTGGTGCCTTCACCGGCAGCAGCAGGAGCAGACCCGCCACCACAACAATCAGAATACCGAGCACGCCCCAAATCTGCGCGCCCATCAGACTCACGCACAGGCCGAAAAGCATCGGCGCCAGGAAGCTCGTGGCGCGGCCGGTGGTCGAGTACAGGCCGAACAGCTCACCCTCGGTGCCGGGCTCGGCCAGACGAGCCAGGAACGTGCGGGAGGCCGACTGCGCCGGACCCACAAACAAGCAGAGCAGCAGGCCGCACACCCAGAACACGGGCGGCTCGGGGAAGAAAAGCAGGGGAATCGCCACCACGATAATGCCCACCAGTGAGATCACAATGATGCTCTTGGGGCCGAGGTAGTCGTCCAGGTAACCGCCCAGAATAGCGCCGACCGCCGCGACCGCGCTGCCCGCGATGCCGAACAGAATCACCTGGGAAGTGCCGAAACCGAACGTGCCGGCCGCCAGAATACCGCCGAACGTGAAAATGCCCGAGAGGCCGTCGCGGAACACCGCCGAGGCAATCAGGAACCACAGGGTCTGCGGGGAGGTCACCTTCAGACGCACAATCGTGCGCCACAGCGCCTTGTAGGAGGCGAGCAGACCGCCCTGACGAGCCGGGGAGAGACGCTCCATGCCGAGCTCCAGGAAACGCAGCTCGCGTGTGGGTAGCACCTCCGGTAGGAAGCGCTCGCGGGTGCGCATACGAATCAGCAGCGGCACACAGAAGATGAGGCACCAGGCCGCGGCGAACAGGGTCACCGCGCGGATGTTGAGAGCCCCCTCCTCGCTCAGACCCAGGGACGAGGGGGACAGCACGAAGCCCCATAGCACCACGGCCAGGGCGAGGATGCCGCCAATGTAACCGGCGGCCCAGCCAGTGCCCGAAATCTTACCGATATTATTCGGGTTCGACACGCGCGGCAGCACCGCGTTGTAGTTCACGTACGCGAACTCGCTAAACACACTCGCGGCAGACACCAGGAAAACACCCAGCCACAGGTAGCCTGGGTCGGGGGCGACGAAGAAGCAGGCCGCCATAAACGCCACGAGCAGGACCGTGTTCACGCCCAGCCAGAAGATACCGCGGCCCGACCTGTCGTTGCGCTGGCCCGTGACCGGGGCGAGAAACGCGATGAGGAAACCCGCAACCGTCAGACCCAGCGACAGCGCCGAAGAGGTCTGCTCGGGCGTGCCGAAGTAACCGCTGGTCAGGTAGACCGTGAAGATGAAGGTCATCATAATCGAGTCGAAACTCGACGAACCGACATCCCACAGGACCCACGCGGTCACCGAACGGCGACTCGTGGCGTGGTCCACGGCGGGACGGGCAGGCTTCTGCTGGCGGGAAGAACGAATCATCATGAGGGGGCTTTCAAATGGCCGAGCGGCGTCGCATCGGCCGGTGCTGCGGGAGGCTGGTACGCGTTAGAAAAGCGCGGGCGGTACGCACCGCGAGGGTACGCACCGCCCCGCATCACTGAACGAAGCATTCAGGGATGGTCTTTACTTGAAGAAACGGCGCTGCGCGCGGGCGATGCCGAAGCTGACAACGGCGCCCACGACGGAGGTCAGGACGGTCCAGAGGATAACCTGGCGCAGAGTGTCTTCAGAGTCGGCGGAAATGGCGGGAGGCTGGTTGCCGGTTGCCTTCGTCCAGGCGGCGCCCAGACCCTTACCAACCAGGGCAGCTGCGCCCATGTTGATACCCGCAATAGCAAGCTTAGCGACGGGATTCATATGTATCTCCTTTGGTGTTAATGATGCGGCGCCTCACCCCCGAACCCCCTCGGGGTAGGAAGGATAAATATGAGTGCCATTCCTAGCGTATAGGGTTTCTCCGGCCCGTGTCGCTTTCGGAGTAAACAATCCCGAAAGTGTACACCGTACAAAAACGCCGCATACACAGGAGTATGACATAAAACTACCCGAACTAGCTTCAACGCCTCCGGGTGTCTACAATCGTTTCTGGCCCCAATTGTGTTACGCACCGGTGTGCAAACCAATCCGCAGCCGTGGGGCCAACACGACAGGGGAGCGCCACCGCGGCGCTGAGAGTGCACAGCAGACCCTCGAACCTGATCCGGTTAGTACCGGTGTAGGGAGTCGAATCTTCTCGGTGCCCTCGCCCATGCAGAGGGTGAGGACATTCCCCTTCCAACGACGGAAGGAAAAACCGCATGTCACACACCACCGACACCACCGCGCCCAAGCGTCCGGCGCCCCGTTCCAGCCTAAGCTGGCGAGTCAACGAAATCGTTATTGCCGCAGTCATCGCCGTGGCCTGCGCTATCATCTTCTGGATCTGGGATATCGCCGTGAGCCCCGCCGCCAAGACCGCGCTCGTCGCGGCCCCCGAACTGCGCCCGCTCATCGCCGGCGCCTGGCTGCTCGGTGGTACCCTCGGCGGCCTGCTCATCCGCAAGCCCGGCGCTGCCCTCTTCTGCGAGCTCGTTGCGGCGCTCATCTCGGTGCTGTTCACCGGCGGTGCGTGGAGCGGCGAGATTCTGATCTCCGGTATTATCCAGGGCATCGGCGCTGAAATCATCTTCGCCGCCTTCGGCTACCGTCGCTGGAACGCCGCCATCGCCGTTCTGGCCGGTGCTCTCAGCGGCCTGTTCATGGGTGGCAGTGAAATCCTGATTTACTACCCCGACATGGAGCCCGTCAAGGCCGTCACCTACGTGGTCTGCTCGGTCGTCTCCGGCGCAGTCATCGCGGGCTTCCTGGCCTGGATCCTCGTGCAGAACCTCGCCAAGACCGGCGTGCTCTCCTCGCTGGCTTCCGGCAACACCCGCCGCTAATCGCCAGCCACTAGCCACCAGCTAATCACTCACCACGAGTCACCACTCGGCACACTACAGCAGCCACACAAAAGGCTAAGAAAGCATTATGGAAGCAACACCGCGCGGGGCGCGCATCGAGCTCAACAACTTCAGCTGGCACCACCCCGGCCGCCCAGAACCGGTCATTAACGGACTCAACCTCACCATCAACCCCGGTGAAAAAGTCCTGCTGCTGGGCACCTCCGGCGCCGGCAAGTCGACGCTCCTGCACGCCATCGCCGGTGTGCTCCACGATGACGACGGCCTCTCCGCAGGCGGGACCATCACCCTCAACGGTCAAGACCCCGTAGAAGCGCGCGGCACGGCGGGCATGATGCAGCAGGACCCCGAATCCTCCATCGTCATGGCCACCATCGGGAACGACACCGCCTTCGGCCCCGAAAACCTGCGCGTACCCCGCGAAGAAATTTGGGGACGCGTCACCGAGGCGCTCACCGCGGTCGGGCTCAGCCCCCTGCCCCTCGACCACCCCAGCAGCGCCCTGTCCGGCGGACAGAAGCAGCGCCTCGGCCTGGCGGGCATCCTCTCGATGCACCCCGGCGCCATGATTCTCGACGAGCCCACCGCCAACCTCGACCCCACCGGCGTGCGGGAGGTGCGCGACAGCATCCTCGCCGCCGCGGAGGCGACCGGCACGACCCTGCTCGTCGTGGAACACCGCGTGAGCATCTGGGCGCCGTACATGGACCGCATTATCGTGCTCGGCGCGGGCGGAACCATCACCCACGACGGCGCGCCCGGAACCGTGCTCGCCGAAGCCCGTCGGGATCTCATCGACGCCGGCGTGTGGGTGCCCGACTACGTGCCGCGTGCACCGCAGAACGCTATCGGCGAGGCGGCGGGCAGCGATACTGCAACCGGCGAGGTGCTTCTCCGCGCCGAAAACCTCAGCATTACCCGCGCGCAACCCACCCCCAAGCAGCGACGCGCCCGCCGACGCACCATCAAACGCCTCGGCGACACCCCCGCGCCCGTACCCGTCGACCTGCCCGTGCTGCGCGGCGGCATCAACCTCACGCTGCGCGCCGGCGAACACCTCAGCGTGCTCGGCCCTAACGGCGCCGGCAAATCAACCCTCGCGCTCACCCTCGCCGGGCTACTCACCGCGCCCGACGGCACCCTCGCCGCCACCGACACGCTCCGCGACCACGGCGCCGGCCAGAACGGTCAGAATGGCCAGCGCGCCCACTGGGACGTGCCCACCTGGACCCCCGCCCAAATGCTCAGCCGCATCGGCTACGTCTTCCAAGAACCCGAATACCAATTCATCCGCGGAACCGTACGCGAAGAACTCGAGCTCGGCCCCCGCCGACTCGCCGCGCTCAACCGCGTTCCCCTCGACGAAGATGAGCTCGCCGCACGCACCGACGACCTGGCGGCCCGCCTGCGCCTCAACCACCTGCTCGACGCCAACCCCTTTACCCTCTCCGGCGGCGAAAAACGACGACTCTCGGTCGCCTCCGCGCTCGCCACCGCACCGAGAATACTCATTCTCGATGAGCCCACCTTCGGGCAGGACGCCCGCACCTGGGCCGAACTCGTCGACCTCATCCGCGAACTCCTCGCCGACGGGACCGCCGTCATCTCCATCACCCACGACGAAGACTACACCGCGGCGCTCGGCGGCAAATCCATCACCCTCGAGGCGCTCGAAGCTTCCGAACCCTCCGGACCCCAGGCAGCCTCCGGAAAGGAGAACGAATGAACACCGACTTCTTCGGCACCATCGACCGAACCAGCTACTTCAGCAGCCTCAACGCCGGCGTCAAGCTCATCGTCTCCTTCGCCCTCATCATCGCCGCACTCATCGTGCGCGACCCGCTGACCTCCGGAATCCTCTTCGCCCTCGAACTGCTCGGGTTCATCCTCGTCGGGTTCCGGCCCGTCAACGTCCTCGCCCGATTCTGGCCCATCCTGATCGCCGTGATCACCACCGGCTGGTCCGTCGCCATGCTCAGCGCCAAAACCGGCGACGTGATCCTCAACCTCGGCTTCAACACCATCACCACCGGCTCCGCAGCCGTCGGCGCAGCCATGATGATCCGTTCCCTCGCCATGGTCCTGCCCACCCTCGCGTTCGTGCTCACCACCGACCCGACCGACCTCGGCGACTCCCTCGCGCAGACCTTCAAACTGCCGGCACGATTCGTGCTCGCCACCATCGCCGCGCTGCGCCTGGTTGGCATCCTCTTCGCCGAATGGAACGCCCTCGGCCAGGCACGACGCGCCCGCGGACTCGGCGCGGGCCAATCCCTTGCCGGACGCGCCCAAACCTTCGGCGGGCAAAGCTTCGCCCTGCTCGTGCAGGCCATCCGCCGCGGCTCCCGCCTGGCCGTCACCATGGAGGCGCGCGGCTTCGGCGCGGGCGAACGCACCTGGGCACGTGTGCCCTCGTATTCGCGCCGTGACGTGCACGTGAGCATTGCCGCCGCCGTCATCATTGCTGTTGCGTACGGTGCATCTATTGCGGCGGGTACGATCCAGTTCCTCTGGGGCTAGTTCGTTCCTGAAGTAGGTTGCGGTTCCGGTTTCGTGGCTCCGCTCGGGAAGCGGTATTCGCCCTCGCTCCTACAGGAAAACGGGTGCCGCATGTTTCCTCCGCGCCTAGCTCTACTGGGGACGTGGGTAGGGAGGCGCCCGCACTCTTCCTTCGCTCCTACAGGGGCACCCGCCCTCGCTTCGCTTCGGGCACCCTGATGTCGCTTCAGGAAGGTACGGCGCCTCCTGTCCTTGACCTCAGACAGCACAAAGGGACGGCATTATCCTCGCTCGGATAATACCGTCCCTTTTTATGCGTTTAGCTCTGCTGCGCCAGGTAGTTCAACAGCGTGGCGGTCAGCTCCGGGTCATGCGCCAGCGCCGTGCCGTTCAGGTGAGTCACCGGCGCAATCAGACGCACCGACGACGCCAACCACACGCCGTCCGACTCAAACAAATCCTGCGGGTAGAGCGGTCCGAAGCCCAGCTCCCAGCCGGCCTGGCGTGCCGCCTCGAACACCGCGCCCTGCGTGGTGCCGGGAAGGATGCCGTGGCTCGGCTCGGGCGTGTACAGCACCTTCTTGCCGTCCTCAATCTTGGCGACCAGCACCGAAGAGGTGGCGCCCTCCAGCACGCGACGCTCATCGGTGATGAAGATAGCGTCATCCGCGCCGCGCTCCTGCACATACCGCAGAACCGCCATGTTCACCGCGTAGGAGAGGGTCTTCGCACCCGCCAGCAGCCACGGGTAGGCGCTGTTATCCATCGGCTCGTGGCCGCGCGGCAGCAGCATCGCCTTCACACCCTCAGTGCGGCGCTTCACGATGGATGCGGGCACCGGCGAGGCAATCAGCAGCGTGTACGGGCCCGGCTGCATGGAAGTGACCGCCTGGGTGGGGCCGCGCGAAATAATAATCTTCACGATGTGCTCTTCACCCAGCGCCGTTTCGGCACCGGCGGTCGCCTCGCGCATGAGGCGCTCCACCGCCGAACGCAGAATCTCAGGTTCCGGGTCGGGCAGATCCAGCATGCGCGCCGACGATTCGAGGCGGGACAGGTGCATGCCGAGCTTACGCACGCGGCGGTTGACAGACAGCATGGTCTCAAAAACGCCGTCGCCGCGGGTGAAGCCCTGATCATCAACGCTGATGAGGGGCACGGAGGGATCCACGAAGACACCCTGCGGGTTCTGCTCGTTCAGAAGAATTACGGTACTAGACATAGTTTTATTGTACGTTCGCAGCCGAACTGTAGGCAGGAGGCGCCGTACCTTCCTGAAGCGACATCAGGGTGCCCGAAGCGAAGCGAGGGCGAATGCCGCCTCCCGAGCAGAGCTAAGCGCATCAGAAAAGGGGCGCCGCATGTTTCCTCCGCGCCTACGCAGGGGCACCCGTCACCCGGACGCTCCGCGCCTCCTCGCTCCGCATCGGAGAGCGTCCGGGCTGACACCCTGAGGGCGCTTCCGGAAAACGCGGCTGCCCCTGCGCTCATGCACAGGCACAGCAAAGCCCCGGATACGCAACCCCTTAGCGGGTCGCCCATCCGGGGCTTTAGCTATACAAAAATCAGCAACAGGCTAGTGGCCCGCCGGCGCGCCGTGACCCTTACCAGCGCCGTGGCTCTTACCGTCCGCCGAGTAGTCCGAATCCTTACGCGGCGTAGTCCACAGAACCAGCGCCGTCAGGACCGCGAAACCCAGAATGGAGAAGCCCATCGGCAGGTACTCATGCTCACCGGCAAACGACACCAGCGGCGCCGCCAACGCGCCCAGCAGAGCCTGAATCGTACCCATCACCGCCGAAGCACTACCCGCCATGTGGCGCGCCTCGTTCAACGCCAACGCCGAAGCATTACCAAAAATCAGGCCGCACGAGCTGGTCAGCAGGAACAGCAGAACCAGCGTCGGCACCAGCGAAATACCCACCAAGAAGCTGACCGTCAGCAGCACAGAAACCACGAGCAGGCTCACCACGCCGACATTCACAATGCTGCGCTGCGCCACACGACCAACCAGATTCGTCGCAATCGCACTGAACAGCACAATACCAATCGAGTTCACACCGAACACAATCGTGAACTCAGTCTCGGACAAGCCCAGAATCTTCTGCAACACAAACGTCGAACCGGAAATGTACGAGAACAGCGCACCAAACGCGAAGCACATCGTCAGCATGAAACCCATGTAGCGGCGCACCTTCAGCACCTTCGGCAGCTCCGAGTACACGCTCAGGGCGGTGCCCTGGTAGCGTTCCTCCACCGGCAGGGTCTCCTTAATCACGAAGATCACGCCGAGCATCATGACCGCGGTAATCACGCCGAGCACATGGAAAATATCGCGCCAATTACCCCACGACAGCACCCAACCACCAAACAGCGGCGCAAGCACCGGCGCGAAGCCGTTAATCATCATCATGACGCCCATGAGCTTAGCCGTCGCCAGGCCCTCAGTCGTATCAGCCACGATGGAACGCGCCAGCACCGCACCAATCGAACCGGTGAAGCCCATCATGAAACGTGCAAAAATCAGCAGCTCAATATTCGGCGCGAAACCACACGCCACCGTCGCAATGAAGCAGACAACCACACCGAACAGCAGCGGCTTGCGGCGGCCCGTCTTATCCGACAGCGGACCCACGACCAGCTGGCCGAGCGCCATACCCACCATGAACGCGCTCAACGTCAGCGATGCGTTCGTGCTGGTGGTGTTCAGGTTCTCAGCGACTGCAGGCAGTGCCGCCAGGTACATGTCCGTAGCCAGCGGAGAAATAGCGGTCAGCAGCGCCAAAACAACAATGAAAAGGGGCGATAACCCGAAGGAGGTCTTAATCGACTTCGAAGACATTAGCCTTAGTTTTTCTTTCTGCGTGATGCGCGTGCAACGGCGCCTGCGGCTCTACAAGACGTGGACGCGGCGGTACCGCCCCGGGGGATGAGCTTGCGCAGGCTAGAAGCACAACTTTTTTACCCTAGCAGAATTGGGTGTGGCTTCGTAAGTTAAATGTTTGAGTTCCTGTAGGAATCTCGGGTTTGCCTTATTGAAAATATATATAATGAGAATTGTTGTAAATTGTATTCTAATGATTGGGGGTATTTTTAGAATTTAGATTATCAATGAATTTTTTCTGGAGTCTAAATGATTTTCTTTTTGAAGATTTGGGTATTTTGTAGCTTCTGATATTTGTGAAAGGTGCAATGTGGCTTATTTTTCGGACTTCTGGTCCCACTATAGCGCAAGGTTGAAGAGGGTCTTCAATGATCCCACTGAGGATAAGACGGAAAACTGCTTATACGGGAAGGTGCGTACTGTTTCTCGATGGGTGATTCGTTATTTAAAGAAAAAGAATCAGGAATCAATTGATAGATTTGAAGATTCTTATTTTGGAACCTTTATATTTATTTTGGTGGTAATTGCTCATTTGGGTGCCTTAATTTATGTATTTGGGCTTTTTATTGCGGGACTATCGAGCCGCAAGGGAGATTTCTCTGAATTTGACCGATACTACGCTATTTTTGAAATCTCTGTAAACTTTTATATTCTTCCTCCAATGATTTATTTGATTATTGTTTTATTCTTTGGGCATTTAATAGGCATTTTCTTTCGGCGGGCGCATGACTATAACGGTTATTCTATGAAGTGGGTATATGAAGGATATGTAAAAATGTTGGGGAATGTAACAGTGGCTGCAATTTTGATTGCAATTATTGTGTATGCGCTAATGGCGATAGGTACAGGTTATAATTCTTCGTACACGCTAGCTGACTACATAACGTGGGCCGTATTCAGTGCTAGTATCTGTGGATCATACTTTTTCTTCGTTAAAGCTTTTTATGATACAAAAAGCTTTTTCACTTACCCATCAATGAGTATTTTATTCTCAATTTTCTGTGTTGGTTTGTCTCTGTATATCTTTGACATTTTTTTCGCTGGAGATTTGCTGGATATTATAGCTAAGGTTGGAAATTCGGGACATGCGGATGCGTTTCTTGAAAGGGTTCAAAAGATTCTAGTGGATGAGCCCAAGGGAGATCCTGAAGAATATAAGAGAAAACTTGAAGAATTTAAGAAATCTCTATTGGAAGGCCATCTTTGGCTTGATAAGAAAGACCCTAATGCTTATGGTGTCGCTCTAAGGGTTATTAAGAATATCTTGCTAATCGCAACTGGTATACTTTATGTTCTAACTTACGCCTTTGGGCGGTATAAGGCTAAGAAGTCTAAACAGTGACATTCAAGAAATCTAGAGCCTGTATATATTGATATTTTGCTATCATGTTAAAGATAGGATAAATAGTATTTCCTGTTTTTAATGTATCTTTAAATATTCTATTAAACTGTAAAATAATAAATTTTTTGTTATTTTGGGTATGTGGTGGATTATGGAATATCCTTTCACCTTAGGAGATCTAGGGTGAAAGGATATTTTTATTGTGAAATTTTCAAAATATATTCAGTATCAGTCCGCCGCGCTGTCGTAGATGAAGTCCACGGTCGCGTAGTCCTCCGGGATTTCGGCGAGCAGCGCCTCCTCCTGCGCCGCCCAGCGTTCCCAGTGCGGGCGGAACGTGTCACCGTCACGAGCCATGGCGCGTTCGTGGCGCACCTCGTCCGGGGCGGTTGCGAGGATACGCACCTCGCAGGCACCCGCAATCGCGCCGACACCCTCACAGATGATGACCTGCGTAGCCGCCGGGTCGACGGTGCGCACCTCACCGGGGGCGCCCGCCTCCCAATCCCACGGGGTGTAGGTTCCGGCAATACCTTCGGTCAGCTGCACGGAGAGCGCGTCCCACGCCTCCACGCCGTCGAAGAGGCCGTCCCAGCCGGGGTAGAAGTCGTCCAGGTGCAGCACGTGCACGCTGTGCCCGGCGGCGGTGAGCTGCTGCTCAAGCTGCGCGGCGAGGCTGGTCTTGCCGGTGCCGCTACGGCCGTCAATGCCGATAATCAGCGGGATCTGCGCGAAGTCAGCGAGGAACTGCGCACGGAATTCGGTGAATTCGGCGGTGCCCATGTCAAAGTCGTTGCCGATGCCGTGCTCCAGACGCAGCATGTCTTTGCAGAGCTCCAGGATTTCGGTGGTGCCGGTGACGCGGCGGTTCTGGTTCAGGGGAATACGCTGACTCACTGCGCGTCGCCTTCCTGCTTGAGGTGGTTGATGAGGCCGCGTGCGGCGGCGTCAATGAGGTCGGTGGTGTACACGAAGTCGCGTTCGCTACCGTACCAGGGGTCGTAGATGCCGAGCTGGTCCAGGTGGGTGGTGGTGACCTTCGGGTCGAAGCTGCGCATCATGCGGATTTTGGCTTTGTCGTCGTCGTTGCGGGCGAGGGCTTTGAGGCGCAGATAGTGGGGCGCGTCCATGGCGAGGATGAGGTCGTTGCGGTCGAAGTCCTCGACGGTGAAGACGCTGGCGCGGTGCGCGGACGGGTCGATACCGCGGGTGGTGAGCTGCGCGGCGGCGCGCGGGTCGATGCGGTTGCCTTCTTCTTCGTTGCTGATGCCGCTGGAGGTGACGGTGACGGGCACGCCGGCTTCTTGGGCGTGCTGGCGGATGAGGTATTCGCCGACGGGGGAGCGGCAGATGTTGCCGGTGCAGACAGTCATGATTCGGTACATGGTTCTAGTGTATCGGTGGGGTGCTGGGCAGTTGCGCGGCTGGGGCTTGGGGCGGTGCTTTGGGCGGCTATGTGACCGGCGGATGCGCTCGCGGAGGCACACTCGCTGCAGGCGCGCAAGGGCGCGCGAAAGCCCCGCCGACGAGGGGCCGGCGGGGCCTTTTAAATATTTAGGGAAATATTGTATTCATATTTCCTAACATCTTGTGGGAGGGACTGATATCTCTGGCCGGGTTGCTGTATATTTTAGTTTTTCCTTTAACGATATATGCTTGTGAGCCAATTGGGTAATACATATTTTCGGCTTTAAAATTTTTATCCTTGGGAATGTATCCAATATGAATAAAATCAAATTGATGCCTAGGTGAGTATATGAATTTTGCCCAGAAGAATGTATCGTCTTTAAAGTTTCCAGCAGTGTAAACGAAATATGCCAATTGACTAAATGACGATTGCTGAAAGTTGACGCTCCAATGGAAGCGTGAGTTTTTAAAATCTGCTGAGGTAAATTCAACTAGCTCAAAATTTGAACCTTGCATAAATTTGGAATCTCTGAAGAGTGCATCTGTCTCAAAATGAGTTCCACGGAAATCTGTAAACCCAAAGAATCGAGTATCCCGAAAATCTGCAATTATATTGCTTTCAGCTTTTTTGAATCGGGAATTCCAGAATTTTGTATAATCGTTTGATATCCAATTAATTTCTTCTGATTCTCGACCCATCATATCCATATGGAAATATGAGCCGGTAAAGAGCGCATTCAGATGGAATTCAGTAGTGGAAAAATCCGACACGCCATGGATTCGAAGGCACTCAGCTTTCAATGAATTATAGAAATGAGCTCCGTAAAACGACAGCGTTTTATTAAAAACACTCTTTGAAAGATTTGTAAATCCATGGAATTTAGATTTTTCAAAGTTAATATCGGAATGAAAAGTGCAGTTTTCAATACTTGCATTAATCCATATTGATTTTTTAAATGAAGTGTTTGGGTAGAAATTCGCACGGCTAAAGTCTGCATTTGGGAAATGCATACCATCGAGAGGGTAAAATATTGGAGCATTTGCGAAATTGAATTTAAAAACTTCCCAAGATTGCTCTAGGGTTTCATTGTTGTTTTTGTATTCTGTATAGTTTTCCATGTATTTGGTTCTTGCTTTAAGTTCGCCGAATAGAAGCTGTCGGACATTAGCTTCGTCTTTAGGTGCATTGTTTGATTTGAGGTCGTTTTCTGTGCAATTTTCCGGCATCGATTGAATATATGCACAGATATTATTGATAATTGTTTGACCTTCTTCTTTACGTTTTCCTGAGTCGCTAATAGATTCATCTGTAAGCCATTCATCGACTAGACCCATAAGCGTATATATTCCGCCTAATCGGATGGCAGCTTTATCGTCAGCGAGTTGTTCAATAGCTTTTGTGTAGCGAGTTCGACGTTCTGCCTGTACCTGTCGTGTATGATCATTGCTGTTCTTCTGGATGTCGTCCTCGACCTTGCGGCGGTCAATCTGGTTCTTCCAATTAGTCTGCAGAAGAGTCAAGATAGCGATGATACCGCCAGTTATGTAGAGGATATGTAGACGAAGGTCTGCAATTGCTTTTGGCTTTGAATAGTCCGTCGAATCTTTCGGGATAAGCGGTTTAAGGAACGGAAGGAAATTCCAGGATTCCCATAGAGGGACTGTAAGCGCAAGGAACCCTCCGAGGATTCCGAGGCTCACAAGTAAGCCAAAGAAATGACGAATATAAAAAGGCGACTTCTTTATTGAGGTCTCATTGTCTGCCATGACAATCTCCCATCTACTCTGAAAGGAACGGTTACCTTTCAGCATAGTGCAAAGCTGCCTAACCTGCGCTTCTATTGGCTACATACGAAGGCCCCGACACATTCAACGTGGCGGGGCCCCTGGATATTATTGCGCAGGCTCACTGAAGCGGGTGTAGTCCTGCTTCTCTTCGTCCCAGGAATCCGGGTCGTACAGCACAGTGCCGAGAGGGAGAATGAACGTTCTATTAAGAAGCTCCGCCGTGCCGCAACTGAAGCCATGCGGGCTCTCCGGGCGTGCCTCGAACAGGTAATCCTGCGGATCCGCCTGTGCCGAGAACCGGGCCGTCTGCAGTCGCTCCTCCAAATCCTCAAAGGACGGCTCAACGTACGCGAAGCTAGTCTGCCTGAAATCTGCCCGCTGACCGAACGTCGCATCCGCGAAGTAGGCGCCCTCAAAGCTCGCCCCGTTGAAGCTCACTGCTCCCGTGAACATGACTCTACGGAAGCCGACAAACGCTGTGAATGTTGTCTTACTAAAATTGGCGTCCTGCGCGAAGGCCGCGTTATCGAAGTTCGCTCCCTGCGGGAAGTCCATCTCATAGCGCGTCCTCGGAAGCGCAATAAAAGACGCCCGGCTGAACGTGGCGTCGCCGTCGAACCGCGCCCCACCAAAATCCTCGTACTGCGTGAAGGACGCCCCGCTAAAGTCCGCCGCGCTCGCAAAGCGTACGTTGCTGAACATTGCGGACTGCTTGGTGGCTATACCGGCAAAGCGCGCGACCCCGCCGAACAGCGACTTGGAGAACACCGCCGGACGGTTGAAGACCGACGCGGCGAAGTGCGTTTCATCGTGGAACGTGGAGGCGGTGAACACTGCCTTTCCGTCAAAGGTGACCGCCGCGAAGCTGACTATGCCTGCGGTGTTCAAGCGTGAAAAGTTGGCGTCGGATTTGAAGGCGGATACCGCGAAGTCAGCCGCAGCTGAAAAGACCGCGTCTGAGAAGTCAACCTCGCCGGTGAAGGTTACGGTCGCGAAGCTTGCCGCGTCCGCAAAATGTGCCCCGCTGAACTCTGCTACGCCCGCGAAGTGTGCGGCGCTGAACCCCACCCAGTCGTTGAAGTTCGTGCTGTTGAAGGATGCGTCCGCGGTGAACTGCGCCGCCGAAAAGCTGGTGTCACCGTGGAAGGTTGCGCCGGAAAAATCCGCCGGGCCGTAGAAGGTTGCGGAGGCGAAATCGGCGTCCTGGAAGTACAGCTGCCGTAGCGGGTAGAAGATGGGTGCGCCGCCAAAGTCGAAGTGCAGGTCAGCCCATATGGGCGATATTGGTGGTACCGCGTGCTGGTCTTCACTGTTATCTTTCTCGGTGCTCTCGGCGGCGGCGAGGCGGCGACTGAACTCCATGAAGACCGTGCGGCGTACTAGCTGCTCTTCGCGTAGTGCCTCCTGATCGCGCGTGAAGTCGCCTTCGTACCCTTCGGGGGCCTCGTCTGCTTCTAGGACCTGCCGACTCTGCGCGAGGGGGTAGGGCGTGCGGATGCGCCCGGTCAGCGCGTCGATGATGGCTTGGGCTTCTTTGCGGCGCACCTGCTCGGGGAGGGAAGGGTCGGTGAGCCATTCGTCTGCGAGGTTTGCGAGCGTGTACGCCCCGCCGAGGCGTACGGCGGGCTGGTGCCCGTCGAGGAATTGTTCGAGGGCGTGCGTGTAGCGTTCGCGCCGCCCGGCCGGTAGGTTGCGTGCCGGGGTGTTTTTGTGTTGCCGTAGCGCAGTTAAGAGTTTGTTGAGGTTCATGATGGTGTTCCCTTCCTGCTCCGGTGCTGGCTTATAACCAGCATAGGGGAGGACCCCACTCTTGTGGGCTTGCGCAGTGGGCAAAAGGAGAAGCCCCGCCTGCACGATACGTGCAGGCGGGGCTTCTTCTATTGAGCCTTACTTGGAGGGGGTTTCTCCTTGATTATCAAACTTATCTATTGGCTTCGCAGGCTCACTTATATCGTTTGAATCAGGATCGAAAAGTATCGTGCTGAGAGGTATCCTGAACGATTTACCGAGGAGCTTAGCCGTTCCGCAACGAATAGGTTTGCTTTCTTCTGTAACGGAGAAATTGTAATCCCGCGGATTCATAGCTGCGGAGAACCGGGCATGCAAACACGTGACAATGAAAGTTGGCTTAAATTTTGTGAAGGTCGCTTTGTAGAATCCAACACTGCTTTTGAAAGTAGCCTCGACAAAATTTGCGTTGCTTGTGAAGGTTGCCCCTCCAAATTTAGCCTCACCGGTGAAGATTACGTCGCGGAAGATAGCATCACCTGTGAACGTCGCATTATTGAAGTTAGCCTCATGAGCGAAATCTGCACCCGTAAAGTTTGCTTTACTATGGAATTCTGCATTATTGAAATCTGCATTGCCGCTGAAGGTTACGCGGCTGAAATCCTTAGCATTGATGAAGTGCGTAGCTCCGATAAATTTTGCTTCTCCAATGAAGATCGATTTATTAAAGTCCGCATTATTGATGAATGTTGCATCGATAAAGTTAGCGTCATTGGTGAAAATCGTCCCGCTGAAGTTTGCATTGCAGGTGAAAGTTACACGAGAGAAATCAGCCTTAGTGTGGAACTTCGAAGAAGAGAAATTACCTTTCTCAATTGTGAGGTCATTGAGGGGATAGAAAATTGGTGCTCGGCTGAAATCGAACTCGAAGTTGCTCCATGTACTCGGGCTAGGAACTATTTCTTCCTTTTCATTTTTGGTGAAGGTGCTGCTACGTTTGCTCATTTCAACAAAAATGGTACGGCGTACATCCTGTTCTTCGTGGAACTTTGCATAGTCTGCGGTGATATCTTGAAAGTTTTTAAAGCTACCAGATTCTTTAAAACGTTCGTATTGAGCCCGGAGCTGTGGGGAATATTCTTCGAAAGAAGATGCAGCTTCATATTCCTCAAGCTGGTTAAAATCATTACGAGCTTCATATGCTTCAATTTTTTCCGCGGTGAGGAAGGGTGAGCGAATGTAGGAGCAGAGATTGTTGATAATAGTCTGTCCCTCTTTAAGCTGTTCTTCGTTTGTAAGAGCCTCGTCCTCTAACCATTCATCGACAAGGCCCACCAAAGTATATATACCACCCAAACGGACGGCCGATTTCTCATGAGCTAGCTGTTCTACAGCCTTGGTGTAGCGGCTACGACGTTCAGCATGAACCTCGCGGCTGTGGTCTCTCTTGTCCTTCTTTTCCTGCGAAGTAAGCTGAAGTTCAAGGTTGTCATGTTGAGCTTTCAGCTGTGATTCAAGGTTCTCTTTTTGGGCTTCTAGCTGTGAACTGAGGGTCTTTTTCTGGGCATCCAGCTGTGAGTTGAGGTTCTCTTTTTGGGCTTCTAGCTGTGAACTGAGGGTCTTTTTCTGGGCATCCAGCTGTGATTCGAGGTTCGCTTTCTGCGCTTCCAGCTGCTTTCTGAATTGATCCTGCTGCTCGGTAAATTTAGATTTCTCCAAATCATTTTTGCGCCGCGTTTCACTAAGGGTGATGACACCGAGTAGACCGCCAGTGGTGTAAATAAGCATTTGACGTAGTGCAGTGCCTTCTCCATTGCTAGAGAAATTATCTGCTATCGCTAGAGGTAGCAAGAAGGCAATAGTGCCGCCAATAATTGTTACCCCAAAAATCCATGAGTTAAACTGTGAAATATTTTTTAGAAACCATACTTTTTTCCACAAGAATAATATGGTTACAAAAATAATGGTCAACATGAGGGAAATAGGAAGCCAATGAACATTTGGGCTATTCCACTCGTGTCCAGTTGCAAAATAGGGAGTCCAAATGATTATTATCATAATCAACAGAACCCATTTATTGTTCAATATTTCTCTGATTTTGAGCCACGTATTGGAAGCTTTAGAGTTGCTTTGCCGTCCTGGCTGAGTAGTCTGCTCTGAATCGGAAGCTGTCGGCATGGGAGGGTCCTATCTACTTTGAGAGGATATGGTCTCAACCAGCATACGGCAGGTGGGTAGCCTCAAGCCATAGGTGAGGGTTGAAGAATTGCGCATCGGACAAGCAGAGATGCCCCCTATGCGGTGAGCGATGGAGCTTGCAGGTAGGTCTTCTATATATAAGAGGAGTGAACCTCTAAAATCTCAGGCAGGCGCCTGTAATTGAGGTGCCTGCACGAAGTCACCCCTAGCAGCGTTGCTAGAGGCCTAGCCTCTAGACTCAAAAATCGCCCCGCGCACCCTATATAAGGTGCGCTCAGACTACCTTCCGGCACCTCTCGCACCCCAATTTTTGAGTTTTTCGCCCCTCTTTTAAAAAATTTTTAAAAATTTTTTCACCCCGAGCGCCCGCCCATGTCCGCCGTGCGCTGAATCGCCTCGCCGCGCCCACACGCCACCTAAAAACCCCGGAATTCCGCGGCAAAACCGCCCATTCACACCTCGCCGCCGCCCCAAAATCGCCCGCAAAACACCGCCTCAGAGCCCTAAAACACCCACCCCTCACGCCTCTCCGCATAAAAAAGTTGAGTAAAGTTCGCTCAACTCTATTGACACCCCTGCCAGGGGAGTGCATACTTGAGTACATGAGGCTCAAGGAAGCCGCGCAGACCACCCCACACGGGGCGGCACACGTAGCACCGGCCGCCTCCAAAACTTTCAAACTATCCCGCCTCGCATTAGAAGAAGCGGGGCACTAACACCTAAGGAGTGAATAAACATATGGCACGTGCAGTAGGTATTGACCTCGGTACCACCAACTCGGTCGTAGCAGCACTGGAAGGTGGCGACCCGGTCGTCATCGCTAACGCAGAGGGCACCCGCACCACCCCCTCCGTCGTCGCATTCTCCAAGGACGGCGAGGTTCTGGTCGGTAGCGTCGCAAAGCGTCAGGCAGTGACCAACGTCGACCGCACCATCTCCTCCGTCAAGCGCCACATGGGCACCGACTGGACCACCGAGATTGACGGCAAGAAGTACACCCCGCAGGAAATCTCCGCTCGTATCCTCATGAAGCTGAAGGGCGACGCAGAGGCATTCCTGAACGACAAGGTCACCGACGCCGTCATCACCGTCCCGGCATACTTCAACGACGCTGAGCGTCAGGCAACCAAGGAAGCCGGCGAGATTGCAGGCCTGAACGTCCTGCGTATCGTCAATGAGCCCACCGCCGCAGCACTGGCATACGGCCTGGACAAGGGTAAGGAAGACGAGCTCATCCTGGTCTTCGACCTCGGTGGCGGTACCTTCGACGTCTCCCTGCTGGAAGTCGGCAAGGACGACGACGGCTTCTCTACCATTCAGGTTCGCGCAACCAGCGGTGACAACCGCCTCGGTGGTGACGACTGGGACCACCGCGTCGTCGAGTGGCTGCTCGCACAGGTGAAGGCAAACACCGGCGCTGACCTGTCCAAGGACAAGATTGCTCTGCAGCGTCTGCAGGAGGCAGCTGAGCAGGCTAAGAAGGAGCTGTCCAGCGCTTCTAGCACCAACATCTCCCTGCAGTACCTGTCCGTGACCCCCGAGGGCCCCATCCACCTGGACGAGAAGCTGACCCGCGCAAAGTTCGAGGAACTGACCCGCGACCTGCTCGAGCGCACCAAGAAGCCCGTGCTCGACGTAATCAAGGAAGCTGGCGTGACCATCTCCGAGATTTCCGAGGTCATCCTGGTTGGTGGCTCCACCCGTATGCCCGCTGTTGCTGAGCTCGTCAAGGAGCTCACCGGCCGCGAGCCCAACAAGGGCGTGAACCCCGACGAGGTCGTGGCAATGGGTGCAGCACTGCAGGCAGGCGTGCTCAAGGGCGACCGTAAGGACGTTCTGCTGATTGACGTCACCCCCCTCTCCCTCGGTATCGAGACCAAGGGCGGCGTGATGACCAAGCTGATCGAGCGCAACACCGCAATCCCGACCAAGCGTTCCGAGACCTTCACCACCGCAGAGGACAACCAGCCCTCCGTGACCATTCAGGTCTTCCAGGGTGAGCGTGAGTTCACTCGCGACAACAAGAACCTGGGTACCTTCGAGCTGACCGGCATCGCCCCCGCACCGCGTGGCGTGCCCCAGATTGAGGTCACCTTCGACATCGACGCAAACGGCATCGTCCACGTCTCCGCAAAGGACAAGGGCACCGGCGCTGAGCAGTCCATGACCATCACCGGCGGTACCTCCCTCTCCAAGGACGACATCGACCGCATGGTCAAGGACGCAGAGGCACACGCCGAGCAGGATAAGGCACGCCGCGAGGCTGCTGACACCCGCAACGCAGCCGAGTCCGCCGCATACTCCGTCGAGAAGCTCCTGAAGGAGAACGGCGAGAAGCTGCCCGAGGACGTCAAGACCTCCGTGCAGGGCGATGTCGACGAGCTGAAGAAGGCACTCGAGGGCGACGACGACGCAGCTGTGAAGTCCGCATTCGAGAAGCTGCAGGCTTCCCAGTCCAAGCTGGGCGAGGCACTCTACGCAGCAGCTCAGGCTGACGCTTCCGAGTCCAAGCCCGCCGCTGACGAGGACGTTGTCGACGCCGAGGTCATCGACGAAGACGAGAAGAAGTAATCATGGCTGAGCAGGAAAACACCACCCCCGACCCGCTGGAGGAGGCGTTCAACGCCCCCGCAGCGGAAGGCCACCCCGAGGCTGAATCGGCTGAAACCGCCGAGGACGCCGCGGAGGCTGTCGAGGCTGAGCTGCAGGAAGACATCGCGGCTGAATCCGCCGATGCCGCCCTCGCCGCAGAGCGCCTGGACTCCCTGCTTCGCCTGCAGGCAGAGTTCACTAACTTCAAGAACCGCACCGCTCGCGAAAAGGAGCAGCTGCGAGGCTTCGTAACCAGTGAACTGGTGACCGCACTGCTGCCGGTGCTCGACGATATCGACGCCGCACGTAAGCACGGCGACCTGCAGGACGGCCCCTTCGCCTCCATTGCTACCAAGCTCGAAGAGCTGCTCGGCAAGCAGGGTGTGGAGCGTTTCGGTGAAGTAGGCGACGCCTTCGACCCGAACATCCACGAAGCTGTACTGCAGCAGCCCACCGACGAGGTGGCTGAGGATCATGTCTCCATGGTTCTGCGTTACGGCTACCGCGTGAACGACCGTGTGGTTCGTACCGCTCAGGTGGCTGTGGCTGTCGCACCGTAAGGTGGCAGGCTAGGCATTGGCTGAATAACTAACGACGGGCGGGTGCTCTCCCTAGTGGGGGAGTGCCCGCCCTGTTGTTTGCTTGCGATATGTGCGTGGTCTCGGCATGTAGCGGCGGTGGTTAAAAAGCCTTGTAGGGCGCTAAATTTTGGTCTACCCCCTTCCAAAATTGAGTCAAGTAGACTAAACTTTTATATAGAGCATTAAGACAAGAACGTGGTGCCCTGCTAGCCGTCCCGTAACCGAGGAGGGCGGCGCATCACCGCGAGAGGAGCAACAAACATATGGCAAGCGAAAACTGGATAACTGACGACTTTTATAAGGCACTGGGCGTTAGCGAAGACGCAAGCGAAAGCGACATTAAGAAGGCGTACCGCAAGCTCTCCCGCAAGTACCACCCGGACCTGAACCCCGGTGACGAGCAGGCTGAGAAGAAGTTCAAGGAAATCTCCGAGGCCTACGACGTGCTCTCCGACAAGAAGCAGCGCGAGGAGTACGACCAGATTCGCCGCTACGGCGCCGCAGGCATGGGTGCGGGTGGCTTCGGTGGTGGCGGCTTTGGCGGCGGATACCCCGGCGCGGACGCCTTCGGCGGATTCCGCGGCGGCACCAGCGCCAATATCAACATTGACGACCTGCTCGGCGGCCTGTTCGGTGGAAGCACCGGCGGCAGCCGCCGTCGCTCCGCAGGTTTCACCAGCGCCGACTTCGGCGGCATGGGTAGCGGCTTTGGCGGCGCACAGCACGCGGCCCCCGAGGAAAGCACCACCAGCACCCGCATCAGCCTCGCCCAGGCATACACCGGCGCAACCGTGACCGTGTTCCTGCCGGACGGCTCCCACACCGAGGCACGCATCCCCGCCGGCATCAAGGACGGCCAGAAGGTCCGCCTGCGCGGCAAGGGCCTGCGCGGCGGCGACCTGAAGGTCACCGTGCGCGTCTCCGATGACTCCGTGTACTCCCGCGAGGGCAACAACCTGATCCTGCGCGCACCCGTCACCCTCGCCGAGGCCGTCGACGGCGCAGTGATCGAGGTGCCCCTGCCCGACGCATCCACCGTGAAGCTGCGCCTGGCACCCGGCCAGGTCGGCCGCCGACTGCGCGCCAAGGGTCGCGGCTTCAAGGCTAAGGGCGGCGACGGTGACCTGCTGGTCATCCCGGAGATTGTTCTGCCCACCGAGCTGAGCGCAGAGGCGCAGGAAGCATTCGATAAGTTCGTAAAACTGGCACCGCAGGAGAACCCGCGTAAGGATCTGTTGAAGAAGGCGAAGTAAACCATGGCATCTCGAGAATCATCATCTAAGTCCCGTAGCGGCAAGCCGTTGCACAGTGTGGACCTGCCGGTTTTCGTGATTTCTGTGGCGGCTGAGCTGGCGGGCATGCACCCGCAGACCCTGCGCCAGTACGACCGCATCGGCTTGGTCCAGCCTTCGCGTGCGCCCGGTAAGGCGCGCCGCTACTCGCAGCGTGACGTGAACCGTCTGCAGCGGATTCAGCAGCTCTCGCAGGAGGGCGTCTCCCTGGAAGGTATCCGCCGAATCATCGAGCTGGAGGCTCTCCTGGAGTCGCAGAAGGAACAGATTGCGGCGCTGCAGAGCCAGATCGAGGATGCGAAGGTGAAGCTGGGCTTGGCGGAGCGCGTGTTCGCAGCCGGTACCAGTGGCGACGTGGTGCATATTGCTCGCGGTACCCGCCCGGCGCCTCGTCAGCGTTCTTCGGCTGTGGTGCTCTACCGTCAGCGTCATCAGCCGGCTACGGCGGATGATGCGAAGCCGCAGCGCTAAACCGGTTAAACCCGCTACACTTGGATAAACGGCTCGGCTGTTCTAGCCCATTTGCGCTAGTCAGCCACCCATATAGGCTTGTGCGTCTTCGTGTATACGCCGCGAGGGAGGGTAGACCCCCGCCCCGCATGCACCTGGACCCACACACAAGGAGGTGAGGCTCCCCGAACGAACGGGGAGCCTCACCTGCTTTAACGTATGCACTTTGTACGGTGGAGGGAAATCACCTGGCGGTAACTCTCGCTAACGCTGCCTCGCTTACTTGCGGCGGTAGGTCAGATCGTGCGCGCGGCGGCCCGCCTCCTGAGCCTTACGCTCAAAGCTGGTGAGGGTACGACCCTCCCAACGCGGAGCCCAACCACCCAGCGGATCCTCCTCGGTCGCACCGGCGCCGGGGTGAACGTTCTCAAAGTCGGGGTGCGCCTCCAGAACCTCACGCATGACCAGGGCGTACTCCTCCCAGTCAGTCGCCAGACGCCAAATACCGCCGGGCTTGAGCACGCGCGCAACCTTATCGGCGAACGCCGGGGACACCAGGCGGCGCTTGTGGTGGCGGGACTTATGCCAGGGATCCGGGAAGAACACCCACAGCTCGTCCACGGAGTTCTCCTCGAGCATGTTGTCGAGCAGTTCGGGTGCGTTCGCCTGAGCCACACGCACGTTCTCCACGCCGGCGTTGCCCATCTTCAGCAGCAGATCCGCGATGCCGGGGGTGTACACCTCAACGGCGAGGAAGTTCGCCTCGGGCATCTCAGCCGCGCGGTGCACGATCGCCTCGCCCAGGCCGGAACCAATCTCGACGACCTGGTACGCCTCGCGGCCGTAAATCTTAACCGGGTCGAAGGTCGCCTCGGGCGCGACGGAGGTGTCGGTGCGCAGGCGCGGAATGTCCAGCACGTGGGTGGGGGAGTAGGTATCCCACGCCTTCTGGCGGCGCGCGGTGAGGCGGTCGCCGCGGCGGACGAAGGAGTAGGGCTGGCGGAAGAATTCCTCGGGAACCGGCTTCTTAGCCTTCTCTTCGGTGGATTCGGGTGCCTGGCTAGGCTGCGTGTTCTCAGTAGACATACCTAAAAGAATAGCGCAGGGCCACTGCACCGTGCGGTTTCGGGGCCGCTGGGCGGGGTGATGCCGGGCTGGCCGGGTGCGAGCGAACCGGGGGCGGACGCGGCAGATGCAGAAAATCGGTGCGCATACAAAAGTGCGGCGGGAACGAATACTGTTCCCGCCGCACTTTCGTGAGGTTGTTTGAGTGAGTTAGCGTGTGGGGCTTACTTCTTGGAGCCCAGCAGTGCCAGACCAGCGCCGAGCAGCACGATGTTGTTTGCGAGCTGCTGGCCGTCCTGGGTGGGACGGAAGGTCGCGTCGTGCATGTCGGGGTTGCGGAAGTACATGGTCATCAGGTTTGCCGCGAATGCGGTCAGGCCTGCACCCGCCAGGCGTGCGGGGATGAAGGGGGTCAGCAGGGTTGCGCCGAGTGCGGTCTCTGCGCCGGAGATGAGCTTGCCGAAGGTTGCTGCATCCAGCTTGGAGACTGCGGGAACGCCGGTTGCGGCCATCTGCTGCAGGAAGGCGTAGGTGCCCTCGTCAGCCTTGAGCTTCTTGACACCTGCATCGAGGATGAGTGCGCCAGCGGTGAGGCGGAGTGCTGCGTTGGAGAACTTGCCCATTGTTGTGTCCTTCTGTTCTGTGGTTGGTCGGTTAGGTTTTCGTTTGAACGGTTACCACTGTAGACCTGAATCCTTGCACTGTAAAGTTTTGACTGTAAAGTTTCTTAATTTTTTGAAAACCGAAGAGGCGGGGCGCTCGGGATGAGAGCTCTCGGACTCGGCAGGTCACCACAGGCTCACGCCGCCCCTGAACTGTCGCCTCCCTGCGCCGTCTCAAATCCTAGCCATGTTGGATTCCTTGTACTTGTGTGGGTATGAGGGGGTAAAATTTGAGATTATGCATTCTCTGTATATTTCTCATCGGTGATACAAGCCTTGGCTAACCTGTGTCATTGGGGCCCACAAGCCCCGAAATACTGCACGTGCCGCCGAAATAGGAGGTCAACCTCCCTGTACACCGTTAAGGAATATGAGTGAATACCCAACCATCCGGATAAGCCCCCGAGCAAAAAACAGGGCAACCGACGCAGAAAAGAGAAATACGTGACACAGCAGCCAACGCCGCAGAACTCCGTCACTGGCCTAGATTCGGAGGCTGAACACTCCAAGCTCCAGCGCGGACTCAGCTACCGACATATCCAGCTGATTGCCATCGGCGGCGCTATCGGTACGGGCCTCTTCCTCGGCTCGGCCAAAACCATCGCGCTGACCGGCCCCTCTATCGTTTTCGTCTACGCCATCATCGGTAGCGTCATCTACTTTGTTCTGCGCGCTATGGGTGAGATTCTGCTCTCCAACCCCAAGTACAAGTCCTTCACTGACTTCATTACCGATATCCTCGGCCTGCGCGCAGGATTCTTCGTCGGCTGGTCGTACTGGTTCTTCTGGGTTGTCACGGGTATCGCGGACGTCATCGCGATTACCGGCTACGTGCAATACTGGCTACCCGGCATGCCCAAGTTCATTCCGGCGCTCGTGGTCATCACGGCACTGCTACTGCTGAACCTGCCCTCGGTGAAGAACTTCGGCGAAATCGAATTCTGGTTCGCGGTCATTAAAATCGTCGCGATTGTCGCCCTCATTATTGTTGGTGCGCTCATGGTTGCCTTCAGCTTCACCAGCCCCGACGGCACCACCGCCTCCCTGGCCCACCTGTGGGATCACCCCGGCCCCTCCGGTAGCGGCATCTTCACCCAGGGCGTGACCGGCTTCCTGGGCTCCTTCCAGATTGCGCTCTTCGCCTTCGTGGGCGCCGAGCTCGTCGGCACCGCCGTGGCTGAGACCAAGCACCCCGAGCGCACCCTGCCCAAGGCCATTAACGCGGTGCCCTTCCGCATCGCGCTCTTCTACGCCGTGCCGCTGCTGACTATCCTCGCCGTGACCCCCTGGGACAAGCTGGACAAGTCCATGAGCCCCTTCGTGGGCATGTTCTCCCTGGCGGGCATCGGCATCGCCGCCTCGCTGGTGAACTTCGTGGTGCTGACCTCCGCGGCATCCTCCGCAAACTCCGGTATCTTCTCGACCTCCCGCATGGTCTACGGCCTGGCGCACGACGGTGCGGCACCCTCCGCACTGGGCAAGCTCACCAAGAACGGCGTGCCCGCCAACGCCCTGTACCTGACCACCGTGCTGCTGCTGTTCAGCCTGGTCATGCTGTACGCCGGCAACGGCATTATGGAGGCGTTTACCGTGGTGACCTCCGTGGCCTCGATGATGGGTATCTTCACCTGGAGCATGATCCTGATCGCGTACCTGGTCTACCGCAAGAAGTTCCCCGAACGCCACGAGGCATCCGCGTACAAGATGCCCTGGGGTATCGGCATGAGCTGGTTTGGTCTGGTCTTCTTCGCGGTGATGGTTTACGCCCTGAGTCTGTACCCGGATACCGCTGTCGGTCTGGCGCTGACCCCCGTCTGGTTCATCGCCCTGGCCATCGGTTACGAGATCCTGACCCGCCGCCATGCCGCCAAGCGTGCCCGCGCGGTGGCCGGTGAAGGAGCCTCTCAGAAGTAGCCTCTAGCGCTACCGTTCGTCGTTGTTCTGCGCCTCGCCCCCCGTATTCTTTCTGGATGCGGGGGCGAGGTTTTTCTGTGTTTATTTACCCCCGTCAGGGGGCTAAATAGTGACCTATGCGATAGATTTGCGACACACCAAAGGCTGAAAAATACTTCATTCACCTTTCAAAACGTGTAGAATATCTATCCAAACAGATGTGAAAGCTCCCAAAGGTTCCCGCATCGGGCGATGTTAGAACTCGCCCCGGATGCGGCGCAAACCATGGCCGAGCCCACCTCCCGCCCCGAAAGCCGGGGCTGCCCCGCCAAGCAACTGGCCGCATATTCATACGCTGACCGTGCCTCCTGTCTTCTCGAGATTTTTACTCCAGGTCATGGCATATGCGGTACGGGGTACAACCGCAGAAAAGAGGACGTCGTGACTGAACATAACCAGGCCACCGTCACCCCCGAGGCTCCCGAACAGACGGAGCGCCTGCACCGCGGTCTGAGCAACCGCCACATCCAGCTCATCGCAATCGGCGGCGCCATCGGCACCGGCCTATTCATGGGCTCCGGCCGCGCCATCTCCATGGCGGGTCCCTCCGTTATTTTCGTGTACATGCTCATCGGCGCCGTCATCTTCCTGGTGCTGCGCGCCATGGGTGAAATCCTGCTGTCAAACCTGCGCTACAAGTCCTTCTCGGACTTCACCACCGACCTGTGCGGCCCCATGGCGGGCTTCTTCCTCGGCTGGTCCTACTGGTTCATGTGGGTGGTGACCGCCGTTGCGGATATCATCGCAATCGTCGGCTACCTGCGCTTGTGGTGGCCTGACCTACAAGCCTGGATCCCGGCGCTCGCCGTCATCACCGTTCTGCTGACCCTGAACCTGGTGTCCGTGAAGAACTTCGGCGAAATCGAATTCTGGTTCTCCATGATTAAGATCGTCGCCATCGTTGCCCTGATCATTGTTGGTGGCGGCATGGTCGCTATCGGCTTCACCTCACCCAGTGGCGCTCAGGCATCCGTTGCAAACCTCTGGAACGACGGCGGCATGTTCCCGAACCACTTCATCGGCTTCCTCGGCGCATTCCAGATTGCTGTCTTTGCGTTCATGGGCTCCGAGCTGGTCGGTACCACCGCCGCCGAAACCCAGGATCCCGAAAAGACCCTGCCCAAGGCGATCAACGCCGTACCGGTACGTATTATGGTCTTCTACGTGGGCGCACTCGCCGTCATCCTGATGGTTACCCCCTGGCGCCTCGTCAGCCCCGATAAGAGCCCCTTCGTCGCCATGTTCACCCTGGCGGGTCTGGGAATCGCCGCGCACATCATCAACTTTGTGGTGATTACCAGCGCAACCTCCTCGGCGAACTCCGGTATCTTCTCCACCTCGCGCATGGCATTCGGCCTGGCACGCGAGCGCAGCGCCCCCAAGTTCCTGGGCAAGATTTCCAAGAACGGCGTGCCGCGTAACGCTCTGTTCCTCTCCGCCGTGATGCTGCTGTCCTCCATCGTGCTGCTCTACGCGGGTGACTCGATTTCTAGCGCGTTCAACCTGGTCACCACCGTGGCTGCGGTACTCGTGATTTTCGCGTGGGCGATGATCATGGTCAGCTACCTGATGTACCGCAAGAAGTTCCCGTCACGTCACGAGAAGTCGAAGTTCCGCCTGCCCGGCGGCCGTTTCTCCGCCTGGCTGTCGCTGGTGTTCTTCGCCTTCACCATCGGTGTGCTGACCATGAACGAGGAAACCCTCAGGGGTCTGCTCGCGATGCCCGTCTGGTTCGCGATTCTCGGTATCGGCTGGTTCTTCAAGCGCCGCGCGGATGCACGCCGCCACGAGGCGATTTCGACCCGCACCGCGCAGATTGCGATTGTGGAGGCGTCCGAAATCTTCTCGGCACGCTAAGCCGCGCTGGTTACCCGCGCTGACTATCGGTGCCGGCTGCCGCAGCTGGTATCCCGTGCACGCGTAAAGCCCGCGCCCCCTGCTCCTCTCAGGGAGCGGGGACGCGGGCTTTCGCTGTCTCCAGGGATGAACCCGACGAGAGGCTCGCGGGAGTGCTTGCTTAGACGGAAGCCATCTCAGCCTCTTCGGCAAGCGGGTCGTTGTCGTCATCGGTGCGGTAGAAATCCCAGCGTTCACAACCGCAACCCGAACGCATCGCCTCGATGACGGCGGCAGCTGCCTCCAGCGGGTCGAGCGCGTGCAGATTCCATAGCGCATGCACCGGTACCGGGTGCCTCCAGCCGTGCTCCTGCAGGAGCTCCGGGTCGAAGGCGGGCAGCGCCTCGACGGTGGGTTCAAGCTCGCAGAGGAAACCGGTGGGGGAGCGGAAAACCGTCACCACGGGGGTCGGGTCGGCATCTTCCAGGCAGGCTCCGTCGAAGAAGTAGTAGGTGCTCAGGCGGCGGTTCCAGGCAAGCTGCGCGAGGCGTTCGCCGAAGACTTCCACCGTCTGCTCCCACTGGGTGCGGTGGTACGCCGCAAGGTCGGTGTGGGCGGTCTGCACCACGCCGATGCCCTGCTCGGTGAGTTCGCGGGCGCTCAGACGTGCGGGTTCTGCGGGTTCTGCCGGTTCCGTGGGAGCGCCCGCAGGGGAGCCGTCCGGGGTATCCAACTCTGCTAGTTCTGTTTCGGGGAGCTCAGCGTTAGTCAGCTCAGCGTCAGCGTTAGTTAGATCAGCATCGAGGAGCTCAAGCTCCTCAGTGGCACTCGATTCAGCAGCGCTCGCCTCAGCGGCACCCGACTCCACGGCAGCTACGTTGGCTTCGTTTTTCGTCCACAGGCGCAGCTCGCGGGCAATCTGCGTGCGTCCGCGATGCAGGGCCGTCTGCCAGGAACCGAACTTGGCGCGTACCGCACCCAGCGGCGGCACCTGCTCAATGAGCGTGGGAATGGTAGACCAGTTGCCGTAGTTCAGCGCCGTCGGCTCGCGGTCGTAGCGGGCGCAATAGCTCAAAAACAGGCTCAGAGTCTTCGGCGCAAAATCCTCGGGTACCGCCGCGGCGTCGATATACCACTCGTTCTCGAGCGCCTCAGCCGGGTAAATGCCGGTGCGGAGCATACCCAGGGACCAGTCGCCGTCACCGAGGTAATCGTTGACCGTCTGTGCGGGGGCAGGCCACGCGGATTCGCCCTCCATACTGGAGGCGAGCAGGGTGTACAGGCTACCGCCCTCGGTGCCGATTTCTTCCAAGCCGCGCAGCCGGATGTCCTCGAGGGTCTGCGCGTAGGCTTCTTCCTCCAGCTGGGAGTAGGGGTGTGCGGCGAGGTACTTGAGCGTTGCCCCAATCTTCGCCAGAACGTGCGCAATGTCTTCATTGTTGAAGTGGCGTGCCTCCAGCGCGGACGGCAGGTCGTGAATAATATCGCAATCAAGAATCAGCGCCGCGTACTCGGGCTCTGGAGGCAGATCGTAGGCTTCCGCGAAAACGTACCAGAGACCGCATGCGAGCACCGTGTAGCTCGGGGCGTCTGCCGTGACCGGGCCAAACTGCCAGATGCCGGAGCTCAGCGCATAGTTCAGGTACTTCTTGTTGATGTGCGGGTACAGAAAGTTGAGGCGGCGGAGAACCTGGGTAGGGGTGAACCCCAGCGCGGCGAGTTCGGCGATGAGTTCCGCGTACTCGTCGTGAAAATCTAAGTAGCCCTCCGGCGCGTTTGATAGCGCGGTGCGTTCGCGCATGGGTCCCTCTTTCCTCTGCAGGTGGGCGGCACATCGTCGTACCGTGCCGTCGCACCCTGTATTTCTGCGAGCAGAAAAGGTCGTGCGGGCGGCCGCGCCACCCCCAATCTGCATAAAAGCGAGAAAAATTTTAAAAAATACATCCTTTTAGTTCAAAAATAGTTGAACGTTATATAGGTGTTCAAGCGGCGGGACCGATAATCAGCTAACTAACCAAAAGATGACACGGGCGGCGGCAGAGGCCTAAAAGACGCGGAACCGCCCTTCGGCTGTACGCACTCGGGTTCTGCGGCTGAGCTCGGGGGAGCCCGGCGGCCGGGGCCGAGCGGGGTCGATATTATCTCGGTGGCTAGACCAGGGCGAACCGGGTGGCTACCCAGGTAGGCCCGGCGACGGCCTCGGGGATTCCGATAGCGGTCCCGGCGGCCCGGCTCCCGGAGCGTCGGCGAAGTATGCGAAACTGGAGGGATGAGCGAACACCCCCTCCCGAGCAGCATCGCGCCGCATGGCGCATCCGCCCGCAATGAGTCGCGCCCCGAATCGAACCGTTACGGGCGAATCGAGCGGGCCCCCTCCTCGCACCTCGTCTCGGTACTCGCCGCAGAGCTCGGCATCGCCCCGCACCGCATCGGCGCCGCCGTGGCACTGCTCGACGCCGACAACTCCGTGCCCTTCATCGCGCGTTACCGCAAAGAAGCGACGGGCGCGCTCATCGACACCCAGCTGCGCGCCATCCAGACCCGTCTGGGCCAGCTGCGCGCCCTCGAGGAGCGTCGCGCCCGCGTGCTCGAGGCGCTCACCGCGCGCGCCGACGAAGGACTCATCGACCCGCTCACCCTGCTGCAGCTGCGTTCCTCGCTCATGAACGCCGCCACCGTCGCAGACGTGAACGCCCTCTACGCCCCCTACCGCAGCGAGCGCGTAACCCGCGCGCAGCTGGCCCGCGCTGCCGGGCTCGACTCCCTCGTCGAGGACCTGCTGGAGGTGCCCCTCGCCGACGCGCACGCCATCGCCGCCGCCTACATCACCACCGATGAGGAGATTGCGGAGGCCCGCGCGGAGGGGGATGAGACGCTGCCCATCCGCACGGCCGAGGAGGCCCTCGAGGGCGCCCGCGCAATCCTGATCGACCGCGCCCTCACCGACCCTGTGCTCGGCGAGAAACTCTTGACCCGCCTGCGCGAGCAGGGCGTCATCGAATCCCGCGTCATTGCCGGTCAGGAAAGCACCGGCGCGAAGTTCTCCGACTATTTCGCCTTCTCGGACCGTATTCGCTCCATCCCGCCGCACCGCGTGCTGGCGCTACACCGCGCCAAGGACGCCGGCGTGGTGCGCCTCAAGGTGGACGTGGCACCCGCCCCCGCGCCGCTCAGCCGCCTGCGCGGTGCCGCCCGCGTCGAGGCCGAGGCCGCAGCCGAAAACTACGAGAACGTACGTTCTGCATACGAACGTGAGGTGGCCGCCGCGCTGCGCATCCCCGTGCAGGTGCTCAACACCGTGGATGACGAGGACCGCGTGCTCGGCTGGCTCGCCGCCACCGTGCGCACCGCCTGGCGCAGCCACCTGCGCCCGCGCCTTGCCGAACGCATCCGCCACCAACTACTCGACGCCGCCGCGCAGCACGCCACCGAGGTGTTCGCCTCCAACCTGCGCGATATTCTGCTCGCCGCGCCCGCCGGGCATCGCCGCACCCTCGGCCTGGACCCGGGTCTGCGCCACGGCGTGAAGTACGCCGTTGTCGACGAGACGGGCGAGCCCCTGCGCACGGGCACCGTCTACCCGCACGCCCCGCGCAATCAGTGGGAGGAGGCGCTGCGCGAGCTCGCCGCCGCCTGCCGCGAGGAGCGCGTGGAGCTCATCGCCATCGGCAACGGCACCGCAAGCCGCGAAACCGACAGGCTCGCCAGCGAACTCATTCGCGCCCTGCGCGAGGAGGGCGTGGAAGCACCCCAGAAGGTGACCGTTTCGGAGGCGGGCGCCTCCGTCTACTCCGCCTCGGCCCTGGCTGCCGCCGAACTGCCCGACTACGACGTGACCGTACGCGGCGCCGTCTCCATCGCGCGCCGCCTGCAGGACCCGCTCGCCGAGCTCGTCAAAATCGACCCGCAATCCATCGGCGTGGGCCAGTACCAGCACGATGTGCCGCCGGCCGCCCTGCGCCGCGCCCTCAATGACACCGTCGAAGACTGCGTGAACGCCGTGGGCGTGAACCTCAACAGCGCTTCCGTGCAGCTGCTCGCGCACGTGGCGGGCGTGGGCACCGCGACCGCCGAACGCATCGTCGCCTACCGCACCGAGCACGGCCCCTTCGCGAACCGCCGGCAGCTGCTAAACGTGCCCCGACTGGGTGAGAAGACCTTCCGCCAGGCGGCGGGATTCATTCGCATCCGCGGCGGCGAGGAGCCTCTGGATGCCTCCGCGGTGCACCCGGAGGCCTACCCGCTCGCGCGCCGCATTATTGCCGACGCGCAGGCCCGCAACGGCGCCCACTGGGTAGCTGGCGCTCTGGGCACCTCGGACGGCAGCGACCCGCTGGCCGGGCTGAACCCCGCCGACTACGTGCAGGAGGGCGGACAGGACGGCGCGGAGGAGGGAACCGCCGGCGTGTACACGGTGCAGGACATCTTCACCGAGCTGCGCCGCCCCGGCCTGGACCCGCGCGGCAGCTTCCGCACCGCACGCTTCTCCGAATCCGTCTCGCGTTTTGAGGATGTGCGCCCCGGCATGGTGCTCGAGGGCACCGTATCGAACGTGGCGGCGTTCGGCGCGTTCGTGGATATCGGCGTGCATCAGGACGGCCTTGTGCACATCTCGCAGATGAGCCGCGGTTTCGTGGCGAACCCGCACGACATTGTGCGTAGCGGCGACATCGTGCGGGTGCGCGTGGTGGAGGTCGACCCGGCCCGCCGCCGCATCTCCCTCTCGCTGCTGGTGGAGGATGAGAGCTAATCGTCGAAAACTGGCGGGTGGGAGTTAGTTACGAAGCGCCCGCCAGGATAGCTGATGGTTTGCCGAACAATCCAAGAACGAGCGTTCGTCAAAACCAGTCGTCGAAAGCCCGAGAAACCGCGCCACCAGGGCGCGCAAAAGCCCCGACAGGCATTATCCGTGCCTGTCGGGGCTTTATGTAGGTGAGGTTCGAGCCGCTGGGCCCAGACGACACCCTAGAAGTCAATATTCGCCGGGTCAGCGCCGATGCGACCCTCGGGGGTGGAGAGCGCATCCACTGCCGCGATGTCCTCGGCGGTCAGCTTCACGTTCACCGACGCCAGGTTCTCCTCAATGCGCGAGGGGGTCACGGACTTCGGAATAGCCACGGTGCCCTTAGCCAGGTGCCACGCCAGCACGACCTGTGCCGGGGTTACGCCGTGGCGCTCTGCAATCTCGGCCAGCACGGGGTTCTGCAGCAGATCGCTGCCGTTACCCAGCGGGCTCCACGCCTCGGTCACGATGCCGTACTCGGCGTGCACGGCGCGCAGCGCCTCCTGCGAGAAGTAGGGGTGCAGCTCAATCTGGTGGATAGCCGGAACCACGCCGGTCTTCTCGATGATCTCGCGCAGCTGCTCCTCGGGGAAGTTCGACACACCAATCGAGCGGACCTTACCCTGCTTCTGCAGCTCAATCAGCGCACGCCAGGAATCCAGGTACAGGCCCTGCTGAGGCTTGGCCCAGTGAATCAGGTACAGGTCAACGTAGTCGGTGCCCAGCTTCTCCAGGGAGGCATTGAACGCATCGAAGGCGCTCTCGTAGCCCTGGTCGGAATTCCACAGTTTGGTGGTGAGGAAGATGTCCTCACGAGCCACGTCGGAGTTGGCGATGGCGCGGCCCACGCCCGCCTCGTTGCCGTAGATAGCGGCGGTGTCGACGTGGCGGTAGCCGGTCTCCAGGGCGGTGCCCACGACCTTCTCGGCAACCTCATCCTCAACCTGCCACACGCCGTAGCCCAGCTGGGGGATGCTACGGCCGTCGTTGAACTTTACGTTCGGTACGTTGTAGCTCATGATGCTCCTTTGGAATCTATGGGGAGGTGAGGCCTCCGCGGGGTTCATTGGTTCTCTATGCTACGCCCGCGGCCGAGGCGAAGACGAGTCGGTTGTGCCTCGAGCTTAACGATGCGAAGAATCATGACGAGCCGCGGCGGGGGAGAGGGGCCGCTATCCCGCGTCCTTCTCCTCCGGCAGCGCGAAGAGCTCGCGCACGTCCTCGGCCGTGACCGCCGCGGAGGCGAACTCGCCCTCGCCGACCACCGCATCGAAGAGCGCGGCCTTCGAGGCCTTCAGCTGCATGACCTTCTCCTCGATCGTGCCCTCGGCGACCAGCCGGTACACGTGCACCTCACGCTCCTGGCCGATGCGGTGAATACGGTCCACGGCCTGCTGCTCGGCGGCAGGGTTCCACCACGGATCCATGATGAACACGTGGTCCGCCTCGGTCAGGTTCAGGCCGAAACCGCCGGCCTTGAGCGAAATCAGGAACACCGGCGCGGCCCCGGCGCGGAACGCCTCGATGACCTCGGCGCGGTTGCGGGTCGAACCGTCCAGGTACAGGTGGTCGATGCCTTTCTCGCTCAGGGCCCGGGCGATGCTCTTCAGGTAACCGGTGAACTGGCTGAACACCAGCACGCGGTGCCCGCCGGCCAGCAGCTCGGGTAGCCGCTCCACCAGGTATTCGCGCTTCGCCGAGGTGACGCCCTCGTAGGCGTCCGGGTCGATGAGCGCGGCATCTAGAGCCAGGCGGCGCAGCAGCGTCAGCGACTGGAAGATCGTGAAGCGGTTCTTGTCCATGTCCTCCAGCAGGCCCAGAACCTTCTGGCGCTCGCGCTGCAGGTGCGTGTCGTAGATGCGGCGGTGGCCGGGGGAGAGCGGCAGGTTCACGCGCACATCGTTCTTCGCCGGAAGCTCAGCCGCTACCAGCTCCTTGGTGCGGCGCAGCATGAGCGGCCGGATGCGCCGGCGCAGGCGAGCGGTCGTGGCGGCCGCGTGCGCCGGATCCTCACCGGACTCCGCCGGGCGGGCGTACAGGTCGCGGAAGGCGCGGGCGGAGGGGAAGAGCCCGTCCGCCACAATCGCCAGCAACGCCCACAGCTCCATGAGATTGTTCTCCAGGGGCGTGCCGGTCATGGCGATCTTGGTGCGCGCGGGCATCGCGCGGGCGATGGACCAGGCGCGGGTGCCGGTATTTTTGACGAATTGCGCCTCGTCCAGCAGGAGCGCACCCCAGCCTTTGGGAGCGGAGAGTTTGCCCGTGAGGTCATCCACGGTACGGCCCAGCGTGCGGGCGTAGCCGGTGTACGCGTCTTCGTCCATGCGCAGTAGCGTGTAGCTGGTCAGCACCAGGTGCGCCCCGGCCACGCGTTCGGCCAGCGGGGTCTTGCCCGCGGTGGTTTCGGTAATGGTGACGACCTTCGCCTCGGGTAGGAAGCGTTCGGCCTCCGCCGCCCAGTTCGAGATAACGGAGGTCGGCGCGACCACGAGGAAGGGCGCGAACGGCTCGCCGGGAACCGCGGCGCGGTGCTCCTCGATGGCGTGGGCGAGCAGGGCGAGAGCCTGCACGGTCTTGCCCAGGCCCATGTCGTCGGCGAGAATACCGCCCATGCGGTGCTCGTAGAGGAAGGTGAGCCAGCGGTAGCCCTCCACCTGGTAGGGGCGCAGGGTGGCCTGCAGGCCCGCGGGGACCGGGTACTCCCGGTTCAGGCTCGAGCGCGCCGAGCCCGGTTCGTTACGCTTGCCGTGGGCATCGGCGCTTGTCGTGGGCTTATTCCCACCCTCTGCGGGGTCGGTTTCGCGGGCTTCGGATGCCTCCACGAGCGCCAGCAGGGAGCGCACCTGCTCATCCCAGCGCCGGGTGGTCTGCACGCTGGCCGCCAGCGATTCCAGCTCGGAGAACAGCCCGGCCTGGTGCCGGTTGATGCGCAGCTCGCCGCCCGCGTCGTCGAGCTCCCGCGCCTCCGCGATGAGGGTGCGCAGGGTCTTAAATTCGGGGCGGCGCAGTGAGAAGTAGGTGCCGTTGCCTAGCAGGATGCGGTCCGCACCCCGGTCCAGTGCCTCAAAAATCTGGGCGAAGGGCACGGTCCAGTTATTCACCTTCACCGCGATGCCCAGCCCGAACCAGTCGCGCGAATTGCCCTCGGTGACGGTTACCTCGATGAGCGCGTCGGTGGCTTCCACGAACTCGGGCGGGGTGCCGTTGAAACGCACCCGAACGGCGGAAATGCGACGTAGCTTCGGCAGTACGGCGCTCAGCAGCTCGCGGGTTTCCCAGCCCTCGACGCGGCGCTCTTCTAAGCTGGCCAGGGCCGGATGCGCGGCCAGCACCGAGCGTACCGAGCGTAGCACGCGGGCCTCGAATCGCTCGTCGCGCACCTCGCCGCCCTTCTCGCCGGGGTACCCGAAGACCGGCAGGCGCTGAACGCCGGATTCGTGTTCGGGGTCGGCCTCGAAGGGGTTGAGAGGGTACTCCCAGTGCCAGCCCAGCTGCGCGTCGTGGCGAACCTCCTCGTCGAAGGTCAGCTCGAGCACCAGGCACGGCGGGGTGACGGACGGCAGGGCCAGAGCCGGGTCGGGGGTGAGCGCGGGTACGGAGCGGCTGAGCGCCGGTAGAAAATCGCGCTGGAACGCGGGGCGTTCGGCGGCGGGAATCTTGACGGTTCCCGCCGAGATGAGCGCCTCGGAGGCGGCGTCGAGCGGCTCTACCAGGGGGATGAGCGCCAGCTCCACGCCCTCGGGGAGGTTCGGAACCGCGGCCTGCTCCGACTGCATGGGATTAGCCGACTGCACAGGATTCGCCGCCTGTGCGGCCTGCTCCGGCTGAGCGGAATCCGCCGACTGCACGGTTTGCTCAGACTGCACAAAGGCGCCGCGCCCCACCTCGTTCAGCGCGCCCGGCCGGGCGGTCTTCCAGTGCACGGCCTTGGCGGCATGCTCGTACTCCTGCTGCGCAAGCCCGCCGAGCGCGAAGAAGCCGGTGCGGGGCGTGCCCATGGGGTGGCAGTGGGCGGCCGGAAGCCAGAGCTGTCGCAGAAGCTCGCCCTCGCGCCCCTCCCAGCTCAGCGCGGCCTCGAGGAGCAGGCCCCCGTCCGGGCTCTCCTCGGAGTCCTCGGGCAGGGCGGCGGCGCGCAGGCGCACCCGCGCGGGCGGCAGGATGGCGTACTCCACCTCGCGTCCGTTGATTAGCAGCGGCAGGCCGATTTCCTCGGCGCGTGCGAGCACATCCCAGAGCAGGGCAGAGCCCGCGGCGCTGAGCGAAATCCAGTCGCGGTGCGAGGAGTACATGTTCTGCCAGGGGCGGGCAATCGAGTAGAGCTCGGCGAAGAAACGCTCGTGCTCCGGGTAGATATCGTGGCGGCCGACCGGCCCGCCCACGCTCGAGGCGAAAGTGTCCCAGGTGAGGCCGCCCTTGACCCAGCGGCCGGTTTTGGAGCGCATGAGCGGGCGCGCGAGTAGGTTGATGGCCGGGGTCGCCCCGGGCATGTTGCGGCCGCGCGCGTAGGATCCCGAGACGCTCATCGACAGGTCGAGCGCGCCGCTGACCCGTAGCGAATCGATGCCGGAAAGGTCCTGACGTGCGGAAAGAACCGAGGAGAGATTCTTGCGCCAGGCCGAAATCTTGGAGGCGGGTGCCTCTGCCTGCAGGCTCGGGGAGGCGCCTAGCTCGTTGAGTGCAAAGCTTCCCTGGGGGTTTTCGGGCTCGGCAGTCGCTGCATCGGGTGCGGGCAGTTTCGCCGCGGTGGTGAGTGCACCGGAGGCGCGCAGTGCTGCGAGCGGGTCCTGCGGCTCGGCGCCCGGCACCTCCGCCGCGCTCGCTTCTGGGCCGGTCGCTTCGGTGCCTGTTGTTTCGGAGCCGGTGGCCTCGGTTGCGGGGGTGCGCTCGCCGGGGGTTTTCGTCTCCGCGTCGGCGTCCTTCGCCCCCCGAATCTTGGTTCCGCGACCGCCGCTGTCGAGCGGGCCGATGGTCTGCGGGGTGAGAGCCCTGCCCGCTACGGAGGCGCGGTCCAGCGCGGTGAGCATGAGCGCCACGGCGTGCTTGCAATTGCTGACGACCGGGCAGGTGCATCGGGCGGCGAAGGCAGCAGAGCCGGCGCGCGGGGGGAAGAACCGAATCGTCACCTCGTAGGGCACGAGGGTGCTTCCGTTAACGAGTCCGGTGAGGGTGCGGTTGTCCTCGTCGTAGCTGTAGCGCACGACCTCGCGGTTGCGCTGGTAAGCGGCCCCGCGCTGGTAGGTGCGGTGGCCGACCTGTCGAATGATTTGGGGTACGGTGACGGGGATTTCGGGGAAAGGATTGTTGGGCACCTGCCCATTATCTCGCATCGGGTGAGGCTCCGCCCGGCGGGTGGTCACCGCCGCCTGACCGCGTGTATCCCGGGCGCTCTGTGCGGTGAATTGAACGCGGTGAAGGTGGCCGCTACGCCCCGCGCGGGATTGGTCTGCGTGCTCGCGGAGGGGTGAAAGCGAGGGGCTGCGGAGGGTCAAATATTACGTGTCGAGACCGCCGTGGAATGGTACTAAACAATTTGATAAGTAAAAATACATGTGACCTGAATCTTTTGTGAAGAACACTTTACTTAAGGTGAGAACGTGCTGTAAGCTGGAGCCAGCTTCAAGAGTTTCGACTGATAAGCTCCGACTATGGTCGAACGCCAACCCCATGTTCACGGGTGGCTCGGATGACGAAGCGGTTTGTATTCACCACCCTCAGAGGTGGTAACCGGTACAGACAAGAGCAACGCGAAAGGATCGCGCCACTCACGGCGCAGGTTGTCACATGTACAACGGCTCTGCAACCGAAGCAGTAATCTCTCTGAACCCCTCCCGCTCCTACCAGGACAGCCTGCGTGCCGCAGCAGTTCCCGCTCGAGGCGGTTTCACCGCGGTCAGCATTGACGACTACTCCCGCATTTCTTCTAAGCGCGACGAGTTCCTGAACTTCCTTCTTCTGCCCAACCCCGAGGGTATTCCCGCCATCGAAATCGCCGGTCTGCGCGTAGCGTAGCATTAGGAGTATGAACTTTTCCGGTATGCTCCTGGACTCCGACGTTCTCGCGGAGATTCGTAAGGCGAATCCAGACCCTGCAGTGGTTGCGTTTCTGCGCCGCCGCTCGTTTCGCCACATGTACATTTCGGTGTTGAGCATTGGTGAGCTCAAAGGCCTCTACCCCTACCCCGAGACCGACCGCTGGATTGCTGAGCTGCTCGAACGCTTCGGCGACCACGTCATTAACGTGGATGCGCGCGTGAGCCTCGAGTGGGCGGGTCGCCAGGCCCCGCGCGGTCAGCACGCGGTGGGGCGCGACGACGCCGGCCCCCTTCCCACGGCCGCCCTGGAGGGGCTGATGGCCGCAAGCGCAAGCGCCTACGATCTGGAGCTGGTCTCCTCGAAGGCGCAGGTGTACCGTTCCTGGGGCGTGAACGCATCCAACCCCTGGACCGATCAATAGGGGTGCCGCAAAGAATCCCGCCGAGGGACTAACCCAAAAACTGACGCGACGTGCAAAAACCCGTCTCTGAGGGCCATCACCGGCCCTTCCGGAGGCGGGTTTCGTCGTCAAAACGTGGCATCATGGAAGGACGATGAAAAGCACCTCACCTATCTCCCGCTATTCCATGCCCATGCCCCTGTGGCTTCAGGGCGTCGTTGAGCTGATTCTGACCGCCCTGATGTCCGGTGTCCTGGTGGTGGCCGCTATGGCTGCCGTGTGGGCAACGAACGGTTTTGGCGGTACGGAGTTCTCGTCGGTGGCCGCGATGTCGGCCCACCTGTGGCTCCTGATTCACGGCGTTCCCCTGGACCTCTCGGCCGTCTTTGGCGCCTCCGCGGGCACCATGACCCTGGTGCCGCTGGGCCTGAGTGTTCTGCCGCTGCTATTTTGCTACCGTTCCGGTCGCAGGCTGGCGCGCGCCTCGTACGAGGGGGAGTTCCTCATTCCGGTACTCTCGGGCTCGGTGACCTACGCGCTGATTTGTTCGGCGGTGTACGGTTGGGCGAGCCCGAGCCCGAAGCCTCTGCAGGTGTTGAACGCCGCGCTGGTACCGCTGGGTATCGTGGTGGTCGGCCTGATGTGGGGCGGCTACCGCGAGGCGCGTTCGCTTTCGCGCATGGTGGGTGTTGATACGGCGGAGCAGATTTCGCAGATGAGCCAGTACTCGCGCTGGGCCGGGTCCTACGCGTGGGCTGTGGTGCGCGCGGCGGTGGTTGCCGCGGTGGCCTTCGTGGGTCTGGGCGCGCTGCTGCTGGCCCTGGGTATTCTGGGTGGGTGGTCGCAGGTGGTGGCCACCTACCAGGAGCTGCACGCGGGCCCGGTGGGTGACACCGCTGTGACGCTGCTGCAGCTGGGCTTCCTGCCCAACCTGGTGATTTACGCGATGGCCTGGTCGACCGGTGCCGGTTTCGCCTTTGGGGCGGGTACCTCGATCGGCCTGACGAGTAGCAATGCCGGGTCCCTGCCGATACTGCCGATCCTGGGTGCGGTTCCTGAGTCCCTGGGAAGCGCCGGCCTGCTGGGTCTGCTGGTTCCGGTGGCCGCCGGCGCGATTGCCGGTTGGTGGTTCCTGCGTGAGGGTGAGGACCACCTGGACGAGTGGGTCGCCCTGAAGGTGCCGTTCCGTCCGCTTTCGGCCCTGCTGTCCTCGCTTGCGCTGGGCGTGCTGACCGGTTTGCTGACTTCTCTGGCCGCCCTGTGGCTGGGCTGGATTTCCTACGGCTCGTTGGGCGTCGGACGCTTCACCGAGGTGGGTGCCGAGCCGCTGAGCTTTGCGGGCCACACGGCCCTGTGGGTGGGGTTCGGCGTGGCTCTGGGCAACCTGCTCAGTCGCGCCCTGGTGCCCGATAGCAGCCGCGATCTGCCGCGATTTGCCGATGAGCGCCCGAACCTGGGCGAGCGCCTGATGAGCCTTGGTGCTTCCGCGAAGGAGCGCCTGGCTCAGCGTCGCGCGGAGCGTGCGGCCGAGCGTGAGGAACGCCGAGCTGCCGAGGAAGCCGAGGCTGAGCGTCGCGAGGCGGAGGAAGCTGAGGAAGCCAAGCGCCGTGAGGAGGAAACTCGCAAGGCAGAATCCAAGCGCAAGGCCGAGGCCGAGCGTCGCGCCCGTGAGGAGGCCGAGGAGGCCAAGCGTCGCGAGGAAGAAGCCGAGCGCAAGGCCGCCGAAGATTCCCGAAAGAGCGAGCCGAGCTCCGAGGACTCTGAGAACGAGGACTCCGAGAACGAGGATTCGCAGGAGCCCTCCGAGGCGCACACGATTGTGGACGAGGTAGCCACCGGCCACGTGCCGGTGCACCCGCAGGAGCCCGTGCACGCCTACCCCCTGGAGGCTTCCGACCCCGTGGCCGAGCGCGCCCTGGCGGATGCGCTCGCCGAGGTCGTTCCCGATGAGGACCTGCCCGAGCCGGTGGAATCCGACCTCTCCATCCCCGAGTTTATGAACCCCGAGCCCGAAAAACCCGAGCCCGCTTCCGCCGCGTCCGAGACCGGTTCGAAGAACGAGAAGAAGGCGGCCCCGAAGTCCACGGAAATCTCGAAGTCTTCCGCGAAGACCGCGGGGGAAGGCCCCGCCGAACCCGAGGACGCCTCCGAAAGCGCCGAGCCCGCTCGCCCGCGAGGCCGTGCCGGGCGCATCATGGCCTACTTCGGTTTCGGCGTTCAGCCCGCCGAAGGCTCCGAGGATGCTGCTCCCGACCGTTCGGAGCGCGAAGCGCCCGAGGCCCCGGAGGCCGAGCCCTCCGCGGCGGAACAGCGCGCCCGCAAGCGCCGCGAGAAGAAGGCGGCCAAGAGCGAGCGCAAGGCGCAGAAGAAGGCCGGGGGAGAGCGTGACTTCATGGAACGCGAGCTGGAGGTGCTCTCCGCCGACCAGGCCATGAACCGTATCTTTGGCGTGCGCGCCCAGACCGGCATCCTGCCGCTTCTGACCGACGAGGCCTCCACCGTGGAGCTGCCCCCGCTGCCGGCCGGGGAAGAGGTTACCGGCTCGCAGGCCCCGAAGAAGAAATAGTTCGAAAAATAGCACGAAACCCGCGCGAGGATGACTCGTGCGGGTTTCGTGCTGTGTGCGCTCCGGCCGCCGCTAACGGGAGGAGGCCCCTGCCGTGCTACCGGTGCCCGCGAAGCTGTCCATGCTGTTCTGGAGCATCTGGTCGCAGGTGTACATATCGGTGCCGGTCAGCGCGGCTGTGCGGCACTCGCGGTACTCCTGCATCCCCGGCATGATGGCCAGACCGATTCCGCCAATCACGGTCATGAGGCTGTAGAGGATGCTGAGGGAAGCGGCAACGTAGAAGATCCAGGGGCCGCGCGCGCTCGCGGTGCGCACGATGGCCCAGATGTTCAGCCCCATGCCCACCAGCGCGAAGAGGAAAAGGCCCAGGAAGTAGGGCATGGGGGAGAGCACGAAGGAGGACGCCCCGAAGATGAGTAGCACGGAGACCACGAGAACCATGGCCGTGCGGAGCAGGATGCGCTGGCGCTGCAGCGGGTCCATCGGCGGCTTGCCGGGGTTTCCGCCGGGCTGAGGTGCGCCCGGCGCGCCGGGGTGCTGTGCACCGGGGTACTGCCCGTTGTACCTGCCGGGGGTCGGCGGCCCCTGGTGCTGTCCCTGCTGCGGGTTGGAGGCGGGGCTCTGCGGCTGAGCCTGCTGCTGAGGGTTGCGGGGCTGGTCGTTCGGGGTGTTTGGCGGGGGAGTAGACATAGCTTTAAGGGTACCGTCCCTTCGGGCGTGGGGCCCGCCGCGCCGCCGTTCGTTCGCCTTCCGCGTCCGGACTGCTGGAGCCCTCCGCTCTTCCGACCGTCCCGGCCTACCGAGCGCTGCCGCAGGGCCTTCTCCCGTTTACGCGGACGACCGTCTCTCCGAGCTCCCGCAACGCATGTGAGATGGGCTATACTGATTGGGTGCGAATTGTGGTTATGGTATCCGGATCCGGAACGAATCTTCAGTCCATTCTCGACGCCGTAGCGGCGGGCGAGCTTCCCCTCGACATTGCGGCTGTTGGCGCCGACAAGCCCTGCCTGGGCATCGAACGCGCCCAGGCCGCCGGCGTGCCCACCTTCCTGGTGCAGCCCGGCGACTACGCAGACCGCCCGGCGTGGAACCGCGCCCTCGAAGAGAAGATCGCCTCCTACGAGCCCGATTACATCGTGTTCGCCGGCTTCATGCGCATCGTGGATGCTCAGCTGGTCGAGCGTTTCAGCAACCGCATTATCAACACCCACCCCGCCCTGCTGCCCTCCTTCCCGGGTGCGCACGGCGTGCGTGACGCCCTGGCGCACGGTGTGAAGATTACCGGCCTGACCGTCCACTTTGTGGATGCGGGCGTTGACACCGGCCCCATCCTGGCGCAGGCGGCCGTGCCCGTTCTGGACGGCGATACCGAAGAGACCCTGCACGAACGCATTAAGGTGCAGGAGCGCCGCCTGCTCGTGCAGACCATCGCCGACCTCGCGCAGAAGCACTCTGCCGCATAAGTTTTTCATACGGCGGGTGGAGCGCACGCTCCGATTCCCCGCCCGTACAGACGTACCGTCGCGCCCCACCGCCCGAGTGGGGGCACCTCGTGCCCGGCGCGACGGCGGGGGTAAACCCCACCCGCACATCCCGCCCACCGGGGCGGACTCACATCCATCCATCAGCCGTGCCGCCGCATGTGCCGGGCACGGTGCAAAGTATCGGAGTATTTGTGTCTCTTATTGAGCTCGATCGCGTGCCCCTGCGCCGCGCCCTCATTTCTGTCTACGACAAGACCGGCCTGGAGGATTTCGCCCGCGGTCTGCACGAGGCCGGCGTGGCCCTGGTGTCCACCGGTTCGACCGCGGCGACCATTGCGGCCGCAGGCGTTCCCGTCACCGAGGTGACCGAGGTGACCGGCTTCCCCGAGTGCCTCGAGGGCCGTGTGAAGACCCTGCACCCGCGCATCCACGCCGGTATTCTGGCTGACCGCCGCAAGCAGGAGCACATCGACACCCTCGGCGAGCTGGACGTCGAGCCCTTCGATCTGGTCGTCGTGAACCTGTACCCCTTCGTCGAGACCGTGGCTTCGGGTGCGGATCAGGACGCCATCATTGAGAAGATCGACATTGGCGGCCCCTCCATGGTTCGCGCAGCTGCAAAGAACCATGATGCCGTCGCGGTTGTGGTGGACCCGGCCGACTACGAGCGCACCGTTGAGGCCGCTAAGAACGGTGGCTTCTCGCTGGAGGAACGCCGCCGCCTGGCCGCTGGCGCATTCGCCCACACCGCCGCCTACGACACCGCCGTGGCGACCTGGACCGCATCCCAGTTCCTGCAGGACGAGGACGCCAACTTCTGGCCCCCGTACGCCGGCCTGGGCTTCGAGCGCAGCGAGACCCTGCGCTACGGCGAGAACCCGCACCAGCGCGCCGCCCTGTACGTCAACCCGGCGGCCGCCCCCGGCATTGCACAGGCCGAGCAGCTGCATGGCAAGGCCATGAGCTACAACAACTACGTTGACGCCGACGCCGCCCTGCGCGCCGCCTACGACTTCGACGAGCCCGCCGTTGCCGTCATCAAGCACAACAACCCCTGCGGTATCGCCGTGGCAACCCCCGGTGCCGCCGATCCGATTGCGGATGCTCACGCGAAGGCTCACGCCTGCGACCCGCTGTCCGCATACGGTGGCGTGATTGCCGCTAACCGCCCGGTGACCGCCGCTATGGCACGTACCGTCAAGGGCATCTTCACCGAGGTTGTCGTGGCCCCCGGCTACGAGCCCGAGGCCCTGGAGATTCTGCGCGAGAAGAAGAACCTGCGCCTGCTGGTTCTGCCCGAGGGCTTTAGCCGTGACGCCATCGAGTACCGCCCCATCTCCGGCGGCGCGCTCTTCCAGGAGGCCGACCGCCTGCAGGCTGAGGGCGACGACCCGAAGAACTGGACCCTGGTTGCCGGCGAGGCAGCTGACGAGGCAACCCTGCGCGACCTCGAATTCGCGTGGCGTGCACTGCGCTCGCCCAAGTCGAACGCCATTCTGCTGGCCGATAACGGCGCCGCAGTGGGCATCGGCATGGGCCAGGTGAACCGCGTGGACTCCTGCAAGCTGTCCGTTGAGCGTGCGAACACTCTCGGCGGCGAGGGTAACGAGCGTGCCCGCGGTGCGGTTGCCGCATCCGATGCGTTCTTCCCCTTCGCTGACGGCCTGCAGGTTCTGCTGGACGCCGGCGTGCGTGCCGTTGTGCACCCGGGCGGTTCGATCCGTGATGAGGAAGTTATCGAGGCGGCTAAGGCTGCTGGCGTGACCATGTACCTGACCGGTACCCGCCACTTCTTCCACTAAGATTTTGCGGTTGCGCGTACCGCCGCGGCCGGTTACGGCCGGTCGGGTGTGAGCGCGTGAGTGAGGCGGGGTGCCCCGGATTTCCGGGGCACCCCGCCTTTTTGTGGAATTTTTATTCTATTTTTTATGCTTTGGCGCTCCACAGCTCGAAAGGTGCGCCCGGAAGACGCGCGGAGCGCCAAAAAATTCGCTAGGATTAGGTTGTGCCTAAAGTCAGCGAAGAATACAAAAAGAACAGGCGTTCTCAGATTGTAGAGACCGCCCGCGAGTGTTTCATCAAGCACGGCTATCAGAAGGCCTCGATGAGCGAGATCATCGCCGCCACCGGCCTGTCTGCTGGAGCCATCTACAATCACTTCTCCTCCAAGGATGAGATTATCCTCGCCGCCGCGCGCATGGACCTGGCTCCCTTCGACCGCATCCGCGCCGAGCAGCCCTGGGACTACGTGTTCGGGTGCCTGAAGGTGCTGGACACCCCCAAGGTGCGCCGTCACCTGCTGGTGACCTGGGGCGAGGCGGTCTCCATGCCGCAGCTGGGTGCCGTGGTTTCCGAGCAGCTAACCTACCTGCGCGATCAGGCCCTGGAGCGCTACCGCGCCTGGGGCGCCGCTGAACTGGACTTCACCGATGAGGAGCTCGAGGAATGGCTGACCGTCATCGGCGCGGCCGTGCTCTCTGTGCTGACCGGTTACGTGGTGCAGACCCAGCTGGTGGCCGGCGGTAAGAAGGATAGCGCCCGCGAGGCCTACCTGGAGTACGCCTCCGCCATCCTGCGCCAGGCTTAGGATTCACCGACCTGCGCCGCCTTGCCGATAGGCCCGCCGGGGCGTGTCAAGCGTCCCGCACCGGTACCATACCGGCGCCGTAAAACTTCATCATGATGCATCCCAAAGCCCGTTTTCCTTCTCGAAGGAGAACGGGCTTTACGGTATTATGAGGTGTAGCTCATATTTTTTCATTCAGGGTTTTCAGCCACAGACACTGCCGCAACCCCGATGACGAGCCACCGAAGATACCGTAAAAACACTCCCAGGAGCGTAATGACCGAGCAGAAGATCCTCGAGATGCCCCTCGCCGACCTCGACCCCGAGGTAGCAGAAGCCATTGAGCTGGAGCGCAAGCGCCAGCAGAACACCCTCGAGATGATTGCATCCGAGAACTTTGTCCCCCGCGCTGTGATGCAGAGCCAGGGCTCGGTGCTGACCAACAAGTACGCTGAGGGATACCCCGGCCGCCGCTACTACGGCGGCTGCGAGTACGTCGATATCGTTGAGGACCTCGCCATTGCCCGTGTGAAGAAGCTCTTCGGCGCGGAGCACGCGAACGTACAGCCCCACTCCGGCGCGCAGGCGAACAACGCCGTCATGCACGCGCTGCTGAACCCCGGCGACACCATCATGGGTCTGTCCCTGGCGCACGGTGGCCACCTGACCCACGGTATGAAGCTGAACGTCTCCGGCAAGCTGTACAACGTTGTCGCCTACAGCGTGGACGAGAACGGCTACGTTGACATGGAGCAGGTGCGCGAGCTGGCCCTGGCCGAGCGCCCCAAGCTGATTATCGCCGGCTGGTCCGCGTACCCCCGCCAGCTGGACTTCGCCGCATTCCGTGCGATTGCCGACGAAATCGGCGCGTACCTGTGGGTGGACATGGCACACTTCGCGGGCCTGGTGGCTGCGGGTCTGCACCCGAACCCCGTCCCGCACGCACACGTGGTGTCCTCCACCGTACACAAGACCCTGGGCGGCCCCCGCTCGGGCTTCATCCTCTGCACCGAGGAGCTGAAGAAGAAGATTGACTCGGCCGTGTTCCCCGGCCAGCAGGGCGGCCCGCTCATGCACGTGATCGCCGCGAAGGCTACCGCGTTCAAGATTGCCGCATCCGAGGGCTTCAAGGACCGTCAGAAGCGCACCATTGAGGGCGCGCAGATCCTGGCGAAGCGCCTGCTGGAGCAGGACGTGAAGGACGCCGGCGTTTCGATTGCCTCCGGCGGCACCGACGTTCACCTGGTGCTCGTCGACCTACGCCACCACGCGCTCAACGGCAAGGAAGCAGAAGACCTGCTGCACGACGCCGGCATCACCGTCAACCGTAACGCCGTTCCGAACGACCCGCGCCCGCCGATGGTGACCTCCGGTCTGCGCATCGGCACCTCCGCGCTGGCAACCCGCGGCTTCGACGCCGAGGGCTTCACCGAGGTGGCTGACATCATCGCCTCCGTGCTACTACCGAACCCGGACATCGCGGCCCTGCGCGCTCGCGTGGATGCACTCTGCGCCAAGTACCCCCTCTACCAGGGCAGCGAGAACTGGTAGAACCGTGAATGACCCCGTTCGCTCATCCGCCCGTGTGGCCGATGCGCGGACGGGGTTATTTCGCCCTCCGCCCGCCGTCCCGGACCCGCTCTATCGGTGAGGCGCGGCGGGGCCCCAAGAACCCAACACATAGACCGTCCGTTTCGGCGAACCCGCCGCAATCTATGGAAGGAAAAACAATGCCCCAGATTCTAGACGGTAACGCAACCGCCGCAGCCATCAAAGCGGAGCTGAAGGAGCGCGTCGAGGCGCTGAAGGCTAAGGGCATCACCCCCGGCCTGGGCACCGTCCTGGTCGGTGACGACCCGGCATCCCGCTCCTACGTGGGCGCTAAGCACCGCGATTGCGCAGAGATCGGTATTAACTCCATCCGCGTGGATCTGCCCGGTGACATCACTCAGGAGGAGCTCGACGCTGAGATTGACAAGCTGAACAACGACCCGGCCTGCACCAGCTACATTGTGCAGCTGCCCCTGCCCAAGCACCTAGACACCAACCGCGTACTCGAGCGCATCGCCCCCGAGAAGGACGCCGACGGCCTGCACCCGACCAACCTCGGCAAGCTCGTGCTGAACGTTTCGGAGCCGCTGGATTCCCCGCTGCCTTGCACCCCGAACGGCGTGATTGAGCTCGTCAAGCGCCACGGCATCGACTGGAACGGCAAGAACGTGGTGGTGCTCGGCCGCGGCATTACCGTGGGTCGCCCGCTGGGCCTGCTGCTGACCCGCCGCGAGGTGAACGCCACCGCAACCCTGGCTCACACCGGCACCCAGAACCTCGACGAGGTGCTGCGCGAGGCCGACGTCATCGTCGCCGCCGTGGGCGTGCCCCACGTGCTGAAGGCTCACCAGGTCAAGGAGGGTGCAATCCTGCTGGACGTGGGAGTTTCTCGCGCCGAGGACCCCGAAACCGGCAAGAAGAAGCTCTTCGGTGACGTCTCGCCCGAGGCTGCCGAGAAGGCCTCGTGGGTGTCCCCGAACCCCGGTGGCGTGGGCCCGATGACCCGCGCCGAGCTGCTGGTGAACGTGGTGGAGACCGCGGAGCGTCAGGCCGCGTAGGTCCCCGCGACGTTCGCATAGACCCGTAACGAAAGACCCGTAGCGAAAGGGCGGTGCCCCGGTAGAGCAATCTACCGGGGCACCGCCCTTTCGCGCGTCTCGTGCGGCCTCCTGTCTCAGGGGAGAGGCGCTAGAGAAACATCTCGTAGAAGTAGTGGTCCGAGAGGTACAGGGTCTCAGAGTATTCGACCGGCGTTCCCTCCTTGGTGTAGCCGGTGACGCACACCTTGAAGGCGGCCTCGCCCACGGGAACCTGCTGGTTGAAGGCATCGGCATCGGCGTCGGTGAAGAGGGCCGCGCCCGTGCGTACGCGGGCGTGCTTAATGGCGTTGGGGGTGTCGGCTAGCTGATCCAGGGAGCTGGAGGATCCCGAGAGACCGGCCATCATGGAGTCCAGGATGCTGCTGGCGGCTTCCTTGACAAAGTAGGAACGCTCAAAGCCGATGACCTCGTGGTCGGCCAGGCGCAGACGGCGTACGAAGAGGACCGACTCGCCCACGGGAACGGATAGTCGGGTCGAAATCTCCTCGGTGGCATCCACCCAGCGGGTCGCGATCATGCGGGTCGAGCCTTCGAACCCGCGGCGGCGCATATCGTCGGCGAAGGTGTCCACGCGCGGGATGTACGTGGCTTCGCTGCGTTCGGCCACGTAGGTGCCGGACCCCTGCACGTTATAGAGCAGGCCGCGTTCGATGAGAACCTTCAGGGCGCTGCGTACCGTCTGGCGGCTCACGCCGAAGTTCTGCTGAATCGTGCGCTCGGTCGGGAGCTTATCGCCGGGCTTACCCGGAATGATGTAGCGCTGCTCGAGGTAGTGAATCACCTGCTCGTACTTGGGTCCCGGAATCGGCGGTAGCTCATAGGTCTGGCTACCGTTGGGGGAAGTACTCGGGGAGGCCTGATCTGCGGCCTGAGCATCGGTGGAGAGCGAGTGGGCGGTGGGTTCGGGGGTATGTGAGGAGTGTGAATTCATCACCCAACATTTTAACCATCTGTGAAAGAAAAATGAATCACGGTGAATTTTTACTTCCGCGCATGCTGGCATAATTAAGACTATGCATTCTTCGATTCCTCCCGTTCCGCGTGAGCCCGGTCTGCTCCGCGTGGCGAGTGTCAACGTCAACGGCATCCGCGCCGCCTACCGCAAGAACATGGCCGACTGGCTGGCCGAGCGAGACATCGACATCCTCTGCCTGCAGGAGGTTCGCGCGCCCGACGCCATCGTGCGTGAGCTCCTCGACGAGTCGCAGTGGAATATTCTGCACGCAGAGGCCGCCGCTAAGGGCCGCGCGGGTGTGCTGGTGGCTACCCGCCGCACCCCGAACTCGGCTGGTGAGGCGCTGAAGGATCAGCCCGTGGCCACCCGCTCCACCATCGGCGAGGAGTACTTCGACGACTCGGGACGCTGGGTTGAGGCCGACTACGTTCTGCCGAACGGGCAGACCCTGACCGTGGTGAGCGCGTACGTGCACTCCGGCGAGGTCGGCACCCAGAAGCAGGAAGATAAGTACCGCTTCCTGGAGCGCATGCTGGTGCGTATGCCTGAGCTGGCCGAGCACTCCGATCACGTGCTCATCGTGGGTGACCTGAACGTGGGCCACACCGAACTGGATATCAAGAATTGGAAGGCCAACCAGAAGCGCGCGGGTTTCCTGCCCGAGGAACGCGCCTATTTCGACCGCTTCTTTGGGGATATCGGCTACCGCGACGTGGCGCGCGATCTGGCCGGTCAGGTGCCCGGCCCCTACACCTGGTGGTCCTACCGCGGCAAGGCCTTCGATAACGACGCCGGCTGGCGCATCGACTACCAGATGGCGACCCCCGCCTGGGCCGAGCGCGCCGTGCAGGCGCAGGTTGATCGCGCCGCCACCTACGAGGAACGCTTTAGCGACCACGCGCCGCTGGTGGTGGACTACCGCATCGATGGCTAGAGTCTAGCGCCACCGCGCCCCGAACATAAGTTTTGAGATACACGCTGCACCGTTCGCAGCACCGCACAGGAAGTAACTGCACAGGAAATAACTATGGCAGACGAAAAGAAGCAGGATAAGTCCCTCATCCCGAACGCCTCCCAGCAGAAGACGCGTATCTTCTCAGGTGCCCAGCCCTCGGCCGATTCGATGCACCTGGGTAACTACATTGGCGCCGTGAACAACTGGGTGGCCCTGCAGAACGACCCGAATAACGAATGTCTGTTCTTTATTCCGGATATGCACGCCATCACCGTTCCGCAGGATCCCGAGGAGCTGCGCGAACGCACCCGCCTGACCGCGGCGCAGTACATCGCCTCCGGCATTGACCCGTCCCGTGCGCCCCTGTTCGTGCAGTCGCACGTGCCCGAGCACGCCCAGCTGGCCTGGGTTCTGAACTGCTTCACCGGCTTCGGCGAGGCCTCCCGCATGACCCAGTTCAAGGACAAGTCGCAGAAGCAGGGCGCCGATAAGGCCTCGGTTGGTCTGTTCACCTACCCGATTCTCATGGCCGCCGACATTCTGCTCTACCAGGCGGACGGCGTGCCCGTGGGCGAGGACCAGCGCCAGCACCTCGAACTGACCCGCAACCTAGCCCAGCGCTTCAACTCCCGCTTCGGCGAAACCTTCGTGGTGCCCGAGCCGGTCATCCTGAAGGAAACCGCGAAGATTTACGACCTGCAGGAACCTACCTCGAAGATGTCCAAGTCGGCGGCATCCGACAAGGGCCTCATCAAGCTTCTGGACACCCCCAAGGTTACCCAGAAGAAGATTAAGTCCGCCGTGACCGATGACGGTTCCGTCATCGCCTACGACCGCGAGGCCAAGCCCGGCGTGTCCAACCTGCTCTCCATCTACTCCGCCATGACCGGCGAGAGCATCGACGAGATTGTGGCACGCTACGAGGGTAAGATGTACGGCCACCTGAAGGTCGACCTGGCCGATATTGTGGTGGACCGTCTGGCTCCGGTGCGCGAGCGCACCCTCGAGCTGATGGACGACCCCGCCGAGCTGGACCGCCTGCTGGCCGTGGGCGCCTCCGCCGCCCGCGAGATCGCCGCCGCTACGATCGAAAACGTCTACAAGAAGGTCGGCTTCCTGCCCTCGGTGAGCATCTAGCTACCGGGCGCTTATCAATTCCTCATCTTCAACGAACGCAAAGCGCACGACACCCATGACAGAACCCCGCGAGCAATCGAGTCCCTCTGAGGGCTCCGTATCACCCACCCTCAAGCCCGGTCGCCGCTACCTGAGCATTATTGCTCACGTGAGCGGTGAGAATGCTCAGCGCCTGGAGGAGTGGAAGCGGGAGACGACGGGGGTTCCGGCCGCGTCAATGAGCACCCACGTGACCGTGTACGTGGCGGAGCTGGATGATTCCCTGCTGGATGCCGTGCGTTCCCCGCAGTTTTCCGAAGACCTGGGCGCCTCGCGTTTCGAGGCACGCTGGGGGTCGGTGCACTCCTTCCGCCCAGTGACCGAGGTGGAGTACCTGAACCTGGAGGCGGGCAAGGCCGAATTCGAGCGGATTCACCGGAATCTTGTTCGGATGCTCGGCACGGGTGCGGCCCCCTTCCCGTACGTGCCGCACGTGACCCTGGGCCACGGTTTGAGCGAGGAACAGGTGGCCAGCGCCCGCGAGGCGTTTGACTCCCTGCCCTCCGAGCGGCGCACCTTCACGGTGGACCGCCTGCACTGCTACTCCTACGACGGGCAGAACTGGGAGGAAATCGGGGTTCTGCCGCTGCGGTAGTAGCCAGCCTAAAACGCTAAGAGAGATGCGACCGATAGACTATCGGTCGCATCTCTCTTTATGCTTTCACGTGGTTTATCTCAGCGTGAGATCCCTAGTGGGAGTGGCCCTCGCCAGACTCGTGTGCATCAGCGGAAGCCGAGGAAGAGGCAGAGCCGTGAGCTTCAGTGCCGTGTGACTCAGCCTCAACCGGCGCGGCGTTCGAGGAAGAGACGCCCAGGATCTCGTTGGGGGTCTTGGGCAGTTCCACGCTCATGAGCTCCTTCGGAGCCGCCGGGTTCGATAGGGACACCGCGATGAGCTTCTTGGTGGCCGGGTCGGTCACGTAGGCGGTCTTGCCATCCACCCACAGCGCCGGACGCTCGTCCTGCCAGGTCTCGGACTCGGTCCATGCCTCCATGAGCTGTACGGAGCCCAGCTCGGCGCCGGTTGCCGGGTCGAAGATGCGCAGCTTACCGTCGGTGGTCAGCAGCAGTGCCTCACCCTGGGGGCCGCGAGCCAACGATCGGAAGGTGTAGCTCACGCCAGAAGGCAGGGAGTAGACGGTGCGGGTTGCCGCGACGGTGTCGATGATGGAGAACTTCTCGGGGCGCTCCAGCTTGGCATCCTTGTCGGTCTTGTAGTCCGCCAGAACGTACTGGGAGTCAGCCTTGCCCGCCTGGTTACCGGAACGCGAGTACGGGTCCTCGGGGTTGGTGACCTTGGTGAACTTGCCGTCCTTGTAGACCAGCGCGCCGTCGGTGCAACCGATGGTGAATGTACCGTCCTTGGCGATAGCTTCACCGTGCACGCCGGGGCAGGCGGGGCTCTCGGTTACGGTCTTGCCCTGCGCATCCACAACGGCGGCGCCGGTGCGGGTCTTCGAGTCGCCGACCGCCACCAGGTACTGGTTATCGGGCAGGGGGATGGCGAAGCCGTGGTGCGGCTTGGGCAGAGTGACGGTGGTGGTCTCCAGGGAGGATGCGGTGCGCTTGTCGTGGGTCAGCTTCGCCGGATCGTACACGGCGAAGGAGCCGGTGCCGTCAGCGAATGCCGCAACCTTGCCGTTGTCCTTGATGACGTGACCGGTGTGGTCAGCGGCAAGAGACAGCGAAGACAGAGACGGGGCGGTGGTGTAGTAGTGCGAGTGGTCGCCGTGCGCTACGGACCATACACCGGTGTCCAGGAAGGTGTAGCTGTTGCCGTCGGCCACGACGAGATGGCGGTTATCGCCAGCGTCGGAGAGGCGCAGGAAGCCTTCCTTGGGGATGTCTGCGAGCAGCTTCATGTCCTTGGCGTCGTAGACGAGCACGCCGCCGTCGTAGGTGATGGCCACGCGGCTGGCAGCGCCCTTGCCTTCGGTGATGGGAGCGGGGGTTGCGCTCGAAGTGGAAGCGCTGGGGTTGGTCTGTGTATTCTGGCCGTTCTGGGCGTTCTGGGTGGCCTGGGAGCCACATGCGGTCAGGGCGAGGGCAGCCACTGCGCCGAGTGCGCCGACGCGGGTGAGGAAAAACTTACGGGTCATATGCATGACAGAATATTAACATGAGAATGATTCTCTATAAGGGGTGGTTCTCGGTTTGTATCAGACTCTGGAAGTGTACTCTGCGCGGGGTGCGTAAGATATTCCGCCCCCTGCTTAGTTGCAGGAAACAACCTTCCATGCTCCCACTAGGCAAAAGTCTTGAATCCACCCGCGAAATGACCCATCGGAGCATAAACCTCGGGGCATAAGGAAACCGGTTCCCTTCTGACCAGAAGGGAACCGGTTTTCTTAGAGGTATCTTTTGCTCGAGTAGGGTTCATGTGCCTGCTCAGGGCCAAAATTTTAGAGGAGGTTGTTCAGGCCTCGTGCCTTGATCTCGCCCACAGCGTCCTTGACAGCCTGTGCCTTGGAGCGCGGTGCGACCAGCAGGGCATCGGAGGTGTCAACCACGACGATGTCGTTCAGGCCAATAATCGAAATCTTGCGATCGGTATTGGCCACAACAATGCCGGAGCAACCGTGGTTAATGACGTTATCCTTCTCGCCAAGGATGGTCAGCTGCTCGCCGCTCTTCTCGGAGTTGAGGCGTGCCACGGCGTCGAAGTCTCCAACATCATCCCAGCTGAAGAATCCGGGAACCATGGCGACGTCGCCGGCGGCGGCGGCGGGCTCTGCCACCGCGTAGTCGATTGCGGTCTTGGGGAGGGTCTCCCACACCCGCTCCATGACGGCCTCGCGCTCGGGGGTGTCCCAGGCGTTAGCGATCTCCATGATGCCCGCGTACAGCTCGGGCTCGTTGGCCTCGAGGTGCTTGAGCATCAGGGCGGCCGGTGCCACGAACATGCCGGCGTTCCAGGTGTATTCACCGGAGTCCAGGTACTTCTGTGCGGTGGCGGTATCGGGCTTCTCCACGAAGGTGTCCACGGCGTGAGCGTTGGGAGCACCTTCAATACCCAGGGGCTCGCTGGCGTGAATGTAGCCAAACGCGCTGGAGGGCTCGGTGGGGGTAATGCCGATGGTGACAATCTTGCCGGTAGCCGCGGTGATGACAGCCTCGGTCACCACGCGGTGGAACTCGTCCACGGGGCTGATGACGTGGTCGGCTGCGAAGGAGCCGATGATGGCATCCGGCTCGCGGCGGTGGATGATGGCGCAAGCCAGGCCGATAGCTGCAGCCGAGTCCTTGGGGGAGGGCTCCAGCACCAGGTCAGCGGCGCGCAGCTCGGGAATCTGCTGGGTGACCGCATTGGCGTGCGAGGTGCCGGTGACGACCATGACGGAACCGTTGCTGAGGTCGATGAGACGGTCGTAGGTGTCACGCAATAGGGAATTGCCCGACGAGGTGAGGTCGAGCAGGAACTTCGGGGCGTGCGCGCGGGACAGAGGCCACAAACGCGAGCCAACACCGCCGGCGGGAATCAGCGGGCGGAATCGAGTGAGTGCAGTATTCATCGCTTCAAGAATAACGGGTGAATTTGTCATATATCGAATTCTTTTAGGATTTGGCAGAAAATGTCAGGCGTCTCTCATTGGGGGAGGGGTGCATTGTTAGGTTAAAGTTACTTCCGCATCAACTCGGGGTAAATCGCAATATCGCAAAAAAAATATAACCTAATTCACGTTTATGGGCTGGGAAAAATCTATAAACAGTGTGTCAATAAGCTGTGAATTTACCTGATATCTTGGAAGTAACAGACGAACAAAGCAGTCGGCGAGTACATAGTCGTGACCGGCTCGCAGGGAGGCGCCCGGTGCCCCTTTGCGCCCCGAGCCCGCCGTCTCAGCAGGAGGTTATTCAGTGTTGAATGGTTCTAAAGGAACCCTCTACCGCGGCCGTTGGGGCATGTGGTCCTGGGTTGCTCACCGCATTACCGGTATCGCGATTTTCTTCTTCCTTCTTGTCCACATCCTCGATACCGCCGTCGTGCGCATCTCTCCGGAGGCCTACAACGGTGTGCTGGGCCTGTACAAGAACCCCATCATGGGCCTGGGTGAGACCGCCCTGGTAGCAGCCATCGTCTACCACGCCTTCAACGGTATTCGCATTATCCTCATCGACTTCTGGGGTAAGGCAACCAACGCACACGTGGAGCACATCCAGGCGAAGAACAAGGACGGCAACGTCGAAATCAGCCAGAAGGCAACCTACGTTCACATCAAGATTCTGTGGGTTGTGCTGATTCTCTGGGCACTCACCGTTGCCGGCTTCGCCGCCCGTCACCTGCCGATCGTTTTCTCGCACATTGGAGGTCACTAAACCATGGCTACTCCGCTTAAGCCCCGCACCTACGTACCCCGCCTGCGTGATAACCGCATCGACGGTGTGAAGTACAACCGCTCCTCCTCCAAGCGCAACAACTTTGAGATGTTCGCCTGGCTGGGCATGCGCCTGTCCGGCGTCGTGCTTGTGATTCTTATCTTTGGCCACCTCTTCTCGAACCTGATGGTCGGCGACGGCATCCACGCTATCGACTTCGGCTTCGTGGGTGGCAAGTGGGCCAACCCCTTCTGGCAGGTCTGGGACCTGCTGCTGCTGTGGCTGGCCATGCTGCACGGCACCAACGGCATCCGCGTCATCATCGACGATTACGCCGAGAAGGACCGCCTGCGCGTGTGGCTGAAGGTTATCCTCTTCGCTGCCTCCGCATTTGTCCTGCTGGTTGGTACCCTCACCATCTTCGCGTTTGACCCCTGCCCCTCGGGCGCAGCGGCCAACCTGCTCCCCAGCTTCTGCGCGGCACACTAACGACGACGTAACCGGCAGACAAATTCAAACATCGAAAACACAGAAAGAACATCATGCAGGTACATAAGTACGATGTAGTGATCGTCGGCGCCGGCGGTGCCGGTATGCGTGCCGCTATTGAGGCAGGCCAGCGAGTCCGCACCGCGGTTTTGACCAAGCTTTACCCGACCCGTTCCCACACCGGTGCGGCGCAGGGCGGTATGTGTGCCGCTCTGGCCAACGTCGAGGAGGACAACTGGGAGTGGCACACCTTTGACACCGTCAAGGGTGGCGATTACCTGGTCGATCAGGACGCGGCAGAAATTATGGCTAAGGAAGCCATCGACGCCGTGCTCGACCTGGAGAAGATGGGTCTTCCCTTCAACCGAACCCCCGAGGGCCGCATCGACCAGCGCCGCTTCGGTGGCCACACCCGCGACCACGGTAAGGCTGCCGTGCGCCGCGCATGCTACGCAGCTGACCGTACCGGCCACATGATTCTGCAGACCCTGTACCAGAACTGCGTGCGTCACAACGTTGAGTTCTACAACGAGTTCTACGTGCTCGACCTGATTCTGGTCAAGGACGAAGAGGGTAAGCCCCGTCCCGCCGGCGTTGTCTCCTATGACCTGGCAACCGGCGAGGTGCACGTCTTCCAAGCCAAGTCCGTGATCTTCGCATCCGGCGGTTGCGGCAAGATCTTCAAGACCACTTCCAACGCCCACACCCTCACCGGTGACGGCATGGCCATCGCACTGCGCGCCGGCCTGCCCCTGGAGGACATGGAGTTCGTTCAGTTCCACCCGACCGGCCTGGCAGGCCTGGGCATCCTCGTGACCGAGGGTGCTCGCGGTGAGGGCGGTATTCTCCGTAACGCTGACGGTGAGCGCTTCATGGAGCGCTACGCACCGACCATTAAGGACCTCGCACCCCGCGATATCGTGGCACGAGCCATGGCAAACGAGGTGCGCGAGGGCCGCGGCTGTGGCCCCCACAAGGACTACGTGCTGCTGGACCTGACCCACCTGGAGCCCTCGCACATCGACGAGAAGCTGCCGGATATCACCGAGTTCGCTCGTACCTACCTGGCCGTGGAACCGCACCACCAGCCCATCCCGGTGTTCCCCACCGCGCACTACGCAATGGGTGGTATTCCCACCAACAACGAGACCGAGGTGTACCGCAACAGCGAAGAGACCGTCCCCGGCCTCTACGCAGCCGGTGAGGTTGCCTGCGTGTCCGTGCACGGTGCAAACCGCCTGGGCACCAACTCCCTGCTCGACATCAACGTCTTCGGTAAGCGTGCCGGCCGCAAGGCCGCCGAGTACGCCGCATCCGCCGAGTTCGTTCCGGTTCCGGACGATGCAGCAGATCGCGTGCTGAACATGCTCAACGGCATCCTCGAAGGCAAGGGCACCGAGAAGGTCGGCGCTATCCGCGCAGACCTGCAGAAGGCCATGGAGGCCGACATGCAGGTGTTCCGCACCGAGGAGACCATCCGCGCCGCACTGGCCACCATCGAGAAGCTCGAAGAGCGTTACAAGAACATCTCGATTCAGGACAAGGGCAAGCGCTTCAACCTCGACCTGCTCGAGGCCGTCGAGCTGGGCTTCCTGCTCCAGCTGGCCAAGGTCATGTCCGTCGGTGCGCTGCACCGCAAGGAGTCCCGCGGCGGTCACTACCGCGAGGACTACCCCAAGCGCGATGACGTGAACTTCATGAAGCACTCTATGGTCTACCTCGACCCCGAATCCGAGTTTGAGGGTGTGAAGGGCCTGCGTTTCGGCACCAAGCCCGTCGTCTACACCCGTTACGAGCCGAAGGAGCGTAAGTACTAAAATGGCTGAAAACGAACTTCCCGAACCGGAATCCGTCAAGCTATTTGAGGGCATGACCGGCGGCGATTCCGACTCCATTCCCACGTACGACGTGATTATCAAGGTGCGCCGCTACAACCCGGAGGTTTCCTCCGAGGCGTACTGGGACGAGTTCCCGCTGACCATGTACCGCACCGACCGCGTGCTCGACGCCCTGCACAAGATTAAGTGGGAGCTGGACGGTTCCGTCTCCTTCCGCCGTTCTTGTGCACACGGCATCTGCGGCTCGGACGCAATGCGCATCAACGGTCGTAACCGCCTGGCCTGCAAGACCCTGCTCAAGGACCTTGACCTGTCCAAGCCCATTACCGTGGAGCCCCTGAAGGGTCTGCCCTGCGAGAAGGACCTCATCGTTGACATGGAGCCCTTCTTCCAGGCATACCGCGAAATCATGCCGTTCTTCATTAACGATTCGAACGAGCCTGAGCGTGAGCGCCTGCAGACCATCGAGGACCGTGCACGTTTCGATGACACCACCAAGTGCATCCTGTGTGCAGCATGTACCTCGTCCTGCCCGGTCTTCTGGACTGACGGTCAGTACTTCGGCCCCTCCGCTATCGTGAACGCTCACCGCTTCATCTTCGACTCGCGCGATGATGCAGGCGACCTGCGTCTGGAGATCCTGAACGACAAGGAAGGCGTGTGGCGCTGCCGCACCACCTTCAACTGCACCGAGGCATGCCCCCGTGGCATCCAGATCACCAAGGCTATTGCCGAGGTGAAGCAGGCCATCCTGAGCCGTTCGCTCTAGAACGTTCCTTCTCGGATTCTTGAAGGCCAAACGCCTTCTGCGACAAGCCGTCGCCCCTCACCGGGCGGCGGCTTGTCGCGTGTCCGGGATGGGGGAGAGAAACCGGGGGAAGCCGGAGTACGGGAGAGGCACGCCCCGGAGCCCCGCAGCCCTCGCCGCCTGCACCTCCGACGAACCTCCGAGCGGTCTTCAAAATCCGTCACAAAGTCACAGACATTCTTAAAGGGCCGGTAACGGTCGGGACGGATAGGTAAACCGTCACCGGGAGGGTTATTCTACTGTGTATGGTTTTTGCTAATTCTCGCTACGATTTGTCCACCCCCGTCTTCGACGATTGGGTGGAGCGCATGATGGGTACCCTCGTGCAATTCCGCCGCGAAGTGCACGCCAACCCCGAGCTTTCCTTCCGCGAGGTCGTCACGACCGAGCGCCTCATGAACCGACTGCGAGAAGCCGGCATGAACCCCATCGCCTGCGAAGGCACCGGTTGCTATGTCGACATCGGAGACGGCCCCTTCGCCGCGGCTCTGCGCGCCGATATCGACGCACTGCCCATCGTCGAGCAGACCGAGCTGCCCTACTCCTCCACGGTTCCCGGCGTGATGCACGCCTGCGGCCACGATATTCATCAGACCGTCATGTTGGGCGTGGCGCTGGCGCTACACGAGCTCAACGAGAAGACCCCGTTGGGCCGCAGCATCCGTATTCTTTTCCAGCCCGCCGAGGAACAGCTGCCCGGCGGCGCCGTACAGATGATTTCTCAGGGCCTGCTCAAGGACGTTCCGCGTGCTTTCGCCCTGCACTGTGACCCGAAGGTGGACCTCGGCCAAATCGGTACGCGCATCGGTGCGATTACCAGCGCCTCCGACACCGTGAAGATTCACCTGAGCGGCCACGGCGGCCATACCTCCCGACCCCACCTGACCGAGGACCTCATCTACGCGATGAGCCAGATTGCGGTGCAGGTTCCCGCCGTGCTGACCCGCCGCACCGACGTTCGTTCGGGCGTGCTGGTTGCTTGGGGTCAGGTCAGCGCCGGCGTCGCCCCCAACGCGATTCCCGCCGAGGGCTACCTGGCCGGTACTATGCGCTGCCTGGACGTTGAGGTGTGGCGCCAGGCGGGCAACCTGCTGGACGAGGTCATCGAACAGGTCGCCGTTCCCTTCGGCGTGGACGCCCGCGTGGAGCACATCCGCGGCGTGCCCCCGGTCGTGAACACCGACCTGGAAACCACCATGCTCGAGAACGCCGCCCGCGCCGAACTGGGCGAGGATTCCATCGTGCTCGTCGAGCAGTCCATGGGTGGCGAGGACTTCGCGTGGATGCTGCAGGAGGTGCCCGGCTCCATGTTCCGACTGGGTACCCGCGCCCCCGGCGACCCCACCTACGACCTGCACCAGGGCGACTACGCCCCGAATGAGCAGGCCATCGGCATTGGCGTGCGCGTCATGGCCGCGACCGCCCTGCGTGCCGTGCGCTTCGAGCTGGCCAAGGCCGCGAAGGCCGCCAACCCGGTGCGCGACGAGGCCCGCTAGGCCCCGGGGTACCGAGCCGCGCATCCCGCGTTCTACCGGCGTGCGGGTGGCAAGTTGTGTCGTTTCATAGAGTTTCGCCTCGCTATCGGTCGGATAGCGAGGCGAAACTCTATGCACACGATAGAATTAAAGAGATTATGAGGACATCAGCGTTGTGCCCGTGAACCCGCGCGTGGTTGCGAGGGAGGTTCGGCGGGCACCGCGCGTATTCACGGCGCACGCCGAAGGAGGACGCCCAATGAGCTTCTTTGGGATCGGTAAGAAGAAGTGGGATGAACAGGCGCGCGAGGCGGAGAGCACCGCGGCACAGGACGGGCACGAGGAAAGCAAGCCGTCCCGCGGCTCGGGGCTGAGCGACAAAATTATGGAGCAGCAGCAGTGGGAGGATTCCCTGCGCCGTTTCGTGAAGTCGGAGGGTACCCGCCAGAACCGCGACGAGGAACGCTCCGAAGAACACCGCGCCGTGGAAGACCTGAAGCGTGCCCTCCTGCACGATGACGAGGAGACCCCCTCGTTCGCCGAGGGCTCCCTCTCGGATACCGGAAAGACCACCGACGAGGAGGAGCGTCGTAGCATCATTGAGGCCCTGAACTCCTACCCGCACGAGGACTCCGAGGCCGCCGCGGCTCCCGAAGCCAGCGCGGAGAGCAGCGACCCCGAGGCTGTCGAGGACGCCCCGGCTGCTCCTGAAACCCCCGCCTTCCTGCGCGACGATGAGGACGAAACCTCCGAGAAGACCGAGGGCGACTCCTCCGCGAAGGCCGAACCCTCAACCGACACCGCCGAGGATGCTCGCTCCCAGTTTGAAGAGCACCTGCGCGCCGTCCGTGCGGAGAGCTCCGAGAAGGAAAGCCCCGCTACCTCCGACGTCGACGACACCGACCGTAACGCTGCCGCCGAGGAATACCTCTCGGTTGAGCAGATTCGCGAGGCGCGCACCCGCGCCGCCATCATCGAGGCAAAGAGCGCCGGCCTGGACGACCTGGCCGCCGTCTACGCGGCCCGCCTGGGTCTGAATCCGGAGAGCGAGGAGGACAGCTTCGAGGAGGTCGAGCAGGCCGAGGATTCTGAGGCCGTTGCCGCTGAGCAGCCCGCCGCCGAGCACTCCGCTTCCGAGCGTTCTACCGAGCCCGAATCCCTCAGCGCCGAGCCTACCCGCTCAGGCGAAAAGACCGAACCTGCGGCGGAGGTACTTGTGAGCGAAACGGCCACGGTGGAGGAGCTTTCCGAGCCTGCCTCCGAGCCTGCCGAGCCTTCTAACGAGTCCGAGGAGAAGCTCGAGGTCGCTAAGGACGAGGCAAAGAAGGACACCGAGGATTCCGCATCCGAGCCGGGATCCGACGAAGCCGCCTCCGCCGAGCAGAAGCTGAGCGCCGATGACGCCGAGCTTGTGGCCGAATCCATTGTGCTCACCGCCCCCGCAGAGGGTGCCGCGGACCTCCCCGTCCTCGGCGAGCAGCGCGCCCTCCATTCGCTGGCTGAGCTCATGCGCACCCGCGGTTCGGGAACCCTGAGCCTGGAGCTGCGCCAGGTGGATGAGGACATGCACTACCGCCTGCTGTACCGCGGTCGCGAGGTCGAGAACGGCATCGTGCTGCCCGGCGTTGACTGGTTTGCGCCCGTCGCAGCCCTGTACACCGAGGCCCAGGAAGCTGGCGCGACCTGGAACCGCGCGGCTGTGACCCTGAACCCGCGCCTGGGTGAGGGCCTGGAGGTGCACGCCTCCTACCTGGGTGCCGTAGATGGGCAGACCACCCACGAGAGCTTCCTGCTCGAAACCCCCGCCCGCGAGGAGACCTCGGTTGTGGCTACCGCTGAGGCGGCTGAGGCAGCCGAAGCTCACCAGGCTGAAGCACCCGAGGCTGAGGCAGCGGAGTCTGAGGCATCCGAGTCCGGCGATTCCCCGAAGGTTGAGCCCGAGACCCCCGCAGCTGAGGCTCAGCCCTCCGAGGAAGTCCGCGAGGACCAGGCTCCCGAGCAGGTCGAGCGCCAGAGCGCTCCTGCGGGCCTCGCCGTTGCCGGCGCTGCCGTGACCGGTGCCGCCGCGCTCGCCGCCTCGGCCTCCGAATCGGGCGAAGCCTCGGTCGCCGAGCCCGAGTACGAGCACGACTACGATAACGACCCGATTTTCGGTACCGCCAACTCGCAGGACGCCGAGGCTACTTCCGCACAGCCGGAGCAGCCCGAGGTCTCTGAGGCTGACGAGGACACCGAGCCCGTGCACGCCCAGCCCGATGCCGCTGAGGCTGAGGATGCTGAGGCCGAGGCCGTCGACCACGGCGAAGAGATGGAAGCCGCCCTGGCCGCTATCGTCGCCAACGCCCAGAAGAAGCTGGACGAGCCGCAGGAACCCGAGGAAACCTCCACCGAGGCTGCCACGTTCGTCTCCGTCGAGGAGCCCGCGGCACCGGTCGAGGCTCCTGCCGCTGAGGCCTCCGGCGCTGAGGCTTCCGCCGCGGAATCCTCCGCTCACGAGGCTCCCGCCGAAAAGGGTGAAAAGACCGCTGAGGAGGTAGCATCCACCGAGGCTGAGCCCGAACTGCCCACCTTCCTGAACGACCGCGAGCTGGTGCCCGCCGATGAGGCAGAGGAACCCTCGAGGACCGCGAAGGCAGAGGAACCCGAACCCGCCCAGGTTCGTTCCGAGGAACCTGCAAAGGCGGAGGCCCCGGCGCCGGCCGTCACCGGTGCGCTCGCCGCGGCAGCAGCCGTGGCCGCCGGTGGCGCCGCAGCATCCGCTGCTCCCGTTGCTTCTTCGGCAGCATCCTCGGCGGTGCCCTCGGCACCCTCGACCCCGGTCCTGAGCGAGCTCAACGAGCTGCCCACCGTCGCCGACGAGCCGGATACCCCCGCATCCCAGCCGGTGAGCCCGCTGGTTCCTTCCGAAACTCAGCTGGCCGAGGGCAACCTCGTGCTGACCGAGGCCCAGGTCGCCCAGCGTCTGGCCCCGGTCGTCGAGCACCTCTTCGGCGAGAATGGCACCGCGAAGGACGCCACGACCGTGCTGATTCGCGTGCGTGCGCTCGGCTCGTACTACGACGCCCTGACCCACGTGCGCCGCAACGGCTTCTGGGAGCAGGCACGCACCTTCGAGCTGATTCCCGAAACCCTGCTCGATATTCCCGCCCTGAAGACCGACTCGTACAGCGAGGGTGAGGGCTCGCCGCTGGCCATGAGCCTCACCTTCACCCCCGGCGTGCCGGTACAGGCTGCGTTTGACTATGCGAACGAGCAGGCCTTCGTCAGCTACCCGCGCCCGCTGGATGCTGAACGCTACGTGGAGGAGCTGCGCATGTTCCCGCGTCTGGGTTCGAAGATCCCGGCGCACATGACGAGCGCCCTGTCGCACTGGAACCTCTAAAACCATTTGAGTCGCGCCGCGCCGGTTCCCCGTGTGGGGATCGGCGCGGCGCACTGTATTCACACTTTCGATGAGGAAGACCGCTATGACTGATACCCCCACCACTCCCGATTTGCCCGCCACCCGGAGCAGCGAAGACACCGCCCGTCGAGCCGGAGGGGCCTTCGAGACGCTCGTTGAGACGATGGCCCGCCTGCGCGCTCCCGGAGGTTGCCCCTGGGACGCCGAGCAGACCCACGCCTCCCTGATTCGCTACCTCGTGGAGGAATCCTACGAGGTCGTCGAGGCGGTAGAAACCGGCGGCGAGCCGAATATGCCGCTGCTGCGTGAGGAGTTGGGCGACGTGCTGCTGCAGGTGGTGTTCCATTCCGATATTGCTGCGGCAAACCCGCAGGGCTTCGACATTGTGCAGGTGGTTGAGGGCCTGGTGCAGAAGCTTCGTTCGCGCCACCCCGATGTGTTCGCGGCTGAGTCTGAGGGCTCTTCGGAGGCGCCCCGCACCGCGGCTGAGCAGCAGGCGGCGTGGGATGCGTTGAAAAAGAAGGAGAAGAGCGACCGTGGCGCTCTGGACGGTATTCCGCCGCACCTGCCGGCGCTCGCCATGGCTGAGAAGACTGCTGTGAAGGCACGTAAGGCCGGCATCATTCTGCCCCCGGAGCCCACGAGCATGGACGACGACCTGCGTTATATGCACACCGAGGAGGATTTCGGCGAGCTTTTGTTCGCGCTGGTCTGCCGTGCTCAGCGCAACGGCCTGGACGCCGAACGCGCCCTGCGTTCGTACATCCGCCGCTATGTTGCGCAGCATACGAATGACGAGCCGCGCTATTAACCGTGGGTGACGCCCCGCCGGTTGGGGTCGTGTTGTGCTTTGGGATACATCCCACACGCGCGGTCGGCGGGGGAGTGGGGGCTCTCTGCGCGTCGATTGCCGCGTCCTGTAGGGCTACTAAGGGTTCCATACACCTTCACTAAGGGGTCTAAAAAAGCGGTGGCTACTAGTGTGTTTGTGTGGGAATTTTGCTAGAATTTAGGGGACGCGACGCGCCACGATCGGGTGCGTCGTTCACATCCTTGACGTCTCATAAGGAGAACAATCCATGGCTGTTATTACCGCAGTTCACGCACGCCAGATCCTGGATTCCCGCGGCAACCCGACCGTTGAGGTCGAGGTTCTGCTCGAAGACGGTGCATTCGCCCGCGCAGCTGTGCCCTCGGGCGCATCCACCGGTGAGTGGGAGGCTGTTGAGCGCCGCGACGGCGACAAGTCCGTATACCTGGGCAAGGGTGTTCTGGGCGCAGTGAAGTCTGTTATCGAAGAAATCGCTGAAGAGGTCATCGGCATCGAGGCTTCCGACCAGCGCGCTGTTGACGCAGCCATGATTGCTCTGGACGGTACCAACAACAAGGGTAAGCTGGGCGCCAACGCTATCCTGGGCGTCTCCCTGGCCGTGGCCAAGGCTGCTGCTGAGTCTGCAGACCTGCCCCTGTACAAGTACCTCGGCGGCCCGAACGCCCACGTTCTGCCCGTCCCCATGATGAACATCCTCAACGGTGGTTCTCACGCAGACTCCAACGTTGACATCCAGGAGTTCATGATTGCTCCCATCGGCTTCGAGACCTACTCCGAGGCTCTGCGCGCAGGTGTTGAGGTATACCACTCCCTGAAGTCCGTGCTGCACGACCGCGGTCTGGCAACCGGCCTGGGCGACGAGGGCGGCTTCGCACCCAACCTGGAGTCCAACGCAGCTGCACTGGACCTGATCGTTGAGGCAATCGAGAAGGCCGGCTACAAGCCGGGCGAGCAGGTTGCACTGGCTCTGGACGTTGCTTCCTCCGAGTTCTACAACGACGGCGCATACGACTTCGAGGGTCAGAAGAAGTCCGCAGCCGAGATGAGCGCATACTACGCTGACCTGGTTGCTAAGTACCCGCTGGTTTCCATCGAGGACCCGCTGGACGAGAACGACTGGGAGGGCTACAAGACCCTGACCGAGCAGATCGGTGACAAGGTCCAGATCGTCGGTGACGACCTGTTCGTGACCAACCCCGAGCGCCTGGCTCGCGGCATCAAGGAGGGCGCTGCTAACGCTCTGCTGGTGAAGGTGAACCAGATCGGTTCGCTGACCGAGACCCTGGACGCAATGGAGCTGGCTCAGCGCCACGAGTACCGTTGCATGGTTTCTCACCGTTCCGGTGAGACCGAGGACGTCACCATCGCCGACCTGGCTGTTGCAACCAACGCAGGCCAGATCAAGACCGGTGCTCCCGCACGTTCCGAGCGCGTTGCTAAGTACAACCAGCTGCTGCGCATCGAGGAAGAGCTGGGCGACGCAGCTGTCTACGCTGGCAAGTCCGCTTTCCCCCGCTTCAAGGCATAAGTTGCTGAAGCATATGACCGCGTAAGCGGTTAGACCTCAAGGAGGCGGCGCTACCCCAATCGGGGTGGCGCCGCCTCCGGCTGTACCCGGGAGAGCACCCGTTACCCGGGTAGCGCAGAAAGCCCTGGAGCCCCTCGAAATAGGCCAGGAAACAGTCCCGGAAGGAACGCTCAGGCGGGTACACAAACCCGGGTAGAATAGGTAGAAGCGCACCGCTGTAGGAACAACGATGGGGGAGAGAACTAATGAGCCAGCGAGCAGACGAGCAGACCCGGCGTAACGCAACGGGTCGCACCTCGGCTGAGGACCGCGGCACCGCTCAAACCTCCACCGATTCCCAGAAGCCCTCGGCGGCCCGCCAGGCCGGCACCTCTCTGTTGAAGAAGGCCAGCGCGCTCTTCTTCGGCGTGGGCCTCAACCGCCGTCACCCCGAACGCGAACGCGCGGAGCAGGCCCGCCGGCAGGAACGCGCGCGGCGCCGTGCCCGTCGGCAGAACGGTGAAGATGAAGGCTACGCCACGCCCGTGGCCGCCCACATGTTTTCCGGGCGAAGCTTCCTGATGACCGTTATGGTGGGCGTGATTGCCCTTGGCACCGCATACCCGGTGCTGACCTACATGGATCAGGACCGGGAAATGAACCGAATCCACACCCACATCTCGCAGCTGCAGCAGGAGAACGCCCAGCTGAAGGCCGAACAGACCTGGTGGAACGACGATAACTACGTGCGCCAGCAGGCCCGCAGCCGCCTCTACTATGTGAACCCCGGCGACACCCCCTACGTGGTCACCGGCATTACCGAGGACTCCACGAAGGCGGACGGTACTTCTGCGAACGCGAAGAACGCCCCCGAGGAAGCCTGGACCACCAAGATCTGGGACTCCCTCGAAAAGAACTAAAACCGCGCCGAGCGGCTGACCGAGAGGCTCGCCGCGCAGACCGGCGACCCGCCACGAACCCACGACCCTAACGTTCCCGGACCGCACGAGCGGACGGGACAGGAATAAGGACTATGAGCACCGAAAACACCATTGAGGACCTGAAGAACCGTACCCCCGGCGGTTTCGGCGTGACCGTTGAAACCCTGAAGCCCACCGAGCAGGACATCCGTGTTCTCTCCGCACAGCTGGGCCGCAAGGTGCGCGACGTGGTCGAGATTCCCGCCCGCTGCGTGTGCGGCAACCCGCTGGTCGCCGCCACCGCACCCCGCCTGAGCAACGGCACCCCCTTCCCGACCGTGTTCTACCTGGCGCACCCGGTCATCACCGCCGCCGCATCCCGCCTGGAGGCTGGTGGCCTCATGTACGAGATGACCGACGCCCTCGCCGAGGATGCCGCACTGGCCGCTGCCTACGCCGCAGCCCACGAGAATTACCTGGCCGAGCGTGAGCGCATCCGCCTGATCAGCGGTACCGACGAGGTTCCCGAGATTGACGGCATCTCGGCCGGTGGCATGCCCACCCGCGTGAAGTGCCTGCACGCCGTCATTGGCCACACCCTCTCGGTGGGGCGCGGCGTGAACCCCATGGGTGACCGCGGTCTGGACGCTATCGCAGAATGGTGGACCCTCGAGGCATGCTCCTGCGACCCCGCCTGGCGCGAGGAAGCCTAAATACTGATTTCGATGCGCCCGCACCGTCGCCCGTGACGGCGCGGGCGCATAATAGATAGAAAGAGCGCCGAGAAGCGAAAACAGCTTCGCCTGCGGCGCTCGCGTTGCCCTTTGGCAGCGAACGATGATGACGATAGTCCTGAAAGGAACCCACCGTGCGCGTTGGAGCGATTGACTGCGGTACGAACTCTATCCGTCTGCTGATTGCCGATTCCACCACTGAGGTGGTGGACGGGGTCGAGAAGACCGTCCTGAAGGACGTTGTGCGCGAGATGCGCATCGTGCGTCTGGGCCAGGGCGTGGATGCGACCGGCTGGCTGGCGCAGGAGGCCCTGGACCGCACCTTCGCGGAAACCCGTGAGTACGCGCAGTTGCTGAAGGAGCACGGCGCTGATTCGGTGCGTTTCGTGGCGACCAGTGCGACTCGCGATGCGGGTAACCGCCAGGTGTTCGTGGACGGTATCCGCGAGATCCTGGGTATTGAGCCCGAGGTGATTAGCGGCGACGAGGAAGCCGCGCTCTCCTTCGCGGGTGCCGTGCGCGCCGTGGGTGCGGGCGACGGCGACACCCTGGTGTTCGACCTGGGCGGTGGCTCCACCGAATTCGTGCTGGGGGATGAGTCGGGTGTGAAGGCTTCCCGCAGCGTCAACATCGGTTGCGTGCGTCTGACCGAGCGTCACATGGTGAACGCGCCGGCGACCGAATCGCAGATTGCCCGCGTTGAGGCAGACACCGACGAAGCTCTTGACGTGGCCCGCAAGACCGTCCCCCTGCAGAACACCCGCCGCGTGGTGGCCGTGGCCGGTACCGCGACGACGATTGCGGCGGCCGCCCTGGGCCTGGACCGCTACGACTCCGAGGCCATTAACGCGCAGACCTTCTCCATCGAGACCGTTCAGAAGACTTCCCGCTGGTTGGCTTCCCTGGACCGTGCCGAGCGCGAGGCCCTGGGCTACATGCATCCGGGCCGGGTGGACGTAATCGGTGCCGGTGCAACGATTTACGCCCGCATCCTGACTCGTCTGAACGAGCTGACTGACGGCGCCGTGGATTCGGTGACGGTGAGCGAGCACGACATCCTGGACGGCATCGCGCTGTCCCAGCTGTAGCCCGTTACCTTGGCAAAAATCCGTCCCGATTCCGGGCCGGAAATCCTAACGGCCGACCCGCGCGGTGCGGGTCGGCCGGCCTGTATTGTCTAGTTGAGTTTGCCTCACCATGTGAGTTTGCGTCGTTCAGTTGAGGAGAAACGAATGGATCGGTTTGCGCGTGCCGCGCGGTGCATCCGCCGCCCCCTGGGTGTTCTGCGTTCGGCGGGCTCGAACCCGGTGCGCTCGCGTGCGGCCGGGTCGCTGGCCTCTGCCGCCCTGCTGGCCCTGTTGCCGCTGGGTCCGGCCTCGTGGCTGACCGCGGCCAATGCGACCGATCCCAGCTCCTCGGCCACGGCCTCTCCGAGTCCGAAGAGGGAGGTGACGGCCACCCCCTCGCCGTCGGGCACGGCGGTGCCGAAGAGCACGGCCGCCCCGAGCCAGGGCGCGGATACCGCCAACGGTGACGATGTGCGCCACCGCGAGTACTGGCTGAATGAGTACGGCATTACCTCGCTGTGGTCGCAGGCCACGGGTAAGGGTGTGACGGTTGCCGTGATTGACACGGGTGTGGACGGGAACCACCCGGATTTGGCGGGCAACGTGCTGCGCGGTACCGACGTCTCGGGCGTGGGCAGCGAGGACGGCTGGCAGGGTCTGGGCGCGGAGCCGATGCACGGCACGGAGGTCGCTTCGCTGATTGCCGGCCACGGCCACGATACTCAGGGGTACTCCGCGATTGTGGGTCAGCCGGGTAAGCCGACCGGCATGATTGGCGTGGCCCCGGATGCGAAGATCCTGCCGATTTCGCTGAACATGGGTACGACCGGCGGTAAGAGCATCGACGAGCAGATTCCTGCCGCGGTGCGCTACGCGGTCGACCACGGCGCACAGATTATCAACATGTCGATTGGCTCGAATAAGACGAGCTGGCCGCAGAGCTGGGATGACGCTTTCGCCTACGCCGAGCAGAAGGGTGTGCTGATTGTGGCGGCGGCGGGTAACCGCGGTAGCGGCCTGACTCAGGTGGGTGCTCCCGCGACGATTCCGGGCGTGCTGACGGTCGGCGGCGTGGACCGAAAGAAGCAGGTTTCTGAAGGCTCGTCGACGCAGGGTATTTCGATTGCCGTGGTTGCTCCGAGCACCGACATGATTGCGGCGGCCCCGGGCAACGGGTACATGCTGTGGTCGGGCTCTTCTGCGGCGGCCCCCCTGGTGACGGGCGTGGCGGCGCTGTTGAAGCAGAAGTACCCGCAGGAGTCTGCGGCTCAGCTGGCCCAGCGTTTGATTGCCTCAGCCGATGACGAGGGCGCTACGGGTCGTGACCCGCTGTACGGGTACGGCGTGTTCAACCCGCAGGACGCTATGGCTCTGCCCTCGCCCACGGTGACGGCGAATCCGCTGGGTTCGATGTCGGAGTGGATTGCGGTGCACCGCAAGCACCAGGTGAGTGCACCGTCGCCCAGCGATGCCGCGCCCGTGCACGAAGAGGGCGAGAACATCGTGAAGCAGGCCGCCCCGGACGCGAGCCGCCCGCCGGAGGACCGCGGCTGGTTGCCGCCGGTCATTGTGGGTGCGCTCCTGGTGTGGGTCACGATTATTACCGCCGGTGCGGTGCATCGTCTGCACCGGATGCACGTGCGGGCAGGCGATGCGGCCCGTCAGGTGGGGACCGCGGTGCGCGAGCAGGCGCATCACGCGGCGGAGCACGTGCCGCATCCGCATCACCAGACTCACCGGCGCGGCGGTTCGTCGTCATAGCGAGGGACGGCTCCGCGGGATTGCACTTTTTGCGGGGTGGGGGAGCGGCTAATGCCGGTCCGTTATATTTCTTGCCTTAGCTCGTTCGCGAACGGCTGAGTTTTTGCTGGCCGCGGTGATTCTCTCTCATGGCGGTACCTGATGGGTTCAAACGCGCCCAATCGTAACGAAAAATTCGAACGTTGAACGAAAAAATGGAAAGGGTTCTCCTAACCGTAAGTGCCTTATCTTGTGTGAACCCCGTTCAAGCCTCGAAACTTTTGGCTTAGGTGCGCCTTCAAGGGGGCATAAATGCGATTTCACCTAAACAAAAGGCGTAAAATATATGGTGAACCAGGTATGTAACAGACAGGCTCGTGCCGCTAGCCACTTCGCGTTGCGTAAGGACTTCCAGGGCGAGCCGCTTTGTTTGTTAGGGAAGCTTTCGGAACGAGCCGGAGGCTGCGCATACCACCCTACCGGGATGAGAACTCCCGGTACCTGAGACTAGGAAGTAACTAACATGGCATTCACTAAGGTGACACAGGACCGTCCCCGCGTCCTGATTGTCGGTGGTGGCTACGTCGGCTTCACCGTTGCTAAGAAGATTCAGAAGGCTATCAAGGAGACCGGTGGCGTCGTCACCATCGTCGAGCCGAACCCCTACATGACCTACCAGCCCTTCCTCCCCGAGGTTGCGGCAGGTTCCATGGAAGGCCGTAACGCAACCGTGCCGCTGCGTCAGCACCTGCGCGACACCGAGCTGATTCCCGGCCGTGTTGTCTCCATCGACCACGCAAACCGCACTGCCGTCGTTGCGCCCACCGATAATGGCGAGCCCTTCGAACTGAAGTACGACGAGATCGTGCTGGGCGCCGGTGCCGTGACCCGTGCCTTCCCGATTCCGGGCCTGGCAGATGTGGCCATCGGCATGAAGACCATCGAAGAGGCCGTCTCGGTTCGTAACTGGGTTCTGGACCGCATCGAGGTCGCATCCCTGCTGACCGACGCTGAGGCTCGTCGTCGCGCCCTGACCTTCGTGATCGTGGGCGGTGGCTTCGCCGGTATCGAGACCATCTCCGAGCTCGAGGACATGGCACGCGTGGCTGTCGAGCGTAACGAGCGCCTGTCTGTCTCCGATCTGCACTTCGTGCTGATTGAGGCCGCACCGCGCATCATGCCCGAGGTCCCCGCAGACCGCGCCGAGAAGGTTGTCGCAGAGCTGCGCGCCCGCGGTATCGAGGTTCTGCTCAACACCTCCCTGGCTGACGCAACCGACGGCGACCTGAAGCTGATCAACATGGCTGACAAGTCCCCCGCCGGCGAGATCTCCACCGACACCCTGATCTGGACCGCAGGTGTGGCAGCATCCCCGATGCTGAAGAACACCGACTTCCCGATTGACGAGCGCGGCCGCGTGCGCGTGAGCGCCGACCTGCGCGTCACCGGTGATGACGGCGTGGTTGAGGGCGCATGGGCTGCAGGCGATAACGCTGCTGTTCCGGACCTCTCCGGCGGCGGCGTGGGCGGCTTCTGCGTCCCCAACGCTCAGCACGCTTCCCGCCAGGCCGTTGTTCTGGCTAAGAACCTGCTGGCTGCTCGCCGCGGCGAGCCCCTGACCGACTACTACCACGAGACCATCGGTGTTGTGGCGGGTCTGGGCCTGTGGAAGGGCGTTGCAAACTTCAAGGGCAAGACCATTGGTGGCCCGCTGGCTTGGATGATGCACCGCGGCTACCACGGTTCCGCAATCCCCACCGCCGAGCGTACCGTTCGCGTTATGACCACCTGGGCTCTGAACCAGATCTTCGGTCGCGACACCTCCTCGATTCGCCACCAGCGCTCCCCGCGCCTGGCATTCCAGGAAGCAACCGGTACCGCTCCCGCACCGCACAAGGCAAAGCTCTAAACCGAGCTGTCCGATAGCCGGTGAGGCCGCTTAGGCCTTGGACGTGAAACGGGCGGCGCCGAGGACTTCGGTCTTCGGCGCCGCCCTTCGCTGTATTCACGGTGTTTCCTAGGGGTGGCATTTCGTCATCCAACCTGCCCCGCCTCGGGCGAGAGCCGGTGCGGGCTATTGGGTACCGAGGAGCGGATATGCGTTACCCGGGATTCGTGGAATAATGGTGTTTTGTGTTCGGTCTTCGCCAAACGAGCCCCCATAGTCCAATTGGCAGAGACAGAGGACTTAAAATCCTTGTGTTCTGGGTTCGAGTCCCAGTGGGGGCACTCGTCGGCCGTCAAACGGTGACGCATACAGGGCGGCGGTCCATTCCCCGAGGGGAAATGGACCGCCGCCCTTCGCCGTAGCACTGCCGCTATAGCCTCGATGCGGAGGCAGAACAACGTTCCGGATAAAGAGACGATGCCCCCGACCCATACTATCGGGGGCATCGTCGAGCACGCGGCGGTGCTCTCTTCACCGCGGGTAGATAAGGGCCGCGCGCTGCCGGGATCAGCGCGGCCTGGCGGTGAAGCCTGGTTCGACTACCGGTGATTGGTTGCCCGTGCGGGGCACCGAGTCGGAGGTCGAAAGTCTATCTGTGGACGCTACTTGCGGCGTGCAAAGAGCGCGTCGATGGAGAATTTGCCGGCGCCGGTGAAGAAGAAGGCTGCTGCGATTGCGGCAAGGGTGAGAACGTATTCGTAGCCGCCCTTGGAAGCGGAGAAACCTGCCGCGAGGTGGACGAAGATGAGTGCACCGCTCATGGATACTACAGATGCTGCTGCCGCGATGCGGGTGCCCGCACCCAGGATGATCATGGTACCGCCAACCAGTTCGGTTGCCATGGCGAAGTATGCCGCTGCGGCTGCCATGGGGATGCCCATCTGCTCGAAGGATGCGACGGTACCCGTGGGGGTCCATTCGAATGCCTTCTGGATGCCGTGCATAATCATGACGAAGCCGAAGACGAGGCGGAGGATAAGTAGGCCGGTGGATTTCATGGTGTCGTTGTTCATGCCTTTAAGTTTGATAAGTAAAGTTTTACACTTCAAGTAAATTCAGTTCATAGCGGAAAAGGGTGCAAAAAGTGGTGAAAAATAGGGTTAAAAAGTGACTTGCATCCCAAAAAGAGGGGTTTTAGATGACGTTTTGTGACGGCGCTCAATACATAAAACCTCCTCTCGGCGGCTTCCGGAACCCCAAAAACATGAGACCCTTAAAGGAGCACAGCCGTAGGCGCACCCGCCCTGAACGGGATAGCAGAGCCAGAAAGGCATAACATGCAGACTCAGCCCTCTCTCATCGCCGTCGATATGGATGGCACCTTCCTCACCGACGCAAAGACCTTCGATACCGAACGCTTCTCCGCGATTCTCGATCGCCTGGATGCGCGCGGTATTCGATTCGTGGTGGCCAGCGGCAACACCTACGCCAAGCTGCGGGACTATATGCGCGGCTTTGAGAACCGAGGCCTCATCTACATTGCCGAGAACGGCGCATACCTGGCCGACGATAGCGGCCAGCTGGCGGTGCACCCCTTCCGAGAGGAAGACGTTCCCGCCATCTACGAAGTGCTGGATGGACTAAAGCAGATTGGCTTACTCGTATGCACCACCGAAGGAATCTTCCTACCGAAGGATCGCCGCGAACAGATTGTGCACGTCATCCGTAATTACTTTGAGGACACGGGCCAGAGTATTCCCGATACCCTGACCCTGGAGGACTTCGCGGGGTTCTTCTTTCCCGGTGCGATTCTGGTTGACTCCATTGAGGAGGCTCGCGGGACACCCATTAAGTTCCCGCTGCTGACCCCTCCGGCGCAGACCCAAAGCATTAACGCGCACCTGCGTGAGGTGCTGCCCGAGGGTGTGACCCCGCTGGTTAGCGGCTTCGGGGCAATCGACCTGGTTCGCACGGGCGTGAATAAGGCGACGGGTCTGCAGGATCTCTGTGAGCGATTCGGCTACAGCCCCGAAGGAATCCTCGCCTTCGGCGACGGCGAGAATGATAGCCGGATGCTTAGCTTCGCCGGACACGGCGTGGCCACGGGGAATGCCGCGCCGAGCGTGAAGGAGCTGGCCGATGAGGTGATCGGCACGAACGAGGAGCAGGCCGTTCTGAGCTATCTGGAAGACTTGCTGGATACGCTGGATGCGCTGGATGCGCGTGACGCCTCCTAGCATTTCTCGCCGGCCTCTTACCGAAAGTCTGGTGTCTGCGCGGAGTCGCGCTATGTGAGACTATGCCGTGCTCAGAACGAACAAAAGCGTGAGCTGGGCAACCGTCGGTTAGAATTAAACGCATTAGTAGTACTTTTATCTATTCAAGGAGAGAAAGATGGCGGGAAACCCGCTTATTAATTCAATGACGAAGAAGCAGGGGCAGGGCGATCCTCGCTTCGGCCGTTTCGGTGCCGGTGGCCAGGCTCAGCAGAGCCAGCAGCAGGCTTACGGTCAGCCGCAGTACGGCCAGCAGGCTTACGGTCAGCAGAGCCAGCCCCAGTACGGCCAGGCTCAGTATGGCCAGCAGGGCTACGGTCAGGCCCAGTACGGTCAGCAGGCTTACGGTCAGCCGCAGTACACCGATTACAGCGCTCCGACCTACTCCGAGCCGACCTACTCCGAGCCGATTCCGGCCGGTGAGCGTCTGACCATGAACGACGTTCTGGTCAAGACCGCCATTAACCTGGGCCTGGTCGTGGTGGGTGCCGTGGTCGCGTGGTACGTGCCCGTGCTGATGTTCCTGGGTCTGCTGGGCGGCCTGGTGCTGGGCCTCGTGAACTCCTTCAAGCAGAAGGTTTCCCCGGTCTTGGTCATGGCCTACGCGCTCATGGAGGGCATGATGCTGGGCGGTCTGTCCGCCATCGTCAACCTGCGCTACCCGGGCACCGCCATCCAGGCGGTTCTGGCAACCATCGTGGTTGCGGGTGTGACCCTGGCTCTCTTCGCCAACGGCAAGATTCGCACCACCCCCAAGCTGAATAAGATTTTTATGATTGGTGCGCTCAGCTACCTGGGTTACGGCCTGGTGTCTATGCTGACCGCGGGCCTCTTCGGTTTCTCGCTGAACAGCATGAGCATCGGTGGTATCCCGCTGGGTCTGCCGATTGCCCTGATTGCGGTCGCAATGGCAACCTACTCGCTGCTGATTGACTACACCACGACCGCCGAGGCTGTGGATGCGGGTCTGCCGCAGAGCGAGTCCTGGCGCCTGGCTTTCGGCCTGACCGCATCGCTGGTGTGGCTGTACGTTGAGATTCTGCGCGTACTCATGTACCTGGCAAGCATCTTCAGCAACGACTAAAAATTCGTACGAAGCGGCGGTACCGTAGCGGTGCCGCCGCTTTCGCGGCTTTGGCGGGGTTTAGCGCCCCATGAATACCGGCTCGCCCAGCAACCTGGCGGGCTTGAGAAAGAGAGACAGCGTGAAGCATATATCGAGTGCCGAAGAACGTCGGGCGGGGGAGGGCTACCGGGTTCCCTTCGCCGTGGACGTGGCCGGCGCGTGGTCCTGGCGCCTCATCGTGATTGCCGGCGCGGGCTGGGTCGTGTGGAAGGGCTTGGGGCACGTCTCCCTGCTGGTCATCGCGATGATGGTGGCCATGCTCCTGGCGGCTCTGCTGAGCCCGACCGTCATGCTCCTGCGGAAGAAGGGCGTGCGGGCCGGCGGCGCGGCTGCTATCGCCGAGCTGGGTCTGCTGCTGCTTCTCGCTGTGATTATTTCGCTGACCGGTCAGCAGCTGGTGCGCGGTTTCGCCACGATGGCTAATAAGGCGGTGCAGGGCTATCAGCAGCTCGTGGACTGGCTGAAGAGCCTCGGGTACGATTTGGGTGCTGACCAGCTGAACCAGCTCCTGCACCAGATTGAGAACACTTTTAAGGACAATCCGAACACCGTGCTGAACGGCGTGTCTCGGGTCGGTTCGACCGCTGCCGATGTCGCAACCGGTGTGCTCCTGACCCTGTTCACGCTGCTTTTCTTCCTGATGGAGGGCGAACGCATCTGGCTGTTCGTCGTCGGTCTCTTCCCCAAGGATGCGCGCGAGGCCGTGAACGGTGCGGGCCGCGCGGGCTGGAAGTCCCTGGGCGCCTACGTCCGCGTGCAGATTCTGGTGGCCGCGATTGATGCCATCGGTATCGGCCTGGGCGCCGCCATCCTGGGTGTGCCCCTGGCGATTCCGCTGGGCGTGCTGGTGTTCCTGGGTTCCTTTATCCCGGTGATTGGTGCGCTGTTCTCCGGTGCCGTGGCGGTGCTTCTGGCGCTCGTGGCCCTGGGGCCGGTGCAGGCGCTGATTATGCTGGGCATCGTGCTACTGGTGCAGCAGGTGGAGTCGCATATTCTGCAGCCGCTCATCATGGGTAAGGCTGTATCACTGCACCCGCTGGCCGTGATTTTCTCGGTGGCCGGCGGCTCCATGATTTTCGGTGCCGTGGGCGCGCTGTTCGCGGTGCCGACGCTGGCCGTGGTGAACTCGGTGGTGCGCTACCTGGCGGATCGCGGCTGGGAGCACGACCCCAGCCTGCGCGATGAGGAGTTCCTCTTCCCGCACGAGGTGGCTCGCCGCGAGCAGGCTGAGGAGAAGGCCCAGGAACGGCAGGAGAGCGTCAAGAAGTTGGCCTCCCGAGTGCCGCGCCATCAGAAGGCTGAGGAGCCTGAGAATCGGGCTTCCGAGGTTTCGGAGTTCTCCGAAGACTAGGGGCCTGCATCGAGCGGGAGGTTTTGGCGTAGGGCACCCCGCCATCCTCGATAACGCACCGCTAACTCGTCCCGGCGATACCGCCGGCCGCGATGCCGTCTACGGCGGTGTCTCGCTAGGGGGCTACTCGCGACCGAGTAGCCCCCTTCACTGTACCCATCCTCTAAAATGGGATGAGCAATACATCACCGCCCCGCGCCCGCGGGGCAACGCACTGTCAGAATGGAAAACCCGTGAGCGTAGATCTCGACTCCCTGCCCGTGACCATTACCGATATTGAACGTGCCGCAGAGCTGCTCGAAGGCGTTATTGAACGCACCCCGGTCGCCCATTCGCGTGCCCTGAGCCAGCGCCTGGGTTCCGAGGTGTTCTTCAAGTGTGAGAACCTGCAACGCGCCGGTTCGTTCAAGGTGCGCGGCGCGTATGTGCGCATGGCAAAGCTCTCCGAGGAGGAGAAGAAGCGAGGCGTGGTGGCCGCGAGCGCGGGTAACCATGCGCAGGGTGTGGCCCTGGCGGCTGACCGCCTGGGCATTAAGGCCCGCATCTACATGCCGCTGGGCGCGGCGCTGCCGAAGATTACCGCAACCCGCGATCACGGTGCCGAGGTTGAGCTGTACGGCGTGACCGTGGACGAGGCCCTGGCGGAGGCGAAGCGCTACGCTGAAGAGACCGGCGCGGTCTTCGTGCACCCCTTCGATAACGAAGACATTATCGCGGGCCAGGGCACGATTGGCCTGGAGATTCTGGAGCAGGTGCCCGATGTGGATACCGTCATCGTGGGTGTTGGCGGCGGCGGCCTGCTGGCCGGCCTGTCCGCGGCGATTCGCGCGAAGGAGCAGGAGCTCGGCAAGAAGATCAAGATCATCGGTGTTCAGGCTGAGCACGCCGCGGCCTACCCGCTGTCCCTCGCTGCGGATGCTCTGGTGCCCCTGAAGAAGGTCTCCACCATTGCCGACGGTATCGCCGTGGGTCGCCCCGGCCAGATGCCCTTCTCCATCATCAAGGAGCTGGTGGATGACGTGGCGACCGTGAGCGAAGACGATATCGCCCGCGCCCTCATTTTCCTCATGGAACGCAACAAGCTCGTGGTGGAGCCCGCCGGTTCGGTGCCTGTGGCGGCGCTGATGAACGGCAAGCTGAAGGAAGAGTACGGCGACCTGGGCACCGTCGTGTGCGTGCTCTCGGGCGGCAATATCGACCCGATGCTGATGCTGAAGGTGATTCAGCGCGGTCTTTCCGCTGCCGGTCGCTACATGACCATTAAGATGATGCTCTCTGACCGCCCGGGTGAGCTGGCAACCATCTCACGCATCATCTCCGAGAACGACGCGAACGTTACCGGTGTGGACCACACCCGCGTGGGTGGCTCGCTCTCCATGGGCGATGTGTCCATCACCATCGACATGGAAACCAAGGGTGTGGAGCACTGCCGCCAGGTCATTTCTGCCTTGGAGGACGAGGGCTTCAAGCCGATTATCGTCTACTAAGCCGACCTTACATTTTGTGGGGGTTGCCGCTCGCTCGTGAATCTTCACGCGGTGAAGCGGAAGACATAAAAAGTGCGGGGTGCCGATTCCGAAGAATCGGCACCCCGCACTTTTAGCGTGTTGGCGCTGGGGCCGTGGACCTCGACAGCCGCAAATCTATGAGCCTCGACTTAGGCGTGGTAGGGGGTCACAGAGACAATCTTGGCGCTCAGCTCTTTGCCGTTCGGAGCGGTGTAGGAAACCTCGTCGCCCTGCTTAGCGCCCAGGATTGCGGCACCCAGCGGGGACTTCTCCGAGAAGACCTTCAGATCGGTACCGGCGGGGAGGGTATCCTCAATCTCGCGGGAACCAAGCAGGAACTTCAGGTGGCGGCCCGCAACCTCGGCCTCAATGACCATGCCCAGGGCCACAACGCCGTCGTCGACGGGGGCGTCGCCAATCTGTGCGGTCTCCAGCAGGTGCTTGAGCTGCTTGATGCGTGCCTCGTTCTTGGCCTGCTCGTCGCGGGCGGCGTGGTAGCCGCCGTTCTCGCGGAGGTCGCCCTCGTCGCGTGCCTGTGCGATGCGGTCGACGATTTCCTGACGGTACGGGCCGGAGAGGTACTCCAGCTCCTGGGTGAGACGGTCGAAGGCGTCCTGAGTGAGCCATGCACCGGTGTTGTCAGCCATGCGTATCCTTTGCTTGTGCGCCGGCGTTGCCGGTGCGAAACGAATAAACCCGCTACCGTGTGCCGCGTTCAATGCGCGGCGGCGCCGGTAACGGAATGAATCAACAGACCTATTTTAGAGCACCGGAGGGTTTTCGGCTGGTAGCTCGGTCGCTTCTTCCCCTCTGAACGCATCTTCCTCGGTACGCACGCCGGTAGCTGAACACTCCGCCAGCATTAGCCTGTTTCTAGCCCGTGAATCTGCTGATATGACGGCATGTTTCACGATGTCACACGGCGTCATCTGCGCTAGTGCACCGGCGCTATCCTTGGGTATCATACGAGAAGCTACAACCGTAAAATTTCTGCCGCGTAGCGCTCGCATTCGCGATTCACAGACACATCATCCGCACCCCTGGCGCATCACCTAAAGGAGACCACCGTGAGCGAAGCCATTGAACAGCTGAAGGCAAACCTGCCGACTCACCCTCCCGTGGACTCCCTCAAACCGCTGGATGAGGACTACACCGGTCTGCGCATCCTCGCGGTGCATGCACACCCGGACGACGAGTCCTCCAAGGGCGCCGGTACCGCTTCGGCGTATATTGCCCGTGGTGCCCGCTTCATGGTGGCGACGATGACCGGCGGCGAGCGCGGTGACATCCTGAACGAGGGAATCGCTAAGAACCCGCGTGCGCACCGTGACCTGCCGGGTCTGCGCCGCGCTGAGATGGCGGCTGCCCGCGAGATTATGGGCATTGAACACCGCTGGATTGGTTTCTTCGACTCGGGCCTTCCCGAGGGCGACCCCACGCCGCCTCTACCCTTCGGCAGCTTCGGCACCATGCCCCTGGACCGTGCCGCCGCGCCGCTCGTGCGTCTGGTGCGTGAGTACCGCCCGCACATCATCATCACCTACGACGAGATTGGCGGCTACCCGCACCCCGACCACATCATGACCCACAAGGTGGCCGTGGAGGCATTCGAGAAGGCGGGCGACCCCGAGGCATACGTGGGTGAGGGCGAGCCCTGGACCCCGCAGAAGCTCTACTACGACCGCGCATTCAACCCCGAACGTACCCTCGCCCTGCACGAGCACCTGCTCGATACGCACGGTGAGAGCCTGCTGAGCGGCTGGATCGAGAACATTGCGCACCGTGCAACGTCGGGGGAGGCACCTCGCCACGAGACCACGACCCGCATCCTGGTTACCGATCACTTCGAGCAGCGCGACCGGGCTCTGCGAGCGCACGCCTCGCAGGTTGACCCGAACGGCGTGTTCTTCGCCGTTCCCAGTGAACAGCTGAAGGATATCTGGCCCTGGGAGGATTACACGCTGATTGCCTCGCGTACCAAGGTGCAGCTGCCCGAGTCTAGCCTGGCCGAGGGGCTGAGCGACTACTACGTCATCTAGAGCTCAGCCACGATGCTTCTTCAGCGCCCCCGGTTCCGCCCCGTGATGCATACGGAGAGCGGGGCCGGGGGCTTCGCATGAGTACCCACTCCGGGTCCGGGCCCCGTCTGAGCCCCCGGAAGCTCAAACTTTGAGCCGATTCTCAGCCCTTCCGCACCCGCGGGGAGCCCCGCGGCGCACGCCCGGGGCGTAGAATTAGAGCTTGGGCTCTCACACCGTAGAGCCCGTGATGCATCCGCTTCGACAGCCGAATGAGGTACGAGCCATGAGCGCTAACGCCCTGCCCGTGATTACCGTGCACGGTCATGCCAGCAACCCCGGTACTGTCACGGAGCTGACCGTCTACGAGCGGGCCCTGGAGCGCTCGCTGAGCCCTGAAATCCTGCCCGCCCACATTGGAGTGCTGGTGGACGGCAACCGCCGCTGGGCGGCTCAGCGCGGCCTGAGCACCCGTGAGGGGCATGCGGCCGGTGCGGAGCGGATTATTGATTTTCTGGCCTGGTGCGCCGAGCTGTCGATTCCGCAGGTGAGCCTGTACATGCTCTCGGTTGAGAACCTCAAGCGCCCCGAGCAGGAACTGACCGGCCTGGTGGCGGTCATCGATAACTTCCTGGTACGGCTGGTGGAGTCTGCGTGCGGTCCTGTGCGCGCCATCGGCAATATTGACCTGATTCCCCGCCAGCTGCACGAGCGCCTGGACTGGGCGATTGCGCAGACCGCGCACCTATCCGGCGTGCGGGTGAACATTGCGGTCGGTTACGGCGGCCGCCAGGAGATTGTGGACGCGGTCCGTTCGGTTCTGCGTGAGGCCGCCGCGAAGGGTACCTCTCTCGAGGATATGGCTGACCTACTGAACGTTGAGGATATTTCCTCGCACCTGTACACCGCCGATATGCCCGACCCGGACCTGCTGATTCGCACCTCGGGCGAGCAGCGCCTGTCCGGTTTTATGACCTGGCAGAGCGCGTATTCTGAGTTTTATTTCTGCCGTGCCCTGTGGCCGGATTTCACGCGTGTTGATTTTCTGCGTGCTCTGCGGGATTACGCTAACCGTTCCCGCCGCTTCGGCTCCTAGAACTTAGATGCTCTAGCGCCTATGTACTCTAGTGCCGCTGGCTAGTAGTTACCGGTAGTACAGCCTCCAGCAATACAGAATGGACGTTCTATGCTCGCTGAGCTTTCCCGCCTCTACAACGCAGGCGGCACCTCCGTTATTGCCGCTCTGGTGCTCGGCAGCTACCTGCTGTATTTTTTGTGGTGTGCCCTGCGACTGTGGCGTATTGACGTGCGGGAGCACCGGCTACCGCACCGCATCCTGATTCCTCTGGCTATTGCCACCTATACGGCGTTGCCTGTGTCTTTGCTTTTTGCGGGTCGCCCCGCCGATATTTGGCGCGTGATTGGTGCCGGCCTGGTGCTGTGGTTCGGCTACCTGCTTCTGCGTATCCTATCGTTCGGCGCGCTGGGCCGCGGGGATGTGAAGCTTGCCGGTATTCTGGGCGGTGTGCTCGGGTACCTGTCCTGGGCGAACCTGGGCTGGGCGTCGCTGGTGACGTTCCTTGCCGGTGGCCTGGTGTCTTTGGCTCTGGTTCTGTTCACGAAGGCTCGCGGTAGCACCCGCATTGCCTTCGGCCCGTTTATGCTTCTGGGTGCGCTGGTGGCGTTGGCTGCTCCGGCGTATTCTCTGTGGTAGATTCCGAAGTAGGGCGACCGTTCGGCTAAGTGGCGGGCTCGTTCTTCGTATGGTTCATTCTCCGTGCGGCTCGCGGCTGTTCGCTCTGCTCTCTAGCACCTATTTCCCGGCTGAACTGCCGGGGCTTTTGAAAGGTTGATGTTATGCCTACTCCTCCCTATATCCGTAAGCTGCGTGAGCGGATTGGTTCGGATTACCTGTGGCTGTCCGGTGCGACGGCTGTGGTGTACCGCGAGCAGGATTCTAAGGTGCTGCTGGTGCGCCGTAGCGATAACGGGGCGTGGACCCCGATTACGGGCATTGTGGACCCGGGGGAGAGCCCCGCACTGACCTGCCTGCGTGAGGCGCAGGAGGAGGCGAACGTGCAGATTGAGGTGCTGGAGTTGGCGCAGGTGAAGGCTGACCCGCCGATGCAGTTCGGTAACGGTGACCGCTGCCAGTTCTTGGATCATACGTTCTTGTGTCGTTGGGTTTCTGGTGAGGCGAAGGTGAACGACGAGGAGTCTTCGCAGGTGCGTTGGGTGGATGTGTCTGACCCGGCGGAGCGTGCGTTGCTTTCGGAGCGGATGCTGGACCGTATTGATGCGGCGCTGAACTATGACGGTCACTGCCGTTTTGGTTTGGAGTCGGTGCCGCCGGAAGAGTACTAGACCAGCTACTGGGACTAAATAAAAGCCGCTGATTGAGGCGTGCATATACAGAAGGAGGGGTGACCCGCCGTCATGGCGAGTCGCCCCTCCCGCATTTTTGTGACAGTTTGTTACATGTTATTAGGTGGTTCTTCCTGCTTTTCTGTGGGATTGGGGGGGGGTGGAGGCCTAAATTTTGCCGTGGCTTTATTTTGTTTTTGTCTTTTTTACTTTAAGTTGTGCCTGTGTGTCGAGTTATGAGGGGTACACATGAGATGCTTTATATATGACACGGGTTACATTGGGAGTGACGGCCCCGTATTAGTCAGTAACCCGAAAAAATCCGTTCACGTGATGTTCTGGTGAGCGTAGTCGCTTTCCTCTTACTCTGCCTATAAATCTTTAAGGCATGCCATTTTTCTGTGAACTAGGCTCATTGTGCTCATCGCAATTCTTGGTCGCTATTTTGACGCGCCCTGGAAAGAGTAAAGCATGACAACACACAAAATACCCTGGAGAATCTACGTAGCCCTTATCGGCTCTCTGGTAGGTACAGGAATATATTCCTTCGCCCTACCCATTGCGATTCTCGCTAGTACAGGCGAAATTGGGCTGGCTGGCGTGATGGCGGTAGCCATGCAAATCCCCAATATCGCCTTGGCATATCCACTAGCAACCCTATCGGATAGTCTGCCTCGAAAACCTATGATTGTGATTGCCGGGGCAGTAAACATCCTCAGCATCCTTACCTTGGCGTTGATGATTGAGCAGCATATGCTGTCATGGTTCACCATCGCCGCACTAGGATTTGTGAGTGGTGTCTTCTCCGAACTGGCTGCTGCCTCAGAAGCAGGATATATTCCGCAGCTTCTCGGACGAGAAAACCTTCTTTCGTATAACGCACGTCGTGAAATTTGCGAGGGAATATCCGCAATCATTGCGCCCCCTACGGCAGGATTTATTGTTCTTGTCGCGGGCTCAACGGTCGGTCTTATCGTCCCGGTGCTCCTTTTTGGAGCGGCAACTATTTCATACGCAACGTTGCCATCCGTAGAGATGGAAACTAAAACTGAGCAACGCGAAACCGTACAACATGGGTTTATTCACCGCATGTTTGACGGTATCCAATACATGTTCTCCGGCGCCCCGCAGAGACTTATCCTTGTCTACACGTTCTTCTTGGCGGCAGCTACGGCATCGTATTCACTCATCATTATTTACCGCCTGTATGAGGAGCTCACTTTTGAAGCCTCAGTGGTAGGCATGATTATGGCCTGCAGCGGTATCGGCGGTATCGTCGCGGCGCTCATCATCGATCATTTCCTCTCTTTTGAGAACACGCGAGGAATGCTGCTGGTCGCCAATGTCGTATCCCTGCTCGGAATACCGCTGGTCACCGTCAGCAATAACCCCGTAGTGCTCGGCGCCCTGCTCTTCATCCTGGACGTAGGATGGGCATCTGCTTTCATCTTCTCCAACAATCTGCGTGACTGCATTACACCGAATGAGCTGCTGGGGCGTGCCAGCTCCCTTGACGGTGCCGTGTTTGGGCTAGGAACGCTGTACTCCATGGGCGCGGTAGCACTGATGCTTGACCATCTCGGCTCCTTCAACGCTGCGCTCGTCGTCAGTATCCCGGCTGTACTCTGCCTCATCTACACGCTGGTCCACTATAAACAGTTCAAAGTGTTCAATATCGTTGAACAATAGTAAGAACCCGCTACCACCTTAATGACGGGGCGGAGAACACATACAGAAGGAGGGGCGACCCGCCGTCATGGCGAGTCGCCCCTCCCTCTACGGTTAAGCCGCGAACCTCAGAGGAGGTTCAGGCAGGTGAGATTAGAAGTTGCCCAACATCTTGGTGACGTCCAGAGCCGCATCCAGCTGCTCCTCGGTCACTTCGCCGCGCTCCACGTAGCCCAGAGCCACAACTGCCTCACGGACAGTCACCTTGTGAGCCACCGAGTACTTAGCAATCTTCGCAGCAGCCTCGTAACCAATCAGCTTGTTCAGCGGGGTCACGGTCGAGGGCGAAGCCTCAGCCAGGAAGCGGCAACGCTCAACGTTAGCGGTCAGACCGTCAACCATCTTCTCGGCGGCAACGCGAGAGACGTTCGCGAGCAGACGGATCGACTGCAGCAGGTTAGCGGCCATCACCGGAATACCCACGTTCAGCTCAAACGCGCCGTTGGTAGAAGACAGAGCAATGGTTGCGTCGTTACCGATGACCTGAGCGGCAACCTGAATGGTAGCCTCACAAATCACGGGGTTGACCTTACCGGGCATAATCGAGGAGCCGGGCTGCAGGTCGGGGATGTGCAGCTCGCCCAGGCCGGTGTTCGGTCCCGAACCCATCCAGCGGATGTCGTTGCTGATCTTCATCAGGCCGTACGCCAGGGTGCGCAGCTGACCGGAAACCTCAATCAGGCCGTCACGGTTAGCCTGAGCCTCGAAGTGGTTACGAGCCTCGGTCAGGGGCAGGCCGGTCTCCTCAGCCAGCAGCTCAATCACGCGAGCGGAGAAACCAGCCGGGGTGTTAATGCCGGTACCCACAGCGGTACCGCCCAGGGGAACCTCAGCCACGCGGGGCAGGGAAGCGTTCACACGCTCAATGCCGTAACGCACGGTTGCGGCGTAGCCGGAGAACTCCTGACCCAGGGTGATGGGGGTTGCGTCCATCAGGTGGGTACGGCCCGACTTCACAACATCCTTGAACTCTGCGGACTTGCGCTCCAGAGACTCAGCGAGCACCTCCAGAGCGGGAATCAGGTCCTTCACCAGAGCCTCGGTCACAGCAACGTGCACGGAGGTGGGGAAGACGTCGTTGGAGGATTGGGAAGCGTTCACGTGGTCGTTGGGGTGAACCTCAATGCCCTTGGACTCCAGGGAACGGGTTGCTAGGGTTGCCAGGACCTCGTTTGCGTTCATGTTCGATGAGGTACCGGAACCGGTCTGGAAGACGTCAATGGGGAAGTGGGCGTCGTACTTACCGGTTGCTACCAGATCCGCTGCGTCGCGGATAGCCTGGGCGCGCTCAGCGTCGAGCACCTTGAGTTCCTCATTGGCGGTCGCGGCTGCCTTCTTCACGAGGGCAAGCGCACGAATATGGGCGGATTCGAGGGTCTGACCCGAAATCGGGAAGTTCTCGACTGCGCGCTGGGTCTGTGCACGGTAGAGTGCATCAGCCGGAACGCGAACTTCGCCCATGGTGTCATGTTCAATGCGGTATTCAATGTTTTCAGCCATATCTCTAGCATAGGCGTTCAAAGTGGCCCCCGTCGCCAAAATCCGGTGCCAGAAAAGGAAAAACGCTCATAAATTTTGCAGGATTCAGAGCACGGAAAAAGCCCCACCCCCGCGAATGTGGGAACACACCGTAGGGGAGGGGCTTACCCATGAAAAAACATGGTCTTACGTGTGAACGAGTGGGTTCTCGCGGTGGGCCGTTTCATCGTCCCTCCGGAGAAATAAATCCGGGCTCTAGTCCAGGTTCTCGGCAATCACGACGCGCGGGGGAGTCTTCACGACCACGGGGAGCGTCTGGGTCGGCGGGTTCTGTTCATCGTTCTTCTCCTCCTGCAGAGCGAGGTCCTGCGAGCTGAACACGAGCTCGGCCTTACCCTCCTTCAGATGGTAGAAGACGCCGATCACGGCGACCTTACCCTCCACCACTGCATCCGAAATGATGTGGGACTGCTCGATAATGCGGATAGCGGTCTGGCGGGTGTGCTCACGAACCATATCGTTGACGACCGGGTTTTCGGGTAGCTTCGGGGACATCACCGAGGGCAGGATGTGCTGCACCAGGTTACGGATGAAGCCGTGCGGCATCTCGCCGGACTCCAAGGACTTGCTGGCCGCGGTCACGGCGCCGCAGGAGTCGTGGCCAAGAACCATCACGATGGGGGTCTCAAACTCCTCAACCGCGTACTCCAGCGAACCGAGCGCGGCGTTCTCCAGCACGTGGCCGGCGGTGCGCACCACGAAGGCATCGCCCAGGCCCAGGTCAAAAATAATTTCCGCCGCCAGGCGGGAGTCACCGCAACCAAAGATGGAGGCGAAGGGGAACTGGCCCGCAGCCAGGTCGGTGCGGCGGATGGTGTCCTGGTTGGGGTGCTCGTTGCTACCCTCAACGAAACGTCGGTTGCCGTCCTTCAGACGCTTCCATGCCTCTGCGGGGGTCGGCTGAACCTGGTTGGGCTTCTTAGCCATGGTGTCTTCTCCTTGATACCTGGGCGCAGGGGATGCGGTTTCGGCGACCCGAGCGGCCTCAATGGAGAGGTCCCTCACCAACGCCCAAAAGAACTTAACTCAAATATGCCCTAACGATGCAAAAAATAGCTAATGCGACGCGCCCTCGCGGAGGGAGAGGAGCGCATCCTTTCACTGAATGACCAACACGCCCGAAAACCCGTTCATAACGAGAAAAGCGGTGCGTAAGCGCGCTATCCTGAAAGGAGCACTGATCGCCGGTGATTTCGTGCTGGAAAGGTCCAGCCAACCGGCGCTGTCAAGAATTCTCGAAGGTGAGTCTATGACTACGAACAATAACCACGGTGACCGTAACCTGGCAATGGAACTGGTGCGCGCTACCGAAGCCGCAGCCATCGCAGCGGGTCCCTGGGTTGGCGCGGGCGAAAAGAATCTTGCGGACGGCGCAGCTGTCGACGCTATGCGCTACCGCCTCTCCACCGTCAGCTTCAACGGCACCGTCGTCATTGGTGAAGGCGAAAAGGACAAGGCCCCCATGCTGTACAACGGCGAGAACGTCGGCGACGGCTCCGGCCCCTCCCTCGACGTCGCGGTTGATCCCATCGACGGCACCCGCCTGACCGCGCTCGGCATGGACAACGCCCTCTCCGTGATTGCCGTGGCAGACGGCGGCACCATGTTCGACCCCTCCGCCGTGTTCTACATGGAGAAGCTGGTCACCGGCCCCGAGGCCGCCGAATTCGTGGACCTGCGCCTGCCCGTTAAGCAGAACCTGCACCTGGTCGCTAAGGCTAAGGGCAAGAAGGTCAGCGAGCTGACCGTCTGCGTGCTGGACCGCCCCCGCCACGCCAAGCTGATCCAGGAGATTCGTGATGCAGGTGCCCGTACCCGCATCATCCTCGACGGTGACGTCGCCGGCGCTATCGCGGCCTGCCGCGAGAACACCGGCGTGGACCTGATGCTCGGCACCGGTGGCACCCCCGAGGGCGTCGTCGCGGCATGCGCCATTAAGGCAACCGGCGGCGTGATTCAGGGCCGCCTGGCACCGACCGACGAGGCAGAGCGCGAGAAGGCACTGGCCGCGGGCCACGACCTGGACCGCGTGCTGACCACCAACGACCTGGTCACCAGCGACAACTGCTTCTTCGCCGCAACCGGTATTACCGACGGCAAGTTGCTGCGCGGCGTGCGCTACAACAAGAACGTTGTGACCACCCAGTCGCTGGTCATGCGTTCCTCCTCCGGTACCGTGCGCACCGTCGAGGCGGAGCACCGTCTCTCCCGCCTGCGCGAGATTCTCTCGCACACCAAGAGCCCCGGCGAAGCATAAGCCTTTGAGACAGCCCCCAAGCATAAAGGAGCCGCCCCCGACCGAATCACTCGGTCGGGGGCGGCTCCTTATGCTTATCGCCGTTACCGGCACACGTTAGCGCGAACGCAGGGAACGCAGCTTATCCTTGGCCTTAGATACCGCATCGCGAACCGCCGGGCGTGCCTTGTACGCCAGGGTATAGGCGCGGTAACCCAGCGAGGTGACCGGCACATCCCAGGTACCCGGGTACTCCACGGACTCGCCGCCGAAGGACTTCTTGAACTTCGTGAAACCGGCCCACTCGTGATCCGGCTGATCCTCCGGCGCGATGCCGAACAGGTCAACGTACTTCAGGCCCTTACGCTTAGCGTCCAGGATGAAGTTCGTAACCACCGGAATGCCCGCTGACAGGCGGCGATGCTCGAATGAAGCCGCCGCGTGCGCGTAGGTGCGGGTATCGTCCGAATCGTACACGAACGCCGCCGCAATCGGGGTGCTCTCACCGTTCTCGCCCGCCAGCTTCGCAATGTAGAGCGATGCCGCACCGGCGGGCATCAGCACGCGAGCCACCTGCATCAGGTAGTCGTCGTGCTGGCGGTTGAAGCCGTTACGCTCTGCGGTCTCCTCGAGGAAGCCGAAGAGAATCGACATATCAGAAGGATCGGTCGAAACCTCGACGGTCACGCCCTTCTTGTGGATATTGCGGTGCAGATTGCGGTTATTGGACTTCATGCCCTTGAGGATTTCATCCTCGGTGCCCGAGAGGTCAATAATCTGCGTGTGCGAGGGCTGCACCTGGCGGGGAGCCAGCACCGCGCCGCGACGAACCAGGAATGTAGCGGCATCCTGGTCACCCCAGATTGCCGATTCTGTAGGCTCGATACGCACGAACAGGCAACGGTGCTTCGCGGCCTCTTCCTTCAACGACGCGAGAGCCTCGTCGAAGGCCACAGCGCTCGAAGCAACCGGTCCGTACGGGCTGTACAGGTAGCGGCCGGTGGCACCGCCCTCAACGGTCGCAAGGTACGACCAGCCGTTACCGCTCTTGCGGATCACGGTGTGACCATTAGATTCCTGAAAACGTGCCCAAATATCGGACTGAAGAATATTGCTCATTCCTCTAGTGTATCCGAGCTTAGGGAACGTAAGCCTGCGGCTCCGAGGAGGCTTCGCGGGCAGGGTTCGGGCGGGTTGAAGAGACGTTCTCCTCAGCCTCACGCTCGGCGGCTACCTTAGACTTGGCCTCGGCCACGCGGGTGCGCAGGGCGGCGCCCTTGTCGATAGCCGACTGGCGCAGGTTAGCCGAGAACTCGTGCAGGTCGTCGTGCACCTGGCGGGCGAAAGCATCGGTGCCCGAACCCAGGATGCGCAGGGCCAGCAGGCCCGCGTTGCGTGCACCGTTGATGGATACGGTAGCCACCGGAACGCCGGCGGGCATCTGGACGATCGACAGCAGCGAATCCATGCCTTCGAGGTTCTTCAGGCGCACCGGAACGCCAATCACGGGCAGCGCGGTCACCGAGGCGAGCATGCCGGGCAGGTGAGCGGCACCGCCGGCACCGGCGATAATAACGCGGATGCCGCGGCTGTGAGCCTTCTTGCCGTACTCAATCATGTCCTCGGGCATGCGGTGCGCCGAGACGACGTCAGCCTCGTAGGGGATGCCGAACTCTTCCAGCACCTCGGCGGCGGCCTCCATGACCGACCAGTCCGAATCGGAACCCATCACAATGCCGACGATGGGTTGGGAGGAATCATAGGGAGACTGAGACATAATCCTCATATCCTTTCACAATGCGGTGGAACACCACCATCACTAGGGGCGTCGAGCGCGGGCTCTCAGCGGAGAGAACCCGAGCCCGACCTGCAAATGAGTGGCCCGTCGCCTACAGGGGGCGGCCATCGCGCAAAATGGATGCGGCGTTGGCGGCGCTGTGGCGCAGGTTCTCAAGCTCATCGACCCGACCCGAAATATTGACGTGGCCAATCTTGCGGCCGGGTCGGGTTTCCTTACCGTAGAAGTGAATCTTGGCGCGAGGCTCGGCCGAGAGGGCCAGTGGGTAGACGCCGAAGATGTCCTCGTTCTCGCCGCCCAGGTAGTTCTTCATGACGGCGACCTCGTCCAGCACGGAGGTATCGCCCAGCGGCAAATCCAGCACGGCGCGCAGGTGCTGCTCGAACTGGCTGGTCACCGAACCGTTCTGGGTCCAGTGGCCGGTGTTGTGCGGGCGCATGGCTAGCTCGTTGATGTAGAAGCCTGCGGGGGAGCCGGGCACCTCAAAAAGCTCGGCGGCCATCACGCCGGTCACGCCCAGCTCGGAGGCGATGGTCACGGCTGCGGCCGCGGCGGCCTCGGCAATCTCGGGGGCCAGGTTCTGCGCGGGGGCAATCACCTCGTCACAGATGGAGTTCACCTGGATGGTCTCAACGACCGGCCAGGGGCGCACCTCGCCGCTCTCACGACGAGCCACCAGTGCGGAAAGCTCGCGGGTGAAGGGAACCTTCTCCTCGGCCAGCAGGGCGGAGAAATCGGTGCGCGAGGGCAACTGCTCGAACCATTCGGAGCTACGCTCGCGGGCCTCGGCGGGGGAATCCAGCACAAGCACGCCCTTGCCGTCGTAGCCGCCGCGCGGGGTCTTCAACACCACGGGCCAGCCAATCTCATCGCCGAAGGCAAGAAGCTCGTCCAGGGTAGAAACCTTAGCCCAGCGAGGGTTCGGCAGACCCAGGCGCTCGACGGCCTGGCGCATCAGGAGCTTATCCTGCGCGTACTGCAGGGCGTCGGGCTGAGGCTGTACGTTCACACCCTCGGCCATGAGGGTGCGCAAAAATTCGGTGGGCACGTGCTCGTGATCGAAGGTGATGACATCCTTGCCGCGGGCAAACTCGCGGAGGGTATCGAGATCCTTGTAATCGCCAACGGGGGCGGTGCGTACCGCCGCCACGGCGCCGACGGTGGGCGCCTCCGCGAGAATCTGCAGGTTGATGCCAAGGTTAGTTGCTGCGGGGGCCATCATGCGGGCCAGCTGGCCTCCGCCGATGACGCCAATTACGGGTCCAGTCACAGGGTAAGTCACATCACCTAAGTGTACTCGCTTCGGGGCGTACACGTTAGATGAACCGTATCGTGAACTGTGGGCGGGCGATTGCCTGTGGCGGGGGAAAAGCTGCCGCTACCGGCTGGGTATTGACTGAAAAATCCGGCGCGGCTAGGGATAACCCGGTCGGTCTGTACTACCATATGAAGAGCTTGAAAAGTCCCCGGCGCCCGGTCTCTGCCTCGCGGCCCCGCTCTGGCGGACCCGGAAGCTATCCACCGACACCACCTGTTAGATAGGCCCCGCATGAGCGCACAGACTAAACCCACCATGACCGAACGACTGAAATCCCTGTGGGACAGCTACGGCATCGAGGTGCTTAAGTTCGGAACCGTCGGTGGCGCTGCGTTTGTGGTGAATTCCATTACCGTGTGGGTTCTCATGATGACCGTCATGTCGCAGTCCCACACGAAGGCAAAGGTCATCGCAAGTGTCGTGGCCACCATCTTCTCGTGGCTTATGAACCGCCTGTGGACCTTCCGCGAATCCCGCTCCGAAAACTGGAAGCGCGAGGCTGTCGAATTCGGCATCGTCAACCTGCTGGGCATCATGGTTGAGGCCGGCTGCGTGGCCTTTAGCACCTACGTGCTGAACCTGCGCACCGCGGAGGCCTCGTTCATCTCCGGTACGATCATCGGTACCATCCTGGGCACCATCCTGCGTTACTTCCTTTACCGCTTCTGGGTGTACGGCTCGCACCGTAACCAGGTCTCCAAGGGTGAGGGCACCGACCACGAGGAACTCGGCCGCATGTTTGATGATGCGGCCGCCATCCTGGACGGCGAAGCCTCGGAAGGCTCCAAGGCTCAGAGCGGCGGGGCGAAAGCATCCGGTACCGAGCGCGGCCGCTAAACGGCACCGCTCAGAGCCCACCAGCCCTATAAAAGACAAAGCACCGGCCCCGATACACGAAGTACCGGGGCCGGTGCTTTATCTTCACGCTCTTATCGTATCGGGGGCCTAACTACAGGGCAGTTCCTTGGCGCGTTCGGCCTCCAGGAGGGATGCAAGCCGCTCTTCGCTCCACTCAACGGCCGGGTCGGCCAGGAACACGGTGCGCCCCGAAGCCATGATGGCCAAGGCCTGCATCAGGGTGCTCAGCGTCGCCTCCGAGGAATCAAAACCGTAGCTGGGGCTCAGCATGAGGGCCAACGCCCGCTGACCGCCGGAAAGCGTCTCGCCACGGTACGAGTCCGCTAGCTGGCGAATCTGCGCGTAAGCCTCGGAGTAGGTGAAGCCCTCGACCACTTCGGCAGACTCGTCGGGCAGCAGACCCTCGTAGTGGTCACCCATGCTGGGCACCAGGGCACAGAAATCGAGCACTTCATCGGCGTAGGTTTGCAGAGCAGTCAAATCCCCAGAGTAGGCGAGTGCCAGGGGAGCGCGGTCTACCGCCAGAAGATAGGCTGGGCCGTTGACGAAGCGCGCGTCCTGCTCGGTGCATACCGCGGCGGCCAGGGGCTCGTCCCGGTCGAGAGTTGCGCCCACGCGCAGGGCGGCCAGGCCGACCACCAGAGGACGCCAGTGCAGGGGCGCCTGCAGATCGAAGGCCTCTTCAGTGGCGAGGTCACATTCCTCGATGAGCAGGTTGGCGGTCTTGTTGACCCAGTTCATGAGGACGCGCCCGGAGAGCTCGATGCGCTCGCCGTTGTCGGAGTACCAGATGAGTGCGGGGGTCTGCACGGAGCTGAGGGCCTCAAAGAATCGGTTGAGGGAGGCGGGAACCGCGGGACCGGTGGGGGATAGGGTAACCATGGTTTCACTCTACCGCACCGCAGGCATTGCGCCGGGCACGGGGGGGGGGGGGGGGGGGGGGGAGGAGAGAGCCGGGGGTTATCTCGTCCACGCCGCCGAGGGGAGAGATCGTCACAGAACGGTAAGGAGAAAATTTTCAGGGAACGAGAAGAAAAAACACGCGGCGCGGAGCGATATTTTCAAATAGTGCTTGTCATAAAACCGCTTAATGTAAAGTTTTCTTGTTACGGGTGTGAAATTTTTGTCCGTAAGGACCTATATGCACAACTGCATAAATTGGGAAACGTGCGGACGAAAAATAGCTGAGGTATGGCTACTCTTAATTTATTGGCGGGTTTCTAAAATTAGGGCCGGAGCCCCGAAATGTAGCCGACTGCCCGGAACCGCCCCGGAAACCAGGTGCGTGATGACGAACCCGACGAGGGGTTTCGTGCCGTTCGCGAGACGATATTTTTGTTCCCAAACCAAATAAAAGTCGCAATTACAATAAATAATCGTCACGTTATATACATCTAAATAATCATTAAGTCTAGTTTGACGAAACGGCGTGTCGCACGTCTAATAGATATATAAGCGTGTTTGCTTTGAGGACCGTAGAGGCTGAAGCGAACCATGCCACACCATACACACTAAGATTCCGTCCACGACGGATCCGCAGACTCATTATCCTCACAATGAGAACACGGAAGGAAAACCCATGGGCTCCTACCTAGCCGCTTACCGCATGACCGCGGCACGCACCTCAGGCGCTCAGCACCGTAGCATGAACCCTGCACCATCACTCGAACAGACCGCCGATGCCTTTCTAACCGACGCCGAGCGGCGACAGTCCGCCCCCGCCGATATTTGGGCTGCCGCCGCTGGACTCTACGGAACCGAAGGAGACGACGGAGAGCTCGCCTGGCAAGCCGAAGCGCTCTGCGCCCAGACCGACCCCGAAGCCTTCTTCCCCGAAAAGGGCGGCTCCACCCGGGACGCCAAAAGGGTGTGCGGTGTATGCCCCGTACGCGAAGAGTGTCTACAATATGCAATGGACAATGACGAGCGCTTCGGCATCTGGGGCGGTCTGTCAGAACGAGAACGCCGCCGACTACGCAAGCAGGCGAGCTAAGCCAGGAAGGTACAACCCACATGCAGACTGCGCGACTGTGCTCCCGCCAAACCTGCCGACGAGAGGCGACCGTCACCCTCCACTACTCTTACGCGGACTCTACCGCAACCATCGATGAGCTCTCGGAGTTTCGTGACCCTCACGCCTACGACCTCTGCGACGAGCACGCCGCCCGACTCACCGCACCGCAGGGCTGGCACGTAGTCTACAAGGTACCTGTCCAGGCTGTGGACACCGAAAGCTAAGCTTTAAAGCACTAGAATGTAAAGAACCTTCCGCGAATTGCCGCGGAAGGTTCTTTGCGTGTGAGAAACTGGCAGGTAGTATTCACCCGCCCGAACACACTCAACGGACACTCACTCACGATAGAACGCGAGACCATGACCAAAGAAACACCTCGAGGCATGTGGGGAGCCCTGCGCCCGGCCATCCGTCGAACCAACGCAGAGGAGCTCCTGCAGGCCCGCCAAGCCGAACGACAGACCAACCGTCAGGCCGTTGAACCGGCACCGAACACCGGCGCCTTCGGACGCATCGCCGCCGACGTTCCGAACGTTGCCGAAGAACCCGACCTGCCCACCGGTTCCGTTCCCGTCGTTCCGGCCCGCAGCAAGCTGCGCGAGCAAGGTGTTGGTTCGCGCGTGCGCACCCGAACCAACGTTTCCACCGGTTTCGTGCCCCTGGTCCGTGACTCTCAGAGCACCCCCAAGAACCCCACACTCAGCGATCTCAACCGTGAGACCATGCAGCGTGCCGCCGAAGCTGAAGCGACAGCTACAACCCCCGCGAGCGTCTCCAGCGCACCCGCCGCGGATGCACCCGCCCAGGCGGCGAGCGTCGCCACCGCCGAGGCCGCAACCACCACGGGTAGCAGCCGCAAGTACCGCACCGAAACCACCCGCACGGGCCAGAACCGGACCGTCGCCGACCCCAACGCGCCGCTCTCCTCCCTGGCCTCCTCACCCGAGGCTGCGGAACGCGCCGCGGCACGCCAAGACGCCATGCAGGATCAGCCGCGCCTGCTGAAGCTACGCGCCACGCTCATCGCCCTCGCCGTGCCCCTGAGCGTGCTGATGATTGCGATTCGCGTCGTCGCCTCCGCGCCCTTCCTCTGGTTCGAGTACCACCGACCCGGGTTCCCCGAGGACAGCTACGGCTACTACCTCATCGAACGGATGCGCCTGGGTTCCTACGGCCTGGACTACATCAACAACTTTGCCCCGCGAGAGTACCTCGCGCGCATCACCACCGGTGCCGACAACACCCTCGCCTTCACCGACGCAGAGGTCAACCACATGCACGACGTGAAGTGGGTTCTGCTAATCGCCACGATGGCCGTCGCCGTATTTGTGCTGATCACGCTCTTCAACAGCCTCTCCCTGCGCGAGCGCGCCCCCGGGGTGATTCGCCGTAGCCTCTTCACCGGCACCTGGATTACCCTCGGCCTCATCGTGGTGTTGGGCGTCGTGGGAGCCTTCGGCTGGGAATGGCTCTTCACGACCTTCCACCAGGTGTTCTTCCCGCAGGGTAACTGGGAATTCTCGGTGCGAAGCACCCTGATTCGCCTCTACCCGCCGCAGTTCTGGATTGACGCGGCCATCGCCGTGGCGGTTATCGTGGCCGTGCAGATCGTGATTCTGCTGGTGGGCACCTGGCCCACGACCTATCGCAAGCTCAAGGCGGAGCGTCGCCGCCAGGAACGCCAGGAACTGCGCGTCAAGCTGGCCTCGGCCCGCGTGGGCGAGAACTAGCATCGCGCACCAGAACGCATAACGAGGGGGCCGGAACATAAGTTCCGGCCCCCTCGCGTATTTGGGGCGTCGGCAGACTAAGCCCCGCAGACTAAGCCTCGTGGACTAAGCCCGAGATTCTAAATCCAAGACTTAAACCACATGTGCGAGTACCACTGCTCGTAGGGGATGACCTGAGCTGTCCACAGCGGCATGAAGTACGCGCTCAGCACGAGCACACCCACCAGGTACAGCACAACCACTGTCACGCCGACGCGCGCCCTCACCACCGAACCGCGAGCCCCCGAGAGGCACAGGCCCAGGGCACCGGCCAGCAGCAGAATCAGGAACGGCTCGAAGGACAGCGCGTAGAAGTAGAACATCGTGCGGGTCGGGTACATAAACCACGGGAAATAGCCGGCACCGAACACCAGCAGCAGCGCGCTGAAACGCCAGTCCCGCTTGAGCAGGAACACGAATAGGCCCACCAAGATCGCGGGAATAAACGCCCACCAGATTGCCGGGTTACCAATGTTCAAGATGGCCTCGGAGCATGACTTTACCGTGCATCCGGCAGAACCCAGCTTCGGCGACTCATAGAAGTACGAGGTCGGGCGGCCCAGAATCAGCCACTGCCATGCCTGCGAGGAATAGGTGTGCGGGGTGCTCAGACCCGAGTGGAACTTGAAAGCGGAGGCGTGGTACTCCCACAGGGAACGCAAATCCTCCGGGAGCCACAAAAGGCCCTTGCCCGGGTTCTCCTGAGCCCAGTGACGGAAGTACGCATTCGAAGACTGGAACCAGCCGGCCCAGGTGCTCAGGTACACCAGCAGACCCACGCCAATCATCTGCACGAAGGCCGGGATGCCATCGCGCACCAGAGCGATCAGCCCCCACTTCGGCAGGCCAACGATGCGGCGGGCATTCATATCCCAGAAAACCGTCAGCAGACCCATCGCGGCGATAAAGAAGAGAGAGTTCCACTTCACGCCCACGGCGGCACCGGCGCACACACCGGCCGCCACACGCCACAGCCGCAGGCCCATACCCGGACCCCAAGACATCGGAGGGAGCTCCCCCCGGTACTGCCGGGCAGCCTCCGCAATATTGCGGGCCAATACGCGCCGGGCGTGGATGCGGTCCAAGAGCAGGCACACGAAGGTCGCCAGAATCCAGAACATCTGGAAGATATCGAGCAGCGCCAGGCGCGACTCAACCAGCATGAGGCCGTCCACAGCGGCCAGCAACGCCGCGATGGTCGAAACCGTTACGGAACGGAAGAGCAACCACGCTGCGTAGGCAATCAGCGCCACTGAAAGCGTGCCGATGACGGCCGCCGAGACGCGCCAACCGAAGGGATTATTATCGCCAAAAATCGCCATGCCGGCGGCAATCATCCACTTACCCAGCGGCGGATGCACCACGTACTCCGGCGAGTCCGGCAGGATACCGGAGGGGTGCCCCGCCACGAAGGAGGCGTTCGCGTCCTTCGTCCAGCTCAGCTCGTAGCCGTAGTGAACGTAGGAGTAGGCATCCTTCGCGTAGTAGGTTTCGTCGAAGACGATGGCGTTCGGGTGGGCCAAGTTGTAGAAGCGCAGCACGCCGGCCAGCAACACAATCAGCGTGGGAGCCACCCAGCCCCAGCGCGGGGCCCGAATGTAGGCGACAGCGAGGGCATCGAGCAGGGAATCCAGGCCGTAGCGTCCTGCGCGGACGGCGGCCCGGCTCGACCCGGTCGAGGCCTCGGGGGAGGAGAGCTTAGGTATCTTCACCCATCCATCCTAAATGGTTAGACAGTACGATGCACCATTTCCGCCCGGTGACGAGGGTATATGACGCCCGGAGCACCCGCCGTGGGGAAAGCGCTACCCTCACCCGCCGCCCAAAAAACGAGCGTTACACTTAGGTGGTAAGCGAAGACCAGACACAGACACGAGGCCTGCCATGACCGCACCCGCCGCCGAATACCCCGAAGAACCCACCGAGCTCTCCGAACCCTCAACGGCCGATGCGCCCAACTCCGACGTGCCCGTCACCTCCGAAGAAGGCGGCGTGCTCATCCTCGGCGGCACCCCCATCGGTAACCTGGCCGACGCCTCCGACCGCCTGCGCTCGGCCCTCGCCACTGCCGACCTCATCGCCGTCGAGGACACCCGCAAGCTGCGGACCCTCGCCTCCGGGCTCGGCGTGCGCACCCGCGGTCGCGTCATCGTCAACCACGACCACAACGAAGAAGAACGCAGCGTAACCATCGTGCAGGCGGTGCAGGACGGCCAGCGCGTGCTCCTGCTCTCGGATGCGGGCATGCCCACCATCTCCGACCCCGGCTACGTTGCCGCGGCGGCCGTTGCCGCGGCCGACCTGCCCGTCACCGTGGTGCCCGGCCCCTCCGCCGCGCTGACCGCGCTCGCGCTCTCGGGCCTGCCCACCGGCCGCTTCACCTTCGAAGGATTCCTGGCTCGAAAAGGCTCCGAGCGTTCGCGCCGCCTCGCCTCGCTAGCGGGGGAGGAACGCACCATGATCTTCTACGAGTCCCCGCACCGCACCGCCGCGACCCTCGCTGACTTTGTGCAGACCTTCGGCGCGGACCGTCGAGGCACCGTCAGCCGCGAGCTGACCAAGCTCCACGAGGAGGTTCGCCGTGGCACCCTGGCCGAGCTCGCCGAGTGGGCTGAGTCCGAACGTATCCGCGGTGAGATCGTCATTATCGTCGAGGGCGCGCAGGCCCCCGAAACCCCCGAAGCTCAGGACGTCGTGCAGCTGGTCCTCGACCGTGTGGCCGCCGGCGAGCGACTCAAGGCCGCCTGCGCCGCCGTGGCCGCCGAGACCGGCACCTCCAAGCGCGAGCTGTACGAGGCAGCCCTGGCCGCCCGCTCGGAATAATGAACCACCCGGAATAGTTATTACTGTGACGCCGTGACCCCGCGGGGCGTGCCCCCTCCGGGGTGTCCTGCGCGGACTATACCGCGGTATCGCAAACACACAGAAGGATTCCCCATGTGCCAGAACCACACCGGTAACACCATCACCCAGGAGGACCTGAACGCCCTCGCCTCCCTGGCGGGGTACACCCTGCCCACCCCCGCGCAGCTGGAGGGAACCGTGCTGCCGCAGGGCTGGAGTGTCGTGCCCGGCGAAATTCCGGCCCCCTACGAGGCGGAGCTCTACGCGGGTATTAGCGACGCCAAGGGCGGGGAAGGCACCCGCCGCCGCTCCACGACCGGTGAGAACGGACGCAGTCGCAACCTGCTTTTTCCGCCTGCCCCCGAGCCGCTGCCCTACCCCATCGTGGACAACCACACTCACATGGACCTGCTCGACGGCGAGGTAGAAATTAGCGCCCGCGATGCGCTCGACACCGGTGAGAAGCTCGGCATCGGCGCCATCGTACAGGTCGGATGCGATATTCCCTCCTCCCTCTACGCCGTGGCCGCCGCTCAGGCCGACGAGCGTGTGCTCGCCGCCGTCGCCATTCACCCGAACACCGCGCCCGAGCTTGCGCAGGCCGGAACCCTTGACGAGGCGCTGGCAACCCTGGACCGCCTGGCCGCTACCGACCGCGTGCGCGCTATTGGTGAGACCGGCCTGGACTATTTCCGCACCGGCGAAGAAGGCATGGAGGCGCAGCACTATAGCTTCCGCGAGCATATTCGCCTGGCGAAGAAGCACAACCTGGCGCTGCAGATCCACGACCGCGACGCGCACGAAGACGTTGTGCGCATCCTGGATGAAGAGGGTGCGCCGGAACGTACTGTGTTCCACTGCTACTCGGGCGGCCCGGAGCTCGCCGCGATCTGCAATGAGCGCGGCTGGTACATGAGCTTTGCCGGCACGGTGACTTTCAAGAATTCGAAGGGTATTCAGGAGTCGTTGGCGATGGCTCGCCCTGAGCTGATTCTGGCTGAGACGGATGCGCCGTTCTTGACCCCGCATCCGTTCCGCGGCCGCCCGAATGCGTCCTACATGACGAATTACACGGTGCGGTTCATGGCGGCTCACCGAGGTGAGGAGCTGGAGGCGCTCTGCCGCCTCATCCGCGAAAATTCGGAGCGGGTTTACGGTCAGTGGTAGGCGCGTACACCCTGTAGCGGGTAGCTACTCTGAATCGCTTCGCGGCGCGTGCTATATCGCGTCTTAACCTGCGGACACCTGAGATTGGCGCATGGTAAATGATAGAATTCTTTCTACGTTGCACTACAGTGTGCGTATTTATCACATACTCAATATTCAGACTCCCTGCCATCTATGTACTGATTTTTAAGATTTACGAACCCTTCTGTTGTGCAGGTGGTCTGATGTTCTGAAAACTCATCATTAACCAATTGCAATCTTCTATTGCTTAGGTTTTCTGGATGAGCTATTGAAGGGAAAAACATGGCAAAAATTCTGAAATACGTTCTGGGACTGGACGGCGCTAACCGGTTTGATTCTTTCTTCTCGGTGGGGGCACCCGCTCAAGGTTTTCAGCGTTATTCTGCGGTGGATAACCGTGATAATCACGTCACTGATGCACAATTCGATAGCAAGCTGTTCTTGACTCGTTACGGTAAAGAGCCAAGGCCAGCAGAAAAGGGTTGCGCTTTGAGCCACTACCAGATGTGGAAGGACTTCCTCGCTTCAGATGCCGACTGGGCTTTGCTGGCAGAGGACGATGTCCTCATTTCCCCTGACCTGCAGCCTGTAGTGGAGAGGATTATCGAAAAGTATCCTCACGTGCAGATGGTTAACCTGGGCGATATCTACGCTTCTGAAGCCGGCAAGCTCAACCCGCAGGTTGATTATCCCCGTCTTTCGTTGCTTTCTCCTTTTGTGTACGGCAAGTACCGTATGGGTAGCGCCTATGGTTCAAAGCCTCTGTACGGTGCTGCCTTGTATCTTCTTTCGCGTTCTGGAGCTGAACGACTCGTAGAATGTTATGGCGAGACGGTTCCCGGCGTTGTTGCTGATGATTATTCTCTCTACCGAGAATGGGGAGTGGACGTATATTTGGTGCAGCCCGGCCTGTGCGGTTGGGAGGGCACCAGCCTCATTCAAACTTCTGGCGTTCGTCACTTGGAAAGTCTCAAGAGCACGCAGCATGGCACCGGTTTTATCGACCGGTTGCGCATCGCCCTGGCGCCGAAGAAACGTATTGCGAACGCGAAGAATATTCTGGAAGCCACTCTCGAAGATGTGAAGCAGCGTCTAGGACGATAACCCAGAGACGGGTTGGGCTACTGCCACCACATAAAAATGTAAATACGTGGGTCTTCTGCCCTGTCGTTTATCCCCTCCCTATCGTGTATATGCGGTAGGGAGGGGATTGTTTATGCTGTACACCGGTACGGCGTGTGCCATACCGCGTCTTAACCTGCGGACACCTGAGAATGGTGCATGGTGAATGATAGAATTCTTTCTACGTTGCACAGCAATGTGCGTATTTATCACACGCTCAATATTCAGACTTCACGCCATTAACGCACCGATTTTTAAGATGGAGGAACTTTCCTATCGTGCAGGTGGTCTGATGTTCTGAAAGCTTGCCATTAACCGACGCAATCTTCTACTGCTTAGGTTTTCTGGATGAGCTGTTGAAAGGAAAAACATGGCAAAGATTCTGAAGTATGTTCTGGGCCTGGATGGCGCGAACCGTTTTGATTCGTTCTATTCTGTGGGTGCGCCGGCGCAAGACTTTATCCGTTATTCTGCGGTGGATAACCGCGATAATCACGTCGCTGATGAAGAATTTGACGTTGAGTTTTTTCGTAGCCGTTGGCATCGCGACCCCAGCCCCGCGGAGAAGGGTTGCATGCTCAGCCATGTGAATATGTGGCGTGACTTTGTTGCAAGTGACGCCGATTGGGCGCTGATTGCCGAAGACGACATCCTTCTTTCTCCGGATGCTGAGGCGGTGGTGAACGCAATCATCACGAAGTACCCGCAGGTGCACCTGGTGAACCTCAGCGATTCTTTTGCAAATGATGCCGGAAAGCTGAACCCGCAGGTGGAATACATCCGCCTGTCCCTGCTGTCTCCTTTTGTGCACGGTAAGTACCGCATGGGTAAGCCGTACGGCACCTGGCCCCTGATTTGCACCGGCTTGTATCTGATTTCCCGTTCGGGTGCTGAGCTGCTGCTCAAGCAGCTTGAGGACAAGGTGCCGGGTACCGTGGCTGATGATTACAAGCTGTACCAGCAGTGGGGTGTGGATGTGCGTTTTGTGCAGCCTGGCCTGTGCGGCTGGGAGGGTAGTAGCGTCATCCTGGAATCTGGTAAGCGTCATCTGGATAAGGTGAATAGCCTCCAGCACGGTACTGGTCCTCTGGATCGACTGCGTATTGCTTTGGCTCCGAAGAAGCGTATTACAAACGCTAAGAACGCCCTGGAAGCCACTCTTGATGAGGTAAAGCAGCGTTTCTCGCGGTAATCTAAACTGTAACCTCCCCACCATCCATCTATGTGAAGGAACGCTGTGAACGATCTGCCCCTGCTCGGCCCTGCTGAGATTCGCGAGCTTGCCGAGACGCTTGGTATTCGTCCGACGAAGACTCTTGGGCAGAACTTTGTGATTGATCCCAATACGATTCGTCGTATTGTCAATGCGGCAGAGATTTCACCGGGGGAGACGGTGCTGGAGGTCGGCCCCGGCCTGGGTTCGTTGACCCTGGGTATTCTGGACGCTGCGAAGGACATGGTGGCGGTTGAGATTGACCCGCCGCTGGCTCAGCAGCTTCCGCACACGATTGAGAAGTTCCGCCCCGAGAAGGCGGGCGATATCGACGTGGTGCTCATGGACGCCCTGAAGGTCACCGAGTTGCCTCGCACTCCGGATGCTCTGGTGGCGAACCTGCCCTATAACGTGGCGGTTCCGGTGCTTCTGCACCTGTTTGCGCAGTTCCCGAGCATCCGTCACGCCCTGGTGATGGTTCAGGACGAGGTCGCCGACCGTCTTTCGGCGACCCCGGGTTCAAAGATTTACGGTGTGCCTTCGGTGAAGGCTAATTGGTATGCCGAGGTGTATAAGGCGGGCGTGATCGGCAAGAACGTGTTCTGGCCTGCACCGAAGATTAACTCGGGGCTGGTGGGTTTCCGCATGCGCGAGGAGCCTCTCTCTACCGTTGACCGTGACCTGGTATTCACGATTGTGGACGCAGCCTTCGCTCAGCGTCGTAAGACTCTGCGTGCGGCGTTGAGCTCCTGGGCGGGTTCGGGTGCGCGTGCGGAGCAGATTCTGGTGGCTGCCGGTATCGATCCGACGGAACGTGGCGAGAAGCTGGATATTCACGGCTTTATCCGCATTGCGGAGGCTTCGCTGGTTGTCCCTGCTGAGCCTGTAGCGCAGTAGCTTTTTCCCGCTCTAAATTTTTCACTGACGTTCTCACGCGAATTCCCGCGCGAAAGGTGTATGCGCTGATGAGTACCGCCTCCCAGGCCGCTATTTCGGTTGATGCTCCGGGTAAGGTCAATCTGTACCTCGCCGTAGGGGACGTCCGCCCGGATGGCTACCATCCGTTGACTACGCTTTTTGCGGCGGTCTCTCTGACGGAGACCATCACGGTTTCTGAGGGGCAGACACCGGGGCTGAGGCAGACACCGGGGCTGAGCCTGAGCATGGATATTGTGCCCGGCTCCCTGGTGGATCAGCAGATGCAGGCGGGGCAGTTCGACCCTGCCGCTGTGCCGATGGACGAGCGGAACCTCGTGTACCGTGCCGCCGAGCTGATTCTTGCGGAACACGGTATTGAATCTGCCCCGGCACTGCACCTGCATATTGCGAAGGCTGTACCCGTGGCAGGCGGTATGGCTGGCGGCTCAGCGGACGCGGCGGCCGCCCTCATTGCCACGGACCGCTATCTGCACGCGACCGGCCGCACCGGTGCGCTCCTGACCCAGGCGGATTATGAACGTCTCGCCGCGCAGCTGGGCGCCGATATTCCCTTTAGCGTGCGTGCCGCGCTCGGGCAGACCCTCGCCCTGGGGCAGGGGACCGGTACCGAGTTGCAGAACGTTGCGGCGCCTCGAGAGCCTCTGCACCTGGTGATTGTTGCCGCGCAGTTTGGCCTCTCAACCCCCAGCGTCTTCAAACAGCTGGACGCCGGTCGCGCCTCGGGGCTGTACCCCGCCTCCGGTGAGCTGGTGGAACCCGCAGAGCTTCTGTCCGTGCTGAGCTCCTATGATGGTTCGGAGGCGGCGCTCGACTCCTTGGCGCCGCTGCTACGTAATGATTTGCAGGCTCCCGCGTTGTCCTGCGCCCCGCAGCTGGAGCAGACCCTGAACCTGCGTGATAGCGAGGGCGTGTATGCGTCCCTGGTGTCCGGTTCCGGTCCGACGGTGCTTCTGCTGACTTCTTCGCAGAATCGAGCGGAGGCTCTTGCATCCGCTCTTCGCGATACGGGAAACCACGCTGTCAGCGCGGTTCTGAATCACCCTTAGCAGCCGCTGTAGCTGAGCGCTGAATATATGAAGAATGCCGGTTCTAGATTGAATCTAGAACCGGCATTCCTCTATGTCAGTAGACCTTAGCCCAGCAGTTCGGAGAGTTCGAGCCAGCGCATTTCTAGCTCGTCAATCTCATCCTGAAGCGTCTGCTGCTGCTCGCCGAGTGCCGCCAAACCGGCGTAATCGCTCGGGTCGTGCGCGCTCATCTGCTCGGAGAGCTTCTCCTGCTCCGTGGCAAGCTTCGCCAGGCGGCGCTCAATCGCACCGGCTTCCTTCTGCGCCGCACGCAGCTCGGCACCGGAAACCTTTGGCTTAGCGGATGCCTCAGCCTCCTGCGTCGAAGCCTTCTGGGTCGGGGCGGTGGAACGCGCCTGCGCGCTACCGGCGGCAGAACCGCCAGCACCGGCTGCAGAGAGCGCCAGGTACTCGTCCACACCGCCGGGCAGGTGACGGAACGAACCGTCAATCACCGCATACTGCTGATCGGTCACGCGCTCCATGAGGTAGCGGTCGTGGCTGACCACCAGCAGGGTACCCGGCCAGGTATCCAGCAGATCCTCCATCGCGGCGAGCATATCGGTATCCAGGTCGTTGGACGGCTCGTCGAGAATCAGCACGTTCGGCTCATCCAACAAAATCAGCATCAGCTGCAGGCGACGCTTCTGACCGCCCGAAAGGTCCTTGACCGGGGTGGAGAGCTGCGCGCTGGTAAAGCCCAGACGCTCCAGCATCTGCGAGGGGGAGAGCTCCTTACCGTCGGCAATGTAGCTGCGCTTCTTACGGCCGATCACGTCGGAGACGCGGTCGTTCTCGACCTCCTTCAGCTCGTCCAGCTGCTGGGTCAGGGTCGCAATCTTCACAGTCTTACCGTGCTTGACGCGTCCCTCGGTCGGCTTCAGATCGCCGGTCACCAGAGAGAGCAGAGTGGACTTACCCGCGCCGTTCACACCCAGGATGCCGGTGCGCTCACCGGGGGCAATACGCCAGGTGACCTTCTTCAGCACCGGGCGCTTGCCGTCGGGCATCGAGGGGTCGTCGTAGGTGACCGAGACGTTCTCGAGGTCCACCACGTCCTTGCCGAGGCGGGAGACCGCCATCTTCTTCAGCTCCACGGTGTCGCGCACGGGCGGAACGTCCGCGATGAGGGCGTTGGCGGCATCAATGCGGAACTTCGGCTTGGAGGTACGCGCGGGCGCACCGCGGCGCAACCAGGCGAGCTCCTTACGCATGAGGTTCTGGCGCTTCGCCTCCGCTGCGGCTGCCTGACGGTCACGCTCCACACGCTGCAGAATATACGCCGCGTAGCCACCCTCGAAGGGCTCGACGATGCGGTCGTGCACCTCCCAGGTGTCGGTACAGATTTCGTCGAGGAACCATCGGTCGTGGGTGACGACCATGAGGCCGCCCGCGTTCTTCGACCAGCGGGACTTCAGGTGGCCGGCGAGCCAGGTGATGGCCTCGACGTCCAGGTGGTTGGTGGGCTCGTCGAGCATGAGCACGTCCCACTCCTGCGCGAGCAGGGAGGCCAGGGCCACGCGGCGGCGCTGGCCGCCGGAGAGGGACGAGACCGGCGCATCCCAGGGCAGGTCGGAGACCAGGCCCGAGATGACGTCGCGGATGCGAGCCTGCGAGGCCCACTCGTATTCAGGGGTGTCGCCCACAATCGCGTAGCCGACGGTGTGGTTGTTGTTGAGAACATCGGACTGATCCAGGTAACCGATGCGGGTGCCGCCGCGCACGGTGACGCGGCCGGAGTCCGGTTCGAGCCGGCCGGCCAGAATCTTCATGAGGGTGGATTTGCCGTCGCCGTTACGGCCGACAATGCCGATGCGGTCGCCCTCGTTCAGGCCGACCGTGATGCCCTCGAAAATGGTTCGGGTAGGAAACTCAAGATGCAGCGATTCGCCGCCTAGTAAATGTGCCACGCCTTCTAGGGTACAGGGTGAGGGTATTTTCAGATGCCGGTGAGGTAATCGATGGGGGAACGGTTAAAGGTTTGAAAAGATAGCTGAAGTACCCGTCGAAAGCCCACGTTTGCGCCGTGCGTGGGGCGAGCCCACGGCGGATATTTGATAAACTGAGGGAAGCATTTCCTGCACGGCGCTGTTCTCTGCCCAAAATTAGGGTAGCGAATGGCGACTGCCACCAGAGGCGGTACCCGCACCGGCACGGGAATAATCCGCCATGGTGTAATGGCAGCACAGCGGCCTTTGGAGCCGTTTGTCTAGGTTCGAGTCCTAGTGGCGGAGCGTAAGCACTCAACGGCACCGTTGATTAGAGAGTTAGCGGTCCGCGCTCACTCCTCACTCTTACAACCTCGTCTAAGGAGTCTTCCCAGTGAATACTGAACTGGCACCCTCTGCGGTGATTGTTCTCGCCGCCGGCGCTGGCACGCGCATGAAGTCCGCAACCCCTAAGGTCATGCACGGTATTGGTGGCCGCTCCATGGTGGAGCACGCCGTTGCTGCGGCTCGCGACTTGAACCCTGAGCGTCTTGCTGTTGTGGTGCGTCACCAGCGCGACAAGGTCGCCGAGCACGTGCTTGCTTTCGACCCCGACGTGACCATCGTTGACCAGGACGAAATCCCCGGTACCGGCCGCGCCGTTGAGGTCGGCCTGAACGCCCTGGATGCGCAGGCCCCCGTCTCGGGCACCGTGCTGGTGACCTACGGCGATGTGCCCCTGCTGCGTCCCGAGACTCTGCGCGAGCTCATCGCTTTCCACGAGCAGGACAAGAACTCCGTCACTGTGCTGACCACCCACGTGGACGAGCCCGGCTCCTACGGCCGCATCGTGCGCAACCAGGCCGGCGAGGTGACCGCCATCGTCGAGGCGAAGGATGCCTCCCCCGAAGAGCTCGAGATTACCGAGATTAACTCCGGTATCTACGCCTTTGACGCCGACGTGCTGCGCGAAGCCCTGCTTGAGGTGACCACCGATAACGCTCAGGGTGAGAAGTACATTACCGACGTGCTGTCCATCGCCCGTTCGAAGGGTCACCGTACCTCCGCCCTGGCCATTGAGGACCGCTGGGAGGTTGAGGGCGCCAACGACCGCGTGCAGCTGGCTCAGTTGGGCCGTATGCTCAACAACCGCATCCTCGAGGCTCACATGCGCAACGGCGTGACCATCGTCGATCCGCAGAACACCTGGATTGACGTGACCGTGCGCATCGAGAATGACGTGACCCTCCTGCCCGGCGTGCAGCTGCACGGCTCCACCACCGTTGCCACCGGCGCAACCATTGGCCCCGACACCACCCTGACCGATATGACCGTTGAGGCTGACGCTACCGTCATCCGCGCCCACGGCTTCGGCGCCGTGATTGGTGAGGGCGCAACCGTCGGCCCCTTCGCCTACCTGCGCCCCGGTACGACCCTGGGTAAGGGCTCGAAGCTCGGCACCTTCTGCGAGGCCAAGAACTCGCAGATTGGTGACGGCGCGAAGGTTCCGCACCTATCCTACGTTGGCGACGCCACCATCGGTGAGGGCGCCAACATTGGTGCGGGTTCCATTTTCGCCAACTACAACGGTCTGGTGAAGAACCGTTCCGTTATTGGCGCACATGCCCGCATGGGATCCGCGGGCATCTACGTTGCACCGGTCACCGTGGGTGACGGTGCCTACTCCGGCGCGGGCGCGCTGATCCGCAAGGATGTTCCTGCGGGCGCCCTCGCCTACTCTGAGACTTCCCAGCGCACCATCGAGGGCTGGGTTCTGAAGAACCGTGCCGGTACCGAACCCGCTGAGGCCGCGAAGGCCGCGGGCGCACAGGAACCGGCAGAATCCTAATCCGAGGAAAGAACAACACCATGAGTAGCGAGATTACCAACCCCGGTGAGCGCAAGCTTGTAGTGGTCTCCGGTCGAGCACACCCCAAGCTCGCCGAGGAGATTGCGCAGGCCCTTGACCACGACCTGTTGCCCACCTCCGCATACACCTTCGCCAACGGCGAGACCTACGTTCGTTTTGAGGAGTCTGTGCGCGGTGCGGACGCATTCGTGATTCAGTCGCACCCGGCACCGATTAACGAGTGGCTCATGGAGCAGCTCATCATGATTGATGCGCTCAAGCGTGCCTCCGCTCGCTCCATTACCGTGGTGTCCCCGTTCTACCCCTACGCTCGTCAGGACAAGAAGCACAAGGGCCGCGAACCCATCTCGGCTCGCCTGATTTCTGACCTGTATAAGACCGCTGGCGCGGATCGCCTGATGTGCGTCGATCTGCACACCTCGCAGATTCAGGGCTTCTTCGACGGCCCGCTGGACCACCTCTTCGCAATTCCGGTGCTGGCTAAGCACATCCGCGAGCGCGTTGAGGACCTGTCGAACGTGACCGTGGTGTCCCCGGACACCGGTCGTGTGCGCGTGGCCGAGCACTGGGCCACCCTGCTGGACGGCGCACCCCTGGCCTTCGTGCACAAGACCCGAGACATCAACGTTCCGAACCACGCGGTCTCCAAGGCCGTTGTGGGCAACGTTGAGGGCCGCACCTGCGTGCTGATTGACGATATGATTGACACCGGCGGAACCATCGCCGGCGCCGTGAAGGTCCTCATGGATAAGGGCGCGAAGGAAGTTATCATCGCGGCAACCCACCCGGTTCTCTCCGATCCCGCCGTTGAGCGTCTGTCCGAGTGCGGTGCGGTCGAGGTCGTGGTGACCAACACCCTGCCCGTCCCGGAGGAAAAGCGCTTCGAGAACCTGACCGTTCTCTCCATCGCGCCCCTCATCGCTCGCGCTATTCGCGAGGTCTTTGACGAGGGCTCCGTGACCGAGATTTTCGATCACTAGGGCTTGAATAGGCTGTAGAAAATCCCCCGCTACCACGGTTGTGGTAGCGGGGGATTTTCTACATTTCTGAGGGGGCAGACCCCTGCAGATTCTGTATTGCGGAGATTTAGCGGTGGGCTCGCGCCAGCCACGGCAGAATCACGCGTAGCGACTCTTCAACCTCGTCTACGGCCTTCTTCGCGGCGGCCGGGCCTCGACGGTAGGGGTCCTCGAGCTTATCGCTCGCGAGGGGAGTGCCACCGTAGGAGTAGAGGTAGGAGAGCGGCTCGGCACGGCGCGCTTCCTCACGAAGGCGAGCAGCCTGCTTGAGCAGCACGATCTTGGAGTGGTACTGGGGCCACTCGCGCACGATCCAGTCGGCGTGCACCTTCTCCGCGACCAGGATGATGGTCGCGTTCTTAATGATCTCCTCGGTCAGCTGACGGGAGGCGAAACCCTCGGGGTTGTAGCCACGCTCGATGAGCTCGTTGGCGATGAGCTCGTACACGCCCTGACCGACCAGCGCGCCGGTACCGGCGCTGGCGAAGGTCCACTTGTCCTCCAGCCCGTACTCTGCCGCTAGGTGCTTGGAAATAACCTCGCCGGAGGCGCTGCGGGCAATGTTGCCGGTGCACACGAAGAGTGCCTGGAAGGGGCCGTCGGTGTCGTGTGCGCCGCTGCGGGTGAAGGTACCGGGGGAGAGCTTGAACAGCGGGGTGCGTTCGCGTTCACCCCGCGGGGCACTTGCGGTCTCCTCACGTGCCGCGAGGGCTGTCGGAGCGGGCTCTTCTGCGGTGTCGGCCAGAACACCCGAAGCGACGGTGGGCGTGTGGTGTTCCTCGACGTGAACGGAGCGTGAGGAAGAGTCCTCTGCAGACGGTTCGTCCAGGGGGAGGATATCAGCGGCGGTACCCGAGGTTTCGGTGAGGTTCAGCGGCTGCGCATCAATGGTGACGGTGCCGTCCTCAGAGATTTCTTCGGCGCGGGAAGGCTCGGATGCCTTGGGAAGGGGCGTCTGGGCGGCGACCTCGGCGGGGGAGTGAGCCTCATACTCGCCCATGACTTCGCGGAGCGAACCCGAAGGGAGCATGGAGCGCTGGGCGGCCCCGCGGCGGTTCTTGCCTGCCAGGTCGGGGTTGTTCTGGATCAGCGAGCGGACCCCTTCCGCGATGGAGGGGGCGGATGCCGGCGCAGTGGTCGCGGTGGTTTCGGGGGCCTTGGAGGAGTCGGTGATCTCCTCTGCGGAGCCCCGGGTGTACTTGTCCTTCAAGGACTTGATGTTGAAGATGCCCATCAAAAGCCTTTTCTCTTGACGTACCCAACGGTGAACAGGGAAGCCGGAAGTGTCGGGTGAAGTTGAACGAATAGTATCTATCATACCGAGTTGCTTGACTCTTCAAAGGTCTCTGAATCTCGGGTGTGGCGAATACCCTACGGTCTCGTCCAACGCATCTTTATCGTAGGTCGCTCTGAAAGCTTCAACCTGGGGACGTGATGATGACCTAAAGTACAAACTTTATGTCGAAAGGGTTTAGAGGTCACATGCTAGAATTGGCGTGAAATGCTGGGCTTCTTCTCACTCGGAAGCCAGTGCAAACACTCACCAACGAGGACCAATGAAGAGTATTTATACTAAGCTTCGCCTGCTTTTCCCGGGACGAAGCTTTACGCTGCTTGTCTTTAACCTGATCGGCCTGTTCCTCCTATCTTTGATGGAAATGGTCGGTGTTGCAGCCATTCTCCCCATTGTGAATATTGCGATGGGTGCGGAACTTACCGGTTACCTGGCTGTAATTTCCGATATCTTCGGCAACCCTCAGCGTTCTGATTTGGTGGTCTACCTGGGTATCGTGCTGGTGCTCGCCTTTGTTATTAAGGGTGTTGCTGCGCTCCTCTTTAAGCGCTGGAGTCTGAAATTTACCGGTTACCAGCAGCTGGCGACGTCGACGACAATCCTCAATCATTACATGAAGGATAGCTACTTCAACCACAAGAAGTCTCAGCCTGAAGAAACCGCGTACCTGATTAGCACCTACGTGGTGTTTGCATACCGCGGTTTTGTGGGATCGATTATTAACTTTGTGGGCGATTTCCTGTCTATCATCGTGTTGCTCATCATGATTCTTTGCGTCATGCCGGTTCCGGCGCTGATCGCTTTCGCATACTTCGGCATCACCATTGCTGTCATGCAGTTCTTCTTGCGCCGCGGTAACGCGAAGTATGGTGAGATAACGGCACGTGCGGGCCGAGACGCTTTGCGCTTCCTCCTGGATGACATCAGGGGCTTCCGCGAAATTCGTATTACGAATGCACACAAGGCTGCTATCGAGCAGTACCGCGAGCCCGCAGTACGAAGCGTTAAAAGCGACGTTAACCTCTCGTTCCTGAATGACTTCCCCAAGTACTCCCTTGAAGTTATTTTCATCGTGGGTATCGCTGGTCTGTTGGCTCTGGTGACCGCAACTCAGGGTGCTGATGGTCTTCCTGCCCTCATGCTTTTCGCAACCGCCTGTATCCGCATCCTTCCGAACGCTACCCGTATGATTGCTTCCCTGGGCGGTATTCGCGCGAACGAGTTCGCTAGTGAAGAGGTTGCTAAGGTCATCCGATCGATGAGCCCGGAAGAGCAGCGCCTGCAGATGGTTGAATTCAAGGATGAAATTGATCCCGCAACTATCATTAACTCGGCTATTGAGCCCGTGGACGTTCAGATTGATAACCTGGTCTACCGCTACCCGGATGGTGATAAGGATGTTCTCAAGGACATTCAGCTGGATGTGCCGGCTGGTACCTCGGTTGCTTTCGTTGGTGGTTCCGGCTCGGGTAAGACTACCCTGGTTGACCTAATCCTTGGCCTGCTCACCCCGACGAGCGGCACAATCTCTAGCCAGGGTAAGGATATCCATACTGACCTGCATTCCTGGTACCAGAAGATTGGTTATGTCCCTCAGGATCCCTACCTGGGCAACGGTACTTTGCGTGAGGCTGTTGCTTTCGGTATCCCCGACAAGCACATTGATGATGATCGTGTACGCTACTGCCTTGAGCTGGCGGAGTTGATGCCCGTTGTCGAGACCCTGGAAAACGGCATCAACACTTCGATTGGTGAGAACGGTAACCGCCTCTCCGGTGGTCAGCGTCAGCGTGTGGGTATTGCGCGTGCGATGTACCGCAACCCGAGCCTGCTGGTCATGGATGAGGCAACCAGTGCACTGGATAATGAGACTGAGTACAAGATTACTCAGACCATTAACCGCATCTCCAAGGAGATTACCGTGATTATCGTGGCTCACCGTCTTTCCACGGTGCGCAACGTTGACCAGCTGGTGTACCTCTCCCAGGGCCGCATCGCCAATAAGGGAACTTTCAAGGAGGTTCAGGCGGCCAACGAAGAATTTGCGAGCCTCGTTCGCCTGGGCCAGCTGCCCGACTAATTGAAACTATGGGGGGGTGATCGTATGCAGATATAGATACGGTCGCCCCCATCTTTAGCCTTCTATCGCTTGTGAATTTCAGGCACCTCACTCAAAGGACATATTGTGACTTATACTCCCCGCGTTTCTGCGGTCATTCCTTTCTACGGCGAGCCGGAACCGGTTCTTGCCATTATTGACACCTTGCGCGCGCAGCAGGGTATTGACCCCTCCGATGTCGAGATCGTCGTTTCGGACGACGTCTCGCCCGTTCCCTTCCCCGAGGTTGAGGGCGTGACCGTGGTTCGCCGCCCCGTCAACGGTGGTTTCGGTAAGGCCGTGAACTCCGGTGTTGCTGCTGCGACCGGTGAATGGGTTTTCATCCTCAACAGCGACCTGGAGCTGGATGACACCTTCATCTCCCGCATGCTCGCCGCAACCGAGGCACACGGCCAGGTTCTGGCCAGCCCGCAGGTCATTGGCCACGACGGCAAGCAACAGTGGGTGGCACGTAAGTTCCCCACCGCAGCGCATGTGGCGTGGGAATGGTTCACCCCGCTGGCTCGTTTCAAGCCGACTAACTGGTGGCACCGCGGCGTTGGCCACGACGTTGAGGCTTGCACCGGCACTTCGGACGCGAAGGTTGACTGGGTCATGGGTGCGTGCATGGTTGTTCCTCGCGCGACCTTCAACCGCATCGGTGGCATGGACGAGCGATTCTACATGAACAGCGAAGAAGTGGATTTTCAGTACCGCCTCTCGAACGCTGGTGTGGACCGTTACCTGATTCCTTCGGTGACCGTAACCCACGAGGGTGGCGGATCTTCGCCTTCTGAGCGTCGTATTCAGTGGCTGACTACTGCTCGCTTCATTTATGCCGACAAGTGGGGCTGGGAAAAGAAGCTGTCCGTAGCCCTACGTGCGACCAGCTACGCGAACTTCCTCGTGAACTCTGTGCGTGCGCTGCGCAATAAGGACGTAGACGCTCGCGGGTTCCTCGCAGTCGAGCTGGAGCGCATCGCCAAGGCCGAGCGCCGCGAAAACTAGCTGTAGCGTCCGCACCCCGAACGGAACGCCCCATGGCTAAACGTTGGAGGTGACACACTGCGTAAGCATGTGTCATCTTCTGCTTTCGTTGTAAAATTTTAGTAGGTATGTTTGAGCGCGAACTCTGCTTGAAACGTGCCTCTCTGCTTCACTCCAACACATAGCACCGCACGGTTTTGCCCTGCGGATTCTGATAGCAAACGCCGACAGGATTCAATCCTCATATGACTCAGCCCAAACTTCTACTGCTCTCGCCCGCATTCCACGGGTACTGGAAGGCAATTCAGGCATCCCTGGAAGTGCACGGATACGAAGTGCGCACCCACATCTACGATGCCCCGGGTACTCTGCCCGAGCGCATCCTCAACAAGCTCGCCCACGAGCTGCCCGAGAAGTACCGCCCTGAAAGCTTCGCGGCTCAGGCAACCCGTAAGGCTATCGATGCTTTCAACGAGTTCCGTCCCGACATTGTGCTGGTCATTAAGGGCGATATGCTCTCCCGCGAATGGTGGGATCTGCTGGAAACTTCCGGTGTTCGTTACGGCACCTGGCTGTACGACGAAATGCGCCGTATGAGCTACACCGAAGAGGACCTGCACCACCTGGGCGCGCTGGCAAGCTACAGCCCGCTGGACGCGCAGCACCTGCGTGAACAGGGCTTCGAGGTGCTCGACATGCCGAACGCCTACGACACCCACTGCCCGATTGTTCCTGTCCGCGAGGACTCCATTAACTTTGTGGGCGCTAAGTACCCCAACCGTGAGGAGACCCTGCAGGCGCTGGTCGGAGCCGGCCTGCCGGTGCGTGCCTACGGTCGTGCCTGGTCGCGCCACCCCTACGACATTCTGCGCACCAAGCAGTTCAAAGACTCCGGCGTACCCGCAGGTCGCGATGTTGACCGCTCCGAGGCGTACGGCATTATGGCGTCCTCCCCGGCAACGCTGAATATCCACAATAACCAGGATGGTTTCACCATGCGTACCTTTGAGGCTCCCGGCGTGGGTGCTCTGCAGGTGATTGACCGCGCTGATGTGGATCGCTACTACATTCCTGGCGAAGAGGTTCTGGTCTACGAGAGCATTGATGAGCTCATCGAGATTTGTACCCGCATTTTCCGTGAGCCGAAGTGGGCTCGTCAGATTCGTGAAGCCGGTCAGAAGCGTACTTTGGCCGAGCACACTTTTGATCAGCGTGTAAAGATTTTGGAGCAGCTATGGGCCTAAACCTTTCTAAGATTGTGACCAAGATGCCGAGTGTGCGTTGGCACATGGCAGACCTGCTGGGTAAGACCCTGTACTCGCGAGCGTTCGGCTCTTTCGGCTCGGGCACTGTTCTTGTTCGTCCCCTGCGCATGGTCGGTGTAGAGAACATCTACCTTGGCGACCAGATTGCAATCTACGAGGATGCGTGGATTGCTTCTGAAGCTGGCGGTATTCTGCGTATTGGTTCCGGTACCTACGTTGGTCACCGTAGCCATATTCACGCTCTATCGAATGTGACTATTGGTAAGGACTGTGTCTTTGCCGATAATGTGATGGTTAATTCTGGCGAGCACCCTCTGGACTCTCTGCACGATGTGCAGCCCGGTGGTGACATCATGATTGGTGATCGCGTTTTCCTCGGTCAGAATGTGTCTGTGCTCGGTGGTGTCACTATCGGAGACGGCGCTGTGATTGGTGCTGGAGCTGTGGTCACCCGCGATATTCCGGCTAATGCCGTGGCTGTGGGTATCCCGGCTACCGTTATTCGAGTCCGTTCAGGGGAGAAACAGGATGCTTAAGTACCCTCTGGATTTGGACGCCTGGCAGGCATGGCAGAGACGTCAGAAGAAGCTGAAGTGGGCTAAATACAAGCTGAATTCGCTTCTTGACTCCGCACGTTCTCGGACCGTTGCGGAGGAACCCGTACGCGGTCTTCTGTACACTCGCGGTGCTAAGCCTCAAGTGCTGATCGTTATGGATTCGTTCTCTCCCACGAACCGCAACGCAATCTTGGAGCCTCTCAAGCATCTGGACGCTATCGATGTTGCCCTGTGGGTTCCTGAGGACGCTAGCGAGTACCTGGACGGACAGTACGCCAGCGCGCGTTACTCTCGTAAGGACTGGTCTGAGCAGGAAATCTCGGGCGACGAACTGATGAGCCTCCTGCCGGATGTTCGTATTGTTCTTTCTGCCGCACAGTTCCTTGGACGCGGTGCAGCAGCCTATGAGTTCTCTCGCGCTATCGGCGCTGAGTACTGGATGGTTCAGCACGGTCTGCTGGTGCCTCAGGCGCCGCCGCTACCGGTCGGATGTACCCTGCTGGCTTTCAGCGAAGCTGACGCAGAATTTTGGGCGTCGGGTCGCCGCGATGTCACCACTCACGCGGTGGGTTCGCAGCTGCTCTACCTTGCGGCTCAGAAAGCTGCAGGTGCCGAGGTGCAGAAGCAGAACGATCTGGAACCAATCTTCCTGGGCCAGATGCACGGCGCCGAGCTGCCGCGAGCATCCTTCGCTTTCGCCGCGCACTCCTTCCTGAAGAAGTACGGCGGTGTTTACCGCCCTCACCCGAGCGAGAAGGACAAACTGTCGGTGCTGACCCACAAGCTGTGGGAGAAGGAAGGCATCCGCATCGATCGTTCCGGAACCCCTCTGAACGAGGTACCGAACCCCGTCGTGTCGATTTTCTCCACCGGTGTGCTGGAGGCGGCTATCCGCGGCATCCCGGCCTGGGTATACCACCCGGCACCGCCGGCATGGCTTGTGGAATTCTGGGACCGCTACGGCATGAACCGGTGGGGGAGCGAACCCACCCCCGCCCCGGTTCAGCCCGAGAAGGAACCGGCACGCCGCATCGCTGAACTAATGATTGAAACTTTGGAGGCATAATGCGTATTCTCTGCGTCATTCCCGTACGCGGCGGCTCGAAGGGCATTCCGCGCAAGAACCTGCGCCCCATCGCGGGTAAGCCGCTGGTCGCATGGACCATCGAGCAGGCCTTGGCCGCGAAGGAAGAGCTTGCCGGTGAGCACGAGCTGCGCGTTGTCGTCTCCACCGATGATGCCGAGCTGGCCGATATCGCCCGCGAGTACGGTGCCGAGGTGCCGTTCATTCGCCCGGCCCACCTGGCGGAGGACACCACCGCAACCGAGCCGGTCGTCGAGCACGCCATCGAGTTCTACACCGAGAACGGCTGGGCACCCGAAGCCGTCATGCTGCTGCAGGCAACCAGCCCCGTGCGTCTGCCCGGAACCCTGGCACGCGCGGTCCGCCAGTTCGTCGAGAACGACAAGGACTCCATGGTCGGCGTGATCCCGATCGGTCCGTTCATTTGGACCTGGCACGCCGATGGGGAACCCACCGCAGCCTTCGAGATTATGCACCGTCCGCGCCGTCAGGAGCTGACTAAGGAAACCTTCCGCTACCGCGAGAACGGCTCCATGTACATCACGAAGACCCCCGTGTACACTGAGCACCACAACCGCCTGGCCGGCTACCCCGGCGGTACGATTGACTTGTTCATGCTCAACGAGGTTGAGGGCGTCGACATCGACGCGCCGATTGACTTCTCCGTGGCGGAACATCAGCTCACTCAGATTCTGAACGAGAGCAAGTAACCCTCGTCCCGGCGACATTCTCGTCGCCGTCCCGGATTGACCGGCACTCAGTCATTCAATAGAACACTCAAACGAAAAGGTCAAAATCGTGATTATTGAACGCAATATTGCCCCCTACGTGGTCTTCGCTGAAGACCCGATTCTTACCGCACTGCAGAAGATTTCTGCTAACGGCCAGCGCATCATCTTCCTGGTGAACGAGTCCGGTATCCTGCGCGGTTCTCTCTCTGACGGCGACTTCCGTCGTTGGCTGATTGCCAACCCGACCGCGTCCCTGGAGACCAGCGCCCTGGATGCCGCTAACACCAACCCGCAGACCGCTCCGGCAGATGCCGACCCCGAGACCCTGCGCGCATACTTTGCCAAGGGCATCAACCACGTTCCGCTGACCGACGAGCGCGGCCACCTCGTGGCGCTCGCCATGGACGAGCAGGACGTCCTGCGCATCGGTAAGCACACCATCAGCGAGGACTCCCCGGCCTTCATCATCGCCGAGATCGGCAACAACCACCAGGGTAGCGTTGATTTCGCTAAGGAACTGGTGGACCTGGCCGTTGAGTCCGGTGCCGACGCCGTGAAGTTCCAGCTGCGTGACATGGACGCCCTCTACCGTCAGCGCGGTGCCGCCACCGCGGGCGAGGACCTGGGCGTGCAGTACACCCTGGACCTGCTCTCCCGCTTCTCCCTGAGCGTGGACCAGATGTACGAGGTCTTCGACCACGTCAAGCAGCACAACATGGATATCATGTGCACCCCCTGGGATGCCCCCTCGGTGCAGGCACTGGTCGACTACGGTATTCAGGGCATGAAGATTGCTTCTGCCGACCTGACCAACCACGAGCTGCTGCGCGACGTCGCATCCCGCGGTCTGCCCATGCTGGTTTCCACCGGTATGAGCCGCGAGGAAGAGATTCGCGAGTCCGTGGCCCTGCTGCGTAACGCCGGCGCATCCTACGCCCTGCTGCAGTGCCAGTCGGCCTACCCCGCACCCTTCAAGGACGTGAACCTGGCCTACATGGACCGCCTGGCCGAGATTGGCCAGTGCCTGGTCGGTTACTCGGGCCACGAGCGTGGCTACCACGTGCCGATTGCTGCCGTTGCTCGCGGTGCAAAGATTATCGAGAAGCACTTCACCACCGACAAGACCCTCGAGGGTAACGACCACACCGTCTCTCTGCTGCCCGAAGAATTCAAGGCCATGGTCCAGCAGATTCGCGAGGTTGAGGCAGCTATCGGTTCTGCCGCTCCCCGCGAGGTGTCCACCGGTGAGCTGATGAACCGCGTGAACCTGGCCAAGTCCCTGGTCGCTACCCGCCACATCGCTAAGGGCGAGGTCGTGACCGAGGCTGACGTGGCCGTGAAGTCCCCCGGCCGCGGCCTGCAGCCGAACCACCTGCCGCAGCTGGTCGGCCGTACCATGCAGCGCGACGTTGAAGAAGGCTCGTTCTTCTTCGAGGGCGACCTGAAGGATGACCTGGTCACCCGCCGCGACTTCAAGTTCGATCGCCCCTGGGGTCTGCCCGTCCGCTACCACGACTACAAGCCGCTGATTGAAGAGGCTAAGCCGGACTTCCTGGAGTTCCACTTCTCCTACAAGGACCTGGACATCAACATCGACGATGTCTTCGACTCCAAGCTGGACATGGGCTTCACCACCCACCTGCCCGACCTCTTCGCCGGCGACTTCCTCGTGGACCTCGCCTCGAAGGACCCCGAGGTGTGGGAACGCTCCATCGCCGAGGTGCAGCGCACCATCGACATCACCCGTGACCTGACCCGCTACTTCACCGTGGACGAGGACCCGATCATGGTTGTGACCATGGGTGGCTTCACCAAGGACAAGCACATCCCCGTCTCCGAGCGTGCCGAAAAGTACGAGCGCATCGGCGAGGCCCTGAAGCACCTGGACGCATCCGGCGTGCGCCTGGCCGCTCAGACCCTGCCCCCGTACCCCTGGCTGATGGGTGGTCAGCAGTACCACAACCTGTTCCTGGATCCGAAGGACACCGCGGAGTTCTCGCGTGCTTACGACACCGCGCTCTGCCTGGATATCTCCCACACCATGCTGGCTTCTAACTTCCTGAACATTCCGCTGTCGGAGGCTGTCGAGCAGCTGGCACCGCTGTCGATTCACCTGCACCTGGTGGACGGCGTCGGCGTTGACGGTGAGGGCGTTCAGGTTGGCGAAGGTGACGTGGACTGGGCCGCGCTGGGCAAGCAGCTGCGTGAGCTGGCCCCGAAGGCATCCTTCATTCCCGAAATCTGGCAGGGCCACATCAACAACGGTGAAGGCTTCTTCACCGCGCTGGACCGCCTCGAGAAGTGGCTGTAGGACCGGCGTCTATGGCCAAGTCTCAGACCGTAAAAGCTCGGGAGGGTGACGTCCTTGATCAGGACTTCATCACTCCCGGGCGTTTCCGGGAGCTGGACGGGTTCCGCGGCCTGGCTGCTATTACCGTGGTGATTTATCACCTGGGTGTTCCCGCTACGGAGAACTATCCGCGGACTGCCCCTTCGCCCTATGACATTCCTCTGGGCGAGTTGGGCGTTCAGCTCTTCTTCATCATTTCCGGTTTCGTGATTCTGCTCAGCGCCATCAAGAGCGGGTCGGCACTGAAGTTCGCGATTTCGCGTTTTTCTCGTATTTATCCGACCTATTGGTTCGCGCTGACTGTATCGGCTCTGGTGTATTTCATCTACGGAAACCCCGGACGCCATATTACGATTCCGCAGACCCTGATTAACACGACGATGCTGCAACGCTTCCTGCGTGTGGATAACGTAGATCAGGTGTACTGGACGCTGGCAGTGGAGCTACAGTTCTACGTGATGGTTGCCCTGTACCTGATTATCCGGAAGGGAAAGATTTACCGTAGGGAGCTGACTACGATTCTGCTCACCTGGTCGGTCATCGGTACGGTTCTGTGTCTACTCTTCCACCCGGAGGCTTCTCTCGGTGGGGCACCGAAGATGATCGTGTGGGCTGCGGTTGCGGAACATTCTTCGCTCTTTAGCCTGGGCATGGTGTTCTTCATGTACAGCCATGATCGAAAGTTCACCTGGCATATTCCGTACTTTGCCATTCTGGCTTCCCTCAATGCAGCACTGATGCACGATCTTGCTCATGGAATCGGTGTGGCACTGATTAGCCTGGTGTTCTTCATCGTTGTGTATCTGAAGAACGTTCCGGTACTTTCGAAGGGTCCGCTGAATTTCTTGGGGCGTATTTCTTACCCCCTTTACTTGGGCCACGCTATGGTCGGTTATATGCTTGTTGATATGTTCTACCCGGTGGCTGGCCCCTGGGGAGCACGCATCATCGCATTGGTCTTGGTGATTTGCTTCGCCTACCTGGTGCATATTTCCATTGAAACTAAGGTTTCTGCATCCTTCCGTTCTTTCCTCACTCGAAAGTTGACTAAGGCATGACCTCTACACCAACGGCTCTATGGGTCGTTCCGGTTCCCGATTTTGGTGGAGTAGCTCGGCACGTTGTCGATATGGCACGTGCCGGGCTCCCCGGCTTTAACCTGGTGGTTCTCGCACCCGAAGGTAAGCTCACGAGCCGTCTTGAGGAACTGGGCGTCACCGTTATCAAGGCTGAGTTTGGCCCCGACTACGGTTTTAAGACTTCCTTTGTTTCTTTGCAGAAGGCTGTTGAGCAGCTCCGCCCGGATATTGTGCACAGCCACCTCGCATATGCGGATGTTGTCGCGACCGCTGTGGTCAACGCACTACGCATCCGTAGCGTCATCAAGCGCGGCACCTGCGTGCCGAAGCTTCTGACCACTGAGCACGGTATTGCAGGTAATGACTCGGTGTACCACGGTAGCTCCTGGCGTTCTAAGCTCATGGAGACCGTGCATCGTGTGCGCCTGTGGGGTACCGATCAGGCGATTGCTGTTTCTCGTTCTACCGCTGATCAGATGCGTGCCAAGTGGGGCGCTCGTGGCGTTGAGCTGGTGTATAACGGCGTGGATATCCCCGAGGTGCACGCGGCTGTTGAGCAGCAGCGTGTTCCCGCAGAGGGAGGTCCGCGTATTCTCTCGCTGTCCCGTCTGTCCCCTGAGAAGGGCATTGACGTGTTGCTGGACGCTTTTGCGCAGCTTCGTGCTGATTACCCGCAGGCTCATCTTGAGATTGCGGGCTCTGGTGATTTGGCATCCGAGTTGCAGGCTCAGGCTCAGCGTCTGAACCTAGGTGATTCGGTGACCTTCAGCGGCTTCGTTAACCCGATTGAGGCGATGGGCCGTAGCGACATGATCGTTCAGCTGTCGGTGTGGGAGAACTGCTCCTACACTCTGCTGGACGCTAAGGCAGCCGGTCTGAAGACGGTCGCTACCGCTGTGGGCGGCAACCCGGAGATTCTGGGCGCCGACGAGCTGGTGGACCGTCAGAGTGCAACCCTGACTCAGGATGTTCTGCAGGCTATGCGCGCGCAGCTGCAGAAGGGCGAGGCTGAGCCTTTCACCTGGATTTCGAATGAGCAGATGGCTGCTCAGACGGTTGATATTTACACTCGCACATTGGAGAAGAAATGACCGTGTCTTTCTCGCAAAGTACAGAGACCGCAGCTTCTCAGCAGGATAAAAATCCTAATTCTCTCCAGACATATCGCATTGGGCAGGCGACTGCGGGTGAAGCAAAGTACCTTATCGGCAGCGTCTCAAGGCTGACGATGCTTGACTTTTGGGCTGGTTTTGGTCTGATCTTCATCGGCGTCCCTACGCCGTTTGTGACCATGCCTGTGGGTACAGTTGTTGTGTTGTTGCTTGTTTTGTACAAGCTGACAAAACTTGCTCCCTTGGAGACAAGGTATAATTCCTTGTTCTTCTCAATCATCTTGCTTGCTGTTGGCTGGGCTTTGTTTGAAAGTCTAGCTTTTAACGGCATTTCTATTGATGAAGCGATTCGCCGTGCAATCCGTATGGCTGTGGTCCTTCTTCTGGCGTTGCAGATTGCTCAAAAGAGGATTGACATTCGTTCCCTCATCTTTGGCGTGGCTGCAGGCCTTATTTTCAACCTCATTGGATTTTATGCAGGTGTTGCGCCCAATAACTACGGCGGTACGCTGACCGGCTGGCTGAACGATAAGAATCAGTCTGGTCTGTATTACGCAATTTTTGGCTTCCTTTTCGTGGCTATGGTCCGAAAGACAAGTCACCGTATCGTTGCTCTTGTTGTTACCTCCGGCATGCTGTGGCTGACTGGTTCCCGTACCTCCCTGGCTGCATATGCCTTAGCTGTCCTGTGGTTGTACTTTTCTCATCGCCTGAATTTGTTCGGTAAAGCAGTTCTTGCATGGCTGTTGTACCTGGCTGTGAACTACTTCGAAGACAATTTCGCGCATGCTGGTGCTTTCGCGGATCGACTTGGTAGTGACCTTCTGCGCGAGCGAATCGATGAGACCATGTACCGCATGATTGATGTGGTTCCTTGGTATGGTGGCGGTCTGGGTACCGCTCAGGTGTGGCTTCAGAATCGTTACTTCTACTTTCACAATTCATATATGACGTTGGTCCAGGAGGCTGGATGGCTCTATATGATTGTGATTGTAGCCCTGATGATTTCTGCCGCATTCATCTGGAAGCAGCCGCGTGCTCAGCGCATTGTTATTGCCGAAGCTGCAATGGTGATTATCATCATTACCTCCCAGCGTCTTGGTGAGGTGATTCTGACTGTGCCGTGGGCTATCGTGGTGGGTCTTGCACTGTTGTACCTGAACCCGGACAAGGATCTGGACGCTTCGGATAGCGGCCATCATGAACCAGGTGCTATGCAGAAGGCACAGAGTAGCGATGAAAAACCTGAGCTACAGAACGGCCAGGTCATCGAGAAAGAAGCTCCTGCCTCTGTAACCGAGCAAGAAGCGCCTAAGAAGTCGACTACTTCTAAATCGTTTGACGTCAGTTCTATCCGCCAGCGGGCAAGGAAAATATAACGATGAAAGAGCTTTATATAGCTACCAATAATGGCGATATTGGCGGCGGCGAGGTCATGCTTCTGAACGTGGCCCGCGCGGCCCGGAGCCTTGGCTATAAGGTCACCATCGTCGGTCCCTCCGAGCCCAATCAGCTCGTAGAAGCGGCCGCCGATGAGGGCTTCGCCCGCGTCGTGCTTCCGGCGAAAAACCGAGCCCAGTACATGCTGGCACTGCGCGCCTGGCACGCTCGCCACAAGGACGTTCTGCTCTGGTGCAACGGTCTGGTTCCTGCTGCGGCTACTGGCGGCCGTAAGAACCGCATCGTGCACCTGCACCAGCTACCGGCCGGATTGAACGCCAAACTGGTGCCTTTCGCCCGCCGCAAGGCTTCTGTGACTCTGGTTCCCAGCCGCTATGTGGAGCACTCCTGCCCCGGCAGCGAAGTCTTTGCAAACTGGGTGAGCGGCGTGTCCACCGCCCTGGACCACAGCGTGGGCGACCGCCGCCTGCGCGTGGGGTACCTGGGTCGTCTGACCCCCTCGAAGGGTATCGCGACCCTCTGCTCGGCCATGAGCGTCTTGAACTCTGATGAGGTCGCCTACGACCTGGTCATCGGCGGTGAACCCGTGTTCGCCTCGGATGAGGAGCGCACCGAGGTGGAGGAATCGCTGAAGCAGGTGTCGTCTTTCAGCACCCGACTCGGCTGGACCACCCCGGACCAGCTTTTTGGTTCCATCGATATGCTGGTGGTTCCCTCAATCGCGCCCGAGTCCTTCGGTCTTGTGGTTGCTGAAGCGATGAGCGCCCGCATCCCCGTGATTGTGAGTGATGCCGGCGCCCTAGCCGAGGTCGTGGGTGGTGAATCCTACCCCTATATCGTCTCGGCCGGTCAGCCTCTGGACCTGGCCGCCGCCATCAAGAGCCTGGGGGAGGAACTGCGCGAGAACTCCTCCGACCTGGCGGAACGCACCTCCGAACTGTTCTGGCGTTGGCAGGAAAACTACTCTCCCGAGGCGGGCAAGGTTCGCGTGGGCGAGGTTCTGGAACGCTTCGCTCGCTAATCCCTACGTCTGATCCCTCCCCACGGGATACTTCACTCAAACTCTCATCTCACCTCAACCCGAAGGAAAAGCATGACGACTCACCGTTACAAGGCTGCGGTCATTATCCCCTCTCGCGGTGGCGCGGAGATTCTGCACTACCCGCTGGATGCGCTTGCCGAGCAGACAGAGAAGGACTTCCAGGTCATCGTGGTCCTCGATGGCGATATCGATAACAGCGAGGCCGTAGTTGATCGCTACATCGCCGAGGGCAAGCTGAACCTGACCAAGATTGTCTTTGAGGAGAACCGCGGCCGAGTGGCGGCGCTGAACGCCGGCCACCGCGCGGCTGATGCCGATATCCTCATCCGTTGCGATGACGATCTGCAGCCGGCTCCCGATTACGTCGCTAACCAGATTCGTCTGCACCGCGACTATGACGGCGTGATTGGTACCCTCAAGAACGTGTACCCGGACACCCCGTACTCCCGTGTGTACGGTAACTTCCGCGATGCGCGCTTTAAGCAGGGTGCCCTGAGCGTGGCCGAAGAGGGACGCTGGCTGTACTGGAACGGAAACTCGTCGATTTCCGCTGAGTTCTACGAGCGTACCGGAGGCTATGATCCGGCTTACCGCCTCTACGGTTGGGAAGACGTAGACATGGGCAAGATGGTGCACGATGCCGGTGGCCGCATCATTATTTCTGACGAGGTTGAGGTCAAGCACTATGCTGAGGCCACCACCACCGCGGTGCGTGCCCTGCGCGCCCTGCACTCGGGATCTGCCCGCACGATTTTCGTCCGTAAGCACGGAGATGCTGCACATCCGGCCCCGAACCCGAGCGGCCCGTGGGGTTTCCTCGTAAAGACCCTGGCCCGGTTCACGACCGAGAAGACCATCAAGACCCTGGGCGATGCGAGCGATAAGATTCTGCTCAAACTGCCGGCGAAGCTGGCCGAGAAGCTGGTGGCTCTGCAGGTTGAGGCTGCATCCTACGCAGGTATTCACTATCCCGAACGCGCACAGAAAGTTTTCTAGGAGGGAAAAGAAAATGTCACTCGCTCAGCTCTTGACCTCCGCTCCGTTTACCGGGCCGAAGAATCCCGACGCGGTGCTGGCAGATATTCCGAAGGGCTTGAAGAAGGTGGCGCACCTGGTGCGTCGCTACGTACCCTTTGTGAAGCCGGAGGCAACAGAGGAAATCGCAATTGCTCACGACTACCTGACTCAGCGTGGAGGCGCCGAGCGCGTGGTCCTGGCTATGCATCGTGCGTTCCCTGACGCCCCGATTTACACGACCCTGTACGACCCGGAGGGAACGTTCCCCGAGTTCAAGGACGCGAAAATCATCACGAGTCCTCTGAACAAGATTGGCTACCTGCGCCGTAACCACCGCATGGCCCTGCCGATTCTTCCGCTGGCTTCCTCCCTTCTGAAGGTTCCCGCGGAGCGTGCCGTGGTATCGACGACGGGTTGGGCGCACGGCTTCAACTACGCGGGTCGCAAGTTTATCTACTGCCACTCGCCGGCTCGCTGGCTCTACCTGAGCGATCAGTACCTGGGCGAGAAGAGCACCGGTCCCGTGCCGCTGCTGCTGAAGACGCTACGTCCGGCGCTGATGCTGTGGGATCACTGGGCTGCGCACCGCTCGGCGGTTTACGTGGCGAACGCCAGCGTCATTAAGAAGCGCATCGAGAACGTGTACGGCAAGAAGGACGTTCCGATCTTCTTCCCTCCGCACTCGGTGGACCCTAAAGCTCCGACGGAGCCGATTCCGGGTCTTGAAGCGTTCATGAGCGGGGAGGATTACTTCCTGATTGTTTCGCGTCTGCTGCCCTACAAGAACGTGGACAAGGCCGTGGAAGCCTGCAATAACCTGGGCAAGAAACTGCTGGTGATTGGTCACGGTCCGGAGAAGGAACACCTGCAGCAGATTGCGGGTGACACGATTCGGATTGCCTCGGGTGTGACGGATGCGCAGTTGCGCTACGCCTACCGCCACTGCCTGGCGCTGCTGGCAATTTCCTACGAGGACTTCGGCATCACTCCGCTGGAGGCCGGAGCGAGCGGCAAGGCGGTCATCGCGTACCGCGCGGGTGGCTTCCTGGATACGATTCAGGAAGGTAAGACGGGCGTGTTCATCGAGCAGCCCACGGTGGAGCAGCTACAGGCAGCTCTGGAGGTCTTCAACCCGAAGGACTGGGACGCCGACTACATCCGCGAGCACGTGGATAGTTTCTCGGAGGCACGGTTCATCAGCCGACTGAAGTCCTACATCCAGGCGCTTCCCGAAGACCAGTAAAGGCGCTTCTCTCACTTGTTCGTGCTCTCCGATCGTTCATGGAGACAAAGAAGGCGGGGCGGTCAGACTAAAAGTCTGACCGCCCCGCCTTCTTTACGTTATACCCGCTTTTCGAGCTACAGAGAGGCCCTAGAGAGTCTCCAAGAGGTTCTTGGAGAGCAGGTCTGGGATGAACGCCTGAATCTGCGGCGCGATAACCTCTGCGGGCTGTTCGTAGAGCTCACAGATGGTCTCAATCGCTTCCTCCTCGCTCGTGGGTTCCTCGAAAAGATCCCAGATGATGGAGGCCGAGCCCTGCAGGATAGAGTGCTCCCCGGTGTCTAGATTCGCGATATACGTGGCGGTGGGGGAGTACTTGGCGAACTCCTCGGAATGTACGTAGGCGATATTTTCGGGGATACCATACACGGGCTGAGGGGATTCTGCGGTCATTTTTTCACCTCGATTCCGAAGCGTTCAAAGAACTTGGCACGCACCTCGGCACGCGTGGGGGTACGGCCAAGCTGCATGGCCAGGTGGTCCTTATTGACGAAGAAGATATTCTTCAGGGTGCGTAGCTTATCGCGCAGGGTGGTTGCCGACCGAAGCCGACCAATCCACTGAACGTAGTGGGGGACATCCTGCGAAACGGAAAGCCACAGCAGATAGTCGCGATCGCCTCGGTACTGCTCAAGCCCGCCCATGGCCGCGCTGTAGGCCAGGTTTGAATCGAGCTCGTTGGCACGTTCCTTAAGCCGCTGCCAGTCTGCGTAGGACATGCGGTTCACCAGATAGTTGATATCCGCGCTGTAACGGGACGCAGCGCGGGCACGGTGTAGCACCACAATAAGGCGAGCATCCAGGTCTGAGGGGACCGTACAGGGCCGGTGAGCGATGAATCGGGTACGGCGGGCTGCCCACACACGGTCAAAGGTCTTCTCGTAGTCACCGTGGCGGCCGAGGCCGGGGAAGAATCGATGAATATCGGTCAGGCCCCAGGAGGCATGGTAGAGGGTCATGGCGTGCTCGAACACTGAGCCCGTCTCAAAGTGGGCCTGGATACGCCAGCCATCCGCCAGGAGAATCTGCACAAAGCGGTCCACCTGCGATGGACGGACCAACAGGTCAGCGTCGGAGCTGTACCTACCCTTGCGGTAAATTTCCTGCGAGAACGCATAGCCCTTGATATGCAGAACGTCGATGGAATGCTTATCGGCTATGTGCTGGAAGTAGGCGTGCGCAAGCCGAATCCGTGCCGCGAGCGGAGTGGTGAGCGGCTCCGGGGTATTGGTGGAGTGAGTGGTCACAATAACCTTTCGGTGCACCGGTCTATACCAAATAAGTATACGGCGGGAGGGACAGAAACACTGCCCTTCCCGCCGTATGTTGCTCCCCGTGGGGAGAGGCTCGAAAGGTTATGCCTTGGGGGCCGAGGACTTCGACTTCGAGGACTTCTTATCGCCGTCCTTACCGTAGCCGTAGTAGGTTGCGTAGCCCACGTAGGTGCTTGCGTAACCGAAGCCGTAGTAGGAGTTACCCAGGCCCTTACGGGGTGCACGGTTCAGAACAAGACCGAAGAGGTTTGCGTTGACCTTCTCCAGGATGCTGGAAGCCTCGGTCATCTGCTCGCGGTGGCTGCGGCCAATCGAACCGACCAGAATCACGCCGTCCACAGAGTTGGAAAGCAACGATGCATCGGTCACGGGCAGCAGCGGCGGAACGTCGACCACCACGATGAACTCTTCGGAGAGTTCCTTGATGAGCTGGCGCATCTTGTCCGAGCCCAGAAGCTCAGAGGGGTTCGGGGGGATGCGGCCCGCGGGAAGCACGAAAAGGTTCGAATCGCCCAGCTGGTGCACGGCGTTTGCAATCTCCACCTGACCGGCCAGAACCTGGGTCAGACCGACCTTGGCGTCGAGCTTCAGCTTCTTAGCCACGGTCGGGCGGCGGAGGTCGGCGTCAATGAGGATGACGGGCGAACCGGCGTCGGCCAGGGAGCGAGCCAGCGAGAGCGACACGGTCGACTTACCTTCACCGGGTACAGCGGAGGTGACGATGAATGAGCGCGGGGGAGTATCAACATTCACGAAGCGCAGGTTGGTACGCAGCTGACGAATCGATTCCTGAGCGATGTGGTCGTCGGTGTCACCGTTCACGATGTTCTCTTCGTTCAGGTCCTCACTGACGGGCAGCACACCCAGGATGCTTGCGCCGGTTGCCTTGGTGGCGTCGTCACGGGTGCGGATGCGCTGATCCAGTGCGCGGCGCAGGAAGATGGCGGCGTACACCACGACCAGGCCGACAACGGCACCAACCAGAGTGTTCTGCTGGTAGTTCGGGGAAACCAACGGCGGGTTGACGCTTGCGTTATTCAGCGGAATCACGCGGACGGTATTGCTATTTGCCGAGGGGGTTGCCGTAGCGTTGCTATCGCCGTTAACCAGGGCCTGAGCGTTACCGGGGTTCTGCTCAATTTCCTTGATGTAGTCAGCGGTAGCCTGCAGAGCGCTGTTGGCGAGCAGCTGTGCGTTCTTCGGGGAAGAAGCCTGGGCACTCACGGTAATCAGCGCAGCATTGTCACCTGCAGTTGCGGTGAGGCTTGCACGAATCTGACCGGTGGTCAGGGAGAGCTCAGGGGTGTTCTGCTTAATCTTCTGTGCCACAGCCTCGGAGGAGACGATCGCTGCGTAGGAACGTGCGCGTTCCTTAGCCGCGGAGGAGCCAGAGAGAACATCCACCGTACCGGACTCGCCCACGGTCACGTAGCCCGAGGACGAGGCGGCGTACACCTTCGGCTGCAGGGATGCATAGCCGAAGCCCGCCGCGGCACCAACGATGATGCCAATAATCAGCAACCAGAGGTTAGCCCTCGTGGTGCGGAAGAATTCCAAAATGGTCATAGTAGTGAGAATACTCCAGAAAGTTTGAGTTAGTGTGTGCCCGTGACGTGGAGTGCTGCCGCGGGCGGTGAAGGGATACGGTATATCCCCTGGGTTGCGGTGTGAGGCTTAGCGGAGCAGGCCGAGCAGATAGCTACCGTAACCACTCTTGACGAGCGGGGTAGCAATCTCGCGGAGCTGCTCGTCGGAAAGCCAGCCGTGACGCCACGCAATTTCCTCCGGGCAACCAACCGACAGACCTTGACGGCTCTGGACGGTGCGGATGAAGTTAGTGGCATCAGCGAGTGAATCAAAGGTTCCGGTATCGAGCCATGCGGTGCCGCGCGGCAAAACCTCAACCTTCAGTTTACCCTGTTCCAGGTAAACGCGGTTAAGGTCAGTGATTTCCAACTCACCGCGGGGCGAAGGCTTAATCTGTCGGGCGTACTCCACGACCTTCGAATCGTAGAAGTACAGACCCGGGATCGCGTAATCGCTCTTGGGGTTCTCGGGCTTCTCCTCAATAGAGAGGGCGTTGAACTCCTCATCAAATTCCACCACACCGTAAGCGCGGGGATCAGCCACGCGATATGCAAAGACGGTCGCGCCGTCCTTCTGCTCGTAAGTGGCCAGCTGGGTGCCAAGACCGGGGCCGTAGAAAATATTGTCACCGAGCACGAGCGCTACGGGATCATTGCCAATAAAATCGGCGCCCAGAATAAATGCCTGAGCCAGGCCGTCCGGAGAAGGCTGAACTTTATATTCGAGATTAATACCAAAACGAGAACCGTCGCCGAGCAAACGCTTAAACTGCTCCTGATCGGCAGGAGTGGTAATAATCAAAATATCGCGAATACCCGCAAGCATCAGAGTGGACAGCGGGTAGTAAATCATCGGCTTGTCATAGACCGGAGTGAGCTGCTTGCTAATACCCTGAGTGATGGGGTGCAAACGACTACCGGTACCGCCGGCAAGAATAATTCCCTTCATAACTTCTTATTGTGTCATGTTTATCTCTTTGTTGAGGCATAAAAATCACCGTTTAGCCAGGTAAAATCTACCGTATGGCTCACATTCTTGTTACCGGCGGTGCCGGTTTTATTGGTTCGAACTTTGTTCACCACCTCATCGATAACACTGATCACACGATTACCGTGCTGGATAAGATGACCTACGCCGCAAATGCTGCGTCTTTGGAAGGTCTTCCCGAATCGCGTTTTAAGCTCGTCGTCGGCGACATCGCGGATCGCGAGCTGGCAGACGAACTGGTCGGCAAGGCTGACGCCGTTGTTCACTACGCAGCGGAGTCTCACAACGACAACTCGCTGGCCAACCCCGAACCCTTTATTCACACCAACCTGGTGGGTACCTTCAGCCTGCTGGAGGCGGTCCGTAAGCACGGTACCCGCTACCACCACATCTCCACCGACGAGGTCTTCGGCGACCTCGAGCTGGACGATCCCGCCAAGTTCACTGAAACCACCCCCTATAACCCCTCCTCCCCGTACTCCTCCACCAAGGCAGGCTCCGACCTGCTCGTACGCGCCTGGGTTCGTTCCTTCGGCATCGAGGCCACCATCTCGAACTGCTCGAACAACTACGGCCCCTACCAGCACATCGAGAAGTTCATTCCCCGCCAGATCACCAACATCCTCTCGGGCCTGACCCCGAAGCTGTACGGCGAGGGCCTGAACGTTCGTGACTGGATTCACGCATCCGACCACTCCTCAGCCGTGCTGCGCATCCTGGAGCAGGGTAAGATTGGCGAAACCTACCTCATCGGTGCGGACGGCGAAGAGAACAACATCACCGTTCTGCGCACCATCCTGCGCCTGATGGGCAAGGACGAGAACGACTTCGAGCACGTTGTCGACCGCCCCGGTCACGACCTGCGCTACGCCATCGACGGTAGCCGCCTGCGTGCAGAGCTCGGCTGGGAGCCGAAGTTCACCGACTTCGAGTCCGGCCTGGCAGACACCATCAAGTGGTACACCGACAACCGCGGCTGGTGGGAGCCTCTGAAGGCTGAGGTCGAGGCTAAGTACGCGAAGGCTGGTCAGTAATGACCAAGGAGCTGAAGGTTACCGAGACCGAGATTCCCGGCCTGCTCATCATCGACCTGCCGGTGCACGGCGATAACCGCGGCTGGTTCAAGGAGAACTGGCAGCGCGAAAAGATGGTCGCCGCCGGCCTGCCCGACTTCAACCCGGTGCAGAACAACATTTCGTTCAACGCTTCGGTGGGTACCACCCGCGGTATCCACGCCGAGCCCTGGGACAAGTACGTGTCGGTTGCGACCGGCCGCATCTTCGGCGCATGGGTTGACCTGCGTGCCGGCGAGTCCTTCGGCAAGGTCGTCACCGTTGAGCTGGGCCCGGACACCGCAATCTTCGTGCCCCGCGGCGTGGGTAACTCCTTCCAGACCCTGGAAGAGAACACCGCCTACACCTACCTGGTCAACGACCACTGGTCCGCGGATGCGGTATCCGGCTACAGCTTCCTGAACCTTGCCGATGAAACCGTCGCCATCGACTGGCCCATCGACCTGGCAAAGGCAGAGCTCTCCGAGAAGGACCGTAACCACCCGCGTCTGAACGAGATTAAGCCCCTCGAAGCCGACCCGGTTCTGATTATTGGCGCGGGCGGTCAGCTCGGCACCGAGCTGGTTCGCCAGCTCACCGAGCAGAACGTACCCTTCGTGGCCGTCGACCGTGACCGCCTGGACCTGGGCAAGCCCGAACAGTGGCGCGACGCCTTCCGCTGGCGCTCCTTCCGCGCGGTCATCAACGCCGCGGCCTACACCGCAGTGGATCAGGCCGAGACCCCCGAGGGTCGTCGCGAAGCCTGGGCAGCCAACGCCCTGGGCGTGAGCGCGCTCGCCTCCATCTGCGAGGAAGCCAACCTGCCGCTGGTGCACGTATCCACCGACTACGTCTTCGACGGCTCCCTGCCCCTGGGCGAAGAGTACCCGGAGGATTACCCCCTGGCACCGCTGAGCGTTTACGGCGCGTCCAAGGCAGCCGGTGAGGTTGCCGCCGCCGCGTGGCGTAAGCACTACACCCTGCGCACCAGCTGGGTTGTTGGTGCCGGCAAGAACTTTGTGGGCACCATGGCATCCCTGGCTGAGCGCGGCATCGACCCGTCCGTGGTTGCCGACCAGTGGGGTCGTCCGACCTTCACCCAGGACCTGGCAGCTGCTGCTCTGCACCTGCTCTTCTCGGGCGCGGAATACGGCACCTACAACGTGTCGAACACCGGCGAGGTCATCAACTGGGCCCAGTTCGCCCGCGCGGTGTACGAGGGTACCGGCCACGACCCGGCACGCGTCAGCGACACCACCACCGAGGCATACTTCGCCAACGCTGAGCTCTTCGCTCACCGTCCGACGAACTCGGCAATGGACCTGTCCAAGCTGATTGCTGCAGGCTTCACCCCGCGTGATCACCGCGAGGCGCTCGCCGCCTACCTGGCAGAAATGGGCTCCTAATCCTCTAAGGAATTGGCTCTATATCTGCTGACAACAGCATAAAAGGCGTGAAAAGCGCCATATCACAGGTTCCCGGCCCTTGAAGAAGAGCCGGGAACCTGTACAATATTGTCTTGGCCAAGGCGGTGGAATACACGAAACGTGTAGGTCCGTAACTGACGGTGGCTGGTTGGAAAGAGATTTCTGGCGCCAGTCCCTATTCCACTTGGCGCATAACTTCTAACCAAGAAAGGGTGGACAACTCATGTCAGATACCATCAAAATTTCAGCTACCGTACGTAGCGACTTCGGCAAGGGCTACGCGCGCCGCATCCGCATGGCAGGCGACATCCCCGCCGTCATCTACGGCCACGGCGAAGAGCCCAAGCACGTAGTACTCCCCGGCCACGCAACCACCCTGGCTGCCCGCGTCCCCAACGCTATCCTCGACCTCGACATCGAAGGTGAATCACACCTCGCAATGATCAAGGACATCCAGCGTCACGCAATCCGCCCTGAACTGCAGCACATCGACCTGCTGACCGTTAAGCGCGGCGAGCGCGTTGAGATTGAGGTTCCTGTACACGTTGAAGGCGAGCCTGCTGTTGGCGCCGTTGCTAACCAGGAAGAAACCGTTCTTCTGGTTGAAGCTGACGCACTGAAGGCACCCGAAGCTTTGACCGTGAGCATCGAAGGCCGCGAAGCTGGCGCTCACGTTCTGGCATCAGACGTTGAACTGCCCTCAGGCGTAACCCTGGTTGCAGACGCTGAACTGCTGATCGTTAACGTTTCTGAGCCCGAGGAACTCGACGTTCCCGAGCCCGGTGAAGAAGGCGAAAACGCACCCGAGGGTGACATCGTTGAAGCTTCCGAGGAATCAGATCAGGCTGGCGAAGCTCACGACTCAGATAACTCAAAGCACTAGACCGCGCCCTGCGCCTAGCGCAACAATGATTTGTGGATGGCCCGCCGCTACCTCTCTTCTGAGGTGGTAGCGGGCCATACTCATAGAATGGTGTAGTCCATGAATTTTCTAAAAACCTTTTACAGCGCCGTGGAAAGGGCGAAGATATGTCTGATGCGTGGCTCATTGTTGGTCTGGGGAACCCGGGCCCGGAGTACGAGAAAACCCGCCATAACATCGGCCAGATGGTGGTTGATGAACTGGCGCGTGAAGTAGGCGGTGGCTTCAAGAAGCACGGACGCGCGCGCGCCCAGGTGCTGGAAGGACGTTTGGGTATAGGCGGACCCAAGGTAGTGCTGGCCAAGCCCCTGACCTATATGAACACCTCGGGCGGCCCGGTATCGGCTCTAGCCCAGTTCTACGATATTAACCCCGACCGTATCATCGCGGTGCACGATGAACTGGATATCCCCTTCGACACCATTAAGCTCAAGATTGGTGGGGGAGAGGGCGGCCATAACGGTCTGCGCGATATCACCAAGGCGCTGGGTACCAAGGACTACTACCGTGTTCGCACCGGCATCGGTCGACCTCCCGGACGCATGGACACCGCAGACTTCGTGCTCAAGCCCTTCAGCAGCACCGAAGCAAAGGACCTGCCCTTCCTCATCTCAAACGCAGCGGATGCAACGATGATGCTCGTAAAGGAAGGCCTGCTAGCAACCCAGCAGCGCTACCACGGGGCCGCATCCTAGCCGATTGCCTCACCGCTGTGCGCCCCGCGAACTAGGCTCTACCTAACTATGCAAGAGCCACTCAAGGGAATAAGCTAGAAAAGAATGACGTTATACGCTCCACGACGGGAAAATACCCGCCCCGTGGAGCGTATGAGCGAGAGAAGAAGGTACCCGTGGCTGAATACTCCACCCCCGCCAACATCCCCCTGAGCGACGACGTTGTGCGTCAGCTCCGCCAGGACTTCCCGATCCTCAACACTGAGGTCAACGGGCATCCCCTGGTCTACCTGGATTCCGGGGCTACGAGCCAGAAACCCCTGCAGGTTCTCGACACAGAACGCGACTTCTACCTGCGCGCCAACTCCGCCGTACACCGCGGCGCGCACACCCTTGCCGTCGAGGCGACCGACCTCTTCGAGGACGCTCGCCGCATCGTGGCCGGCTTCGTGGGTGCCACGGAGGAGGAGCTGGTGTGGACCTCCAACGCCACCGAGGCGCTGAACCTCATCGCCTACAGCATCGGTAACGCCTCCCAGGGCATCGGCGGCAAGCCTGCCGAGCGTTTTGCGCTGGGCCCCGGCGACGAAATCGTCACCACCGAGATTGAGCACCACGCGAACCTCATTCCCTGGCAGATTCTTGCCCAGCGCACCGGCGCAACCCTGCGCCACATCCCCGCCACCGAGGACGGCCGCATCGACTACGAGGCCGCCGAGGGTATCGTCAATGAGAAGACCCGCATCCTGGCCTTCACCCATGTCTCCAACGTGACCGGCGCGATTACCGATGTGCCGCGCCTGGTGTCTCTGGCCCGCAAGCACGGCGCACTCGTCGTGCTGGACGCCTGCCAGTCCGTACCGCACATGCCCGTGGACTTCCACGCCCTGGACGTCGACTTTGCCGCCTTCTCCGGTCACAAGATGCTGGCTCCCACCGGCATCGGTGCCCTCTACGGCCGCGCGGAACTGCTGAATGCCCTGCCGCCCTTCCTGACCGGTGGCTCCATGATCACCCGCGTCGGGCTGCAGGACGCCGAGTACATGCCTGCCCCCATCAAGTTCGAGGCCGGTACCCAGCGCGTCTCGCAGGCGGTCGCCTTCGCCGCCGCCGTGCGCTACCTGCAGCACCTGGGCATGGAGAACGTTGAGGCGTGGGAACACGAACTGGGTGCCCGCCTGGTTGAGGGCGTTCAGAAGATCGACGGCGTGCGCCTGCTCGGCCCCACCGACCCCACCAAGCGTGCCGGCCTGGTTGCTCTCGCCATCGAGGGCGTGCACCCGCACGACGTGGGCCAGCTGCTCGACACCCAGGGCATCGCCGTGCGCGTGGGTCACCACTGCGCGCAGCCGCTGCACCGCTGTGCCGGCGTGACCGCCTCGACCCGCGCTTCCACCTACATCTACAACACGACCGAGGACGTGGACGCGTTCCTGAAGGCTCTCGCCGAGGTGCGCCCCTACTTCGGCCTCTAATCTCTACGGCGCGCACGGCGGGCATACCCGGGCCGCCGTGCGCGGCCGCGTATCCTCACTAGACGATTCAACACACGGAAGAAGACCAAAATGTCTCTCGAAGCTCTCTACCAGGACATCATCCTGGAACATTCTAAGGAGCGCATCGGCGAGCACCTCGTGGAGGTTCCCGCCGGCCATGCGAGCGCTGATAACCACCAGTACAACCCCACCTGCGGCGACGAGATCAACCTGCGCGTGGTGCTCTCTGACGAGCTGAAGGACGGGGAGAAGACCATTGAGTCGGTCTCCTGGGAGGGCGACGGCTGCTCCATCTCGATGGCGGCTGCTTCCGTGCTCTCGGATATGGCTCCGGGCATGACCCTCTCTGAGCTGCAGCGCCACGTGGATGCGTTCCGCGAGATGCTGCGTTCCCGCGGCCAGGTGACCCTGGATGAGGAGGAGTACGGCGATATGGCTGCCTTCGCGGGCGTTTCGAAGTTTGTGGCTCGCGTGAAGTGCGCGATGCTCTCCTGGGTAGCCGTCGAGGAGGCCGCCAAGGAAGCCGCTCTGGAGGACTAGCACAGCCCGCGCGGCTCCCACCAGCTCCTTGCTGGGCGGCTCAAAGATGATTGCGACGGAATGAGGTGGACGCTACAGCGCGTCCGCCTCATTCCGCGTTTTATCCGAGCCCCGCGGGAAAAGATGACTGGTAAAATAATAGGTGCGGTTCGCCTAACCAGCGCCCCGCGAGGAACCTTTTTCGGACCAGCCCCACCCGCATGAACGGGGCGGATGCGTTCCTCACCCTCCGACTCCTTCGGGGCGCCGGAGTGACCATCGCCGCTACCAACCACAAGGAACCCCTCATGATTATTGGCTACGCCGCAGGTGCCTACGACCTCTTCCACTACGGTCACCTCGAGATTCTCCGCAAGGCCAAGGAGAACTGCGACTACCTGATCGCAGGCGTCGTGCACGACGACGTCCTCGAAGTCACCAAGGGCCGCCGCCCCGTCATCCCTATCGAGGAGCGCGCCGCCATCGTCAGCCACATCGATTACGTGGACGAAGTGCACATCGAAACCACCCCCGACAAGCTCGAAACCTGGAAGCAGAAGCCCTTTAACGTCTTCTTCAAGGGCGACGACTGGAAGGGCACCGAGAAGGGCCGCACCCTCGAGGAACGCTTCGCCGAGGTGGGCGTGGAGGTGCATTACTTCCCCTACACCGAGCACACCTCCAGCACCAAGCTGCGCAAGGTCGTCGACCTGCTCGAGGCCGAGCACGACCTGCGCGCAGAGATGCACCGCTTCGCCGAACTGCTGGGGGACCGCGAGTACTCCGAGGCGATCGTCGCCTCCTAAAACCCTGCCGCTCTCGTAACCCCCAAGACGCATAAATCCCCGCCACCCAATCGGGTGGCGGGGATTCTTTAACCCTCGTGAGGCCCGGCTGTACGCCGGCCTACTGGGCGGGAACGATTAGCGCTGAGCAATCCACTTCTCGGCGGAGGTGCCCAGAACCTTCAGCACGCGGCCAACCTGCGGCTCGGCAGCGGCGGCAATCTTCTTGCCCACCAGCGGGATGGAGCAGGAAACCTCGCCGTTGACGTCCAGACGGGTCTTGTCGCCCTCGGGAATCAGGTGCTGGGTGGCGCTGGCCGAGACGGGGATACCGTTGACCTTCACCTCGGTTGCGACGGTGCGCGCACCGTCAGCCGCGGGGGCGCTCACGTTGTCCACCTGGGTCATGGAGACGCCGTTGCCCACGAACTTGCGGGCGATATCCGGAACGCGGTCGGCCGGGATGGTGCGCTCGGTGGTTGCGGTGAACTCGGCGGAGGTGTCACCGGAGACCGAGAAGCTACCGAACTCAACGCCCACCTCGGAGCAGACGAAGCGTGCGAAATCCTCGCTGGAGAAAGCCTCGACAACCTGGTCGACGCTAGCATTGATGACGGTCGATTCCTGAACTGCCATGAAATTTTCCTTTCGTAGTGCGCGATAAACCCCGCGCATCATTCCTCTCTAGGATACGGTGCGCGGGGTTTCGCAACCTAATAATAAGATGCGAATTCGGTCGAGAATACGCCGTGGGCAGATAGCGGCAACGGAGCTATACCCGCAGGTCGCCGCGTTCTCGGTCGGGGGTTCGCGTGCCGGTCTAAGATGCAAGACTCAGGGGCGTCTTGCACGAATAGGGGAGCGGACCGAAATATTCAGCCCGTGCTACTAATAAGCTCCGGTACTGGGCGCTTACTAGGCGCTGGGAGCCATAGCGTCGATGCGTGCCATCTCGGCCTTACCCGCACGGTGCGCGCGAACGGCCTGCTTGCAACGGCCCCAGAAGGAATCGCGGCGGTGAATCTTACCGGCCAGCAGGTCGTTCAGCTCCTCACCCAGCTGGGCCGCGGAGATTTCCGGAGTGGATACGTAGGGCTCGGCGGTGCGGAAGAGAGAGGGGTTCGACAGCGCCAAATCCAGCTTGTGGAAGAGATCCTCGCGGCTCTCCACAACAACGGCGTGGCCGCGCTTCTCCATCAGAGCGGTGAAGGGGACCTGATGGTTATCGACAACCTCGTCAAACTCCGCGCGACGCGGAACGGCCAGGGGCAGGGCACCGGTGCGGCGCGCATCCTGGATGGAACCGGGGCCGCCCTGAACCAGCACAACGCTTGCGTTGGCGTAGTAGTCCAGCAGCTCGGCCGCGGGAAGAAGCTTCAGATTATCCGCGTGCTTAATGGGCGCGGTGTGGCCATGCTGCACGAGGCAGGTGACCTGCGGGTGAGCCTCAAGGTAGGCCTCGACCCAGCGCAGAAGACGGTCAAAAGTGTGAACGTCGGTGCCAAGAGAAACCACCAGATCGTACGTCTTCGTCGGGATGCGAACCGGTGCGACAGCGGGGGCAAATACGGGCAGATCGAACTTGGCGGTATCGACACTGACCTGGGGGAAGTTCTGAATAGACATCGCCTATTCCTCTCTATGTATTTATCGGTAGTAACCCCGCATACCCGATGCAAAAATCCGGAGGGCATCGTATGGATATACGTGGTGGTGTCGTGCCGGAGAGAATGGTGAGTAATCCCCGTATACGCTTCTCTGACGAGTGGTTAGTTCGTTTGGATGGTGAGTCCTCAGCGGAGCGCACGACCTTTATGTATCTGTATGTTTAATAAATACTATACCCCGAAAATAATACCCTCTATGCACTGGAAGGTATTATTTTCGGGATAGGTTAATCACTCTTAAAAAATGGGGTGAATTACGCGAGAATCGGGGAAATTCTTCTGCTGTTCATCGCTCTGAACAATGATGCGATCAGCAATGGTGTACAGCATTTTACCCGTCATCGTCGGCAGAGTCGGGCGGTCAAAACACTCGATGTACAGGGTCTTTACCCGGAAAAGCTTCGCCGCAATAAAGAACGGGACCGCGACACCCGCACCGGCGGAAACCACCGCATCCGGACGTTCCTTCGGAAAAATTCGAAACGCCAAGAAAAGGTTGCGAATAGCATTCTTAATATTGCGCGTCGTCGGATAGTACGCCCAATAAGTCTTCTCATCGGCCAGCGAGGATTCCACGTCGGGCTGCTTAAAGCTAACCCACACGCGATCGTAATCCTGCCAGGCGGCGGCGGTAGCCGTCAGGTGCTTCAAATGGCCACCGCTGCTAGAAACCAACAGGAGTTTGGGCCGGGCCTGGGCGGAGGTTGCCTCAGTCATAAGTATTCTCCTAATACCCCACAAAGGGAGAAACAAAAATGTGATGAGCGGTCGGGGCCCGACAAACCGGAATCGCCGAGCCCCGCACCATAGAGTGAATACCCGCGCGGGTGCGCCCCGACGCTACTCGCGGTCCAGGAAGACCGCCAGGGAGGTGACGCCCTCCAGCTGCTCCAGCTGCTGGAACAGCTCACGCACCGACTTCAGCGAAGTAGCTGCGGTGACCGGAACCAGGGCCAAGCCGGCAGCCTGCACGAAACGCAACTGGGTGGACAGGGGAGTGGCGGTGCTCAGGCTGATGACCAGCGGAGCCTCGCTCTTGGTCACCATCGATTCGGGAGTGTAACGGGTCAGGTCATCGCGCACCGAAGCGTAATCGGTGAAGCGTGCGTACTCGCTGGGCAGGACGCGCTTCAGCATCTGGTACAGGTGCTCCACGCCGCGGTCGGTGCCCGGCAGAATCACCACGCCGGAGGCACCGGCGCTCTTGATATCACCATCGGGAGCACCCACGGTGCGCAGCAGCATGAAGGCGTCGTTCGCCTCCGAGGTCGAACCCAGCTCGTGCACGGGGATACCGGCATCCTGCAGGCGGTCAGCGTAGCCGACGTTGCGCATCATGCGGTCGCGGCCGTACGCCAGAACCAGGCCGATCAGCAGACCCGCCACGGCGCCGACAATACCCAGCTTCACCGGGCCCAGGGAATTCGAAGAGCTCGGAACCTGAGCCTGGCTCATCACGCGGCCACCGACAAGAGAGGTCAGCTGAATCTGAGCGCGACGCTCCTGCAGCTGGGATACCAGGGCGTTGCGGTTCGCATCCCCCTCCGCGGCGGCAATCTGCTCGTCCAGCTGCTTGGTTGCCGAGTCCACGCTGCTCTTGAGCGCATCGGAACGGACCTGCAGGTAGGAGTTTGCCATCGCGTTCGCGTAACGTGCGGCGTCGTCCGGGTTGGAGCGGGTGACCTCGATATCCAGCACCGAGGTCTGGGAGGTGCCGGTCACCTTCACGGAGTTCATGAGGCGGCTGGTCAGCTGCGCCTCGGAGAGAGTATCGCCCTCGCTAATCAGGGTCTTAGCAGCCTGGGTAGCCACCTCACGAGAGGAAGCCACGCGAGACTCGGTGGCAATGTCGACCTTGGCGGAGTTGGCGCTACCGGTACCGGCCGGGTCCACCACCATCGGGTAGACCACCAGGGAAGCCTTGGCGGTGTACTTGCCGTTGGTCATGTAGCCGTAGGCCGCACCGGCCAGGGCGAACACCACGACCGATACCAGGATCAGCACGGGATGACGAAGAATACGGCGAACCTGGCTACCCAGCGTCACCGAGGAACTGTGAGAGGTGTTATCCATGAGGACATCCTTGGAAGAGAAAACGGACACTAATATCGGAGAAAGTTTGGAAGATTAGGAGGCGGCGGACTTCGTGCGGCGGGCCGACAGGAATCGCTCGATGCCCAGCGCCTTGCGGAAGCGGAAGAGCACACCGCCGTACACCGGCACCAGAATCACCACGTACACAATCACGCCCAACACGCTCTGCCCCAGCAGAAGCAGCGCCACCAGCGCACACGCCGTGGGTACCGCGGCCCCCAGGAACAGCGAGGGCGCCATCTCACGCCACGAGGCGCGGATACCCACCAGGCGGAACACCTGATAGCTGGCCAGGAACGTATCGATGAGCAGAGCCGAAGACCAGGCCGTTACCGCACCGTACAGCCCCCACACGGGAACCAGGGTGAAGTTCAGGACCACGGCCACAACCAGCGAGGACAGCTTATTCAGCAGCTGCCAGCGGCTCTTACCGCTCATTAGCAGCACCGACTGCACGCCACCGGCACTCATCGAGAGCATCGCCGCCGGGCAAATTACCCAGAGGATGCCCGCGCCGGACTCGAAGCCCTTACCGAAGAAATGCAAGAGCACGGGTCCGAAGAACGCCAGGGACAGGTAGAAGGGCCACGACAGAGCCGTCAGCACACGAGTGGTGGACAGGAAGATATCCCGAGCTCGATCCAGCTGGCGGGTCGCCAGCGCCGCGCTAATCGACGGACCGGTCACCACGCGACCGGTGTGCTCAATCATGGTGCCCACGCGGACGCAACGGTTGACCGCGCCGTAGACGCCGCCGGCGGCCGCACCCAGGAAGGCCGTCACCACCAGCACGTCAATCCACTCCAGGATTGTTTCGACCACGGTGGCCACGCCTCGGGCTGAGCTGAAGCTCCAGAAAGAACGGAAAGTCTCCTCCGGGGACTCTTCGGAAGGCAAGACCTCCACGTGCTCCTCGTTCGGGAAGGCACGCTCCAACAGCCACAACGCCACAATAGCGGTAATCGCCACCGGAACGGTCCAGGCGTACACCAGGTCCATCAGCTGACCCGAGAAGAGCACCACCAGTCCCACCGCGCCAAAGCGCAGCGTCGGCAGCAACACGTTCTGGAGCATTGTAAAGGTCACCACGCGGTGCAGACCGCGCAACGCCCCGAAGAAAACCGTCATGAGCGCCGCAACCAGCACAAAGGCCGAACTGACGCGCATGGCCGCCTGATACTCGGGAGCCATCGGCACCAGGGACGAGTACACGTACACGCCCACAACGAGGAAAACCGACGTCACCAGCGAGGGCACGAGGCCGTAGCGGATGAGCTGCGGGAGCAGCCCGTAGCGCCCCAGGGCACGCTGCGCCGAGATGGTGCGCACCAGGCCGGTATCAGCGCCGAAGGTCACGAGCGAAATCGCGATGGCGAAGAGAGCCATAAGGCGGAAGAACTCGCCCGAACCCGCCGCGCCAATACCGTTGGAAACCACCATCGTGGTCACGAACGCGATGCCGGCACCGTAGATTACGCACAGCGAAGCTAGCGAACCGCTCTTCGCGAGGCTGGGCTGCTTCTTGCCCTGCGCCAGCTTTGCCGTCTGAACCGCGCTCGCGGGGGCAGCCTCGCTTGCGGCCTCCGTCTGGGCCATGCGGCGAGGCCCGCCGCGATGCGCGCCACCCGGGCCCGCATCTGCGGATACAGCCGAAGCAACGGCGGGGGAGGACCCGAGGAGAACCGAATCGTCCCCGGCGGGCGCGAAGCCCTGAGCGGGAGGCACAATCGACAGGGCCGTAGTGGCCGGGAAACGACCCGAACGGATATCGTCCACGGTGGGGGCGAAATCGTCCCCGTACTCTTCGGCCAGTGCGACCCCCTCAGCCAGGGTTTCCGCCTCCTCACGCAGGCGGGCTCGGCGGCGGGGGTGCCCGCCTCCCGAGGTCGTCTCAGCGGGATTCGTCACAGGCCCTCACCCTCCCGAATTGAACGGAGGCAAGCCATCGAGGCGAGCAGCAGGATACTCAACTGCGCGATATCGAAGCTATAGAAGATGAAGACGACGCAACTAGCCACCGGCAGACTGTGCAGCCAGTACCCCGCCGCGGTCTTCACGCGCGCCCCCGCCACCACCGTGCCCAGGATGAAGAGCAGGAACAGCGCCAGACCCACAAAACCGAAGCAGAACATGAGGGTCCACAGGTAGCCCTGGGTACCCATCGACACACCGATGCTCGGCTCCATACGCGGAGTCCCATACCCAATGATGGGGGACTCGAGCGTAGCCTTCCACGTAGCCCGGTATAGGGCAGCACGTCCACCCGTCGAATCGGAGTAATCCTGTCGACCCAGAATGTGGTCCACAGTACCGGAGGCGAAGAGAGCCGCCACCACAGCCATGATCGCCGCAACACCAATACCCACGGCGCGCCAATTGGCGGCCAGGAACTGACGTAGCAGCACGTAGGCGGCGCTGATACCCAGGCCAATGAACATGCCTCGGTTACTGGTAGCAATCGCGGGGACCGTGGAGAGAGCCATCGCGATGAGCAGCGCGATACGCGTCCAGATAGAGCGCAGACGCAACAGGCAAGCGAGCATCACCGGGGTGAGCAGCGTATAGGCCAGGCCCCAACTATTGGCGTAGGGGAAAGGTGCGGAGGGGCGCACATACGCTTCGGGGGCACCCCAGGGGCGCTGCACCTCCGCCAGGGGAGGCAGCATGTAGTCACGCACGAGCGGGTTCTGCATGAAGCCCGAGGGCATGATGAAGCTCATGGGGGTGCGCAGACGGAACTCGGGGAAGAACACGCCGCCGTAACCGAGCACAATGAGCGTGCCCCACAGGGTCGCCAGGCCGCCCAGCAGCTTGTTGAGGCTGATGGAAGACCGAGCGTTGTAGTAGTAGAGGGCGTAGACGCCGGCGCTGAGGATGTTCACGAAGCGCAGACCCCAGCCGATAATATCGGTGGAACGGGTCAGCGCGAGCGCCGCAACCACGACCCACAGGCTAAATGCGGCCCACACCCACATCGGGCCGGGCACCCGCACATTACCTCGGATGATGAGGTAAAAGAGCATGACGGCGGCCAGCACAATCGGAGCGATCTGCAGGACGCCCAGCGCCCACAGCGCGGGGAAGCCGTAGAGCAGCGTCATGAGCGGCCAAGCCGGTAGCTTCTTCTGCGCGACCGGCTCGGGACGCAGCCGCACCCGGGCGCGCGCAATCGCGCTGGGAAGCCCCGTCGAGGAGTCCTTCAGCGCGAGTGGCGAGGCACCCGGGTAGGAGGGAACGGATGAAGTAACCATGTCTGTGAGGTATCCGGGTTAGAGGCCTCGGCCAGTCTTCTGGACGAGCTCGAGCAGGGTCGCGGGCTTAATAATGCCGGTGGAGACCACGTAGGCGGCCCAGGCTCGTAGCTGCTTGGGGTCGCGGCGCAGCGCGGCGCGTGCGTAGGCGCGCGCTTCCTTATTGTTGCCCAGGGACGCCTGAGCGTACGCGACCTGACCGGCAATGCGGGCAAGGCCCTTGGGATCCTGCTCGAACTCGGGGAACTTACGCAGGATGTAGGTCAGCCCGTCCACCATGGACTGCCACTTACCCGAGAAGAAGGAGGGACGGTCCCAGAGCACCAGAATCAGCGGCTCGGGCACGCTCAGGATGTCGCCGGTGCGGGTCGCGCGCAGCAGCAGGTCGTAGTCCTCGCCGTAGGCGGCGGGCAGCTCCTCATCGACCAGGCCGATGCGGGCGGGCTCACCGTCGACACCGAGCAGATCCTCGCGGGAGTACAGCATGGCGGAGGGGTGAATCTCGGTGATGCGCGAGCGCAGGAAATCCGCGAAGGTCGCGCGCTCGGGTGCCAGGCGCACGATGTCCTGGCCGCCGGAGCGCACGGTGATGCCCGAGGAGATACCCGCGGCCTCGGGGTTTTCGCGCCAGAGGGCGACCTGCTGGGTGAGCTTGGAAGGCATCCAGTAGTCGTCGTCGTCGCAGAAGCCAATCATGGCGCCGGTCGAGGCGAGGATGCCGCTGTTGCGGCCGCCGGCCAGGCCGCCGGTGCGGGTGTTGGAGACAATCTTTAGGGCACGGTTTTCGCCGACCTCGATGTCTTCGAGGCGGTCGGGCTCAACGCGGTCGAACACAACGATGACCTCGACGAAGCCGCGGTAGCTCTGGTCCAGGATGGAGCGCACGGCCACGCGCAGCAGCTCGGGGCGCTTGCCGTTGGTCGCGATGATGGCGGAGACGGCGGGGTTGCGAGAGGTGAAGTGCATCATTGGTCTTTCTCCTTACTCGGCGGGGGTGGACAGGCTGACGTACTTGCGGCGCATAGACACCAGAATCGTGGCGGCGTTGGCGAGCAGCAGCAGGGCGTACACGACCACGAAGAGCGGACCAAAGCCGAGGAAGATGTAAATCCAGCAGAGGGTTCCGGCGTCCATGTGCAGGTTGACGAAGGAACGCAGGGGGCCACCGGTCGGGGGAGCGGCGGTCTTGCGGTTATTGCGCAGCTGCTCGGCAAGAATCTGGCTCATGAAGTGGCCCGCGGTGAGAGCGGTGAAAATCATGGGCATGGCGATGAGCCAGCCGTTGAAGGCGTGGGACCCGCTGAAGGAGTAGTGCGCGGGGTACAGGAAGAAGGAGAGCAGGGTGGCCATGTGCACGGAGGGCACTCGAATCGAGTCAACCACGTGGTCGAGCCATTCGCCGGCGGGGGAGGATGCGCCGGTCACGCGGGCTACCTGGCCATCGGCGGAGTCCAGGCCGTAACCGAGCGCGAAGAGCAGGGCTACGCAGATACCCACACCCACGGAGGGTGGGCAGGTGATGAGCACGATAAGACCGGCTGCGGAGCAGGCGGCGGAGACGGCGGTGACTCCGTTGGGAGTGATGCCCAGGGCCACGGCGGCGGCGGCAAAGTAGCGGGCGACGCGACGGTTGACCCAGCGGGTGTATGCGGGCACGCCAATACCGGGCTTTTGGGCGGCCTCCAGGGAACGCAGGGTGCTGGAGAAGGTGGCGGCGAATCCCGATGAGGGGGTTGAATTCGGGGTGTGAGGTGCCTCGGAGGTGGACATGCACAATTCCTTTGAATCGGTGAGAGGAGTGAAGGAGAGCGAATTACTCCCTTTCGGGATGGGCGCGAGAAAGTCCGGAAGTCTCGCCTAAGAAATGAGTGGTTAGCTCCTTTTCTCAGTACACCACTATATCGATATTTTACAACGAGATAAAGCGGAAACCTTCTCGCGGGATAGGTGTCTAGCAATATGTCTTAAAACTCACTGACTAAGCCCTTTGGTGTATTTTCCCTTGTGTGAAGAGGGTTATGCGCCGGTCTATTTGAATGGTTACGAATCCCCTTCTGGAGTGCGACTAACACCCCCGGTATATCGCTGGGGCTCAAATAATTAGATGCCTCTAATCATTTGAGAATAATTCACTCTCACGAACACGAAAAAGTATTTTATTTGCACAAATGGGGTTTGATTTTCCGAAATCATTCGGAAAATCAAACCCCATGGCGGAATCCGCAGAATGTGCCCCGCGCTAGACGGAGCGCTTAGCCTCGGCGTGCGGAATGAGGAACGCGGGTGCCCACACCCTCACGCACGGTGCGGACGCTGCGGCCCTGCTGAACATTCTCAGCGGTGGCGGCTCGCTCACCGTTCTGGGCGGCGGGCTTCTCCTGGTTCTGCGCGGCCGCGGTGACGGTGGCCTGCAGATCGAAGCTGACACCCGTGCGGGTGAACCAACCCCCTCGTGCGCCGTGCACCTCAACGGCGATGAGGTTCGTACCCGCCTTCAGCTGAGAAGCCGGAACCGTGAAGGTCACCGGGGTCTTCTGGGCCTGCTCGGCAGACACGCTGCGCGTCGCAACGGCGGTGTTCCAGAGGGGCATCTTGGTACCGAAACCTGCGCGACCCACTTCCTGACCGTTGACCGCCACCGCAACGGCATCGTCCGCGTAGGTGGTCAGCTTCAGGTCGCGGCTTGCCTGATCGCGGGTGAGGTTAATCGTGGTGTAGGCGTAGATGTTGTTGTACACGCGGCTGTAACGAATCGGAACGCGGGTGTTGAAGTGGCCCGCGCCCAGGCCGATGGGGGCGCGGCCCTTGTTCCAGCTGGTGTTGGCCAGATCCTCGAGAGAGAAGTGGAAGTCGTACTTCCACGCCTTCGCGCGGTTCGGCGTCCTATCGGATACAACGTAATTCCAGGTGGAGCCGTAGGGCAGGACAACCTGCTCCTTGGGTGCCGGGTCAGGCTGCGGTTCCTCGGTCTTCGGGTTCTCAACCGTGGGGCTTGCCGTGGGAGTCTCAGAGGCGGTGGCCTCAGCGGTGGGGCTCTCCGAAGGGCTGGCGGTGGGAGTCTCGATGGGGCTCTCCGAGGGGGTGGCCTCGGGGGTCGGGCGGACGGGCGAAATCTGGACTCCGGTCGAAGCCGAGAAGTTATTCGAGGCATCCACGGCACGCACAAAGTAGTGCGCACCATCGCGGTGCTCCACCTCGTAGGAGGTGCCCGAGACGGTAGCAATCGGACGGTCGTCGCGCAGAACCTGGTAGCGCACGGTGCCGCTATCGGCCACGGAATCCCAGGTCAGAGCGTCCTTATCGTCCTTGAGCTCCACCTTCAGGTTCTGAGGCGTAGCCGGCGGAGTCACGTCACGCTGCTCGAAACGCGCAAAACCAACGGTGTTCTGGACACCGTTGACGCCCAGGGTGCGGTGAATATCGCCACCGACCCACAGGGTGCCGGTGGAGTCCACGAAGGACTCCCAGATGCCGAAGCCGTGATCGCCCTTAATGGCGGGGGCGAACTCGGGTAGCATCTTACCGGTATTCGGGTCGAAGGCAGCCACAAGCTTCACCGAATGAATCACGGTGGATTCGGTGAGCGGCGCACGCTTGGTGTGCGAATTCTGGTACAGGAAATCGCCGCAGTGGCAAGCACCGTAGAGGGTGTTACGTTCCTTATCCAGGTGCAGATCCTGGAAGTCGCCACCTGTAAGGGTAATCGCGGTGTAGGTAGGACGCATATCAATCTTGTCGTAGCGAGAGATGAGGTGCTCCGTACCACCAACCCAGACGCCGGATCCAGCATCCTGAACGTCGAACTGGAAGCCCCAGACCTTCGTTTCGTGCAGCAGGTCGTTCACGTTCGCACCGGCGGGAATCTCGGAGTTCTGGTAAGACCAGTTACCGCCCTTCTGAAGGTTCTCGGTAATATCCGCCACGCGGTACGCCAGGGCGCCGTTCAGCCAGGTAAAGTAACCGGCCACGTACACGTGCGAGTTATCTTCGGAGGCGCTGATACCGTTCACGGTGCCGTTAAACACCTGGCGCCAGTCGCGGTCGATGCTCACGATACCGGGCACACCATTGGAGGGGGCGCCCAACTTAAAGCGCGCGATATTGCGGGAGTACGCGACACCCGCGTTATTGCTCTCCTGGACGTGGGTGAAGGAGCCACCGATGTACACGTAGTCGCCTTGGCGGTGAATGGTCTTCACCACGAGCTCATTGCCCTTAATGCGGTTGGAGATGCTCACGTTTTCCCACTCGGGGGCAACCTCACCGGTGGAGGCGTCCACGACCACGAAACCCGAGAAGGGGCGGCCGTTTACCGTGGTGAAGTAGCCGCCGATTGCCAGACGGTTATTCGGCAGGGCCTCAACCGCCTTGACCTGGCCGTTGAGCGTCAGGTGGAAGTTACGGCGCAGCTCGCCGGTCTTCGGATCGAAGCCCGCGATGTTGGACTGGTTCACGACCTCGCCCCTGGAAGACTCCAGGTACTTGAAATCACCGCCGATGAACACGGTAGAGGAGTTCTCGTCGTGCTTGACCTCGGTGATGGCCTCAACGTAGGTGTGCATCTCGTCGGTCTTGCCGCTGGAAGTCGCGGAACTCGTGCGCCAGCGCCAGGTAGCCGAACGGCTATTGGGCAGCTTACGACGCTGGCTGGCCTCGGTGCCCTTCACGCCAATTTGGGTCAGCTTCAGGTCGCTCTGGGTCAGCTTGGGGCGCAGGAACATCTGGGTGTAGCCCAAAGCGCTCTGGGTCGTACCCTCGTTGGTGTAGATGTAGGAGTTGCGCGAATCGCTCATGGAGGGCTCGGAACCGTCCTGAGAGATGGGGGAATTCTTACCGTAGCGGAAGCCAATGCGGTAATCCTGCTTGGGCATCTCCTCAAAGAGCAGAGCCTTAAAACCGTTATCCTGTCCGCGCAACAGGTGATCCTGCCAGGTGCCGTCGGCCCAATCCCTGCGACCGTTCTCGTTATACGCGGAGAACTCGTCGGGGTTCTGAATCACGGCGTTGGACCAGATAGCGTTGGCACGCAGGGCCCAGGTCCACTCGGAGGTCTGACGGCGCTGCACGGTTACCTCCTGCCACTTGGTGCCGGAGGTGTTCAGCACGCGGCGGAAGCGGTAACCATCGGTGAGATCCTGCGGAGAGGTGCCGTTGAGCAGCTCGCTAATGGTGGTGCCCGAAAGCTGCACCGGGGTCGTGGCCGCGGGCAGCGAAGAGTAGGGACGAACCTGATCCTGGCTGAGCGTCAGGCCGGAGGAAGCGGGTGCCGCGGAGCTATACAGCTGAGCGGGGTCGCCCTGACCCTCGTAGCCTTCGGTCCAGCCGTCGCGACCCTCAGCAATCTTGACCCAGCCGCCACCGTCGGTCTCCTGATCGCAGTAGAACTGGGTTGGTGCGCTCATAGCCGGGGTGTACAGCCAGTAGGCGCCGCTCTTTGCCTCGGGGTTGGCCTGCTTAGCCTCCCAACAGCTGGCAGCGGCACGCTCGGAGGTGGTGCCGTTGTAGAAGGACGAATTTTTCTGAACGTTCGTCTGCTCGGCGGTCTTCTCGACCGCGGCACCCGGTGTCAGTGTGGGAAGAGCGGCGGGCATTGCCAACGCGGTTGCAATGCTGAGGCATAGGGTCGAACGAGTTATTGCGGAACGAGAAAAGCCGGACCCCGTTATCCCAAAAAGGGCTTTCATAATATCTCCAGGTGAATGCCAAAAATTGTATGAAAACGCAGCATCATTAGTGCGTTGTGTACGATACCGGCCCGAACTAAACCGCGCAGACCGGCACCTTAATTAGTCCCTAGCAATCAGGGTTATTCGGGAAATCGTGGGTTGCAATCTTCCACTGACCGTTAACCTGAACGAGGGTGTAGATATTGAGTGAACGCTTGGGAGAACTATCATCCTTGACGGGCTGATTGTTCTCATCGTAAATCTTGACCGAGGAAGAGTCCATGCACACTTCCAGCAGGCGTGCGGGCTGACCCTTGTACTCGGTATCGGCCATGCGGGGCGTGCCCACCACGGTGGAGGAACCCTCATAGTGCCAACCAGCCAAAGCGTATTCGGAGGCCTGCACCGCAAACTCGGAGGCGGCGGAATCCACGGCAATGTTTTCGATGGCACGAATCGTGTCCTCATCGAGGACCGCGCGAGCCTTCTCCGTGTTCTGCGCCTGAGCGTCCTCATCGCTGGTGGGCTCGCTAGTTGCCTCCTGCGAAGCCGCGGCGGAGGGAGCCGGCTTAACCTTGGAGAGGATGTCCTCATAGGAGTTGACAAGCTCGGTGGTCTTCTTGACCTCGGCATTATCGGTGGGGACCGGAGAGGCCTTCTTCATGTCTTCAGAGCCGGTGTAAATCTCCTCCAGCTTCTGGCCGTCAGAGGAGGTAGCCTCAGTGCTTGCGGAGGGGTTAGCCTCCGAGGAACCCTGATCGGGGATACGGCTGGACGAGGCCGAAGCCTGCGCGTCGGTAGCCGAGGAAGACGGAGCTGCGGAGGCGCTGGTGGAAGCGCTCGCCGAGGGGGTGGCCGACGAAGAGCTCTGCGCGGTGGAGTTCTCGGAAGCGCAGGCGCTGAACAGAAGCGCAGACACCGCGAGGGTGCTCAGAGCGCCGAGGCGACGGGCTTTTGAAGAACCCGCAGAGAAAAGGTTAGACATGGGAAGCCTCTTTGGTGGTTGGAGTGAGACGGTCAATATTCCGGAAGGATAGTACCGCGCCCGGAGGCTCGGCCCCTAAAGGCTATCACGCCAAGCTGGGAAAATACCTGGACTTTAAAGATTTCATTTTCATAACATTTGAGAATAAAGAACAGGTATTGCTGGGTGTAAACCTGCATATGAAGGAAATGTATATCTTTAGGTGAGAAAACTATGATGCATCCGAGGGAAATGCATACACTATGTGCAAAATGCCCCGGGTGAGTTGTAAAACTAACCCGGGGCATTAGGGCGAATATCACGTTGAATTAAACGTTATATTACTCGATATCCGCTCTGAAAAGGGGTTATGCTGCCCGCACGGCCTGGGTACTCGCGGAATAATTGCCCGAGGTATCCACCGCACGCACGTAATACTTGGCGCCATCGCGATGATCAACCGAGTAGTGCGTGTCCGTCACCGTCGCAATCGGACGGTCATCGCGCAACACCTGGTAGGTCACTCGCTTCTCCGGCACAGCGGACCAGCTCAGCTGATCCTTCGCACCGTTATGCTTCACCTGCAGGTTCTGCGGGGTCTCCGGGGGAGTCACGTCGCGAGCAGCGTAGCGAGCGAAGCCCACGGTGTCCTGCACGCCGTTAGCACCCAGAGACTTGCTGATGTCGCCGCCGACCCACAGGGTACCGGTCGAATCCACGAAGGACTCCCACACGCCGTAGCCGTGCGCGCCGTTCATAATCGGGGCCCACTCCGGCAGCACCTGGCCGGTGTCCTTATCGAAGGCCGCGACCAAACGAATCGTCTGGGCATCCGTAGCGTTCTTCCACTCCGCATCAATCTTGGTTGCGCCCTGGTAGATGAAGTCACCGCAGTGGCAGGCACCGTAGATAGTCTTACCGCTCAGATGCAGATCCTGGAAGTCGCCGCCCTCGCGAGTAATCGCGCTGTAGGTACGCTGCATGCTCGACTTATCGTAGCGGCTAATCATGTGCTCGGTACCGCCCAGCCAGACGGAGGAGCCGGCGTCCTGAACGTCGAACTGGAAGCCCCACATCCTACGCTCGTTCTTCAGGTCCCAGGTCTGGGCGCGGGAAGGAACGTACGAGGGCTCGTGGGTCCAGTCGCCGCCGCTCTGGCGGGGATTGGTGATGTTGGCGATGCGGAAAGCCTCACCGCCGTTAAGCTGCGTGAAGTAGCCGGCCACGTACACGTGGCTGTTGCCCTCGGAAGCGTTCACACCGTTCACCGTGCCGTTGAAGACCGGACGCCAGTTCCAATCCACCTCACCGTTGCTCAGTTTGATGCGGGCCAGGTTCCTCGAGTAGGCATACGTGGGGGAGGTGTTACCCTTCAGGTGCGTGAAGGAACCCCCGAGGTACAGGTACCCGTCGCGGACGTGCAGGGTCTTCACCTGCACCGGCAGGGAAGAGATGCGGCTCTGAACGTGAATATCCCACTGCTTCGCCACCTGACCGGTCTTCGGATCCAGCAGCACGAAGCCGTTGTGGTTCTCACCGTTCACCGTGTCGAAGGTGCCGCCCACAGCCAACAGGCCATTCGGAAGCGCCTCAACCGACTTCACCTGACCGTTGATGCTCGGGCGGAAGGAACGGCGCAACTCGCCGGTACCCACCTCGTAAGCCGCGAGGAAAGCCTGGTCGACCTTCTCGCCGCTAGCCGATTCGACGTAGGCAAAGTCGCCGCCGGTGAAGACCGCGCCGCCCACCTCGGTAATGGCCTCAACCTGGGTGTTCATCTCACCCTTCTTGCCGGTACCGGTTTCAGTGCTGGTACGCCACTTCCACTTCTCGGAGTAGCTATTGGGTAGTGCGCGGCGGTTGCTTGCCTCGGCACCCTGCTGGCCGTAGTCGTGCAGACCCTTAGCCGCCAGATCGTTCTGCGTCAGCTTCGGGCGCAGGAAAATCTGGGTAAAGACCAGGGGCGTGGAATGGTCGTTCGCCGGACGGTAGATATACGAAGAAGTCCTGTTCAGCAGGTAATTCTGGAACCAACCCGTAATCCTAGCGTTCGGGCCGTAGGTAAAGCCCAGCTTGTAACCCTGCGAGGGCTTCTCCACGAAGTACAGGGAACGGTAATCGTCCGAATAGCCGTAACGGAAGATATTGCCCTCAGTCTTACCCTGACTGTAGTAGTTGTAGCCACGGTACTGTCGCGGATGAGTAATCGAAATGTTCGACCAGTACATCGTCGCGCGGAAGGTCCAGGACCACTCGGTGCTTGCGGCACGCGTCGCCTTGAAATCCTGCCACGCGGTACCGTTCACGTTCATGGCGCGGTGGAAGCGCACGCCGTCGGGCAGATCCTGCGGACGGGTACCGTTCAGCAGCGCGTTCACCGTCTGACCCGGCAACTGCACCGCGTCAAAACCGGTGGGGTTCTGGTACAGCTGCTTAGCATCGCCACGACCGTTGTAGTTCTCGGTCCAGCTCTCACGGCCTCGACCAATCATGACCCAGCCGCCGCCGTCGGTCTCCTGATCGCAGTAGAACTGCTCCGGGGCACTCATCTGCGGGGTGTACAGCCAGTAGGCGCCGCTCTTGGCGTTCGACTTGTTCTGCTTAACCTCCCAGCAGCTGGCCGCGGCTCGCTCGCTCGAGGAACCATCATAGTAGCCGGCATCGGCGGCCTGCGCACCCGAGGCAATCGGGCCCAGCGAAGCAACCACCATCGCAGCGGAAGCCACCGCGGCGCCCCAAGCCCGGGACCTCGAACGGGACGCTACGCCAGAGCTGGGGGGAACGGCGTCGCCGCCGGAGGTCAGGGAACGAGAACGCCCCCGACGCATCAACGGAAGAAAATTCATTGTCTCTCCTCAGAGACCTCAACCGGTAGCGGGCGCGTTTCTCATGCTCGGCTCTCTTGCGCATCGGTGCTGCGAGCGCCTTAAAGAAAGCCGCTCAATCCGAGCTAACAGCGTGTCCACCATCGGAATCAGTGAGTGTAGTTATCGGAAATTGAATGAATACGTTCAGAACCTGTCGGCGGGTGACCCGTCGGCTGCCCCTGAACGCGTTCAACCGCATCACCTGACGCCGCTGGAGCGGCCGCCAAGAAGATGCGGAACGGATCTGACCGCCGATGCGAACCCTGCGGGCCGCGTCAAGCTCGGAAAGAACCAAAACTAGGGGGGGGTAGCGATACCCCGGGTGCGCCGCCGCCTGCGAGAGTTCCGCGGGGAACCTCTTGCAGGCGACAGCCGGGAAAGACGCGGGCTCATTCAGCCCGCGACGGGGGGCGCTAGGCCTGAACCGCACCCGTGGAGGCCGAGTAATTCTCGGAACCATCGATTGCGCGCACGTAGTAGCGGGCGCCGTCGGTGTGCTCCACCTCGTAGCTGGTGCCGCTCACCGTGGCAATCACGCGGTCATCGCGCAGCACCTGGTAGCGCACGCCGCCCTCACGAACGCCGGACCACGAGAGCTTATCGGTCGAACCATCTCGACGGGCCGAGAGGTTCGAGGGAGTAGCCGGGGGAGTCACGTCGCGAGCCGCGAAGCGGGCGAAGCCCACGGTACGCTGCTCACCGTTAGCACCCAGCGAGCGGTTAATGTCGCCGCCCACCCACAGGTTGCCGCGCGAATCCACGAAGGACTCCCACACGCCGTAGCCGCTGGCGCCCTTGAGCACCGGGCTGAACTCGCCGATGACCTCGCCGCTGTCCTTATCGAAAGCGGCCACCAGACGCATGCGGTGAACGGCCTTCGACTCCTTCCAGTACGTGTGGTAGCCGGTCGAGCCCTCGAAGAGAACGTCGCCGCAGTGGCAAGCACCGTAAATCGTGTTACCGCTCAGGTGCAGGTCCTGCCAGTCGCCACCGTACTTAGAGATGGACGAAGAAATACGGCCGTAACCGTTCTTCGAGTAGTTAGCGATCAGGTGGTCGGCACCGCCAGCCCACACGGTCGAGCCGGCATCCTGAACATCGAACTGGAACGCGTACACAATGCGGTCAGTAATGTTCAGCTTCAGCGAAGGTTCCCACTCCCACTTAATGTTCGAAGCGTCGGAGCCCTTCAACGCGGCCAGGCGGAAAGCGCGCTGATTATTCAGCTCGGTAAAGTAACCGGCGGCGTGAACCGTCGAATTATCGGAAGCGGCGGTAATGCCATTGACCGTGCCGTTGAAGTTCGGGCGCCAATTCCAGTCCACCGCACCGTTGGAGAGCTTGATGCGGGCCGCACCACGCGAGTAAGCGTACGCCTTAGAAGTATTGCCCTTCACGTGGGTGAAGTTACCGCCGATGTAGAGGTAACCGTCCTGCACCAGCAGGGTCTTCACCTGAGCCGCATCGCCGTTACGGCGCTGCACCTGAATATCCCAGGTACGGTCAATCTGGCCTGTGGTCGCATCCAGAATCACGAAGTGGTTGACCTTCTCGCCGTTGACCTCGGTGAACTCGCCACCGACCGCCAGGCGGTTATTCGGCAGGGCCTCAAGCGCCTTAATCTGACCGTTGAAGGTCGGGCGGAAGGAACGAACCAGCTCGCCCGAATCCACGTTGTAACCGGCCAGGAAGGACTGGTTCACGCGCTCGCCACCGGCCGATTCGACGTACTTGAAGTCGCCGCCGGTGAAGACCGTATCGCCCACCTGGGTGATGGCCTGAACGTAGGTGTTCATCTCGTTCTTCTTGCCGGTACCGGTCTGCTCGCTCGTACGCCAACGCACGGGCATCGTGTAGCTATTGGGCAGGGCGCGACGGTTGCTTGCCGCGGAACCCGAACCGATTGAGGAGAAGTGCAGGTCGTTCTGCGTCAGCTTCGGGCGCAGGAACACCTGGGTGAAGGGGAGGGAGTAACCAGCCGAGCCACGCTTCTGGTAGATGTACGAATCCGGGTTTTCGCTACCGAAGTTCACCAGGGCACCGTAGGCGAAACCAATCTGGTAGCCCTGGTTCGGGTTGGCAAAGAAACGAACCGAGCTGGTCGTGATGCCCGGCGCCATCTGCGAGGCGAAAAGGCCCATGTGGGCGGTGCGGTTAATGCCCGCGCCCGAGAAGCGCACGGTACCCCAGCGCTGGGCGTAGCTCATGGCCCAGGTCCACTGATCCGTCTGGGGGCGCTGAACGTACACATCCTGCCACTGGGTGCCCTTCGCGTTGTGCGCACGGTGCAGACGCATGCCGTCGGGGAGGTCCTGCGGCTTAATACCGTTCAGCAGGGCATTCACGGTGGTGCCCGAGAGCTGGACCGGGGTGAACGCGGCCGGTCCGGTCGGGTTCTGGTGCAGCTGATTCGGGTCGCCCGTGCCGTTGTAGGACTCGGTCCAGCCCTCTCGGCCGCGGCCAACCATGACCCAGCCGCCGCCGTCGGTCTCCTGATCGCAGTAGAACTGCGCGGGACCGCTCATGGCCGGGGTGTACAGCCAGTAGGTGCCAGAAGAGGCCGAGGGGTTGACCTGCTTGACCTCGTAACATGAAGCAGCCGCCTTATCGCTGCTGGAGCCATCGTGGGTTCCGGTCGCGGCGGAGGCGGGCGTAGAGGGAATCAAAGGCGCCGCGGCAAACGCGGTACCCATAGCGAGTGCGAAGGCGGCCCACTTTTTCGCCGCCCGCTTGCGGGGCGCGGCGTCGGGGCGCTGTGTGTATGTGGTTGTCATATGTGTCTTTCTGATGCGACGTTCCGGAAGAAACATCGAAAGAAACGGTGATATTGAGACCTCAAAGAAGCACAGCGCATCACGAAATGCATATAAAAGGTGGTAATTCTTTAAAACACTTCGTTTCGGAAGAATGCGTGAGAGTGCTCTCGTCGGTGTATTGACTAGCGTACAGGATGAAGCTGAGAATTCGGGGCCCGGAGGCTCTGCGTGCATACCGGAAAAATGTGATTTGTGCCCTAAATGTTGAGGAGAGAGAATGACTTCAAAAATCACGCAGACCGGGCACCCTCGAAATATAAGAAACTGGCACGCAGAATATTTAAGAAATATTCGCCGCCCTGCGAAACGAAGAAAGCGAAATACCCGCGCAGGGTGGAGCCGCTCTAGAATAAAAAAGCTGTTCACACGAGCGGCGGGAAGAGCGGGAATACCTCCCGTTCGACTCGTCCCACTCACTCAGCTCGTACCGTACACACCATGATTCAGGAGAAGCCTTGAGCCCCACCCGCGCGACACAGAAGAGCCCCGCCGCATCGCTGTACCCCCTCCTGAAACTGCTCAACCGACAGGAACGCTGGGCTGCCATCCGCGCCGCGGCCGCCGTACCCGCCGCCGAGCGTAGCGCCCGCACCCTCATCGGGGCCGTCGCCGGAACCCACGCGGCCCTGCTGGCCGACCTCTCCACCGCGGTGCGCGAAGGCACCCCGGAGGCGCTCAGCCTCGTCATTGCCCCCACCGACCGCCAGGCCGAAGACCTGGCCCACGCCCTGCGCTCCTACCTGCCCGCAGAAGACATTGCCATGATGCCGGCCTGGGAAACCCTGCCGCACGAGCGCCTCTCGCCCCGATCCGACACCATCGGCCGCCGCCTGCAGGTGCTACGAGCCATCGCCGGGCCCGCCGCGAGCCGCCCCCGCATCGTGGTCGCCCCCGTGCGCGCCGTCATCCAGCCCATCGTCTCCGGCATAGAAAAGCTCGAACCCGTGCACCTGGTCCGCGGCGAGGAATACCCCTTCAAGGACGTGGTGCGCGGCCTGAACGACGCCGCCTACTCCCGCGTGGATCTGGTCGCCAAGCGCGGCGAGTACGCGGTGCGCGGCGGCATCATCGACGTCTTCCCGCCCACCGCCACCACCCCCGTGCGCCTCGAATTCTTCGGCGACGAGCTCGACGAGATGCGCCACTTCTCCGTGGCCGACCAGCGCACCCTCAGCGGGGGAGAGGAGCTCACCGAACTCACCCTGCTGCCCTGCCGCGAGCTACTCATCACCCCCGAGGTTATGAGCCGCGCCGCGCGCCTGAAGGCCGACTACCCGGCCGCCGCATCCATGCTCGAAAAGATTGCCGGCGGCATCTACGTTGAGGGCATGGAATCGCTCACGCCCCTGCTCGTCGACTCTATGACCACCCTCACCGCGCTACTACCCGCCGGATCCCTGGTGGTCAGCGTCGAACCCGAGCGAGTGCGCGCCCGCGCCGAAGACCTCGTCGCCACCAACGAGGAATTCCTCGCCGCCGCCTGGGACACCGCCGCCGAGGCTGACGCGGTCTCGCCCATCGACCTGGGCCAGCTGCGCCTGAGCGACAGCGGATTCCGCACCATCGACAGCACCCGCGCCGAGGCCCTCGCCGCACACCTGAGCTGGTGGGACATCACCGAGCTCACCACCGACGACAGCCTGCTCGAAGACGCCGCCGAGGCCATCGAATCCGTCGAAAACCTGCAGAACGGGGCCCTGGCCGACGTCATCGAGGAGGGCATCGACACCTACACCCTGACCGCCCGGCCCGCCACCGCCTTCAACGGCTCCGTGCACCGGATGCTCGAAAGCCTCGGCGACCTCATCCAACAGCAGTGGACCGTCCTCGCCCTCACTAACGGCCGCGGCTCGACCGACCGGCTCATCGCCCTGCTCCACTCCGGGGAGGAGGGGGCCGCCTCCGTGCCCGCCGCCCGCCGAGCAAGCCTCGAGGAGGACCCTGCCGGGGATCTCGAGCACGGCATCGTCGAGGTGTGCGAGGCACCCGCATCCGCGGGCTTCCTGCTCGAAGACGCCAAGCTCGCCGTCTTCACCGAGGCCGAACTGCTCGGCCGCCGCGGCACCTACGCGCCGCGCTCCGCATCGGGCCAGAAGTTTAAGACGCGCCGCCGCCGCAACGCCGTCGACCCGCTCGCCCTGAACCCCGGCGACTACGTGGTGCACGAGCGCCACGGCATCGGCCGCTTCGTCGAGATGACCTCCCGCCCCGTGGCCGGCGCCGCCCCCGTCAACGGCGTGCAGCCCATGAAGGAATACCTGGTCATCGAGTACGCCCCCGCCAAGCGCGGCGGCGCACCCGACCGACTCTTCGTGCCCTCGGACCAGCTGGACCTCATCTCCAACTACGTGGGTGGCGAGAACCCCTCCCTGTCGAAGATGGGTGGCAGCGACTGGGCCAAGACCAAGTCCCGCGCCCGCAAGGCCGTCAAGGAAATCGCCGCCGACCTGGTGAAACTCTACTCGGCGCGCCAGGCTTCGCGAGGCCATGCCTTCGCCCCTGACACCCCCTGGCAGCGCGAACTCGAAGAGTCCTTCCCCTACAACGAGACCCCCGACCAGCTCACCGCCATCCACGAGGTGAAGGAGGACATGGAGAAGGAAATCCCCATGGACCGTCTCATCTCGGGCGACGTGGGGTTCGGCAAAACCGAGGTCGCCGTGCGCGCCGCATTCAAGGCCGTGCAGGACGGTAAACAGGTCGCCGTGCTCGTACCCACGACCCTGCTCGCCCAGCAGCACTACGAAACCTTCACCGAGCGTTTCTCGGGCTTCCCCGTGAAGATTCGCGTGCTCTCCCGCTTCCAGAAGGCCAAGGAAACCCGCCAGATTACCGAGGAAATCGCCTCCGGCGCGGTGGACGTGGTCATCGGTACGCACCGCCTCCTCTCGGAGAGCATCGTTTTCAAGGATTTGGGCCTGGTCATCATTGACGAGGAGCAGCGCTTCGGCGTGGAGCACAAGGAAAAGCTCAAGCAGATGCGCACCAATGTGGACGTGCTGGCCATGAGCGCAACCCCGATCCCGCGCACCCTCGAAATGTCGCTGACCGGTATTCGCGAAACCTCGACGCTGGCCACCGCCCCCGAGGAGCGGCACCCCGTGCTCACCTTCGTCGGCCCGCGCACCGACAGCCAGATTACCGCCGCGATTCGCCGCGAGCTCATGCGCGAGGGCCAGGTGTTCTTCGTGCACAACCGCGTGGCCGATATCGACAACGTGGCCGTCGAAATCGGTAAGCTCGTGCCGGAGGCGCGCATCGCCACCGCGCACGGCCGCATGAGCGAGTCGCGTCTGGAGCAGATTATCGTGGACTTCTGGGAGCGCCGCTTCGATGTGCTGGTGTGCACGACCATCGTGGAGACCGGCCTGGACATCTCGAACGCGAACACGCTCATCGTGGACAACGCCCAGAACTACGGTCTGAGCCAGCTGCACCAGCTGCGTGGACGCGTGGGTCGTGGACGCGAGCGCGCCTACGCGTACTTCCTGTACCCGGTGGACAAGACCCTCGGCGAGATTGCCCACGAGCGTCTGAAGGCCGTGGCGACCCACAACGAGCTCGGCGCGGGCCTGCAGCTGGCCATGAAGGACCTGGAGATTCGCGGTGCCGGCAACCTGCTCGGCGGCGAGCAGTCCGGTCACATCGCGGGCGTGGGCTTTGACCTGTACCTGCGCCTGGTTGGTGAGGCCGTGGCGAACTACCGCGGCGAGAAGGAGGAGCGCGAGGTCGAGACGAAGATCGACCTGCCCGTCAACGCGCATATCCCGCACACCTACATTGACTCGGAGCGCCTGCGTCTGCAGGCCTACCGCCAGATCGCGGCGGCCGACACCGAAGAGAAGATTGCGGAGGCCCGCGAGGAGCTGGCCGACCGTTACGGTGAGCTGCCCGAGGCCGTGGAGAACCTGCTGGCCGTGGCCACGCTCAGGATGCACGCCCGCGCCGCCGGTATTCACGAGATGGTGGTGCTGGGGCCGAAGGTGCGCGTGGTGAGCGCCCAACCCCTGCCGGAGTCCCGCCAGATGCGCCTGAAGCGCGTGTACCCCGGCTCCACGCACGCCCAGCCGAAGGGCATGGACACCTGGCTGACCCTGGTTCCCCGCCCGAAGACCATGCCGGTTGGCGGCAAGGAGCTGGTGGACCGCCCCATGCTGGAGTGGGCCGAGAAGTTTATCAACTCGATTTACGCGCAGAAGCCGCAGGCCCTCGAAGAGTAACAGGGCTGAGCAATAGCGAGGTAGGGAAGCAGCGGGCCGGGGGAGCACCCGGCCCGCACGACTCGTGCCCTCGGGGGGGGGAAAACTCGCCGTGGATGAAGCTTGCCGTGCGGAGTGTCATAATATGGCACATCTGCACGGCGAGTGCGTTTGCCCCGCGCAGGCGGCATAGCTCACAATTAAGGCATGACTTCAACGGTGAACTACGCATCCCAGCGCATTGTAATTATTGGCGGCGGACCCGGTGGCTACGAGGCCGCGATGGTGGCCGCATCCTCGCAGGCAGACGTGACGCTTATCGAGCGCAAGGCTATCGGCGGCTCGGCCGTGCTAACGGACGTCGTGCCCTCCAAGACGCTTATCGCCACGGCGGATATGATGACCCGCTTTTCCGAAGCCGGAAGCCTGGGCATTGAGAATACCAAGGGTAAGGCCCCGCAGCTTCGGGTAGACATGGACCGCGTGAACCGCCGAGTGCGCGCCCTGGCCCAGCAGCAGTCTGCAGACATCAAGCGCGCCCTGGCCTCGGCGGGCGTGAAGATTATTCACGGCACCGGCAAGCTCCTGGACCGCCACACGGTGCAGGTGACCGACGAGGCCGGCCTCGTCTACCCGCTGCACGCCGACTTCGTGCTGCTTTCGGTGGGCACGCATCCGCGCGAAATGCCCACGGGCATGCCCGACGGCGAGCGCATCCTGACCTGGACCCAGCTGTACAACCTCAGCGAGGTGCCCGAGGAGCTCATCGTGATCGGTTCGGGCGTGACCGGTGCCGAGTTCGCCTCGGCCTACAACGGTCTGGGCTCGAAGGTGACCCTGGTATCCTCCCGCGACCGCGTGCTTCCCGGCGAGGACGAGGACGCCGCCCGCGTGTTGGAGGATGTTTTCGAGCGTCGTGGTGTGCGAGTTATGCCCCGCTCCCGCGCCTCCGCCGTGGAGCGCACCGAGGACGGCTCCGGCGTGATCGTGACCCTCTCTGACGGCCGCAAGGTCTCGGGTACGCACTGCCTCGTGGCCATCGGCTCGATTCCCAATACCGAAGATTTGGGCCTGGACGCGGCGGGCGTGGAGCACGCCCCGAGCGGCCACATTACGGTGGACGGCGTGTCCCGAACGAGCGTGAACAATATCTACGCGGCAGGCGACTGCACGGGCGTGTACCCGCTGGCTTCCGTGGCCGCCATGCAGGGCCGCATCGCGATGGCGCATATCCTGGGTGACGCCGTGCGTCCCCTACGCACCGACAAGGTCGCGGCGAACATCTTCACCTCGCCCGAAATCGCGACCGTCGGCATCAGCGAGAACGACCTGCACGAGGGTTCCTACCGCGGCGAGGCCGTGACCCTGCAGCTGAGCACCAACCCCCGCGCCAAGATGATGGCAATGCGTGACGGCTTCGTGAAGGTTTTCGCCCGCCGCCACTCGGGTACCGTCATCGGCGGCGTGGTCGTGGGCCAGCGCGCCTCCGAGCTGATTTACCCGATCGCCCTGGCCGTGGAGAAGAAGCTCACGGTGGACGATCTGGCCGAGACCTTCACGGTGTACCCCTCGCTGTCCGGCTCGATTGCCGAGGCGGCACGCAAGCTGCACACCCGCGGTAAGTTCTAGCCGCATCCGGGAACAGACACAAAAGCGGTGGGGGCCGCCTTCCATATCTCATGGAAGGCGGCCCCCACCGCTTGTTGCTTTCGGCTACCTTGTAGAACTTTACTTCTTGGATCCGACGGCGTTCATGTCCACGTCACGGGTTTCGTGAGTGAGTAGGATGAAGACGACGCTCAGAATCGAGGCGAAGGCCAGGTAGCCACCCACAGCGGCCACACCGTAGGAGGAGTTCAGCCAAACCGCCACGAACGGGGTCAGTGCCGCACCGAGGATGGAGGCCACGTTGTAGGCGATACCGCTGGCGGTGTAGCGCACGTTGGTGGGGTACAGCTCCGGCAGGTAGGCCGACATGGAACCGAAGGACAGACCCATCAGGCACATGCCGATGAAGATGAAGACAGTCACGGCGACGGTGTCCACGTTCGCACCGGTGCCGACGACGGCGGGGGAGATGAGCGGGCCAAAGCACAGGCCGAAGACTGCCATGGCGATGGTGGTCCACAGCTGCTGGGTGCGGCGGCCGTACTTATCCGCCAGCCAACCCGAGATCGGGATGAAGATGGCGAAGCCGATAATCGAGACCAGCTGAATGATGAGGAACTCGTGGTACGGAATGGCCAGACCACCCTTCTCGGCCTTGGCGATACCGTAGGAGAGAACCCACGCGGTCATCAGGTAGAACAGCACGTAGCAGGCGACCATGATGAAGGTACCCTGAATCATGGGCCACCAGGCAACCTTGAACGCCTCAACGAGCGGGGTCTTAACCTTCTCATTGTTGGCGGCAGCCTTGGCGAAGACGGGGGTCTCCTCCAGGCGGAAACGCACGTAGAGGCCGACGGCGACCATCACAATGGAGAGCAGGAACGGGATACGCCAACCCCAGACGAGGAAGGGGTGCTCGAGGTTCTTCGCGTCGGTGGTGGAGTTAAAAGCGATGAAGCTGGTCAGAATCAGCATGAAGCCGTTGGCGAGAACGAAGCCGATGGGGGCACCCAGCTGGGGCCACATGGCGGCGCGGGCGCGCTTACCCTCCTTCGCGTACTCGCTGGCGAGCAGCGCCGCGCCGGACCATTCGCCGCCCAGGCCAAGGCCCTGGCAGAAGCGCATGATGGTCAGCATGGTCGGTGCCCAGAGAGCAATCTGGTGGTAGGTGGGCAGCAGGCCGATGATGAAGGTCGCTATACCCATGGTGAGCAGCGCACCGACGAGGGTTGCCTTACGACCAATCTTGTCGCCGAAGTGGCCAAAAATAATGGAACCGAGGGGACGCGCGACGAAGGCGACACCGAAGGTTGCGAAGGAGGCCAGCAGCTCGGTCGTGGCGTCCTTCGCGGGGAAGAACAGCACGGGGAAGACTGCCACGGCGGCGGTGGCGTAGATATAGAAATCGTAGAACTCAATGGTGGTACCAATGAGCGATGCGAGAATCACGCGGCTGCGAGGCGTCGTGTTCTCGACCGGCGCGGCGGAGGCCCTGGTGCCGGATACGGTGGTGCTCATGAGAGATGCTCCCGAGGATGGACTGACTGTGCGTACAAAAGGGAACCCGTGGCGTCGGTGACGCAGCTCTCGGCGTGCTAGGCGGCGGGGATAGTGCCGCGGCGTGAGGCCGGAGGAATTGAACCGGGTGTGCGGGTTCGGAGCGAAAGGTTCCCCTAAAGTGCATTATTATAAACCGTTCAGAAAAGTTAGCGCAGGCCCCGTCACTATCTGGACGGCGGCCCTCCGAACGGTAATTTTCAGGGGCGGCGCATCCCCGGATAATCCTCGGCGGAGGAACGGGGGCCGCCGCACCGCGCGAGTGATGAGCCCGAATACGCAAGCATCCCCGCCGCGAGAGAAACTCGCAACGGGGATGCTTCGCAAAAGCTACTTGATGGTCGATACTTGATGGTCGCTACTTGATGATCGCCAGCACCGCACCGGAGGTGACGGTGTCGCCCGGCTTAGCCGACAGACCCGAAACCTTACCGGCCTTGTGCGCGGTAATGGGCTGCTCCATCTTCATGGCCTCCAGGACCAGAACGAGGTCACCCTCGGCCACGGTATCTCCGTCGGAGACGGCCACCTTCACGATGGTGCCCTGCATGGGGCTGGTCAGCTCGTCGCCGCCGGCCTTCGCCGATGCGCGGGAGGAGCGGGACTTGCGGCTCTTCGAAGCCGGCTTGGCGGCGGGCTTGGCGGCGCCACCCATCTCGGGCAGGGACACCTCCATTCGCTTGCCGTTGACCTCAACCACCACGGTGGTGCGCTCATCCTCATCGGAATCCACGCTACCGGGGGCGCCAGCGTACATGGGAATCGTGTTGTTGAACTCGGTCTCAATCCAGCGGGTGTGCACCTTGAAGTCCTCACCCTCGGCCGGCACGAACGCCGGGTCCTCCAGAACCACGCGGTGGAACGGGATGACGGTGGGCATGCCCTCGATGCTCAGCTCGGACAGGGCACGGCGGGCACGCTGCAGGGCCTGCTCGCGATCCGCGCCGGTCACAATCAGCTTGGCCAGCATGGAGTCGAAGTTGCCGCCGATGACGTCGCCGGCCACGAAACCGGAATCCCAGCGCACGCCGGGGCCGGTGGGGACGTTCAGCTTCTCGATGGTGCCGGGGGCCGGCATGAAGGAGCGGCCCGGGTCCTCGCCGTTGATGCGGAACTCGAAGGAGTGGCCGCGCAGCACGGGGTCCTTCTCCTCAATCTTCTCGCCGCGGGCGATGCGGAACTGCTCGCGCACCAGGTCGAGACCCGAAATTTCCTCGGAGACGGGGTGCTCCACCTGCAGGCGGGTGTTGACCTCGAGGAAGGAGATGGTGCCGTCAGTGCCGACCAGGAACTCGCAGGTACCTGCACCCTGGTAGCCGGCCTCGCGCAGAATCGCGCGGGAGGCCTCGTAGAGGCGCTTGGTCTGCTCTTCGCTCAGGTAGGGGGCGGGTGCCTCCTCGACGAGCTTCTGGTTGCGGCGCTGCAGGGAGCAGTCGCGGGTGGAGACCACCACGACGTTGCCGTGCGCATCGGCCAGGCACTGGGTCTCAACGTGACGCGGGGAATCCAGGAATCGTTCGATGAAGCACTCGCCGCGACCGAACGCCGCGGTTGCCTCGCGTACGGCGGACTCGTACATCTCGACGATGCTCTCGCGGTCGCGGGCCACCTTGATGCCGCGGCCACCGCCACCGAAGGCGGCCTTCACGGCAATCGGCAGGCCGTGCTCGTCGGCGAAGGCAACAACCTCGTCGGCGGACTTGACCGGATCCTTGGTGCCCGGAACCAGGGGAGCGCCCACCTTCTGAGCGATGTGGCGCGCGGCCACCTTATCGCCCAGCTGGGTGATGGACTGGGGGGAGGGGCCAATCCAGGTCAGGCCGGCGTCGATGCACTTCTGCGCGAACTGCGCGTTCTCGGAGAGGAAGCCGTAGCCGGGGTGCACGGCATCGGCACCGGAACGGATGGCCACCTCGATGAGCTTATCCATCACCAGGTAGGACTGCGCCGCGGTGGAACCGCCCAGGGCGTACGCCTCATCGGCCAGCTTCACGTGCAGGGAGTCGCGGTCGGGATCAGCGTAGACGGCGACGGTCTGCAGGCCCTCGTCGCGGGCCGCGCGAATCACGCGGACGGCGATTTCGCCGCGGTTGGCGATGAGAATCTTGCTGACCGGGCCGGTGTGCCGGCCGGGGACCGCGGTAAATTTTTTGGCGGCTTCTGCCTGGTTCTGAGTCACTTAAAGCTCTCCTTTATCTCCTGCCGAAAGCATATCGAGAAACGGCAAGAATGGCGAATGTATCGCGCATCGTACTGTTCCATGATATCGATTGGTGTTCAAATACGTGTGTTGGAGGTGCGGGGCGCGGTCCGGCGTGCGCGTCCGCGCGGGTGTTTTCGTCCTCTGGGCTAGTCCGCTGGGTCAGTCCTCGGGCGGTAGCCACAGGTCCGTGACGGCTACGTCGCGGCGGCGCAGCAGCTCGCGCAGGGCGTGGATGGACAGGCCAACCACCGTGTGGAACTCGCCCTCGATACCGCGGATAAACGCCGAACCGTAGCCGTCCAGGGTGAAGGAGCCCGCCACCCACAGCGGCTCGCCCGTGGCGATGTACGCTTCGACCTCGGCGGGGCTCAGCTCATCGAAGTGCACGACGGCGCTACGCAGCTCGGCAACGGCGGGCGCCTCCGCATGCTTCTCGGGGTCGAACTCCCGCAGATCCACGAGCGCGTGACCCGTGTGGAGCGTGCCGTGGTGCCCGCTCATGGCGGTGATGCGTTCGCGGGCGTTCTCTGCGGTGTGCGGCTTGCCGTAGGCCCGGCCCTCGAACTCGAAGACGGAATCGCAGCCCAGCACCAGGGCATCGCGCACGCCCTCGGCGGCCAGCTCCTCGGCAACCGCGCGGGCCTTGAGGCTCGCCAGGAGGGAAGCGGTCTCGGCCGGGCTGAGCCCCTCGCGTCCTTCGGCTCGTGCCTGCTCGTTGGCGGCGGCGAGCGCGGCGTCCTCATCAACCGAGGAGACGTGCACCGTAAAGGCGATGCGGGAATCCTCCAGGAGCTTACGGCGCGCGGGGGATGCAGAGGCGAGCACCAATCGTGCCGGCGCGGCCTCGGTGGAAGGGACGGGGGAGGGGTCTACTGCAGTCATGCTCTCTATTTTAAGGCCGGGAGCGGGAAGTTTACCCTCACGTGCACCTTGAAGCTTGCCGCGCTCGCGATGGGCGTACAGGTAGCGCGCGAACGGACCGCGATAGGCCGAGTACAGGCCGCGGGCTAGGTTTGCAATTATGGGCTTGCTGTCTAGGCTTGCGATTCGTGCGGCACCCCCTGCGGGTACGCAAACGGCGTATCCCAATCCCCACAACCGCGGGGAGCGAGATACGCCGTAAACATGACGCCGTAAACATGGTGACGGCCGTTTTGCGCGCCGGCGGCCTCAAAACCGTCCGCGCGGAGCTGCGGGAGCACCCGACTTGGCCGACCCAGCGGGCCTAGCGAGTCTCGGCCACCTGCAGGCGCTTCGGCTCGTCGGCCACCTGCTCCTCGTACAGCGCCTCCGGCACGAAGCCGCCCTCGGAGCGGGGAGCGTTGTAGAGGGCCTCGTCCAGGATTCCCTCGCGGCGCGCCACCACCGCCGGAACCAGAGCCTGACCGGCGACGTTCAGGGCGGTACGGCCCATGTCGATGATCGGGTCGATAGCCATGAGCAGCCCCACACCGTCCAGGGGCAGACCCAGGGTCGACAGGGTCAGGGTCAGCATCACAATCGCGCCGGTGGTGCCCGCGGTTGCGGCGGATCCCAGCACCGAGACCAGCACAATCAGCAGGTACTGGGTGAAGTCCAGGTGGATGCCGTAGAACTGGGCCACGAAGATGGCGGCCAGGGCCGGGTAGACCGAGGCGCACCCGTCCATCTTGGTGGTCGCACCCAGCGGCACCGCGAAGGATGCGTAGGCGCGGGGCACGCCCAGGTTACGCTCCGCCACGGTCTGGGTGACGGGCATGGTACCCATCGAGGAGCGCGAGACGAAGCCCATCTGAACCGCGGGCCACACGCCGGAGAAGTACTGTCGCACCGACAGGCCGTTTGCGCGAGCAATCAGCGGGTAGACCACGAGGAACACCAGAAGCAGACCCACGTACAGCGCGATGATGAACTTGGCCAGCGAGCCCATCGATCCCCAGCCGTAGGCGAAGACGGCCTTCGCAATCAGGCCCACGGTGCCCAGCGGGGCCAGACGAATAATCCACCACAGAATCTTCTGGATGATGGCCAGGGCGCTCTTCACCACGTCGATGAAGGGCTTGGCGGCTTCGCCCACCTTCAGGGCGGCAATGCCGACCGCACCGGAAATCACCAGAATCTGCAGCACGTTAAAGGAGGCGGAGGCGGTGATGCCGGAGTCGCCGGCTTTAGCGCTCACGCCCAGGCCCAGGAAGTTCACCGGAATCAGGCCGGTCAGGAACGCGGTCCACGAACCGGTGGAACCGGTGTAGGGCTTACCCTGCACCTGCGCACCCACGCCGGGCTGCACCACCAGGCCGAGGATGATGCCGATGGACACCGCGAAGAACGCGGTGATGGCGAACCAAATGAGGGTGTTGACCGCCAGACGGGCCGCGTTGGTCACCTGCGCGAGGTTAGAGATGGAGGCGACGACCGCGGTAAAGACCAGCGGAATCACGGCGGCCTTCAGCAGGGTCACGTAGGAGGAACCGATGGTATCCAGCGTGGTCATGAGCCAGTTGGGGTTGCTCTTGGCGTCGCCGCCGAGGGCGAGTGCAAGCGCTCCCAGCAGCACGCCGAGGATGAGCGAAGCAATAATCTGGTTACCGAATGAGGTAGCCCACGCCGGCAGGCGGCGGGACGACGATGATGCATGAGATGTGGACATGAGGGATACTTTGCCCCCGAGGTGCGGCGGGGTGCAAATTCTTATGAAGAAGTGTTTCATTCGACCCCCACAAGGGCCGTTCGTGACGAAGCGTGACTTGATGCGGATTTCTGTATGGCGGTTTTCTACGCAGCGGATTGTGGGCCGCCGCAGCGGCGCCGGGCGCGGAACCCCGAGGCGGCTCGGGGCGCGCGGCGGCGAGAGAGCAGGCCACGCGAAACGAGGCTGCGAAGCCTGCGGAACGCTGAAAAGCAAACAACAGGCAAACTCGAATGGAACGCGGGCATAACGAGACCGGCACAACGCGTGAAACCTCGTGAGACGGCTCCCCGAACCAAGGTGACTCCCAGACTCCCTTGCTATGCTGGATGTGCGTCCGGGATAGGCCCCGGACCAGCGCCGTTTTCGCTCTTCCGGCCCGTGCAACGGCCCGGTGGTCCCCCTCCGAGGCCGTCCTCGGCAGGTACTCACCGGCCGGCCGCGCATCCGGCGAGAACGCCCCCGCACGACACCTTCAAGGAGAGATGCATGAGTTCTGCACCCCAACGCCCGGGCGGAACCCACCGGGTTGATCAGCCCAAGACCTCGCGAGGCCCCCTCAACTCCATTGCCGATTTCGCGAGCCGCGCCGCCCGCTCCACCTCGCAGAACGCCGTGAACCTGGGCGCCACCCGCCCCGGCGTGACCAAGATGATCGCGGTGGCCGGCGCCGGCGTGCTGCTCATCGGTGGCGGCATCTTCGCCTACAACAGCATGCATCAGGAGGAGAACGCCTTCCTCGCCACCGGCGACGAGTACGCCCGCGTCTGCCAGGACGCCACGACCGGTCAGCGCGTGGACGACTCCGAATGTGAGAAGGCAGGTGCGCAGGAAACGACCGCCAGCCCCTCGGAGTCGGCCAGCTCGGATTCCTCGAACTCCTCGAGCTCTTCGGGTTCCTCGGGTTCTTCCGGTTCTTCCGGTTCTTCGGGCACCTCGAACTCCTCCACCACGACCCACCACAGCGGCTCCAACGCCTTCCTGTGGTACTACCTGGGCCGTCAGAGCGCCGCCAACTCGAACGGTGCGTCGAGCAACTACATTCCGCGCGTGGGCGAGAAGCTCTCGGGCGGCTCCACGACCCGCCCCTCGAACGGCACGGTGTACAGCGGCGTGCCCTCGAGCGGCGGTGGATTCGAGGACTCCTACCGCAGCGCCAAGAAGTCCTCGACGATTTCGTCGGGTAAGGAAACCTCGACCAAGAACACCGGCAAGACCTCCTCGGTGCGCGATAACACGACCGGTACCGTCTCGAACTCCCGCCGCAACGGCAGTAGCGGTAGCAATTCTGGCTCCTCCAACTCCTCTAAGTCGGGCACCAGCTCCAGCAACAAGTCGGGTAGCAAGTCGGGTTCGTCCAGCTCGAACAAGTCGGGTAGCAAGTCCAGCGGCAGCAAGGGCGGCTTCGGCGGCGGCTCCAAGTCCGGCGGCGGCCGCTCCGGCGGCTAAGCCCTCCCGCATCCGCACCCGTACATCACCCCCGCTATCGGCAAGGAAACCACTATGCGCCGTGAAGAATTCCCCCTGGGCCGCCCCGAGTGGGAGAAGGTCATCGTCGAAGAAGGCCTCACCTACAGCGTGGACGGCCCCGACGACCCCGACCACTACTGGAACGAGTACGCAGCCTACATCTTCAGCCCGGAGGAGATGAATTCCGTCCGCGCCCAGGCCGAAGAAATGCACCGCATGTGCCTGAGCGCCGTGGACTACCTGGCCTCCGGGGCCTTCGGCACCCTGGGCCTGCCGCACGGCGCGTTCAACCTGGCCGTCGAATCCTGGAACCGCCGCGACCCCGACTTCTACGGACGCTTCGACTTCATCTACTCCGGCGTGCCCGGCGAACCCCTCAAGCTGCTGGAGTACAACGCCGACACCCCCACCGGTATCGTGGAGGCGGCCGTCTGCCAGAAGACCTGGGCCAAGGATCAGCGCCTCGACATGCAGGGCTACGCGCACTGGGGCGAAATCGGCGAGGCCTTCGTGGACCGCTGGCGACAGATTTTTGCGCCCGAGCTCACGAGCGGCCAGCGCCCCGTCCTGCACCTGGCCCACGTGCCCGAGGACATCGACGAGAACCGGGAAGACTACAACAACCTGTGGCTCATCGCCTACGCCGCCCAGCAGGCCGGCGTCGAAACCATCCTCGTGCCCATTGACGAGATTATCTTTGACGAGCCGACCAAGAGCTGGAAGGACGCCGAGGGGCGGCCCATCAGCAACCTCTTCAAGCTCTACCCCTGGGAGGACCTGGCCACCGACAGCGACTCGGGCTACGACCAGCTGCTCTTCGCCTACCACGGCGCGGTGCAGCGCTGGATTGAACCCGCCTGGAAGATGTTCCTGTCCAATAAGCTGCTGCTGGCCGCTCTCTGGGATAAGTACCCGGGCCACCCGAACCTGGTACCCACCTACGCCGGGCATCGCGGCGACCTGCGCAACTGGGTGCGCAAGCCCATCTTCGGGCGCGAGGGCGACGGCGTGGAGATTTACGCCCCCGACTACAACGTCTTCGTCAAGCCGGAGGAGGACGACTTCTTCTCCACCGCCCCCGAGAGCGAGTTCGTCTACCAGGAGTACATCCCGGCACCCCGCTACGAGGGTATCATCCAGCCGGTGAGCCACCCCGTTCTGGGCGTGTGGGTCGTCGGCGGACGTTGCGTGGGCGTGGGCATCCGCGAATCCAACGGCGCGCTGACCGACTACTGGTGCCGCTTCGCGCCGCACCTGGTTGACCTGAACGCCCCCGGCTCGCTGGGCTCCGCCTCGCAGGATCCCGGCATGGCAAGCTTCGGCTACTAGGCACGCACGCCGGGTTCGGCCGAGGCAGAACCACCGAGCCCGCTAACGCCGAAGGCCCCCACCTCACTAGCTGAGGTGGGGGCCTTCGGCGTTAAGCCAGCCGTTGCGGCGGGGCCGTGACGAAAAACCGGCGCGGCGCTACGGCCTAGTCGTCGTCATCGTCGTCGTCTTCGGCCTCGAGCGGAAGCATCATCTCGTCGGTGAGCGCACGACGCAGGGTGTCCAGACCCACCGAGCCGAGCATCAGGGCTCGAGTGTGGAACTGGCGCATATCCTCGCCGCGGGCCAGGGCCTGTTCGCGCAGCTGCAGCCACAGGCGTTCGCCGATCTTGTAGCTGGGGGCCTGGCCCGGCCAGCCCAGGTAGCGCAGGAACTCGAAGCGCACCTGACCCTCGGAATCGTCCAGGTTCTGCTTCAGGAATTCGTAGCCCAGCTCGGAGGTCCAAATCGTGCCGGGCTCAACGCCGAGGCGCTCGGTCCACTCATCGGGCACCGGCAGCTCGCAGTGAACGCCGATATCGAAGACCACGCGGGCCGCGCGCATCCGCTGCGCGTTCAGCATGCCCATGCGGTCGCCCGGATCCTTCAGGTAGCCCAGCTCCTCCATGAGGCGCTCGGCGTACAGGGCCCAGCCCTCGCCGTGACCCGAGACCCACAGCATGTTGGTACGCCAGGAGTTCATGGTGCCGGCCAGAGCCGTGGCGATGGAAATCTGCAGGTGGTGCCCCGGAACGCCCTCGTGGTACACAGTGGAGGTTTCGCGCCAGGTCGTGAACCGGTCCTCACCCTCGGGCACGGACCACCACATGCGGCCGGGACGCGAGAAGTCGGGGGAGGGGCCGGTGTAGTAGATGCCGCCCTCGTGGGTGGGCGCGATGCAGCACTCGATGCGGCGCATGGGGCCGCCGATTGCGAAGTGCTCGGCGGAGAGGTCCTCCACCGCCGCGTCGGCGAGCTTCTGCATCCACGCCTTCAGCTCATCGGTGCCGTTCAGCTGTCGGTTCGGGTCTTCGTCGAGCAGCTGCTTGGCGCGCTCGATGCTGGCGCCGGGTTCAATCTCTTCGGCCACCTCGCGCTGACGGGCGATGATGCTCTCCAGCTCCTTCACGCCCCAGACGTAGGTTTCGTCCAGGTCGACGGTGGTGCCCAGGAAGGAGCGCGAGTGCAGGCTGTACGCCTCGCGGCCCACCGCATCGCGGGCGGGGGCGGCGGGCTGCAGAACCGTCACGAGGTAGTCATTGAGGTGGCGGTAGCCGTCCTTGGCGCGCTCGGCACCCTCTGCGGCGGCCTCGGCCAGCTCGGGCTCGGCGGCGGCAACCTCGGCGGCCAGCTCGTCAAAGAAACCACCGGGCGCGTAGTACGCGGCGGTCTGCTCGATGACGATGTCCACCTGGCGGCGCGGGGAAATCTTGCCGTCCGCGCGGGCCGCCTCGAGGCTCAGCACAAGCCCGTCCAGCGCCTCGGGCACGCGGTGCATGCGGCCGATAATGTGCTCCCAATCCTCGCGGGAGTTGCGCTTCATGAGGTCGAAGACGGAGCGCACCTCCTGCGGAACAGAGGTGATGTTGTTGAGCTGCCAATAGCCGAACCCCGCCTTGCGCTGGGCGCGGTACAGGCTCAAGCGCTCCTGAAGGGCGTCCAGGGTGACCAGGTCGACGTCGTCGATGGGCAGAACGCTGTCAATCTTCTTGAGGGTTTTCTTGGCCAGGCGGTGCAGTGCTTTCTCTCCGGCGGGGGAGTAATCGGGGTAGAGGGTTTCGACGCCCTTGCGGCCCAGCTCCGTAGCCAGCACGGGGTTAAGGTCGAGGACCTTTTCGAAGTAATCGTTGGCCAGCTGATCGACGTCGCTCAACTGGCGCTTCACGCGGTAAATGCTCGGAAGTTCCTGGTAGGTGCTCATGTTCATATCCTAACCCAGCAGTGTGCCTTCTGCCACGATATGCCCCTCTTGTGGCGGTATTATTACACACCGCGACGGGGCGGACCGGGTGGGGCACCGGGAGAGCGCAGGGGCCCGCGCGCACGGATGATTCTCGTGTGCACGGGCCCCTCGATAGTGGCTCTTTCGGCCAGATGCGGACCTCCCGGCTCCGCCCGGCCACCCCGCGGGCCGTTAGCTCGTGAAGTACTCACCCTTCAGCTCGAGCAGACCGCCGGCTCCTTCGGCCACGCCCAGGCGGTGCGCGATGAGGCGATCCTGCAGCTCATTACCCGAAACCAGATCCACCAGAATCTGCGGGTACTTGGTCGAGCAGCGGATGAACTCGTCGTAGGCCTCATCGCTGAACGCGGTGTTCGTGATGAAGGTGCCGAGCTGACCGCCTCGGGCGTGCACGGCCAGGAAGAATCGGGTGACCTCCTGCGGGGAAACCGTTCCGGAATCCAGACGCAGGGCCCGAATGTAGAACGCGCGTTCTGCATCGCCGCTGGCGGGGGTCGCCACGCCGTCCACGCCCTGAGCATCCAGCGGCTCAACGCTGTAGCCGCGCATGAGGAACAGATCGAACCCGATGCGGCGGAAGCGCTCGTCGCTCACGCCCGCCAGGGCCGGGGCCAGGGCCTCGCGGCGGAAGACCGCGCGGTAGCGCTTGAGAGCCTCACGCACCTGGGAGGCGGCAACCTCAAGGGCTGCGGAGGGCTCGACGCTCAGGGTTGCGGCGGGTGCCTCGGAAACGGCGGGTGCCGTTGCTTGTGCGGGGGCCGGAACCGAGGCGGGAACCGCGGGGGCCTCCGATGCCGAGGGGGTAGCGGGCGCGGCGGCACCCGGGCGGGCCAGCAGTGCGGGGGATGCGCCCGGCACCGGCTCGGCACGATGCGACTGCTCACGAGCGGCCAGGCGGGCCTGACGCTCGGCGGCGCGCGCCTCCTTCGCGGCCTGCACCGCCTGCTCGCGGGCGGCAAGCTCCTCGGCAATATCCTGCGGCAGCTTGTGCTTGAGCGATTGCGGCGGCAGGGGCGCCATGCGGGCGGTCACTGCCTCCGGGGCGCCCTCGGGGAAGCGCTCCAGCAACTCGCGACCCGACTCGCTCAGCTCGTAGCGTTCCGGGTTCTTGCGGGAGGTGCGGCCCGTACCCTCGCGCAGGGCGTTCAAGAGCCGCTCACCCTTGAGCACGTGCATAGCCACCGAGAAGCGGTTGCGCAGGCGCGGGGTCAGTTTGTAGCGGTGCGGCGCGATTTCTCCCTGCAGGTAGGGGATGTTGAGGGAAGCCTTCAACTCGTCGTACACGTCGTAGTACGAGATACGCGGGCTCTCGCTCACAATCTTCAGAATCGGGTAGAGCAGCTGGTGCGGGTAGGGCAGCGCGTCCACCGCGGCGGGGTCGAGCAGGGCCGCGGTTACCAGACGTTCAACCTTCGGCTCCTGAGCCTGCGCGAGCGCGGGGGCAAAATCCGATCCCAGCGAGTACACGGTGTCGCGTTCGGAGAGGTAACGGTGCGCGGTCAGCACGTCGTAGAGGTAGTCCTGCGCCTCGATGCGCTGGAAGTAGGGGTTTTCCGTGGCGGCATTGAGGCGTTCGTCCCGCTCGAAGACTTGCTCCAGGCTGGGCAGGCTCAGCTCGACGTCCGCGCCGCCATCGTTGAGCACGCCGAAGAGCAGGGCGCCCATATGCACCAGCAGCTTCTCGGTCGCGAGAATATCCTCTGCGGTTACGGCGGCGGCATCGTCCTCGGGAACCTCCTTCAGCACCGAGGACAGTTCGGCGGCGGGTACCGCCTGCTCGGGGTAGCGTGCCACGAGTTCCTTCGCCTCGGGCGAGAGCGAGTACAGGGTCACCGGCGAATCGGTGTGCTCGTGGATGGTCTTCGTGCGCAGGTATCCGGCGCGGGTCAGCAGGCTCAGCGCCCGGGCGATGGCGGGCTCGACGATGCGCTGCTCCAGGTAGGACAGGCCGTACCAGCCCTGCACGAAACCGCACTCGCGCAGCACCAGTTCGCGAATCTTAACGGGGGCGGCCGCGGGGTAGGAGGGGGTGACGCTCAGCACGATCGGCAGCAGCTCGCGGACCGTCAGGTGTGAGAGCAGCTCGGGGTAGAAGCGCTGCAGGTAGTACAGGTAGACGCCGGTCTGCAGGGGCAGAATCTTCGCGAGGTCGCGGGCCTGGCTCTCCTTGGGGGCGGCGAGTAGCTCGCGCCCGGCCTCGCTGAGCGCGTAGTTCAGGTTGCCGGGGTGCAGCTGGCTGAGGGAAACCTCCAGGTAGTCGCTGTTGACGAGGGCGGTGATGAGTTTATTGACGGCCTCGCGGAAGAGCACGGTGTCATCGACGGCGATAAAACGCTGAGTCATGGTGAAGCCCAGATCCACGCCGACCGGGGTGTACGTATCGGGGAAGAAAACCTTCTCGCCGCGCTCGGATGCGCGCTCGAAGTGGCGCAGGAGCGAGAAAGCGGCCGCGAGGCCGAGGGTATGCGCCTGCTCGGGCAGCGCCTCCCAGGAAGTCTGTTCCTGCAGCTGTCGCAGGTCGGAGTGGTCGAGGTGAAGCATCGTTTTATTCACAAAAGCCACTGGGGGATTCCTTATCGTGATTTAAATGTATGAATTTATGGTGGTGCGACGTGCCGCGAACGACGCTCGGGCCGAGTAAGGGCGGCCCCCGAGTGAATATTGCGGGGCTTATCTCTCTAACTCGGAGCTGTCCTCTGCCCTGAGAACGCGAGGAATATGCGTCGCATAACATTCTTTATTCTAGCCGTACAAGGCGGCGCTCCCCATTTTGGGGTAAGCCGAGAAATACGCGGAAGAAAATATGCGGAAGATAGGTGCCGGAATTAATGACGAGAAATACCTGGAAATCTACCGAGACATAAACGGGCGCCGCGGGGAAATGGGGGCCGAAAGAATTTGCCGCAGCGCATATCGTGGCCGGCAAATATACGTATATCGCAGGCTCGTGTCGCAGGCGTAAATCCCCGTGCGAGCAGCCGCGGTAGCTGCGCCACCAGCACGGGGTAGGTTAGGTTTCTATGCCCTTCTCGAAGTACTCTTCGTCAATTGTGTAGCCACATTCGCCCTCGCCCTCGCGCACGCCCACGCGATGGCGAATCATGAGCTCCACCAGCTTGTGCTGATCGACCAGCGCAATATTGCGCGCGCCCGGAAGGCCCTGCAGGTACTCGGGAACCGGCTGAGCGAACGAACCGCAGGTCACGAGCACACCCTGCAGACCGCCGTGTAGAAGAACCGCCCCGGCCAGCTTCTGAATCTCATTGGGCGTAACCTTCATGGTTCCGCAATAGTGCTTAACCTGAATGTAAATGGGAGCGAAATCGAGACCGTCGGAATAGCGGGCAATAACGTCGACGCCCTTATCGTCCACGCCGCCGGTCACCTCGGTGATAAAGCCGAGGGCCGTAAAAATATCGGCCACAATATGCTCAAAATATTCCGGGGTAACGGCGTAAATATGCTGAATTAAATCCCGCGTAAAATGCTCGGCAAATTTAGCCTGGGCGTGCATAATCGGCGATTCGCTGGCCTTGAGTATCACGTCGAGGGGAGTGCCCTGCGGTGACCCGTCACCGAAGCCCGCCTCTCCGGGGGTGACATTCGCGGCGAGTTGCTCCTGCAGGCTTTCAGCCTCTGCCGGGAGGAACGCATCCAGCCCCGAATCCTCGGAGGAATGAGAGAAGAGCGAGCGCCGCGTCTGCGCCTCCTGAAGGAGGGCGTTGGCCTGTTTCTTAAGCTTTTTGGCGCTCTTGGCGGTCAGGTTTTGCGCGCACAGCGACTGAACCTGCTTGACCACGCGCGGCGGCACGGTGCCGTGTAGATGCGGGGTGCAGGTGAGCTCCGCACCCAGGGGAGTGAGGAGGTACTTGCGCTTCTCCCACGGGGTAAGCCGGGGCATGAGCTGGGCGTAACGCAACGCCACCAAGATCTTAAGGGTGGTACGCACCGCAACCGCAAAATTGGTGGATTCGAGGTCCGGAAGATCCTTCCGCGAGCCGAGGGCCTTTGTCTGCTGTCGTAGCTGTTCACAAATATAGGCGGCTGTGCGAGGTGAGGTTTTCGACAGGCGCCGGAGCGTCGGCAGGAGAAGTGTGATGTAGACATCCGGAGGGGGCTTGTGATTTTTAGTCATATTTTTAGACACGTTCCCTGTCGTATATCAACACTATTATGATTGTGTGTATATCGTATCACTAAAGCGCATCATTATGCCCTATCCGGGTGAATTATGACGGAACCGCTAGGTTATCTGTATTCTGCGGTGAATACGGTGCTATTTCGATAAAGAAGCCCGAAAATAAATGATTCCCGCCGTGTCTTTCGACAACCGGCGGGAACCAATCTAAATCGGAGAGAGCCTACATGGGGCGCGCGCGCCTCCACGAACCGGGGCCCGGACGCAACGAGGCGCCCAGACGCTGACGACGGTTCAAGATGCGCGAAGCCGCACCCACCAGTGTGTTCTGCTCCTGGTGCGCGGCGTTCGCCTGCATCGCGGCCACCACGGCGGTCAGAGCCGCGAGCTCCTCCTCGGTCGGGTTGCCCTTCGTGACCTTCAGGAACGGCTCGTGCTCCTCGGCCTCCTCGTGATGCACCTCAGCCCGACCGCGGGGCGAGGGGACGGCCGCCTCGGAATGTGCCCGGGACGCGCCGCGCGAGGAAGCGTGCGCGCCCTCGCGGCCTCGACCCGACGGGGCGGGGGTCGCCGAGGTGCTCGTCGCATCCTTCTTCTTGCCGAACGAGAAGTAACTCAGCGGATTGTAGCCTGCCATCGGCACGCCTCCTTAGAACCTAAGAACCCGCACGGCTCGACCCTCCTGGTTTCGGAGGGCGCGAACCGTGCGGTACGGGGCGCGGGTGGCACCCCAACACATGGGAATAGAAACGCTATTGTCGCGAGGTTTACAGCGGGATGTTGCCGTGCTTCTTCGCGGGGGTGGCCGCACGCTTATCGTGCAGGGCGCGCAGCGAGGAGATGATGCGCACGCGAGTCTCGCTCGGGGCGATCACCTCGTCGATGTAACCGAGCTCAGCCGCCTGGTAAGGGTTCAGCAGCTCCTCCTCGTACTTGGCGATCAGCTCGGCGCGGCGGGCCTCAACGTCACCACCCTCGGCGGCCAGCGCGGCCAGCTCGCGGCGGTACAGGATGTTAACGGCGCCCTGCGCACCCATCACACCAATCTGGGCGGTGGGCCAGGCCAGATTGATGTCGGCGCCCAGCTTCTTCGACCCCATCACGATGTACGCGCCGCCGTAGGCCTTGCGGGTAATGACGGTGACCAGCGGAACGGTCGCCTCCGCGTAGGCGTAGAGCAGCTTCGCGCCGCGGCGAATAATGCCGTTGAACTCCTGATCGGTGCCGGGCAGGAAGCCGGGCACATCCACGAAGGTCAGAATCGGAATGTTGAAGGCATCGCAGTGACGCACGAAGCGGGCGGCCTTCTCGGAAGCCGAAATGTCCAGGCAGCCGGCGAACTGCATCGGCTGGTTGGCGACGATACCGACCGTGCGGCCCTCAACGCGGGCGTAACCAATCATCACGTTCGGGGCGTACAGCGCCTGCATCTCGAGGAAGTGGCCGTCGTCCACGACCGATTCGATAACCTCGCGCATATCGTAGGGCTGGTTGGCCGAATCCGGAATCAGGGTATCCAGATCCAGGTCGTCCACGGTCACCTCGGGATCCTGATCGTGCTCAAGCGGCAGGGACTCCGTAAGGTTATTCGAGGGCAGGAACTCCAGCAGCTCGCGCACGAAGTCGAAGGCGTCGTCCTCATCCTCGGCCAGGTAGGTGCTGGTGCCGGTCACGGAATTGTGCTGACGCGCACCGCCCAGGGTCTCCATGTCCACATCCTCACCGGTCACGGTCTTGATGACGTCCGGGCCGGTGATGAACATGTGGGAGGTCTTATCCACCATGACGATGTAGTCGGTCAGGGCGGGGGAGTACGCCGCACCGCCGGCGCACGGGCCCATAATGACCGAAATCTGCGGGATCACGCCGGAGGCGCGCACGTTCATACGGAAGATATCAGCGAACATCGCCAGCGAGGCCACACCCTCCTGGATGCGGGCGCCGCCACCGTCGTTAATGCCGATGACGGGGCAGCCGTTCTTCAGCGCAAACTTCTGCACCTTCACGATCTTCTCGCCGTTGACCTGCGAGAGGGAACCGCCGTACACGGTGAAATCCTGAGAGTACACGGCGACCAGGCGGCCATCCACCGTGCCGTAGCCGGAGACCAGGCCGTCGCCGAGAGGCTTCTTCGACTCCATGCCGAAGGCCGTGGTGCGGTGGCGCGCCAGGGCGTCGAACTCAACGAAAGAGCCCTCGTCCAGGAGCATTTCGATGCGCTCGCGGGCGGTGTTCTTACCACGGGCATGCTGCTTTTCGATGGCTGCCTCACCGCTGGGCACGTAGCTACGCTCGCGGCGCGCGTAAAAATCGGCGAGCTTACCGGCGGTGGTGCTCAGATCGTATTCCTGCTGGAGGTTCTCGGACATTATTCCTCGTTCCTGCTCCTACCCGACGCGACGGGAGCCAGTGGTTGCGGTGATGGATGCTAGCCCTCCCCGACGACGGGACGGGCATAACAGTGCATATCCTTAAACTATAGTGCGAACTGGGGCACACATGCCAGACGAAGAGCGCACATCCCATCGTTAGATACACTCGCGTGCGTGCAGAAATCCCCTCCGCGCGGGCCCTTATGAGCCGCGGGAGGGGAAGCGTCCGTATCGACGACGGAAAACGACTAGATGGTGCCCAACACGGGGTTCCAGGCGGTCACGGTGTGCGAAACCACGGCGCCGCCGACGTTCATGGGATCGTTAGCCACAATCTTCTCGGCGTCCTCCGCGGAGTCAACCTTCGCAATCAGCAGGGCGCCGGTCGCGACCTCGCCGTCGAGCAGGGGTCCGGAAACGATCAGGTTGCCGGCCTCAATCTGGGAGGCCAGGTACTCGCGGTGAGCCGGACGGTACTTGGCCTGCTCCTCGGGTGCGGCGTAAACGTAGGTAATTGCGTAGTGAGCCATGGGGACTTCCTTCGGGCTAAAACTCGGGGTGAGCGGGGTGGACCCCGCTTCTGCTTCGGTGCATTACACACCCGCACTGTCTAATGTACCGTCTCGTCGCCGCCGGGAACAGCGGGCGCGCAAAGAAAGCGAGGGAAGGGGCGCGGTGGACGGCCGCTTGATGATATCGTGAGAACCCGCACCGTTTGGGCAAAACCGAACGGGCCGCAACGTGCCGACGGGTGCCGCGCGAAGCACAAAAATCCAGAACAAACCGGGGAGAGAACATGACCGAAAGCAACGAGAGCGAACGGACTCCGGCCACCGTGCTGGATACCACCGTGCTGGATGCACCCCGCGCCCGCACCGCCGCCCTGGAGGCCGGCTACGCGAGCGTGCACCTCTTCGACAGCGTGGACTCCACCACCACCCGGGCCCGCGAACTGCTCATGAACGGAACCGACGCCGACCGCGAAAGCCTCGGCGAACTCTCCGTCTTCTCAACCCTCTACCAAAGCGACGGCCGAGGACGACTGGCACGCCCCTGGACTGCGCCGCCCGGCGCGTGCCTGGCCACGAGCATCGTGGTGCGCCCGCACGCCTCGACCGAACCCGGTACCCGCGAACTGCCCGAAGACAGCTACCACTGGCTCACCCTTGTGGCCGGGCTGAGCGTCGTGGACATCTGGCGGTACTACGGCGCCGAGGCTCACCTCAAATGGCCCAACGACGTTATCGCCAACGGGGCGAAGGGCTGCGGCGTACTCGCCCAGCTCGTACCCGAAAGCGGAGCCAACGAGGGGCTGCGCAGCATTATCGTGGGCATCGGCCAGAACACCAACATGACCGCAGAGCAGCTCCCCGTACCCACCGCCACGAGCCTGCGGCTGTGCACGGGACACACCGTCGACTCGACCGAGGTGCTCGAGCGCCTGCTGGTCGCCTTCGCCCGACGCTACCGCGCCTTCCTGCGCGCCGGGGGAGGCCCCGAGGCGGCCGATCCCCTCACCGGCGCACCCAGCCTGCTGGATGCGGCCCGCGCCGTATGCTCCACCCTCGGCGCCGAGGTGGCTATGAGCCTGCCCGACGGCAGCGTCGTGCGCGGCGTGGCCGAGGACATGGACGCGCAGGGACGCATCCTGATTCGTCGCGAGGACGGCACGCTCGCCCCCTACGCGGTGGGCGATATTGAGCACCTGCGCCCGGCCAACGGTAGCTACGGGGACTTCCGACCGGCACACTAGAGGTACGAGAAGACCCCGGCGACCGACTCGCCAACACCAGACCCACCACCAATCGAGGAGTGCCATGCGCCTGCGCGGACAACTCAACCCCGGCGAATACGTCATCGTCGCGACCCGTCAGCACCCGGGGGCGCTGTTGCCCGGCCTCACCTGCCTGCTGCTCGGCATCGCGGCGGCGGCCTTCGCATCCACGGCCCGTTCCTCCGTGATCCTCTGGTGGATCGGCACAATTGCGGCGGTCGCTTTCTTCATCGGCGCACTGCGCATCGGGTGGCGCTGGCTGACCACCGGGTACCTCATCACCACGCACCGCCTGGTGGTGCGGCGGGGGCTCGTGACCCGCATGGGCGACGAGTCTCTCTACCTGGATTCGCTGGGGCAGCGCTGGGTGCGTGAGAGCGCTCCGGGGTCCTGGCTGGGGTACGGTTCGGTCTACGTGGTGTGCCGCGGAGTGCACCACCGTCTGCGCTACGTTCCCGCCCCCGAACGCTTCGACGCGGAGCTGGAGTCGGCCTACCGCGAGCACTACCCCCTGCGCGCCGGCTACATCTAAACTTCATCGTTTCGCCGCGCCAAAGCGGACTCGTGGGACAGGCCCTCGGCTGAACCCCGCCGGAAAAACGCTGACTGGAGTATCCTTAACTGTGAAATACTCCACTACCGCGCCCTCTCATGGGGGTAGAGGTGAGCCCGGAACCACACGCCGGGTGGGGTGCAGGGCACGATTCGCCGCGGCGGAAGGTGCCCCAACCGGCGGGAAACGCTCGCGCGGCAGGCATTTAATGCTCCGGCGGATGGCGCAAGCCCGGGCAGAACAACGAACTATTCATCCGGCAGAGAAGAAAGGACCGGTAACGGTTATGAGCACGGCGAACCACTACCGACCCGAACCCTCTCCGTGGGAATCGGGCGACGCCGCTTCGGCGGGTTCCTCCGGCGGGAGCATGGGCCCCGAAACCCAGATGCTCAACCTCAAGATTCTGCAGAACCTCGCCCAAAACAATATCTACCGGGACGAACGCTCCAAGGAGGGTGTGCGCGCCCTCGAGAAGTCCCTGCTCGGCGAAGGCAGTCGCTACACCCCCTCGCAGGCCTCGGAGCTTGCCGGGATTCCGCTGGAAGCGGCCCGCCGCATCTGGCGCAACATGGGGTTCCCCGATATCGCCCCGAACGTTCCCTACTTCACCGATACCGATGTGCGCATGCTCGCCGACCTGCGGGCCCTGGACGACGAGGGCACGATTCGCATGGAGTACGTGGTGTCCCTGGTTCGCGCCGAGGGCCAGCTGACCGATCGCACGGTCGCCTGGCAGATTGAGGCCCTGGTGCACAACATCATGGTCACCGAGGACGTGGACGACAACGAGGCCCGCCGCAAGCTACTTCTGGATTTCCCCCGCTACCTCGAGACGCTCGAGCACCTGGCCGTCTACGCCTACCGCCGTCAGATGTACGCCGGAATCCTGCGCCTGGGCCTGCGCGAGAACAGCGCCACCAGCTCGGGCATCGCCCACCTGCCGCTCGTGCGCGGCGTGGGCTTCGTGGATTTGGTCTCGTACACCTCCCTGGTGCGCAACCTGGACGCGGCCGCCCTCTCGCAGCTCATTAACCACTTTGAGCAGAGTTGCCTGGACGTCATCGCACCCCTGGGCGGGCGCATCATTAAGACTCTTGGCGATGAGGTGTTCTTCCTCACCGAAACCCCGGATGCGATAGCCGAGATTAGCCTGCAGCTCTCCGAAAAGATTGGCGCAGACCCGCAGTTGCCGGATGTGCGCGTCGCCTTCATCTGGGGCGAGGTGCTGGCCAACCGCGGCGATGTGTACGGCTCCAGCGTGAACCTGGCCTCGCGCCTGGTTTCCCTGGCCGAACCGGGCACCGTGCTCACCGATAATGAGACGGCAAACATACTCCGGCAGGTGGGAAATCATTACACCCTCACATCCCAGGGAACGCGAAACGTCCGAAGCTTTGGTAACGTAGACCCCGTGGCGGTGACCCGTCGCGCACACTACACTATGGAGATCAACCTCTCATGACTGAACTGAAACTACGTACCGGCGGTGCCACTCACCGCGGCGCACATCGAGAAAACAACGAAGATTCGATGGTCGTCGCCGGTTCCCTCTGCGTGGTCGCGGACGGCATGGGCGGCCACGAGGCCGGCGAGGTCGCCTCACGCCTGTGCGTGCGTCAGCTTGCCTACTCGCCTTTCTTTACGATGCCCGGCGGCCGCAGCGAAAGCGAGCAGGCGGCCTACACCGAACGCATCGCCGCCATTGACGAGAGCGACCCGGTCAAGCGTCGCCGCCGCATCAACGCCGAGCTGAACAAGGAAATCGTGCAGGCACTCGACCGTCTGCACGACATCCTCGGCGAAACCAACGAGGAGATCAAGGAAGCTCTCTCGCGCTCCGGCGGCACCACCGTGACCGGTGCGTGGCTGACCCGCATCGGCCGACAGAACCTGTGGGTCGTCTTCAACATCGGCGATTCCCGTACCTACCGCCTGATGCGCGAGGACGACGGCATCCACCACTCCAGCATGGAGAAGCTGCCCGGCTCCGAGGGCGCCGCATCGCTGGAGCAGATTACGACGGATCACTCCGAGGTGCAGTACCTGGTCGACGAGGGCCAGATTACGCCCATGGAGGCGCTAACCCACCCGCGCCGCAACGTGATTACCCGCGCGCTGGGCACCGGCAACTACTGGGAACCGGACTTCTGGGTTCTGCCCGCACGCCCCGGTGACCGCCTGATGCTCTGCTCCGACGGCCTCTCCGGCGAGCTGTCGCACGAGTACATGGCTCGCGTGCTCACCTCGATTCGTCACCCGCAGGACGCCGCGGACGTGCTGCAGCACGAGGCGCTACGCTCGGGCGGCCGCGATAACATCACCGTCATCGTGGCGGACGCCGTCGAGGCCTAAACCCATAGTTCTGATTCACCCCCGCTTTCAGCGGGTACTCGCTCGAGTGCCGGCAGGATGCGGGGGTGAACTCTACCCGCGGGAAACCGGCCGAGCAGGACCCGCCGTGACGGCGGCGGGGGAGGAGCGCGCCCCAACACGTTAAACTGGACGGGTGACTGAGAACAACGCCCCCACCACCGCACCCGCCGAGACTCGCGCAGAGAGCCCCGCAGAAAACTCCGAGAAGATTACGGATGCCCTGCGCGCCGAATACGCGGAGCTGACCGATAAGATTCGCGCCGCCCGACGCGCCTACTACAACGAGGACGCGCCGTTCCTCTCCGACGCCGAGTACGATGCTCTCTACCGCCGCCTCGAAATCATCGAGGCCGAGCACCCGCTCATCATCGCCAACGACTCGCCCACCCAGGAGGTCGGCGGCGAAGCCATTGAAGCCTTCGCGCCCGTCACCCACCTGGAACGCATGTACTCCCTCGAGGACGTCTTCTCCTTCGAGGAGCTGCGCGCCTGGCTGACCAAGACCGAGGAGAGCGTCCGCAACCTTACCGGCGCCGCCCCGCGCTGGCTCACCGAGCTGAAGATCGACGGCCTGGCCGTGAACCTGCTCTACCGCAACGGCGCCCTCGTGCGCGCGGCAACCCGCGGTGACGGCACCACCGGCGAGGACGTCACCCACAACGTGCGCACCATCGCCAGCATCCCGCAGCAGCTGAGCGGCGAGGGCCACCCCGAAGAAATCGAGATTCGCGGCGAGGTGTTCATCTCCTCCGCCGACTTCGAGAAGCTCAACGAGTCCATGATTGCCGCCGGCAAGAACCCCTTCGCGAACCCGCGTAACGCCGCGGCAGGTTCGCTGCGCCAGAAGGACCCGGCGGTGACCGCCTCCCGACCGCTGAGCATGTACGTGCACGGCATCGGCTCGCGTACCGGCCTGGAGATTGCCACCCAGTTTGAGACTTACGACCTGCTCGCCTCCTGGGGCCTGCCCGTGAGCCCCTACAGTGAGCTGACCGATTCGGTCGAGGGCATCTTCGACTTCATCAACCGCTACGGCGAGCAACGCCACTCCCTCGTGCACGAGATTGACGGCATCGTCATCAAGGTCAACGATTTCGCAACCCAGGCGCAGCTGGGCTACACCTCTCGCGTGCCGCGCTGGGCCGTGGCGTACAAGTACCCGCCCGAAGAGGTGAACACCAAGCTGCTGGACATCCGCGTGGACGTGGGACGCACCGGCCGCGTGACCCCCTACGGCGTCATGGAGCCCGTATTCGTCTCGGGCTCGACCGTGGAGCGGGCCACCCTGCACAACCAGGACGTGGTCAAGGCTAAGGGCGTGCTCATCGGCGACACCGTGGTGCTGCGCAAGGCAGGCGACGTGATCCCCGAAATCGTCGCCCCCGTGGTCGCCCTGCGCGACGGCACCGAACGTGAGTTCGTCATGCCCAGCGAGTGCCCCTCCTGCGGTTCGCCGCTGGCCCCCGGCAAGGAGGGCGACGTGGACCTGCGCTGCACGAACCCCCGCTCCTGCCCGGCGCAGCTGACCGAGCGTGTGTACTACGCGGCAAGCCGCGGTGCCTTCGACATTGAGGCGCTGGGCTTTGAGGCCGCCAAGGCGCTCACCAGCCCCGCAACCCCGGACACCCCTCCGCTGACCACCGAGGCGCACCTCTTCGACCTGACCCCCGAGGACCTGCGCGAGGTGACCATCGAGCGTGAGAAGAAGGTCAAGGGCGTGGGCACCGGGAAGATGGAGCGCGTGCCCTACTTCTACACCAAGCCGACCAAGGCGCGCCCCGAGCCGAAGCCCACGAAGAATACGCTGAACCTCTTCGCCGAGCTGGAGAAGGCTAAGCAGCAGCCGCTGTGGCGCGTGCTGGTTGCCCTCTCTATTCGCCACGTGGGCCCGACCGCCGCCCGTGCGCTTGCGACCGAGTTCGGTTCGATGCAGGCGATCCGCGAGGCAGATCGCGAGCGTCTGGCCTCGGTGGACGGCGTGGGCCCCACCATTGCGGACTCAATTATCGAGTGGTTCGCTGAGGATTGGCACGCCGAGATTGTGGATTCCTGGGCCGCCGCCGGTGTGCGCATGGAGGACAGTCGCGACGAATCGGTGGAGCGAACCCTGGAGGGTCTGACCGTGGTCGTGACCGGCACCCTGAACGGCTACACCCGCGACGGGGCTAAGGAAGCGATTATTTCTCGAGGCGGCAAGGCCTCCGGCTCGGTCTCGAAGAAGACCCACTTTGTGGTGGCCGGCGCGAACGCCGGCTCGAAGCTGGATAAGGCCGAGGCCCTGGGCCTGCGGGTGCTGGATGAGGAGGGCTTCACCGCCCTGCTCGAGGGCGGCCCGGAGGCGCTTGAGACCGGCTCCGGCAGTACCCCCGGAGAGTCGGAGGCGTAAGCCGTCGAGGTATTCCCCTGTCTCCGCGGGGCGCGGTACTGTGGGTCGCGGGGTATTGAGGTATGTATATACGCCATTCGGGCCCCGAAGAGTGTTCTTCGGGGCCCGAATACCAAAATTTGGCACTTGTAATTACCACAGTTTCTGGGGGTTGGAGAGCTTAAAACACTCCGAGAGCGTAGAAATATTTAAAATTTTTTTACACGCTGTTCGAATCCCCTATTGGGGTGGTGCGGGCATCCGTTAAAGGAGGCGGAGGGCGGGGGAGCGCATCCGGCTAAACCCCCTAGAAAACCCCGGAATACCGGGGAAAACGGGTCGAAAACCCCGGGATTCAATCGGGGGGTTAACGTTTCCTGCACTCTTTACCTTAAAGAACCCTGGGAGAAGTCAGGACGTTCGCTGTGAACCTAAAACGGGGTTGGAAACCGCCACAACCTCGGCTATCTTGGAGACCAGAAAGATTCTCGTCAGGGAATCGCTTATGTGGTTTCAAGCTTGGAATGCTTGAAACGATGCCCGGTTCTACCGCACGTCCCCACCGAGGAAGTGCCACCGGATTCCGCGCACTAGCGCAGAATCGCTCACGGTGACATGAAATCGGTGGAGAGCCGCTCACATGGTAGAGCCAGAAAATGAGTAACCTACTTCGTTATCAAAGGGTGAGCGGCGCCGCGCCAGAGTTCCGGGGACGGAACGAGCGGGGACGGCCCCAAGGAGCATTATGAAGAACACTTCCATTCGTCGTACCGCAGCAGCTCTCGCCATCGGTGGCGTTGCAGCAGCTACCATGTCGATGCCCGCTGCAAACGCAGTAGACGGTGCTACCTGGGACGCACTGGCACAGTGCGAGTCCGGTGGTAACTGGTCCATCAACACCGGTAACGGCTTCTACGGCGGTCTGCAGTTCACCCAGCAGTCCTGGAACGGCGTCGGCATGTCCGGCTCCCCCGCGAACGCTACCCGTGCACAGCAGATCGAGGCAGGCGAGCGTCTGCTCGCTATCCAGGGCTGGGGCGCATGGCCCGCATGCTCCGCTAAGCTTGGCCTCTACGGCAAGACCGGCGCAGCTCCCACCTACACCGAGCCCACCACCACCGTGGCTGCACAGTCGCAGACCCAGCAGGCCTACACCGCTCCCGCGGCACAGGCTGCACCCGCAGCTCCTGCAGCTCAGGCTGCACCCGCAGCACCGGCAGCTCCCGCAGCAGTTGAGGCTCCCGCAGCTCCTGCAGCTGCACCCGCAGCTGAGGCACCCGCCGCTGCTGCACCCGCAGCACAGGCACCCGTCGTGGCAACCCCCAAGGCTGCAGCAGGCACCTACACCGTGGTTCCCGGTGACTCCCTCTCGCTGATCGCTGCAAAGCTCGGCGTTGCAGGTGGCTACCAGGCAATCGCCGCTGCGAACACCGACATCATCTACAACGTTGACCTGATCTTCCCCGGCCAGGTTCTGAACATCCCCGCATAAGGTTCACCCCTGAAGCGGTCGTTCTGACGCTGTACCACAACACCCCGCCCTTCACCGAAGGAGCGGGGCGTTGTGCGTTAACCTCCGGTAGCGGAGCCGAACGTACCCGGTGAAGGCCGTCGCCGCACACCCTCTCGGGCGGTACCCCGACCGATAGGTAGGCAGAACGCCTCCCGAAGAGACGAGAAACCCAACCTCCACTACACTAGAGAAGAAACAAAAAACAAAACTACGGGAGAACCATGTCTGCCATCACCTTTGAACAGGTCAAGCACCTGGCATCGCTGGCACTCATTGAGATGACCGATGAAGAACTCACCGCGATGGCGTCTGAACTCGACATCATCGTCGCATCCGTTGAGACCATGTCGCAGAACGCAACTGCCGACATCCCCGCGACCAGCCACCCGATCCCCCTCGAGAACGTCTTCCGCGAAGACGTACCCGTCCCGACCCTCACCCAGGAAGAGGCGCTCTCCGGCGCCCCCGACGCACAGGACGGCAAGTTCCGCGTGCCGGCAATCCTCGACGAAGACTAAGAGGAGACACACCAAGTGAACGAACTGATTCAGCTCACCGCCGCCGAAGCCGCCGCCAAGCTGGCCGCCGGCGAGATTACCTCCGTCGAACTCACCCAGGCGCACCTGGACCGCATCGCCGCCACCGATGGCGCACCCCTGAGCGATAACCGCGCCGACGGCAAGAGCGGCCTCAACGCATTCCTACACGTCAACGCCGAAGAAGCGCTCGCCACCGCGGCAGCAGTGGATGCAGACCGCGCGGCGGGCAAGGAACTGCCCCCGCTCGCAGGCGTGCCCATCGCCGTCAAGGACCTCATCGTCACCAAGGGCCAGCCCACCACCGCAGCATCCCGCATGCTCGAAGGCTGGATGAGCCCCTACGACGGCACCGTCACCCGCAAGATCCGCGAGGCACGCATGCCGATCCTCGGCAAGACCAACCTCGACGAATTCGCCATGGGCTCCTCCAACGAGCACTCCGCATTCGGCGTGGTCCGCAACCCCTGGGCACTCGACCGCGCCCCCGGCGGCTCCGGCGGCGGCTCCGCAGCAGCCGTTACCGCATTCCAGGCGCCCCTGGCCCTGGGTACCGACACCGGTGGCTCCATCCGCCAGCCCGCAGCGCTGACCGGTAGCGTCGGCGTCAAGCCCACCTACGGCTCCGTCTCCCGATACGGCGTCATCGCCATGGCATCCTCCCTCGACCAGGTAGGCCCCGTCGCACGCACCGTGCTCGACACCGCCATGCTGCACGAGGCCATCGCAGGCCACGACCCGCTCGACTCCACCTCTCTGCCCGATACGCCCGGTAACTTCGCCGAAGAAGCCAAGGCAGGCGCAGAAGCAGCCCGCAAGGGTGACCTCTCCGGACTGCGCGTCGGCGTCATCAAGGAGCTCGGCGGCGGCGACGGCGAAGGCTTCGAGACCGGCGTGCTCGCGCGCTTCCGCGAATCCGTCGAGGCTCTGCGAGCCGCGGGTGCCGAGATCGTTGAGGTTTCCCTGCCCTCCGTCACCGAGGCAATCAGTGCCTACTACATGATCATGTCCTCCGAGGTGTCCTCCAACCTGGCACGCTACGACGGCGTGCGCTACGGCCTGCGCGTCGTGCCCGAGGACGGCCCCGTCACCATCGAGCGAGTCATGGCCGCCACCCGCGCCGCCGGCTTCGGCCACGAGGTGAAGCGCCGTATCATCCTCGGCACCTACGCACTGTCCGCAGGTAACTACGACGCCTACTACGGCGCCGCACTGCGCGTGCGCACCCTTATCCAGCGCGACTACGCAGCCGCCTTCGAAAAGTGCGACGTGCTGATCTCCCCGACCGCGCCCTCCACCGCGTTCAAGCTCGGTGAGAAGACCGAAGGCGACCCCATGGCCATGTACCTGGGCGACGTCGCAACCGTACCCGTCAACCTGGCGGGCGTCCCGGCGCTCTCCCTGCCCGGCGGCCTCTCCGAGGAGAACAACCTGCCCGTCGGCATCCAGTTCACCGCACCCGCCCGCGAGGATGCACGCCTCTACCGCGTCGGTGCAGCCCTGGAAGAACTACTGACCGCAAAGTGGGGCGCACCGCTCTACAAGAGCCTGCCCGACACCGAAACCCTGATCCGCGACTTTGACTTTGGGGGAACCAAGTAATGAGTGAAGAAGTCCTCAGCTTCGAAGAAGCCATCGAAAAGTACGACCCCGTCCTCGGCTTCGAGGTGCACGTCGAGCTGAACACCAACACCAAGATGTTCGACTCCGCACCCAACGAGTTCGGCGATACGCCCAACACCAACATCACCCCCGTCTCGCTCGGCCTGCCCGGCGCGCTGCCCGTGGTGAACAAGACCGCCGTCGAGTCCGCCATCAAGCTCGGCCTGGCGCTGGGCTGCGATATCGCGGATAAGTCCTACTTCGCCCGTAAGAACTACTTCTACCCGGACTCGCCGAAGAACTTCCAGACCTCCCAGGCCGACGGCCCCATCGCCGAAAACGGCTCCCTGGACGTCGAGCTCGACGACGGCACCATCTTCACCGTCGAAATTGAGCGCGCCCACATGGAGGAGGACGCAGGTAAGCTTACCCACGTCGGTGGTGCCGACGGCCGCATCCAGGGCGCAACCTTCTCCCTGGTCGACTACAACCGTGCCGGCGTGCCGCTCATCGAAATCGTGACCCGACCCATCGTAGGTGCCGGCGAGCGAGCACCCGAGCTGGCCCGCGCCTACGTTGCCGCCATCCGCGACATCGTGCGCTCCCTCGGCATCTCCGACGCCCGCATGGAACGCGGTAACGTCCGCTGCGACGCCAACGTCTCCCTCATGCCCAAGGGCGCAGAGAAGTTCGGCACCCGCTCCGAAACCAAGAACGTGAACTCCCTGCGCTCGGTTGAACGCGCCGTCCGCTACGAGATTCGCCGCCACGCCGCAATCCTCGAGCGCGGCGAGAAGGTCACCCAGGAGACCCGCCACTGGCACGAAGACACCCGCGAAACCTCCTCGGGTCGCCCCAAGTCCGACGCTGACGACTACCGCTACTTCCCGGAGCCGGATCTGGTCCCGGTCGTCACCAACAGCGAGTGGATTGAGCGTCTGCGCGCCGAGCTGCCCGAACCGCCGGCAGAGCGCCGCCGCCGCCTCAAGAACGAATGGGGCTACTCCGATGAGGAGTTCCGCGATGTGGTGAACGCAGGCGCACTCGACGTCATCGAAGAGACCGTCGCCGCGGGCGCAACCGCTGCGGCAGCCCGCAAGTGGTGGATGGGCGAAATCGCCCGCCGCGCAAAGCAGGCTGAGGTTGAGCTCACCGCCCTCGGCGTGGAGCCCGCAACCGTGGTTGCCCTCGAAGCGCTCATCTCCGAAGGCAAGATTAATGACAAGATCGCCCGCCAGGTGCTCGAGTTCGTCCTCGCCGGTGAAGGCACCCCCGCCGAAATCGTTGAAGCCCGCGGCCTGGTCGTGGTCTCCGACGATGGCGCGCTCACCGCAGCCGTTCAGGAAGCACTGGCAGCAATGCCCGACGTTGCCGACAAGATCCGTGCCGGCAAGATTCAGGCAGCCGGCGCTATCGTCGGTCAGGTCATGAAGGCTACCCGCGGTCAGGCTGACGCCGCCCGCGTGCGTGAGCTGATCCTGGCTGAGTGCGGCGTGGAAGGCTAAGCTTTTCCGCTGACCCGGCTCTAACGAAAGAGGCGTCGTCTCCCGAGGTGGGAGGCGGCGCCTCTTTCGTGCTCTCTTGTCCCATTCCAGGTTCTGCACGGAAAGCGGTTATCGTCCTCGTTCCTACAGGGCGGGTGGGTACGCTATACCCTTCCTCCGCTCCTGCAGGGGCACCCGCCGCACCCGGACGCTCCGCTCTTCCTTGCTTCGCGGCGGAGAGCGCCCGGGGCGGCACCCTGATGTCGCTTCCGGAGGGTATAGCTACCCTGCGCTCCGGTGAGGTGCGCGCGGAGGGGCGGTGTCGTCCGTAGTGACATCAGGGTGCCCGAAGCGAAGCGAGGGCGGGTTCCCTGTAGGAACGAGGACGTACGCCGTCCCTCCAGTAACGCAACGTACTTAAACGAGAAATGCTCCTTCCGTATCTTCAAGATACAGAAGGAACATTCTCTATTGCTGGGGGTTACTCAGTAACGCCGAGGTTGCTCAGCAGGAACGCGTAATCCCATGCAATCTCACGCCAACGCGTATACCGGCCGGAACCGCCGCCGTGACCGCCCGACATGTCAATCTTCAGCAGGGGCACCGGCGAGGACGGGTCAATCTGCTCACGCAGCGCCGCAATCCACTTGGCGGGCTCCACGTAGAGCACGCGCGTGTCATGCAGGCTCGTCACCGCAGCAATGGCCGGGTAGCGGACCGGACGGATGTTCTCGTACGGGGTGTACGACTTCATGTAGGCGTACACTTCCGGGTCTTCAATCGGGTTGCCCCACTCTTCCCATTCCATCGCAGACAGCGGTAGCTCCGGGTCGAGGATGGTGGTCAGCGCGTCCACGAACGGTACGGCTGCCAGGCAGGCGGCGTACTTTTCGGGTGCGAGGTTCACGACGGCGCCCATGAGCAGGCCACCGGCGCTACCGCCGTAGCAGCCGATACGCGCCTCATCAGCCCACGGCTTCGCCGCAATGTAGCTGGTGACGTCCACGAAGTCGGTGAAGGTGTTCTTCTTCGCGAGCTTCTTGCCGTTCTGGTACCAGGAGCGGCCCATCTCGCCGCCGCCGCGAATATGCGCGATGACGTAGATAACGCCGCGGTCCAGGATAGACAGCATCGGAATGGAGAACATCGGGTCCATGGACGACTCGTAGGAGCCGTAACCGTACTGGATGACCGGGTGCGGCTTGCTCATGTCCAGGTCGGCGCGGTGAATCACCGAAATGGGGATGAGCGTGCCGTCCGCTGCCGGAGCCCAGTCACGGTAGGCACGGTAGTCCTCGCGGTTGTAGCCGCCGAGTACCGGGGTTTCACGGCGTAGCAGCAGGGTCTGCGACATGGGGAAGTAGTCGTAGACACGGCGCGGGGTCAGGAACGAGGTGTAGGCGATGCGCAGCACGGGGGAGTAGTTCTCCGCACGCAGCACGGAGGCGGTGTACAGCTCCTCGTCGAAACCGGCAGGTTCCATGAAGGTCACGCCAGCGGGGCGGCGGCGGCGCCACTGGATGGGCAGCTGCTCGCGCGGTGCGAGGAAGATGCGGGTGGTGGTGTCCGCGCGGGCGGTGACGACCAGGTGCGTTGCGGTGAAGGTGAAGCCCTCCAGACGCACATGCTCGCTGTGGCGGATGACCGGCACCCAACGCTGCGCGTACTCTTCGAGGCTCTCACCCTCGCGCGGCATGTCTGCGAGGACCAGCTCGGAGTTCAGTGCATTGTAGTCGTGCTGAATCAGCAGGTGTTGCTCACCGGCAATGTTGAGCGGCTCGGCGTAGTATTCGATGCCCGCGCTCTTGGGGATGAGCAGGGCCGGCTCGCCCTTCGGGTCGCGGGTCGGTACGATGCGCACTTCCGTGTATTCGGAGTTCGAGCTGGTGAGCACCACGGAGGAACGGTCGGAGCTCATGGCCGCCGAGAGCCACATGGTGTTGTCGGGCTCTTCGTAGATGAGGTGGTCTTCGGTGCCCTGGCCGACGTCGTGCACGTACACGCGCCAGGGGCGCCAGGAGTCGTCGGGGACCATGTAGACGAGCTGCTCGGCGTGGTTGATGAAGAAGGAACCGGCCGTGATGTTGGGGATGGTGTCCTCGAGGAAGGAACCGGTTTCCATGTTGAGGAAGCGCTGCTCGTAGCGTTCGTCGCCCTTCTCGTCCACGGAGATGCTCAGCAACTTGCCGCTGCGGGAGGGCTGGAAGCTGCCGAGGGAGAAGAATTCCATATCCTTGGCGTATTCGTTGCAGTCGAGGATGACGATTTCGCCCTCGAGCGGCTCGCCGGGCTTGACGGTCGGCGGGGTGTAGCGCACCACTTCGTCGCCCTCGTTGAGGGCGGGGTAGCGGTAGAAGACGGGGTACTGGCCGCCGGGCACCATGCGGCTGTAGTACCACCAGTCACCGATGCGGTTCGGGACGGTCAGGTCCGACAGCAGGGTGCGGTCCTTAATTTCGTTGAAGATGGATTCGCGGAGGGGTTGCTGGTCTGCGGTGACGGCTTCGGTGTATTCGGCTTCTGCCTTGAGGTAGTTGAGGACCTCTTCGCTTTCCTTGTCGCGGAGCCATTCGTAGGGGTCGATGAAGACGTCGCCGTGGTGTTCGCGGCGGTGCTCGACCTTCTTCGGTACGGGCGGGGTGAGGTTCTGTTCAGCCATGCTGCCACCTCTTTCATTGGGTTATGGGTTCGTGAATGGTGTGTGCCGTCTGCGCCTGTGTTCCTGTGCCGCCGGGTGGCGGTGAGGGTGCGCGGGGGACTGTGGGCACGCCTAGTTCTAGTGTATCGAAGAGTGAGGCAGGCTACTGTATTGCTACCTGTGCAGGATTGCCCGGCTCAGCTTGTGGGAGCCTCGACGGAACGTGCGCGTCCGGCGGCTAGTTGGCGCGTCCCTTAATGGACATGAGGGTGCGGCGGCCCGCCTTGTTCGCCTTCGTGAAGGCACGGTTGCTCTGCCGGTACTCGCGCTCCTGGGAGCGCAGGCGCAGGCGCGCGGATTCGGCCATCATCCTGCGGTAGCGTTCGAAGCGTTCGGGGTCGAGGGTGCCGTCGGCGAGGGCCTGCTGCACCGCGCATCCGGGTTCGGAGCCGTGGGCGCAGTCGCTGTACCGGCAGGCGGCGGCGTAGCTGGAGACATCCTCGAAGGTTTCGTCGATTGCGGCGCTATCGCTCGTGGCGGCTAGCGCTCGCACGCCCGGGGTGTCAATGAGCACCGTGCCTGCTGAAGATTCTGCACCGGAGTCTGCCTCACCGAGCAGAACAATCATTTGGCGGCTGGTGGTGGTGTGCCGCCCCTTGCCGTCAGCATCGCGAACCGCGGAGGTCTCCTGCACCCGGTTTTCTGCGGCGTCTTCGCGGGGGTCGGCTCCCGGGTTGAGTAGGGCGTTGACGAGGGTGGATTTTCCGGCGCCGCTGCGGCCCAGGAACGCGGCGGTACGCCCGGCGACGAGCTCCGCAACCGGTGCGGGGTCGTAGCCGTTATCCGTGCAGACGGTGAGTACCGCGTCCACGCCGCCACCCAGAGAATCCCGATAGCTGGCGAGCTGTTCCGCGGTGACCAGGTCACCCTTGGTGAGAATTAGAGCGACCTGCACCCCGGATGCGTGCGCGAGGGCGGTGTAGCGTTCGATTCGCCCGATGGACGGCTCGGGGAAGCACGGCTCAACGATGCAGAGCATATCCACGTTGGCGGCGACGGGCTGATCCGCAGATTCCCGGGTGGCGCTGGGGCGGGTGAGGTAGCTTCGGCGGGGCAGAATCGCGAGGGTTTTATGCTCCGCGGGCTGGGTTTCACCGCCGGTTCCGGGGATGGGCTGAGCCAGTACCCAGTCGCCTACGACGGGGTATTCCTCTTCGCCGTAGTCGTTCTCGACCGAGCGCAGGGGAGCGGAAAGCTTCACGAGCTCGCCCCGCTCGCAGGTCAGCAGCTCGCAGCGGGTGCGGTGCACGGCGCTGACGCGGGCGAGGGTGAAATCATCAAGGGTGCCGTCGAGGGTGAACGCGGCGCGAATTGCCGCGCCCTGCCAGGAGGGGTCGAAACCGAGGGTCTCTAGCGTGTACGCGGTGGGAGGGATGGGCACAGGATGTTCTTTCTTGGTCGCGGTGCCCGGTTGAATATGACACCCGGATAATGCGCCGGGTAGCGGGCACTTAAAAGGTTCGTTCTTTTTGGGTTTCACACCCTATAGCAGCGAGGCGCGGGCGCCGGCACGGATGCGACGGGCGGCAAGAACCGTCAGCCCCAACCCGATTGCGGCGTAGAGTACCGCCAGGGCCGTGTCTGCCGCCAGGAGCGCGAACAGATCCGGTGCGGCGCCGCCCGTGATACCGCCAGAGGTATCTAGAGCCTGCACCAGCCGGGAGCCGGGAACCCAGGAACACACCCACGCAAGCCACGCGGGGTATGTGCTCACCGGAACGATCACACCCGCGCTGACCGGCAGAATAATCGACAGAAAATTGGATCCCGTGTACGGATCCGACAGGTACAGCCCCAGCCCGGCGGCAAAAATGCCCAGGCAGACCCCGCCCAGAACCGCAACCGGCATCAGCGCAATGGCTCCAATCAGAAGCCCCGAAGCCGCCCCGGTAGGGGGCGACGTGAGGGAGAGCAACCACACGATGCCCACGTTGCTCAGGCCCGTCACGGAGGCCAACAGCGCGGGCACCGCCGCCGCACCCAGCCAGTAGCCCGCATCCACCGCTCGGGCCGTGCACACGTACTCGAAGACACCAATCCACCGGTCGGTGGCGACGCGCGCGACAATGCCGGCTGCCACCGAGCTGAGGGTGGCAATCAGGGCGGTTGCACAGCCGATGCGTACCGTATCGTTTGCGGCGAGGTCGGCACCCAGGAGCACCGTGAAAAGCACGTTGAGGCCCGGCACGAGAACCAGGGTCGTGATGGCCGTTCCGAGGGTCGCAAAGGTAATGGATGACGACCAGCCAATAGAGGCGGTAGACAGTGCCCGGCGCACCGCGCCAGACAGAGCTACAGCGCCGGGCAGAGAATCAGTAGAGAGAATATGCACGCTACATCGCCCCCAGGGTGCCGCGACGGCGGGCGGTGGCGAGAGCCCTCCGGGCAAAGAGAAAAGCACACAACGCCCAGATAAAGCTCACGAATAGGGTCTGAATTACTGGCAGAAGCGCATCTGCCGGGGTAGTGATGGCGGTACGCCCAAGCAGCAGGTGCACCGGTGCCTGTAGGGGAATGAGCACGCCCGCGGCATCCAGCCAGGCAGGCGCCTCAACGGTCGTGAAAAGAACCCCGGAGAGAATAAACACCGGCACGAGCAGAAGCTCCTCGTAGGCGATAGCGTTCGGCGTAGCCACGAAGAACACCGCAATCATGAACGTGACCGACAGGCAAGCAACCCACAGCAGGGGAACGCCCAGAACGTAGCGCGGCCAGAGCGCAGAAAAGTCCGTAACCTGCGGATTGAGCGTCACAAGAGCCCAAACCGCCCACGACAGAGGTAGAGCCGCCAGACCCACAATGGAGGCGCTCGAAACGATAGCTGCCAGCACCCGCACCGGAGAAATCGACCCCGAACACAGGTACACGAGGGTCCCGCGGAAACGCTCAAAATTGATAATGCCCGCAGACACGATGCAGACCGACCACATGCCCACAATACCCGCGCGGGTCCACGCCAGGGTCGGGTCGACGGAGTGACCCTCGGAGCTCTGCGCCGCCGCGTGCACGGCGAGTGCCTGGAGGATGACCGAGCCGAGCACCGTGCTGATGAGCAACTGAATGAAGTAGGGAACCGTCAGGAATTGCCGCAGGCTAAAACCCATGAGCCGCAGCTGCCGGGCGCACTCCTGCCGCGCATCGTACTGTCGGTCCCGGGTCTGGGATTCTTCCGAGCGTAGCGTCTTCGCGTTCATCGCTTGAGCCCCTCCGCCATCGCCAGGTATGCCTCTTCCAGGGTTGCCGGGCGCGTGTACGGCTCGGTCCGTGCCCCAATGTTCGCGGCGGCAAGCCCCTCCGCCAGGATGCGGTGCGCCTCTCCCGCCTCGAATGTGGAGCGCTCGCCGTGCCAGTAGAGGGTCAGCTCCCAGCCGGAGCCACGCGGGGAAAACAGCACCGCAGCCTTATCGCCGAGGAGCCCACGAAGCGTATCAAGGCCCTCGGTGGCGGTGGCCTCGACCTGTACCACGGTCGTGGCGGCAATGCCGGCGTGCGCGGCGATGTCTTCGAGGCTGCCGCTCACGGCGACGGAACCGGCGCCTAATACGGTGATGGTGTGCGCCAGGTCCTCGATTTCGCCGAGCAGGTGGCTCGTCAGCAGAACGGCGGCGCCGTCTTCCGCGAGGGAGCGGATGAGGGTGCGCACGGTCAGGGCGATATCGGGGTCGAGCCCGTTGGTCGGCTCGTCCAACAGGAGCAGGGCGGGGGAGCCGAGTAGCGCGCGAGCGATGTGCAACCGCTGCTTCATGCCGCGGGAAAACTCCTGAAAGGGTCGCGCCGCCGCATCGGCGAGTTCCACGCGGGCTAGGGCGTGGTCCACCTCGCGCCGCCGGCTCCGCCCGGAAACCCCCGCAACATCGGCGAAGAAGAGCAGGTTGTCGCGGGCGCTGGCGCGCGGGTAGAAGCCGCTATCCCCGCCCAACGCGAGACCCACGTGACGGCGTGCCCGCTGCGGGTGGGCGATGGCATCAACGCCGTTCACGGTGAGGGTGCCGCTGGTAGGGGTGAGCAGGGTCGAGCACATCTGCACGGTGGTTGTTTTGCCCGCGCCGTTGGGGCCGAGGAGGGCGTGGATCTCGCCGGAGCTGATGCGAAGGGACACACGGTCGACGGCGGTGAAGGCGCGTTCGCCTGTGCCAAAGATGCGGCTAAGCTGCGCCGCATCGAGAACGAGAGACATGATGGACAACCTTCGAGGTCGGTTTTCCGGCTTCTGCGCCGGAAGGGTATGCGAGGGGTAGGCGACGTGTGCGAAGCCCCGCACGAGTGTATGCGTAGTCCCAGTGTACCGAAAAACCCCAGGTAAAAGTGATGGGGGTTACTATGTGGATGGTGGGGGCGCCTCCGCATCTCGATTGCCTCGCCCTCGGAGTGTCCCGGAATCGTCACTAACGTTTTGTTGCAGGCGGTTTTTGTTACGGGCGTTAAAAAACGTCATGTTTGCAATGAAGCGTCTTAAAGTGCCGCGCACCCCTAAAACTCTTGACCCCGCGCAACCGATTATGACACCCTAATGACAGGTCAAGAGCGCCAGCGACAAGCCCCAGCTAGCTGGCCGGCAACCCTCCTCCGCGGTGGGGTGCCCTGGGTGAAGACCAGGCGGCACGCAAAAGCGTGACGCAAGCGCGGGACCGATGTGACCGAATCCGGTACATCAATCGTGACAGGACAACTCAACGACGATTCCTGTACCGCTCGGCATGCGGCCCCCTAACTATCCCCTTAGGAGAGCCACGCATGAGCAACAACACTACCGTCCCGACTCCCGCCAACCCCGCCGGTTGGAAGTTCGAAACCCGCCAGATTCACGCGGGACAGGCACCGGATGCCGCAACGGGAGCTCGGGCACTACCCATCTACCAGACCACTTCCTTCGTCTTTGACAGCGCCGAGCAGGCAGCGAACCGCTTCGCCCTCGCCGAGCTGGGCCCCATCTACACCCGCCTCAACAACCCCACCCAGGAAGTCATCGAGAACCGCATCGCCTCCCTCGAAGGCGGCGTAGGCGCGCTGCTGCTGGCATCCGGTCAGGCAGCTATCACCTACGCAATCCTGAACATTGCCGGCGCCGGTGACCACGTTGTCGCCTCGCCCTCCGTGTACGGCGGCACCTACAACCTGCTCAAGTACACCCTCGCCGACCTCGGCATCGAAACCACCTTCGTTGAGGACCCCGACAACCTCGACGAGTGGCGCGCCGCGGTTCGCCCCAACACCAAGCTGTTCTACGGCGAGTCCGTGCCCAACCCCCGCAACGACGTGCTCGACATTGAGCCCATCGCCAAGATCGCCCACGAAAACGGCGTGCCCCTGATTGTGGACAACACCGTGCCCACCCCCTACCTGCTGCGCCCCATCGAGCACGGCGCGGACGTGGTCGTCCACTCCGCCACCAAGTACCTGGGAGGTCACGGCACCTCCATCGGCGGCGTGATCGTCGACTCCGGTAACTTCGACTACGGCGCAGACCCCGAGAAGTTCCCCAAGTTCAACCAGCCCGCCCCCGGCTACCACGGCCTGGTCTACGCACGCGATCTGGGCAAGGACTCCGCCTTTGGTGCGAACCTCTCCTACATCCTGAAGGCGCGCGTCTCGCTGCTGCGCGACACCGGCGCCGCAATCTCCCCGACCAACGCCTTTAACATCGGCATCGGCCTGGAGACCCTCTCCCTGCGCATCGAGCGCCACATCGAGAACGCCACCAAGGTTGCCCACTGGCTCGAAGCAAACCCGCAGGTCGAGAAGGTCATCTGGGCTGGCGTGGAATCCTCCCCCTGGTACGAGCGTGCACAGAAGTACCTGCCCAAGGGCCCCGGCGCAGTGCTCGGCTTCACCCTCAAGGACGCAACCCTGGAGCAGACCCGCAACTTCGTTGACGCACTGAAGCTGCACTCCAACGTGGCGAACATCGGTGACGTGCGCTCGCTCGTGATTCACCCCGCCTCCACCACCCACGCTCAGCTTTCCACTGAGGAGCTGGAGAAGATTGGTGTGTACCCGAACTTCGTGCGCCTCTCCGTCGGCATTGAGAACATCGACGATATTCTCGCCGACCTGCAGCTGGGTTTCGACACCCTCTCCTAAACGCGGCGGCCCGCCCCCGCGGACGGGCCGAGGAGGCGCCGCCCGGCACCCCTCAGCCCGTCCGCGGGGGAGTACCCCGCATCCGTCATCTTTGCCGTTTCTGACCCGCCGCCCCTAACTGGCCGACGCGTTCTTACCGCCGCGACGCGGACAGCTCTGCACAACCCACCGGAGGGACCCATGACCGCTCAGACCGCCCCCGAAACCTGTACTGCCCAGCCCGTGACCGCCCCCATTCCCGTGGCCGGCACCCGCACCGAACACCCCGAGGCGCAGGGCTACCTGCGTCAGCTGGCCATCGGTGACTTTGAACTTGAATCCGGCATCACCCTGCCGCAGGTGACCATCGGCTACGAAACCTGGGGCACCCTCAACGAGGCCGGCGATAACGCAATCCTCATCCTGCACGCGCTCACCGGCGACACGCATGTCTCCCGCGGCGTGCCCACCCCGGACATGCCCGCGCCCCTCATCCGCGCTATCGAATCCGACGGCTGGTGGGAGGGCATCGTGGGCCCCGGCGCGGTCATCGACACCAACCGATACTTCGTCGTTGCCCCCAATATTCTGGGCGGCTGCTACGGTTCGACCGGTCCGGCCAGCATCATTCCCGAGGGCTACCCGGGCGCCGGCGAGCACTGGGGATCCCGATTCCCGCTCGTCACCATCCGCGACTCGGTGCGTGCTGAGGCGCGTCTGGCCCGGGCCCTGGGCATCACGAGCTTCCGCTACGTCATCGGCGGTTCCCTCGGGGGCGCACGCGCCGTAGAATGGGCCGCAACCAACCCAGAGCTGGTGCGCGGATGCGCGGTCATCGCCTCCGGTCCTTCGGCCACCGCCGAGCAGATTTCCTGGGCGCACACGCAGAACCTGGCGATTCGCTCCGACGCGAATTTTGCCGGCGGCGACTACTACAACGGCCCCGCGCCGGCCGCGGGCCTCGCCCTAGCCCGCCGCATCGCCCACACCACCTACCGCAGCCCCGCCGAGCTGGAGCACCGCTTCGGCCGCGAGGAGAACCGCGGAGAAAGCGTTGAGGGCGGCTTGCTGGGTCAGCCTCGCGGACGCTACGCCATCGAGAGCTACCTGGATCACCACGGCAACAAGCTGGTGGAACGCTTCGACGCGAACAGCTACCTGGCCGTCAACGAGGCCCTCATCTCGCACGATGTGGCGCGCGGTCGCGGCTCGCTCTCGCAGGCGCTGGCCCGCACCGATTGCGAGTGGACGATTGCCGCGGTGAACACCGATCGCCTGTTCTTCCCGCACGAGTCGCATCGCCTGGCGGAGGCGCTACCCAACCCGGTCGAGGTGAACATCATCGAGTCGAACCACGGCCACGATGGCTTCCTCATCGAGGCAAAGCAGGTGGAACGCATCCTGGCTCGCGCCCTGGGCACGGCCGAGGATGAGCCTCTGGACGAGAAGACTCGCGAGCGCGAGGCTCTCGAATCCATTACGAATCTCTACCGCACCGTGGCCTAGCCGCCTGAGAACCGCTTTGCCGATGCGGGGCCTGCCCGAGAATTTCCGCGGTGGACGGGGAACTCCGGGTGCGCGCATAGCCGCGTCATAGGCCCTTCCACCAGGTGAGAACATCGGTAAAACACCGTTCATGACGGAGCGCGTGCCGCCGGTCCTTCTACGTGAGGGACCGGCGGCACGCGGTCGTTCCACCAAAAATAGTATTTGCACTAGTCAGGCAAATATATTCCGCTGGAAGGGGCGCGGTGCCCCGCCTCAAGATCCTCGGGAACATGCTTTTTGGGGCCCGAAAAGAGAAGACGGCTCAGTTTGCTTTAGACCCGCTCTAACCTCCTAGCATGTAATCCGTGGCAAGTATTCAAGAGGTAGCAGAGCAGTTGGGGGTGAGCACCCACGCACTGCGTTATTACGAAAAAGAGGGGTTAATCGCGGTGCCCCGAGACGCTCACGGAAATCGCGTATTTGACGAAGAGTCCATTTCTTCGGCTCGGTTTATTGCCACTTGCCGACAGGCTGGAATGAGTCTTGCTGACATTCGCACTATTCTGAGTAACCCGCACGACCACGCCCTCTCCATCGAGGTCATGGAACGTGCCCGAGTGAAGATTGAAAACGAAATTCTCGGATTGCAGCTGAATCTTGAGCACCTAGACCGCCGTATTCAGGAGCATCGCCGTCAACTGGGCGATGCGGCCTAGTACGAATACCGCTAGCAGCGACGGCCAACGCAGCGTGGAACGCCCGGTATTCCCCGAATGGGGGGATCCGGGCGTATTTTTATGCCCGGCTGCCTGCGCTTAGCTACCGGGCATCTTTTTCCCGAAGGCTTAACCCCAGGCCGCGTTCTCGGGGTCCACGCCGTGTGCTCGAGCGTTCTCGTAGATGACCTCTCGCAGCCACTCGGCCAGCCCGATCGCAAGCTTTTCGTAGTGGGCCTTGAAACGCGGATCGGCAACGTAGCCGCGGGCCAGAATAGCGTGCTTGGCGGGGGTGACCTCGAAGAAGAACAGGGAGGCGCGGTGCCGCTCGGCGAGCGCGTTCGCCTCTTCGTCGCCCGGCTTCACGCCGCGGGTGAACGCCTCGACGAGGGCTTGTTCCACCTCTTCGGCCTGCTGCTTGCCGTTCTGCCAGTCGGCACTGTTCATCGTTGCGGTACGGCGCTGGTATTCGGCCCAGTCGGCTGTGTTTCCGTAACGCTCCTGCGCCTGCTGCTGGTGGGCGAGGCTGAACCCCTCGCCCATAATTTCTGCTTTCTCAGCAGCGCTGAGCTGCTCATTTTTAGGTGCCATGGCATCCTCCAAAGGTTTGGTTCTTCTATCACTGTAGAGCCATACATGAGGTGAGGGTCAAGCTAGCGTCGGAACCTGCGGTGCAGGCACGTGGGGGAGTCCTCGCTAAGATGGGTGCATGAGCGAAAACAAATACGTCGTCGAATACACCCGCCCCGAGAACGAACGCGCGGGCACCCACCTGGTGCTCATGCTGCACGGCTACGGCTCCCAGGAGCATGATCTGCTGTCCCTGGCGGCGCACCTTCCGCAGGAGGGCTTCACCTACGCCTCCATGCGTGCACCGCAGCCGGTTGGCACTCAGTTCTCCGCGGACTCGACCGGCGCCTACATTGCTGCGGACGCTATTGGCTACCAGTGGTACCCGCTGAACCAGCAGCTCGAATCTGACCAGCGCGCCATCGAGCAGGCAAGCGACTACGTGCTGGAGTGGATGCGCGCGAACCGTGAACCGTACGCTTCGGTGACCCTGCTGGGCTTCTCGCAGGGCATGGGCATCGCAACGTCGATGGTGCGTCACGCTCCCGGCGAGTTCGCCGCCGTGGTGGGTCTGTCCGGCTACGCCGTGGACTCTGATTCGCCGTACTTCAAGGACGAGGAGCTCAAGGAAACCCAGCTGCCGGTGTTCTTCGGCCGCGACCAGGAAGACCCGGTGATTCCGCAGGAGATAGTGAACTACACCTACGACTGGATCCGCAAGTACACCGACGGCATTAAGGTGCTGTACGCCGGTATCGGCCACGGCGTTGGCCCCATGGAGATTCGCCACGTGGGCGAGTTCCTGGAGGTGAAGGTGCAGGGTAAGGAGCCGCGTATTCGTGCGCAGAAGGTTGCGGAGGCGACCGGCACCGTGGAAGGCTCCGACGCCTAAAACGGCTATATGGAAAGCCCTCGGGTCGTGATGACTCGGGGGCTTTGCGTTGAGCTTTTGTTTCCGTCTGGTTCCGCTTGGAAAAGCTGGGGTGGGGCACTTGGATTCCGCTTGGAAAGGCGGTTATCGTCATGGGTTCCGCACGGAAAGCGGTATTCGTCCTCGTTCCTACAGGGGCACCCGCCCTCGCTTCGCTTCGGGCACCCTGATGTCACTTCGGACGATACCGCCTTTCCGCGCTGGGCGTAGCAGGTTACCGAGCGGGCGCGGCCGCGTTTTCCGGGTAGTCGCTCTCGGCCCCGCTGCCGGAGCGTGCCGGTGCACCTTCCGGAAGCGACATCAGGGTACCCTCTCGGGTGCTCTCCGAAGCGAAGCAAGGAAGAGCGGAGCGCCCGAGAGGGTGGGTTCCCCTGTAGGAGCGTAGGAAGGTGCGCACCGGCCGCATCCTTAGGTAAGGGGAGAGGAACGAGGACGTACACTGTCCCCTTAAGCCTTCGCGTCAAGGGGAGGGTTAGTCTTCGTGCGAGACCTTCACGGTCACACCGTTAAAGGTGACGGTATCTCCGGGGTGCAGCTGCTTGCCGCGTGCTTCCTCAATGTCGCCGTTGACCTTTACCAGGCCGTGCTGAATGACCTCGCGTGCCTGCGCACCGTCCTCTACGAGGTTGGCGAGCTTGAGGAACTGGCCGAGGCGGATCATGTCGTCGCGAATAAAAATCTCTTCCATGCCCTCTAGTTTATCCCGCCGGGTGCATCCTGGCTTCCAGAGATTTTGGGGGAGCGGCGAGGGGCAAGAGCATACCTTGGGCGGGTTGGTGATGGTACCCTAGTGTCTTGCATCAAAAAGTGTGCATACCGCGCCGATGAGCGCGAACACCGGGCGCCCTGCTCTGGGTAGCGCCCCCCATCAACCCGAACTCACGCACGCCACAGCCGGTGGCGGGGCAGAAGGAGTAACTATGGCTGAAAAGTCCACCCTCGACAACGTTATTGCGCTCGCAAAGCGCCGCGGCTTCGTTTTCCAGGCCGGTGAAATCTACGGCGGTTCCCGCTCCGCATGGGACTACGGCCCCCTCGGCGTGGAGCTGAAGGAAAACATCCGCCAGCAGTGGTGGCAGCGTTTCGTCCGTTCCCGCGCGGATATGGTTGGCCTGGACTCCTCCGTCATCCTGCCCCGCGCGGTGTGGGAGGCCTCCGGCCACGTCGCGACCTTCACCGACCCGCTGGTCGAGTGCCTCTCCTGCCACAAGCGCCTGCGCCAGGACCACCTGCTCGAGAACTTCGAGGCGAAGAAGGGTCGCGCAGCCGAGGGCATGAGCGAGATTGCTTGCCCGAACTGCGGTACTCGTGGTGAGTGGACCGAGCCGCAGAACTTCTCCGGCCTGATGAAGACCTACCTGGGCCCGGTCGACAACGAGGAGGGTCTGCACTTTCTGCGCCCCGAGACCGCTCAGGGCATTTTCGTGAACTTCAACAATGTGGTCACCGCATCCCGTAAGCGCCCGCCGTTCGGCATCGGCCAGATCGGTAAGTCCTTCCGTAACGAGATCACCCCCGGTAACTTCATCTTCCGTACCCGTGAGTTCGAGCAGATGGAAATCGAGTACTTCGTGCACCCGGACGACGCTGACAAGTACTTCAACGAGTGGGTTGAGGATTGCTGGAATTGGTTCGTTGACCTGGGCATCAACCCTGACAACATGCGCCGCTTCGACGTTCCCAAGGAGGAGCGCGCACACTACTCGGCCGGCACCATCGACGTCGAGTACCGCTTCGGCTTCCAGGGTTCGGAGTGGGGCGAGCTCATGGGTGTTGCGAACCGTACCGACTACGACCTGGGCGTTCACAACGAGCACTCCAACGCCAAGCTTGAGTACTTCGACCAGGCCACCGGCGAACGCTACGTGCCCTACGTGATTGAGCCGTCCTTCGGTCTGACCCGATCCATGATGGCGTTCCTCGTCGACGCATACGTTGAGGACGAAGCCCCCAACACCAAGGGCGGCGTGGACAAGCGCGTCGTGCTGAAGCTCGACCCGCGCCTGGCACCGGTCAAGGTCGCAGTGCTGCCGCTGTCCAAGAAGGCGGAGCTGTCCGAGCCCGCAACCAAGCTGGCCGAGGAACTGCGCGGCCTGTGGAACGTGGACTACGACGAGGCGGGCGCTATTGGCCGCCGCTACCGCCGCCAGGACGAGATTGGTACCCCCTTCTGCATCACCGTGGACTTCGACACCCTCGAGGATCAGGCCGTGACCATCCGTGAGCGCGACACCATGAGCCAGGAGCGTGTGGCCCTGGACCAGGTGAAGTCCTACCTGGCAGCACGCCTGGCCGGCTAGTACCGGCCCGCGGCGAGAGTATTCCCGCGAACCGCTGACCATTACACTGCGGCGGGTAGCCTCTGAGAGCGAAAGAGGCTACCCGCCGCAGTGCATTTAGGCTACCCTGGTTAGACGCGATAGTGCGGGTCGTCACGCCGGACGGGGCGGGCCGCGGCTTGGATCCCGTCGGCGGCTCAGGCACGTACGGGTATAGGTGAAGGAGAGCATACAGACATGGCAGAACGCCTCAGCGAAGAACTTGAGATTCGCCCCTGGCAGGAAGGCGACGACCTCGCCCTGCTGGAAATCTGGCAGGCGCCCCGCAACGAGTACGAGGAGCAGCAGCGCGCGCTCTTCGGCCCCGACACGGACGGCCCGTTCAGCCGCACCCTGGTGGTGACCGCATCCGGCGTGCCGATTGCCGCCGGTTCGGTGGTGGCCTCGACCCTGCATCCGACTCGCCTGTGGTCCTACATTGAGGTGGCGGCAGACCACCGCCGCCAGGGCATCGGCACCGCCCTGATGGACGCCCTGCGAGAGGTGGCCGCGGCGAACGGCCAGACCACCGCCCTGCGCGTGAAGCTGGCGCCCTTTAGCGACGGCGAGGAGTTCGCGCAGGCGACCGGCATGAAGCTGATTCAGCGTTCCCGCATGGTGCGCGTGGAACCGGGAGCGATTCCCCCGGTGTCTCTGCGCGAGGACGCCGACGGCAACGAAACCCAGGCCATTGAGGACCTGGCGACCGGCTCGGTGGAGCTAACCGCCGCCCTCTGGGAGTTCTACCGCCGTTCGCATCAGTGGGATGTTCCCGCTGAGGTGGGTATGGGCACGGTGAACCGCTACTTCCTCTCGGATGAGGTGCGTGCTTTTGGTGCCGTGGTGCTTCGCGATCATATTCGTGAGGCGGCCGCCGAGGGTAAGAAGGGCCCGATCGTGGCCTTCGCCGTGAGCTACCATCCCTTCGAGACCGATCCGGAGGCGGCGCTGGTGGATGAGAACACCGCAACCGAGCTGCTGCTGGGCTACGACTTCGATAATGAGGGTGCCGTGGAGGCGATTATGCAGATACTGTCCCTGCTGAGTGCTAAGTACCCGGTGACGGTGGAGGTCGACGACTCCATGGAGGCGCTGGTTCAGGTGACCGACGTGCTGCTGCGCGCCGGTACCGCCTCGGTGGAGGGCGACCCGACCTATATTTACGTGACCGAGTAGGTTCTCGGGTAGGTTCCCGAGTATATTCTCGGTACCGAGTCTGCCGGCTGGTTCTTGCCGAGAGGGGCGGGGGAGTGGAATACTCTCCCGCCCCTTTCGCGTGCCTGCGCCTCACCACCATTGTTAAGTCTGGGCCGTGCCGCCGTACTGTGTTGCTGTACTGTGCCGCTGTACCCCGATAGCCCTGTACCCCGTCAGCTGAGTCCGGTTCCCGATTTGCCCCCGTATGCCACAATATAGGGGTGAATTCTGAAGCACCCCGTCTGACTCTTCCGCCCCTGAAGCTGGGCAAACTGACCGTTGACACCCCCGTAGTCCTCGCCCCCATGGCCGGCGTGACCAATAAGGCTTTCCGCCGCCTCTGCAGCGAATATGGTGGCGGCCTGTACGTGACCGAAATGGTGACCGCGCGCGCCCTCGTGGAACGTAAGCCCGAGTCCCTGCGCATTATTGAGCACGATCCGGACGAGAAGATTCGTTCCATCCAGATTTACGGCGTTGACGCGGTCAATGTCGGCAAGGCCGTGCGCATGGTTGTAGAAGAGGACCGTGCCGACCACATTGACCTGAACTTCGGCTGCCCGGCGCCCAAGGTGACCCGCCGAGGCGGCGGCGCAGCCCTGCCCTGGAAGACCGACCTGTTCACCGCGATTGTGCAGACGGCGGTCAAAGAGGCGTCCCGCAACGATATTCCGCTGACCATTAAGATGCGCAAGGGCATCGACGATGACCACATTACGTTCCTCGAATCCGCCAAGATCGCCCGTGATGCCGGTGTTGCGGCGATTGCTCTGCACGGTCGTACTGCGGCGCAGCATTATTCGGGTAAGGCTGACTGGGATTCGATTGCGCAGCTGCGTGAGCTGATTCCGGACGTGCCGATTCTGGGTAATGGCGATATTTTCTCTGCCGAGGATGCGGTGCGCATGGTTGAGCAGACCGGCGTGGATGGTGTGGTGATTGGTCGCGGCTGCCAGGGTCGCCCGTGGCTGTTTGGTGACCTGCAGAATGCGTTTGAGGGTTCGTCGGAGCGTATCCGCCCCACCCTCTCGGAAGTGGCCGACATGATTTACCGCCACGCCGAGCTGCTGGTCGAGACCTTCAGCGACGAGACCCGCGGCCTGCGCGAGATTCGCAAGCACGTGGCCTGGTACTTCAAGGGCTACCCGGTCGGCGGCGAGCTACGCGCCAAGATGGCGCAGGTGCCCGACCTAGCGACCTTCCGCGAGCTGCTGGCCCAGCTCGACCACACCATCGGCTACCCCGGCGCCGCCGTGGAGGGCTCTCGAGGTCGCGCCGGCAGCCCCAAGCAGCCGCACCTGCCCGACGGCTGGCTTGACTCGCGCATCCTGGGCGACGCCGAACGCCTGGGCCTAGTGGAGGCTGAGCTCGACATCTCGGGCGGCTAAACCCCGTCCGAACCATCGCGGCTGAACCCTCAGCCAACCCGCCCCGGGGTCGTCCCCGGGGCTCACGCATCACCACCGTAGAATTGAGTTCATGGCTGGATTAATCCGCAAAGAAGACATCGACGAAGTACGTGCCCGCACCGATATTCGCGAAATCATTGAAGGCTACGTGAGCCTCAAAAGCGCAGGTATAGGCACGTACAAGGGCCTGTGCCCGTTCCACGACGAGCGCACGCCCTCCTTCAACGTGCGCCCGCAGGTGGGTTCGTACCACTGCTTCGGCTGCGGTGAATCCGGTGACGTGTACTCCTTCGTCATGGCCATGGAACACACCGGCTTCGTGGAGACCGTGGAACGTCTGGCCGCCCGCATTGGCTACACCCTGCACTACGAGGGCGGTAACCCCGGCGAACGCTACGAGGCGGGCATGCGTCGCCGCCTGCTCGACGCGCACAAGATTGCCGCCGAGTTCTTCGAACGCAACCTCTACTCGCCGGACGCGCAGGAGGCGCAACGCTTCCTGGGTGCCCGCGGCTTCGACCCCGCCGCAACCCGCCACTTCGGCGTGGGCTACGCCCCGCGCGGCTGGGACCACCTGCTCAAGCACCTGCGTTCCCAGGGCTTCACCGACGAGGAACTGAAGGCGACCGGCATGTTCTCCGAGGGCAACCGCGGCCTGTACGACCGCTTCCGCGGCCGCATCATCTGGCCGATTCGCACCATCGCCGGGGAGACCATCGGCTTCGGCGCCCGCCGCCTCTTCGACGACGACCAGGGCCCCAAATACCTAAACACCCCCGAGACTCAGCTGTACAAGAAGTCCCAGGTGCTCTACGGCATCGACCTGGCAAAACGCGAGATGACCAAGAAGAAGCAGGTCGTCATCGTGGAGGGTTACACGGACGTCATGGCGGCACACCTGGCGGGCGTCACCACCGCCGTGGCCACCTGCGGTACCGCGTTCGGTCCCGGGCACATCAAGATGGTGCGCCGCATGATTACCGACGACGGCTCCGGCGGAGAGGTCATCTTCACCTTTGACGGCGACGCCGCCGGCCAGAAGGCCGCCATGGCCGCGTTCCAGGAGGACCAGCGCTTCGTCGCGCAGACCTTCGTGGCGGTGGCCGAGGACGGCATGGACCCCTGCGACCTGCGCCTGCATAAGGGGGACGCCGCCGTGCGCTCGCTGATTGCTTCGCGTCGCCCGCTCTTCGAGTTCGCCATTGACACGACCCTCGCCAAGTACGATTTGGCAACCCTGGAGGGCCGTGTGCTGGCGATGCGCGCCATCGCCCCGATTATTGCCGGTATCAAGGACCGCGACCTGCGCCCCGCCTATATGCGCAAGGTGTCGGGTCAGCTCGGCCTGGAGCTGGACGAGGTTCAGCGCGCCGTGGCGTACGCGCAGAACCACCCCAAAACCCAGCGCAGCTACCGGGAAGAGACCCCCGCGGCGCCTCGCTACGAGCGTCTGCCCGAGCGCGGCCCCGCCGGACCGTACCCCGCGGATGCGCCCTACGACCCCGGCTACGACGCGCCCCCGCCCGAGGAGTACCCGGCTCAGAGCGCCTACGCGGGTTACAACGCCGCCGCGCATCCGCCCGCTCCCGCCGCGAACTACGGCACCCCCTACGCGCAGGCTCAGGGCGGGCAGGCTCAGGGCGGGCAGAACGGCGCGGAACCGGGTGCCGCTCAGGGCGCCCCCGCCGCGGAGGAGTTCCTCACCCCCGACCCTAACGATCCGGTCGCGCGCCTCGAAAAGGCCGCCCTAGAGATTGCCCTGCAGCACCCCGAGCTCATCAGCGTGGAGCAGTGGCGTAACCTAGCCACCGTGCAGTTCCGCTACCGCACCCACCGCGAGGTGGCCGCCGGCATTATTCACGCCGCAACCGTCATGGCGCCCACGCCCGGTATTGAATGGATCAACTGTGTTCGCTCCGGCGCGGTGGAGGGGGTTCACCCCGCCATCGCGGAGCTGGCCGTCTCACCGCTACCGGTCAGCAGCGCTGAGCGTCTGCCCGGCTTCGTGACCGGCGCGCTCAACGCCCTGTTCGAGCAGCAGATTGCCCGCCAGAAGTCCGACCTGATGATGCGCCTGGAGCAGCTGAGCGCCAACCCGGACGATGAGGAGTACGAGGCCGTGCAGCGGCAACTCCTCGAGCTCGAGATGCGCCGCCGTCAGCTCACAGCCCAACGCGCCTAAAAACACAGTCCAGTGCGCCTATGACCGCGTGTCATCTTTGCTTCCCCCCCCCCGATGCGGCGCGAGGGGGGAGGAGGAGAGAGACGGGGGATGGACGTAGCTCGGAGGCCCGCAGGGTGCCCTGCGGGCGATTCCGCACCGCCACCACGAAATGTGATGCACTTCATCATATTTCGGCTTGCGGAGCCCCGAGACCCCCGGTATAGTTATTACTCGTTGCAAGGGAAACCGCGTAACGAAAACAAAATATTCCCCCGTAGCTCAATTGGCAGAGCATTCGACTGTTAATCGAAGGGTTACTGGTTCGAGTCCAGTCGGGGGAGCGTATAAAGCAAGAACCCCAGAGACTTCGTCTCTGGGGTTCTTGCTTTATCTGTTCCTCAGACTCGAACCAGTAACCACTCCGCCATACGCAGGCGCTGGGGCGCTCCCTTCAGGCCCTCGGGCTTACGCCCTCGGCGGGATAACGGTTTTTACTTCCTCGCGCGCTCGGAAAAACCGTCACCCCGCTGTATCGAGTCCAGTCGAAGAAAGGGAACGGCGAACCATTTTTCGCCCGCCGCTGTCGCCGAACTCAGACAGGTTCCCACCGCCGGTGGGTACCAGCCTCCGGCCCTCTTATCGCAGGTTGCGGGCAGTCTGTTTCTCAGCTCGCGGCTGAACCTCACCCCTCAAAAAGTCGAAAATACCCCAAGAGATGGCCGTAACCTCCGTTCAAACGGTCACGAACACTTGGGGCGAGGGGCTAAAATATAGGAGGTGGAGTGCGAATCAGAAGCCTCCAAACACGAGTCACGGAGAGGTGGTCATGACCACTACTACTAATCCCAAGGCACCCAAGGGGTTCTTTGCTGGCATCAGCGGGATTAAGTCCGGCGTCGCGAACATCATCGACGCTGGCAAAACCTTCAAGTCCCTCGGCCCCAGCCAGGTCAAGGACGAGATCCAGATTGCAAAGCACGAGCTGAAGACCAAGGGCATTGCCGTTGGTAAGGGCGCAGCTTTCTTCGGCGTTGCCGCCGTCTTCGGTCTCTTCCTCATCATCGCCCTGGTTGCCGCCGCAATTCTCGGTCTCGGCACCGTCATGCCGTACTGGGCATCGGCACTGATTTTTGCCCTCATCTTCCTGATCGTCGTGGCCATCTGCGCGCTGGTCGGCCTCAAGAAGGTCAAGGCGCAGCTACCCTTCAAGCCCGAATCCGCAATCTTCGGTCTGCTCTTCGACCTCGGCGTGCTCAAGGAAGGCACCGCCATGTCCGCTGAGCGCCTGAAGAAGGAACAGGCAGAGCGTGCCGCTCAGAAGGCTAAGGAAGCCGAAGAGGCTGCAGAACGCGCCCGCAAGGAAGCCGAAGAACGCAAGGCACGCGGCGAGGAAGAGCCCAAGCCGCCGACCTTCGAAGAGCTCAAGCAGCGCACCGCAGAGCGTCGCCAGCACCTGGCCGCCCTGCGCGACGACCTGCAGTCCTACACCGGCGACGTTCAGGCCAACACCCAGCAGGCTCTGGACGCTCTCAAGGCAGTGCCCTCCGAGGTTGCCGCAGGTGCAGCAGCAACCGGCCGCGGCCTGGCAGAGAACGTGCGCAAGCCCGAGGTTCTGCAGGCTCGCTGGAAGTCCTTCGCAGCACTGGGCGCATCCATCGCGACCGTCCTGCACTTCCTCAACCGCCTGGTCCGCCGCTAAGCGAATTACCGCCCACGCGCGACCACCGGTCGAGTAACACAACGCCCCGACAGGCCCCGCCCGTCGGGGCGTTGTCGTGCCCAGAGAAACCCGCAACCTGCCTCCGCGGGGGCGGTAGTTACCTTTTTGGGGTAATTCCCAGGGGCCAACCCGCCCCGCAGGTCGGATAACGCGGCGAGTCCCCGGTAGAATGGACAAATGTCGTGCACCACAGGATGCCCCCTCCGCGCGCGGCGACCACAGGCAGATACGGCACACAGGAACGGTTCCGGCGATAGCCGCCACCCACCCCAGTCACCGACACACTACACCCGATGAGGAGCCCCGTCATGGACCAGGCAAAGACGATTCTGATTGGCGCAGAGACCTACCCGCCGGATATTAACGGTGCGGCACAATTCGGGCACCGCCTCGCAAACGCCATGCTCAAGCGAGGCCACTCCGTGCACGTGGTAGCCGCCAGTCCCATCCCCGGCCCCAGCTACCGCACCGAGGTCGAGGGCGGCATCGTTGAGCACCGTCTGCGCTCGCACCTGCCCCCGACCCACGAGACCAACCGCATCTGCGTGCCCTGGGAAATCTGGTCCGAGGTCGGCAAGATTCTTGACGAGGTGCGCCCGGACGTCGTGCACGTGCAGTGCCACTACATTATTGGTCGCGCCCTCATCTTCCAGGCGAAGCGCCGCGGTATTCGCGTCATCGCCACCAACCACTTCATGCCCGCCAACCTGGACCCGTTCCTGCCCTTCCCCGCACCAGTCAAGCGTCTGATTGACCGCTGCACCTGGAAGGACATGCGCTTCTGCTTCGCTCGTACCGCCGTGGTCACGACTCCCACCCAGATTGGTGCCGATGCAATGCGCGACCTGGGCCACTTTACCCACCCCGTCATGCCCGTCTCGAACGGTATCGAAATTAGCGACTACGAGCTGGCCGCGGGCACGGATATCGGCAAGGTCCCCGGCGAGCTGCGCATCGCCTTCGTGGGCCGCCTGGCCGAGGAGAAGAACGTGGACGTTCTCATCGAGGCCTTCTCGAAGCTGCCCGACTCGTACGACCACGTGGTGCTGGATATCTCCGGCGACGGCGAGCTACGCGAGGCCCTCGAACAGAAGGCGCACGACTGCGGAGTGGCCGACCGCGTGATTTTCCGCGGTTTCGTGCCCGACGATCAGCTGCCCGAGGTCTACCAGATGGCCGACATCTTCTGCCAGCCCGGCACCGCAGAGCTGCAGTCCCTGGTCTCGCTGGAAGCAATGAGCGCCTCCACCCCGGTGGTTCTCGCTAACGCCCTGGCCCTGCCCCACCTGGTCGAGCAGGGCGTCAACGGCTACCTCTTCGAGCCGAATAACGCGAAGGACCTGGCGGAGAAGCTGGAGGCAATCATCTCCCTGCCCGCTGAGGAGCGCGAGCAGATGGGCCGCGAATCCCGCCGCATCGTGGGCTTCCACAGCGCGGAGAACACCTGGCGTACCTTCGAGGAGCTCTACGTGAGCGACGCGCCCTACGAGCGTTACCTGGCTTCCCGTCGCTAACGGTCCCGAACGGTTCGGAGCTCCCGGAGCGGCCCGTTCCCAGCCAGCTTCGTCGTGGTCGGCGAGCGGGGGAGCGGAGCGCCGAGGACCGGATTGCAATGTTTTTCACTCTGGGGGTGCCTTCGGGTACCCTAGATGATGGTGCGCTCGCGAGATAATAGGCGATGCCAGCACCGGATGGGGAGTTAGCTCAGCCGGTTAGAGCAGGGGACTCATAATCCCTTGGTCGCGGGTTCGAGCCCCGCACTCCCTACGGCCCCGTCCGTCGACTTCACCCACTTGTCGACGGGCGGGGCTTTCTGCGTCTGAGATATAGGATGCTCGTATCGGCAGGCGTTGAGGTGACCTCCTTAGTCACGCCCTAGGTTTAGATAAATGACCGCGCGGAGAGCGCACCTGCGGTTGATAAGGTACTGTGGAAGAGTCTCATGTAAAGAGAGACCGTGATTGCACCTTGGGTACGGAAGATACCGGTAGGTTTGCATCATTGACAGACACACCATACGAGAGGATCTCAATGTCAGAGAACACTCCCCACAACCCGCAGCAGGGCGATTCTGCCGCAGCGGGCTACGGCTACGATGCTGGAGCCCGACCCGTGCAGGATGCTTCGCTGGCGGGCCAGACCGCGCAGGCAGCTCAGCCGGCGCAGCCCACCCAGCCGGCTCAGCAGGGTGCCCCCGCCCAGGGCGCGCAGCCTCAGCAGCCCGCCGGCCAGCCGATTCCGCCGGTCCAGGGCCAGGCCTACCCGGAGGCTCAGCCCGGTCAGCCCGCGCAGGCGGTCTACGCACCCGCCGTGCCGAACCCCTTCGTGACGGCTCTGCGTGCAAGCTGGGATGCGTTCCTGGAGGTCTTCGCCGGCAAGCCCGGCCCCGCACAGTCCCGTCTGGCCGCCTCCGGCCTGTGGGGTTGGGCTATCCCCAGCCTTCTGCAGACCATTATCTCGGCGTTCTTCCTCACCCAGCTGTCGCTGGGCTTCGTGAAGTTCGCATTGCGTGATGCCTACAGCCTGGTGGCTTACAAGATTACCTTCGGTCAGGTCTTCCTTGCCTTCCTGGTGTTCCTCGTGGTTTCTGCCGTGGTGCTGATTCTGCGCGGCGTGCAGATTCTGCTGACCGCACGCATCGGTAAGGTTCCGGCGAACTTCTCGTCCTCGATGCAGGTAGTGGCGGTTTCGAGCCTGCCCCTAATCCCCACGTACATTCTTCTGAGCCTGGTGGCTCTCTTCATGCGCGGTGTCAGCAGCAACGAGGGCTTCGGGTTCATCTTTGTGCTGCTGGGCCTGGTGATGTCCTTCGCAGTGTTCTCGGGCGAGGCACTCATCTACCTGGGTCTGAACCGTCTGGGCCGCTTCGCTAAGTCTCCGGTCATCATGCACGCGCTGCTGAGCACCGCGTGGGTGCTCGCCGTGATGGTTGTGTACTTCATTACCTTCCGCATGCTCAACTAAGGAAACCCGTATGCAGACTCTGACTTATTCCGTTCAGCGCGGCTCCCGCCAGCGCTGGATGCTCCTGGCCGTTCTGCTGACCATTGCGGCTCTGATTCTGAGCGCCTGCGGTGCGAAGATTGAGACCCAGCTTGGCCTCGAAAGCGCCGATAAGGGTGTTCGCACCATGCAGGTTTCCTTCGACCTCAAGGACAACCAGGACAAGATCAAGGGCGGCACCCAGGCTCTGGACGCCTCCCTCCGCAAGCACCTGCCTAGCGGCCTTGAGTACGGCGGTATCCAGTCCGAGGGCGACAAGGCCCGCGCGACCTTCACCCTGCCCTTCTCGTCGATTGACGAGTACCGCTCCAAGGTGGCCAGCATCCTGAAGGCTTCCGGCACCGATACCGAACCGCAGATTAGCATCATCAACTCCAGCCAGGGCCTGGTGCAGGGCATCCAGGTGAAGGAGAACTTCACCTCGAAGGAGCTGCTGGGCTGGGTTCCGGAGGCCCTCGTGGTCGACGGTGTGATTGAGTCCTCGCGTAAGAGCAACGTGTTCAGCAGCGACGGCGACACCACCGTGAAGTTCGGCGATAAGGAAGTGAAGAACTCCGGCGGTTCCACTATTTCCGCTAAGGACGTGCAGGACCGCGGCTTCAAGGGCGTTCTGATTCAGGCGTCCGAGAAGGATGGCGGCTACGATGTCGTGATTTCCTTCATCGCTAAGGAAATCATGAGCTCCGAGACTTCCTCTGCGGTCGACGCATTCCTGAACCAGGTCAAGCCCGACGGTGCTGAGCTGAAGAAGGGCCTGGACGCTTCCGAGGCAAAGAGCTACGCTCCCTCCGCTTCGACGAACGCCGCCAAGGAAGAGATTGGTCGCACCATGACCTTCCACGCCTCCTCCTCGCAGGACCTGAGCGATAAGATCAAGAAGGTGCTCGGCGCAAGCACCACCGACCTGACCTTCACTCGCGACGTGACCGAGGAATCCCACGTCTTCAAGGTTGAGAAGACCGTCTCCGGCACCCTGGATTGCTCCCTGCTGTGCTCCCCGGAGGGCTACGGCGTTGCCCTCTCGCTGAAGAACAGCGATGGTGACAGCTACAGCAGTGCATCTTCCAGCTCTTCGAGCTCCTCAAGCTCTTCGTCCAGCACCTCGAACAAGATTATGCCCACCTTCACCCTCGTCTCTTCGAAGACCGTGACGATGAAGAACGTGAAGATGGCGACCTCCCTGGGTCTGGACGGCTCGATGGAGGCACGCATCCTCTACTCCTTCCCCACGAGCGACATCGCCGGTGCTGAGCAGAAGCTCAAGGACTCCCTGGCCGGTGGCGGCGATGACGAGACCGAGGTTCGTCAGGACGGCGACTCCACCATCGTGAGCGTGAAGATTCGTGGCAAGGACCAGGACGAGTTCAACCAGCGTCTGGGCTCCTACCTGAACGGCTCGAAGATCACCGTGACTCGCGAGGGCGGTTACCACCCCTTCGGCTCCGACTACACGGTGCGCCCCGAGGTCAACCCGGCTTCGAAGATGGGTAGTAGCTACTACCAGGTGCCCTTCGAGTTCACCTTCAAGGCCCCGGCCTTCTCCTCGCTGGATCAGCAGAAGGTGCGCACCGCGAACCCCCGATACGTGGAGGCGGGTGTTGAGTTCGCCGTCAACGGCGGCGAGCTGAGCATGAAGAGCGATCGCGGCGTGTTCGCGACTCGCGACCTGCAGATTCCGGCTTCCGGCCTGAGCCTGACCGACCTGATCGTGAACGGCATTATCCTGGCTCTGGTTCTGGCTGGCCTGATTCTGCTGTTCCTCTTCCGCAAGAAGATTGCGGCCGCCCGCGCGAAGGGCCGTGAGCGTCGTGAGGCAACCGCCGCCGCTTACGCTGCGACCGCTCCCGCCGCGGCCGGTGCTGCTGGCGCAGCCTATGGCGCCGCTCAGGGTTACGCCGCTCCTGCTCAGGGTGCTCCGGCTCAGGATGCATACCAGCAGCAGGCGGCCTACCCGGCACAGGGCGGTTACCAGCCGCAGCAGGGTGCCGCTTACGCTGCCGGGGACGACTCGCCCACGCAGGTCTTCAGCCCCCAGACCGTAGCCCAGCCCGGTGTAGCACAGCCCGGTGCAGCCCAGCCCGCGCAGGGCGAGGCCGACCCGACGGTTGCCATGCCCGCTCAGGCTCCCGCTCAGGATGCTCCGCAGCAGCCTGCTCAGCCGCAGTACGGTCAGCAGCAGCCTGCTCAGCCGGCCCAGCCGACCCAGTTCGGCGATGCTGACGGCGACGTGCTCCAGTAGGTAGCGACCAACCTCAGGGCGTAGCTTCCCACCGGGAACGTAGCCCAACTTGGGGTTTGTGGCCCGTTGTCTCCCAAAGGGAGACGACGGGCCATCGCTGTATCCAGCAGCCTGCGGGAGTCATCCACTCCCGGGGGGAGAGAGAGGAGAGATAGAGAGAACATCACCGCGGCCGGGGCTAGTACCCGCCCGGTACCGGAAGCAAAATACTGGGATCTTGCGAACCCAGCAGGCTCATGGGGTTCACGTATTCGGCCTCGCGCCCGCTACCGTCCCCGCGGGCGCCTCCCTGACGCACGCCCCAGTACAGGCACGGGACGGAGCATCGCCGGTAGGGGCGCTCGCCGTTCTCGCCAGCGCTCTCCGGGGCAGCAACGGTGCCGACGGCATCTCCGGCCGTTACCTCGGTGCCGACCGGGAGCGCCTCGTCCATGGGCTCGAAGGTGCTGCGCCGACCGTCCGGATGGGCGATGACCAGCACTTTTCGGTTGACGACCGTACCGCTGAACACCACTCTTCCCGGCGCCGGCGCGTAGACGTGCCGGTCGCGGTCGGGCACGGCCAGATCCACCCCGCGGTGCCCGGCGCTCCAGCGCTGGGCGGGTTTCTCGAAGGGGTGGATGACCCGCGGAGCGGAGTCCGCGGTGGGGGAGCGGTAGCGCGTGCGGCCGGCGACGAGCTCAACGGCGTGCGGACCTGCACTGCCCGCAGCGTGGGGGCCCGGCGCCTCCGTTACCGAGGCGGCAACGGCCTCGGCTACCTCAGCACCCGTTTCGTTCATATAGCTCTGGCTGCCCGCACCCAGCAGGCAGCAGGCCAGGAGGGCAAGGCATCGTAGCGCTCGCTCTAGGGTCTTCGATGCGGTCTTCATAGATTGAGCTCATCATGTATCCGATGGAGCCGCCACACCGCGTCGAGAAATGTGGATAAACCCGCCGGTTTCGGTAGAAAATCCTGGATCCACAGTGCCGCTCAACACAGCGGAACGGCCGGGAAAGGTGTTAAGCCTCTTCTTGCGGATTAATCGCAAAAAATACGGTACAATTTCGTATTGCAGTGCGCCTGCGCGGATATTCTCTCCCTCGAGGGGAGCCCGTGGGGCATCACTGACGACGCGCGGCGTGAGCGGCACCCCTAGAAAAGGGGGCCGATAAGGGACCTTCGGTCCACCCATCCGGGTGGTTAGGGCCTGAGCTGAACGGGCAACCGTGAACGCTAATCGCCGCCAGGAGAAACTGATAACTACTATGCGCGCGTTGGGCTGGCCCGAATGGGAGGTCCGCGCGGCACCACAAAGGAGACGACATGCCCGTCGTAACTATGCGTGAAATGCTGGATTCCGGCGTTCACTTCGGTCACCAGACCCGCCGTTGGAACCCCAAGATGAAGCGCTTCATCCTGACCGAGCGCAACGGCATCTACATCATCGACCTGCAGCAGTCCCTCGCCTTCATCGACAAGGCATACGAGGCTGTTAAGTCGACCGTCGCACACGGTGGCAACATCCTGTTCGTCGGCACCAAGAAGCAGGCTCAGGAAGTTATCGCTGAGCAGGCAACCCGCGTGAACATGCCCTACGTGAACCACCGCTGGCTCGGTGGTATGCTGACCAACTTCAGCACCATCTCCAAGAGCATCGAGCGCATGAAGGAACTCGAGCAGATTGACTTCGACGATGTGGCAGGCTCTCGCTACACCAAGAAGGAACTGCTCCTGATGCGTCGCGAGTTCGAGAAGCTCGAGAAGACCCTCGGCGGTATCCGCAACCTGACCAAGGTTCCCTCCCTCCTGTGGGTTGTTGACACCAAGAAGGAGCACCTGGCAGTTAACGAGGCTCAGAAGCTGGGCATCCCCGTTGTTGCTATCCTCGACACCAACTGCGACCCCGACGAAGTTGCTTTCCCGATCCCCGGTAACGACGACGCTATCCGCTCCGTCAACCTGCTGACCCGCGTGATTGCTGACGCTGTTGCAGCCGGCCTGATCGAGCGCAACGCTAAGAAGAACGGCAAGACCGAAGCAGCTGAGGAGCCCATGGCAGCTTGGGAGCGCGAGCTCCTGGAGCAGCACGAGGCTGCAAAGGCTGAAGAGGCCGCTAAGTAAGCTTTCTTAGCCCACTAAGCTTTATGCTTTGTGGCCCCCGCCCGCGGGGGCCACGTTCGGACGGCGCCCGCCCTAACCTGGGCGCGGCGCCGTCCGCCATAGTACCACCGGGAAATTTCCCGATTATTACAGCAACACAAGGAGTTCACAATGGCGAACTACACCGCAGCAGACATCAAGGCACTGCGCGAGAAGACCGGCGCAGGTATGCTCGACGTCAAGAAGGCTCTGGACGAGGCAAACGGCGACCAGCAGAAGGCTGCCGAGATCATCCGCGTTAAGGGTCTGAAGGGCATCACCAAGCGCGAGGGCCGCGCAACCGCTGAGGGCCTGGTGGCTGCACGCGTCGAGAACGGCGTTGGCTACATGGTTGAGGTCAACTCCGAGACCGACTTCGTGGCAAAGTCCGACCCCTTCATCGCTTTCGGCCAGAACGTGCTCGAGGCCGCTATTGCCGCAGACGCTTCCACCCTGGAAGAGCTGAAGGCTGCAACCTACGAGGGCAAGACCGTTGAGGAGCTGACCACCGACGCTGGCGCACTGCTGGGCGAGAAGATCGTTGTCCGCCGCATTGCACGCGTTGAGGGCGAGAACGTTGCAGTGTACCTGCACAAGACCTCCAAGGACCTGCCCGCACAGGTTGGCGTTCTGCTGGCTGTCTCCGGTGAGAACACCGACGAGATCGCACACGACGTTGCAGTCCACATTGCTGCAATGAGCCCCAAGTACCTGGACTCCGAGTCCATCCCCGCCGATCAGGTTGAGACCGAGAAGCGCGTTGCTCGCGAGACCGCAATCGCCGAGGGCAAGCCCGAGAAGATTCTGGACAAGATCGTTGAGGGTCGCCTGAAGGGCTTCTTCAAGGAGAACACCCTGCTGGATCAGGACTTCGCAAAGGACTCCAAGAAGTCTGTTGCACAGGTCCTGTCCGAGGCTGGCGCAACCGCAACCGCATTCGCACGTTTCCGCGTGGGTGCATAAGGAACGACGTCACGTTCTGCGTCTAAACCGATTCGCTTCGATAAGGGGCGAAAACTGAGGTTTGGATTATAGCGTTGAGCCGGGTAGTCACCAGTGGTGGCTACCCGGCTTTGCTGTATCCTTGATAGGGACCGGGCGGCCTAAACCCGCCCTCATAACTCTTCGAATAAAAGCCACTGGAGGAACCATGACTGAAGCGAATCCCCGCCCGATGCACCGTGATGATACCGGCCGCCGCCGCGTGCTGCTCAAGCTCTCCGGTGAGGTTTTTGGCGGCGGTGAAGTTGGCATCTCTACCGAGGTGGTTCGCAGCATCGCCAAGCAGATTGCCGCAACCGTCGGCGAGGTTGAGACCTCCATCGTGATCGGTGGCGGCAACTTCTTCCGTGGCGCAGAGCTCTCGCAGGCCGGCATGGACCGCTCCCGCGCGGACTACATGGGCATGCTCGGCACCGTCATGAACTCCCTGGCCCTGCAAGACTTCCTGGAGCAGGAGGGTATCGATACCCGCGTTCAGTCCGCCATCACCATGCCGCAGGTTGCAGAGACCTACATTCCCCGCCGCGCCATCCGCCACATGCAGAAGGACCGCGTCGTGATTTTCGGTGCCGGTGCGGGTCTGCCCTACTTCTCCACCGACACCGTGGCCGCCCAGCGCGCCCTGGAAATCCACGCCGACGAGGTGCTGGTCGCCAAGAACGGTGTGGACGGCATCTACACCGCTGACCCCAACAAGGACCCCAACGCTGAGCGCCTGTACAACCTCACCTACGACGAGGCAATGCAGCGCAACATCCGCGTGCTGGACCAGACCGCGTTCTCCCTGTGCCGCGACAACAACGTGACGATGCGCGTGTTCGGCATGCAGGGCGAGGGTAACGTGACCCGCGCAATCCTGGGCGAGAAGATGGGTACCCTCGTCACCCGCTAGGGGCGCATCCGGCCCGCCAAACCGCGCTTTCGGGCGCGCTAACGTCACGGTACCGAGCGGGTAGAGCCTAACTCGCCCTGCCCGCCGGTACCGTCTAAACTGATAGAAACCACGGCGTTCACCATCTTTCGTACGTGTTCATGCCTCCTCCGCATATTTGGGGTCTGACGCCCCGGAGTGCGTGCGGCAGAGAAACGGGAGGGTGAGGAACGCGCCCCACCGACAATTCTGCACCCCAGAATTACGACTAAGGAGATCCTTCCGTGATCGAAGAAATCCTTGCCGAAGCCGGCGAGAAGATGGAAAAGACCATCGAAGCAACCAAGACCGAGTTCGCAAAGGTCCGCACCGGCCGCGTGAACCCCGCCATCTTCAGCGGCCTGACCGCCGAGTACTACGGCGCTCCCACCCCTCTGCAGCAGCTGGTGTCCTTCAACGTTGAGGACGCACGCACCGTCAAGATCGTTCCCTTCGACGTGACCGCCCTGGCCGCCATCGAGAAGGCACTGCGCGACTCCGACCTGGGCGTTAACCCCAGCAACGACGGTGCCGCAATCCGCGTGGTCATGCCCGAAATGACCGCCGAGCGCCGCAAGGAGTACACCAAGCTCGTCAACCACAAGGCTGAAGAGGCTCGTATCTCCATCCGTAACGTTCGCCGCACCGCTAAGACCGCTATTGACAAGCTGGTCAAGGACAGCGAGATCGGTGAGGACGAGGGCGCACGCGCCGAGAAGGATCTGGACGCTCTGACCAAGAAGCACGTCGAGCAGATCGACGCTCTGTACAAGCACAAGGAAGCCGAGCTCCTCGAGGTCTAAATCCTCATAACGACACGCAATGAAGCGAAGGAAGGGACAGCAGCGCACGCCGCTCTGCCCCGCCAACCGGGGACAGAGAATGAACACTACGTCTGAGAACGCTATGCCCGCCTCCAAGGCAGGTCGCAACCTACCCGCCGCCATTGGCGTGGGTGTGAGCTTCGGCCTCGTCCTGGTGCTGGGCCTTTTCATCCAGCCGGTTCTGGTGGCTTTTGCCGCCGTGGCCGTCGGGATAGGCGTCTGGGAAGTGGCTACGGTCTTCAACACCCGCCGCGGCTACGACATCCCCGCCGTCCCGCTGGGGGTCCTCTCGACGGTGTCGGTGGCCTGCGGTTACGCCGCGGGATTCGGCGGGCTGTGGCTTGCGGTGGGCGTGACCCTGCTGCTGCTTCTGTTGGCTTCGTATGCTCCTCGGGCCGACCGCAGGGTGTCGCCGCTGAGGTCCTGGGCCGGCGGCCTGCTGGCCGTGCTGTGGATTCCCCTCATGCTGGGTACCGCGATGGTGTACTTCCGGAGCGAGCACGGCGTGCAGGGAATCCTCATGATTCTGCTCATGGCCATCAGCAACGACACCTTCGGCTACATCGCCGGCGTGAACTGGGGCAAGCACCCCATGGCGCCGCGAATTTCGCCGAAGAAGAGCTGGGAGGGCCTGGCCGGTTCCTTCGTCGGCTCGGCCCTGGTTGCTTCCATCGCTTTTGCAGTGATGGGTTCGCCCTGGTTCTGGGGTATTCCCTTCGCCACGGTGATGGTGATTGCCTCCACCGCCGGCGACCTGGTGGAGTCTGTTTTCAAGCGCCGCATGGGTGTGAAGGACATGTCGAATATCCTGCCCGGCCACGGCGGCATGATGGACCGCCTCGACTCGGTTCTGTTCGCGGCCGCCGCCGGCTGCCTCATCTTCGCCTTCGTGATGCCCCTCTAAGGGCGTGACGTTTAGCGGGGTGTTTCTCTCCCACAGCGGGGGAGGGGCACCCCGCTTTGCGTGCCGGGAGGCTCGTACCGGGTCCTGCGCGTCCGGGCGGTCTGGGGAGGCGTTGGCGCGCGCGGCGGCGGATGCACGGTGTGCATCTGAGACATGGCCCGCAGGTTCTTGCACGATGCGGCCTTGACGTTGGTATTCTTAAAGCTCAATCGTTGAGAGGAGTCACCTTGGCCAGCACCACCCGCGGAGGCGGATTTGCCCGCGCCGGAGAAACCGAACCCGGCTACAAGCGCAGCGAAGTAGACCGCCTCTTCACCCGCCTCGCCGAGGACTACGAAAAGCTCAGCGGAGCAGCCGAGCTCCCCGAAGATCTCTACACCTCCCGACGGATTCGTCAGGTCATCTTCCGCGAGGAGCCCGGCGGCTACAAGCTCGACGTGGTTGATCGCGCCCTCGAAAAGATTGAGGAGCGCTTCGCCAAGCTCGAGCGCAGCCGCTACATCGAGGCGTACGGCCTGGACAACTGGGAACGCTCCCTCGTGGAGACCGGTGAGCTGCTCGCCGGCCGCCTGGAGCGTCCCGCCGGTGAGCGTTTCCGCCGCCCCAGCAAGCGCCGCTACATGGGCTACTTCGTTGGCGATGTGGACGCCGTCTGCGACCACGTCTACGCCCAGCTCAACAGCGAAGAGCCCCTCGACCCCTCGGTCGTGCGCCACGCGATGTTCCGCCCGGCATCGGGCACCGTCAGCTACGACGAGACGCAGGTGGACGCCTTCTTGGACCGCTGCATCGAGCTACTGCAGGACCTGCTCTAAAACGTATGTGTAGAATCCCCCGCCCCGGACGACAGGGCGGGGGATTCTTCTATGCTGAGATCTCTTCTACGCGGAAGGGTCTATGCGGAGGCGAGCCAGCGTGCCGCATCGAAGCCGCGAGCTCGTGAGACACTAGAACCATGAAGTTTGGATCCTCAGAACGCGTCGGCGGCAACCGCGACCGCCTCACCGACGCCCTCACAGAACTCACCCGCGCACCGCAGCGCGTCACCCTCCTCGGCTCGACCGGCTCCATCGGCACCCAAGCCATGGAGGTTATCGACCACCTCGCCGCGCTCAAGGACACCAGCGCCTCCGCCGCAGACGCACCGCTGAAGGTCGTCGCCCTCTCGGCGGGCTCTCGCTCCCTCGAACTGCTCGCACGCCAGGCAGTGCACGTGCGCGCCGAACTGGTCGCCACCAGCGGCACCGCCGAAGACGCGCAGCGCCTGCGCGAACTCATCGAGGCAGCAGCCTCCGAAGCCGGCGTCACCGGCTACACACCGCAGATCGCCCACGGCGCCGAAGCATCCGTACAGGCGGCAGCGCACCCGGCAGACACCGTCCTGAACGGCATCACCGGCTCCATCGGCCTGGAACCGACCCTCACCGCCCTCAACAGTGGCTACCGCGTGGCGCTCGCCAACAAGGAATCCCTCATTGCCGGCGGCCCGCTCGTACGCGCCGCCGTCGACGCCTCGCCCCTGGACATTCCCATGGTGCCCGTCGACTCGGAGCACTCCGCCATCGCCCAGGCGCTCGCCTCCGGAACCGACGCTGAAATCGACCGGCTGATCCTCACCGCATCGGGCGGCCCGTTCCGCGGCTACAGGCGCGAACAGCTGCACGACGTGACCCCCGCGCAGGCGCTCGCACACCCCACCTGGGACATGGGCCTGGTCGTCACCACCAACTCCGCAACCATGGTCAACAAGGCACTCGAGGTGCTCGAGGCGCACCACCTGTTCGGCGTGGACCTGGACCGTATTGACGTGGCGGTTCACCCGCAGTCCATCGTGCACTCCATGGTGCAGTTCGTGGACGGCTCGACCATCGCTCAGGCGTCGCCGCCGAGCATGGTGCTGCCCATTGCGCTGGGTCTGACCTGGCCGCACCGCATCCCCGGCGCGGTGCCCGCTTGTGACTGGTCGAAGGCGGCATCCTGGACTTTTGAGCCTCTGGACGAGGAAGCATTCCCCGCCGTGCGCATGATTAAGGACGCCGGCAAGGTCGGCGGCACGCACCCGGCAGTGTTCAATGCCGCCAACGAGGAGGCCGTGGCAGCATTCCACGCAGGCGCGATTCGCTTTACCGACATTGTTGATTCGGTGGCGCGCGTGCTGGAGGAGCACACCGGCAGCGCCGAGGCGGTCTCCGACGCTGACCTGACACTGGAGGCGGTGCTGAACGCAGAGCGTTGGGCTCGCGTTCGCGCGAATGAGCTGCTGGGTATGACCGGACGCTAAATCGCTTCAGAAAAGCATCGTTCGCATTTCTGCGGGATGCGGCCGGTGCAGAAGGGGCGGTGTTCGTCTTCGCCTCGCTGGTTGGGATGGCACGCCGCATGTTTCCTCCGCGCCTACGCAGGGGCACCCGTCACCCGGACGCTCC
>ERZ773263.7-NODE-7-length-262938-cov-106.710453_pt1 | contig 262938 bp, 194 predicted proteins | sample MGYA00511076_ERZ773263 | MGnify/ENA primary metagenome ERZ773263 (study PRJEB29015, sample SAMEA2738155) | human oral metagenome | biome: human oral; feature: human-associated habitat; material: saliva | place: China | collected 2195 ... | reverse complement strand
TTGTACCGCCAGGTGCATGGCTGATTGGCTACGTTCGGGAGGGATAACCGCTGAAAGCATCTAAGCGGGAAGCCTGTTTCGAGATGAGATTTCCTGGCACTTTTGGTGTGTGAGGCTCCTTATAGATGATGAGGTTGATAGGCCGGGTATGGAAGCGGGGACTGAAGACTCGTGGAGTTGACTGGTACTAATAGGCCGAAGGCTTACTTTTCAAGAGAGTTATTGTTGTTTGCGTTCACTGTATGGTTTTTGGATAACAATCCGATAGGCAATAAAAAGAGCCCGCTTGCGCGGGCTCTTTTGCTTTAACAGCTAAAGCTTGGAAGGGGGGGCAGACCCAGGTGGGTCTGCCCCCTTTTTTTTGTACCCTCGTACCCCTTCGAAGGGAGGGGGACAAGGAGGAAGAAAGAATATCTCCTCCTGAGAGGTGACCAGTGGGATAGAGTAGAACCATGCACTACCCCATGTTTTCCCACGCACCAGAGCCTACCGACCAGCAGCAACCGGTCAGCGAAGAACGCACTGTAGCCCTCTATGTAGAAAGCACTCTGGAGCCCCACGAAGTATGGGCAGCACTCACTGAATACATTCACCTCTGGTGGCCCAGGCAACTCCTACAGAGCGAGGAAAGCCATATAGACCTCTCCGCTGAGCTACTGCTCGAAGAGACCGCAGATGGGGATATTCTCCCTGTGGCACGCGTTATCCAGTGCGTAAACGAAGACGTCCTCACCATCGCCCCCTACCCGGGAACACCCCTAGGGCGCCTCCTGGGAGCGGATGAAGAGACAGAAGAGAGCCTGAGCTTCATCCTGGACGCCCTAACCCCGGAGACCGCAGAAGGACCGTTATCCCTGCTCGAAATCAGTAGCGGCACCTACACGGGTCATGAGGACGAAGAGCTAGGCATCTACGAGGAACAGGAAGAAGCAGCTGCGCTACTCATGGGTGCCTACAGCCGCTTTATTGGAGCTGAACTCCAGCGAGAAGAACTATAGAGGCTCGCGGGTAAAAGAGGATTCTCAACCCTGTAGAGTGGTATGTCATGAGCACACAGGACCAGAACACCCCGCAACAGAGCCCTGCACGCCCTCGCTGGGCGCGCCTTCACAAGAAGACCTCTGCATCGGGAGAAGAACCCCTGCGCTATAGCAAGGCTGACATGCTGAAGCAGAGCAATATCTGGTTCCGTAAACAGGGTGCGCCCCTCATCATTCCTGCACGTCAACGTGCTCTCGATGCGTTCCCACGCTCCGTGCCGTGGATCCTGTAGGCTGGCATCATGCACATCTGCTATATCTTCCTGCGCAACATTCTCCTCTTCGTAGTAGAGGACGTGAAAGGTTCCCTACCGAACTACATCAAAGCTCTCACAAGCGATAGTGCCCTCAGCAACGAAGCACTCCCAGTGCTCGTACTCGGCGGGATTTTCCTCGTTATGCCGGTTATCTCCGGTGTGTTCATTACTCTTGCCCACAAGCTGATGGTTCGCACCCCGCAGTGGGTTCAAATCACCACGGGTATTCTTACCGTACTTTTTGCAGGCATGCTCTTTACCGCCGGTGTCTTTGCATCCAACACCCTCGACGGCCTCGACTTCGTCTACGACGGCGGCCAAGTATTCCCGCTCATCGTTGTGGGCATCTACCTCGCCATCTTCCTGGGCGTAGATACCGTACTCGGCTGGTCCCTCAAGCACGCCATCCACCAGCTCGCCTCCCTGCCGCCCATGATCGCGAAAGTACTGCCCGTACTCATGGTGTCCGTGCTCTTTATCTTCGTGAACGCAGACCTCTGGACGCTCGCCAACGGACTCAGCTTCCCGCGCACCTGGGCGGTTTTGAGCCTTATGGGGCTACTCGCCGTGTTCGTGGTCGTCACAACCTCCCTGGAGCGTACAGCGCGCCTGCTGGGGCGCTCCAGAGGCGACGACATCGCACGCTTTAGCGACAACGACTACGAGCATGCCGCAGCCCTCGAAGGCGGAATCTGGAACACCGCTCAAGACTGGGTCGAAGAGAAGAAAATCCTCAAACACCGACCCCTCAAAATCGCGCCCTGGAGCAACCTCATCATCATCCCCATGATCGGGCAGGTCATTCAGGCGGCCCTCTTCATGCTGCTCGTCTTCGGATTCTTCATGGGCTTCTCGTCCATCGCCATTAGCGACACCACCATCGAATCCTGGATGGCCATCAAACCCGAACACCTCAAAATCCTCGGCGTAGACACCAACATCAATGCCGTCGTCATCAAGGTGTCCATGATTGTTGCCGTGTTCTCCGGGCTCAGCTTCGTCGCAACCACCAGTAGCGACGAAAAATATGCCCGAAGCTTCCTCAAGCCCATGATTGAGCGAATCAAGCATATCCTGATTATTCGCGATATCTACCTGGGCCTGCTCACCCTGCCCAAAAACGAAGTGCTCATACCCCTCGAAGAGGAGAAGAGCACCGAAAAAGAGGCTGACAAAGCATAAAGAGACAGGTCAGGGCGGTAAAAGCGTCAGGGCGTAAAAGCTAGTGGGTAGACAGGTTCATCGTCAGCAGGTTGAATACCAGGTACACCATCAGAAGAGCCGTCGCACCATCCAAAACACGCCACGCTGAAGGGCGCGCAAAGAGCGGACGCAACAGACGCGAACCATACCCCAGCATCAAAAACCAGATCAGGCTACCGCAACAGCAGCCCAGATAGTACCACCAACGGCCAGGATCGCCCTGGGCATTCGCCAACGAACCCAAAAGGATAGTCGTATCCAACCACGCCAGTGGATTCAAATAAGTCACCGCCGCCGTGGTCAGCAGAGCCGCCTTCAACGACTGAGAATCACCCTCCGCATCATCAACCACGATGGAGTGCGGAGTAAACACGCGGCGGCCAGCCTCAAAACCAAACCACGCCAAAAACGCCGCACCCACATAACGGAACACCTCAATAAACCACGGCGCCGCATCCAACAGGGCACCCAGACCCACAACGCCCAAGCCAATCATTAGAGCATCCGAGAGAATGCAGAAAATAATAATCGGGGTAATATGCCGGCCCAAAATACCCTGACGCAGCACAAAAGTTCCCTGGGCGCCGATAGCCGCCACCAAAGAAATCGTGGTGGTAGCACCCAGAAACAGCAGGGACAGGGAGGTGGACATCGCGAAACTTTCTATGTTGATCAAAAGGGGTACAGGCTTTGCGGATATTGCCGGTGGCGGCTCCTTCTAATACCAGCTTGCCAGGCAAAAGCGTACGACGCAGGGATAAAACCTGCGTGAGCTGAAGTGTGAAGTGCCAGAGACGAGAATACGGGAAGAAGGACCCTAAAGCTATCTAAATATTTTTACACTGCGTAAGATATTCTTATGACACGTTTCAGTACCGACCAGCTCACCACCTTCGCCACCGTCATCGAATACGGAACCTTCGACGCCGCGGCAGATATTCTGCGAGTGAGCCCCTCCGCCATCTCCCAGCGCATCAAAGCCATGGAACAGATCGCCGGAAAGGTCCTGCTACGCCGAAGCAACCCCGTCACCCCCACCGACGCCGGACAAAGCGTACTGCGCATCGCCCGACAGAGCGAATTCCTGCAGCAAGAAATGGAACGTGAACTCATGGGCGCCGGCGGCTTCCAGAGCGTCGCGGTGGCGGTCAATGCCGATTCCCTGGCCACCTGGTTCCTGGATGCTGTGGGCACGCTCAGCCGCGAGGACAGCATCTTCTGTGACCTGCGACGAGAGGGAGAATTTCACTCTTCCGCCATGCTCCGCTCCGGTGAGGTCATGGCCGTCATTACCTCCAAGCCCGAGAAGATTCCCGGATGCTCCGTCGAAACCCTCGGCGTGGCACGCTACTGGTGCGTTGCCACCCCCGACTTCGTGCAGCGGTACCTGCCCGGCTGGCCCAAGACTATGAGTCGCGAAGAGCTCAACCGTGCCCCCGTCGTCGAATACGACCGTAAAGACTTTGTGCAGGATGTGGCACGAGCCCTCATTGAAAAAGAGGTCGGTCTAGAGGCTGAAGAAACCTTCATCCAAAGCCCCACTATCTACATTCCCTCATCTCCGGACTATGCGCGCGCCGTCAGCGCCGGCATTGCCTGGGGCCTCATTCCTGAGGCGCAATGCGCCGAAGAGCTCGAAAGCGGGCACCTCGTGAAGCTCGCTACAACCCCCGTAGAGTTTTCCCTCTATTGGCAGCGGTGGAACATCAACTCGCCCGTCATGGAGACCGTAACCCGCCGCGTCCACGAAGCAGCGCGAGGCGACCTGATCTACTAAAGAGTTCCTTGCGTCAAGATTCTGAACTTAGCCCAAAATATTTAAAATATGAGTCTGACTAGACTATATGCTTATATAAGAATATAAGAACCGGGTAATAAAACCTCTCAACACCCCACCACACATAGAGAGGCGGCCGCCCCACACGGGACGGCCGCCTCTCTATAAGCTCTAACGCCTAAGTCATAACGCCTAAACTCTAGCGCCAACGAGTCATCATCAACATGCTCACCATCATGGCGCCCACACCGATGCTGACGTTCCACATGCCCAGATCAGGAATCGGGAACAGGCCCTGCGTAATGTAGAAAACAATAATCCACAGGATGCCCAGGGCTAGCAGCGAAAACATGATGACCCGGTACCACAGCGGAGTCTGCTCCTTCAGCTGCGTACCGCTCTCCATCTCATGGGCAATCTCGCGCAGACGAATCTCGCTTGCGTCCTCCACCTCAGACTTCTCGGACTTCTGAGACTTCTTCTTGGACGATGCCTTAGCCGAGTTGGACGACATACTTCCTCCGCTTATTGTTGTATGGGTAACCTAAAAATATACGTTTACACCTATCTTTGCAGACTTGCGGGATGATTTCACCTCGCCCGAGCGTTAAACACAGCGTATGACGGCTGAGAAACGCAAAGCCACTAACCTCAAGGAGAGAGCATGAGCCACGGAAAGGCACACGACGCCGCGCGCCAACCCCGCACCGTGCTGCAATGGATCATCCAGATTACCGGCGAGCTCCTCATTACCGCGGGCGTTATTCTGCTTCTCTTCGTTGCCTGGCAGCTGTGGTGGACCAATATCGACGCCGACCGTACCCAGTCCCAGGCCGTCAGCACCCTCGTGCAGGAGTTTGACGCGCATCCGGCCGAAGCCCCGCCCAGCTGGGACCCTAACACCCCTCCCGCCGGGCTGAGCGAACCCGAACACGGTGAGGTCTTCGGAGTCGTCTACATCCCCAAATTCGGCGCGGATTACCAGCGCCCCGCCACCCAGGGCACCAGCGCCGACGTGCTCGACTCCCTCGGTCTCGGACACTACGACGGGACCGCCATGCCCGGCCAGATCGGCAACTTCTCCCTCGCCGGCCACCGCCAAACCCGCGGTAAGGTCCTCAACGACATCGACCTGCTCACCGAAGGCGACCACATCTACGTGCGCACCAAAGACGGCTACTACACCTACACCGTCTACAGCCACGAAATCGTGCAGCCTGACCAGGTTGAAGTCATCGAACCTGTGCCCGGCCAACCCGGTGTGGCCCCCACCGAGCGTCTCATGACCCTCACCACCTGCCACCCGCGCTACGGCGATACCGAACGATACATCGTGCACGCCCGATTCGAATCGTGGCGTCCCGCCTCCGCCGGTGCCCCCGCAGAAATCGCCGCTTCGGTGGCCGGATCTTAAGGAAAGGAAAAAAACATGTACGGATGGATTTTCCGACACCTGCCCGGGCCCCTGTGGCTGCGCATCATTATTGCCATCGTGCTGGTGCTCGTAGCCGTCTACCTGCTCATGGAGTACGTCTTCCCGCACTTCGCCGAGTACGGCCCCTTCAACCAGAACGTCACCATCAACCATTAGCACTAGGACAACACCATGACCCGCATCCTTGTCATCGACAACTACGATAGCTTCGTCTTCACCCTCGTGGGATACCTGCAGCAGCTCGGCGCCGAGACCACGGTCATCCGCAACGATGAATACGACCTGGACCATGTGTTGAAGCTCGCGGAAGACCACGACGGCGTGCTCATCTCTCCAGGCCCCGGAGCGCCCTCTGAAGCCGGCGTCATTATTGACACCATCCGCTGGGCGGCTGAGGCAAAGAAGCCCCTGTTAGGCGTCTGCCTGGGCCACCAGGCCATTGCCGAGGCTTTTGGCGGCACCGTTACCCACGCCCCCGAACTGATGCACGGCAAGACCTCGAAGATGGTGCACGAGAACGTTTCCGTCTTCAAGGACGTGCCCTGCCCCTTCACCGCGACCCGCTACCACTCGCTTGCGGTCGTACCCGAGAGCATGCCGGACGTCCTGGAAACCACCTCCACGACCGACAACGGCATCATTATGGGCCTGCGCCACCGCGAAGCCCCCATGCACGGCGTACAGTTCCACCCCGAATCGGTCCTGACCGAAGGCGGCTACCTGATGCTCGGCAACTGGCTTGAAGAAACCGGCCTGCAGGGCGCCGCAGAACGCGCTAAGAGCCTCTCGCCCCTCATGGCCTAATCCTTATAGCCTTTAGAGTCCTCAGTGGCTTATATCGCCTCCAGAAGCTCCGTAGTAGGCGCACTAGAGGGAAGCTGGAGGCGATACTCTATCTGAAGCCCATAGTCGCGAGCAAGCCCGGGCACACGGACAGGCACACGAAAGGGGCGGCGCCCCACACCCAACGGTGTAGAGCGCCGCCCCTTTTTTTTCGCGGCTAACCTCTAAAACCCCTTAGCGGGAGTTAGCGTTATTTGCATTGGCGTTCGCGTTATTACCCTGAATCGTACGGGTACCCGCAGTAGCGGACGCAGCCGGTGCCGGAGTAGCCGAAGCGGTAGAACGCTGCTGGTTCTGGTTACCAGTCGAGGCGGCAGGCTGAGTAGCCTGCTGGTTACCGGTAGAACGCTGCTGGTTCTGGTTACCGGTGGTAGCGTTCTGGTTACCGGTCGACGCTGCTGGCTGAGTAGCCGCAGCAGTCGGGGCAGTCGTCTGAGTCGGGGTAGCAGCCACGCGAATCGTCACGGTGCTGTTCTGCGGCACCAGGGTACCGGCCGCAGAGCTCTGCGAAAGCACGGTACCGGCGGGACGCTCGGTCGTCTGAACCGTCTCAATGTTGGTGTTCAGCAGAACATCCTGAGCGGTCAGAGCGGCAATCGCCTGATCCTTGGTCAGACCCACCAGCGAGGGGACCTTCACCTTACCCGAGGACAGGACAATGTTCACGGTGCTACCGGCCTCAACCGTCTGAACACCCTTATCGTCCGTCGAACCCTTCTCGGGGGACAGCTCAACCACCATACCGGCAGGCACCGAAGCGCTCTCCACGGTGGAGACACGGCCGTCCACCAGGCCCAGGTCCTTCAGCGCGTTACGCACGTACGCCTCGCTCTGGCCCTGCAGGTTATCGGGCAGCTTAATCTTCTCCGGGCCGCTTGAGACGGTCACGGTCACGGTCGAGCCCTTATCAACCGTAGAACCGACACCCGGCTCGACGCTGATCACGTCGCCCTTCTTGATGTTGTCGGAGTAGCCCTGACGGTACTCCACTACGAAGCCTCGGTTACGCAGCTGGTTATCGGCATCATCGCGGGAAACGTTCACCACGGCCGGAACCTGAACCTGCGGAACCTCGTTCAGCTTGTTCTGGTAATACAGCACCGAGCCGACGCTAAATGCCAGTAGCGCGGCGATGAGAATACCAACCAGGAAGCGCGTCCACGCACGCTTACGGGGCGAACCCTCATCGTATTCGACGTACTCCTCATCCTCGTACGGTTCCTCTTCATCCTCGTAGTCGAAGAATCCGTTGAGACCGCCGTCCTCCACCGAAGCCTCGGTAATCGAGGTGGTGTACGGGGCGTAATCTTCGCCCAGAGACGCGGTGGTTGCCGACGGCACGAACGCGGTCGTCATGGCGGCGTCCTGAGCCACGGTTTCCTCGCCGGGACGAATCACGGAGACCAGTGCCTGCTCGAACTCGGCAGCGCTCTGATAGCGGTCGTCCGGGTTCTTAGCCAGACCCTTCAGAATGACCGCATCCAGACCTGCCGGAACCTCGAGCGGGGTGAACTTGCTCGGGGGCTCAGGGGTGTCGGAGAGGTGCTTAGCAGCCAAATCCACATTCGACTCGGCATCGAAGGGGGAACGGCCGGCAATCATCTCGTAAATCACGCAGGCGGCAGAGTACAGGTCGCTACGGGCATCGACCTCCTTGCCGCTGACCTGCTCGGGGGACATGTAGCGTGCGCTACCCATCACCACGTTCGCCTTGGTCAGCGCCTCGCCGGCCTCCTCAATCGCGCGAGAAATGCCGAAGTCCATGACCTTAATCTGGCCCGGCTGACCCTTCGCGATATCCTCGCTGGTGCGGTCCAGCACCATGATGTTCGCCGGCTTAATATCGCGGTGAATGATGCCCATCGAGTGGCTGTACTGGAGCGCGCCTAGCAACTGCTCGGCGTAGCCCAGCGCATCGCTCACCGGCAGGTGACCGCCACGCGACAGGATGGTGCGCAGGGTGTGACCCTCCACGTACTCCATCACGATATAGGGGATGAGCGTCAACTTGCCCGCGGCCTCATCCACGCCGTAGCTCTGGGAAGGATCGAACGAACCGGTGTCATACACCGCAACAATCGCAGGATTATTCAGAGACGCGACGGCCTCCGCCTCCCGCTTGAAACGGGCACGGAAGGTCTCATCCTGGGCCTGCTCCGGACGCAGAATCTTAAGAGCCACCTTGCGGCCGAGGCGGGTGTCCTCGGCAGCGTAAACGGTCGCCATCGCACCGGTACCGATTACCTCGAGTACCTTGTAACGGTTATCAACCGTGTCGGGAACCGACAGGTCCATAAGTTCTCCTGGATCAATAAGACAAAAACTAAATCAAAACGTAGGGGCTAACGCGCCGTGGCGGAAGCCGACGCAGACGGTACAGCGGAAGCGCTGGCACTCGATCCCCTACCCGAATTGGAAGAGGCCACATACATGTCTACATTACTACCAACCGTCACCTTAGTGCCAGATGAAGGCGTAGTACGAAGAACCGTGCCGGGGGCCGCGGTATCCGAATTCTCGTAGTGAAGAGAAACATTCACGCCGAGCGCTGCGACGGCCTTCGAAGCCTCGTCCACGTTCTTACCCTCAAGGTTCGACGGGAGAGTCACCGACTTCGGACCGGTCGAATAGCGCACCGTGACGCTATTGCCCTGCTCCAAAGTACCCGTCGGAGAAACCGAAATCACCGTGTTCTCCGGTTGAGTGGACTCCACCCCCTCCGTCTTGGGGGAAAGGCCGAGGTTCTTCAACTCGTTCACAGCATCCTGCAGCTCACGACCCTCGTAGTTCACCGCGTTCACGGTCACCTTCTTCTTGGAAGAGGTCGTGGCAGCAGCCTCGCTCGTCTCCACCGTCGACACCTTACCGGTGTTTGTCGGTTCCGAAGAGGCCGAAGCGCTCGCCGAAGTCTCCGGGGACGTGCCGCCTCCACCATTATTGGTGAAGAACACGGTCCAGATGCCGCCCAGAATCAGCAGGATTGCCAGCAGCATCGCAATCCACATCCACACGTTCGGGCCACGCTTCGTCGAGGAACGGGGCGCCGCAGCAGGACGCTCCGCACTCGTGCGCACCGTCTGGGCGCTCGTGCGGGGGATAGGCGCCGTGGTCGGTTCCGGCGAGAAACGCCCGCCCGAACCAAAACGCGGTGCGGCGGAGGCGCTAATCGGCTCAGCCGCAACGTTCATGGCGTCCATGGCCACGGTTGCATCGTCGGCATTCTCCTCGGCCAGGAACTGGGCCAGGGAGGGCACAGCCTTCACCGCTGCCTTCAGGTCGCGGCGGCGAATCGCATCCACCGCGGAGGCCAGGGCGGTTGCATCCTTGGGACGCTGCGCCGGGTCCTTCGCCAGCAGACACATAATCAGCGCGCGTGCCGCAGCCGGAATGCTCTCCGGAAGCGGCGGCGGCGGATCGTTCACCTGAGCCAGCGCAATCGCAATCTGCGACTCACCGGTGAACGGGCGTCGTCCCACCAGGCACTCGTAACCGATGATGCCCAGAGAATACATATCAGAAGAAGCGGTCGCAGCCTGGCCGGTAGCCTGCTCGGGAGCCAGGTACTGGGCGGTACCCATCACCTGACCGGTCGCAGTCAACGGCACCTGGTTTGCCAAGCGCGCGATACCGAAATCGGTCACCTTCACGCGGTCGTCCGGGGTGATAATCAGGTTACCGGGCTTCACATCGCGGTGCACCAGGCCCTGCGAGTGAGCGGCAGCCAGCGCACGAGCGGTCTGCGCGATAAAGTTCAGGACGCGGTCCGGCGGCAGGGTACCCTCACGCTCGATGATACTCGACAGGGGGCTACCCGGCACAAGCTCCATCACCAGGTACGCGGAGTTATCCTCCTCGCCGTAGTCGAACACGTTCGCCACGCCGGGGTGGTTCAGCAGCGCCGTATTGCGAGCCTCCGCGCGGAAACGCTCCAGGAAGCCGGGGTCGCCGGTGTACTCTTCCTTCAGAATCTTGACCGCAACGATGCGACCAAGCACCTTATCGCGAGCCTTCCACACCTCACCCATACCGCCAATTGCGATACGCTCGGTCAGGGTGTAGCGCCCGCCCAGGGTAATATCAGCCGCAGGCCTCACTTGTTCAACACCGCCTCAAAAAGTTGCTTACTTGTACCGGTTGCCAATTGTGCGCCGGTCGCCACGTCAATATCTTCGTACACCACCGCGATGGCAATCTGAGGGTCATCGGCCGGAGCGAAACCGGTGAACCAAGAATTATTCAAACCCGCCGTCGTCTCTGCAGTACCGGTCTTACCCGCCACCTTCACGCCCGCGACACCGGCATTACGTGCAATACCATTATCAACCGAATTCACCATCCACTGCTTCACCTGGTTGGCCACCTCGGGGGAGGTGGAGGTGCGGAGCTTCTCAGCCGAGAACTCCTGCAGGGTGCTCAGGTTGCTGGTCTTCACCGAACGAATCAGGTTCGGCTTCATCTGCACACCGCCGTTCGCAATCGCCGCGGAGGTCATCGCCACCTGCAGGGGCGTGGTCTTCACGTTGTACTGACCGACGGCCGACTGAGCCAGCTGGCTCTGCGTCATATTCGAAGGGAACGAAGACTTCGACACGGTCAGCGGAATCTTCAAATCCTGACCGTACCCGAAGTTCTCGGCGGTCTTAGCGATACGCTCCTGACCCAGGTCCATCGCAATCTGCGCGAACGGGGTGTTACAGGACTGCGCCAACGCCCACTCAATCGTTGCCTGAGTTCGGGTGGAACACTGGCCACCCGTGTAGTTCGGAAGGCTGATGTTCGTGCCCGGCAGAGGCAGCTGCGCGGGGTTCGCGATAACCGACTCGGCATTGTACTTACCCGACTCGAGGGCCGCGACCGCGTCAATAATCTTGAAGGTCGAACCCGGCGAGTACGTATTACCGGCAATCGCTCGGTTGAAGAGGGGCTGATCCTCATCTGCCGTTAGCGCCTGGTAGTTCGCAATCACGGAAGAACCCGAGTGGGAGGACAGCAGGTTCGGATCGTAGGAGGGGGATGAAGCCATCGCCAGAATCTCGCCGGTCTTCGGGTTCAGCGCCACGACGGCACCCTTACGGCCCTGCAGAGCGTTGTAGGCGATGTCCTGAAGCTTCGAGTTGATGGTCAGCTCCACGCTGGCACCCTGAGCGGAGGAACCGCTGAAGAGCTGCGCCACGCGATCGTAGAACTGGCTATCGCTCGTGCCGGCGAGCTCCTTATCCATGGCGGCTTCCAGGCCGGTCGCGCCGTAGATGGTGGAGAAGTAGCCGGTCAGAGCCGCGTACTTGAGCGGGTGGTTGTACACGCGCTGGTAGTTGTACTCATCATCGGACTTCACCGAGGAAGCAATCTCCGTGCCGTCCACCACGATGGAACCACGCGCCGAACCGTAGTTGTCGTACAGTGCTCGGCTATTCCACGGGTTAGCCATCAGGGTCTTCGAATCGAAGAACTGAATATAGCTGAGGGTACCCATCAGCAGGACAAACACGCACGCGGCTGACATCCACATGCGGCGAATCGCCCTATCCATTCTTCTCACCTCCAGAATCCTTTGCCGTGATACGGGCCAGGACGCTCGTCGCGCCCTCGGGCTCGTAGCTGGTATCCATATGGTCGATACCCTGCGGTGCATCGTAACCGGCCACCAGGTGCGGGGCACGGGCACTATGCGAAATCGACAGCCACAGCGCCACAATAATCCAGTTGGCCACCAGCGACGAACCGCCCGCCGACATAAACGGAGTCGTCAGACCCGTCAGCGGAATCAGACGGGTCACGCCGCCAATCACCACGAACAGCTGCAGCACCATGACCGTGGACAGGCCCGCCGCCAGCAACTTACCGAAGCCGTCGCGGGTGCCCAGAGCCGCGCGGTAGCCGCGCGAAACCAGCAACATGAACATCATCAGGATGGCGCCCAGACCAATCAGGCCCAGCTCCTCACCCAGCGAAGAGATAATCATGTCGGAGTTTGCGTAGGGAACCAGGTTCGCTCGGCCCTGACCCCAGCCGCGACCAAACAGGCCGCCGTACGCCAGGCCGAACACGCCCTGCAGAATCTGGCCCGAACCACCCGGCGAAGCCTGGTAAATATCCGGGTCAAAGGCGTGAACCCACGCGTAGATACGGGCGTGCACGTGTGAAACGTAGTTGTACGCGAAGTACCCACCCACAGCGATACCGATACCGGCCACGACCAGCCACGACAGGCGGCCCGTCGCCAGGTACAGCATCGCCATGAACAGGCCGAAGAACATGATGGCCGAACCCAGGTCCTTCTGGAATACCAGAACACCCAGGCTCACGAGCCAGGCCAGGAACACCGGTGCAAGGTCGCGCAGACGCGGCAGGTTTACCGGACCGATGCGGCGGCCCGCCACCAGAATCAGGTCGCGGTGCGTTGCCAGGTAGCCGGCGAAGAAAATCGCCAGCGTAATCTTCGCGACCTCGCCGGGCTGGAAGGTGCGGTTGCCGATGTGAATCCAGATGCGCGCACCGTTCAACTCCATGCCCAGGCCGGGAATCAGCGGCATGATGAGCAGAATCATCGACAGCACCAGGGAGGTGTACGTGACCTTGCGCAGCACGCGGTGGTCGCGCAACACGAACACGATGACCGCGCACAGCACCATGGACACGCCCGTCCACATGAGCTGGCCGTCGCCCACCGGCGCGGCAATCTGCGGGTCCAGACGGTAAATCATCGTCAGGCCAATACCGTTCAGAGCCACCACCAGCGGCAGGATGAACGGGTCGGCGTAGCGGGCGCGGAACTGCAGAACCAGGTGAATCAGGAGCGAACCGGTAGCCAGTACGATGGTGCAGGGAAGCCACTGGCTCTTCGAGGTGTCCAGGGCATGCTCCGGGTCAATCAGGTACATGCCGAAAGAGCTAATACCCACGGCCACGACCAGCAATAGTAGCTCCGTGAAGCGACGCGCGCGCGGCGCATCGGAATCGCGTCGGAACGACAGCTTAGCCACGGTTCTCACCGCCCTCCGTGCTCGGGGATTCGGTCGGGGTTTCGGCCCCTGATTCTGCGGGCTCGGGAGCCAACGATGCGGTCGCCGTCGGATCGGGGGTCGGCGAAGCGGAGGCGGACGCCGCCTGCTCCGCCTTGATGCGGGTCTGCTCGGCCTGGGTCTTCAGGCGCGACACAATCTGGTGCGCCTCGTTCAGGTCCTTCGCGGTAATCGAATTACGCAGCAGGGTGCGGGTGTGGTCGGAGAGCTGCGAGGTCGAAATATCGGTATTCTCCACCACGTGCGAGAGGCGAATCGGGCCCAGCGCCTGCGGAATACCGTTGTACACCGCCACCGTGCCGTCGCTCTCGCCCACGTAGTAGCTACGCTCCACGTAGCGCAGGCCGGTCCACGCCGCCAGGGTCAGCAGAGCCGCCACCAGCAGGAAGATGAAGAGACGCACCGACCAGGAACGGCGGGAGGTGCGTTCGGCCGGCTCCTCCGCGATGAGCTCCTCCAGCTCGGCGGGCAGGGGCGCTTCATCCACCGTCAGCGGCATGCGCTGAGCCACCGTGGCGCGGTGCTCCAGGGTACGGGAGGTCACCGCCGGAATCATGCCGGTCTCGGTCGCCACCGCGGCGGCACCGACCAGCTGATGCGGACGCGAACCCAGCTCGCCGCGCAGAATCGCGGCGTTGGTGAGGGCCGCATCGACGGCGTTGTCGTAGGTTCCGATGTGGTGGCGCACCGCATCGGAACCGCTGTGCAACAGGGTTCCGGCAAAGTCGCGGGCACGGCGGAAACGACGCACGTCGTGGTGAGCGGACTCTTGCTCCAGCGCGGCGAGGGTTGCCTCCGCGGCCTCGGCGGTTGCGGCAATCTCGGGGAGCTTCTGCGTATTCACGCTGACTTCCTGCTCCGCCGCAATCGAGTCGGGTAGCGCGGAATCGGGTAGCGCGGAGGGACCCACCGGCTCGTCCACCGGCAGTTCCTCGCGGTCGATGACCTGCAGGGCCACGACGGTCACGTTATCGGGCGCGCCGCGCTCCAGGGTCATGGAGATGAGCGTGTCGGCAACCTCCGCGAGGTCGTCGTGCGAACGCATCACCTGCTCAATTTCGGGTACGGAAACCACGGCGTCCAGGCCGTCCGAGGACAGCACCCAGCGCTCGCCCACGACGGCGTCCAGGGTCTTGAGCTCCAGCTCGGGGGAGGCGTCAACGTCACCGAGCACGCGCATAATCACGTTCTTATGCGGGTGGTGTTCGGCCTCCTCCGGGGTAATGCGGCCCTCGTTCAGCAGGCGCTGCACGAAGGTGTGGTCGGTCGAAATCTGCTCGAACTCACCGTCGGCACCCGGGCGCAGGCGGTATGCACGCGAGTCACCGATGTGGGCAAACTCGATGCAATCGCCGTCAATCAGCAACGCGGTGCAGGTGGTGCCCATACCGGCAAGCTGCGGGTCGTTTGCGGCCAGCTCGTTAATAATCAGGTTGGCGCTCTGAATCTCGTCGGCCAGGTAAACGCCGCCGGTGCCGTTCTCAAAGTCGGGGTGGTCCAGCGGGGTCAGGTTTAGCACCGTGGTCGCGGAGGCGACATCGCCGCCCACGTGGCCGCCCATGCCATCGGCGACGACCGCAAGGTAGCGGCCGCCGTAACCGGAATCGTCGTTCTTGGAACGTTTGAGGCCCGTATCGGAGCGCGCCTCAAGACGGAAAGCAATCTTCATCGGCTACCCCCTCAGCTGCATGGTGGTGCCGCCCACGCGGAATTCATCACCGGGTTCAATCGGGGTAGCGCGAGTCAGTCGCTCACCGTTGACGTACGTGCCGTTGGTCGAGTTCAGGTCCTCCAGGAACCAGCGGGAACCCTGGGGGAACAGGCGGGCGTGACGGCCCGAAGCGTAATCGTCCTGTAGGGACACCTCAATATCGTTGGCGCGACCAATCGTGATGGGGTGGTCGCCCAGCTGCATCATGGCGCCGGCCTGCGCGCCCTCGGTAATAATCAACTGCGAGGGCCGCGAGGGCGGGGGCGTGATGTGGGTGGCCTCGACGGAAGCCTCCACCGGCACTGCGCGGTAGTTCTTACCCAGACCTAGGTCGCGGCGTGCCGCGGAGACCACCAGGAACACGAAGAACCAGATGAGCGCCAGGAACGCGTAGCGAAGAATAGTGACTGTTAGTTCGGACGCCATTAACGGGCACCTCCGGTAGAACTATGGAAGATGATGCGGGTATTGCCCATGCGAAGGAGTGAACCGTTGGTCAGCACCACGGGAGAGCGAAGTGGAGCGCCGTTGACGAGGGTGCCGTTCGTGGACCCCAGGTCGGTGGCGACGACGGCGCCGTTATGTGCCGACAGCTGCACGTGACGACGGGAGACGCCCTTATCGTCCAGGCGCAGGTCAGACTCCGAACCGCGGCCCAGCGTGAAGGGCAGGTGGCTAATCGGGTGCATGCGCCCGTTGATCTCCAGGAAAAGACGGGGAGCCGCCGCGGCGGGAGCGGCCGGGGACGCCGGGGCACCGTGGGCGCCCTGCGGGGCGTGCCCACCCTGGCCGCTACGCGGGATGCGCGAGAGACGAGAGTTCGGCTGCGCCACCGGCTGCTGCGGCTGAACCGGCTGCGCGGGCTGAGGCTGGGCGGCGGGTTTCGTGATGCGCGTGGGCAGCGAAGACTCCCGGGGCGGGCGCACCGGCGCGTAGTTAGCGGCGCCGCGCAGGGTGGGGGAGGCGGGCGCATCCGGAACCGAGAACGGCTCGAAGGGGGCCACCACCTCGAATTCACCCTCGGCCAGGGAATCGAGAACGTTGAAGGTCACGCGCACCGCGCCGATGAGGGTGTATCCCTGGGCGCGAGCGTGAGAGATGGCCAGGTCGCACAGCTCCACGGCGAACGGGTTGCCCCACTCGCGCACGCGCGGAAAATCGACCGGCGCGAAGCGGAGCGTGTAAATATTCGGGGCCATGGTGCGGCCGCTGCCGTCCACGTAAGACTCGTCGTCCATCATGATGCGGACGCGGTTGGCGACATCTGCCTTCTCAAAGGTGCCGAAGCCCTTAGAAAAGCCGACGGTGCGGCCGATGCCCTGTTCCAGCTTTCCTAGCTTGTCAAAAAACTTCATGCCGCCTCCTTCTCAACGACCATCTCAACGACCAATCCGAGCAACTACTGCGCTCGCGGTATACCTCAAAGGGTTCAGTTTAACGAGCGTGTCTGTGCGTTAGCTGTGTGTTCTGTGCGTGAACACACCCGGTTCCATTTTAGGGGATGCACGGGTGAATCGGCCTGGAATCCCGCGTATCGTCTGGGGATTGGGCCGTTAATGCATGAAAAAATCCCCGGTTCTTTCGAACCGGGGATCATTGGTGCGCGAGGGGGGAGTTGAACCCCCACGCCCTCACGGGCACACGGACCTGAACCGTGCGCGTCTGCCTATTCCGCCACTCGCGCAAGTGTCTTACGGTGTATCACCGCAGGCAACACATAGAACTATACGGGGTGTGTGATGCACTGTCCAATTGAAATGATGTGACCTTCATTACCTTAATGGTTGGGGTGGGGGTGTTAGACCCGGACTACTCGGCCCGAGCCGCAACCTCACCGGCTTCCCCGAGCGGAGCCCCCGTCCCGCTTCGCTGCCTCCAGCTCCCGCTGTGCGGCCTCCGCGCGCTCGGTACGAACCCGCAAAATCCAAACCAGGGGGCCAAGATACGGCAGGAATAGCACCAGCAGAAGCCACTTAAGCTTCTGCACCTCGGAAAAGTACGGGCTACGGTGCACCGTCAGCAGACCCCACAGGGCCAGGCCGATACCCAGCAGGAAAACCGCGGTCACCACGATATCCACTACGGGCTTCCAGTCCATTACTTCTCCTCACAATGCCTCAATAGCGCCCCGCCTACGCGCGGCGCACCTCCACCAGAATACCGGTGCACGCGACGCCCACCGGCCGAATCGCGCCGTTGGGCCCCCGAATAGCGTGAGGGCCCGCCCCCCGCATTCGGCGGGAACGGGCCCTCACACAGCTCTCAGTCGACGGCTCACGCTCGGTGAACCGCGTCAGCTAGCCTAGCGACCGGCCTTCGCAGCCTTCTTGGCGGCCTTCAGCTTGCGACGCTCGGCCGTCTTCGCATCGTACTCGGCCCAGAACTCGCGGGTCGTCACCACGTCCGTGCCATCCCAAGCCGCAAGGTTCTTAATCTCCGGAAGGTCCGAGGCCCTGAAGATCGGCTCCAGGCCGGCCTTACGCTGCGCCTCGTAGTTCTTTAGCACCGCAACAACCTTCGGCGTCATCAGCAGCACCGCCGTCAAGTTCACAATCACCATGCCAGCGTTCAGCATATCCGCGGTAGTCCACACCAGATCCAGCGAAGAAATCGCGCCGAAGAACACGAACGCCAGAACCAGCACGCGGAAAATCGTCAGGACCACCTTGTTCTCGGTCACGAAGCGCATGTTCGACTCGCCGTAGTAGTAGTTGCCAATCACGGTCGAGAACGCAAACAGGAAGATCGCGATGGTCAGGAAGTGCACCGCCCAGTCACCGAGCTGCATAGCCAGCGCCGACTGAGTCAGCGAAGCACCACGCGACTTATCACCGTAGGCCGGGTTCGACAGCAGCACGATAAACGCGGTCACGGTGCAGGCCATCATCGTGTCAAAGTAAACACCCAGGGTCTGCACGTAGCCCTGCTTTGCCGGGTGAGAAATCGTTGCGGTAGCACCGGCGTTCGGGGCGGTACCCATACCGGCCTCGTTGGTCAGCAGACCGCGCTTCATACCCCAAATCACGGCACCCATGGTACCGCCGGTCACAAACTCCTTAATACCGAACGCGCCCTGGAAAATCATCAGCAGCATATTCGGGACCTCGGTGATGTTCAGCAGAACCACCAGCAGACCCAGCAGTAGGTACAGCACCGCCATAATCGGAACCAGCCACTCGGTCACCGAAGAAATCGCGCGAATACCACCGAAAATAATGGCCGCGGTCAGCAGCACCATGACGACGCCCACGACCACGCGGAAGCCCATGGAGTTCGTGCCCGACACGTCGATGCCCAGGGAGTTCGAGGCCGCATCCACCACGGCGTTAGTCTGCACAGCAACGAATACGAACGCATAGGTAATCACGATGAACGCCACGAAGATGTAACCCATCCACCGGGCGTTCAGGCCGCGCTTCATGTAGTACGCCGGACCACCGATATAGGAATCCTTACCGCGCTCCTTGTACAGCTGACCCAGCAGAGACTCCGCGAAGGCTGAAGCCGCGCCCACGGCCGCGATAACCCACATCCAGAACACAGCGCCGGGACCGCCCATAGCGATAGCCAGGGCCACGCCCGCCACGGTACCGGTACCCACGCGGGATGCGGCAGAGACCGTAAACGCACGGAACGAAGAGATGCTCTTCTTACCGTCAGCCTCACGAGCAACCGGGTCACCCAGAACACGGACCATTTCCTTAATGGAACGCCACTGCACGCCGCGAGTACGAATCGTAATGTACAGACCAGCCGCAATCAGGGCGTAGTAGAGGAAATTACTCCACATCCAGTTCTGCACAGCATACACAGAAGAAGTCAGTCCCGAGGTCTGCTCATTAATGTCCCCGATGATGTTCAGAAGAAAATCCACTCGGTACTCCAATCTAGAAAGCGCGAAAGCCCACACGTTCACACCGAAGGGTGGGTTACGAGGGGCTTCTCTGCTGGTGATGCGGCTTTAAATCCGCGGCGCGCGGTCAAAATGCGCACGATTAGTCATCTCATTGTGGAGTTCGCGGGCTTCGTTCGGCAACTTAAAAGTGGGGCAGAGCTCAAATTGTAACGAATACTTAATATAGGGTCGGGTTAAACATTCACGCCCCGGCGGGCTGCGAAGAGGCGGTGCCGGGGCGAGAAGGCGCGGTGCTGTGCCCTATCCTTGCCCTCTAATCTTGGCGGGACTTCACGAGCGCCGGGGTTTCACGAACGGGAACGAAAGCACGCCGCGAATCTGCGTCTGGGCCAGCAGCATCACAAGGCGATCAACGCCCAGGCCCAGGCCGCCGGTCGGGGGCATACCCGTCTCCAGAGCGTACAGGAAGTCCTCATCCACCTCCATCGCCTCCGGGTCACCCGCGGCGGCCCTCAGCGACTGCTCCGTCAGACGCTCACGCTGCACGAGGGCATCCGTCAGCTCCGAATAAGCGCACCCCATCTCCATGCCGTTAATGACCAGGTCCCAGCGCTCCGCCAGGCCCGGTACGCTACGATGCGGAGCCGCAAGCGGGCTCGTTTCCGCCGGGAAATCCGTGTAGAACGTCGGCTCCACGGTGACGGCCTCCACCAACTCGCCGTACAGCTCCTCGATGATGGCGCCCGGCCCCATGCCCTCGTGAACGCGTACCCCGTGGCGCTGCGCGAGGGTCAGGAGCTCCTCAAAATCCGTCTGCAGGTCGACGCGGCGGCCCAGCGCCTCCGAAAGGGCACTGCACACCGAAACCACGCGCCAGGGGCCTGAAACATCCGTCAGCACGCGTTCCGACGAGGACTTGGGGCCAAGGGGCAGCTGAACCGTGCCGAATACGGCCCGCGCGGCGTCCTTGATGAGCCGCTCGGTCAGCTGGCGCATCTGCACGTAATCGGCGTGGGGGCGGTACGCCTCCAGCACCGTGAATTCGGGGTTGTGGGTTGCATCCGCACCCTCGTTGCGGAAGTCTCGGCCCAGCTCGTACACCGGGCCGCTACCGCCAACCACCAGGCGCTTGAGGTACAGCTCGGGGGCGATGCGTAGCGTCAGATCCTCGCCGTAGGCGTTGATGTAGGTACGGAAGGGGCGTGCGCTCGCCCCGCCGTGCACCGTGTGCAGGATGGGGGTCTCAACCTCGAGGAAGCCCTCGGCATCCAGACGCGCGCGCAGTGCCTTGATAACCGCCGTGCGTAGACGCAGGTTGTGCATCTGATCGGGATTCACGATCAGATCGGTCGAGCGTCGGCGCAGGCGGGCCTCGGGGTCGGTGAAGGAATCGAAGGGGATGGGGTGCAGGCTCTTAGCGGCCATACGCCAGCCGGAGGCGATGAGCGAGGGGGTGCCTGTGCGGCTCGTGCCGTAGGTGCCGGTGGTTTCGATGAGGTCACCGGTATCGAGAGCTCGGGAGGCGAGGGTTAGGAGTTTCTCACCAACGAGCTCACGCTCTAGGATGACCTGCAGGGTCTTACCGGCCTCAAAGAGCGTCACAAAGAGGACTCCACCGTGGTTACGCAGAGCGCGAACGCGACCCGAAACAGTATATTCTTTTTCAGGAATATTTTGGTGGGAGAATATATCGAGGGCCTCGGGCACACTGAGCACCATAACAGAGCCATCCCAACCGTGGGTTTTGGTGACATCCTCACCCTCGATGGGGTACGGGTTCATACCGGCATCGCGCAGCTCCTGCAGGTGGCGCAGACGGTGCTGCGTCTGCTGGCTACGGGGCACCTGTGGGTGCTCCTCGGCGCGCACCTGCTGCATCTCGCGCAGAAGAACCAGCTCACCCTCGCTCAGCGTGCGATGCTCCTCCCGCGAGCGTCGGGCGGACAGATCCGGCAGGAAGCCCTCCGCCACGCCCGCCGCAACCGCAACGTTCACAAGCGCCAGCGTCGGCTCGCAAGCAAGGTAGCGGGGTACCCAATGCGGGGAGAACTTCAGGTTGAAGCGATACAGGCGACGCAGCTGTAAGAAACGGTCCAGCACGCCCAGGGAACGGGAAGCGAAACGATTCCACGCCGAGGCACCCACCCGGTCGGCCGCGGCGAAAATCTGCCCAAACATCGCGAAATTCAGGGACACCCTGCGCACGCCAAGCGAAGCGGCCTGCTCCATGAGGGAGGCCACCATGAACTCCACCACCCCGTTGGGGGCCTCGGGGGAGCGGCGCATAATATCCAGAGAGAGCCCCGTGGGGCCCCAGGGTACGAAGGACAGCAGGGCCACCATGCGGCCCTCACCGTCGTGGGCCGATACCAGAACTGTGGACTGATCCGCCGGATCATTGACGCGGTTCAGCGCCATGGAGAAGCCGCGCTCCACGCGACCGTGCCGCCACGCCTCGATATTGTGCTGGATCTGCCGCTTCTGGTCCTCGTCAAGCTCGGAGTAGCGGCGAATCTGCACGCCGTACCCGCCGCGGCGCACACGCTGAACGGCCTGACGTACCGCGAGCATCGAGGTGTCGTTGAGGGTGAACCGGTCGGTTTCGAGCACCGCCTCCTCGCCCATCTGAAGCACGCTCAGGCCCGCGCGACTATAGGCGCGTGCACCGGCCTCGCTGACGCTCAGGGCCGCTGGAACCCAACCGTAGCTGCGGGCCTGCAGCATCCAACGTTCGATGACGTCCTGCCAAGCGTGCGGATCGCCCACGGGATCGCTGGAAGCCAGGCACACCGAACCCACCGTGCGATAAGTGATGGCCGCCCTGCGGTCGGAGGAGAAGATAACCTGCTTATCGCGGCGGGTCGCAAAGTACGAGAGGGAGTCGTTTGCGCCGTAGTGCTGTAGCAGGGCGCGAATCTGCAACTCCTTCTCGCCGTCCCACTCGTCGGGGGCGCGGTACCCGCGGGCCAGCTGATAGAGGGCCAGCACGAGGAAGAGACCATCGCCGACGGAGGCGATAAAGCCCACGAGGTCTGCGGACCACAGTCCCGGATGCATACGCTCGATGCCCAGCCCGTGCAGCAGCAACTCCCACGCTGAGACGTGGCGCAGCTCGGGCCACCAACCCACCTTGCAGAGGTACCACAGGGCAAGGGTCGTAAGGGCAATACCGCCCACCGCGGTCGCCAGGGCCCCGGCCCAGGAGAGGCGCCCCACGCGCGCGGGGAACGCCGAGCGAATCGTCACGAGGAAGGGAACCAGCAGCGCGGCGCACAGAATCGAGAGCGTGTCGATGCTCGAGGAGAAGAGCCGGTCCTTGGGCATAATGCCGGCGGGAAAAAAGAGGGTGAAAGCGCTATGCGAGGCCAGGAGCGCGCCAAAAATCTGGAAGGCAATGACGACGTATAGGGCGGCGCGCTTGCGCGCGATAAGCCCGGAAACCACCACAATCAGGGTGATGGCGCTGGGCAGGGTGTGCGTGGACGGGATATTGAGCAGGTCGGCGATGACTTCCCACCAGGTAAACCCGCGGCCGTGGCGCAACGGCGAGAGAATCCACGCGAACGAGGTGAGAATCGCGGCAAACGAGTACACCCCGATAACCCAGCGGGCCGAAATTTCCGCGTACCGGGAGGGGACGGCGAGTTTCTGCCGCCTCCTGCCGGTTGAGCGGTGGCGAGCATGCCCATCCGCTACGTATTCCGCGCGTTCAGCGGGGTTGTCCGTCGTGCGACGGTCCCCGCAGGGAGCGTGGTTTTCGGTGTTTTCGATGCGGTGAGACATGGTTATCTTCGGCTGGGAATCGGGGTGTAGCGGGTGAGCGTTTTAGGCCTTCGGCTCGGTCTTCGGGTCACGGTAGGTGCCCTCGAAGACGTCGGGGATGCCGTTGTCGTCAGCGTCCACGCTTTCCTTCTCAGCCAGGGCACGGTAGTGCTTGTTACGGCGAGAAAGGATAGCCGCACCCACAATGGCAGCCAGAACAGAGCCGACGAGAATCGCAATCTTGGCGTCCTCGGTGTGCGCCGAACCGTGCGGGAAGGACAGCTCAGCCACCAGCAGGGACACGGTGAAGCCGATACCGCCGGTTGCAGCCAGACCGACCACGTCAATCCAGGCGACGTCCGGGTCGAGGTTAGCGTTCTTGAATCGGGTCACGAGCCAGGTGGTACCAAAAATACCGATGGTCTTACCTGCGACCAGCGCAACCATGATGCCGACCGCCACGGAGTCGGTGAGGGCGCGTCCAAGGCCCTCGAAACCGCCCACAGCCACACCCGCGCTGAAGAACGCGAAAATGGGCACGCAGATGCCGGTAGAGAGGGGGCGGAAGCGGTGCTCCAGCACCTCTGCAAGGCCGTGTTCAGCGTGCGCTGCCTCGGAGCGTGCGGACATCTTCACGGGCACCAGGAAGCCTAGAACCACGCCGGAAATGGTGGCGTGAATACCGGACTCGAGGAAGAGTGCCCAGGTGATGACGCCCAGGGGGAACAGAAGAATCCATGCGGCGAGAGGCTTCAGGTGCAGCATGGTCTCGCCACGGTAGGCGATGAACGCAAAAAGTGCGAGCGGAATCAGTGCGAAGAGCAGGTACTCGCCGTGGAAGTTATTGGTGTAGAAGATCGCGATAATGCAGATTGCGATTAGGTCGTCGACCACAGCCAGGGTCAGCAGGAAGACACGCATCGCCGAGGGGAGGAAAGTACCCACGGCGGCGAGAACAGACACCGCGAACGCAATATCGGTTGCGGTGGGGATAGCCCAGCCGTGCAGAGCGCTGGGGCTACCGAAGTTAATCGCCGCGTAAATAATTGCGGGGGTGATGACGCCACCGAAAGCAGCCGCAATCGGCACAATTGCGGTGGAGGGCGACTTGAGATCACCAATCACGAATTCCTTCTTCAGCTCCAGGCCGGTGAGGAAGAAGAAAACGACGAGCAGGCCGTCCGCCGCCCAGGTGCCGATGCTCATCTGCAGGTGGTTGAAGCCGGGGATAACCGGGCCGACCACGGTGTCTCGCAGACCAAAGTAGAAGGTGGAGGCGGGGGTGTTGGCGAGTACTACTGCCAGCACCGTCGCGATCAGAAGCACGGTACCGCCGACGGATTCTGCGCGCAGAATGTCGGCTACGCGGCGTGAGTTGCTATATGAGCCGCGGCTGAGGGTATCTGGGTTGGTGTGAGTCATTCTCTCCTCTTTCTGCCGTGATATTATGCGGCATCTAAGGCTTTAAGTTTACTCTGGGCTGTATGAGTATTCGAGTACCCGCTGGCGGCTTTTAGCTCCTGGACGGCGCTCTACGGTAGGCTTTTAGGTTTTAAATGCATAAACGTTCCGCCCTCGCCGCGGTATGCGGTGAGGGCGGAACGTTAAAGATTCTGCAGGTATTCTGCGGGCTCGACTAGGGGCCTAGCCGCACGAATACGAGATTAGGCGCCTGCGATGGCGGGTGCGCCGGACTCCTGGCCGTGGTCGTCGCCCAGCTCGCGGGCAACGTAGTTCTCCAGGTCGAAGAGGTTGCCGTTGGCGCGCTTCACGACGGTCACGAGGGTCTCCATGGTGGCGACTTCCTCAACCTGCTCCTTCAGGAACCAGAGGATGAACTGCTCACCCAGTGCGTAGTTCTCAGCGCGTGCTGCGGAGAACAGTGCCTCGATCTGGCCGGTGACAACCTTCTCCTGTGCCAGGGACATGTCAACGATTTCCTGAACGTTCTCGAAGTCGTTCTTGACGGCGGGAACAGCGGGGATCTCGACCTTGTGGCCGCGGTCCAGCTTGTACTGAACCATCATGAGTGCGTGCTCGCGCTCCTCGAGGGACTGGCGGTAGAAGAACTTAGCCAGCTGGGGCAGGTCCTCACCGTCGAGCCAGATAGCCATGGACAGGTACTGGTGGGATGCTGCGAACTCGTGGCCGATCTGCTCGTTCAGAAGGTCGTAGAAAGACTTAGACATATGGTTTCTCCTTATATGGTGGTTGCTTCTGGGCGCCGGATGGCGCGGTGCAACCTGTTGGTATCTATCGTATGGGATATTTTGGTGTTACCACAGGCAGAATAGGCTAATCGGCGACGGTCGTGAGGTGAACCTGACAGGGTGTCACCATCAGCCTTAGCGGAAAACCACGCACACCCGCGGCCGTGGCGGGGTAGTGGGGCGCAGTTCCGCGGTATGCCGGGGCACAACGGGGTACGAGCCGGATGCGCCGGGCCGCTATTTCTTGTCCCGTGCGGAGAAATGAACGGCCCTCTCCGCGGTTTGCTGGGGGGCGGCCGTGGACCTTCGACGATGAGAAAAAATTTTTAAAAATTACATGGGAACCCGTTGTAATACTTTGGATTATTCCTTCTTGGAAGCCTCTGGGTGGCAGGAATTTCGCCGGCGGGCCGTTAAAGCGGCGCACGCCTCCTTCCGAGGGGTTGATGTGCCGAACTCGGTAGGAGGCGTGCTTAGTTGTGCAGGGGAGTGTGTTCACTCGAATACGCCGCGGGCAACACTTAGCCCTCGGGGTACTCCCCACGTCTTAAAGCATCGATTGAGATGACATTCGAGGGGGTGTTGCCCAGGACTGCCTCGCCAATCTCCGCAAGCTGCTTGACCTGCTGGGGGGTGAGGTGGTCAAAAATCTGGTGGCGCACCTCAGCGACGTGGCCGGGGGCTACTTCCTGAACCTTCTTCTGGCCGGCCGGCAGGAGGTGACAGATGCTGACGCGGCGATCTTCCGCGCTGAGGGAGCGGCGCACATAGCCGTCTTTCTCGAGGCGGGCCACCACGCGGGAGAGGCGCGCGGGGAGAGTATTTGTGGTGATGGCCAGTTCGGTCATGGTCAGAGAGAGGTCGTCTGACTCGGAAAGCATTGCGAGCACCATGTACTCGACAAAGCTAATGCCGGCCTCGCTCTGAAGCTGGTTCTCGAGGCGGCGGGTGAGGTTAAAGATGATGGAGCTGATAAAGAGCCAGCCCTCACGTTCTTCGGCAGAGAGCCAGCGCGGAGACTCAAGGTCTGCAGTGCCGTCCGGGTGCTGCGGTGTGGTCGGTGTGGACACGGAATCGGTTCCTCTTTTATCGGATGTGAATTTTATCGAATAGGAACTCTCCGAGGGAGAGATGTGGTGTGGTTGGCACCCATTGTAGCGAAGCAACAACCGCTCAAGGTTGAAATTGGTACGGTCAAGTAATACTTGACACTTTGGTGCTAATTTTTCGGAGGGTGCTAGGGTTGTCGATTTATGAGCATCAGGTGCAAAAATAGCAATCTGCCTAGTGACCCAAGACACTTATAAAAAGATTTCCACCGCAAGTATAAACGAGAATGACTCAAAAATCATCTTTGGCCCACCGGGTGACTTCCGCGGAATATCAAGGGTTTTGGGGGTATTGGTGAAAATTCTGGAGAGTGCAAAGAACTTGCCCTGGGTGAAAAATAACAAAACGATAACAAATTTTTTAAAAAAACCCAGATTTTGGGTTTGCAGACGTTATGAAACCGTGTACACTGGTTACATAACGGGGTCGAAGGAAGCCTCCGAGGCGAGACCGGAAGCTCGCTTCGATAGGTTCGACTCTCTATTTATCGGTGATTGTCGTCGGTGTACGAGTAACTCGTATTTCTACCGACGGATGTGCGGTGCGGATGCAGTTCGTGGTTGGGCTGCATTCCGTACCGTATCTTTTTAATTGCGTTTCTCTATCACTCACTCAAGAGCATCCCGCGGCGGGATGCTCTTTTCTTTTGCCCTTTTACGCCCCGACGTCGGCGTCGACGGAAATTTGGCACTCTGGTGCGGCTCCTCGGGGTAGTTTGGTTCCCTGGCGTTCCGGGGGCACGTCTCCCCAATCTTTTCTCCCTCGTTCTTATCGGAAAAGAGGTTATCCACAGGAGTTTTCCACAGTGTGGAGAACTTACATGCGTGTGATTCTTGCTCCCTGTGCGGAGGGAGCGGTGCGTCTTAAAAATTCTGGGCGGCTGGAAAATTCTTGTAATTACAGGCTTCTGCGCTCGTTAAAACCGAGGGGGAATTCTTAAACCGAAAGGTTTCTCGCCTTTAAATCCGCGGATGTAGATTTTCTCCACAGTTGTGGATAACCCTGTGCACTTAATCCACCGCCTCCGCCCCGCGGTCCCAAAAATCGTTAGGTGATGTCACGAGATGTCACATACTTCGGCTGGGAGCGAGGGGCTTGGGCGCGACGTAATCCTCCGCCTATCCCCTTAAAAGATGGTTATCCACAGAAGTTTTCCACAGTGTGGAGAACTTACAGCACTGTTATTCACATGAGTGCATACCTCGGTATTCCAAGGCGGAATAGGGGGCCGACCCTGAAAATCCTGTTGATACACAGGGTTATCCACAGATGTGGGGAAAAATCCCCGACTAAAATCCACAGGCTCGAGCGAGGTCTTACATAAATGTGACGCTCCCCAACTCATGAAAAGTAAAGTAAACGCTACGCTGGTAATCTTTAATACAGGCCAAGCATTCTAATGAAAGGCATCATCATGGCTGAAAAGTACACCCTCCCCGAGCTCCCCTACGACTACGCGGCGCTCGAGCCCCACATCTCCGCAAAGATCATGGAGCTGCACCACGACAAGCACCACGCAGCATACGTTGCAGGCGCTAACGCAGCTCTCGAGCAGCTCGAAGAGGCACGCGAGAACGGTGCATACGGCAACGTCTCCAAGCTCTCCAAGGATCTGGCGTTCAACCTGGGTGGCCACACCAACCACTCCATCTTCTGGAACAACCTGTCCCCCGAGGGTGGCGACAAGCCCACCGGCGAGCTGGCAGCAGCAATCGACGAGTTCTTCGGCTCCTTCGACAAGTTCCGCGAGCACTTCACCAACGTTGCACTGACCATTCAGGGCTCCGGCTGGGCAATCCTCGCATGGGACACCGTCGGCAAGCGCCTCATCATCGAGCAGCTCTACGATCAGCAGGGCAACATCTCCGTTGCACTGATCCCCGTTCTGCAGCTGGACATGTGGGAGCACGCATTCTACCTGGACTACCAGAACGTCAAGGGCGACTACGTCAAGGCATTCTGGAACATTGTGAACTGGGCTGACGTGCAGGCTCGCTTCGAGCGCGCAGTGTCCCAGACCAAGGGCCTGGTCCTCTAATCTAAGGTTTCGTCAGCGCGGTGAAGTGGCCGCGGTGGAATAACCGAAACGGGTGCCCGGCGCCTCCATATTCGGAGGTGCCGGGTACCCGTTCATTAAGCCCCGGGTAGTACCTGCGGGGTTCGGAGTGTTTGGTGGGAACCCTAGAGTGCCAGCGTGCGGTCAATGCGGATGCGGCGGCAGAAATCCTCATCATGGCTCACCACAATCAGTGCGCCGGTATAGGCTTCGAGCGCCTGCACTAGCCAATCCACCGATGAAATATCGAGGTTGTTCGTCGGCTCATCCAGCATGAGCAACTGCGGCACCGGATCCGCCAAAAGAACCTGCGCCACCGCGGCACGGAAGCGCTCACCGCCGGAGAGCTCACCGGTCTTATGGTGCACGCTCTCGCGACGGAAAAGCAGCCGCGCCAGCTGATCACGAAGATGCTGTTCGCTCACGCCGAGGTTAGCCCGCTGCACGCTCTGCAGAAGAGTCAGCTCCGGGTCGAGGGTGATGCGCTGCGGAATATACGCCCCCTCGATGCAATAGTCGACGCGGTAGGCGGGCTGCACGGGGGAGAGGTAGTCCGCATCGCCTGCGTGGGCGATAGCGTTCAAAAGGGTGGTCTTGCCGCTACCGTTCGCACCGGTAATACGCAGGTGTTCGGGGCCGCTGAGAATCAAGTGTTCGGGGCGCTCCGCCGGGGTTCCCTGCTGACTCTCGTTATTCGCCTCAGCAGGTGAAAAATGCAGAGAATCAACCTTTGCAGGTTGCTGAACAGTAAATGTTTCACGTGAAACCCGGGCAGAATCAATCCTGCTCAGCTCCAGCACCTTACGTCCCGCGGGTAGGGGCTGCTGACTCAGCTCGGCATAGATTTTCTCCTGGATGCGCACCTGATCCTGAGCGTTCTGATACGCCTCTTGAGCCTGCTCCTGCTTGCCGACACGCAGACCACGAAGCTTCGCAGCCGCTTGCCGGGAAGCATCCTTCGCCAGATCAAGAATCGTATCCGGCTGGTCATCCTTCCAGACGCGGGACATGTTCCTCGAAATAATTTCCTGTGCCTGCACCCACTCACGATGAGCCGAACGTACCCGGTTCTTTGCCTCACTCACGCGACGCTGAGCCGCCTGCTGTTCCGTGTCCAGCGCCTGGCGGTAGGCGCTGTAGTTGCCCTCGAAGAGGCGCAGATACGCCAGTCCCTGACGGTCCGCGTGAAGCTCCGCAATCACGTGCATGCGTTCCAGTAGGTCGCGGTCGTGGCTAATGATGAGCGCCGGGCAGGGTAGCGCCTCCAGCGCGGTGAAGAGCTGAGCCTTCGCCGCGGAATCCAGGTTATTTGTCGGCTCATCCAGCAGAATGAACTCGGGGTCAGAAATCATCAGCGAGGCAAGTGCAGCGATGACCGCCTCGCCACCGGAGAAGCTGCGCATATCGCGAGCAAAGAGTGCCCGAACAGCCTCCGGGCTATCGCGGTCTACCAGCACCGCCGGGGTAAACCCGTAGGTTGCCAAAGCAGTCAGGGTGCGCTCCTCAACGTCCCAATCATCCCCGATGGTCTCGTAGAGTTCGGGGGAGTACTCGCCGGATTCCACCGCCTGCAGGGCCTGTAGAGTCTCGGCAATCCCACAGAGCTCGGCAAGGGTCTGCTCCCGATCCAGACCTAAATCCTGGGGTAGATGCGCCATGCGTTCCGGCGCCGCCAAAGAGCCAGAATCCGGGGTTAAATCACCCAAAATCAACCTCATGAGGGTTGTTTTTCCGCAACCGTTATCACCAATAAGGCCGGTCAGAGGCGCCGAAAATACCGCCGATAGATCCGCAAAAAGCGGAGGCTGGGTCGGGTGCGCAAAGTGCAGGTGGGCGATGCTCACGTGCGCTGCCGCATGAGTGTGTGAACGGGCATCGCGGGATGAAGCGGAACGGGGAAAGGTCGCCTGCGGCTGAAGTACGTGTGTCATATGAGCTCCTTGAATATAGACGCGAGTCATGGATGCTCGGGTATCCTCAGTCGCCAGAGTCGGCAGTGCTCATCCTACCGACTGTGTAGCGTGACAAAGGGGGAAGATGGAGGGGAGCGCCTTCGAAAAAGGGCGCGAAAAAACCCGAGCGTAACGGTGGATGTACCTGTGCCCGGGTGCGTGCGCGCTGACGGAAATATGCAAGAAGTGCGCAGGGAGAATGTGCCTGTGCAAAAAGCTGCGTGAGCGCGCGAAAAACTGTTAGGTCCGGGCTTATGCTCGGTGGGTCATTTCTTTGATGCCTCCTAGATTCCGAATACCGCCCCGGTCGCGCCTTGGGTGGCTTCGGTCAAACATTGCGTTTAGCCCCTTAGGTTACCCCCGCGGCGGGGCAACACGGATAGAGAGCTGATGGCTCCAGCATAGGAACTGACTGGGCGCTGAGTCAAACACCTTCCCACGTAGGAGAAGATTCAGCGTGCTGATTCCCCGAATGGTTCCTTCCCGAGAGTTTTTGTTGAAAGGTTGAGTGTGCGGTCAATGCGGATGCGGCGGCAGAAATCCTCATCATGGCTCACCACGATGAGCGCGCCGGTATAGGCTTCGAGCGCCTGCACCAACCAATCCACCGAGGAAATATCGAGGTTGTTCGTCGGCTCATCCAGCATGAGCAGCTGCGGTACCGGATCCGCCAAAAGAACCTGCGCCACCGCGGCACGGAAGCGCTCACCTCCGGATAAATCCCCAATGCGCTGATGTACGCTTTCGCGACGGAAAAGCAACCGCGCCAGTTGGTTGCGAAGGTGCTGTTCGCTCGCACCGGGATTCGCCCTCTGTACGGTTTCAAGGAGGGTGAGCTCCGGGTCGAGGATGATGCGCTGCGGCAGGTATGCGGTGTTCTCCAGACGGTAGAGCACTTGGTAAGCAGGCGGCACTGGGGAACGGTAATCAGGGTCATTCGCGTGCGCTATCGCATTGAGAAGCACAGTCTTGCCACTGCCGTTTGCTCCCGTGATGTGCAGGTGTTCGGGTCCGGTCAGGATAAGAACCTCGGGAAAATCTTGGATTTGAAGCAGATAATCAACTTTATATGGTTGTGTTTCACGTGAAACGGTGTTTTGGGTGTATGCATTCTTAAGGTCGGCGTTCTGCGGTGTAGACGCGCAAGACTCGTTCTTCACCCGATGTAATTCCAGTACCTTCCGCCCCAATGGGAGTGCATCCTGAGCAAGTTCCAGATAGATATGCTCCTGCACGCGCAGGTTCTTTTGGGCTTCTCCAACTGCTGCACGTGCATCCGCCACCATGCTTTCGTGGGCTGTGTGAAGTTTCCCGGCAGAGCGCTCTGAACTGTTTTTATCCAGGCCCATAGCCATGCCAGGTTTCCGCTTTGACCGTTCAAATTCGCGGCCTCGGCGGGCGTTGCGATCGAGCTTAATCTGGTTCTCGGCGCGCTCACACACAGCCTTACGCGCCTCATTCTTCGCCTCGGTCACGTGACGCTGAGCTGCCTGCTGTTCGGTCTCCAGCGCCTGCCGGTATGTGCTGTAGTTACCCTCGAAGAGGCGCAGATGAGCCAGCCCCTGACGGTCAGCATGAAGCTCGGCAATCACGTGCACGCGCTCCAGTAGGTCGCGGTCGTGGCTAATGATGAGAGCCGGGCAGGGTAGCGCCTCCAGTGTCGTGAAGAGCTGGGCTTTCGCCGCGGAGTCCAGGTTGTTCGTCGGCTCGTCGAGCAGAATGAACTCTGGGTCTGAATACAGAAGCGCGGTGAGTGCGGCTGTGACCGTCTGACCACCTGAAAAGGTGCTAAGGGGACGCATCAGAAGGTTGCGACGGGCCTGTGTATCGGTCGTAGTGAGGGCAGGACCAAAACCATGTTCGGCAAGGGCTACGAGGGTGCGTTCTTCAATATCCCAGGCATCGCCTATGGTGTCGTAAAGGCTGGGGGAATATTCGCCCGATTCCAGCGCATCAAGCGCCTGCAGTATTTTTGTAATTCCAAAAATATCGGCAAGATGCTGATGCCCACTTAATCCTAAATCTTGCGGTAGGTACGCTATGTGCGGTGGGGTGCTGATTATGCCTTGACTAGGGTTTATGTCGCCAAGAATAAGTCTGAAGAGGGTAGTTTTTCCGGCGCCGTTATCGCCGATAAGCCCGGTGAGTGGTGCAGAAAATACCGCGGAAAGGTCTGTGAAAAGTGGGGGCTCACCCGGATGTGCATACGAAATATGGTCGAGTGTAATGTGGTGTGACATGGGCCGAGTTCCTTCGAGTAGGTGCTCGGATTCCTGCCATCGTAGTGCACGTTAGGCATGAGAATATGAAAAAACCCGAGCGCGGTCTGTAGGTACACGTAAGCCCGGGTAGTGGGTTGGACGCATAAAAGCGCATTGACCTGGTGTTGTTGAATCCGGGCTTATGCTCGGTGGGTCATTTCTTTGATGCCTCCTAGATTCCGAATACCGCCCCGGTCGCGCCTTGGGTGGCTTCGGTTCAACAATGCGATCAGCTCATTAGGTTACCCCCCCCGCGGCTGGGCAACACGGATAGAGAGCTGATGAATCCAGCATAGGAACTATGTGAGCGGCGGGTCAAGTACCCTCCTATAAAACCTTCTGATAAGCACTGATACTCCTTATAGAGCACTAGAGAGCACAAAAAGAGAGGCGACACCATTTGGTGCCGCCCCTCCTTTTAGGCATTAAATCTGCGCGCGTAAAACGCGGCTCATTCCCGAAAATAAAAGCTATTACGCTTCGTGGCGCTCACGGTACATGCCCAGCGGGCCCGCATCCGCGTACGCCTGAGCGTCGTTGTAACGGTACAGGCGCGGCGGGCGGTGGCGGGTGCCCTCCACGCGGCGGCCGGTGTCAATAATCGACTTCGATGCCGCAATCTGGCGGCGGAAGTTCGCCGGATCCAGGGTGCGACCCAGAATCGCCTCGTACACCTCACGCAGCTGCGCCAGGGTGAACTCCTCACCCAGGAAAGAGTGCGCAATACGCGAGTACTCGACCTTGTTCTGCAGGCGGTAGAGCGCGTACTCAATGATTTCGTTGTGGTCGAAGGCCAGCTCGGGCAGCTCATCCACCGGGAACCAGCGGATGTTCTCGTGCACGCGGGTGTTTGCAACCTCGGTGGCGGGAATCGACGCCCAGTACACCACGGAAACCACGCGCTCGTGATCGGCGGCGGGGGTGGGAACCGGGGCGCCGCTCAGGCGGGCGGCGCGTGCCTCGGGGGCGCGCAGAACGTCGCCGAACGCGTAGAGCTGCTCCAGGTAGCCGGGCTCCAGGTTGGTGGCACGCTTCAGGGTAAAGCCGGCCGCCTCCTCCAGGGAGAGGGTCGGCTTGAGGGGGCCGCCGGGTAGCGCCCACTGGTCCTTGTAGGGCTCGCGGAGGCGGCGAACCAGCGGTAGCCACAGGGTCGGGTGGGTCTCGTTCTCCTTGGGGCGCAGGGCTAGGATAACGGTTGAAACGGCGAGGGATACGGAAGAGTGGTCCACGTCGTTGTGCTCTTCAACGGCGACTGCGCCGGGAAGAGGCTGAGATGCGATGCTCATTCAGGCCTCCTGTGCGAATGGGTATCGATAGGTGTGCATACTCTACCCATTTTAAGGGGTTAATAGGGTAAAAATGCACGCAAGGCACCCGCCGACCCGAAAACCGGTACCCTCCGCGTCGTGTCAAGGGGAAAAAGTTCAGGTGTAGCGCACGCGAAAGCGCCCCCCTGCCTGTCCATAAGAACAGTGCGGAGGGGCGCTCGAGGGTCTAACTATGCAATTTTAGGGTGCATATCAGGGACGCAGACTAGTCGATCTGCAGCTCGCCCATTGCGTCCCAGTCCTCGCCGTCGATCAGGCGAGAAATAATCTTCGGGGTTGCGGTCAGCAGCGGACGCATGTCCTTCATGGCCTGCTGGAAGTGGTCAGAGTTCACGTGCGGGCCGGCGGCGTCATCGTTGAAAGCTTCGAGCAGAACGAACTCGTTCGGGTCCTCAACGCTGCGGGACCACTCGAAGAACTTGTTGCCTTCCTCGGCGCGGGTTGCCTCGGTGAAAGCGCGGGTCTTCTCAATCCACTGGTCAGCGTATTCGGGCTTGACGGGGAACTTTACGGCAATAAAAATCATGGGAGCTCCTTGGTTGGGGTGATGACGTATCACTTCAGTTTAAACCCTCGGTGCCTGTCGGTACCCGGGTCTTAGTCGGGGTGGCCGCGCAAGCGAGGGTCGTTAGTCGGCGGCGACCGCGGCCTTGAGAACCTTCAGTACGCATTCCAGCGCCGCGCGGTCGGACTTGAGCATGTCTGCGGTCTGCGGGTTGGTGACACCACCCCCGAAGGCCGCGTTGTAGTACATGCCGTCGCCCAGAAGCAGCACGGCGCGGGCAATCTGCTCGTCACCGATCTCCGCGAGGACGAGGGCATGCCAGCCGTCCTGTATGCGTGCCATGGTCTGTTGGGCAAGCTCGTTATTGTTCTGCGCCAAGCGACTCAGGGCGATGAGGGCACGGTCGAACGGCGAATTATCGGGCGTGGAGGAATTGATGTAGTAGGCGCTTGCCCCCTCGGGTGCCTGCTCCATGGCCGCGAAGTCCTCTTCAGCCAGGGTGAGGGTGCGTTCTGCGAGCGCCTCCAGTAGCGCCTTCTTGGAGGAGAAATGGTAGAGCAGCCCGCCCTTGGAAACCTTGGCGGCGGTGGCGACGGCGTCGAGGGTTGCAGCGCGTTCTCCCGAGCGAATCAGCAGGTCGACGTAGGTGTCGAGGATGTGTTCGCGGGAGTTGTTGGCGCGCTGTTTTCGGTGGTTGGGGGTGGTCATGGTTACCAGTCTAACCGCTTGAAACTATACCGTCCAGTTGGTATAGTTAATCCTCGTTTGTGGACCCGCCCGGACCCCCAAAACCTCCGGGCAAGCCCCAAAACCTCACTGAAAGACTTACTAAAAACCCTAGTCCAAAAGACAAACCGAGCTAATGCCGCCGCGTCCGCCGCATCAGCCGACACCTTATAGACGCACGAAAACAACCCATGACGAATCACAATCCGCACACCACGGCTCTGCCCATTCACGCCCCCGACCAGAAGACCAAGCGCTGGGCGGCACTCGGCGTGCTCATGCTCCCGGTGCTCCTGGTCTCCATCGACAACACGGTGCTCGCCTTCGCGGTGCCCGCAATCGCTAAGGCGCTGAGCCCCTCCTCCGCGGAGCAGCTGTGGATCGTTGACTCCTACCCGCTGGTGCTCTCCGCCCTGCTCGTGCCCATGGGCGCTATCGGTGACCGCATCGGCCGCCGTAAGCTGCTGCTCATCGGCTCGACCGGCTTCGCGGTCATCTCCGCGCTCGCGGCGTTCGCGCCCTCCGCGCTGATGCTCGTGGTCGCCCGTGCCCTACTCGGTATTTTCGGTGCAATGCTCATGCCGGCGACCCTGTCGATTATTCGCAATATCTTTGTGGATGCGACCGAGCGCCGCATCGCTATTGCCGTGTGGGCTTCGGGATTCTCGGCGGGTGCGGCGCTGGGCCCGATTGTGGGTGGCTTCCTGCTGGAGCACTTCGACTGGGGTTCGGTGTTCCTGCTCGCTGTGCCGATTCTGATTCCTCTGCTGATTCTCGCCCCGATCATGGTTCCCGAGTCGAAGGACCCGAACCCCAGCCCGGTGGACCCGCTGAGCATCCTGCTAATCATGGTCGGCATGACCGGCATTACCTTCGGTCTGACCCACACCTCCGAAGCTGGTTTCGACGCGGTGGCTATCAGCACCATCCTTGCCGGTCTGTGCTTCATCACTCTGTTCGTGCTGCGTCAGCTTAACCGTGAGAAGAACGATATTCAGCCCATGCTGGATGTGCGCCTCTTCCGCAATACCGTGTTCACCGGTGCGATTACCGCGAACCTCATCTCCATGACGGTGGACGTTGGCTTCATCTACTTCGCATCCCAGCACCTGCAGCTGGTCTCCGGCCTGCCGCCCATGTACGCCGGTATGCTGCTGATTCCCGGCACCCTGGCGACTATCATCGCCGGTCTGGTGATTGCGCGCGTGGCGGTGCACTTCCACCCGGCGCAGGTTGTGTCCTTCGGTCTGGCGCTCAACGCTGCCGCGTTTGCGGTGCTCGCCTTCCTGGGTGCGCACAGCGACGTGGTCATTATCCTGATCTTCATTGTGCTCGGTACCGGTATCGGTATCTCCCAGACCATCTCGAACGACCTGATGCTCTCCAGCGTGCCGCCGCGTAAGGCTGGTGCGGCGTCCGCGATTTCTGAGACCTCCTACGAGACGGGTGCGGTGCTTGGTACCGTCATCATCGGTGGTATGCTCACCGCCGTCTACCGTGCGAACGTGGTCGTACCCTCCGGCCTGGATGAGTCTCTCGCCGACCACGCCCACGAAACCCTCGGCGGTGCCGTGTCGGTCGCAAGCCATGTGGGTGGCGAGCAGGCAAACCAGCTGCTCTCCTCCGCATTCGCCGCCTTCGACTCCGGCGTGGTGCTGAGCTCCGCGTTCAGCGCCGTGCTCATGGGTGTTATGGCTGTTATCAGCTACCTCATGATCCGCAAGGCTCCTCGCGAAATGAAGCCCGCAGAACACTAATATCGCACCCGTTCGTCATGGGTCCGCCGCCCCCGGCCTTCTTCGGAAGCCGGTGCGGGCGGCGTTGCGTTACCCGAAAGGCGCCGCCCCGGGGGCGCCGCGCGAACCGCCGACCAGTCATGCGGATTTTCCAGCCCGCGCACAGCCGGTCACAGGTGCGGGTGGTACGGTAGAACCCGGAAGATATTGCACCCGAGGTAACGCCCGGGCCGCGTGCGCGCGGAACCCGGGGCGACCGAAACCCCGGTATACGCGTTCAACGAGAAAGGCCGGAATGGGACTCAAAGACTGGATTGCACCCTTCATCACCCTGCTGATCGGTGCCAGCACCATCTTCATCTCCTATAAGAACTACCAGGCACAGGCGGCGGCAAAGCCCTCCGAGCTGGCGCGACTGGAGCTGTGGAGCAAGCTCCTCACCGAAGCCGGCATGGAAATTAGCGCCCTGCCGCCCGCCGATGAGCTGACCTCCGATCAGCGCGTCGTCCTGGAGAATTACCGGGTCTTCCTCAAGCGCGCCTCCCTCGAATCGAAGCTACGTAAGGTCGGCATCGACAGCAACCGCATCTTCAGCCTGCTTATGAAGCGCGCCCACTCCTCGGTCAAGCCCACCCCCATCCAGATGGGCGACTCAATTAGCTACTACCGCCTGATTCTGCGTGCCCTGCTGTACATTTGGGTTCCGCTGGCCGTGATTTTCATCGGTGTGCCCATCATCGTGGTCACCATCGCCTACCTGATTGGCCTCTTCACGAACCACCGTGGTGACCTGTCCGACTTTGCGCTCTCCCCGCTGGCCGTGATACTCCTCATCCTGGGCGCGGCCGCCGTGGGTGCCCTCGTCTTCCTGCAGAACCGCATCATCTCGGCCGTTATCGCGAACAACGTGTACTTCTACTTCTGGGATATTTACGGGTCCAAGAAGAACTCCCGCGACTCGGCCCACGCCTACAGCGAGCGCCTGGCGGCTAAAACCTACGCCGACCAGCTGTTCCTTGGCCAGCAGGAATTCGCCCACCAATTCCGCGAGAACATGTACATGGCGGGTATTCAGGAGATCGACGAGTACCCGCGCGTGCTCAGTGATAGCGTGATGCTGCCGCGTAACTACCGGGTTGTTGAAACTACCGAGGGTGAGGACCGCATCGACCGCTTCGTGAACTGGGTGCGTTCCAAGATTGGCTTCGAGCGTCTGGAACCGCGCATCATCTACACGCTCGAACATAAGGACGCGCACAAGGATGAGCAGAAGGATGCACAGAAGGATTCCGCGCACGGTGAGCCGGTAGCTACCGAGCAGCCCGTAGAGACTCTGGCTCAGGATAAGCAGGAGGATGTGCAGAAGGCTCCGGAGGCGTCTATCTCGGAGGAGCCCATCGTTGCGGAGGTGCCCGTTGAAGCGCCTGCCGAGGATCCGGCTGATGCACCCACCGAGCCCGTCACCGGAAGCGCCGCCGAACCCTCCGCCGCAGCAGTTGCCGTATCCGGGGCAGACGATCCCACGGAGGCGTTCACCCGCATCCCGCACGATGCCGCTAGCGAGGAACCCGGCGCTGAGAAGCCCAAAAACTAAATAGCCCGCCCGGGGCGCCAAAAATCCGGGGCACAGAAAATCCCCGGGGCACAGAAAATCCGGGCATGAGAAAAGGGTCGCAGCTTACGAATCGCCATTGAATCGTAAGCGTACGACCCTTTTCTTTTCCCTTCAAGGAGGAGCAGAATCGGAGGTACCGCCCGACCAAGAAGAGTCAAATGATGCGCCCCTCCGCCAGTAGAGGTTGCCTGGCAGAAGAACCCTGGCAGAAGAACCCGCTATAGCGGGTCGGCAGAGCGCCCGGCAGAGGAGGCATCACGCCTTAGAAGCTTGGCCCCTGTGGGGGGGGGGTGATTCGCGCTCCGGGTGGGACCTACCCTCTCCCACCCGGAGACGAATCGTGGGGATGTTCGCAGTGTCATGAAGACATCCCACCGAAATCCCTAACGAACGTTCGGGGTTTCAGTATGAGCGGTATATGAGCCTACCGCAGTCTATGTCGCAACCTCGGGGTTGCGGAGCCAACCTCGGTAATGGTACCGACAGCCTCGTGGCCGAGGATGCGTCCGTGGTCTACCTCGGGGCAGTCACCCTTCTGGTCGGGACCGTGGTACACATATTCCTTCATGGTGACTCCTTCATTGAAGCTCTGATGAGGGTGCAGTGACTGCTTTATCACTACATGTATCAACCCATAAGAAGTATTTGATAGGTTGTATTTTCATTAAACCCGACGTGTTGAATTAAGCGCTTTTATTACGCGGAGTGTATCTTTTGGTTCTTTAAACATGAACATGGTTCATTTTGGGTGCTTAAGACCTGTAAAAACGCACGAGGCGCACCCCCAAAACAGGGATGCGCCTCGTGCGTTTACTCGTGCGTTTAGTCGAGAAAAGTTGGGTTGAGTTCGGGTTGAGCTGGGCTTATCTCTTCAACTGGATTTAGCTCTTCAGCTGGGCACGCGCTCGCGAACGCACCGCCGTCACCGCCCACACCAGCACAAAAGCCGCCACCATCGACAGCACAATCGTGCCACCGGTCGGCAGATTAAACGCCCACGACAGGTACAGGCCAACAATCGAACAGATACCGCCGAATACCGGCGAGAACACCATCATCGACCCCAGTCGGCGGCACGCCAGGCGCGCTGCCGACGCCGGAATCACCAGAAGCGCCAGCACCAGCACATTACCGAGCGTCTGCAGACCCAGCACCACGGAAATGGTCACCAGAACGTACAGCACAATGTCCAGGGCAAGCACCGGCAGACCCATCGCGCGGGCGCTCTCGCGGTCGAGGCTGACCGTCACAATCTGCCGGTGGAACAGCCACAGCACCAGCAGGATCACGGCGCCCATAATCGCGGCGTTGGTAATGTCCTCATTCGAAACACCCACAATCGAGCCGAACAAGAAATCCTGCACCGACCCCGAATAGCCCGGCGCCAAAGAAATAATCACAATACCCAACGCAAAAGAGGCGGCGAAGAAAATACCGATGACCGAATCCTCGCGCAACCGCTGATTCTGACTAAAAATAGCCACCAGAATAGCCGTCACCACGCCCGCGGTCAGGCCGCCCACCATCAGGTTGCCGCCCAGCACGAACGCCACCGCAAGGCCCGGGAACACCGAGTGTGCCACCGCATCGCCGATGAAGACCATGCCGCGCATCAGCACGTGGCAGCCCACCACGCCGGTAACTACCGAGGCCAGCAGCACAGCCGCCAGGGCGCGCGGAAGGAAGGCCAGGGACGGGTTGAACAGGTCGGCAAGAAAATCGATAGGAGTAATCAACGGGTACCCCCGGTAGAAGCAGCAGTGTCAGCGTGGGCAGGGGAAGAAGCGCAGGAATCCGGCAGCTCGTGGCCGTACTCATCCAGCGCGCCACCGGCGCAGGTGAAGCCCGTGCGGGCGTGGCCCTGCGCCTCCTCAATATCGTGACCGTGCAGCCACGTATGCAACTGCTCCAAGCTAAAGGAGTCCGCCGGGCCGTCCAGGTGAATATTGCCGCGCACACCGCACAGGCGCGAGCAAGACTCGCGCGCCGCCAGCATGTCATGCGTAGACATCAGAATCGTGATGCCCTCGTCCGCTAGCTCGCGGTACAGGCGGGTCAGCGTGGTCTGAGTCGGGGCATCTACACCCGTGAACGGCTCGTCCAGCAGCAGCAGGGAGGGGCCGGCCGCCAGGGCGCGCGCAAGTAGCACTCGCTGGCGCTGACCGCCGGAGAGCTCTGCGATGGAGGCATCCTGCAGGTGCAGGACATCGGTGCGTTCCATCGCCGAAAAGACCTGCACCCAATCCTTCTTCGCCGGGCGGCGGAAGAACCCAATCTCACGCACGCGGCCGGTCATCACCGTGTCCTTGACGGTCAGCGGAAAATCCCACTGGAACTGGTGTTTCTGCGGCACGTAACCGATGTGCGCACGCGCCGCGCGGGGCGATTCACCCAGCACCCGAACCTGCCCGGAGGCGGGGCGAATCAGACCCAAAATAGTGCGCAGCAGCGTGGTCTTACCGGCACCATTAGCACCAATCAGACCCGTAAACTCGCCGCGCTCCAGGGTCAGGGACAGATCCTTGAGGATGGAACGGCGCGCGTAGCCCGCGTACAGGTTTGAAATCTCAAGAACGGGCTTGGAGCTCACCGTTGACTGAGCGCCCGCTGTTACCGACGCGCTCACGAACGGTCACCACGCACTTCGTCCAGTGCCTCACGCTGTGCGGAGGCACGGCGGCGACGGAACGAAAGGAACGCGCCCACGGCAATCACAGCTAGAACGCCGATAACAATAGGAGTCGAAATCGTGAACTCAGCACGGAAACCACCCTTGTCGCTCGCTGCGGCAGCAGAGGAGGAGCCGGTGGCCTGGGTGGCGGAGCTAGACGAAGCGTCGGAGGACGCCGAACCCGAGGACGCCGAACCGCGAGCCTGCGCCTCCATCGCGTACAGGGTATCGGCGCTCGCGGAGTCACCCACCGCAAACTTCAGGTAGCGAGTATCAGACACGGTTGAACCATCAGACAGCTCAGCGCTCGCGGTGACCTTCAGCAGGTACTCGCCCGGGGCGGTGAATACCCAATTCGCGTGGGTGTGCGTGTTCTTCTCAACCCACAGCTTCTGCGGCTCACTCTTGGTCGAGGACCACAGCACCTGCGGCGCCGAGAAGTTGCCGTTCTCCAGGTACAGGCTGAACGTGCCGGGGCCGCTCACCTGCTCCAGGGTCAGGTTCACGCCGCGGTTCAGCTTGGACACCAGCTGCGGGTCCTGAGTGTTCCAACCCGGCCAAATCACGCCCTTGGTTTCGGTCTGCGGAATGACGTACACCTTCGAGCCGGCGGGCGCACCCACGAAGGAGTAGCGCGGGTCGTTCGGCACCTCCAGGATGGCCTTATCGCTGCCGCGGTAGATGACCTCGTCCAGGCTGCGCCAGACGGGGGTTTCGCCGTGGTCGTCGTGGAGCATGAGCTCAAACTTGCCGTTGTTGAAACGAGGACCCATATCCACGTGGCCGGCAGAGATTTCGGTGCGGCCGGATGCGACCGGCTGCTCTGCCGACAGGGTCTGGGTGAGGGCGCGCTCGCCGCGGCTGAGGTTGCTGTCGCCCGGCCGAGCCGAGGCGCTCTCGGTGGTTGCCGGGGTGGTTTCCGCGTGTGCCACACCCAGGGGTGCGAGCATGAGGCTGGCACCCAGCACCAGGGCGGGCAGGGCGCGGCTACGTGAGGAGCGGGAGGGGATGGTTGAGTTCATCATGAGGACTTCCTTGGATCATGACCGAAACGGTGTGTGAAAGATTATCTATATGCTAATACGGCTATATGAGCTTGTGGGTAGCTTAAAACCGGGTTATGAGGTGCTTGCCTCCGAGCAGCTAGCACCCGAAGAGTCGCCGCCGGAGCCGTCCCCGGAACTAGCCCCCGAGCACAGCGCAATCGTGTGAGCATTCGCCAGCATCATCTGCGCGTAGTGGGGGGCCTGCGCATCCAGGGTGTCCGAATAGAGCACCCCGGTACGCACCTGCGCCTCCCGAGCCAGCTCCGTGAGGACCGGTGAACGCATCGCCGTGGACTTGTCCAGATAAATCGCTGGAACCTTCAAATCCTCGACCGTGCGACGCAGGCGCTGACGCTGCTGAATACTCGGCTCACCGCTGGCGCTGGCACTCACAAAACCGGCAATATGCAGCCCGTAGGTGCTCGCCAGGTAGCGGTAGCCGTCGTGCGTGGTGACCAGGTTGCGTGCCGACTCCGGCAGGGCTCCGTACACCTGATGCAGCTGAGCGTCCAGGGCGTCAAGCTCCTTCATTACCTGCTCGGTGCGGGTCGCGTACTCACTCGCACCCGCCGGATCGGCGGAGGTGAGCGCGTCACGAATGACCTGCACGCTCGCCTTCGCGTTCGGTACCGAATGCCAAATGTGCGGGTCGATTTCGCCGTGCACGTGCTTGCCCAGAACAGCCTGCGCCAGCAGGTACACCTGACCGCGATGCTCCGAAGCACCCGAACGCAGGAAACGGTAGCTACCGCCAGCGGGCACCTCCTGCAGGGTGCGGGAGGGGACCGCGACCACGGTGCGGTTCAGCTCGTACTCTACGGCACCCTGCGAGGAATCCGCGCGGAGCACGAGCCTGCCGTCGCCGGTGCGTGCCGTAATATCGGCGTGACCTGCCGAAAGAACCTTGATGTCCGAGGCGGAAACGTTCTGTTCTTTCGCCAGGCGGTCCACCAGCTCCTGCGGGTCACGACCGACCGCGCAGTACAGGGTGCCGCGCGAAGAACGCACCGAATCCGGGGCATTGACTGCGGTGGCGCTCAGCTCAATGGCGTACTCGCCGGCGTCGCTAAACGCCCAGGATAGGTGCGTATGCGCCTGCAGAGGTAGCTCCAGCGAACCCATATCGCCGGTGCGGATCGCGGTGTCCCCCTCGCGGGTGAGGTTCACGCCGCGCGCATGCGAATCGCACAGCATCTCGACCGCGCCGAAGGTCTGCGTAATGAATGCCGCCAACTGCGCATTCGACGAATCCGTAGAGGTGCGCGCCCGCACGCTCTGCACCTCAAAGCGCATGCCTGCATCCGAAGAGTCGGTGGGGGCGGACTCGTTCTGCCCGCCCTCTTCAACACGCAAACCCAGCCAGATGGAGTCCAGGGAGGCGTCCTCAACAATGGCTTCCAGCTTGCCGCCGTACTGCTCAATCTTCTCCGCAACCGCCACGGACACAACGCCTGCGGGCAGGTTCGCCTCAACCATTTTGCTGAGCTTACGCTGTTCCAGCAACAGACCGTTCGTCAGGGCGCAGCGTGCGTAGGCGACATCGCGGATATCGCGCAGGCTCGGCTCATACGAGTGCGGGTCAGCGCCGGCAGGCACCAGGGAGTGCACGCTGGCGCGGTCGCCGGCAATCTGCTGCGCCAAATCCGCCAGAATCGGGGTCGTGGCGACCACGCGCATCCGGTCGGAGGAGGCGTTCACGGTGCTGGCGCATCCGCTCAGTGCAAAGGCGCCAGCCCCCACCCCCGCACCCGCCGCGATACGGGAGGCGAGGGTGAGGGCGGCACGCCGACTATATGCTTGCGCGCGGTTGCCGGTATGCCCGCTATGCGGTGTCACCGCTGCGGCCCTTTCGGCGTGCCGAACGCAGAATCATGGCACCGAGTGCCAGCGCCAGAATGGAGGTGCTGACCATGAACGGGTCGATGACCACACCGGTGTTCGGCAGCTTACCTGCGGCGGCCGCCTTCTGGGCGTTGGCGAGTTCCTGGCTGGTCAGGGCGCAATCCTCACCGGAGGCAGTCTTACCGACGATGCGCACCTTGGATCCGTCGGGCTTGGTGACGATGCCGGTGGCTTCGTCGACGGTACCGTTGACGGGGTTCTTTGCGGTGCTCTTCTCGCCTCCGGTAGCGCTGTTGGCGCCGTTAGCGTTGTTGCCGCCGTCCTGCTTGGTGCCGCCGTCCTGCTTGGTGCCCGCCGCACCCTGCGCGTTGTTGCTTGCCGGGGCGTTATCGGGGTTGCCGACGGTGAAGTGCAGAACCGATTCGCTGCTGACCTGCTGGCCGTTCTTCAGGCGTGCCGTCCAGCCGATAGTCACGGTGTAGCGACCCTCAGCGGTGAACACCCAGTTGCTGTGCTGGTGGGTGTTTGCGGGCACCTGGAAGGAGCCGCCGCTACGCGAATCGAAGACCTTCTGACCGGCGGAACCGAAGTTGCCGGAGAGGAAGGTGGACATGGTGCCGGGGCCCTCAAAACCGTTGAGGCTCATGGTGACGGGGCCGTCGAGCTGCTTGAGCAGTTCGGGGTCCTGGGTGCTCCAGCCGAGCCAGGGCACGCCCTGCTGCTGGGTTGCACCAATCATGTGCACGGGGGTGCCCGCCGGGGCGATGTCTTCCATGCCTGCGGGCAGGTTGAGCTTCGCGGCGTCATTGAGCACGAACTCGAGGGCTCCGGGGGAGACGTGGCGGGCGGGGCTGGTGCGGTCGTCCTTCACGCTGCTGGTGAGGTTGCCGCCGTTGAGGATCGGGCCTACATCGAAGTGGCCGTGGGTGACTTCTTCACGGCCGCTGTGCTCGGCGGTATTGACCACGGCGAGGGTGGGGATGCTGGTCGGTGCTTGGGCTGCCTGGTTGCTCTGCTTGCTGTCCTTCTGAGCGTCCTTGGAGTCCTTAGAGTCCTTGGCATCTTCGGCGGGAACCTCGGTGGCGATGCACTGCTGGTTCAGGCTGCCGGGCAGGCCGGAGGAGAGGATGCCGCCGCCGTTGCTGGGTGCGCTGACGTTCTGGGCGTTGGAGCCCTTCACGCTGCTGCGGGAGCTACCGTCCTTGTTTTCACCCTTGTCAGAGCTGTTATTGGTGTTGTCGGTGCCGCTGATGGCGGTTACACCGGATCCACCCTGGGATGCCTGCTCACCATTCGCTGCCGCTTTTGCACCGTTCGGGTCGGTCACCTGTGCGGCGTTCTGACCGTTCACGGATCCACCCACGCGGCGAATACCGGTGGATGCGCTCGCCTCCGCCGATGCACTCGCATCAGCACTTGCGGAGGCAGATGCAGAAGCGGAAGTAGATGCACTGGGGCTGCCGGTGGCCCTCTCGGTAGCGGTGGAGGTCGCCTCGGGGGCAGTGGTTGCCTCGCTCGTGGCGTCCTTGGTCGCTTCCTTCGCGGCGTTCTGCGCGTTCAGGAGCTTGAAGCCGTCCTCGGCGTTAGTGCCTACGGCGATGGTGTAGGTCGCCTCGGAGCTGACCGGGGTGCCGTCGGCAAGGGTTGCGGTGGCGCGGAACGTCAGCTGGTAGATGCCCGCGCGGGTGAATGCCCAGCTGAGGTGCTCGTGGCCGCCAGCGGTGATGGTGTGCGGTGCGAGCTTGTCGTTGGTGCTGAAGACGCGCGGGTTGTCGCGACCGGATTCGGTGAAGACTTCGGCGCGGCCGCCTTCGGGTACGCTGCTGCGCACGAGTTCAAGGTTGATGGTGTTGTCCTTGAGTGCGCCGGGGCGGATTCCTTCCGCACCGAGGCCGGGGTAGAGCAGGCCGCGGGTGCGGGTGGAGGGAATGTAGAAGATGTCGGTGCCTTCGGGGGCAATGTAGTCGTAGCCTGCTACGACTTTGGTGTGTGCGTCCTCGACGTCGGGCAGGTGGAAGACGGTGCGGGCGGGGTTGAATCGTCCCTGCTGGCCGGGGGCGGTGTCTGCGAGGGTGCCGAGGGTGAACTGGTTGCCGTCGAGGAAGGCGTTGAGCATTTCGGTGTGTACGCCCGCGATGACGTAGTCACCTTCGTAGTTGACGTAACCGCGCGACTCGGTACCTGCCTGGGTGCCGGTCTGGTTTTCCTGCGCCTGATTTTCCTGTGCCTGTGCGGCGGTGAAGGTGCCGACCTGGGGCAGGGCGAGGGGTGCCCCGAGTGCGAGGGTGCATCCCAGGGTGGTTGCGCTGAGTAGGCTCAGGGATTTGGTGCGTCCTTGCATGGTGGCTCCTTGGATGACTGCTCGTTGGCTGGCGCGTTGCCCGGTGCTTTCGGGGTTTGCCCGGTGCTGGGTCCGGCGGCCTGTTGCCGGTTTCCCTCTTGGGTTCGGGGTGCGCTCTGCCGTGTTTTTCTCTTTGTGGATGTGCGTGGTGTGCGTTTTTGGGCGCGCCTCGGCGCACACGTGTTTCTGAGAATCACTATACTCACTTAGGTTCTAAATGACAATTATTTGCAAAAGAGCTACCCTAAGAAATAGAAAAATGAGAAAGGTTGTCATGAACTCTCAGAAGCAGACCCAACGACGGGTCACCACACACACCCCCGCACTCTTCATCCCCGGCGGCAAGCCCGCCCTCCGCCGCGCAGCCGCGTTCCTCTCCGCCGCAGCACTGCTCGCGCTCGCCGGCGCAGCCCCCTCCCTGCCCGCCGCAGCAGGCCCCGACGACGGCAAAATCGTCACCACCAAGGGCCACGTTGACGCCCCCAAGGCATACTGGGACGAGCAGAACGGCACCTTCGTCCTCATGAACGAGGCGAACCCCTACAAGACCGGCGCAGACACCTACGAACTGGACAAGACCGTCAACTGGGTCGGCAAGGGCTACAGCACCAGGGACGGCAAGTCGCAGTACACCATGACCCTGGGCGACTCGCCCTCCCTGGCGTTCCTCGGCGAACCCGGTCAGACCCTCTACATGGCACCGCACCTGACCTACGGCAACCAGGACCCCATCTGGGCGGGTCTGGGCGCCTCCACGAAGGTGCCCACCGAGCGTTTCCGTGACGGCGTGTTCGCTACCGACATCCTCTCCGTTGAGGGTCCCGGCCGTATGGAGCTCTTCCGCTACAACCCGGACGACGCGCCCGCCGACGTGTACCGCATGCTCTCCAGCAGCTCCACCGGCTGGCACTCCTGGCTGCTCGACAAGGGTAGCCACACCCACAACACCACGACCTTCACCCGCCCCGGCCGCTACGTGGTCACCTACCGTACCGTGGCGCGCTCTACCGACGGCCGCATCATCAGCTCCAAGCCGTCGAAGCTGGTCTGGCAGGTTGGCGGCATGCAGCCAGTGCTTGGTGACGGCACCCCCACCGCCGTGCCCACCGTTGACCGCTACAACGCGGCACCCGTCGGTGACCTGGACACCGCGAAGTACGCACTCTCCGTGGCACCGCACCGCCTGGACGCTGACCCGGCTAAGAACAAGGATGCCGACGACAAGCTCAGCGACATCACCTTCACTGCCGCGAACAAGAACCTCAAGGGCACCCTGACCCTGTACAACAACGGCTACTTCCTGACCGACCTGCCGGTCGTGAACGGTACTGCCACCTGGTCTGAAATGCTCGGTAGCGAGGGTTCTCAGCTGCAGGCGGTCTTCACCCCCGACACCTCCGATGCGAACAGCGCCGAGGCGTCCCGTTGGATCTCGCACAAGCTCACCTACGAGCCCGGCCGTGCTGAGAGCGTCTACAGCGACGACGGCAACGGCACCTGGCCCGAAGAAATCCCGGACGAAGCGAACACCGTGCTCAGCACCGAGCAGTACACTCCGACCAGCATGGACTACGACGTGACCGTCACCCCGAACGGCAACGGCTTCAGCACCGTTGAGGTCCGCTTCAAGGACCCGAAGGTGCGCGGCTTCCTGCGCGGCGGCTTCTATGCCCAGGATGACCCGGTCTACCCGTACCTCGACCTGGAGGGCTCCGTCGAGGATGGCGTGGCGCGCTTTACCTTCCGTGACGAGTCCTTCTACAAGGGCACCGCTCTGCGCGTGAAGATGCTGACTCACCCGGATATGAACGCTTCCGCCTCCACCACCGAGGTAGCTGCGAACTACGAGCCGGGCACCAAGTACACCGCACACGGCGCGCTGGCTCCCGATAGCGCACCCATTGGTGATGCCCCCAAGCCTGCTCCGGTGGATCCGTCGCCGAGCGCTGAGCCCACCGTCGCGCCGACTGAAGCTCCCTCCGCGGCTCCCAGCGAAGAGCCGACCGCTGAGCCCAGCACCGTTCCGTCGGTGTCCCCCAGCGAGGTTCCGACCGTGCCCGCGGTGCCTACCGCCTCCGCAGCCCCGAGCGTGCCTGCCCCGGCACCCTCCACTCCGGCGCCCTCCACCCCGGCACCGTCTAGCCCCGCACCGGTCAACCCGACCCCGAGCGCACCTGCTCCGACTAGCCCGGCACCCTCCGCTGAGCCGTCCACCCCCGGAACCCCCGGCAACCAGTGCGTACCCGGCAAGATTGACGGCCGCACCAAGATTTCGCACGGCCACCTGGACATCCAGGCGACCTTGAAGGACCGCCAGCTGTCCGTGGGTCTGCGTGATGACAGCGGCATCATTGACGCTGATTCGACGGTGCGCCCGCTCGATTCGGTCGTGTGGACCGTCAGCGAGAACGCCCGCCGTGTACGCACCGAACGTATGGCTGATGAGAAGCTGAACTTCATGGGCCCGGTCGGCACCGCGTTCTACGGCCTGCCGCAGACCCAGCAGAGCGGCCTGCCTTGGCCCGGCTATAACACGCAGGACATCGACTACTCGCAGCTGCGCGGCCCCGTGCGCCTGCACGTGGTTCCGAAGGTCATGCCTGAGGGTGCACGCTTCGGCATGTTCACCGAGTCGCTGAACGGTGCGGATGTGCTGCTGGATTCGACGACCGGCAAGACCACGATCGACATTGATTACGCGACGCACGCGCACGCGAACTGGGTATTCTCTGAGCCCGGCCAGTACATGTTTGACGTGCACTATTCCGCGACCCTGGCTGATGGTACTGAGGTGAACAGCCCGGTGCAGCAGCTTGCGGTTGCTGTGGGTAAGAAGGCGTCGGATGCGTGCTCGTTTGAGACTGCCGTGCCGAAGGACCCGAACGCGGCAGCGGATGACTTTAGCGGTGTGCGCCGTGTGGATTCGGCAACCCCGGGCGGTACCGCTGGTGCTAACCAGCCCGGCTCCGCACAGTCTGGTGCCGTGCAGGCTGGCTCTGGTCAGGCTGGTGCTTCCGGTGCCGCCGGTGGCGTGAACACGCAGGGTTCGGCTGATGGCTCGGCTGATGGTTCTGCTGGCGGCGTGTACCCGGGTGGTATCTCCGGTGGCGGTACCGGTGGCGGCTCTTTGGGTCAGTCTGGTGTGTCTGCTGCGTCGGGTGGCGCTAGCTCCCAGCAGGGCGGCCTTGCCCGCACTGGTTTTGGTGCGGTGTCTGTGGCTGTGGGCGGTGCGCTGGTGTTGGGTGCCGGCACTGTGATGGTGCTGCGTTCTCGCCGCCGCGCCTCCTAGCGTTCGCCGCGTGAGGACACGCTGATACGACGAAGCCCCCGCGGCTGAGAGGGTGACTCTCGGCCGCGGGGGCTTTCTCTATGCGGCACTACATCTTGATATCCGCTAGGCCGGTGATTTTGTTGCGCCTTCTATACAGCTTCCTGAACAGGGGCTGCGTCCACTCGAGGTTATCCCACGTATCAACCCACGCCAGATCCTGCGGGTCCCGCATATCGGGCCAGCGGTCAAACTCAAGCCGGAACCGTACGATTGCCAGCAGCCGGTGGTTCTTGCCAACGGGGTCAAGCTTGGCGATTTCCTTGCCCTTCTTGGTGTAGAAGGTGGCCTTGTCAGACCCTACCCCAGTCCATTCCAATTCTTCCTCCGCCTCACCCTGGAAGTAGAAAACCTGGTCGATAGCCCTAATCGGGTAGGAGGTCACGGCGGCGAACGGTGAGAGCTTCTGCTCCACAGTGTCGGGCGTGATTTTCGTGTACACCAGGTGAACGTGCAGAAAGTGGTAGGGGAAGAAGAGCAGCATGATGAACGCCAGCAGGTTGAAGAGGATACCGAGCTCAACCTGCGTGTAGAGGTAGAGAGCGAAGAAACCTGCCGGGAATATGGGTGTGAGAAGGCCTATGAGTGCTTCACGGCGAGGCACACGCGTAATGTAGATACCTTCGTCGCGTAGCTTCATGTCCTGACGCAGGTGCCTATCATGCAGAACAATGATAGTGATGGCGCCGATGATTGATGCGAGGGTGCAGGTGCCCCAGAGTAGAAGGAAAAAGGTGTGCATGATGCGTGCTCCTCTTTCGCGGTGTTGGTGGTGTTCGTGCCGGTTGCGGCTCTTTGGATGTAGGGGGTAGTCGGCGCTTATCGAGTGGGCTACATGTCGACGTCGGCGAGGCCGGTGACCTTCTCGCGACTCCTGAAATAAAGAATGGTCATACCCCTATCGTCCAGTTCATTCACCTTCGCCACGTCATCAAGATTATTCATATCAGGCCAACGTTTGTTCTCAATCCTGAACCGCACAATCGCCAAGATGCGATAGTTATTGTGGGTAGTCGGACCGAATACAGCAATCTGCTTGCCAGAGCGGGTATAGAAGCCCACCATCTCCTGGTCTTCAACATTCAGCGTTTCGTAATACACGATGCTGTCTATCGCGTTAATAGGGTAGCGGGTCGGATTGGCTGACCAGACGCGCTGCTCAATACCCTCGGGGGAGAGCTTCACATAAGCGACGAGGGTATATCGAGAACACAAGAAAAAGAATGACGCTAATGCAATTCCGGCGATATTAAACCAGATACCCATATTTCCACTATGGCTATTGGCCATATATAGCAAAAAAGGAATGAACGGATTAGATATGCAAATCCATATTTCAAAGCGATTTACTCGCCTAATGTAAATTCCTTCTGCTTCTTTTTTCTTATCTTGGTGTCGATTAATCTCGTACTTGATAATAATGTAGGGGATAGAGGCAATGGACAGCACTAAAATAATTCCCCAGAAGATACTAAAGATGGTATCTAGCATGTTTTACTCCGCCTCCTGAACGCTAGCATGAGAAGAGGAATCCGCGTCTTCGTTCTCGGGAATGGTGATACCCACGGTGACGTACTTCTTCACCGACCACCCATTCATCGCCACCGAGGTAGCAAAGAACAGCGCAGGCAACCACTCCAGGCGAACCAGCGAATAGCCCAGGTACCCGAGCGCAATACACGCCGCCAAGCCAGCCACGCCGATGCACACGGCACGCAAGGTGCGGTACCCCTCAGACCCCTCCTCAAAGCGGGTGCCCTGCAGGTAGAAGAGGCCCTCACGCACAACACGCAGGAACCCAGGAGCCAGGAAGAGCGCAACCGCCAGAGCCGCCGGATCATAGCCAGCAGTCATGAAATTGGTCAGAGGAACCACAAGGCACAGAACCGTGAAAATAGCTGCCGCCGCAACGCCCACGTGGGTTGAGCGCCTGTCCATCTGCTCCATGCGCTGCAGGTCAGGAATATCGTCGTTAGGCTCGATGCGGTAGATAAGGCAACCAACGATGAATAGCCCACCAACCATGTACCAGGAGGCAAAGTTCGTCTCAGGGGTCCACAGCACTGCATCCGCAGTGCGCAGTACCCCAAAAGCCGTCAGAGCCGTTAGTACAATCAAACCCACTGCACCGAAGAAGAAAACGAAGATAAAGAAGTGGTGGAAAGGGCCACCGTTTGCTTTACCTGCAATGCTTTCGCTGTGAGCCATATCTATGACTGCGAGGAATACGGGACCCATAATGAGGAACATTGCGCCCCACGGCCAGCCCCCAAAAATGCACGATAACAACGACACAAGAATCATGAAGCTAAAGCAGAACCATAGGAAGATTAGCCATAGGATTCTGAAGGTTTCAGAGATAGCGTTCATGCTATTTCCCTTTCAACTATTTGGACTCTGCCGCAGCACGGTCAAGGATGCGCTGCAGGTGTTCCGGGATCTGTCGGTACTCCCCAGCTTCGGGGGAGCCAATCTCATACTTGCGGGCGTAGCAGATGATTTTGATCAGGGCGTCCATGTCCTCGTAATCACCGAACTCTACGAAAAGTTCGGGGATGTACTTGGGCGGCCAAACACCGTAACGCTCACGGAAAAGAATCATGTGGTAAATGTAGGTTGCGTCAAAGAAGACCGGACTGAAACCCAGACGGTAGCGGCCCATCTGGCTACTGCTGATGAGTAGGTGCCCGCCCTTGCCGTTGACCTGCATGTGTATTTTGGTGATGCTGCTGTAGTCGAACTCGCGGGTCTTGAATCGCCAGTTCCGCCATTTAACAGTGGTTTCATTCTGTTGGACGTAGAAGGAATGGGTGTGGATAGCCATAAGCCATAGCCAGCATCCCAATATGTTCATAAATAGAAACGCCGGAATGTAATCAATAAGTGTTTCTGCAGGAAAAGTAAGAGGGAACAGAACACACGTAAATATGGTCATCAGGTCCAGGCAAACAACAGCCAGTAGCGGCTTTTTCTGTCGCTGCCCTAGGGGAATGTAGCCTTTGGGTCGGTTGAGGCCGATGGAGCCATTGGTGACGGTTTCGGCAAGAAATTTTCTGAACATTCGCTGTCCTAGTGTGGTTGGTGAATAGAGGCCGCGCAGCCATCGCGCAGGGTGGAGGCGGCGCCTCCAGAAGATATGGTTGAGGGGCGCTCGCAGGTGCGGCGGCTGCCGCGTGAACGAACGCCCCCACCCATCACATCATCGGTCGATAAACCAGGCGGTCGGTCTACTTGTCGTTGTCTACAGGGTAGAGCCAGCCGCCGTATGCGCAGTAACGCTTACCGTCCTTCTCGGTGTAGTAGGCGCCCACGAATTCCTTGCTCTCACACTTCTGAATCGCTTCGCGAGCCATCTGCTCACGCTCCGCACGCTTCTGAGCGCGCACATTGTTACCCAGAACGAAGGTGGCCATCGCAACCGCGACCAGCACGAGCGAAATGATAGCCATGCCCTTACCCTTGCCGGTGCCGCGCTTGACCATGACCAGGGCAATAATCGCGAAAATAACGGTCGGGATTGCGGTAAATGCGCCCAGGATAATGATGCCGGTCAGGGCGGAGATAATGCCCAGGACTAGTGCGGTTACTGCCGCCCACTTCTTTTTCGGTGCTTCGATGGGTGCGCCGTGTGCGGGCTGTGCGGCGGGTGTCTGCTGGGTGAATTGCGGTTGCTGCGGTGCGGCCGGCTGCGGGGTGTTGTCAGACATGAAAGTCCTCATTTCGTATGTGGTTGGTGAATATCCGGAAGTGCACCACCGGCAGGTGGCGTACCCTTCCCAAGGATACTCTATGTGCTTGAAAGCTCTGACAAGTTGATTTGTCGAGTACTTTGATGGTCTATGGGTTAGGTGGCTAAAAAGTTAACTCGGTGCAAGGCTCGGGTGAAGACTGGGCGACCATTCACCGGCGGGTGGTGACGGCACTCAGGTGAGTAGCCGCTGGCATGCAGAAAGCCCCTGGGCTGAGAGGTAATCTCTCAGCGCAGGGGCTTTCTCTATGCGGTGCTACATCTGAATAACGTTATTTAGATGAGACATCAAGGATGCGCTGCAGGTGCTCCGGGATCTGTCGGTACTCCCCGGCCTCGGGGGAACCAATCTCATACTTGTGGGCGTAACAGAGACCCTTGATGAGGGCGTCCATGTCCTCGTAATCACCGAACTCTACGAAGAGTTCGGGGGTGTACTTGGGCGGCCAAACACCGTAGCGCTCGCGGAAGAGAATCATGTGGTAGATGTAGGTGGCGTCAAAGAAGACGGGGCTGAAACCCAGACGGTAGCGTCCCATCTGGCTACTGCTGATGAGTAGGTGCCCGCCTTTGCCGTTGACCTGCATGTGTATTTTGGTGATGCTGCTGTAGTCGAACTCGCGGGTTTTGAAGCGCCAGTTTCGCCATTTAACAGTGGTTTCGTTTTGTTGGATGTAGAAAGAGTGGACATGGATGGACATAAGCCAAAAACAGGACCCTACGATACTTCCAAAGATGAGGAAAAATATGAAATCCTCAAGCGTTTCTGAAATCCAGAGGGGCACCAAAAAACACACAAAAAGCGTGAAAAAATCCAGGCAAACAACAGCCAGTAGCGGTTTTTTCTGCCGCTGTCCCAGAGGAATATAGCCTTTGGGGCGGTTGAGGTCGATAGAGCCGTTGGTGACGGTTTCGGCAAGAAATTTTCTGAACATTCGCTGTCCTAGTGTGGTGGTTGGTTACATGTCAACATCGGCGAGGCCGGTAACCTTCTTCCGCTCCCTAAAATAGGGGACTGTCTCACGACCATCATCTAGCTCATCCACCCGAGCAATATCACTCGGATTATTCATATCAGGCCAGCGGTCATTATCAATCCTGAACCGCACAATCGCCATCAGACGATAATTCTTGTGAATAATCGGAGAGAAAGCAGCAATCAGCTTCCCAGACTTGCTATAGAAAGAGACGAGGTCCTGACTATCTACAGCAAGTGCCTTATAGTATTCGATTCCGTCAATAGCGTTGACCGGGTACACGGTTGTACGCGCCGACCACATACGCTGCTCAATACCTTCAGGGGAGATCTTCACATAGGCAACATGGACATACCAGGCGTACAGCATGAACATAATTGACATAAGTATCCCACCCAGTTCATACCAAAAACCTGGAGACCCCTCCTCAACAAGATGGAGAAAGAAACCAAGACACGGGAACCCAGGGGTAAATATTGTTAGAAGAGCCTCTGCCTGATTAACTCGTCGGATGTACGCGCCTTGGCGGCGGCGCGCTCTATCCTTCCATCGCTGAATCTCGTAATTGATGATGATGTAGAGCGTCCCGGTTACCGAGATGAAAGCCAGGATACCCCAGATAATAATCAGGAAAATGCGCATGGTGGGTTCTCGTTTCGTGTGGTTGGTGAATAGGAAGAGAGCGCGCCGTCCGCACCTCCCCGGAGCCTTCAGCCTTGCAAGCCGGGCTACATGTCAATCTCAGCCAGACCCGAGATTTTCTTGCGGAACTTGAAGTACGGAATGACTTCAGCGCGGTTATCCAGCTGGTTCACCTTATCAACGTCAGCCGGAATATCCAGGTAAGGCCAACGCCCGTACTCAACCCTAAATCGAGTCATAAGCAAGAGATAGTACTCATCATAATTCGGGTTCAACGGGTTAATGCGCGCACCCGACTTAGTGAGGAACCAGGTGCGGCTTGCGGTATCTTCATCCTTGGACTCACTATAAACAACGCTATCAATCGCGCCAATGGGGCAGATCCTCGACCCGCGAACGGGGGTGTGCTGCTCAATACCTTCAGAAGAAATCTTCATGTACGTGGCGTTGACGCTCCATAGGTAGAACAACAGGAAAGTAGCCATGAGTATGGATGCAATGTCTACAAATGAGTTCGTCTCGGGGGCGTTGAGCGACAAAAAATAGCAGATAATCGGGAAACCCGGGAAAAAGACAATAATGTACGCCAGCAGCGTCTGCATACGACTAATGTAGATTCCTTCACGCTTTTTCTTCTCGTCACGGTGCCGATTAATGATGTAGGTGGCCAGGGTGAAAAGCGTGAAAATAATCGTGATGATGGAGCATGCGCCCCAAAAGGTAATAGCAAATTCTTGGGACATCATTTAGCTATTCACTCCTTCAGCCGAGTTGGAGTCTGCGATGGCAGCGGAGTGCGCTTCTCTGCTTACTTCAGTCGTGCTCATAGTGTGTACGTCCTTGTGTGGTGGTTGGTGAATTATGCTCGCTACGGCGAGGCGGCGGGCACATCCTTAGCCTATCGCACCCTATCCACCGAAGGGTTAACTCGGTGCAATGCTTGGGTGAAGACTGGGCGACCATTCGTCAGAAGGGCCGGCTCAGCGGCGAACCGACCCCCGTCGGCGCACGAAATTCACCCCGCAAAACGCTAGAATCCGGGCCGTACGCGGCGTGTTGACAAACTAATATTTCAGCAAAAATCCCGCCGGAAAAACGCGGACTAGCCCACATGCCCTAAGCCTCAACTAGAAGGTGCACCCCGTGCGCAAAAACTTTAACGTTTAACCTCTAGAATAAGAAAAGGTTCAAGGCGCGGCCGCACGCCGTACCAACACCGCTCACTCTGCAGAAACACCAACCTTGAAAGGTACAATCATGACCTCCAAGAAGTCCGCACGGCTTACCCGCCGCGCAGCCCTGGCCGCCGCCGGTGCCGGCGCAGCAACCGCCCTCGGTGCGCTGCTCACCCCCGCGCAGGCCTACTACAACCGACCCACCGTCCGTTACCGCCCGGCCTTCCGCTACACCTACCGTTACAACCGCTACGGTCGTCGCGATCGCGTCATCATCGTTGATAACGGCGGTAACTAAACCAAACGCCCGACCGGGTTATCCTCGTGTTCGGAACATATACTAGGAGGCGGTGCCACACACTCGTGGCGCCGCCTCCGGCGTATCGTGCCGTACCCGCCGCACGGTCCGCCCACCACCACGGATAGAGAGAACCCATGAATAAGATCAGCCCCCTCACCCGTCGCTCCGCGCTTGGCCTCATCGCAGCCGCCGGCGGCGCAACCCTCCTGGCAGCATGCGGTGCGCAGCCCCAGGCAGCCAGCGGTAGCGCTGCCTCCAGTAGCGCCTCCGGTAGCGCATCTGCTTCCGCAACTGCGTCCAAGACCGCACGCACCGACTACTCCGGCGTTGCAGTCCTCGACGGCTACACCTCCAAGCCTTCCGACTACCAGCCCGCAACCCGCACCGAGCCGTCCAAGAACGCCCCCGTGCCGGTCAAGCCCGCCGTCGCTAATGAGAACAGCGTGGAGGGCCTGTACCAGTCCATCGCCTTCTTCGGCGCAGCCATGGAATACTACATGCGCACCGGTAAGACCGAGCCGCTGCGTGAATGCGCGCTCGACAAGTCCGAGCTGAAGAGCATGATTGAGCCGGCAAGTGGCACCCTTGGCGAGAAGCTGATTAAGGGTGAAGCCTGGATGCACGACGCGTCCGTCACCATCACCATGCTTTCCGCGCAGCCCGAACGTGAGGGTGACACCTACAACTGGAATATCCGCCTGACTATGGATCCCGGCGAGTTCATTGCAAGCAAGGACCGTGTGCAGGAAGCTCCCTCTGAATCGGATCGTAAGGACGAGGTGGAGCGCACCCTGCACGGCGTGTATGAGAACGGCGCGTGGAAGCTGACCGGTATGCGTGCTTCTTCCTCTTCGTCCTCGGCTTCAGCATCGGCTTCTGCTTCCTAAAAGCTTCAGCCTAGAAGCGTATAGCTTCTACACCTAAAAGCTTCAGCCTAGAAGCGTATAGCTTCTACAAGTAAAAGGCGCCCGCCCCCGTGGAATAAACCCACGAGGCGGGCGCCTCTCTTATATACGCAATAAAGCATATACCCTTATCGGGATGCTACCAGATGCGCACGCGCTCCTCCGGAGCCAGGTACAGTGCATCGCCCTCAGAGACACCAAACGCCTCATAGAACTCGTCAATATTGCGCACCACACCGTTCACACGGAACTCATCCGGCGAGTGTGGATCCACCGAAATCATCACCTCAGCATGCTGCGGGCGGGACTTCGTGCACCAGCCGCGAGCATTCGAGAAGAAGAAACGCTGAATACCGGTCATATCGTCAATCACCGGTGCGTCATCCAGCGACTCAATGCCCTGCTTCTTCAACGCCAGGCGGTACGCCTTCAATGCAATCGACATGCCGGACAGGTCGCCAATGTTCTCACCCAGAGTCAGCTCACCGTTCACGTGGAACTTCGGGTCCAGACCCACCGGCACGTACGCGTTGTACTGCTCCACCAGGGCGGAGGTGCGCTCCTTGAACTTCGCGTAATCCTCCTCAGTCCACCAGCTCTCCAGCTTGCCGTCGCCGTCATAGCGGGAACCCTGGTCGTCAAAACCGTGGCCAATCTCGTGGCCAATAATCATGCCGATATTGCCGTAGTTCGCCGCGTCGTCAGCATCCGGGTTGAAGTACGGCGGCTGCAGAATAGCCGCCGGGAACACAATCTCATTCGCCGGGGGCATGTAGTACGCGTTCACGGTCTGCGGAGTCATCAGCCACTCCGACTTATCCACCGGCTTGCCGTTACGGGCAATCAGCCAGTCGGCATCAAACGCGCCGGTGCGGCGCAGGTTCTCGAACAGGTCACCGGGTACCAGCTCCAGTGCGGAGAAGTCACGCCACTTATCGGGGTAACCAATCTTGGTGACGAACTTCGACAGCTTCTCCAGCGCCTTCTCGCGGGTGGCCTCAGTCATCCAGTCCAGCGACTCGATGGACTCGCGGTAGGCCTCCAGGAGGTTGCCGACCAGAACCAGCATCTTCTCCTTGTGCGAGGGCGGGAAGTGCACAGCCACGTACTCCTGGCCAATCTCCTCACCCAGAGCCTTCTCGACAGCGCCCACGCCGCGCTTCCAGCGCTCACGAATCTGCTGGGTACCGGAGAGGGTCTTGCCGTAGAAGTTGAAGCTCTCCTGAACCAGCTCGTCGTACATGAACGGCGCACGCGAACGCAGAACGGTCCACACAGCCCACAGCTTCCAGCTCATCAGCGGGATGGAAGTGAACAGCTTAGCCGCACCCTCAAAGAAGGACGGCTGGCCCACAATAACCTGACCCAGGGTCTCCGGGTCGGCGCCGAGCGCCAGCAGCCACTGGGAGAACGGGAAGCCGGGGAACTTCTCATCCAGCTCGGATGCCTGGTACGGGTTGTAGGTCGCCTCAGCGTCGCGGTTCTCCACGACGTTCCAGTGCAGACGAGCCAGCTCAGATTCGTGAGTGAACACCAGCTGAGCCGCCTGCTCCGGGGTCAGGCCGAAGCCCTCAGCCAGACCGGTTAGCTCAAACATGCGGGCAATATGCTCAACATACGCCGCGCACGCCTGCTCGTGCTTCTCTTCACGGTAGTAAGATTCATCCGGCAGACCCAGACCCGACTGGTACAGGAAGAACGTGTAATTCTTCGGATCCTTCGGGTCGTTGCTGGTGTACCAGGCGAACAGCTGCGGCAGACCCGCACGAGACAGCAGCGCCAGGGTTACAGCCAGGTGGGAGGGGGTTGCCGAGTTCAGGATCGGGGCGATTTCCTTCAGCAGCGGCTCTAGGCCGTCCGCCTCAATCTTCTCAACATCCATGAAGGAGTTGTACAGCGCGCCAATACGGGACTCCGGCTGCTCCTTCGCGATCTTCTCCACCAGCTCACGCACGTGCTTCTCTGCGTTATCGCGGAGGGTGTACAGGCCGCCGTCCTTCGGGCGGTCCGCCGGGATTTCGTGGGTTGCCAGCCACTTACCGTTGACGTGGCGGAAGAAATCGTCGCCCGGCTTGACGGTTTCATCCACCCATTCTTTAGTGATTCCAGAGTTAGTAGTCATGGTTCCATTCTATGTTCTTACGCCCGCAAGCCACAGGATGCCCGGCACGCCGCCAGATGCTGGCTCACCGGTACAGGCGCTTCTCAGGGGCATTTTGCCGCTTCTCAGCGGGCTACGCGGGTGGCAGAGAAGGCGGGTAACCCCTCCAAGGATGCAGAAAACCCGCCCGCACGGTCACACAACCGTACAGGCGGGTTAATATCTGCCCCCGAACTGTCAAGTAGTTCAGGAAAGAAGAAGCACTATTCGCTTATGCCTGAGCCTTCGTAGCCAGCTTCTCTGCACGCTCAGCCATTATGCGCTTCTCAGCGCCGTTGACCAGCCACAGGAACAGCACGGCCAGACCCGAGCACACAATCATGAAGACGAACGCGGTGCTCCAGCCCCAGTGGTCGACGATGAGGCCGATACCGGCGGATGCCAGGGTTGCACCCAGCGCGTAACCGAACAGGCCGGTGAAGCCCGCGGCGGTACCCGCAACGTGCGAGGGAGACAGGTCAATAGCCTGCAGGCCAATCAGCATGACCGGGCCGTAAATCAGGCCACCAATCAGGGCCAGCGCAACGTACGCAATCCACAGGGGTGCATCCGACGAGGGCAGCCAGTACAGCAGAATCGCACCAACGGTCGCAATCAGGAACAGAATACCTGCGGGGGAGCGGCGACCCTTGAACATGCGGTCAGAAACGTAACCGCACAGCACGGTGCCACCGATGCCGGCAAGTTCCAGAATCGAGAAGCCCGCAATACCGCCCTCAAGGGAGGTGTGGCGCACATCGTGCAGGTACTTCGGTGCCCACACCAGCACGCCGTAGCGCAGGGTGTACACGAACACGTTCGCCAGAGCCAGGTACACCATGGTCGAGTTGGTCAGCACGTGCTTACGGATGGTGGTCCAGGTGGACTCTGCGCGATCCTCGGCGGTGGACTCCACCTTGTGCGGGTCGTTGCGGTACACGTCAACGGTGGGCAGACCCTCAGCCTCGGGGTTATCACGAATCAGCAGCCACGCCACGAAGGCCAGCACGAAGCTGATGACGGCCGGGAACCAGAATGCAACCTCCCAGGTCTTACCGAACAGGGAGAAGCCCCAGGCCACCAGCAGGCCGGACAGCGCACCACCGACGTTGTGGGCGGTGTTCCACCACGAAACCTTCGCGCCGCGCTCGCTGGTGGAGAACCAGTTCACGAGCACGCGGCCCGAGGGCGGCCAGCCCATGCCCTGGAAGATGCCGTTGAAGACCATGATGGTCGCCATAATGGAGGCGATAGCGGCACCGTAGCCGGCGGCGCCCGCACCTTCACCCATGTAGCCGGTCAGCGCCAGCAGAATGTTTGCAACACCCGAGAGCACCAGGCCGATGGGCAGGAACAGACGAGCATTCGAGCGGTCGGAAATCATTGCGGTGAAGAACTTGCTGAAGCCGTAGGCGAGCAGCAGCGCCGTGGACAGCGCGCCGATGGCCGCGTTGCTGAAGCCGAGTTCCTTGGTCAGGATCGGGGTGACCAGCGGGACGTTGTTACGAATCAGGTAGAAGGTCGCGTAACCGATAAAAATACCCATGAAGACCTGTAGGCGCATGCGCGGGTACTTTGCAGAAACTTCTGCCTCGCTCAGTTGAGACTTGGGTGCCGGAATGGCGAGCCAGCGGGGTACAGAACCCTTCTTCTTCTTTGATGAAGCGGTAGTAGTCATGCTCGAATTCTAAAAACGGATTTTTATAAAAATGTTAATTTATTGGGCATATGTGCATAGTATTCTTGCGAGGGTGAACAGATATTCAGAATGTATGTTCTTTAAAAGTCGTTTCTGCCTTGAAGTTTCGGCAAATCTGAAAATATCTGTGATGCGCATCTACCTATCGGGAGGCGAGGCTACGCGATGCGTGATGAATATAAATGCTTTCAATAAACGGCAAGAGAATGTTATGGTCAGACCACACATAAATTTAGGGTAATTTATACCCTAAATCCGCCGCGAAAACCACGTGAACGCCGCGAAACGAGTCCGGCACAAACCCGGCGTACCTCCCGCGGGTACCTCCACGAGCACCCTTCGAGTACTCCCCGGGCACACAAAAGTCCGCCCGCACGGTGCAGAAGAATCCGTGCGGGCGGGCCCGTTATCTATCCCCAAAAGTTCGGCGTGCAGTCGGTACGCATACCGGCGGGAAGCCGAACAGCCGCCACCTGCCGCAGGTTACCGCGAGCAAACCATCATCCGGTCAACCCGCAGCAGGCAGCGGAACCAATAGGCGCCTCCTAGAGGGATGCGCGAATCGCCTTGGTGGCATCCACCAGGTGACGCAGAGACTGCTTGGTCTCCTCGTAATCACGAGTCTTCAGACCGCAGTCCGGGTTTACCCACAGGTCGGCAATAGTGCCGTAGCCAATTGCAGCCTTCAGCAGGGACTCAATCTCCTCCTGCGAGGGAACACGCGGGGAGTGGATGTCCCACACGCCCGGGCCCAGACCGGAAACGAAGGTCTCCGGAATGTCAGCCAGCAGCTCCATGTGCGAGCGGGCGGCCTCAATGCTGGTTACGTCGGCGTTCAGAGCGTTAATCGAGTCGATAATCTCGTTGAACTCCGAGTAGCACAGGTGGGTGTGAATCTGGGTGGAGTCCTTCACACCGCTGGTTGCCAGGCGGAAGGAGTTCACCGACCAGTCAAGGTACTGCGGCTGCTCGTCGCGGCGCAGGGGCAGCAGCTCACGCAGAGCCGGCTCGTCCACCTGAATGATGCGGATGCCTGCCTCTTCCAGGTCGGCAATCTCGTCGGCCAGTGCCAGAGCCACCTGGTTAGCGGTCTCGCGGCGCGGCTGGTCGTCACGCACGAAGGACCATGCCAGAATGGTCACGGGGCCGGTGAGCATGCCCTTGACCGGCTTGTCGCTCAGCGACTGTGCGTGGGAGCTCCACGGAACGGTGAACGCCTCACCGCGCAGGCCCTCGCCGTGACGCTTCACGTCACCGAACAGGATCGAGGGGCGGGTGCAACGCGAACCGTAGGACTGAACCCAGCCGTGGCGGGTGGTTGCGAAGCCGTCGAAGTTCTCGGCGAAGTACTGAACCATGTCGTTACGCTCGGCCTCACCGTGAACCAGCACGTCCAGGCCCAGCTCCTCCTGCAGCTTGATGACCGAGGCGATTTCGTCACGCAGGAAGCCGTTCAGCTCCTCGGCGGAAATCTTGCCCGCACGAGCCTCCGCACGGCGGCGGCGAATCTCAGCGGTCTGCGGGAAGGAGCCGATGGTGGTGGTCGGCAGCTTCGGCAGGTTCAGGTCAGCCTGAGCCGCGCGGCGAACGTCAATGGTCGGGCGGTCGAAGTCCTCAGCGGTCACAGCTGCGGCGCGGGCACGAATCTCATCGTTGTGCTTGCGCGGGTCGGCGGAGAAGCGAGCCAGCGCCTCGTCAGCAGCCTTCAGCTCGGGCTCGACAGCGGCTTCACCCTCGGCCAGGCCACGAGCCAGCAGTGCAATCTCGGCGACCTTCTGGTCGGCGAATGCCAGGCCGTCCACGGGAACCTCGGCGGGGTCTTCCAGAGCCAGGTCGTGCGGCACATGCTGCAGGGAGGTCGAGGAGGATACCGACACGGCACCCTCGGATGCGCCGGGCAGCGCCTCCAGGGTCTTCAGGGCGGCGCGAACGTCGGCACGCCACACGTTGCGGCCGTTCACAATACCGGCAACCAGGTGCACGCCGGCGGCAGAAACAGACTCAAGCTCAGCCTTCGAGTACACGCCGTGCACCAGGTCAAGGTGCAGCGCCTCAATACCGGTACCCAGCAGTGCCGGCAGGTTCTCACGCAGGGAACCGTAGGGGCTGGTCACCAGAATCTGCGGGCGCTTCTCGGCGGCGGCCAGGGCGCGGTAGGTGCGCTCGGCCAGCTCGGCAACCTTCGCGTTGTCGGCACGGTCCACGGTCAGGCCCGGCTCGTCCAGCTGAACCCACTCAACGCCGCGCTCAGCCAGCTGCTCCAGTACCTGAGCGTACGCTGCAACGAACTCGTCCAGGCGGTCGACGGGTGCGAAGTCCTCGGAGGAACCCTGCTCAGCCTTAGCGCCCAGCAGCAGGGTCAGCGGGCCAACAATCTGCGGGCGAACCTTCACGCCAGCCTGCTTTGCGACCTCGAGCTGCTCGTCAATAGCCTCAAGGTTCAGCTTAATCTCGGTGCCGGCACCAATCTCGGGCACCAGGTAGTGGTAGTTGGTGTCGAACCACTTGGTCATCTCCAGCGGAGGCAGGGTCTCGGTACCGCGCGCCAGGGCGAAGTAGCCGGGCAGATCCAGCAGGCCGCGTGCATCCTTAGCCTCGGCCAGACGCTCGGGAACCAGGGTGAACAGGCGAACCACGTCGAGCACCTGGTCGTAGTAGGAGAAGGTCGCCGGAATCGAGTAGTTATCAGCCTTCAGGCCCGCGGCGGTCACGCGCTCAAAGTAGGTGCGCTGCACGTCAGCGGCGGTGTCCTGCAGCTCCTGCAGGGTTGCCTTACCCTTCCAGAAAGCCTCCTGAGCCTTCTTCAGCTCACGGAAGCGGCCCACGCGGGGGTAACCAACAATGGTTGCGGCGGGGAATGCGGTGTTCGACATAGTAATTTTTCCTTTACTGGGGATAGAACTGGGAGAATCAGCGGGCTCTGCCGGCCCCGTCGATGGGGCCGAGATCCGCGGGACGCTCCCGGGGTACTTTGGGGGAAACTTGGGTGACGCATCCGCGCCGGGCGGAGCGGTCGCGTTTAGGCGAATTCCAGCTCGCTTAGGGACTGGGAGAAACGGTTGCTGTATCGGGGCAGGTCCAGCTGGTCCAGAACGTCAAGCACCGCGGCATGCTCGTTGAAGGTGAAGAAGTGCAGGCCCGGTGCGCCCGCATCCATCACGGCGCGGCACTGGTTCAGTGCGTAGTTCACGCCGATGCGGTGCAGCTCTGCGCTGCTGGTTGCCGTCTCCAGGGCGTACGCAAGATCCGCCGGAACCGACATGCCCGCCATCTGGCAGAGGTTCTGCAGGCGCTTCAGGGAGGTCACCGGCATGATGCCCGGAATAATCGGAATGTCCACACCCGCCAGGCGAGCCGAATCGACCAGGGCACTGTAGCGCTCATCCTCGAAGAACACCTGGGTGATAGCGAAATCCGCGCCGGCACGCTGCTTCGACAGCAGAATCTCAATATCCTGCAGCAGGGATGCGGACTCGGGGTGCTTCTGCGGGTACGCCGCCACACCGATGGACACCTTACCCGCCGCCAGGTGGGCGAAATCTTCGCGTTCCACGCGGCGAATCAGCTCGACCAGGTAGCGGGCGAAGGGAAGCTCAGAAACCTGACCTTCCTGCACGTCACCGCGCAGCGCCAGGAAACCGCGCACGCCCAGACCCAGAATCAGGCGGACCGCACGCTCCAGCTCGTGCACCGAGTGGCCTGCACAAATCAGGTGTGCCAGGGGGGTGAGGGAGGTTTCGTGCACCAGGTGGTCGAGCAGCGCCAGCGTCTTCTGACGGCGCTTCGCGTCACCGGAATAGGTGACCGAAACGTAGTCGGGGTTGGTACCCTCAAGCTCCGCAATCGTGTGCAGTAGCGACTCGCAGCTCGCGTGTGAGCGCGGAGGGAACAGCTCAAAAGAAAGAGCCGGGTGAACTGTCGTCATAACCATCCTTCGTGTTCACCCGATAGATACGCACCGGCAGGGTGCGTGAATTCTTCTGCGGGATGCGCTGTACCGGTTTGCTGGTACGGCTCATCGTGGGGTGCCGAAGGGTATTCTTCTCTATCGGTCCTGGCGGGAGCACCTTGTCCGTACCCTGCACCGTGACGGTGGGGGATACTGGCGAGGTTGCTGCGACGTCGACGAGCCAGATCTCTCGGTCGCTCTTGATAGATAACGCCTTCACTGTACCGGGCGTTTTGGAGGGTGCGCAAGAACTTCGGGGAATGATGGCCCAATATGTCGAGAGATGACGAGTCACCGAAATATGAACTTAATATGACTGACTATGACGAAGGGGGACTGGGGGTGTTGCGGGTAGAGGTGTCGGCTGGCTTTTGGGTGCCCGGCATTATCACAGATATGTCTGCTTAATATTCTTGGACACGCGCGAATATGTGTGTTTTATCTTTCAGTGCGGGGTAGAGTAACTAATAACTAATGAGGCACGGGTAGTGTTTCAACGTCCGCTCATCGAGGAGTTTCAGGACTCAAAGATGAGTTCAATACGACTTTGTGAGCGTGGTGAGAATGAAAAATCTATTTTCCTCTATACTCTGGTCCTTCCGCCTAGCCTGGAAAACCTGTCCCGCGACCCTAGTGAGCACTGCCCTATCGCTAGCCGTCATCGCCTGCATTCCCTTGAGCCAGTCCCTGCTGATCGGTAATACAGTATCAGCCTTGAGCGGTTCAAATGGTGGCGCAGCATGGATTTATATTATTGCTCTTGCCCTTGTGGTCGGAATTAATATCATTGCTCAACGCTGGGTAAGAAGTAACATGCTTATCCTCAAATCAAAGATGAACTATCGGGTTCACCGCATGTTAAATAACAGGTTATCTACTTTTCCGTTGTCTGATATAGGTAGCACAAAATCACAGGAAGATATACGTGCTGCAAGAGAGGCAATATCGAAACAGGAATTGCAGGTTCACACCATATCAGTTATGACACTGGTGAATTCCTTTGCGATGGTTTTCCTCCTCTGTTTTAATATTGCAAACGTCAGCATTGTGGCAGCAATTTTTGCGGCACTGTGTTCACTACCCCTATCTATTGCAATGGTAATCCTCGCTAAACGTGATTACGCTATATACACCCTAATGTACGAGGACTATCGGGCAGAGAACTACTATCTAGACAATCTGATGGCTCAAAGTCGCGCCCAAGAACTTCACCTCATGAGAGCCTCCCGATTTTTCTCGCAACGCGTAGCGTCCTGGCGACGCCGGGCAGCCGGTAGGGAATTGAGCCTTGAAAGTGTTAGAGGAATCATCTCCATAGTTGCAGGGCTACTCTGCTCTGTCTTACTTTTTGCGTCCCTGTACTTCCTTGTGGATTCAGGAGCCGATATATCGTATGTGGCCGGATCGCTGATTGGAATCATTGCCTGTGTTGCCGCGACCCAAGAGGTGGGATATTCATTTGGTCAGATTATTAATGGAGCATTATCTGTTCAGCAATTCCGAAGGGTGTGCGACTCTGATACTTACGACCATGCTTCTGAGATAAAAACTTCTAACCCTAACCATGAAAATATTTCAAAAATTATATGCAAAGATGTATCCGTTCAGTATGAGGGCGCGTCGTCTTTTGCGCTTAAAGATATTAATCTTGAGCTGATGAATAATCAAATGATTGCAGTAGTTGGTGCCTCGGGCGCGGGAAAAACAACGCTAATAAATGCAATTCTTGGAATTACACCAATTGCCCAGGGGAGCATAACGTATAAGGGTGCTTCTTCTGAGAGTAAATACAACATGTTGGCGAATGTTGGTTTGGTGAGTCAAGACTACGGCCGTTATGAACTGACTGTGCGTGAAAATCTTCTTCTGGGTTTGTCGCAGGCGGCGGTTGAGCGTCTTGGTGATGCTGATTTGTGGTCGGCTTTGTCGGTGGCTTGTGCTGATGATTTTGTGCGTGGTCTTGAGGGTGGTTTGGATGCTCAGTTGGGTGAGTCGTTTGGTGGTGTTGGTCTTTCGGGTGGTCAGTGGCAGCGTTTGGCGTTGGCGCGTGTGGTTCTTCGGGATGCGCCGGTGTGGGTGTTGGATGAGCCGACCAGTGCTGTGGATGCTGAGACTGAGGAGGAGATTTTTGCTCGGTTGAAGGTGGCTGCTGGTGGGCGTTTGGTGGTGTTGGTGTCTCATCGTGCGTGGACGTTGCGTGGTGTTGATTCTGTGGTGGTGTTGGATGGTGGGTGTGTTGTGGAGCAAGGAACCTACCGGGAGCTACTGAAGGCAGAGGGAAAGTTTATGGAAATTTTCAAAAATCAGATCTCTGAAGATTCTGCAGGGCGCAAAACTTCTACTGAAAGGGGCTATAAAGATGCGTAAGATTATGGCTAATACTGTTTGGTCCGTGGTTTATGCTTTCAGAAATCACCCCGTATGGACCGTCTCCTATCTAGCGTCTGTTGTGTGCCTATCGCTATTCCCCGCTTTGCAGATGGAGGCTGTCACTAGGCTTGTTGAGCATTTGGGTCAGAGCCAGGATGAGGTGCTCCCACTAGCCCTGGGGGTTAGTTTTGTGCTGGCAGGATACATTGCCCTGGGGCAAGCATCAGATTCTCTGCGTATGATTCTAAATTCTCGAATGTCAAGTACAGGTATTCAGAATGTATCTTCTCGTTTGGCGACTTGTTCTTCTCAGGAAATCGCGAGTGGTGATTATGCTCGCTCATCAAGGGCAGCTCATGATGCTGTGACAGGGGGGAGCCTAGGGTCTCAAGTTTCCACTATGGGTGCTCTGATATTCATCATTTTTTCGACGGGAGCCCTTAGTTATTCCGTAGGAAAGATCAATGTATATGCTTCACTCTGCATGCTTGCAGGCATGATTCCTGTTGCCTTGATGTCACATCTCTATTCGAGTAAAAATGCTGAGGCAATGGAAAAAATATATTCATATAGCTACAACGCATGGCATAGCACTAACCAGATTGCACAAATAACTACTGCTCGTGAGCTTGCAATTCTTAACGCTCGTTCATTCTTTGCGCATCGCGCTAATCAAGAACGGAAAAAATCTGGTGAGGAGGAAATTGGCCTAGCTCGTTACATCCTCAGAATATATACAATTGTTGGTTTTATAAGCGCTGCATTGCTAGCTTTAGCCCTTATTCTTCTAGCCACCTCGTCGCCGGCTCCCGGCGTTCTTGCTGGAGCTGTTATAGGTATTACCTCGGCTATAGTCTCGCTTGGCTCGATGGGAAGCGACCTTAGCTCGATGGCAGCGGGGTCAAACGCCATTGATATATATCGAAAGTTTATTTCTAGCGCACAACCCAAGCAGAAAAATCTGATTACCGATACCTACCCTGAAATCTTCAGCGTTTCCATCAGGAATCTTGCTGTCCAGTATCCAAAAGCTGATTCTTTAGCTCTTAAAAACATCAATCTCACTTTTGGTCCCGGGCAGATGATTGGTATTGTCGGGCCCAGCGGATCGGGAAAGACAACCCTAGTAAATGCACTTATGGGTATGCTGAAGCCCTCCAATGGAGACATCCTCATTGGAGATAAGCCGGTACAGGACATATCACCTGATGATTTGTTGGCAAATGTGGGTTTGGTGAGTCAAGACTACGGCCGTTATGAACTGACTGTGCGTGAAAATCTTCTTCTGGGTTTGTCGCAGGCGGCGGTTGAGCGTCTTGGTGATGCTGATTTGTGGTCGGCTTTGTCGGTGGCTTGTGCTGATGATTTTGTGCGTGGTCTTGAGGGTGGTTTGGATGCTCAGTTGGGTGAGTCGTTTGGTGGTGTTGGTCTTTCGGGTGGTCAGTGGCAGCGTTTGGCGTTGGCGCGTGTGGTTCTTCGGGATGCGCCGGTGTGGGTGTTGGATGAGCCGACCAGTGCTGTGGATGCTGAGACTGAGGAGGAGATTTTTGCTCGGTTGAAGGTGGCTGCTGGTGGGCGTTTGGTGGTGTTGGTGTCTCATCGTGCGTGGACGTTGCGTGGTGTTGATTCTGTGGTGGTGTTGGATGGTGGTTGTGTGGTGGAGCAAGGAACCTACCAGGACCTAACGACCGACCCCACATCACGCTTCAGGAAGCTCTTCGCCTCCCAACTGGAGGGGAAATAACCTCGCAACATACCCACACAACGTAGAGTTAAAAGCATGGAACGTATTGAATCTCCCGTCTACCGCAGGCTCGGCAACTCCGGCCTCGTCGTACCCAGCGTCGGCATCGGCTGCAACAACCTCGGCCGCCCCGGCACCCCCACCCGCACCCAAGAAGGCACCAACGAAGTCATCGCCGCCGCAGTCGACACCGGCATCAGCTTCTTCGACATCGCCGACCTCTACGGTGCCGAACCCGGCCTCTCCGAAACCATGTTCGGCACCGCCCTCACCCAGCTCGGCCTCGACCGCGACGAACTGACCATCGTCACCAAATTCGGTCTGCCCGTCGGCGACCTCAACGGCAACGACCGCAACGCCCGCGGATCCCGCCGCTACATCATGCGCGCCGTCGAAGGGTCCCTCCGCCGCCTCGGCACCGACTACATCGACCTGTACTTCTACCACAGCCCCGACCCCAACACCCCCATCGAAGAGACCCTTAGCGCCCTCGACCAGCTCGTACGCGACGGTAAGGTCCGCTACCTGGGCCACTCCAACTTCTCCGGCTGGCATCTCGCCCACGCCGAACACTGCGCCCATGAACTCGGCACCGAACGGTTCATCGTCGCTGAAAACCACTACAACCTGCTCGACCGCCGCGCAGAACTCGAAATCCTGCCCGCCGCACGGCACTTCGGCATGGGTGTGCTGCCGTACTTCCCGCTCGCTAACGGTCTGCTGACCGGCAAGTACCGTCGCGACAATATTCCCGCCGGTTCGCGCCTGTCCCACTCCAAGAAGAACGTGCTCGACGCCGCCAACTGGGACCAGCTCGAAGCCTTCCACAGCTTCTGCACCGAACGCGGCATCACCGAGGTGCAGGCGGCGTTCTCCTGGCTCGCACAGCAGTCGCCGGTCACCTCCGTCATTGCCGGTGCGACCAGCGCCGAACAGGTACGCGCCAACGCACAGGCCGCCTGCCTGCGCTTCCACGCTGAGGACCTCGCCGCCCTGGACGCTATCTTCCCGGCACCCGAGAAAATCGCGCTGTTCTAAACGCGAGCTCCCTCTCAAAGGGGCACTCAGACGGTCGCAACTGGCGGCCGTAAAATACGCTGAAAAATGTCCGCGGTGAGAAATAAATATCACCCGCCGAACGTTTTCGCTAGGATTAGGTGAGGTGCGTCTAACCTGACGCACCTCACCTTACCTATGTACCCACCCCTGCCGCCTGGAACCGGCTCCGGCAGGACGACCCGCCACCGGCACACCAAAGGACACCATGAGCGCACAGAGCACCGCCTCCACCCTGCCCCCGCTGGGCACCGGGAAGCACAGCCGATACCTCGGCATCATTGCACTCATTGCCACCTTCGGCGGTCTGCTCTTCGGCTACGACACCGGAGTGATTAATGGCGCGCTCGAACCCATGAGCCGCGAACTCGGCATGGACTCCACCGCCCAAGGCTGGGTCACCGGATCGCTCGCCTTCGCCGCCGCTATCGGTGCGCTCGGATGCGGTCGTATCTCCGACCGGTACGGTCGCCGAACCACCATCATTGGGCTCTCCACCATCTTCTTCATTGGCGCCCTGACCTGCGTGTTTGCACCCAACGTTGCCGTGCTCATCACCGGACGCACCCTGCTCGGCCTGGCGGTTGGTGGCGCCTCCGCCGTGGTGCCCGTATTCCTCGCAGAGCTCGCACCCTACGAAATTCGCGGCTCCCTCTCCGGCCGCAACGAACTCATGGTCGTGGGCGGTCAGCTTGCCGCGTTCATCGTGAACGCCCTCATTGGCAACGTGTGGGGTGAGCACGACGGTGTGTGGCGCTGGATGTTCGCCATCTGCACCCTGCCCGCCATCGGCCTGTTCGTCGGCATGCTGCGTGTGCCCGAATCGCCGCGCTGGCTGCTGCGCGTCGGCAAGCGTGAGCAGGCGCTGGAGGTTATGAAGCGCATCCGCTCCGCCGAGCGTGCCGAGGCTGAAATTGCCGACATTGAGCGCACTCTGCAGGCGGAGGCGGCAACCTCCCAGAACACCGCGGCAGGTAAAGAGGGCGTGGGCGTGCGCGGCTGGTTCGTGCGCATCCTGCTCGTCGGTATTCTGGTTGGTGCGGGTCAGCAGCTGACCGGCATCAACTCGATCATGTACTACGGCATTAAGGTGCTCAAGGAAGCCGGTTTCAGCGAATCCGCGGCGCTCATCGCGAACATTGCGCCGGGCACAATTGCGGTGCTCGGCTCCATCCTGTCGCTGCGCCTGATGGAGCGTGTACCGCGCCGCGTCATGGTCATTACCGGCTATAGTTCGACCGCGTTTTTCCACGTGCTGATTGCGGGCGCATCCATGCTGCTGCCCGCCGATAACGCGGCGCGCCCCTGGATTCTGCTGGTGCTCATCGTCTGTTTTGTGGGCGCGATGCAGACCTGCCTGAACGTGTCGACGTGGGTGATTATGAGTGAGCTGTTCCCGCTGCGTGTGCGTGCGGCGGGTATGGGCATTTCGGCGTTTAGCGGCTGGATGATGAACGGTGTGCTGTCGCTGGCGTTCCCCGTGATTCTGGGTGCGGTCGGTCTGACCGGCTCCTTCATCGGCTTTGCCGTGGTGAATGTGGTTATTGCGCTGCTGATGTTCCGCAACCTGCCGGAGACTCGCGGCGTGAGCCTGGAGCAGGTGGAGCGCGGCGTGATGGACGGTAGCATCTACCCCTCCGCACACAAGCGCTAGATTCGGCGGTTTTTAGGCAAGAATGAGGCGGGCGGCACCTCCCCGGTGGGGGTGCCGCCCGCCTCGTGCGTCTCGTGACCTGCCGCCCCTCGCCCCACCGCACTGTTCGTTGAAGGAGAAGCAAGGAACCCCTACCCTGCGCCACCAATCCATAAATGATAGGGTCAAAGAACAAGTAATGGATTCACATGCTGAAATGCACGCCCGACCCTGCATATACGCATCGCCCGGACGCCCGCATCCAGCACGCCACAACTCTATAACAAACACGGGTGAACAATGACTGAGAACGTACACAACGACTGGGACCTCCGAAGCGAAGAGGTCCAGAAGGACCAGGTAGCTGCCTACGACGCGATGCGCCGCCGCTGCCCCGTCGCCCACGACGAATTCATGGGCTACTCCGTCTTCAAAAACGCCGACGTACAGCACGTACTCGACCACCCCGAAATCTACTCCAACGTCGTCTCCACCCGCCACATCGCCGTCCCCAACGGCATGGACGCACCCGAACACACCACCTTCCGCGCCGTCAACGACAAGTACTTCACCCCCGAACGCCTCGAAAAGTTCGCACCCGTCATCCGCGACGCCGTGAAGACCCTCATCGCAGAACTGCCCCGCGGCGAAGAGATAGACGTCATGCAGGGCTTCGGCCAGGCCTACGCAATGCGCGTGCAGAACGCCTTCATGGGCTGGCCCGCATGCCTCGAGCAGCCCCTCACCGAGTGGATCGAAAAGAACCGCGTGGCCACCCTGCGCCGCGACCGCGAAGAAATCGCCAAGGTCGCCCTCGAATTCGACGGCTACATCCGCCAGCTGCTCGACGAGCGCCGTGAGGACGCCGCAGCCGGCAGCCCCAAGGATGTCACCGCCGAACTGCTCACCGACACCGTGCAGCTGCCCGGCGAAGAGCCCCGCACCATGACTGACGAAGAAATTGTCAGCCTCATCCGCAACTGGACCGTGGGCGAGCTCTCCACCGTCTCCGCAACCGTGGGTGTGTTCGTGAACTTCCTGGCACGCAACCGCGCCGAGCAGGACCGCCTGCGCGCATCCCTCGCCGACGGCAACGCCCTGGAAGACCCCAGCGAAATCGCCCTCGCCGTCGAGGAAATCATGCGACTCGAGGACACCCTCGTCACCAACCGTCGCGTCACCACTCGGGACACCGAACTCGGCGGCCGCACCCTGCCCGCCGGCTCCCGCGTGACCATCAACTGGGCCAGCGCAAACCGCGACGAGGACGCCTTCGAGGACGCCCTCACCTACAACCCGCACCGCGACCAGTCCCGCAACCTCGTGTACGGCGACGGCATCCACGTCTGCCCCGGCGCACCCCTGGCACGCCTGGAGCTGCGCATCCTGCTCGAGGAGCTGCTGCGCGGCACCGAGTCCATCGAGATCGCGGACGAGAGCGAGAAGCCCGCAACTGTGAACGCCGTGTACCCGGTCTCCGGCTACTCGGTCGTGCGCGCCATCTTCAACTAGGCACGCCCCAGCTCTAAAAAGTGCGAGGCGCCGAACCCCTTTGACGGGGGTTCGGCGCCTCGCGCTGTTAAGAGTGAATAGGGGCTAGAATACACCGCCCGCTATAGACGGAACGGAATATTCTTTAATGGCTATATACACTGGTCGGTTCTCTAAATAAGCTGAGTTTAGCGGCCGGTAGCCGAAGGCTTCGCAGAAGAACGAGACGAGGCGCTCGTAGACGGACGAGCCGAAGCGCTTGCAGATGCCGAGGCGGAAACCTCCGCCGCCGCGCTCGCCGACTCCTCGGCCGATAGCGGCGTACCGTCCGCATGCACACCCGCCATTGCCGGGGTCACGCCGTTCACGAAGCTCAGCTTCGCCTGCTTGAAGTGATAATCCGGGGAGCAGGTCAGCTTGTACTTGGTATCCGCCAGCTCGCGAATCGTCTTCACATAATTCTGAGTCTCGGGGAAGGGCGGAACGCCGCCGTACTTCTCCACGGAACCGGGGCCCGCGTTATAGCCGGCGAGCACCACATCCTGCAGCTGGTCTTCATTAGAAGCGTACTTCGCCAAACGGGTGCGAAGCTCAGACAGGTAGCGGGCCTGCGCAGCAATCGCATCGTGCGGGTTCAGCACGTTACCGCCGTTGCCGAAGCTGTAGTGCTCGGCATTCCACGCCTCATCGGTAAACTGCGCGATACCCTTAGCGCCCTGGTGGGACACAACGCCCACGCGCCAGTGGCTCTCGGTCTCAATCTGCGCGGCCATCACACCGGGGCGGAAACCCGACACCTTAGAGCCCTCCTCAAAATCGGATCGGAGAGCCGCCGGAGCATACGAAAGCTCCGTCATGCCGCAGTAGTCGTCATAGGTGGCCGCCAAACCGGCGACGCCGCCACCTAAAAGAACCGCAGAGGCGATAATCTGCCAATGTGCAAGAGCCCCGGCCAGAAAGCGAAGCGGGAAAGCTTTAGGCGGCCGAGGGGAAGTCTGTGCGTCCGCCGAGGCGGAAGTGTGGTTGGAGGCGCTCGTAGCGTTACGCTCGGAAGGGGCGCCCGAAGTGCTATGTGCCATCCATCCAGACTAGCGCACCCGAGCCGCGGATGCCGACAAAATACCCACGGATGAGGCTAAAAGCATAGTCAGCGCGGGATGCGCACCCCGCCCCAATCCGGGCCAAACCGCCCTGCCGCCCGCCTGCGAGAAAGGAAGAACCCGCCCGGAAAGGCCCCCGGGTAGCGGAGGGCCCCGCCGCGCACATCCGAGGATGCACCCGGCGGGGCCTCACAAATCCCGCTGCCGCGAGGGCTCGGCTCACGGGGTCGCCTAGCGGTCGGTCACCACAATCTTGCCGGCGGCGCCGCGCTCCATCTCCGCGAAGGAATGGTTCACGAACGTGTAAGTGCCGGACTCCAGGAACTGCATCTCCACGAAGCCGCCCTGGGCGGGGGCCAGATCCAGGGCCTGACTGTGGCCGTCACGGCTACCGTACGCATCCGCGCCGCGGCGCATCAGGTAGCCGCCCTCCTTATAGACCGTGTCGAACTGCGAACCGACCACGTGGAAACTCGTGCCGTGGTTCGGGCCCGCCGCCATCACCCAAATACGGACGCGCTCGCCCTTCTTCACCTGCAGGGGCTTTGCCTTGTACTGGGTCGCGTGGCCGTTGAACATGGTCAGCGTGGGGGTGCCCGCCGCAATCAGGTCGGGAGAGTTCTCCGCCAGCTTGTTGCCGTCGGAGGCGGTCTTGCCGGTGTCGTGCAGGTACGCCTCGCCCTGAACCATCACGTACTCGTGATCCACCTGATCCATGTCAGCCGGGTCAATGATGACCGCGCCATACATGCCTTGGGTCATGTGCAGGCTCAGTGGGGCGGTACCGCAGTGGTACAGCCAGATACCGGCGGCCTTCGCCTCGAAACGGTAGACGAGACGCTCACCGGGGGCGATGGTCTTCATCGTGTTATCGGGGGAAACCATGCCCGCGTGGAAGTCCAGCGAGTGGCCCATCGTGCCGTTATTGACGAGTGTAATTTCAAAAATATCGCCGACCTTGCCGCGCAGAATCGGGGCCATGTTTTGCCCGTTGAAGGTCCACATGTGGACGGTTACGCCGGGGGCTACCTCGCGGTCGACCTCCTGCACCTCCAGGGTGACCTTGCGGACGGTCTTGCCGTTCACCTGCGTGGCGGTGTTCGGTGCCGGGATGTTCGGGTCACGGTACTGGTAGCCGCCGCCGGGCGCCGCAGACATGTCAATCTTGCCGTTCGCGACCGTCATGAGGGTCGGGACGTTACCCGTCGCTGCGTGGTTGTGGTTGGTGTGGTCACCGGAAGCCACCTGCTGCGAGGACGCGCCGGTCACCTTCACCTGGAGGACCATGCCCAGGGAGCGGTGGCCCGCCACGGAGCAGTACGCCTCGGTATCGGCGGTCATGACGCCGGCGTCCACGGTCTTCGTCTCGCCGGGGTTGATCGTGCCGGTGGTTGCGCCGTTATCGAAGGTCAGGTCATGGGTCATGCCCTGATCCTCGTTGGTGACTTCGACGACCAGGCGGTTACCGGCGGGCACCTCCACCTCGGCGGGGGTGAAGCGGTAGTTGCTGGTTGCCTTCACCTGCACGGTGGTGGTCTGTCCGGTCGGCGTGACCGTCTGCGAGCCGGCGTTCAGGGCGGGCAGGGCCGAGAGGTTCAGCGCGGAGGGGTTCACCGCGAAGCCCAGCAGGAAGGCCATGGCCACGGCCAGGGCCGCCTGGAAGCTCTGCTTGGCGTGCGGGACGGGCTCGGGGGTGAGCGCCTCCTGGTTGAAGGCGGGCTTCTCACCGCGGGCGCGGGCCGCCATCATCTCCTTGCGGGCGCTCACCGAAGCCTTCACACCGCGAATCATAAGCGGAATGAACGCGGCCAGGGCCAGGGCACCCACAATAGCGACGGCAATCTTAATGGACTGGCCCACCGCCGCGCCGGGCATCATGAAGACGAGCAGGGCCAGGTTCACGGCGGTCACGCGGGCCGCGGCGAAACGGTTAAATTCCTTATTGGATGCGCGCACCACCGCCGGGCCGCCACCCATGCGCTGCGGAAGCAGGTAGCTCATCGCGCCGAGCAGCACCTGAAGCAGGAAGCCAACCACGAAGATGGGGGTCACGGCGCGCATATCCAGCTGCGCGAAGGGGGTGGTCGCCACCATGACGATGGTCGCCACAACGCCCACCAGGAACCAGCAGAAGCCCATACCCACGCTCATGGGCGGGTACTCGTTCGGGCGCTTGGTGCGCAGGGTGCGAACCATCACCCCGGCCACGAGCAGCAGGCCCAGCAGGTACACCACGAGGCCGGCCACGGCCACCGGGCGCAACCCGAAGAGCGCACCGACCAGGGTCAACGCAACGCCACCGCACATGAGGTACAGGGCGCGCACGCTGTGGGCAAGCGCCTTATCCACCATCTTGGTGCGCAGCATGGTCGGCCAGAAGGTCACCAGCGTGCCAACCACCGTGATACCAACGAATCCGAGCACGTTCACGGCCTCGTGGGCGAGCAAAAACTGCGAGTGCAGGGTGCCGTTCAGGCTCGGGTAGGCCACCATCGCGCCGAGCAGGGCGCCCAGGGGCAGCAGCAGGGCCGCAACGATGTAGAAACGAATTGTCACGCCAAAGCGGGAGGGTAGGGCGCGGCGTACCTGACCCATCAGGTAGATGCCGTGCCAGGCCACCATCGCGCCGATGACGAGGGCACCAATCACCGTGCAGGCGTACAGGCCCGGCACGCTCAACTGGCCAACCATGCCTACCATGAGAAGCACGATGCCCGCGTTCAGGGTGAAGATGCGGCCAACCTGGACCTTGCGCTGCTCGTCGGGAATCTTGATCTTCATGAGCGCTTCGGTGAAGTGCTGCGACCAAATCAGAACCGAGTTCGTAATCAGGCCGAGGGTCACCATGTGCACCATCAGCCAGCCGCTATTGGGGATGACGCGATGCAACAGAAGCGCTGCGATGAGGGCAAACATCCAGTAGGAGACGGGCTTGGAGGCGCGACGATGCCACGTGCCGCGGCCGGATGCGCGGCGCGCAATCTCTTCGGTGGTGAGGGAAGCGCCGGGAACGCCGGCCGGGCGCATGCCGATGCTCAGCCCGGAGGAGCCGCCTCCGGAGACGGCCGCACCGTCTGCCGCACCGTTTGCTGAACCGCCGGGCGCGCCGATGCTCAGGCCGCCGAGGCTTCGGGGACGCTGGCCGTCGGGCTTGCCGCCGCCGGTTGCGTCGGGGCGCTCGCCGCCGTTGGGCTTCTCGCCGTCAGATGGGGTGCCGAGATGTTCGCTCACGCAATCACTGCTTTCACTGCTGGTTGTTCACGTCGGTACGTCGGTGTGTTTACGTCGGTGTGTTCGGGGGGCGCTCCGCATCCGCTAGACTCCGCGAAGGGCGCGTCGAGTGCCATATAAATCCATTATATTGCCCCATTTGTGCCAATTTTGAAGACAGTACGTGCGTATAAATGCGCTCTGCGGCCCGCCTCCTGAAGCCTGTGAATCTGCGCCCTGATGCATCGGATACACGCGCTTCGCGATACACTGTTATGGCTTGAAAACGCCGATGCCCCGCACTCTCACGGGGCATCCGAAACACCCCGCGCCGGGATCCGCAGCTAAACCCCACAGTAAGGACATCTCGTGGCCAGAACCGAATCCAAAACCCCGATTTGGGGCGTTATTGCCGTCCTAGCGCTCCTGGCGGTGGGCGCCAATTTCCTGCTCCGAATCCTGAGCGACCCCGCCAGCGGCATGGATTTCTCCATTTACCGCCTGGGCGCCATGACCATTTTCGATAACGAGGGGTTCACCCAGGACCTGTACTCCCCGACCCTGAACGATCACGGCGTGATTAAGCCGCCGTTCACCTACCCGCCGTTTGCGGCGATGCTGTTCCTGCCCTTCGCGTTCATGCCCCTGGTCGTCGGTAAGGTGCTCATGGTGCTGGGGTCCGTGGTGGTGGCCTGGTGGCTTTCCACCGTCATCTACAACTACGTCAATGCGCGCGGTCGCGAACTGCCCCTGCAACGATACTTTGGCCGCGTGGGAACTATCGCCGTGCTGACCCTTCTGGTGGTTGCAGCGGGTCCCTGGCAGCGCACCATCGACCTGATTCAGATCAACCCGTTCATTACCGCGCTGATTCTGGCCGATTTTGTGCGCCCGGCGACCCGCGTGCCGCGCGGCGTGCTGATCGGCATTGCCGGCGGCGTGAAGCTCACTCCGCTCGTGTTCGGCCTCATCCTGCTGGTGCGCCGCGATTGGAAGGGCATCGCAACCCTGGGTGCGACCTTCTTCGCCACGATTGCGCTGGGCTTCATTCTGATGCCCAAGGAGGCACCGGAATTCTGGTTCTCGGCGCTGACGAATCCTTCGCGCGTGGGCGGCCTGAACTATGTGGATAACATTTCGATTCAGGGTTGGCTGTTGCACTTCGGCCTGTCCGAGGGTGCCGCGAAGCCCGTCTACTACGCTCTGGCGCTCGTGAGCATCGTGCTCACCGCCGGCCTGCTGTACCAGCTGGAACGCCGCGGTGCGGCCCTGGCACAGGTGGCGGTGACCGCCTCGCTCATGGTGGCGCTGTCGCCGATTAGCTGGTCGCACCACAACGTGTTGCTACCCCTGCTGGCGGTTGTGCTGGTGCTGGATGCGTTCCCCACCTACTTCGCCCCGCAGCCGGCCTGGTTGCGTGTGGCTGCCGCGTGCTTTGCCTGGGTTGCCGTGCTGGGCCTGTACATTTCCCCGATGCGTATCGCCTCGTGGATGCACGGCTCCATGGACGACATGGAGCACCTTGCCGCCGGTGCGCTGGCGGTGTCGGCGATTCCGGCGTTCTGCCTGTGGGTGACGATGATGCTCTGGTCGGTTGCCGCGCTGAGCGCCCCGGTGCGCGGCGCGAAGGTTGAGCCCGTGCAGTACGGCTCCGTGCGTAGCGATGCTCCCCTGGGCTGGTGGGGTGCCCGCGCCCTGGTTACCGGGCGCGCCGAGTCTGTACGTGCCGATGCTTCTCGGGAAGCGACCGCGTGAGCCGTGAGAAGGAACTAGAAAAGACTCCCGTGAAGAGTACTGAAAAGAACGTAGAGAAGAATACCGGGGCGGTAGCGCCCGCTATCCCGTGGGCCTCGGCCTCCGCAGCTTCCGCCGAGGCTGCCGCGGCTACCGGGTCCGTGCCGGCTGCCGAGCCCGCTGAGTCCACCCCGGCCGCGAAGCCGAAGGACCGCCCCGAGGAACCCGGTCACTCCGATGCATCCGAACGCATTCTCAGCCTGCGCGAACGCTTCTTCCGCGGCGGCGATATCTGGGCGCACCTGGTGTTCATCCTGGTGGCCGCCTACGCCCTCAACTACGTCACCCACGCAGCGGCCGACGATATCTACGTCTACCGACTGGGCGCGGTCTCCCTGGCCGACGGCCCCGACGGACTGCAGCTCTACAGCTTCCGCACGCGCGGCCTGCCCTTCACCTACCCGCCGTTTGCGGCCCTGCTCTTCTACCCGCTCGCGTTCCTCACCGAACCGCAGAGCATGATGCTGATTACCGTCATCATCGGTGTGCTCAGCTACGTGTGCGCCTACGCCCTGTACTCCTACGCGCGTAGCCGCGCCTGGTGTCTGCCGCTGCAGAAGTACCTGAGCTCCTGGGGCATGGTCTCGCTCATGGCGGCCCTCATTTGGGCCTGCGGCCCGTGGCGCCTCACCACGCACTTCGGGCAGATTAACGCGATTATCCTCGCCCTAATCCTGGCCGACTTCATGCGCCCGGCCACCCGCGTGCCGCGCGGTGTGCTACTGGGTATTGCCGCCGGCATTAAGCTCACCCCGCTCGCCTTCGGCCTGCTGCTGCTCATGCGTAAGGACTGGAAGGGGCTTATCACCACGGCCCTAAGCTTCGCGGCAACCGTGGGTATCGCGTACCTCGTCGTGCCCCAAGAATCGACGATTTACTGGTTCCAGGCGCTGCACGACACCTCCCGCGTGGGCTGGTTCAGCTACTTCGATAACGTGTCTATCATGGGTACCCTCACCCACGCGGGCCTGCAGCACCATCTGACCGCAACCGCCCTGTCGACCGTGCAGGTGGCCCTGACCCTGCTCATCGTTCTGGTGACGGCCGTTCTGCTGATCCCGCTGATTCGCGCCCGCGCGGTCGTGTCGCAGCTGGCGCTGACGGCCTTCATGATGCTGCAGATCTCGCCGATTAGCTGGTCGCACCACAACACCTGGTACCCGCTGATGCTGGCCGCCGTCGTCGTGGAAATTTTCCCGCTGTTTTACCGGTGGGCAAGCTCGTTCATTGCGACCCTCGGCGTTATCACGGCGAGCGTGGCGCTGGCGGGCATGTACATTTCCCCGTACTGGATTGTGCTGGCCTTCGCCCCGCACTTCAGCTCGGACAACATCCTCATGGTGCCCGAGGGCTCGCTGGGCCTCATGGCGGGCACGTCCCCGTACCAGTTCATGTACGTGTTCACGGTGGTGACCTTCTTCGTGTACCTGGTGCACCGCCAGCAGATTAATCGCGCCGCAGCCCGCGAGGGGGAACGCGTGACTGCCCTGGGCGCCGCGTATTAGAAACCGCCGCACGACCCGCGGCCGCGGAAGACCGCAGACGCAGAAGAGCCCCCGCATCCGATAGGGATGCGGGGGCTCTTCCGGCGTGCCGCCACGGGCTACGGGCGGCTAGTGGGTGCCGATGCTCCAGTCAGCCGAGGAGGTGCTACGCACCTGCAGGAGGTTCTTGCCGGTGCTCTTCCACTCCATGCTGCTCTTCATGTTCGCCACGCTGGTGCCGAACATAACGTCGCTACGGCTGGCGCTCAGCAGCGCGAAGCCGCGCTTGCTGTCCAGGCCCTTCGCCTCGAACTCCATGGTGGACTCGCCACCGTCGTAGGTGAAGGCGTAGTAGTTCATGTTCGTGTGGAACTTCTCGCCCTTGGCGTAGTTCGGTGCGGAGGATTCGTCGTACACGCGAATCAGCCACTCGCCCTTACCGTTGAGCTCCAGCTTGCGGGTGGGGCTGGAGGGGTTGGTGGTATCCAGCCACGCGGTGCCGCGGATGGGGGTGCGGTCGACGGTCATATCGATGACGCTCAGGCCGGTGGAAATCTCACCCTTCTCGGTGAGGCTGGTGATGTAGGCGCGGCTGCTCAGGTCGTCCGAGGGCTTGAACTCGTAGTAGACGATGCCCTTGGAGGCGTCGCCCTTCACCTTTTCGATGTCGATGTTCTTCTTATCCTCGGTGACGGTCTCCTTGTACTCCTTGTACTCGCCCTCGGGTAGCTTCGCCTCGGACGCGGTGGTCGAGGACGAGCCGTCCGAAGACTGGGCGCTCGCCGAGGTGGAGGTGCCGTCCGCCTGGTTCGAGCGGTCGGAGGAGCCCGAGCCGCCGCGCGGCAGGAGCATCACGATGACCAGGATGAGGACGATCAGCAGGGCCAGCGCGGCACCGATGATGCCCAGAAGCTTGCCGCCGAATGGGCCCTTCTTCTTGGTCTCGGTATCGGCGGGCTGGGAGTTCTGAGGCTCGTGCTGAGACGCGGAATCAGCCTGGGGGACGTAGGGGTTGAACGCTGCGGCGGGCTGAGCCTGTTGGCCACCCTGCTGACCTGCCTGACCGGACTGGTCTGCCTGACCGGACTGGCCGGCGGGCTGGTAGGGGTTGTAGGGCTGGCCGCCGTGCTGCGAGGCGAACTGCTCACCCTGGAACTGGCCGGGCTGACCACCGAAGGAATCGGCGGCACCCTGGTGCGGGTTCTGCTGGCCCGCGAAGTCCTGGCCCGCGAAGTCCTGACCCGCGAAGTCCTGACCGGTAAATTCCTGGCCCGCGGGAGCCTGCGGAGCAAACTCCTGGCCCGCGAAGTCCTGACCGGTAAACTCCTGGCCCGCGGGAGCCTGCGGAGCAAACTCCTGGGCGGCGAAGGCCTGGGGAGCCGCGACGTCGGCGGGGGCCGGGGCGCTTGCCTCGGGGGCCTGCGCGGGCTGCTCGGGCGAGGAGTGGAACTCAATCAGCGGGGAGTTCTCGACGGAGTGGGGCAGGGAAGCCTCGGCGGGTGCGGGCTCCTCAACCGGCTCGGCGGGTGCTACTGCCTCGGCAACGGGCTCCGCGGGAACGTCTGCGGAGACGGGGGCCACGGGAATCGTCGGGGCGGCGGGGGCCACCTCGGCAACAACCTGCTCGACCACAATCTGCTCGGATACGACGGGTTCTGCGGGGGCCTCTTCGACCGGTGCCGCTGCCTCGACAACAGGCTCAGCAATAGGCTCCGCGGGGGTCTCCTGAACGGGCTCCGCGGGAGCCTCTGCGGCGGGGGCTTCGCCGGCGGGGTTCAGCACCTCTCGGGGTAGAGCGGTCTCCTGAATCGGCACCGGGGTCAGGTAGCGCATGGGCTTCGGCTCTGCCTCGGTCTGCTCGGCTTCAGCCGACTCTGCGCCGGACTGCTCAGTAGCGATGGGCTCGGTCGCGATGGGCTCGGCCGCGACGGGCTCCGCGGGAGCCTCCCCGACCGGAACCTCTGCGGAAATCTCGGTCGCCTCGACAGCAGGCTCCGCAACGGGTTCTGCGGGTGCCTCAGCGGCAGGCTCGGAGGCGCCCAGCGCCTCGGCGGACTCTTCCGAAATGAGCGGCTCCAGGGGAGCGTCATCGACATCGATGGGCTCGGGGTCGGGCTCTTCGACCCACAGCTGCCAGCCATCGGGAACGGGACCCCAGGCCGGGTCGGGGCGCCAGGTGGGGGTAGGGGTCCAGCCTGCGGGCGGGGCGGGCCAATTGGGCGGCGGGTTGAAGACGAGTGCCATAAGAAAGCAGCCTTTCTGGTGCTGAAAACACCCCGGAAGAGCGGTCATCAGCGACTATGTATATGACGTGTATTATCGCTTCAAATTATGGCACAGCTTTATGGATCAAAAGCCTTGCCTGGTCGTTTTTGAGAGGATTCACGGCAGACTCTTCACTTTCGTAACATTCTGCGTTAATCCGCGGTTCAAGATTGGGGTTTGAGCTTAGGTTGAGGGTTTTGCGCGCGGTGCGCGATGCAACCGGGGCGGCAGGAGCCCCCGCTCCCGTGACACCTCGTGCCGGTATCCGCCCGAGCTGCCCGGCTAGGATTAAGGTATGAACACAACGCCGCCCCCCACATCCCCGCAAGCACCGTTCGGCCCCGCAGCCTCGGGCCGCTCCTCCCGTACCGACGGCCTGGCCTACCATCGTCTTTCGCACGCCGACCCGGAGACCCGCTGGTACTCGCCCCTGCTGGAGGGCCTGCTCGGCGTCGTCGTCTTCATTGGCCTGTCCCTCATGCTGTCGCTCCTCATGGCCGCGGCTGCTATGGGTTCGGGTATTTCCCTGCACGAGATTACCGAGAACCGCTCCCTCGTTATGGAGCACCCGGCGCTGTTCGCCCTGACCTTCCTCTCGCTCATCGCCATCGTGCCCTCGCTCTTTCTGGCGCGCCTGGTGGTGGGCCCGAAGCCCTGGGGCCTGATTCACTCTGTGGCGGGCCGCCTGCGCCGCTCGCTCCTGTTGCCGTACCTGGGCCTGGGCTTCGTGATCTACGGTATTTACTACGCAGTGATGGTGGCGGTGAGCGGTGCATCCCTGCCCGATTACCGTTATTCGCAACCTTCACAGGTTGAATTTTGGGTTATTGTGGTGCTAATCCTGCTTCTGGTGCCCGTGCAGTGCTACGCGGAGGAGCTCGCCTACCGCGGGTTCATGATGCAGACGCTGGGCCGCTGGATTCGCACCCCCTGGCTGCCGATTGTGCTGCCGGCGGCGCTCTTCATGTTCTCCCACACTTACGATGCGTGGGGCCTGGGCTTCGTGTTTGCGATGGGCGTGTACGCCGGGTTCCTGTGCTGGTACACCGGCGGCTTGGAGGCCTCCGTCAGCCTGCACGTGGCCAATAACGTGACCCTGCTGTTGCTCTCTCTTGTGGCGGGTCTGGACCCCTTCGCCTCCGAGGGGGTGGCCCCCATGGATGCGCTGCAGGGCATCGCGCTGGAGGGCCTGTACGTGGTGCTCGCCTGCCTGATCTTCAACGCACGCGCTCGCCGCGGCGAGGTTTCACGTGAAACGCAACCGCTCAAGGTTGATAACTAGGGTCTGCGATGGCCGGGGCCCGCGATACCTAGCGCATGCGGCGGGTAGCCCTCGCTCGACTATCTGCCCGCCGCCGCCCCATCCGGGCCCCATCTGGACTTTCACCCCGACTCACCCCGTCAACACCCAAGAAAAGGTAGGGTTAAACCATGACTGTTGATGCTGTAAAGAATATTGAAGACCTCGCCGCATTTGTGGCGGAGTCGCCGGTCTCCTACCTCGCCGCGCGCACGGTGGCGCGTCGCCTGCAGGCCGCCGGGTTCACCGAACTGGTCGAAACCGAGACCTGGGAGCCGCAGGTCGCAACCGGCCGCCACTTCGTCGTCCGCGACGGTGCGATTATCGCCTGGGCCGGTGGCGCGAAGGCGCAGAAGGCAAGCGGCTACCGCGTGCTGGGTGCGCACACCGACTCGCCCTCCCTGAAGATTAAGCCCTCCTCCTCCATCACCACGAAGGGCTGGCACCAGATCGCCGTGGAGAACTACGGCGGCGCCCTGCTGAACTCCTTCCTGGACCGCGAGCTGTGCGTGGCGGGTCGCATCACCGTCATGGAGGACGGCGAGCTGAAGGACCGCCTGGTGCGTACCGGTCCGATTGCGCGCATCCCGCAGCTGGCGCCGCACCTGGACCACAAGCGCAACGAACTGGTGCTGGACAAGCAGTTCAACATGTACCCCGTGTGGGGTGTGGACCCCGCGGAGAACGACGTGCTCGGCTACATGGCGAAGCACGTGATTGACGGCGAGCCGGTCGACCCGCAGAACATCGTGGGTTACGACCTGTTGTTCGCTGACTCGCAGCCGCCGCGCCGCTTCGGTGCGGATCAGGAGCTGTTCGCCTCCGGCCGCCTGGATAATCTATCCTCGGTGCACGCGGGTTTGACCGCCCTGGAACGTTACGTTGCCGATAACGCGGACGAACACGCCACCGAGACTGTGATGCTTGCGGCGTTTGACCACGAGGAGCTCGGTTCGGAGTCGCGTAGTGGTGCGGCTGGCCCGTTCCTGGAGGATATTTTGGTGCGTCTGTCCGCCGCGCGCGGTGAGAGCACGGAGGAGTACCGCCGTTCGGTGGCGGCGTCGTTCTGCCTGTCAGCTGATGCCGGTCACCTGGTGCACCCGAACTATCAGGGTCACCACGACCCGACCGTGCAGCCGCTGCCCGGTGGCGGCCCGCTGCTGAAGATTAACGCAAACCAGCGTTACGCGACGGATTCGGTGGGTGCCGGCGTGTTTGCCGCGGCGTGTGCGAAGGCCGGTGTGCCGTATCAGGAGTTCGTGTCGAATAACAATATGCCGTGCGGCTCGACGATTGGCCCGATTACGGCAACCCGCCTGGGTATGCGCACCGTGGATGTGGGTATTGGCCTGCTGTCGATGCATTCGATGCGCGAGATGTGCCATGTGGACGACATGGCGTACATGACGCGCGCGGTGGAAGGCTTCTTCCGCCTCTAAATTGAACCCCGCTGAGGTATGAACAGCTGGGGAGCGGGCGCCGGGAACGTATGGTTCCCGGCGCCCTTATTTTTTAAGGATTTTTTCGGGGTATCTACCCCTTGAATAGGGTCTAGTTGTGCTGTAAAGTAACCCACAATACGTTATACACGTGTTGCACACTACTTGTTTTTGAGAAGTTTTCACCAATGATGGTGCGCCATCAGCTCGTCACCGGCGTAGCGAGCGAACCCCACCATGAAAGGCGGTTCCCATGTTCTTCGATATTTCTCTGATCCCGCTGGCGGTTTTGATTATTGTGGGTCAGCTGAAAAAAGCACCACCAAGGTTGCTAAACAACCCCAGCTATCAGAAGGAGAGGGAGCAGGTGCGAAAGCACCTGCGCATCCTGGATGTGCTCGGCGTGGGTTTTGCTCTTGCCCTGATGATTATTCAGTGGGGTAACCCCGCGTTATCACTTGCCTTTCAGGCGTTCGTTATTTGGGGGGTTCCCAGCCAGCTGTATAGGCTCTGGCAGAAGTTCAATGTGCCGCGTGGGGTACTCTTCGCGTGTGCTGCAGCCCTGATCGTTATTGAGTTTGGGTTGGCGTTCCTACCCTAACCTGCACCCTATAACAGTTGTGGCGGTGACCGAACAACGGTCACCGCCACAACTATTTTTAAGATGAGACAGACTCAGATTAGACGGGGTTCGATTAGACAGGGTTGTCGGGGCTGGGCAGGGTTACCACCTCAGACCAGCGAGTATCTTTAGCGGCCGCACGGTTCGCGTCGCTCTTCTGCTTCACATCGGCTGGCGCCTGCTGCGCAACAGCGTAGGCGTGATCAGCCTAAGCCTTCTCGTATAGCGCCAGGCACTCGGCTTCTGCTGATTCAGCCTCGGTATGCGTGTGGGGTGTTTTGCAGATACCCACAAGGAATGGCAAAAATTTCAGCGAATTATCTGGAGTATTTAATCACTGTTAGTAGATTGCGGCTTGTCAGAAGTATTTAAAGGGGGAGGAAAAGGCAATATTGGTTTTACTGAAAAAGACACATATTTTCATTGACCATATATCAAATTTGTAGGTATAGTGGGGCACAATACCTTACTACACCCACGTTATGAGGTGGCCCCATGGCTCTCACCCCGAAGACCTTCTCCGACCGCAGCAGCATTGTACGATGCGGTACCATCGCGGTTGTCCTGCCCCTGTTCCTTGCCGCCTGCGGCGGTGCGAACACCGCGGCAAGCAGCACCTCCTCACCCTCCACGGCGAGCGCCTCAGCAACGGCAAGCACCACGCCGTACATCAGTTGCTCCTCATACTCTGCCGAAGATCTCGCATCAGCAGAAGCCGCCAAGCCCGTCCCGCGCACCGATGAACAATACCCCGCGTACATCCAGTACCGGCACATCCTCGCAGACGGCGCCCACATCATTGAGCCCAGCGAAATCGACAGCAAGTGCCACGCCGCACTCAAAGCAGGGCGGAACACCCTCCCCGAATACGTTCAAAACATCGATACCTACAACGCTCAGCCCAGCGTCGGAGTCTCCGACCCCTTCGCCGGTAGCGAGTACCGAGACATCAAGAACCGCAACGAATTCATCCCCCACCGCGCAGACCTGGAAGAAGCCGCCTACCCCGAGATGATTATTCGTCTCTACGAAAAGTGGTACGAGGCAGCCCCCGCAGACATCAAGACGCTCAGCGACGCCAACCGTGCACGATTCCTCGCCACGAGCGCCTACCAGCAGTGGAAGGCCCAGCCCCAAATCCCCAGCAGCTCCCGCCCATAAACCCACTCACGCATAAGCCCACTCAAAAATAGTTGTGGCGGTGACCGAACAACGGTCACCGCCACAACTCTTTAACGGGTTATCACCGGGCTTATTTCTTGGGGGGGGGGGAGGGGCTACTTGCCCTTCACCTCGCGTGCCAGAGCCAGCAGCTCCTCATGCACCGTCGTATCGCCCGTAACCTCCGGGTGGAAAGAAATACCAATCAGGTTGCCCGAACGCACACCCACAATCTTCCCCTCATGACGAGCCGTCACCTGCACACCCTCACCAGTGCCAGTCACAATCGGCGCACGAATAAACGCCGTATCAATAACCACCTCATCACCGGCAGGGGTCAGCCACGGCAGGCGCACCTCCGCAGAATCAACCTGCGAACCAAACGCGTTACGACCCACCGAAACATCCAAAACGCCCAGCGACTGCTGACCCGGTGCCGGATCATCAATACGCTTCGACAGCATAATCAGACCAGCACACGTACCCAGGGTCGGCAGGCCCGAAGAAATCGCCTCAATCAGCGGCTCACGCACACCAAAAATACGGGTCAGACGGTCAATCGTCGACGACTCACCACCCGGCAGAACCAGCGCATCCAGACCCTCAAGCTGCTCACCGGTACGCACCCAACGCACCTGCGCACCCAGGGACTCCAGCATCAGCGCATGCTCACGCACACCGCCCTGCAACGCCAAAACACCAACCGTCAAACCCTCACCCGGCAAAACACCGGTAGGCTGAACCTTCTCAACCATCACCGCTCCCTTCACAAAACAACAAACACAACAAACACAAGGAGGGTGGGACCCGCCTCAGCGAACCCCACCCCCTCATCAAACACTCACCCCGCATACGGGGGGTGCGCACGAATTACCAGCCGCGCTCCGCCAGGCGGTGCGGTGCCGGAATGTCAGCAACGTTAATGCCGACCATAGCCTCACCCAGGCCGCGAGAAGCCTCAGCAACCTTCTCCGGGTCATTGTAGAAAGCAGTAGCCTTCACAATAGCCTTCGCACGAGCAACAGGGTCGCCCGACTTGAAAATACCGGAACCAACGAACACGCCGTCAGCACCCAGCTGCATCATCATCGCAGCGTCGGCGGGGGTAGCCACACCACCAGCGGTGAACATGACCACGGGCAGCTTACCGGTCTGAGCAACCTCACGAACCAGCTCGTACGGTGCAGCCAGTTCCTTAGCCTTCACGTACAGCTCGTCGGGCATGGTGTTGTACAGGCCCTGCAGCTCAGCAATCTGACGCTTAATGGTGCGGATGTGCTTAGTCGCCTCAGAGACGTCACCGGTGCCAGCCTCGCCCTTCGAGCGAATCATAGCGGCACCCTCGGTGATGCGGCGCAGAGCCTCACCCAGGTTGGTAGCACCACACACGAAAGGAACCTTGAACTGGTGCTTATCAATGTGGTTCACGTAGTCAGCGGGGGAAAGAACCTCAGACTCGTCAATGTAGTCGACCTTCAGGGTCTCCAGGATCTGAGCCTCAACGAAGTGGCCGATGCGTGCCTTCGCCATGACCGGGATCGAAACAGCATCAATGATGCCCTCAATCATGTCCGGGTCAGACATACGAGCCACGCCGCCCTGCGCACGAATATCCGCGGGAACGCGCTCGAGAGCCATGACGGCAACAGCGCCAGCATCTTCAGCGATCTTAGCCTGTTCGGGGGTGACGACGTCCATGATGACGCCGCCCTTGAGCATGTCGGCCAGGCCGCGCTTAACAAGCGGGCTGCCGGTTACGGTGTTGTTATCAGTCATGACCTTATCTTCTCACGTTCTGAGTGTTCGCGCGCACTTACAGAGGCGGATTTTCTGTTCTCTGACACAGTACGACCCCAAGTTCACGTCAGAATGACACAAAACGTCATGAAACGTGCCCGCACCCATCAATTAGACGGCCCCCGCCAGAGAGCGTAGGGAATAAAACCGCGGGTGTACTCTTTAACCCCTGAAGTACACCGGAGACCCCCAATCAAGGAACAGCATGCTCGAAGTCGTTATTGCCCTCGCCCTAGCCATATTGGTGGGCAATATTATTGCGCACAAAACACGGGTAACCCCCGCTATCGTGCTGATTTTCGTTGGTCTTGCCATTGGGCTTATCCCCGCCCACGAACTGCACGAAGTCCAGAGTATTGGCCTGCCGCCGCACGTCATCCTCGAAATCTTCCTGCCCATCATGCTCTTCTGGGAAGCCCGCAACACCTCATGGCGTGAAGCGCGCAACCGCATCCGCGGTATTATCCTCACCGGAACCGTGCTGGTCATCGTGACCGCCTTCGGTGTCGCCGGGATTCTGCACGAGTTCATCGGCGTGAGCAACTGGGCTGCGGCACTGCTCATCGGTGTGGCGCTCGCACCCACCGACGCGGTCGCCGTCGCAACCCTCAACGGCAAGCTGCCCAAGTCCGCCATCACCACCCTCAAGGCGGAGGCGCTCATCAACGACGGCACGACCCTCGTGCTCCTTGCCCTCGCCCTGCAGGTAGCCGCCGGTCAGGAACTCGCCCTCGGTCACGCGAGTGGCATGTTCGTCTTCTCCTTCCTCATCGGTATTCTGGTCGGTCTGGCGGTCGGCTGGGTAGCCAACAAGATTCGTGCCTACATCGACAACCCGATGTGGTTCACCTGCTTCATGCTGACCGTGCCCTTCATCGCGTTCCTGCTCGCGGAGAAGATCGAGCCTTTCCCCGACATGAAGGGCTCCGGCGTGGTTGCTGTCGTCGTGGCTGCCTTCTTCCTCACCTACTACGGTCCGGAAACTATTCGCCCGCAGAACCGCACCTACGGTCTGCCCACCTGGGCGTTCGTCACCTTCGTCATGAACGCCGTGCTGTTCGTCATGGTCGGCGTGCAGCTGCCCACCGCCGTGGAACGTATGGGTGTCACCATCAACCTCTATGGCACCACCTGGAGCTACGGCCTGCTTATTGTGCTGGTCGCCTGGATTGCCTGCGTTGCTATTCGTTACGTATTCCTGCAGGTCTCCATTTTCGTGATTCGACTGCTTGACCGCAGCGAAAAGCAGCGCACCCTGCGCACCACCCACCGCGGACGTGTCGTCTCCACCATGGCTGGTTTGCGTGGCGGTGTCTCCCTGGCGGTGGCGCTGTCCATCCCGGCGAGTGTGGAATACCGCGACTTCGTAATCTTCGTGGTGTCCGGCGTGGTGCTGTGCTCCATGGTCGTCCAGGGCATGCTGCTGCCCGCCGTGATCCGCTGGGCGAACCTGCCGGTCGACAACAGCGAAGAAGAAGAGATGAACGAAGCAATCCGCACCCTGATTGCCGAGTCCTTCGACTCCATCCAGGAAATCGGTGGACGCATCAACGCCCCGCAGGAAGTCATCGACCGCATCGCGGAAGAGTACATGTTCAACATGAGTATGTACCGCAACCTGCACACCCTGCACATGCACGGCGACGACACCCCCGAGAACGTGCTGAAGGTGCTCGAAGCGAACGAAAAGGAAAAGGAACTGCGCCTGGGCGTGCTCGAAGTTCAGCGTGACATCCTTAAGCGTCTGCGTGACGAAGGCAGAATCGACACGAACGTACTGCACCAAATCCAGGAACGCCTGGACATCGAGGTCATGCGTGTGCTCGGCCCGCTCGAACTCGAATAGATTACGCTCCTACGCATGAGGCGAGGCGCACCACCCCGAATGGGGGGCGCCTCGCGGTTTTATGGTGCCGCCGCGTCTGTGCACCCTCCCACATCTGTGCACCCCGTGCAACAACAGGTTTTGCTCACGATGAGCATCTACCCACCCGCGTTGAACATCGGTAAAATATAAAAGTTACGCCCGCACTCACCTCCACGCGGAAGCCTCAACGGCCCAGGGAACGAGCCAGACATTTCGGGCGCCCCGGCACCCGCACATTCGCGGACATCAGCCGTCTATCTGACGCACACAAGTGACCGGACCACACAGACCAAGGAACCTATGACGTCCCACCAGACTGAAAACAACGCACCCAAAAATAGCGCAGCACCCAACAACAACGCACCCGCCGCAGGACACCGCCCGCACGGCGCAAGCGAAGACCCGCAGAACATCTACCTGCTCAAAGAAGCACCCATCCTCAAGGCGCTCCTCTCCCTCGGCGTGCCCATGGCACTCGGCCTCGCCATCACCAGCATCTACAACGTGGTGAACTCCTACTTCGTCGGCCACTACGGCGGCACCGAAGACCTCGCCGCCACCAGCTACGGCGTGCCCGTCTTCGGCGTCATCATGGCGATCGCAGGACTGTTCGGCCTGGGCTCCTCAACCCTCGCCTCCCGCAAGCTCGGTGAAGGCCAGCCCGCTCACGAAATTCACCGCGTCACCTCCTTCGCGCTCTACTCGGCGCTCGGTGCCGGTATCGTCGCGGCGGCTATCGGCTTCATCCTCGCCGACCCGATCACCAGCATCATGGGTGCATCCGGCGGCTCCTACGAACCGACCCGCATTTACGTGCACCTCATGTTCCTCGGCGCGCCCCTCGCTATCGGCATGTTCACCCTCGAACAGCTCGTCCGATCCGAAGGCTACGCCAAGCAGTCCATGTACGGCATCATCGTCGGCACCGTCGTCACCTGCATCTTCGACGTGCTGTTCATCGCCATCATGGGCATGGGCGTCGCCGGTGCCGGTTGGGCGATGCTACTGGCGAACGGCGCATCCATGCTGTACTACCTGCTGTTCCTGATGCGTAAGAGCGAGAACTTCTCCGCGAACATCCGCGACTTCTCCCTCGACCCCGCCATCATCAAGCCCGTGGTCGCGGTCGGTGCCGCCGAGCTCATTCAGAGCCTTAACTTGATCTTCGCCGCCCTGCTGCTGAACAACCTCGCCGCCTCCTACGGCGACGACACCGTGGCGGCATTCGGCCTGGCAATGCGCCTGAACATGGTGCCCGAAATGCTGTGCATGGGCCTGTGTATGGGCGGTATCCCGCTGTACGCCTACGCGTACGGTGCCCGCAACGGCGCCCGCGTGAAGGAGGCGCTGCGCACCGCAACGATCCTGTCCGTGGCGACCTCCGCGATCATCACCATTCCGGTGCTGATTTTCCGCCGTGAACTGCTCGCCGTGGTTGGCGATGCAAGCCTCATCGACACCGGCGAGGAGATTATGGTTGCGCTGATGCTCGCCGCCGTGTTCAACGCGGTCAGCATCGTGTTTGTGTCTTGGTTCCAGGCGGCCGGTAAGGGCGGCCCGGCAATGCTGATGACCCTCGGTATTGCTCTGCTGTTCTTCCCCGCCGTGTACTTCGGCAACATGTGGTTCGGATTTAAGGGCCTGACCTGGGCGTTCCCCTTCACCCAGGTACTCGCCTGTGCGCTGGGTCTGGTGCTCTTCCTCGCCACGGGTGGCGCGAAGGTACCGCCCGCTGAAGCTGAGGTTGAGACTGAAGGTTCTGAGGATTCGGACGTTCAGGCTGCCCAGGTTTCCGTTACACAGCCCGAACAGAAGGCATAGTCCTCGGTCTGCAAAAGCATAGTAAAAGCCCCGAACTCCCGCCAAGGGAGTTCGGGGCTTTTACGTTAGCTCTTACGCCGGTTGAGGCGCTAGTGTTTTGGCTCTAGTTCTTCCACCAGGAATCAAAAATCGTCACCGGAGTGGTGCGCTTATGGCGGCTACGCAGGTAAATCTGCTCGAGCTTCGCAGCTGCCGCCTCGTCGATTTCCTTACCCTCCAGGTAGTCATCAATCTGCGGGTACGTCAGACCCAGCTCATCCTCATCGGTACGGCCGGGCACGCCGTCCAGCAGGTCAGCCGTCGGCGGCTTAGCCCACAGACGCTCAGACGCACCCAAAACACGCAGCAGCAGCTGGTTCTGGCGCTTATTCAGGCCGTACAGCGGCAGCAGGTCCGCGCCGCCGTCACCGAACTTCGTGAAGAAACCCGTAATGGACTCCGCCGCATGGTCGGTGCCCACCACCAGGTAGCCGGGGCCGCCAGCAATCGCGTACTGGGCAATCATGCGGGCGCGCGCCTTCACATTACCCTTGTTGAAGTCGCTGATCTGCTCGCCCGTCGCGGCAACGTAGGCGGTGTCGAAACCGTCGACAGCCTCCGCAATGTTGAAGGTCAGGGAGCGGGTGGGCTGGATGAAACGCAGCGCCTCCTGCGCGTCCTCTTCGTCGTGCTGCACACGGTAGGGCAGGCGCACTGCCACGAACTCGGTGGTGCGGCCGCGCTCGTTGAGGCGGTCGACCGCCAGCTGGCAGAGGCGACCCGCCAGGGTGGAGTCGATGCCGCCGCTGATGCCCAGTACCAGGCCGCGGCTTCCGGTGGCTTCCAGGTAGTCGCAGATGAACTGGATGCGGCGCTCCACTTCTTCGCGTGCCTGCTCTTCGGTCATGTTGGGCTTGACGCCCATTTCACGGATGATCTGTGCCTGTAATTCACGCATGACTTAAGTGTACGCTCCACCTTATAGCCAGCGCGGTGAACCGCCGAGGGAGGCGAGGTAGTGTTCCACACGGTGCGTTCAGCGTGGCGTACGCGGCGGGTTCAGTATCGTTTCAGCCCTGAAAATACACAGCATACTCACCGGTAAAAACCCTGTGCGACAACCCGTGCGGCTGTTAGCATGAACATACGGTTCAAATACCGTTCAAAACAGGCGGTGATGAGGGAAAACGACCCCCACACCCAATGCCACAGAACACGTCAACCAAGGACGGTGAAGACAGCACCATGGCAAAAACAAAAACTGAACTCTACGACGAGCTCGTAGACATCGAAACCAGCCTCGAAAACCACCCGCTCACCTCCGGGAAAATAGCGGAGGCGAACATCCTCGTCGAGCAGATGAAGGAGCAGGGTGCCACCCAGGAAGAAATCAATGAGGCACTCATCCGGCAGGGGCTGCCTTCCCTCGTGGAGATAGGCAAGAGTACCTTGACGCAGTCTTTCAGCCTCTGGAAGCTGAGTCACCGCAAGTTAAAGGTGGAAGCCGCCATTGAGAAGCTCAACCGTAAAGAAGCCCGCCAGCGCTAACTAGCCTGCCTCGGGCAGGGTGAGGCAAGCAAATACCCCCGGCAGATGCGTACGGCATCCACCGGGGGTATTTCTTTCGAAGGAATATCAGTGGCTTAGATTTTCAAAGACGCTCTCATAGCGATCAACGAAGTCCGCCGCCGCGTTCAGAAGCTCCTCCTGATTGAGGGCATCCCGGGTAACTGGCAGCGTCTCATCCTCGCCGTTCTGAACCTGTAACTCACGCATAACTAAAGTCTACGCCGCAGACATAACAGCCCACAGAAAAGGCCGTGCCGGGGCGGGAAACTCCACCCCGACACGGCCCTCACATCCGCATCCGACTAGCGGTTATTCAGCACGCGCACGTTGTAGCGGTGCAGGAACGCCGCCATCGCGCCACGCTCAATCGGCTGAACCGGACGGAACGAACCATCCGGCCAACCCGTCGTAATCCGCTGATCGGCCAACCACGCAATCTCGCGGTAGAACTGGCTGCCGGTCGACACGTCGCTAAACGGCGACACCGCAGGAGCCGAATATGCCGGCGAACCCGCGTAACGGTAGAAGAACGCCGCCATCGCGTCACGGTTCACCGCATCATTCGGGCGGAACGTACCGTCAGACCAGCCGGTCGTAATGCCGCGGGCGCGCATCCACTCAATCTCCTTGTAGAACGGGTGGTCGCGCGGCACATCCTTGAAGCTCGGGGTACTCGGCGCGGTGAACTGCGGCGAACCCGCCATGCGGTAGAAGAACGCCGCCATCGCGCCGCGCTCCACCGAACCGTTCGGGCGGAACGTACCATCCGGGTAGCCGGTCGTAATGCGACGCTGAGCCAGCCAGTTAATGTCGTTCACGAACGGGTAATCCGCCGGAACATCCTTGAAATGCGCACTCTCGGCGGGAGCCTCGGAAGACGACGACACGCGCAGAACCTGCGCACGCTCACCGGCCGCACCGTTCACGCCCGACAGGTCGCCGGTCGCGTTGTGCATGTGCAGGAACAGGGCAGAGCCCTTCGCCTCACCGCTGCGGTGCGCCACCAGATTCGTGCCCGGTGCGTCCACGAACAGGTTCGGAACGCCCGCCGAATCGCCGCTGAACCACAGCGCCGGGGTGGCGTAGTTAAACGACACCGACTCGGTCGTATCCACCACGGTCGTGGCGGAGAACGCGCTCGCGGTGGTCACCGAGTACGAAATCTCGGTCGACTCAGCCTCGGGGTCAAGGCCCAGAACGCTCAGCGGAACACTCATCACCAGGGTGTTCGAATCCATGATGTTCGTATCGGTATCGCCCCAGGTGCCGTTCAGCGGGTACAGGGCGTTGGCGATTGCATGCCACTTACCGTCCAGGCCGCGCTGCGAAACCTTCACGAGCGGGTAGTCCAGGCCCTTCTCACGCACCGTCTGCAAGCGGTAATCGGTCGTGCCGTCCTTATCGGTGTCGATGAAGACGTAGTAGGTGCCGCGCGGGGTTACCTCCGACCAGTTGCCCCAGGTCGAAATACCGAAGGACAGCTGCGCCTGCGAGGTGTCCTGACCGGCAGCCTTCAGTGCCGCCACGTTCGAGGTAGCGCCCACGTACTGCAGGTCCATGCGGGAATCCGAACCCACACCCAGCTTCGCGGTCGGGATGCGCGGGCTCGAAGCACCCAGCTCAAACGCACCCAGCAGGGAGCGGTAACCGCCCTGGTTCACGGCGGTGCCCTCAACGGACAGGCGCTGCTCCAGCGCACCGGCGCCGTTCGAATCGAAGTGGATATCCGCACCGGCCACGCGCAGCGCGCTCACCGGCTTCGGGGCCACGTGCAGGGGCATACGCAGGGTCTTCACCGCGGCCGAGGAATCAGCATCGGTCAGGATCAGGCGGCCCGAGGCGCTCGCAATGTACTGGCGGGCACCCGAAATGGTCACCATGCCGGTCGAGTAGTTCAGCGAATCCTGGGTCGGGTACATCGAGGGGTCGATGGTCTTCTCAAGCTTCGACGGGTCGATGCGCACCGTCACGGTGAACGTGGCGGTCTGGCCGGCACCCACCGATACCGACTGCGGGTAGGAGAACTCCACACCCGGGATGCTCGTGCTGCCGTCGTAAGATACGGCGTAGGTGTGAGCCACCGAATCGGTGTTCTCAACGCTCACGCGGTGCTGCAGGGTCTGCACGCCGGCGTTCGGGGTGTACTCAACCACGCCGAAGGTATCCGAAACCTGCTCGGGGCGGGCGGCGTTGAACAGCATGACGCGGTCGGCCACCGCCGCACGCGTGTTGATGCGGCCGGTACCCACGCGGTCCACCGCGTAGGGGTTGCCCCAGGCATCCTGCATGCGGTGATCGGCGGTGTTCATGATGGCGGTCTTAATCATGCGCGGGCCGTACTCCGGGTGCGCCTGCATAATCAGCGCCGCAACACCGGCCACGAACGGCGTGGACATGGACGTACCGGTCTTCACGGTCGCCTCGGTACCGCCGCCAACCAGAATCGAGGAAATGTTCGTGCCCGGTGCCGCAACGTCCGGCTTCGTGATGCCGTGCGAGCCGTGCATACCGCGCGCGGTCGAGGTGTTCGCCTGATCCAGCTTGCCGTTCTGCACGCGAATCGACTCGCGCAGGTTCTCGCCGAGCTGCAGGGTCAGGTTGCCCGAATCAATCTGGGAGGAGAGACGCTCCACCTGGCTCTTGGCCAGACGCACGCCCGGAATAGCGGAGTTGCCGCCGATGGCGGTGTCGCCCACCTCCGTGTCGGAGGCGATGACCACGCCGGTCGCGCCGGCCGCCTGCAGGTTATCGAAGCGCACGCGCGAACCGCAGGGGGCGGTGCCGTCGGCCTCAGCCCAGTCGATGAGGGCCCACTTGCCCTTCAGCGCCGTGGCCTCCTCCTCGGTGAAGGCCTCGCACGCGTAGCGGTTCCGGGTTGCGGCACGCACCACGGTGCCGCGCAGCTGCTCCTCGGTCGCCTTCGAGTAGTCGAAGCTCACCGAGTAGTCGCCGTAGGTGTCCGCCTCGTTCGCGGGGGAGAGAATCTTCACGCGATCCGCCATCTGGGTCGAACCAATCGAGTTCGCCACGGTCAGGCTGTAGGCGCTGGTGCCGGGGCCGCCCGAGTTGGAGTAGGTGTCACCCACGGCGTTGTAGTTGTTGGCGTTACCCGCCGCAACCACGGAGAGGATGCCCTCGCGGTAGAGGGAACCGACCGCGTAGTTCACGGTCTCGTCGAACACGCCGAACTCGTTGCCCAGCGACAGGTTCGCGATGTCGGCGCGGTCCGAAAAGTCGCCGTCATCGTTGGGGTCGAGCACGCGGTCAAGGCCCAGGGGAACGAACGCGGTGGTGCCCTTACAACCGAAGATGCGCAGGCCAATCAGCTGGGCCTCCGGTGCGGAGCCCGGGCCGATCTTCATGTCCTTGAGCTGCTCCTCGGTGAGCTTGGAGTAGTCGCCGCGGAAGGTCGAGCCGTCCGCGTTCACGCCGTAACCCGCCGCGGTACCGGCCACATGGCTACCGTGGCCGCCGCAGTCCAGCGGGTTCGCGTCCGGGTGGGGAGTGGAGGTCTCCTTCTTAGCGGAGTTGTAGTCGTCACCGACCAGGTCGTAGCCGCCCAGGAACTTCTTCGGGTCGTAGGTGCCCTCGGGAATCGTGTCGGAGGCTTTTGCCTTCTCGTAGGCCTCCTTAGTGCCGGGGCCGCCCAAATCGGCGTGAGTGTAGTCGATACCGGTATCGAGCACGACAATCTTCACGCCCTTACCGGTGTAGCCGGTGGAGGCGGGGTTCGCCGGGCTCTTCGCCCATACGGAGAGCGTGTCCGTATCAATGAGGGTGCCGCTGTTCTGCGGTGCCATGTCCTCAATGATGCTGATGCGCTCAACATCGGAACGGTTCGCCAGCGCGCGAATCTGCTCGACGTTACCGTAGAGCGCCACGCCGCGCATCGTGTTGTGGGTGGTGTACAGAACCTGCGCGCCGGACTCCTTCGCGGCGGAGGCGCCCTGCTGCTGCACGCTGGCGCGGATTGCCTGCACCTGTGCTTGCGCGTTGACGGGTGCCTGCGCGCGGGAGCGGACCGCATCCGGCTGAGTCTGGGCGTACGCACCCTGACCCTTAAAACGGACGAACACGGCGCGTTCGCCGGTTGCGCCGTCCAGGCTGGGGGAGAGCACCTCGGTCGGGGTCGGCGTCTCGGCGGATGCGCTACGCGGCGCATCCACGTCACCGCGCACCACGCCGGGTGCGGCGTACGCCTGGGTTCCGAAGGGTAGGGAAGTCAGCCCGAGGGTCAGGCCCAGCACTAGGGCGCCGCAGCCGCGGGCTACGCGCCGAAGTCCTCGCGGTGGCCGCGAATCCTTCGGAGCGGGGGTAGCTTCAGGGAGAATAGCCACTGAATGTTCCTTGATTCTCTTGTAATGGTGTGTTTCTAGGGGTCTTCAGCCCGTACTTCAACGACGGGGTTCAAGCGGGCGCTGAAAGAACCCTCACCATTGTCTCAAGGAGAGGGGTGTTTAACCTAGTCAGACTCGTGAAACACCGCGGTGCGGAACGTAACAACGGCGAGGGGGCCGTACCGGGCAGCATTGCTGCGCGCGGTACGACCCCCCTCGCCCTTGACCGGAACCAGCCGTGACCAGAATTAGCCGCTGACCGGGACCAGCCGTGACTCACCGGCACCTCAGCCGGGGCGGCACCCCTGCCTACGCGGTGAGCCGGTCAGCAGGTCAGCCGGGCCTCACTACTGGTCGGCGCTGTACCCCAGCACGCTCGTGCTGTAACGGAACACGAACGCCGCCATAGCGTCGCGGTGCACCGGCTCCACCGGGCGGAACGAACCATCGGGCCAGCCGGTGGTCACGCCCTGCGAGGCCAGCCAGCTGATCTCGCGGTAGAACAGGTTATCCGTCGAAACGTCCGTGAAACGGGCCTGGGCGGGAGCCTCGTACGCGGGCGAGCCGGCGTAACGGTAGAAGAACGCGGCCATCGAGTCACGGTTCACCGAGGAATCGGGGCGGAACGTGCCGTCCGACCAGCCGGTCGTGATGCCCTGGGCCTTCATCCACTCAATCTCCTTGTAGTAGGGGTGGTTGAGCGGAACGTCCTTGAAGCTGGGCGTGCTCGGGGCAGTGAACTGCGGCGAGCCGCTCATGCGGTAGAAGTACGCGGCCATAGTGGCGCGGTCCATGTTGTTCAGCGGGCGGAACGTGCCGTCCGGGTAGCCGCGGTCAATCTGGTGCGAGGCAATCCACGTGATTTCACGGTAGAACTGGTTCTCCGGCGGAACATCCCTGAAGCGTGCCTCGTGGATGGTACGCGGAACGTCCACGACCTGTGCGCGGTCGCCAGCGGCAACACCCTGCTGGGTCGTGCGGCCGCTCAGGTCGCCGGTGCCGTTGTGCAGGTGCAGGAAGAGCGCGCGTCGGGCCACGGTGTTATTCTTGCGGTGCACCGTCAGCTGGCCGCCGTCGCGGTCCACGAAGAGACCGCCCACGCCGGAATCCTCACCCGTGAACCACAGGCCGGGGTTGAACGGGGAGAAGGTGATCACATCCGTCGCATCGACGTAGGCGTTGCCCTCGTTGTGCCAGGTGTCGGTCTGCACCGTGTACTTGATGCTCTGAGCCTTCTCAGCGGTCAGACCCAGGTCCTTCAGCGGCACACCCAGAATCATGGTGTTGGTGTCCATGGTGTTGGTGTCGGTGTCGCCCCAGGCGTTGTTCAGCGGGTAGCGTGCCACCACGGTGGATGCTTTACCGGAGATGGACCAGACCTTCACCAGCGGGTAGTCCAGACCCTTCTCTCGGGTTACCTCGAGCGTGTAGTCGGCCTTCGAATCGCCGGTGGTGTCAATCTGCACCTGCACCTGACGGCCCCAGTGCATGCTGTCCCAGGTGCCCCAGGTCGAGATGCCGAAGTACAGGGAGCCGTCGTTCGGGTTCTTACCGGCGGCCTTCAACGCGGGCGCATCCGATGCCGCACCCACGTACTGCAGGTCAACCACCTGGTTCGAGGGCAGCTTCAGCTGGCCGGTCGGAATACGGCCGCTAACCGCGCCCAGCTCGAACGCACCCAGCAGCGAACGGTAGCCGCCCTGGTTCAGGGTCGTACCGCGCAGGGTCACGGTGGATTCCTTGTCGGCCACGCCGTTGAACTCGATGCGGGAGGCGTCAACGCTCATGGCGGAGACGGGCTTGGGGGCCACGTGCAGGGACTGACGGAGGGCCTCTCGGCCGTTCTCCGAGAAGATGAGTCGGCCGGAGGCGCTCGCAATGTACTGGCGCTTACCAGCAGCCAGAGTCTTACCGGTCGTCCAGTCCTGAGCAACCTGGTCGGCGCTCATCGCCGGGTCCATGGTCTTCTCAAGCTTGGAGGGATCGATGCGCACGGTCACGGTCACGTTCTTACGCTCACCGGCACCCACGCTCACCTGCTCGGGGAAGGAGTATTCCACACCGGGAATATTCGTGCTTGCCTGGTAGCTCAGGGTGTAGGTGTGAGCCTGCGAGTCGGTGTTGTCCAGAACGATTTCACGCTGAACAGTCTGAATACCCGAATCGGGGGTGTACTCCAGCACGCCGAACGCGGTCGACACGCGCTCCGGGTTCTTTGCGTCGTAGGCCAGAACCTTGGTATCTACGGCGGCGCGGGCGTTCACCATGCCGGTACCCACGCGATCCACCGCGTAGGCCGTGCCCTTCTCGTTCTTAATCGAGGTCGAGGCCCCGTTCATCAGGGCTGCCTTCAACATCTGCGGGTTGTAGTCCTGGTGCGCCTGCATCACGAGGGCGGCGATACCGGTCACGTGCGGGGTAGCCATGGAGGTACCGGTGAAGGAAACACCCTTGCTACCCGTACCCACCGCGGCGGATACGATCTCGGTGCCGGGGGCCGCCAGGTCGGGCTTAATGAAGCCATCAGAGCCGTGCTGGCCGCGGGCGCTCGAGGGGTTCAAATCAAAAGCGTGCGAGTGGGAGCTACGACCCGAAGCCTTGTAGTCCAGGTTCATCTCAACGGTCACCGGACCGGCAGCCAGAGCCTTCTCCAGGTCCTTCGTCGAAGAAGCAGTCAGACGCAGACCCGGAATGGTCGCATTACCGCCAATGCCGATGGTGTAGCGCTCAGCCTTACCGGCCATCACCACGCCCAGGCCACCGGCGGCCTGCACGTTATCGAAGCGGGTCTTCGAACCGCACGGGAACGACAAGTCGTCCTTATCCCAGTCGAAGTAAACCCACTTACCCTTCAAAGCCTTCGCCTCTTCAGCGGTGAAGGCCTCGCAAGCGTAGCGGTTGCGCTCGGGGGCGGCCACAACCTCGCCGCGCAGCTGCTCGGCGGACGCCTTCGAATAATCGAAGTTCACCGAATAATCACCCTGCAACCACTCCAAACCAGTCTTCGTGGTCACGCGGGCACGGTCAATCGGCTGAGTGGAGCCGTAGGCGTTTGCCACCGACAGCGCCGATGCGGCGTTCGCGGGGCTACCGGAGTCGGAGTAGGTGTCGCCCACGCCGTTGTAGTTGTTGGCGTTACCCGCCGCCGCCACGGTGAACACACCCTGGCGGGCCATCGTGTCGATCATGTACGACTCGGGGTCGTCGGCGGGGGCGAACTCGCCGCCCAGCGAGAGGTTCACAATGTCGGCGCGGTCAGAGAAGTCGCCGTCACCATTCGGGTCCATCACGGTGTCCAGGGCCTTCATCACAACACTCGAATTGCCGTAGCAACCGAACACGCGAATCGCCAAAATCTGAGCATCAGGAGCAGTACCGGGGCCAATCGCCATGCCCTTCAGCTGCTCCTCGGTCAGGTTCTTGTAATCGCCACGGTAAGTCGTACCGTTCGCCGTCACACCATAACCGGCGGCAGTACCCGCCACGTGCGTGCCGTGACCGCCAGAACCGAAACCATCCGGGCGGCAGTCCAGCGGGTTATTATCCGGCTGCGGAGTTGACTTCTCAGCCACCGACGCATTGTAGTCATCACCGACCAGGTCAATGCCGCCAATGAACTTATTACGATCAATCAGACCCGAATCGGCGGTGGGCAGCTCCGTCATGGCCTTGGCCTTCAGATAGGCGTCCACGGTTCCGGGGCCACCAAAATCAGCGTGCGTATAGTCAACACCGGAGTCAACAATCGCAATCTTCACGCCCTTACCCGTGTACCCCGTATTCTCACGGGTCCAGGTGGCGAGGGTCTTCGTGTCGATCTCGCTACCGGAGTTCATGCGCTCCTTCGCGATAATCGGCGAGATGCGCTCCACGTCGGGGCGGTTTGCGAGGGCACGAATCTGCGCAGCATCGCCAGTAATCGCCGCACCACGCATCGCATTATGCGTGGTGTACATCAGCTTAGAACCAGAAGCGGCCGCCACAGACTGAGCCTGCGACTGCACCTGGGCTGCAATAGCCTGCACCTGTGCCTGACGGTTCGTCGGCGCCTCCTTACGTGCCAGAACAGCCGCGGACTGGGTCTGCTCATACGCACCCTTGCCCTTGAACTGCACATACACGGTGATCTGGCCTTCAGCCTTCTGCAGGCCCGGGCTGATACGCGAAGCAGCGTTACCCGATGCGCTCGCAGTACTTCCTTCAACCTGCTGGGGGCTCTGAGCGTGAGCTGCAGAGAAAGTGGCGGGAACGCCGAGAGTCAGGGCAAGAGCCGCACTCAAACCGGTCGCACCGACAGCCTTCATTCTGCGGCGTGGCGCATGAGGCGTTGTCATGGAATCCTCCTTTGGATTTCTGTTTTTTCGCTGGGTGCTGTGTGCTCTGTGGTTGTGTATCGGTGATATGCGGAGGCGGCCCCACCGGCAGACGACGAGTGAGTGCGTCCGCCGGTGAAACCGCCACCAAAACTTGAGAGGTTCCGGGACTTTAATCCCCGGAGCCTGCCGGTTCCGGGTGTCCCTCCCACCTCCATGTAGGGGTAGGAGGGGGCAGGGGGTGGGAGGGGACCCGAACTGTTCGCTAACGGTTCACCACCGTCTAGCGTCCGGCGAGGTTCGCCACCTTCTCGCTGTAGCGGTAGATGAACGCCGCCATCGCATCGCGGGCGATGGGGGTCACCGGGCGGTAGGTGCCGTCGGGCCAACCGGTGCTGATGCCGGTTGAGGCCAGCCAGGTGATTTCGCGATAGAACTGGCTATCGGCGGGCACATCCTTGAACGGGCTGGTCACGGGCAGATCAACGTGCGGCGAGCCGGCGTAGCGGTAGAAGAACGCCGCCATCGCATCGCGGTTGACCGGTGCGTTCGGGCGGAACGTGCCGTCCGACCAGCCGGTCGTGATGCCGCGGGCCTTCATCCACTCAATCTCCTTGTAGAAGGGGTGGGTGGTCGGCACATCCGAGAAGCTGGGCGTGCTCGGGGCGGTGAACTGCGGCGAGCCTGCCATGCGGTAGAAGAACGCCGCCATCGCGCCGCGCTCAACGGACTCCAGCGGGCGGTAGGTGCCGTCCGGGTAGCCGGTGGTGATGCGACGCTGAGCCAGCCACGAGATTTCGGTGTAGAACTGATCGCCGCTCTTCACGTCGGTGAAGCGGGACGGGGTGATGTACTCGTCCTGCTGCTCCTTGACGTTCAGCACCTCGGCGCGGTCGCCGGTTGCGCCGTTCACACCCGAGAGGTCGCCGGTGCCGTTGTGCAGGTGCAGCAGCAGTGCCTTTGCGGGGGTGCCGGATTCGCCGAGCGCGGGGAGGGCGTCGGCGGAGCGGTGTGCCTCAAGGGAGCTACCGGGGGCGTCCGGGAAGAGGCCTGCCACGGAGGAGGAGTCGCCGCTGAACCACAGCTTGGGGCTGAAGGGGCGGTACTTGATCCAGCCGGTTTCGCTGACGTTGCCCCACTCGTACTGGGTGGTGGCGCTGACGCGGTACTGGATGTCCGGGTTGTTGGCGCTGGTCAGGCCCAGGTCCTTGAGGGGTGCACCCATCACGAGGGTGTTGGTGTCCATCATGTTGGTGTCCGTATCGCCCCAGGCGCCGTTGAGCGGGTAGTAGGCCAGCTCGACGAGGCTGCCGTTCTTGTAGCCGTAGAGGCGAACCAGCGGGAAGTCCAGGCCCTTGGCGCGGTCGGTGACCAGCTTGTAGTCGGCGCGGTTGTTGCCGTCGGTGTCAATCTCCACGGTGAAGGTGTTCTCGTAGGAGACGACGTCCCAGTTGGCCCAGGTGGAGATGCCGAAGCGCAGGGTGCCGTCGTCGGCGTTACCGCCGGCGGCCTTCAGCGCGGGAGCATCCGAGGAAGCACCCACGTACTGCAGGTTCGCCTTGACGTTGCTGTTCAGCGACAGGGAGGTGGGGGCCACCCGGTCCACGCTCGCACCGTACTCGAAGGCGCCGAGCAGGGAGCGGTAGCCGCCCTGGTTGACCTCGGCGCCCTTGAGGGTGACGGGGGTCTTCTGCCAGCCGGTGTCTGCCTTCTGGGCCTCGTCGCTAGAGGGCTTCTGAGAGAAGGTCAGGGCGCGGTCGGCGGCGTGCATGGTGCTGACGGGCTTGGGGGCCACGTGGATGGGCACGCGCAGGTCCTGGCCGTTGTCCTCGGCGAGAACGAGTCGGCCGGAGGCGCTGGCGATGTACTGGCGGTACTGTGCCGGCACGGTTTCAACGCCGGTGTAGTAGTCGGTTGCATTCTGGGTGACGTCTGCCGCGGGGTCGCGGGTCTTCTCCAGCTTGGAGGGGTCGATGCGCACGCTCAGGGTGAAGTTCTTGGTTTCACCGGGTGCCAGCGTCACGGACTCGGGGAACGAGTATTCCACTCCGGGAATATTGGTGCTGGGGGCGTAGGACAGCGCATAGGTGTGCGCGGCGGAATCGGTGTTCTCCACCGTCACCTCGCGGGTGAGGGTCTGAACGCCGGCATCCGGGGCGTACTCGAGCACGCCGAAGCTCACCGAGGTCGTGTTCGGGCTCTGGGCGTTGTACGCAAGGGACTTCGACTGCACGGCAGCGAGGGTATCGACTCGTCCAGCGCCCACGCGGTCCACGGCGTAGACGTCACCGGATTCGGTACGCACATCGTGGGTTGCGGTGTTGACGAGGGCCGACTTGACCTGGGCGGGGGTGTAGCTCGGGTGGCTCTGAATGACCAGGGCAGCGGAGCCGGTCACGTAGGGTGCCGCCATGGAGGTGCCGCTGAAGGTCACGGAGCCGTTACCGGTCGCCACCGCCGCGGAGGTGATGTACGAGCCGGGTGCCGCAATGTCGGGCTTGGTGTAGCCGTAGCTACCGTGGAAACCGCGGGCACTCATGGGGTTCAGCTGATCCAGCTTGCCGGTGTCCACGCGCAGGGAGGACTTCAGATCGTTGCCGAGACGCACGGTCAGGGGCTTGCCGGCGGCTTCTGCCGCGGTGATCTGTGCACGCAGGTCCTTGGCGGCGGAGGCTGCCAGGCGGAAACCGGGCAGGGTCTCGTTACCGGCAATACCCAGGCCGGGCTCTTCGTCATGGCCTGCGAGCAGTACGCCCTTGGCGCCTGCCGCCTGCAGGTTGTCGAAGCGCACCTTGGAACCGCAGGCGAGGCTACCGTCAGCTTCAGCCCAGTCGATGAGCACCCACTTGCCCTTCACAGCTGCCGCTTCGGTGGCGCTGAGGGCGTTGCAGGCGTAGCGGTTGTTCTCGGAGATTGCGGTGAGTTCACCGGTGAATTCCTTGGTGCCCGCCTGTGCCCAGGGGTAAGAGACGCTGTAGTCGCCGCGTACCTTGCGGGTGGTGCCGGTGGCCGGATCGGTCAGCTCTGCCGCATCCACAGCGCGGGTGGAACCGTAGGCGTTGGCTACGGTGATTGCGCTGGCTGCGGTGGCGGGGTGACCGGAGTTGGAGTAGGTGTCGCCGCGCAGGCTGTAGTCGTTGGCGTTACCCGCAGAGATCACGGAGAGCACGCCGGCGCGGGTGAGCGCGTCAACGGCGTAGGCTTCGGGGTCGTCCTGCGGGGAGAATTCGCCGCCGAGGGACATGTTGACCACGTTCACGCGGTCTGAGAAGTCGCCGTCACCGTTGGGGTCGAGGGCGCGGTCGAGCGCCTCGATAACGACGTTGGTGCTGCCGCTGCAACCGAAGACGCGGAAGGCGTAGATTTCAGCGTCGGGGGCGACGCCGGGGCCGATCTTCATGGTCTTGAGCTGCTCTGCGGTGAGCTTGCTGTAGTCGCCGGTGAAGGTGCTGCCGTCGGAGTTCACGCCGTAGCCCGCCGCGGTGCCCGCCACGTGGGTGCCGTGGCCGCCGGTGGTGCAGTCGAGCGGGTTGCCGTCGGGGGTTGCGGTGTTGGTGCCGTCGTAGGCGTCACCAACGAGGTCGTAGCCGCCAGCAACCTTGGTGCGGTTAATGAGCCCGGAGTCTGCGGAGGGTAGCTCGGTGAGCTTGGAGGCCTTCTGATAGTCCTCGAGCTTGCCGCTGCCGCCGAAGTCGGTGTGGGTGTAGTCGATACCGGAGTCGATGACGGCGATCTTCACGCCCTTACCGGTGTATCCGCCCGCGCCGGCGGGGTTGGTGGTGCCGGTCCAGGTGGCGAGGGAGCCTGCGTCAATGGCGGCGCCCGCGTTCTGGCGGTACTTGGGCAGGATGGGCGAGATTTTCTCTACGTCGGAGCGGTTGGCGAGTGCCTTGATGGACTCGGCGTCACCGCGTACTGCCACGCCGCGTACTGCGTTGTGGGTGGTGTAGAGGACCTGCGCGCCGGACTGGCTGCTGACCTGCTGTGCCTGGCTCTGCACCTGGGAGGCGATTGCCTGCACCTGCGAGCTGGTGTTGACGGGTGCCTGCGTGCCGGCGCGTACGCCTGCGGGCTGGGTCTGTTCAAAGGCGCCCTTACCCTTGAAGCGGACGAAGGCGGTGACGGTGCCGCTGGCGTTCTTCATGCTGTCACTGATGACCTGCTGCTTGATTGCATCGGGGTCTTCGGCGGCCTGGGCGGTGGTGCCGAGCGCGGCCAGGGGGCTCAGCGCCATGCTGAGGGTGAGGACGCCGCTGTAGACCCTGCGGCGGGTCTGCGTGCGCCGACGTGGTGCACGCGGGGTGGGGGAGTCGGTGGTGGTCACGGTGCTCCTTTGCTTGGCTCCCGTGGTGTTTCTGGGAGACGTTTGTGAATATGGTGCGGGTTGCCCCGCAGGTTATACCTGAGAATCAACCCTCAGATGTGAACCACAATACACCTTTAAGGGGTTGATAAGGGGATTTTCGGTTGTGCGCGCCACAAAATAGACTCTCATGACACATTGTGGACATTGAGAGTTCTTCCAGGTCCGTGTGGGATGGTGAAAGAAGAACCGTCGGTGTCGAAGGGAACCGGGGCCGGGCGGGGAGCCCGCCTCCGGCGTTCGCGTTCTGGGTTCGATGGATACGCGTAATATACGCGCACTAAAAAGTGTTCCACCTGCGCAAACACGCGGCAGGGATAGGATTAAGTTACGACCACCGCCGAAGGAGATTGCGATGACCGAGCACACTTCGCAACAGCCGCGAAAAGAGCAAGAGTCCTACCAGCCCCTGTGGGATGACTCCTTGCCCGTTCCGAGCTACATGAACATCTCCCTGGGGAATGGCGAGGCCCCGGCCGAAGCTTCCCCGCAGCAAGCCTCGGAGAACACCGCATTACCGGCCGCTAAGAGCGCGCTGGAGCGGGAGCCGGGAGTCTACTCTTACACCTCCACCCTCAAGGTGACGCCCACGCCAATCTTTGGCACGCCTGACCCCTCCCTCCAGCGGATGCACATTCAGGATATTCCGGGCACCCGCCCCGCCCCCGAGAGCGCCATGGAGGGCCCCGGCGCCGCCACCAACCAGCGGTTACCGGAAGGAACGGTCGGCTATATTCGCGAGGTGGATGCGCTGTACCCCGACGGCGCCCCCACCACCTGGGAAATAACCCGCGGCGCATGGCTCTTTTTCGCCATCGTAGTCTTCTGCAACCCGCTGATTGACGCTTTGATTCTCTATCCCTTCGATGATCAGGTGGCTAAGTCAATCTTCTTTCTTGGGGCCATTCTGGCGCTGGGCACCTACGGTATTCCGGTGATTCTCTGGTTCGTCTTCTTGATTATGGCCATCAGCAAGGTGTACAAGAAATACTCCGAGGCGAGGGAGCAACGCTGGAACGCCGAGGAGGCCCCCGCGTTCTGGTACTACCCCGTGTATATCGGCTGACCCCGCAGACTGTAAACCCGGCGAGCCGTGAAGTTTTTATCCGCCATCCCACCGAGGTTAACGCTCTATTTACCTTGCGCTGATAGGGTGGAGGCATCATAAGGGCTCCGGGGGCACCGGATGGGCGCCCCTCCCCGCCGTATTCGCTCATTGATTAAAGAAAGAACGAAGACAATGTCGCAGTACCCCGACCAGTACAACCAACCCCAGCAGCCTCCCTATGGCCAGCAGGCACCGGACTACCAGGCCGGTTACCAGCAGAACTATTACCCGCAGGATTCCTACAACCTCGCCCCCTCCTCGGCGGACGATAAGAACATGGCGATTCTGGCCCACCTGGCCTCGGCCATTCTCTCGCTGCTGTCCTTCTCGACCCTGAGCGTGATTGCTCCGCTCGTGATGTGGTTCATCTACAAGGACAAGCCCGGTTACAACTTCACGAAGGAATCCGCCCGCCGCGCGTTCAACTTCAACTTTTCCCTGTGGGTCATTAGCGCCGCCTCCTGGCTGGCGATTGCGCTGACCTTCGGTATCCTCTTCTTCATCCTGTGGGTGGTGCCCCTGGTGGTGACCATCCTGATGGTCGTCTTCCACTCGCTGGCCGCCATGGCGGCCGCTCGCTGCGACCTGTACGAGTACCCGATGACCTTCATCAAGATCATTCGATAGCTCGTAGCGGGCATCCCGCCCGCACGTGCCACTCCCACGCGACGCCCTCGCCTCGAACACTCAGGCGGGGGCGTCGCGCTGTTTCCTGCACCGAGCCGATATTTAAGGCCCGGTCCGTGGGACTTAAAGGGAGCGGCACGGTATCATGGGAAGAGGTGTGCCTATTCACTCCACATTCACTCTACGGATGATGGGACGCCGCCGCGCCGTGAAATCCGGTGCGTCTCTTCGAAGCTTTCAAGGAGCACAAAATGTCAGCTGTCGTGATTGTGGGCGCCCAGTGGGGCGATGAGGGTAAGGGCAAGGCTACCGACCTGCTCGGCCCCCGCGTAGACTACGTGGTCAAGCCCAACGGCGGTAACAACGCCGGTCACACCGTGGTGGTGAACGGCCAGAAGTTTGAGCTGAAGCTACTGCCCGCCGGTATTCTGAGCGACAACGCCGTTCCTGTGATTGGTAACGGCGTGGTCGTGAACCCCGAGGCTCTCTTCGCAGAGATTGAAGGCCTTGAGGCCCGCGGCGCTGACACCTCCCGCCTGAAGATTTCCGCTAACGCGCACCTGGTGGCACCCTACCACCAGACCATGGACAAGGTGACCGAGCGCTTCCTCGGCAAGCGCGCCATCGGCACCACCGGCCGCGGTATCGGCCCCGCCTACATGGACAAGGTCGGCCGCCTCGGCGTGCGCGTGCAGGATATCCTCGACGAATCCATCCTGCGTCAGAAGGTTGAGGGCGCGCTGCGCCAGAAGAACCAGCTGCTGGTGAAGGTCTACAACCGCCGCCACGTTGAGGTTGAGGAAATCGTCGAGTACTTCATGTCCTACGCCGAACGCCTCAAGCCCATGATCGTGGACACCACCCAGCTGCTGAACAAGGCACTGGACGAGGGTAAGACCCTGCTGATGGAGGGCGGCCAGGCCACCTTCCTGGACGTGGACCACGGCACCTACCCGTTCGTGACCTCCTCGAACCCGACCGCCGGCGGCGCCTGCGTGGGTTCGGGTGTGGGCCCGACCCGCATCACCCGCGTAATCGGTATTCAGAAGGCGTACACCACCCGCGTGGGTGCCGGCCCCTTCCCGACCGAGCTGTTCGATGAGATGGGCGACTACCTGCGCACCACCGGCGGCGAGTTCGGTGTGAACACTGGCCGCCCCCGCCGCTGCGGCTGGTACGATTCCGTGCTGGCACGCCAGGCCGTGCGCATCAACGGTTTCACCGACCTGTTCATCACCAAGCTGGATGTGCTGACCGGCCTGGAGAAGATTCCGGTCTGCGTGGCCTACGATGTGGACGGCGTGCGCCACGACGAGATGCCGATGACCCAGACCGATTTCCACCACGCTAAGCCGATTTTCGAGTACTTTGACGGCTGGACCGAAAACATTTCGGATGCGAAGAGCCTGGATGAGCTGCCCGAGAACGCCCGCAAGTACGTGCTGAAGCTGGAGGAGCTCTCTGGCTGCCGTATTTCCGCCATTGGTGTGGGTCCGGATCGTGACCAGACCATTGTGGTTCGCGACCTCATCAACGAGGACTAAGCTCAAAAGCTAAATTGACGAAAGCCCCCGGAAGGTACCTGCACGGTACCGGCCGGGGGCTTTTCGTATGCCGGGTACACGCGCGGCACATGTGACCGGGCGGGGCGCGTGCCGTATGCTGGAAAGAGCGCCCCGCACACGTGGCGCCAAAGCGTTCAGAGGAGTACAACGATGACCTACATTACCGGAGCCATCTACCCCAGCGGCGACCGCATCCGCGTAGGCGCACCCGAAGAAGAAACCCTCAACGCCTACCAGCAGCCCAACACCGCCGTAGCCCTCGGATACGCCAACACCGGCATCCACGAACTGCACAGGCTACAAGAAATCTTCAACCTGCACGAACTCGCCATCGAAGACGCCGGACGAGGCCACCAGCGCGCCAAACTAGAACGATACGGCGACTCCCTCTTCACCGTCATCCGCCCCGCCATCTACCTCGACAAAGAAGAAGAAGTGCGCCTGAGCGAACTGCACCTCTTCACCGGCCCCCGCTACACCCTCGCACTCGTCCGCGACGAACAGCGCAGCGACCGCAACATCAACGACCAGTTCAACCTGCTCTACGCCACCCCCGACGCATCCCCCGCCCGATTGCTACACCGCATCCTCGACAGCACCGTCGACGGGTACGCACCCGTGCTTGACGGCCTCGAAAACGACAACGACGAAATCGAAGATATCCTCTTCTCCACCAGCGAGCGACGAGAGGCCAACTCCCTCGCACAGCGTATCTACGAACTGCTCAACCAGGTCATCGACTTCCAGCGTGCCTGCCGCCCCCTCGAATCCATGATCGGCCGCATCATCGAAAGCATACGCATCGGTGCGTTCGACCCCTCACCCTACCCCGGCGCATCCGAGGAAGAAAAGGACGAAGAAGCGGTCGAGCTCGCCCGGCAATTCCGCAACGTGCTCGACCACGTAACCCAAACAAAAGAACGCCTCGAAGACCTTCGCAGCTCCCTCGAAAACGCCCTGCGCGTACACGACACCCTGCTCGGACAGCAACAGAACGACGACACCAAACGAATCTCCGCCTACGCGGCACTCCTCATGGTGCCCACTATCGTCGGCTCGGTGTACGGTATGAACTTTGAGGTTATGCCCGAACTCAAATGGGAATTCGGCTACCCCGCAGCCCTGTTGCTGATGCTGGTCTCCTGTTTGCTCCTCTACTGGTTCTTCAAGAAGAACAAATGGCTCTGATATGCGCGTATGCCGCATAAGGCATACACACATGCCTTATGCGGCGCGGTCGTACTGGGCACGCATTGCTCGGCAGCAGTCGCGGCGCTCGCGCTTGAACTTGGTGCACACAGCCTTCGGATTGTCGAACATAGAGAAGTCCTTCGGCTCAGCCGACAGCCCCAAAGTGGACAGCTCAACCATCGTGAGCATTGCGTAGAACGTCTTGCGGCGCAACTCAAAATTGCAGGCACCCGGAGCTGACTCCACCGCGAATACTGCGCCGGTGCACTCCAGAGAACGCATGGCCCAGTGCTTGACCCACAGGTCACCATTGACCGGGCTCACGCCCAGGCGGGTCAGCGCCAGACCGGTACCCTGCACACGCTCAAAGCGCAGGCACATCTCCAGGTCCTTCTCCAGGGGGAACACGAACAGCAGAGCGTTCTGCGCTGCCGCACGAAGCTCAGTCAGGTTCGCCTCGTAACCGGAAGCACCCTGAGTCAGCTGACGCATCACGCGGCCCATAGTCGAGGATACCGGCGCGGTACGGAAGCACGAGCCTTCGGCAACCAGCTGCTCCAGAACGGTGCGGAACTCCTCCACGTCGAAGCGTTCCATACGCACCACGGTGCCGCACTGCATCAGCCAGTTGAACTCCTCATCACGGCGAAGCTGTTCATCGGCAGTGCAAGAAATCTGCGCCTGTGCGTACTGGCCCTCGCGAGTGGTGTTTTCCATGACCGGTCCTTCCGTAGATGCTGAATCAACCTAGCGGCAACACCGCAGGAGACGGCGTGCCCGGTCGGAAGGATCGTCCCTTCCAACACCTACACTCTATGGGCGACCCCTGACACGATAAGCAGTTTTTAATCTACCCCGGGGTAAAACTGGGAAAATTCTGAAAAAATCTGAAATCGCCACTGAAACCACCCGTGAAACCCCGTAAAACCCCGTGAAACACAGAAAACCGGATGCGTTCGCACGTGACCGGAATCGGTGCTTTCTGCACGCTACGCACCTGTTTTTTGCCCGCCGGATGCACTCGTGACCGGATTCGGTGCGCGCCCGCCCGAAATAGGGTCTAATGGGGGTAGAAGGCGCAGCGGTACCGTTGCCCGCGCCTGATACACCGAACCTTCCACACCGAATAATTCACCGACGAAACGAGCATGACATGCCGAAGAATAAGCCCTCCGAAGAGACCCTGGCGCAGGTACGCCGCGTTATCGACGCGCTCAACGAGCGTGGCGCCCGTAAGCAGGCAATCCGCCTGAAGGTAACCTGCCCCGAAGCCCCGCTGTCGCAGACCGCCTCCAAGTTTGGTGGCCGCCCGTACCTGCCCGCCGGCGAGTTGCCGCCGACCAATGAGAAGGGTGAGCTGCTGGGCATGATCGCCCAGATTAACTGCACCGACCTGCCCGAAAACGACATTTACCCGGCGACCGGTCTGCTGCAGTTCTGGATTAACCCCAACGATGAAGAATGCTTGTGGGGTTACGACTACGAGAACCCGCTCTCGCAGAAGAACCACCGCGTGGTGTACTACGAGACTCTGAGCGAGCCGAACCCGGATGCTCCGTTCCCGACCGTCGACTGGGGTGATTACGGCTGGCCTCTGGGACCTGAGGGCGAGGACGTTTCTGAGGCAACCACCGAGTACGCACTTGCCTTCGAGACCTGGGAGCAGGGCTTCCTGGATGGCGGCTTCGAAATCTACGATCAGTTCGCTGACATCTGGGATGAGATGTACCCGGACCAGAAGCTTCCCGAGGAACCGAACGCACGCGATAACGCCTCCTACAACCTGCTGGAGCCCTTCGAATCGGAGGAGAGGGATTACTCGCATATCGGCGGCTACCCTTCGTTTGTGCAGAATGACCCGCGCGACGAGTTCGAGGAGCTGCGCGGCCACACGGTGAACCTGCTGACCATCGAGTCGGAGTGGGGCGAAGATGCTGAGGAGGACGTGTACGTGATGTGGGGTGATGCCGGTGCGGCGAACTGGCTGATTACCCCGGAGGCGCTTGCCGCCCGCGACTTCTCGCAGGTCGTCTTTGAGTGGGCTTGCGGCTAGACACCGTACTACTTTCACATCATCAATGAGGAGATTCTAAGATGCTCGACAACAAGCCGTTCAAGGACATCGAAAAGCAGGCGAAGCACATTATCGACCTGCTCAACCAGGAAGGCGCCCGCAAGAAGGCTATCGCGCTGAAGCCCTTCGTTCCCGCCGAACCGCTGCCGCAGACTGCCTCCAAGTTTGGTGGCCGCCCGTACCTGCCTGCCGGGGAGTCTGCGCCGACCAATGAGAAGGGTGAGCCGCTGGGCATGATTGCGCAGATTAACTGCGCTGACCTGCCCGAGAACGATTTCTACCCCACCACCGGTCTGCTGCAGTTCTGGATGGACCCGAACGACGAAGAGTGCTTGTGGGGTTTTGACTACGAGAACCCGACCTCGCAGAAGAACTTCCGTGTTATCTACTACGAGACTCTGGGTGAGCCGAATCCGGATGCTCCGTTCCCCAACGTGGACTGGGATGAGGGCGGCTGGCCTATTGGCGGTTTCGACTGTGAGAGCGGCCCGCTTGAGCTTGAGTACGGCATGACCTTTGAGGTGCGTGAGCAGGGTGTGACCGCCTCCGGCTATGACTACTACGATGTTTTTGGTGCGAAGTGGGATGAAACCTACCCGGATGAGTTGCTGCCTGAAGCGCACGAGAACCCGTACAAGAACCAGGCACGCCGCGAAGCCCTCTACGAGCTGACGGAGCCCTTCGAGTCGGAGGAAGAATACTCCCACGTGGGCGGATACCCGTTCTTCGTGCAGAATGACCCGCGCGATGAGTTCAAGGAGCTGCGCGGCCATACGGTGAACCTGCTGACTATCGTCTCTGAATCGGAGAATGAGGAGAACGAAGACGAGGAGATTGAGATTATGTGGGGTGATGCCGGTGCGGCGAACTGGCTGATTACTCCGGAGGCGCTTGCCGCCCGCGATTTCACCAATGTTGCCTTTGAATGGTCCTGCGGCTAAAGCCCTGCTGCTAAGCCGGGGTTGCCTTCAACGCTGCCTCGGTTAGCTACTGACTCGGCTAGCTGCACACCAGGGGAGGGAAATAGAGAATAACCGCTCTATTTCCCTCCCCTGTGTGCGATTTCGTCACAGAACCACGCAGTAGCTTCCACCGAAAAATAGCCCGTCATAATCCGCAACAAACGACACATAGGTACCCGCACTTGGTACGCCCCGACGCCGATGGCACAGTATAAAGTCGAGCCACTATCGACTCCCCGCACATCCCCGGCGGGCAGATACACCAGGAGCAAACCAATGGCTGAACACACTTTCGGCTTCCGAACCCGCGCACTGCACGCGGGCGGTACCCCCGACGCCGAGCACGGTGCCCGCGCGGTCCCCATCTACCAGACCACCTCCTTCGTCTTCAAAGACGCTGACGACGCCGCGAACCTCTTCTCCCTGCAGAAGTACGGCAACATCTACTCGCGCCTGTCCAACCCCACCGTCGCCGCCCTGGAGGAGCGCATCGCCTCCCTCGAAGGCGGTATCGGTGCGGTGGCCACCGCCTCCGGCATGGCCGCCGAGTTCATCACCTTCGCGGCGCTCTGCCAGCAGGGCGACCACATTGTTGCCTCCTCGCAGCTGTACGGCGGCACCGTCACCCAGCTGGACGTGTCCCTGCGACGCTTCGGCATCAACACCACCTTCGTGGCCGGCACCGACCCCGCCGACTACAAGGCGGCCCTGACCGAGAACACCAAGGCAATCTACACCGAGGTTGTCGCCAACCCCTCCGGCGAGGTTGCCGACCTGGAGGGCCTGGCAGAGGTCGCCCACGAGGCCGGCATCCCGCTGGTCGTGGACGCCACCATCTCCACCCCCTACCTGATTCGCCCCCTCGAACACGGTGCGGACATCGTTATCCACTCGGTCACCAAGTTCCTGGGCGGTCACGGCACCACCCTCGGCGGCATCGTCGTCGAGTCCGGTCGTTTCAACTGGGGCAACGGCAACTTCCCGTCCATGACCGAGCCGGTTCCCTCCTACAATGGCGTGTCCTGGTGGGGTAACTTCGGTGAGTACGGCTTCCTCACCAAGCTGCGTTCTGAGCAGCTGCGTGACTTCGGCCCGTCGCTGAGCCCGCAGGCCGCGTTCAACCTGCTGCAGGGTGTTGAGACTCTGCCGCAGCGTATGGACGCGCACCTGGCAAATGCTAAGCAGGTTGTGAACTGGCTGGTTGAGGATCAGCGTATCGCCTACGTGAACTACGCCGGCCTGCCCGACCACCCGCACCACGAGCGCGCGAAGAAGCTGCTGCCGCTGGGTGTTGGTTCCGCGTTCTCCTTCGGTGTGAAGGGCACCGAGAAGGCGTCCGGCCGACTGGTCGGTGGCGAGTTCATTGGTGCCCTGCAGCTGGCAAGCCACCTGGCCAACATCGGCGACTCCCGCACCCTGGTTCTGCACCCGGGTTCGACCACGCACCAGCAGCTGTCGCGTGAGCAGCTTGAAGCTGCCGGCGTGGGCGAGGACCTGATCCGCATTTCGGTGGGTCTGGAAGACGTGGAAGACATCATCTGGGACCTGGACCAGGCACTGACCTACGCGACCGGACTGAACCACGCCGGTGAGCGTGTGGGCGAGTCCAGCGCAGACAAGATTGTGGAGGCTGAGGAGGCGGTTGCCGCCGCTAAGGCAGCCGAGGACGCTGCCGCCGCTGAGGCTGCTGCTGGCGCATCCTGCTCCCTGCCTACTACCACTCAGGAGGAGAAGTAATGACTGAGAAGCGTACCTGGGTGGGTCCTTCCGCCCCTGAGCGTCTGAACATTCTGCGTAATACCCGCACGATCGCGATTGTGGGTATGAGCGATAAGATTTCGCGCGCCTCCTACTTCGTGGCGACGTACCTGCAGTCGGCGTCGCCGTACAAGCTGTATTTTGTGAACCCGATTCTGGCGGCGAAGGGCAAGCTTGTGCTGGGCCAGCCGGTGTACCCGTCGCTGCAGGACCTGCCGGAGGTCCCGGATTTGGTGGAGATTTTCCGCCGTAATGAGGACCTGCCGGGTGTGGTTCAGGAGGCTGTGGATCTGGGCGCGAAGACCGTGTGGATGCAGCTGGGCTCCTGGAATGAGGAGGCTGCCGCGATTGGTGAGGCTGCGGGTCTGAACGTGGTGATGGATAAGTGCGTGAAGATTGAGCACGCGCGTTTCCACGGTGGCCTGCACCTGGCTGGTTTCAACACGGGCGTGATTTCTTCGAAGCGTCAGGTGCTGTCGAAGTAGTCTGCGCTGTTGAGCCGCGGTTACCGCGGCTTGTAATTACAAAAATTAGGCGCTTGTGAGTGTTTGAAAGAGGGGGGCGTACCCGGGGTGATTCCCGGGTGCGCCCCTCCTTCTTTGATGCTGACACAGCCTATGATGTTGGCACAGTGAGATAAGCAAGCATAAGGTAATCAGGGAAAACGCCCAGATTCCTTGAGAGCGTGTAGCTCCAATGTTATTGTTGTAGTAACAGTCCCCCCTCCGCCTCTGGGTTTACCTAAGCGCATCTCGAGGGGGTCCTTTTTATGTTCGGTTCTACGGCGAACCGGAGTAAGGAGAGTAGTGGTTTTGCCCAAGGAATCAAGCGTGTTTCTGCCTTCACTGGAAGACCAGAGGAAATACCTTATTGCCAAGGGGTATTTTCCTCAGGGAACGACTCTGAGCGATGATGACCGAGACATGCTGGCATGTTCTAATTTCCACTACCTTCTGGGATATTTTCGTAATTACAACAAATACAAGAACGAGGGATTTCTGCCTAAGAAGCCAGACATCTCAGATGTTTTAGATATTGTGCGTATGGATGTGGCGGTCTCTTCTCTCTTGTACGGATACATGAGGCAGAGCGAACAGGCGATTCGAGCTGCATGGGTGGACGTATTTTGCACTTATCGTGGTCCTCATGAGTATCTCAACCCGGATGCATATATCTGCATGAATCAGGACAGGCCAGTAGATGCGCTCATCAAAGATATGATGCGGCATATCCTGCGATACCGTGAACCGTATGTTCGCGAGCGTATTGAGGAGTGGTGGAAATCTTGCGCTAAAAGTTCCTCTAAAAATCCCTCTGAAAGCTTGGAAGACTGGGAAGATGTTGAGGCGCTTCGAGAGATGATGCAAAAAGAGCTTCCCCTGTGGTCTGTTGTTGATTCATTTTCTTTGGGACTTCTCTCCCACGCAGTGGTCCAAAGTTATGCTTCAGAAACCTCCGCCGAGTCTGGGGAAGCTGAAAAGTTGCTGCTCTACAAAAAGACCGCAGAGTATATGGGGGTGAACCATAAGCACTTTGAGGGTCGTCTTAAGTCTCTGACCACTCTGAGGAACCGTGTAGCTCATGGTTCTCGCCTCTGGATGATGCCAACGACTGATACTTCTGCAAAGCCCAAAATTTTTGCTAAGGACCTTCGCGAGGCAGACCCGAAGGGTATGTTGGTCAGCTTCGCTAACGTTGCTCTTTTGCAGGGAAACACCCGTCGTCAGAGGGAGGCGTGGAAAGCGATAAAAGCTTTAGTGGAGCAGAATGAGAGCTACCGCGTTGGCGTAGGTTCGCAGAAAATCTTCTAAAAACAGCGACAGTCCTGCAGTTACCTCGCATTATGATGCTGGCGTTCTCACGGGGCTAAGAGAGGGGCGTACCCGGGGTGATTCCCGGGTGCGCCCCTCTTATGTGCCCGATGTGTCGGGGGAGGGAGGCTTCTCTGCAAGCGGTATCGCCCCTTGTGGGAGGCGGTTCAGCTTGAAGGTAAACCTACCCTTATGTTTTGGGGTGCTGAGCCGGTATCCTAGATGGAAGCCCGGGGGCCGGTACTCAGCACACACGTGTACCGACTGCCGGGCCTTTTCACATCGAAAGCAGGTACCGCGCCGCGCCTCATTGAACGTCCCGCGGCGCGAGAATTATGACGAAATATATTGTCATGAATACGACATATAACGGCGAATTCCAGTCATAAAAAGTCACTCGGTCATATACCCGAATAAACTAGCCAGTATCCTCGGCGAAGCCTAAGCTGGCAGTGTATTCATCCCCGCATTTTATGCCCAACCTTAGCCGAGGACAGCATGACCGGATTCACGACGAAGGCAATTCACACTACGGACCGCGACAACCCGTACGGCTCCATCCTGCCTCCGATTTACACGACCACCACCTACGCCCAGCCCTGTGACGGCACCGAAGGCCCCTACGACTACCAGCGCGGCGGCAACCCCACCCGCGCGGCCCTCGAAACCACGCTTGCAACCCTCGAAGGCGCCAAGCACGCCTTCGCCTACCCTTCCGGAATGGGCGCCACCGCTGCCGCCCTCGGCATCCTCAAGGAAGGCGAAACCCTGCTGCTGGGCATGCCCTCCTACGGTGGCACCTACCGCTTCGCAACCATCGAACTGCCCGCCCGCGGCGTCAAGACCCGCTTCATCGGCGACTTCACGGCCCTCACCGACGAGGACTTCGCCGACAACGTGACCATGGTGTTCCTGGAGAGCCCCTCCAACCCCCTGCTGCGCGTGAGCGACATCGCCGCCATCGCCGAAATCGCCCACCGCAACGGCGCAATCGTGGTCGTCGACAACACCTTCATGACCCCGCTGCTGCAGAAGCCCCTCGACCTGGGCGCGGACATCAGCGTGCAGTCCGCCACCAAGTACCTGGGCGGCCACGCCGACCTACTCGGAGGTGTCGCCGCAACCAACGATGACGCGCTCGCCGAGCGCCTCTGGCACCTGCAGATGATTACCGGCGCAATGCTTTCGCCCACCGACTCCTACCGCTTGCTGCAGGAGGTCAAGACCCTCAAGCTTCGCCTGACCCAGCAGCAGAAGAACACCATCGAGGTCATCAACTACCTGGAGGCGCACCCCGCCGTGAAGCGCGTGCTCTACGCGGGTTCGCACAGCGAGTACGAGGCGCAGGTGCACGCCCGCCAGGCGAACGGCTTGGGCGCGCTCATCTCCATGGAGCTGGTGGACGGCGCAGACCTGCCCGCCTTCCTCGAAGCCCTGAAGATTTTCAGCCACGCAGTGAGCCTGGGCGGTATCGAGTCGCTGGTGGTTCGTCCTGCGCTCATGGTGCAGGCCGCCTACACGCAGGCGCACCGCGACGAATACGGCGTGAGCGACAACCTCATTCGCCTGGCCATCGGCATCGAGGAGATTGAGGACATCATCGAGGATTTGGAGCGCGGCCTGACCGCAGCCCTGGCGCATCAGGCATAGTCCCTGAACATGAGGCACCGCACGACCGTATCGCGTGATTCGAGGTGCCCTAAATACGCGGTGTAATGTCACCCATAATAATTACTCAAAATACCCGGATTAATATATTTCTTTCACCGTAAAAGAATGTTTTAATGCGGGTATTTTGTGCGCCCCCAACGCATTTTTATATGACGTTGCGTGAACATATTAACCCCCGTGAAGTTTAGTTAGAACGGCATAAAAAATGCGGGTAGGGTAAATCCCGGATACACGACGACACCCAGCAGCTACACCCGCGTTCGGGGTAGCCCGAACGGAAGAGAACCACCATGAGCCAGCAGAACCAGCTCGAACCGACCGGTTTCACGACCCGCACCATCCACGCCGTGCACGATGCACGCTACGATGCGTCCGTGCCGCCGGTCTACCTGGCGAGCACCTTCGGTACCGCCGGCGAGGACACCACCTACATGTACCAGCGTGGCGCGAACCCCACCCGCGATAACCTGCAGGCGACCCTCGCCGCCCTCGAGGGTGCGGAGCACGCCTACGCGTACCCCTCCGGCATGGCGGCAACCGCGGCGGCTCTTGGCGTTCTGGAGGCGGGCGACACCCTGCTGCTGGGCATGCCGACCTACGGCGGCACCTACCGCTTCGCGACCACCGAGCTGACTAAGCGCGCCGTGAAGACCCGCTTCATCAGCGACTTCACGGCCCTGAGCGATGAGGACTTCACCCCGGACGTGAAGGCCGTCTTCCTCGAGACCCCCACGAACCCCACCCTGCAGGTCACCGACATTGCCGCTATCGCGGAGCTGGCGCACCGCCACGGAGCCCTGCTGATCGTGGACAACACCTTCATGACCCCCTACCTGCAGCGTCCCCTGGAGCTCGGCACGGACATCACCGTGCAGTCCGCCACCAAGTTCCTGGCCGGCCACGCAGACCTGCTCGCCGGTGTTGCGGCCACGAACGACCCCGACCTGGCCATTCTGCTACACCGCGGTCAGCTCGTCAGCGGCGCGCTGCTGCCCCCGATTGACTCCTACCGCCTGCTGCAGGACGTGAAGACCCTGGCCCTGCGCCTGGAACGCCAGCAGCAGAACGCCCGCAAGCTCATCGAGTTCCTTTCCGAGCGCCCCGAGGTCGAGAAGATTTTCTACGCCGGCAGCTCCTCCGAGGAGCAGGCGGAGGTGCAGTCCCGCCAGGCCCGCGGCATCGGCTCCGTCTTCTCGCTGCTGCTCAAGGACGGCGGCGACGCGCAGGCCTTCGCCCGTGCCCTGCCCATTTTCGTGAACGCCGTGAGCCTGGGCGGTATCGAATCGCTCGTGAGCCTGCCCGCGCACACCACGCACGGCGCCTACGCCCAGGAACACCGCGACGAGTTCGGGGTGGATGACCGCCTGGTACGCCTGGCAATCGGCATTGAGGATGTTCAGGACCTCACCGCGGCCCTGGAGATTGGTCTGAAGGCCGCCTTCGCCGGCTAGACCTGTACCTCCGGCGAACGCCGCCGGTCCATACCGCAGATTTCAACTTTTACACCACACATCAACGTAGATTAAGGAACCAAGAATGACCGTTCTCAACACCTCCACCGTGCTGAACCGACGCTCCCTGCTGCTGGGCGCTGCCCTTGCCGGCACCACCGGCCTGCTCGCCGCCTGCTCCGGCGGAAACGGCTCCAGCGCAGGCTCCGCACAGAGCTCCTCCAACCTACTGGAGTCCATCAAGTCCGCGGGCAAAATCCGTATCGGCGTGGAGGGCACCTACCGCCCCTACACCTACCACGACGCCTCCGGTAAGCTCGCCGGTTTCGAGTACGACATCGCCGAGACCCTCGCCAAGGACCTGGGCGTGACCGCCGAGTACATCGAAACCCCCTGGGACTCGCTGATCGCCGGCGTGGACGCGGGCCGCTACGACATCGTGCTCAATAACGTGGCACCCACCGAGGAACGTAAGAAGAAGTACGATTTCTCCGTGCCCTACGCGCACTCCCGTGCCCGCGTGGGCGTAAAGAAGGACTCGAGCCTGAAGAACGCCTCCGAAATCTCCGGCCATAGCGCCGCCCAGAGCGCCACCAGCAACTACCGCAAGCTCGTGGAGGAACGCGGCGCCACCATCATCGAAGTCACCGGCTTCGACGAGGCCATCGAGCAGGTGCTCACCGGTCGCGCCGAGCTGACCGCCAACGACTCTGTGTCCTTCGCCGAGTACTTCAAGGAGCACCCGAACGCCGACCTGCGCCTGCTGGAGGGTGAGGTCGGCCCCGGCACCAACGTCGCCGTTCTGCTGCCCAAGAACCAGACCGCGCTGAAGGATGCGATTGACGCCTCCATCAAGAAGCACCTGGGCAACGGCAATTTTAAGGCAATCTTCGAGAAGCACGTGGGCGAGGACCTGAGCCCCACCTCCTAAGCTTTCGTGAAAGGCTCGGAAGGGGTTCGCCTTCCAGGACTTCTGAAATTGCGTCGTGGTTGATGTCTCCGTGGCTTATCCTGCACCGATGAGGGAATATGACGGAATATTACGTTGAATTCTCTCGGGTTGGGAATAGCTGTAGGATAGCCAGCGTTGCACCCGCTAAGAAGGGGCACCCCGCATGATGCCCCGAGTAAACACAGGGTGACAGCCCGCAACTACAAGAGCATCAACTACGACGCAAAGGAAGAACTATGTCCGCAATGATTAACCGCCGTACCGTCCTCGCAGGCACCGCCTTCACCGGCCTGGCTGCACTGCTTGCAGCGTGCGGTTCGTCCAGCAGCAGCACCGCATCCAGCACCAACAAACTGGAGGCTATCAAGTCTGCCGGCAAGATCCGTGTGGGCCTGGAGGGCACCTACCGCCCCTTCTCCTTCCACGACTCGAACGGCACCCTGGTCGGTTTCGAGAAGGAAATCGCCGACCTGGTCGCTAAGGACCTGGGCGTCACCGCAGAATTCGTTGAGACCCCCTGGGATTCCCTGATTGCCGGCGTGGACGCTGACCGCTACGACATCGTCATCAACAACGTCTCCGCAACTGACGAGCGTAAGCAGAAGTACGACTTCTCCGTACCCTACCTGTACTCGGAGCCGAAGGTTGCCGTGAAGAAGGATTCCTCCCTGCAGAACGTGAGCGAGATTTCCGGTCACTCCTCGGCGCAGTCTGAGACCTCGAACTTCCGCAAGATGGTGGAGGCGAAGGGCGCCTCGATCGTGGTTGTTTCCGGTTTCGATGAGGCCATCGAGCAGGTCCTCTCGGGCCGCGCCGAGATGACCGCGAACGACTCCGTGTCCTTCGCTGAGTACTTGAAGGAGCACCCGGACGCTAACCTGCGCCTGCTCTCCGGTGACCTGGGCACCGGTAGCAACTCCTCCATCCTGCTGGCTAAGGGTCAGGACGCCCTGCGCAACGCTATCGATGAGTCGCTGAAGAAGCACCTGGGTAACGGTGACATCAAGGCGATTTACGAGAAGCACGTGGGTGAAGACCTCTCCCCGAAGAACTAATACTTTCTAAAGGAGCTGAGTTCCGTTCATGGAACGCTACCTCAACCTCTGGGCAGAATCGCTGCCGCAGCTGCTGGGTTCGACCCTGGCAGTGACTATCCCGCTGTCGCTGATTTCTTTCGCGGTGGCGCTGCTGGTGGGCATCGTGTCCGCTGGCGCGCGCACGAGCCGGTTCGCTCCGGTGAACTGGCTGGCCTGGCTGTACATCTGGGTCTTCCGTGGCACCCCGCTACTGGTGCAGCTGTTCATCGTCTTCTACGGCCTGCCGAAGGTGGGCCTGGCCCTGGACGTGTGGAGCGCCGCCATCATCACGATGAGCCTGCACACCGGCGCGTACGTGGCGGAAACCTTCCGTTCCGCCGTGGCGGCTATCCCCGGCGGCCAGTTTGAGGCGGCAGCGACCCTGAACTTCACCCGCCTGCAGACCCTGCGCTACGTCGTGATTCCGCAGGCGGTGCGCATCGCACTGCCGAACCTGGGCAACAACTTCATCGACCTGATTAAGGGCACTTCGCTGGTGTCGGTCATCTCGATGGTCGACCTGTTCCAGACCGGTAAGCAAATCGCCGCCCGAACCTTCGAGCCGCTGGCAATGTACTCCGAGGTCGCCCTCGTCTACCTGGTGATTTTTACCGTGCTGACCGCCGCGCAGTCGGCCCTGGAGAAGTACAGCAACCGTTACGTAAGGAGCCGCAATGCTTAGCGTGGAATCCCTCTCGAAGAGCTTCGGTGAGACGCAGGTTCTCAAGAACATCAACCTGGACATCCCCAGCGGCGAAACCACCGTCATTCTGGGCCCCTCCGGTAGCGGCAAGTCGACCCTGCTGCGCTGCCTGAACCTGCTGGAAACCCCGCAGTCCGGCACGCTCACCATCGACGACGCGCAGGTGGACTACAGTCAGAAGCTCACCGACGCGCAGGTGCGTGATATCCGCTCCCGCTCGGCGATGGTGTTCCAGCAGTTCAACCTGTTCCCGAACTACACGGCGCTGAAGAACGTGGCGCTCGCCCCGACCCTCAACGGCACCCTGAACGCTCAGCAGGCGCAGGAGCGCGCCCGCGAGCTGCTCGCCAAGGTGGGCCTAGCCGATAAGGCCGACTCCTACCCGGAATCGCTCTCGGGCGGTCAGCAGCAGCGCGTGGCCATTGCCCGCGCCCTGGCGCTGGAACCGGCCTACCTACTCTTCGACGAGCCGACGAGCGCCCTGGACCCCGAGCTTGAGGCCGAGGTGATTCGCGTGCTCATGCAGCTGGCGAAGGAGGGCCGCTCCCTGGTCATCGTGACGCACAATATGGCGTTTGCGAAGAAGGTTGCGGACCGTATCGTATTCCTGGAGAACGGTACGCTGCGCTACAACGGCGATCCGACCGGCTTCTTCGCCTCGGACGACGAGCGCATCCGCAAGTTCCTGACCGTGTACGACAGCACCGAGTACACTATCTAGCCTGCCGCACTAGCCCTGCAGCGGTGCACCGCAATAAAACCCAAAACGGAAGGGTGGGCCGGTTCCCTACGGGGATACCGACCCACCCTTCCGCTATTTTTCGTCCCTGCGGGGCCTGGTTCGCGCCTTAGCGCGGCGGTACTCATCCAGTTGCTCGGGGCTGACCACCTGCAGCTGATCGGTGAGCGGCTCACCCGGCGACCAGCCCTCGTTGTGCACCGCGCTTTCTTTGCGGTTGAAGAAGGTGAACAGGCGCGGGCGATGCACCTGCAGGCCGCCCGGGGTGGTGGGCAGCTGCCAGTTCCGCGCGTGGGAGAGCACACCCAGTATCAGGCACAGGAGGATGGACAGCGCCATCGCCAGGTTTGGGCGGTGGAAAAGGCCCGTCACGAGGGCCGTCTCCGCGGCGCCGACCAGGGCGACGGTCGCGTACAGGGAGTTACCGCCAAAAATTGCGGGAATACGGTTGACCATGATGTCGCGAATCAGGCCGCCACCCACGGCGGTGGTGATGCCCAGGGTAATGGACGGTAGCCAGTGCAGGCCCAGGTTCAGGGACTTGATGGTGCCGGTCGCAGCCCAACACCCCATGCCCACGAAGTCCACGACGAGCAGGGTTCGGGTGGCCCAGCGGGCGCTCAGGTCGATGCTGTACGCCAGGATGGATGAGCCGATAGCACCAACCCAGTAGCCGCCGTCGGTGAGCGCCACGGGCAGGCCCGAGTTCAGCAGCACGTCACGAATCAGGCCGCCGCCCATACCGCAGGCAACGGCGAGCAGCAGGAAGCCCACAATGTCGAATCGGAAGGCGCGTGCCACGGCACCGCCGAGCAGGCCGTTGGCGACAACGGCGGCAATGTCGACGATGCGGAATACCTGATCCGGGTCAAAGAGCTCGTGCATGGGCGTTCTCCTGCGTACGTGATGCGTGTGCTGTGGGGTGCGAGTAAGGGACGCGCACGGTGGGCGGGTCGGGTGACGACGTTATCACCGCATCCGGCTCTGTCTGCCTGTGCGCGTACCTGAAATGGCACCGATTTATTGTAGCCCCGGGTTCGGCAACGCTCCTAGTTGAGAGCGAGTCAAATCGGGGAACGGACCCCAAGCCCCGAGCCTCGAGCGGTTCGGCGGGCGGATGTTTCATTTCCGTGTGGGCCCCGCGCGGGCGTACACTGGTTAACCGCCCGTTTTATCCGCTCACGGGTTTTTCTATGCCCTCTTGCGGAGGAATCACCTCGCCGCGAGGGCCACGGGCGGTACCACGCAGACATAATCTCATACAGTATCGCTGAGACGCGAGCATTCCCCGCGCCTCAAGAATTAAGAACATATGGCCTCATCTCTAACGAATTCTGAGACGGCTGCTGACGCATCCACCGCCTCGTCCACTTCTCACTCAACCTCTCGGGGCGCAGCAGAGCCCCACACGGCCCACCCCGATAACTACGGGGCGAAGCGCACCCTTCTGCTGTACATCACGCTCAGCGCTCTCATGGCCTGCACGGCCCTCGCGACGGATATTTTCCTGCCGGGCGTTCCCGAAATCACCGCGGAACTCGGTTCCGGCGAAGAACTCATGATTACCAGCTTCCTGCTGGGTTTCGCGCTGGCTCAGCTGATTCTGGGCCCGGTGAGCGACCGCGTTGGCCGTAAGATTCCGCTATCTGCGGGCATGATTGTTTTCGCGTTGGGTTCCGCCTGGTGCGCCATTGCCGACACCATGCCGGAGCTCATCATCGCCCGCGTGCTGCAGGCCGTTGGCGCCTGCACCGGACCCATGCTGGCGCGCGCTATCGTGCGTGACCTTTACGAGGGAACACGCGCCGCGCAGGTGCTCTCCACGCTCATGCTGATTATGGCGCTCGCCCCGATTCTTGGGCCGCTCATGGGTGGCTTCCTGGTGGTTGCGGGCGGCTGGCGCTGGACCTTCTGGGCTATTTCCGCCGTAGCGCTCATTATTTTCGGGCTGATTCTGTTCCTGCCCGAGTCCCTGCCCCCGGCTAAGCGCGATAGCGGCTCGATTCTTTCGGCATTCGTGAACTACCCCGTGCTTTTTAGGAACGGCCCGTTCATGCGTTACGTGCTGTGCGTGTGCTTCTACTACATTTCCATTTACGCGTTTATCACGAACTCTTCGACCGTGTACATCACCCACTTCGGCGTGGATCCGCGCTACTACGGTCTGCTGTTTGGCATGAACATGATTGGCGTGATGAGTCTGACCGCTTTCAACAAGCGGTGGGTGAAGAGCTACAGCCTGCGCGGCATCCTCAAGGTCGCGACCCTGGTCGCCACTGTGGCGGGTGTGGCGCTTGCTACCACCGGCGTGACCGGTGTGGGTGGCCTGTGGGGTGTGGTGGTCACGGTGTTCTTCGTGTTCGGCATGAACGGTGTGGTGGCTGCCTGCACGAATGCCGCGGCGCTGAACTCGGTGGAGCCTGCTGTTGCCGGTACCGCCGCGGCGCTGCTGGGTTCCTTCCAGTACGGTAGCGGCATCATTTCTTCGCTGCTGTTGGCGTTGAGCCCCCTGAATGCGGTGGAGTCCATGGCGGTGATGATGTTTGCCGGTACGGCATTGTCGGCGCTCATGGTGTGGTTGCCTTCGCGCAGGCGGAACGCTCGCTAAGCTGGAGCTAGACGAAATCTGCGTAAGGTGAAAGGAGCCGCCGTGGCGGTATCTCGCGACGAAGTTTTCGGGGTCCTGCAGGGAATCGTACCCCGTCTGGAGGAGGCGCTTCCCGACTGGTCGGTGCGCCCCAACATCACGGGTACCGGCGCGGTGGGGCTCTACCTGGACGGTCCCGCAATCTACCGGGACGGCGAGCCCCTGGCCGGCGTGAACGTCGATGGTGAGCCGGTCGTTCGGCACCTGTGCGGCACGATTCAGACCGCCGACCGCGGCCTGCCACAGGAGCTCGGGCAGGTGCGCTACCAGTACATCCTGGGCGTGAGCGTGGCGGAGCACGAGAGCGAGTATCCCGAACTGGCCGACCTGGCGAGCGTGGGGGAGCCGAGCTGGGTTCCTGCGCTGAGGGCACTGGAGACGCTGGTGGAGTCCGAGGGCCGCGAGGCGCTGTTCATCAGCCGCGGCGGGTACGTGCCCGGCCGCCGCGCCCTGGGTAAGCGTCGCGTGGCGCTACGCCGCGAGTTCTTTCCGGGTAAGCCCTGGCTGGGGTTGGGCACGATTGATTGGTGCGCGGGTGTACGCTCGACCCCGGTGTATGCCGAGGACCTGGCGGCTCTGGTGGCCGCGGCGACGCGCCTGGCGAGTAGCTGGGATGCAGCCCTGCGCACTGGCGCTGCGGACAGCCAAAAGTAGTTAAAACAAAGCGGTGCATCCGACCCGTGACGGGTGGATGCGCCGCTTCTGTGTAAGCTCTGACGCTTAGTGGGTTTAGCCCAGTACCTCAGCCAGTTTGAACGAGTTGAGCCGCATCAAGCCGCATGCGATATTGCCTTATCGATAGCATGCAAGAGTGATGCATCCTGCTACCTCTACGGGGGCGTAACCGTAGCGTTTGTAGAGCGCAACGGCGTGTTCACTAGCGACGTCGGTAGTAATGAGTCGCTGTCGAATGTCTTCTCGGTCAAAGTCATCAATGACACGCTTTAGAAGCGCAGAGCCAACGCCCTGACGCTGGGCGTGCGGATGTACCAAAAGGTCCTGAATGTAGGCGATAGATTGTCCGTCCCCGACGGCGCGGGCTAGCCCGATGAGCCGTCCCGTTCCTTGTGGTGTCACCTCTCGTGCTGTGTAGAGATACCGTGAGCCTTCCAGCATCGGGATGAGACATTCGGGTGTTTTGGTATAGGCACTCCAGCCCACAGAATCGTAAAGCTCAGTAAGTTCTTCTACGCTGGGAAGAGGGCCGGTGGAGTCCAAAATACAGTACCGCATACAGGCATTGTATAGCGCCAAATCGAGGGGGCTAGGAAAGCCGTCCAACGCGTTTTTAGCTACTGCAGGGCATAATCTGTGCATAAAGGAAGCGGCGCATCCGCCCCCGTGTGGGGGAGCGGATGCGCCGCTTCTCATCTCTCCTGCATCGCTACGGATGCGTCACCGAAGCGGTGCGAAGAGGCTACCGGGCCCTGTGTGTGCTCTACCCGGTGCGCGCCTGCGCGGACCTCGCCTCGGTGTACCGGGTTCGATGTGCCGAACCAGGCCGCTGAGGCGAGGGGTTTTAGCCCAGTGCCTCAGCCAGCTGAATACCCTGTGCCACGCCACCGAGGGTTGCAGCAATACGGATCAGGTCGTTGACCTGCTCCTTGGTTGCGCCCTCTTCACGCAGGGTGTGCTCGTGAGCCTCAACGCAGTGGGAGCAGCCGTTGACTGCGGACACTGCCAGCGCGAACATCTCGAAGTCCAGCTTCTCAATGCCACCGTTCTTACCGATGATCTGCATGCGCAGGTTTGCGCGCTGGTCATCGTATGCACCGTTCAGGAAGCCACGGGTGCGGTAGAAGATGTTGTTCATACCCATGATGGTGGCGGCGCCCAGAGCAGCCTCGTAAGCGGTGTCGCTCAGGTGCTCCTTAGCCTCTGCAGCAATCTCAACAACAACAGAGTCAACCTTGGTTGCCGCTGCGGTTGCGAGGATTGCGCCCCAGAGCTGCTGCTCGGTGAGGGAGGTGATGCGGGGCAGGGAGGACAGGTTGAGGTTCATGTCCTTCGCGTAGGAAGGCAGAGCCGAACGCAGGTTATCGATGCTCATGGATTACTTCATCTCCTTGAATGCGTCGATGGTTGCTGCACCCTTCTTCCAGTTGCATGCGCACAGCTCGTCGGACTGCAGAGCGTCCAGCTGGCGGAGCACCTCGTCGGTGTTACGGCCGACGGAGTCAGCGGTAATGGAGACCGACTGGATGGTGTTGTGCGGGTCGATGATGAAGGTTGCACGGTCGGCGACGCCGTCCTTGTTCAGGATGCCGAGAGCGCTGGTCAGCTCGCGCTTGAGGTCGGATGCCATGACGATGGGCAGGTCCAGGAGCTCTTCGTGGGAACGGCGCCATGCGTAGTGGGTGTACTCGTTGTCGACGGAAACGCCGATGACCTGGCAATCGCGTGCCTCGAACTCGTCGGCCAGCTTACCGAAGGCTGCGATCTCGGTGGGGCAGACGAAGGTGAAGTCCTTGGGCCAGAAGAAGACGACGCGCCAGGTGTCCTCGTCCAGACCCTCGGAGGAAACGGTGGTGAAGTAGTCTTCGGGCTTGGTGGCCTCGATGTCGGCCAGCTTGCCGGGAACAACGCCGGTAAGCTCGTATGCGGGGAACTGATCGCCGATGGTCAGAACAGCCATGGTCCTCTTCTTTCTCTTGTGTCGCGCGGGTGTGTGCACTGCGCGTGACGATTCCAGTGTGTTGCCCGGAATCCGGGCTCTTCTCCATACTATTATGAATTACTCATAATAATCAACCCTAAACATGTACCCAAAACTATGATTTAGCTCACCAGTGAAGGTGGTGTAGGGTGAAACCATGAACTTTGACCCTGCAGAGCCCAACCAGCCCGAGCTCATTACCGAACGCCTCACCCTGCGCCACCTGCGCGAGGCGGATATCCCCGACATCGTAGAATCCTGCCGCGACCCGCAGATGATTCGCTACACCCGTGTACCGCTGAACTACACGCGCGCCGACGCCGAGGACTACCTGCTCACCACAGCCCGCCAGATTGCCGCCGGGCAGATCCAGCGCTGGGCGATTGACGCCTCCGGCGTGTTTGCGGGGAGCATTGAACTGCGCCTGCCCGACGGCACTCCCGAAAGCCCTGGAACCCGTGCCGAACTGGGCTACTACACCGCCCCGAAGGCGCGTGGCAAGGGCTACATGACCGAGGCGCTGCGAGCCGTCCTCGGCTACGCTTTCGACCCGCTCGGACTGGGTCTTGATACCGTCCGCTGGACCGCCCTGGCGGGCAACGAGGCATCGGAACGAGTGGCGGTTAAAGCGGGTTTCACCGGCATCTACGACGATATTGACCCAAACTCCGGCCGCCCCGACGAGAACGGCCACCCGGTGCAACACCGGGTGCGCCGCGCCGATATGACCCGCACCCAGTTCGCGGCGCTCTGGGCGGAACCGCGGGGTTAACCCGCGCACAGCATAGGGGCGCGCCGGGTGCCTCCTCGTAGCGAGGACAGTATCCGACGCGCCCTAAATAAAGACTGGGGAGGCTACCTGATGCCGAAGCCGCGGAACGAGCCGCTCGGCTCCTCCCACTCGACGAGCACCTCATCCACGCGGCCCGCGGTGTCGCCGCCGCGCAGCACATCCACCAGGCGAGCGCAGGAGGCGGCGGTACCCTCCGCAACGACCTTGACGCGCCCGTCGTCGAGGTTCTCGGCGTACCCGGTCAGGCCCAGCGGCTTGGCGGTGCCGGCGCACCACCAGCGGAAGCCCACGCCCTGCACCTTGCCGCTCACGAAAGCGACGAGGCGGATTTCGGCGGGCTCTGCCGGGGTTCGGTCGGTGAAGAAGTCAAAGAAACCCATGGGTCCTCCCGGGGTCATCTCGTTGAGGGTGGTCTGATGGGGGGGGTGAGCGCCGGTGGTGGCGCTTTGATAGTTTCTATAGCTTCAGTCTAGAGGGTGAGGGGCGCCTGTTGCCTGGTTGCCGCACGCACGCGCCGTGAGGAGCTGAATAAGGGGAGAGCAACCGGAGCTGCATCCTTGAGGGGAGTAAGATGGGGTGATATTTATCAGCGGCAACGCTGAACACACAGACATCTACCTGCAACACTCATCCGCTGGAGGATCATTGAGTTCACGCCCCAAGAAAGCGCCCCTCGTCGGTAACCCGGCGAAGGCACCCTACAAGCCCTGGCCTGCTCTCTGGTCCCTGGTCGTTGGCTTCTTCATGATCCTGGTGGACGGCAATATTGTCACCATCGCCCTGCCGCACATGCTGCAGGATCTGGATGCGTCCCTGTCGGCGGGTATGTGGGTGACGAGCGCCTACCTGCTGGCGTACGCGGTGCCGCTGCTCATTACCGGTCGTATGGGTGACCGCTTCGGGCAGAAGAACCTGTACATGATCGGTATGGGCATCTTTACGCTTGCCTCCCTGTGGTGTGGTCTGGCGCCGAACGTTGAGTCGCTGATTACCGCCCGTGTGGTGCAGGGCCTGGGTGCATCGCTGATGACCCCGCAGACCATGTCTCTGATTACGCTGATGTTCCCGCCGAATGCGCGCGGTGTTGCGATGAGTATTTGGGGTGCGACTGCGGGTGTCGCATCGCTGGTTGGCCCGATTCTGGGCGGCGTGCTCGTGGATACTCTCAGCTGGGGCTGGATTTTCTTCATTAACATTCCGGTCGGCCTGGTGGGCCTGTTCTTGGCGTGGCGTAATGTGCCGGTGTTCGAGCAGAAGAAGCACAGCTTCGACTGGCTGGGTGTGGTGCTTTCGGCGGCCGGCCTGTTCCTGCTGGTTTTCGGTATTCAGGAAGGCGCCACCTACGACTGGGGCACCATCACTGACTCGTTTATGGGTACCGGTGTTCCGGTGAGCGTGTGGGGTCTGATTATTGCCGGCATTCTGGTGCTGGGCCTGTTCATCGGGTGGCAGGCCATTAACCCGCGTGAGCCGCTGGTTCCGCTGAGCCTGTTCAGTGACCGTAACTTCTCCGTGTCGAATGTGGCTATCTCCGCTATGGGTGTGGTTGCTATCAGCATGGCGTTCCCGCTGACCCTGTACCTGCAGCAGGTGGAGGGCCTGGACCCGACCCAGGCTGCGCTGATGACCGCCCCGATGGCTTTGTTCTCGGGCGCGTTGGCGCCGGTGGTGGGTGCGCGTCTGAACCGTAACGACCCGAAGTGGATTGCGGTGATTGGTTTTACGCTGCTGGTTGTTGGTTTTGCTCTGCTGCGCCCGACGATGGTTGCGGACGGCAACCTGTGGCTGATGGTTGGCCCGATGATTATTCTGGGTGCGGCGAATGCCTGCATTTGGGGTCCGCTGTCGGTGTCGGCGACCCGTAACCTGCCGCCGCAGCGTGCCGGTGCCGGTTCGGGCGTGTATAACGAGACCCGCCAGATGGCGTCGGTACTGGGTTCGGCTGCGATTACGACAATCATGGCTTCTGCGATTACCTCGCACCTGTCCGCATTGGGCCCGGCTGCCGCAGTGGGCGGTGGCTCTCACGACGGTGCTGCTGGAGGCGTGCTTCCGCAGATTCTACGTGAACCCTACGCTGCGGCAATGGCTGATTCCATGATGCTACCCCTGGTCGCCGCGGCGGTGGGCGCCGTCGTGTGTCTGTTCTACGCTTCGAAGAAGACCTCCGAGGCGAGGGGCACCGCACAGAACGCTGCACAGAACGCTGAGGCAGAGCCTGAGTCAGAAAACACTAAATAGAAGGCTTATCAAAACGTTTTACGTCATAAACGGTGCATAACCTGAGATACGGTGCGAATACCGGGACAAACTAGATGCACTCTGTGTATGATGAGGCGGGTCACCGTCGAACAGAAGAGAACCAAGAACGGTTCTTTTGCCTCCATCGGAGGGTTCGGCAGTGACCCGCTGTCTTTTAAATGCCGCGCTCACTCGCGGCACGCCGACTGCATATCGGCGGCAGCAACACACATATGACCACTGAACCACGCGGTAGTCGCCTGATACTTCTACTCACCATAGAACCGGACCCGTACAACCCATACCGTGCGCAACGTCAGATGATGCAACCTCCCGCGTGGTCAAGATACGAAGAGAGATACTTTATGGCTTTCTCCCTGTCCCCCCGCCTGGTGCGTACCGCGCTCGCTTCGGCGGCCCTGCTGGTGCTCGGCACGGTTGCGGCACCCGCGGCTAACGCCTACAACCCCGACATCGACGGCGACGGCATCCCCAACACCTGGGAGATGAAGGGCTACGACGCCGACGGCGACGGCAAAATCGACGTGGACTACCCCGCGATGGGCGCCAATCCGCTGAAGAAGGATATCTTCGTGGAGATGGACTACATGCCCGGCCTGCTCGCCAGCGAGGAAGAGCTCGACCGCATCACCGAGTCCTTCGCGCAGCTGCCGGTCCGCAACCCCAACGGCACCGTCGGCATTAACATTCACCTGGATGCCGGTAGCGCCCGCAGCGCCAAGTACAACCTCGGCGGCGGCAACGAGGTGGCGCACGAACAGCTGGATAACACCATGACCAAGTGGGCCGAAATCCGCTCGAAGAACATGGACCCGAACCGCGAGAGCGTCTTCCACTACATGATTTGGGGCGACGCCTACGACGAGTACGGCTCCTCGGGCCTGGGCTACGTGAGCGGCCGCGGCTTCGTCGTGACCGTGGGCCCGCGCTTCTGGGGCAAGTCGGCAACCTCCGACGTGCGCGTGGGCACCTTCATCCACGAGCTGGGCCACAACCTCGGCCTGGGTCACGGTGGCACCGATGATGTGAACGACAAGCCGAACTACCAGAGCGTCATGAACTACAGCTACCAGATTTACGGCGTGCGCCGCGCCAGCGGTGAGCTGAAGTTCAGCTACTCGACCCGCGCCTACAAGACCCTGGACGAGAACAAGCTGGACGAGCGCGCCGGCTTTGGCCGCAACGCCTACGGCTGGCTGTACTTCCGCAAGCCGGCCTGGGAGGGTATCGATTTCAATGGCAACGGCAAGATTGACGACGAGCCGGTCTCGGTGGACCTGAACGGTGACGGCCAGCTGACCGAGCTGACCGCCCCGAATGACCTAGCAACCCTGAAGCTTCAGGCTGAGGGTAAGGAGGCGCAGGGCGGCGTGTACCGTTCCGAGAAGCACCTCTCGGCCGCGATTGATCGCAACGAGATGACCGCCGACCTGGCCCGCTCCGAGGGCATGGTCCCGGCCAAGGACTAGTTCCTAGCGGCGGCCGATAGGCTGAGCCCGAAAGCAAAGGGGCCCGGCATCCATAACGGATGCCGGGCCCCTTTCTGCCTACTGCGGCGGCCGCGCTATCGGGTAATGGTTGCGGAGGCGCTCGCACCCGCCAGATCCCGGTAGGTGTACTCGCCGTCATCGGTCAGCTGCATCGCGACGGTACCGCTGGTGAGCTGAACGGTCGTGGTCAGGGTGTAGCTGGAGGTCACCTCGGTAAAGTACACCGGAACCTGCGAGGCCAGCACCTGTGCGTAGCGCACGGGGCCGTTAGCGGTCGCGGTCAGGAAGTCCGAGGTGCGGATATCCAGCACGCCGGTCCAGGTGTTGCCCTCGATGACCGGCTCGTAGAACTTCGCCGCGTAGGCTACGCCGTTGAAGGCGCTCACTGCCGGGTTGTTGGTCTTGGCCCCGCCCTCGCTCTTGGCCAGCTCGGCCACCTCGGCGTCGTTGTCGGTGTCCCACAGCAGCGGCGCGGTGACGTCTTCGGCGGTGGGGAAGGTGAACTCGAAGGTCACCTGCAGGTGCGCCGAGCCGTACAGGTAGGTGCTGCCCTGGAACTCGCCCTTGGAATTGATGGGGGCGGAAATCCACAGGCCGGCACCGCCGTACAGGCCCGCACCGACGCTACCGCCGGGGGTGAAGGTGCCGCCGCCGGCGCTCTTCGGGCTCGTGGAGGTTGCGGTCACGTTGGGCACCTGCACGGTGTAGGAATCCAGACCGTAGCGGGTGTCGAAATCGTTGGAGGGGTTGGAGTTGAAGGCCTGGGTGAAGACACCGAACTGCAGGGTCGGGGTCTCCGGCACGTCGGTGGAGGCCGCGTAGGCGGGTACGGTTGCGGCGGTTGCGACGACCGGCGCGCTCCAGAGAGCACCCTTGACGAGGGATCGGCGGTTTACGCCGCGCTTGCCGGAAGCGGGGGTGCTGTGACTGGTCTGCTGTTGAGACATGTAATTATTCTTTCTTCCACGGGTGAATACGGTGATGCACGTGATACGAATTACTGATACTGTAGTGTAATTCAGCTCAACTTCAAAATTGTCTCAACTTTAAAGCAGGTTTTCTGCAAGCTTCGGCTAAAGCTCACGAAGTGATGCGGCGGTAGCTCACAAGGCGCCCCGCCGGCCTGCAAACGACTCGCCGCCCGCACGGGTGCGAACACCGAAGAACGAACACTGCCGTCCATCCCGCGTGCCCGTCACGGGTATCGCATCCTCACACCATCACATCAAAGGACAGATTCATGGTCTCTCTGAAACGCGCACGTATCGCGTTTGCCTCCCTGGCGGTCCTCTGCCTGGGCGCGGTCGCCGCCCCGGCAGCCAACGCCTACAACCCCGACATTGACGGTGACGGCATCCCCAACACCTGGGAGATGAAGGGGTACGACGCCGATGGCGACGGCAAGATTGACGTCGACTTCCCCGCAATGGGTGCAAACCCCAACCACAAGGACATCTTCGTAGAGATGGACTACATGGCCGGCCTGCTCCCCAGCGAAGAGGAACTGGACCGCATCACCAAGATTTACGCCGACCTGCCCATGCGCAACCCCGACGGCACCACCGGCGTGAACATTCACCTGGACGCCGGTAGCGCCCGCAGCGCCAAGTACAACCTCGGCGGCGGCAACGAAATTAGCTACCAGGCACTCGACAGCGAGTTCAACGCGCTCCACCGCATCAAGGCAACCGAAGGCAAGTTCAACCCCGCCCGCGAAGGCACCTTCCACTACGTCATCTGGGGCGACTACTACGACAACAGCACCTCCTCCGGTATCGCTAACTTTGGTGGTCGCAACCTCATGGTCACCGTCGGCCCGCACTTCTGGGGCAAGGCAACCAGCGACATCCGCGTGGCGGTGTTCGTGCACGAGCTCGGCCACAACCTGGCGCTGAGCCACGGCGGCTGGGACGAAATCAACTACAAGCCCAACTACCTGAGCGTCATGAACTACCAGTACACCCTCACCGGCGTGCCCATGGCGGACGGTAGCCGCTACTTCGGCTACTCCACCGCCGAGTACCGCATGCTGAACGAGGCGAAGCTCTACGAGGCGCGCGGCTTCGGTCCCCGCGCGGCCGGCTTCCTGTACAAGGGCAAGCCCGCCGACGGCCCCATCGACTTCAACGGTAATGGCAAGATTGACACCGAGCCGGTCTCGGTGGACCTGAACGGTGACGGCATGATCTCGAACCTAGGTGCGGCAAACGACCTGAAGATGATCCGCTTCCAGGCAACCGAAAACCCGGCGAAGGACAAGGGTCCCGAGCACATTGAGCCGAGCGGCATTACCGCCGAATACGCCCGTTCGCTGGGCCTGATTAACTAGGCGGCCGCCGGGGCGAAATGCCTCGTCAGTACCGTTAAACAACAGGGTGCGGATACCGAATCATCATTCGGTATCCGCACCCTTGTTATGCATCGCGGCCCCTACGCAAGGGCCGGGACGGGGGCGTGCCGGAGTCTTGCCGAGGCAAACCGCCGGGAGCCCAAGCAGGGAGGCTAGGCCGCCTCGCGCTCCTCTTCTCGCTGCACGCGGCCGGTCTCCACCAGCACCTGCGCAATGTGGCCCAGCGCCTCCTCGTTCTGCAGCGAGGAAACGTCACCCAGGGGGCGACCCTGGTACAGCTCGCCGAGCAGACGGCGGGTAATCTTACCCGAACGGGTCTTCGGGATATCGGCAACCGCCACAACGTCCTTAGGCTTGGCAATCGGGCCGATGTGCTCACGCACGTGCGCCGTGAGCGCCGCCTTCAGCTCGTCCTCGGTCAGGGCCTTGCCCTCGTCGGTGAGCGTCACATAGGCGACCGCCTGGTGACCGGTCAGGTCGTCCTCCACAGGGCAGACGCCGGCCTCCACCACAGCCGGGTGGGTGACCAGGGCCGACTCAATCTCAATCGTGGACAGGCGGTGACCCGAAATGTTAATCACGTCGTCGATACGGCCGAGGATGTACACGTTGCCTTCCTCGTCTTCCTTCGCGCCGTCACCGGCCAGGAACCAGCCGCGCTCGCCGTAGTGGCGCCAGTAGGAGTCCAGGAATCGCTGCGGGTTCTTCCACACGGTGCGGGCCATGGAGGGGCCAATCTTATCGACCACAATAAAGCCCTGCCTACCCGGCTCCACCGGGTTGCCGTGCTCATCCACCACGCGGGTGGACACACCCGGAACGGCGCGGGTAGCGCAACCGGGCAGGGGGGTGCAGTGCGGGGTGCCCACCGGGTAGGTGCCGACGGGGGCGAAGGCCGGGTCGTGCGGGCGCGGGGAGCACACGGTCGAACCGGTCTCGGACTGCCACCAGGTGTCGATGAAGGATGCGGTGCCGCCACCCACGTGCTTGCGCAGCCAGCGCCAAGCCTCCGGGTTGATGGACTCACCCACCGAACCGAGCAGGCGCACGGTCGAGAAGTCGTACTTGCCGGGCTCGGGGCCGTTGGGGAACGCGCCCATGAGCGAGCGGATCAGGGTGGGGGCGGTGTAGTAGTTGGTCACACCGTAGCGTTCGATGACCTCGAAGTGGCGACCGTAGTGCGGGGTGCTCGGGGTACCCTCGTAAATCACCTCGGACACGCCGTTAACCAGCGGACCGTAGATTTCGTAAGTGTGCGCGGTCACCCATGCCAGGTCGGCGGTGCACCAGTGAACGGTGGACTCCACCTTCTCGGGGTCGTTGACGGCCGACAGCTCGTCGGGGCGTAGCACGCCGTTCTCGTCCACGTAATCCGGTAGCAGATCGTAGAGCAGAGCGTGGGTGTACGCGGTCTGCACCAGGTAGCCGCCCATCGTGTGCACCAGGCCCTTGGGCTTACCGGTCGTGCCGGAGGTGTAAATAATGAACAGCGGATCCTCGGCGTCGTGCAGTTCGTAGGCGTGGGTGTCCGGCTGATCGTCCACCAGGTCGTGGTACCAGACGTCGCGGCCCTCAGTCCACGGCACAGCCGCGTGCGCAACCGGGTCGGAGGCGCTGGTGCGGTCCACCACGATGACATGCTCGATGTTGTTCTCGCCCGAGCAGGCCTCGTCGGCGTTCACCTTCACGGGAACGACCTTGCCGCGGCGGTTCTGGCCGTCGGTAGTGATGAGCACCTTCGCGCCGGTGTCCTCAACACGGAACTTCAGCGCCTCGGCGGAGAAACCGCCGAACACGAGGGAGTGAATCGCGCCAATACGCGCGCAGGCCAGGGTGAAGATAATGGTTTCGGGAATGACGGGCAGGTAGATGACCACACGGTCACCCTTGCGCACGCCCAGGGACAGCAGACCGTTGGCGGCCTTCGCGATGCGGCGCTGCAGCTCGGCGTAGGTGATGGCCTCGCGGTCGCCGGGCTCACCCTCGAAGTAGAGGGCGACCTTGTCGCCGCGACCCGCCTCCACGTGGCGGTCCACGCAGTTGTAGGCGACGTTGAGCTTGCCGCCCTCGAACCACTTGATCTCGGGAACAGTGAACTGCTCGATGCCCTCCTCGTCGAAGCCGAGGGACTTCGGCTTCTCGAAGCGGTGCGCGGTGTGCCAGGGCTCATCCCAGGTGAGTCGCTGCGCCTGCTTCTCCCAGAACGCGACGCGTGCCTCGTCAGATTCGAGGGCGGGGTTCGGGGTGGGGTTCAGCGGGTCGGTGAACGAAAAGGGGGTGGGCAGTCCCATATCTCTCCCATCGGTTGCTGGCATTAGCACCCTTGCTCGCGCTGCCTACTCGTGTGTGCGGATGCGCGAGGGGGTTGCTGCGACGTCATGGAGCCAGGTCTCTCGGTCGCTCTGGATGGTTTGCCTTCTTAGTAAAGCGCGCCGCGGGGCCCGATGCAAAGGTTCCCGTCATAAAAGGCACACCGTGTAGCGCTTCGTAATATAACGACACATTAAGAACCCCGCCCCGCGCTCACTACTGTGGGGCGCGGGGCGGGGAACATCATCATCATTCAGTAGGCGACAGGTTTCCCCGCCGACTTCTTTTTCCTGCGCGTCACGATGACTGACGCGCGGACATCTCTCCTGAAAGCTCAGCGCGTGCTGAGCGTTGCGTTTAGCTGTGCGCTAGTGCCGGTGGCGTTAGTTGCTGGGGTACTTTGCCTTGACCCAGCGCTCAAACAGGCCGACGAGGGCGTCCGTAATCTTGCCCAGGATGGCCAGCGCCACGATGGCGAGCAGCAGGCGGTCGGTACGGCCGTTGTTCTGCGAGTCGGTCAGCAGGTAACCCAGGCCCATGGAGGCGCCCAGCAGCTCGGCGGCGACCAGGAACAGCCACGCCTGAGCGAGCGCGAGGCGCAGACCCGAGATGACGGCGGGCAGAACCGCGGGAAGCTGAACCGTGGTGAACAGGCGCAGACCCTTCAGGCCGAAGGCGCGAGCCATCTCCACGAGTTTGGGGTCCACGTGGGCGAGGGCAGCGGAAACCGTGGTGTACACGGGGAAGAACGCGCCGATGGCCACGAGGGTCACCTTCGAGTTCTCGCCGATGCCAATCCACAGCAGAAGCAGCGGGACCCACGCGAGCGAGGGGACCGCGCGCAGAGCGCCGATGGTCGGGGCGACAAACACGCGCACCGGGGCCGACAGGCCGATCAGCGATCCCAGCACCAGTCCGAGTACCGCGCCGATGCCGAAGCCAATCAGCACGCGCTGGGTCGAAATCGCGACGTGCTTGGCCAGCTCGCCACGCTGCGCCAGCTCGATGCCGGCGCCCACCACACGGTCGGGGGAGGGCAGCTGGACCTGCGTGAACACGCCGTTGGTGCTCAGGACGTACCAGAGCGCAATGAGTGCCAGGGGCAGGATCAAGCCCAGGTACTGCTTGCCCACGAAGGGGTTTGAGGGAAGCTTCGGCGTCGGGAGCTTGGCCGCGCTCTCTTGCGCGGGGGCAATGGTTGCGGCGGTCATTACTTCTCCACCGCCTTGGCGATCTTCTCGACTGCGGCGCTGTCAGCCTTCTTCGCGAACTGGTCGTCCACGATGCTGTTCAGGGCCTTGTCCACGTCGGACTGGGAGGGGACGTCGCCGGACTCGACCAGAATCGGGCCGACGCCCTTGAGTACCTCAACCTGCTTGGCGCCCGGAACCGGGTCGATGTCCAGGTGGGTGCGGTCCATGACGACCTGGGCGGTCTCGTGCTTAATGCCGGACTCTTCCTCCACGATCTTCACGGCCTCTTCGGAGTTCTTCTTGGCCCAGGCGCGAGCGTACTCGTACACGTCCACGATGACCTGCGCGGCGCTCGGGTTGGACTGAATGAACTTCTCGGTGGCGTTCAGGAAGCCGTAGGTGTTGAAGTCCAGGTTGCGGTAGAAGAGCACGTCGCCGCTCTCCACCTCGGCGGCAGCCATAATCGGGTCCAGACCGCTCCACGCGTTGACCTGGCCGTTGTCCAGGGCGGTGCGGCCGTCGGCGTGCTGCAGGTTCTGAATGTTCACGTCGGAGGCGGAAACGCCGGCCTGCTTGAGGGCCTGCAGGAGCAGGAAGTAGGGGTCGGTACCCTTGGTGACGGCCACGCTCTTACCCTTCAGATCGGTGACCTTGGTGATGCCCGAGTCCTTGCGGGTGACGAGCGCCGACCACTCGGGCTGCGAGTAGAGGCTGATGACCTTGATGGGGGAGCCGTTCGCACGGGCCAGCAGCGCCGCCGAGCCCGCGGTGGAACCGACGTCGATGTTGCCGCTGCGCAGCGCCTCGTTGGCCTTGTTCGAACCGGCGGACTTGACCCACTCAACCTTCTTGCCCTCGGCGGACAGGGCGGTCTCGAGCCAGCCCTTCTTGCGGATAATCAGCGAGAGCGGGTTGTAGGTGGCGTAGTCAATGGTCACGGTGTCCTTGCCGCCGCCGGCTGCACCGGAGGCGTTGGAGGAGCCGGAACCCTCACCGGCGCAACCGCTGAGCAGGGTTGCAAAGGCGGCGGTTGCGGCCAGGGACTTGAGGGCGGTACGGCGAGACGGGGAGAAAGTCATGATGGTTCTTTTCGCTTCTGAAGATGATGATGTGATGAGATGGGAGTGCGGCCCGCAGAATATAGCCAACCGGATATATGCCCTGGACAGCGCTAATACCGAGAGGGCTTGGGGCGGCTTAGACCGCGGCTTCCTCCACGCCGAGCTCGGCGAGCAGTTCGCTACGCAACGCGGTGATTTCTGCATCGGCGCGGTCGCGGGGGTGGGCACGGTCAACGGTCACGATGCGCTGGATGGTCGCGGGGCTCTCCGGGGTATCCTTGCCGAGCACGATGACCCGGTCGGAGAGGTAGAGCGCCTCCTCCACGTCGTGGGTGACCAGCAGGATCGTGGTCGGATCCTGACGGTGCACGTCCAGTAGCAGGTCCTGCATGTTGATGCGGGTCAGCGCGTCGAGGGCGCCGAAGGGTTCGTCGAGCAGCAGCACGCCGGGGGTGCGTGCGAGCGCTCGCGCCAGAGAGACGCGCTGTGCCATGCCGCCCGAAATTTCCTTGGGGCGGTGGTCGGCGTACTCGCTCAGGCCGACCAGGCTCAGCAGGCGGGTCACGGTCGCCTCGCCCTCGGCCTTCTTGGTGCCCTGCGGCAGGCCGAGCGCCACGTTGTCGGCGACGGTGCGCCAGGGGAGCAGGCGCGGTTCCTGAAAACCAATGGCCACGCGGGGATCGAGTCCGGTCACGGCCTTCTCGCCGATGCGCACGGTGCCGGCGGTGATGCGGTTCAGGCCGGCCGCGGCGCGCAGGAGGGTGGACTTGCCGCATCCCGAGGAGCCAATCACCGAGATGATTTCGCCGGGTTCGGCGGTGAAGGTGACCTCGCGCAGAACCTCGTGGGTTCCGCCGGGCACCGCAAAGGACTGGCCAACGGCATCGAAGACGAGGGGCACCGCGGCGCTGGATACGGCGTGCCGGTTCGCTGAAGATTCGGATGCTCCGGGAGTTACTGCACTGTTGAGTGTCATAGTCACTTCCATCGTTCCTGGCGTTAGCACCGGCGGTGGGGAAGCCGCTATCGGTTGCTGCGACGTCGTGGAGCCAGGTCTCTCGGTCGCTCTGGATGGTTTGCTCCTTCAACCCTATGGGCTGTGCCACGCCTCAATCAACCCGACGGGCGCGTATGAATTTCTATGACTCTTTATTTCGCATTTGTCACAAAATATTTCGGTCCCGTGTCACAAAAATATTTTTTCGTCACAAACATGCCCTCCCTCCCGCGCGCCCCGTACACTCAAACCACGAGATCATGAGTCCCGGCGCTAAGCTCTGGCTGGCCGGGCGGCAACCCTCTCCCGTAGCGGGGTGCCCCAGATGATGATCTGGCCTCAATGTTACGAGGCAAGTACGGCGCGAACGCGCCACCTGCACGAAGGCCACCACCGAACGCAGAAGGCATCAGGAGGCGGCGCGCGGGGTGCAGGGCACAAACCCGATCGTCCCCCCGATCATTCGCGAAAGGAAAATCGATGGCTGAGCAGAAGAAGCGCATCGTAGTCAACGCATTCGAGATGACCTGCATCGGTCACCAGAGCTTCGACCTCTGGCGTCACCCGCGCTCCCGCGCAACCGAGTACAACACCATCAAGTACTGGACTGACCTGGCTAAGACCCTTGAGCGCGGCCTGTTTGACGCCGTGTTTATCGCTGACGTGGTCGGCATCTACGACGTGTACAAGAACTCTGCCGCTCCCGCCATCGAGGGTGCCGCTCAGGTTCCCGTGAACGATCCCGCAACCCAGATTTCTGCAATGGCTGCAGTGACCGAGCACCTCGGCTTCGGCGTGACTGCTGCCGCTACTTTCGAGCAGCCCTACACCCTGGCTCGCCGCTACGCCTCCCTCGACCACCTCACTGAGGGCCGCGTCGGCTTCAACGTTGTGACTTCTTACCTGCCGTCGGCTGCTGAGAACCAGGGCCTGCCCACCCAGATCCCGCACGACGAGCGCTACGATATCGCTGACGAGTTCCTGGACGTCTGCTACAAGCTGTGGGAAGGCTCCTGGGAAGACGGCGCAGTCGTCAAGGACCGCGAGCGCGGCATCTACGCTGACCCCTCCAAGGTCCACCCGATCGGCCACAAGGGCAAGTATTTCTCCGTGCCCGGCATCTCCCTGACCGAGCCGAGCCCGCAGCGCACCCCCGTGATTTTCCAGGCTGGCGCATCCAGCCGCGGCCAGAAGTTCTCTGGCAAGCACGCCGAGGCTGTGTTCATTAGCGCCCTGCGCCCGGACCTGACCCGCGTTGTGACCGACCGTATTCGTGCCGCTGCCGAGGAGCAGGGCCGTAGCCGCGACGACGTGAAGATCCTCGCAATGCTCTCGGTCATCGTGGACGAGACCGAGGAGAAGGCAAAGGCAAAGTACGAGGAGTACAAGAAGTACATCAACCTCGAATCTGCACAGGCTATCATCGGCGGCTGGTCCGGCGTTGACCTGTCCCAGTTCGACGAGGACGAGGTTCTGAACTACGTGCAGACCGAGTCGATTCAGTCCTTCCTGACCCCCTTCACCCTGCAGGCGAAGGATAAGAAGTGGACCCGCAAGGCTATCGCCGAGCACACCACCATCGGTGGCATGGGTGAGGTCATCGTCGGTGACCCGGTTCAGGTTGCTGACGAGCTGGAGCGTTGGATCGACGAGGGTGGCCTGGACGGCATCAACCTCGCCTACCACGTCTCCCCGGGCTCCTTCGAGGACTTCATCGAGTACGTTGTTCCCGAGCTGCAGAAGCGCGGCCGCTACCGCACCGAGTACGAGGGCAACACCCTGCGTGAGAACATCTTCGGTAAGGGCCACACCAAGGTTGCTGACAGCCACCCGGCCGCTAAGTACCGCGGCGCATACGTGGGTAAGCCTTCGGCTGCTGATACCCCGGCTCGCGCAATCGCTGAATAAGCGTTGCCGCTGAAGCGTAACCGTGTAGGTTCGCTCAAACTTAACGATTGAAAACAAGAACGCCCGTTCTGCTGAGGACATGTGTCCCCGGTGGAGCGGGCGTTTCTTTGCGCTGTGCCTTCTTGCCGCTGTGCTTTCTTGACGCGGGGCTTCCTTGGTGCGGCGCGTTCCCTATACTGGTTGGCATGACTGAACTGAATCATGACGACCGCTGCCCCTGCTCGAGCGGCGAGGTGTACGGCGCCTGCTGCGGCAGGTTCCTGGGCGAGTTTGCCGCCTCCGGAACGCTAACCGCCCCCGCGCCGGAGCAGCTGATGCGCTCGCGTTTTACCGCCTTTGCGATTGGCGATGCGGCGTACCTGTTGGCGAGCTGGCATCCGAGTACCCGCCCGGGCACCCTGGAGCTGGAGGATGGTATCCGCTGGTACCGCCTGGATATTCTGGGCTCTTCGGGCGGCCCCTTTGACGCCTCCGGCACGGTGGAGTTCGTTGCGTATTACCGGTCGGTGCCGGGCACCCCTGCGGAGGAGCGGGTGAAGGGCAGCATGCACGAGCTGTCGCGCTTTGAGAAGGTGGACGGCGCCTGGTTCTATGTGGATGGTGATGTCCGCTAACGCCCCTTATACACATGCATAGTGTGGGTATAAAAGAAATGGCAGAATCATTCCGAAACCGGAATGATTCTGCCATTTCTTGTTTTGGTTAGCTTCTGTCTTTTAGCAGTTTTTCAAGATAGTTCTCTAAGCGTGAGGCTACCTCTAGCTCGCGGTCAGAAATAATGCCGGTGTGTTCGTGAATCGATCTTGAGAGACCGTCATAAAGGCGATATATCTGTTTTCCAGAAAGTGTCAGGATATCTCGACGTTCTTGAGAATTAAGAACCGAAGATAAAAGAATAATGTCTCGGAAATGTCGACTTTTATCGGAATCTCCATTGTTGAGCAGAGCCGATACTTTCTCGTACAGAGCGCCCAAACCATCAGGAACGTTGACTGTAAATTGGCGGTTAGCGCAGAGTACAGATGCTTTACGGGTGCGTTCAAGCCCAAACTGGGCGCCACGAGTCTCTAGCAGGCGGCCAAACCCCGGATATTCATAGGTGCGAGCGGCCTCCGATTGCCCAGAAGGGATGAGGATATCTATCTGAGCTTCGCCGCGAACCCACCGGTGATTTTGGCCGGATGCATTGAACCCGGCAATTGAAAATCCGGCATTGCTAAGAGCCTCATGGAACTGACGAATATGCGCCCGGGAAGCGCGGATATCAAGAATAACGTCGATATCGTGGGTGGAGCGAGAACCTGCGTAGCTTCGTTCTGCAGCCAACAGACGCATCATGCTTCCGCCAGCCAACGACCATCCTTGCGGCATAATCTCTGAAATATCAGCCAGACCAAGCCATGAGGCGCGTTCTGCCCCAATAGCAGGAATTAAAATAGGTGATGCGTTCATGACTAAGACGCTTCCTTGAAAACAGAATCTTGAAGAATACGCTCTGCCTCAGCGGAGCTTCGTGGATCCCCCAAATCTAGAAGATCTACCGCTACATGCAGGGGAAGAATATGGGGCGGCTCATCGCATTCACGCAAGATGACGTTCGCTGAATCCGCGGAAGCTGGAAGCAGATTGTAGAGAAAAATGATGTTCTCTAAATCCCGGCTTGAAACATATGCATCAACCATTGAGCCGTACACCTGCGAGATATCGCTACTAATGCCGGTAAGGGAGAGTGCAGGGTCTTCCAAAATTGCAGGAATCTCAGCGGGAGGAGCCTGCAGATGATGCACTTTCAGCCCGCGGCGGGCTCGGTAGCGCTCAATGGAGCTTGAGCCCTGTTCCTGAATTGCTGAGGCGCGTTCTTTTGCCCTGCGGCGTTCCTCAGCAGATAGAACAGACGACTGCCCGTCACAGTAACGCGCCAAAGCGTTGAACGCATCGAAGGAAATAGGGCGGCCAGCATTACTGCGGTGCGCTGCGGGGAGAGCGTCAACAACCCAGCGGCTTCCCAATTTACGCCCTTGGAGCATTCCGCGTTCTAGGCGGGCGCGCACGCTTCGCTCTGAAACCTGAGCTTCTTGGGCATACTCTTGAACGGACATCATGGCAGAATCATACCGGAAACGGAATGATTCTGCCATGAAATTGTGCCCGCACCCAGGCACGATAAGGAACGTACATGAGCGAACCAGATACACAAAAGGCAGGTCCTTCGGCAGCTTGAAAACTTACGTTCTCAGCAGCCTCAGGAACCTGCCCTCAGCAAATATGTAGACTGTTGGACTTAGTGGGTCCAGCCGTTAATGATGCCCATACCGAAGTAAATCACGAACACTGCGGAGACCAGGTACATCAGCCAGTGCACGTCCTTGCCGCGGCCCTGCACCAGGCGAATGAAGGTGTAAGCCACGAAACCGGCACCGATACCGTTCGCAATCGAGTACGACAGCGGCATGAAGATAATGGTCAGGAACGCCGGGATGCCCAGACCCCAGTCGGTCCAGTCAATGTTCACGGCCTGGCGGATCATCAGGAAGCCGACCACGACCAGCGCCGGGGCGACCGCCTCGAAGGGAACGATGGTGACCAGCGGCGAGATGAAAATCGCCAGCAGGAACAGCACACCGGTCACAATGTTTGCGAAACCGGTGCGTGCGCCCGCACCGATACCGGTAGCGGACTCAACGAAAATCTGGTTGGCGGAACCGGATGCGCCACCACCGACAACGGAACCGAAAGCGTCCACGAGCAGGACCTTGTCGATGTCCTCAACCTTACCGTCCTTCATGGTGCCAGCCTCGGCGGCAAGACCAACCGAAACGCCCATCGCGTCGAAGAACACGGACAGCAGAATGGTGAACACCAGCAGCGATGCGGCCAGCGGGCCGATGTGGGAGAACGCGCCGAACAGGTCAGCGGAACCGATGAGGGAGAAGTTCGGGGTGGTGAACTTCATGTCCGCCAGGGAAGGTACGTTCAGGGACCAGCCGGTTGCCGCCTTCTTCACGGAACCGGAGGGGACGATCGCCTCCAGAATCAGGGACAGTGCGGTGGAGGCGAGCACGCCCCACAGGATCGCGCCCTTCACGTTACGGATGAACAGGGCGATGGTGAGGAACAGGCCGAAGAGGAACACGAGGGTGGGCCAGCCGAGCAGGTGACCGCCAACGCCGAGGCTCACCGGAACAGTGGTGCCAGCTGCGTCGGGCATGCGGCGGATAATGCCGGAGTCGACCAGACCGATAAAGGAAATGAAGAAGCCGATACCGACCACAATCGCGGTCTTAAGCGACTCGGGGACCGCCTCAAACACCGCGGTACGGAAGCCGGTGAGCACCAGAATGGTCATAATCAGACCGGCAAGAACGACCAGGCCCATGATGTCTGCCCAGGTCAGGTTCGGGGTGGTGGCAATAGTGGAGGCGAGTAGCGCGTTCACGCCCAGGCCAGCCGCCATGGCGAAAGGCTGCTTAGCGATAACACCCATGAGGATGGTCATCACGCCGGCAACCAGCGCGGTCACAGCCGCGACGGGTGCGATGCCGAGGGTGTGTTCGGAGGCGTCGGCACCGGTACCGATGACGAGGGGGTTCAGCACCACGATGTAGCTCATGGCGAAGAATGCGGCGAGGCCGCCGCGGAATTCTGCGGCGATGGAGGAGCCACGCTCGGAAATCTTGAAGTAGCGGTCGAGCGCACCGGTGGGTGCGGCCGTCTTCTGAGGTTCAGACATGTAAGGATCCGTTGATGTTGTTCGGTGTGTACTGTTGCGCCGCCGGTTTCGCGGGCGAAGCTCGCGGACTAGGCTCATAACCGGGCGTCACAATGGTCCAACCATTGTAGGCGCCGCCGAGCGGCTCGTGCCGGTGAAACGCGTTGTGTGCGACGGTTCAGTCGGTGATGTGGTGTTTCCCGGCCCCAGCTAAATAGCCAGAATCGGCAACCGGGGCAGAGGGGAGAATAGCCCAGGGCGGGGCGCCGACACTCGAAGGTGCCGGTACCCCGCCCTGCCGGTGCCCGCCTCCATGTGCGGATGCGGGCACCCGATGTGTTTAGTGCATCCAGCCGGTAATCAGGCCGTTAGCGAAGAAGATGAGGAACACTGCGGAAACCACGTACATGAGCCAGTGAACTTCCTTGCCGCGGCCCTGCACCAGGCGGATGAAGACGTAGGACAGGAAGCCTGCGCCGATACCGTCCGCGATGGAGTAGGACAGAGGCATGAAGATGATGGTCATGAACGCGGGGATACCCAGGCCCCAGTCGGTCCACTCGATGTTCACTGCCTGGCGAATCATCAGGAAGCCAACGAACACCATTGCGGGTGCAACAGCTTCGAAGGGCACGATGGTGACCAGGGGGGTCAGGAAAATCGCGACGAGGAACAGCACGCCGGTGACGATGTTTGCGAAGCCGGTGCGTGCGCCCGCGCCGATACCGGTTGCGGACTCCACGAAGATCTGGCTGGAGGAGGAGGAGGTGCCACCACCGGCTACGGAGCCGAGGGCGTCCACGAGCAGGACCTTGTCGACGTTCTCGATCTGGCCGTCCTTGATGGTGCCTGCCTCGGTTGCGAGACCGACGGAGGTGCCCATTGCGTCGAAGAAGGCGGAAATCAGGATGGTGAAGATCAGCAGAACGGCTGCCATGCCGCCGAGGGTGCCGAAGGCGCTGAACAGGTCAGCGGAACCGAACAGCGAGAAGTCGGGCAGCTTGCTGGTGTTGGAGTCCCAGACGGGGACGTTCAGGGACCAGCCGGTCGGGGACTGAAGCGAGCTACCGGAGGGTACGACCTTCTCCAGGATGATGGAGAGGGCGGTGGAGGCGAGCACGCCGTAGAGGATTGCACCCTTCACGTTGCGGATGAACAGCGCAATGGTGAGGAACAGGCCGAAGAGGAAGACCAGGGTGGGCCAGCCGAGCAGGTGGCCGCTCACGCCGAAGGAGACGGGCACGGTGGTGCCGGCTGCGTCGGGCATACGGCGGATGACACCCGCGTTGACGAGGCCGATGAAGGCGATGAAGAAGCCGATACCGACGACGATTGCGACCTTGAGCGATTCGGGGACCGCGTTGAACACTGCGGTGCGGAAGCCGGTCAGCACGAGGATGGTCATCAGCACACCAGCCCAGACGACGAGGCCCATAATGGCGGGCCAGGTCAGTCCGGGGGTGGAGGCGATGGTGGTTGCCAGCAGCGCGTTCACGCCGAGGCCTGCGGCCATGGCGAAGGGCTGCTTGGCGACGACGCCCATGAGGATGGTCATGACACCTGCGACCAGTGCGGTCATTGCGGCGACCTGCGGCACGCCGAGCATGTTGCCGGATGCGTCCTTGCCGAGGCCGATGATGAGGGGGTTCAGCACGACGATGTAGCTCATCGCGAAGAAGGTGGCGAGGCCGCCTCGGAATTCTGCGCCGAGGGTGGAGCCACGTTCGCTGATCTTGAAGTAACGGTCCAGTGCGCCCTTGGCTTCTGCCTTGGGGTTCTGGGGAGCCGCGGTGTTCTCAGAAGACATTCGTGAAAATCCGTAGATACTCTTAGTAGGGGCGGGCGCCGGGGTTCCGAGCCCGCATAAGAAAAGCGTCACGTCCCGCAAAGTGGGGATGTGACGCTGTTGTTACCACGATATTTTACGGCTAAAGGTATTTTCTGCGCTAGTTCAGCAAACTTTCAGGTAGTTTTCAGTCGTTGGAACCGCCCTCGGAGCCCTCCTCACGGCGCCTGCGAGGTTGTCGAGGGCGGGTGCGGCATAGAGGTAACTATCTCTCGCCCCTGCGCGAACACCGGCGACATATCAGGTTAGTGAACCCTAAGCTCCTGCTATATTCGAGGTGAAACAACGCGTCGCCGGATGCAGGGTTCTATGTGGTGAGCCTTTTCCGGTATCTATAAGAAGGAGTCCGCCGTGACTGAAACTCCGCAGGAAAACACCACCATTCCCGCCGAAAGCTACCCCGCCGCGGAATCCCTGCCGGTACGCCGGCGCGCCGTCGTAGCAACCGACCGCCCCGCCCGATACATCAAGCAGCTCGGCTCCCACATGGGCCGCAAGCTCGGCACCGCAGAACTGCCCGACGGCATCCGCCTCACCTTCAACCGCGACGGCATTTTCCGCGGTTACGGTGACCTGCGCGAAACCGACGGTGCACTCGTCATGGAGGTACGCGCCGAAAGCGACGAGTTGGCTGCTGGTCTGGCGGATGTGCTGGACCGCCACCTGGTCCGCTTCGGTGAGCGCGACGAACTGGTCGTCACCTTTGAGGCGGTACCCGCCTCCTAGCGCCCGCTTCGGGCTGCCTCTTGAAGCCTTATTGGGCCCCCGGTGCGGTGAGTTTTTCTCGCCGTACTGGGGGCTTTTAGTCTGCGGTTGAGGTACCCAAGATCCACGCGGATGCGTGTTCCACACCCTGCCCCGTCCTCCTGCACCTCGGAGGGCGGGGCGGTTTTCTGCGCGGAGCGGCTTACCCGCAACCCGTCCCGCGGTTCTTCGCCGAGGCCAGATTAGGTGATAGAAAAATATCCTATTTGCTGAGCTTGTCCCCTTTTCCCCGTAAAGGGGCGCTCCTGCCCGGTAAAATAGGCACGAAGTGAACACTAAGCTCACCGCGCCTTCACGCCGTACCTGGCGTTTGCCGGTGAACTTTGAAAGGAAGATATTCGTGTCTGAAGCAGCACGCCCCCTGCGCGTCGCCGTTATTGGTGCAGGTCCCGCCGGTATTTACACCGCCGACATCCTCACCAAGTCTGAAGAGGTCCGCACCGGCGCCGTCGAGGTCGCCATCGACATCTTCGACCGCTACCCCGCCCCCTTCGGCCTGATCCGCTACGGTGTGGCACCGGATCACCCCCGCATCAAGGGCATCATCACCGCACTGCACAAGGTCCTGGATCGCGGCGACATCCGTTTCTTCGGTAACGTCGAGTACGGTAAGGATCTAACCCTCGCCGACCTGCGCGAGCACTACGACGCCATTATCTTCGCGACCGGCGCCATCCACGACGCAGCGCTGAACATTGAGGGTATCGACCTGGACGGCTCCTACGGTGCAGCCGACTTCGTCTCCTGGTACGACGGCCACCCCGACTACCCCCGCACCTGGCCGCTCGAAGCTGAGCAGGTTGCAGTGCTCGGTAACGGCAACGTCGCCCTGGACGTCTCCCGCATCCTCTCCAAACACGCTGACGACCTGCTCGTCACCGAAATCCCCGACAACGTCTACGAGGGTCTGAAGGCTTCCCCCGTGACCGACGTGCACGTCTTCGGTCGCCGCGGCCCCGCACAGATGAAGTTCACCCCGCTCGAGCTGCGCGAACTCGCGCACTCCCGCGACGTGGACATCGTCCTGTACGAGGAAGACTTCCAGTTCGACGAGGCTTCCGAGGAAGCCATGGAGAAGAACGCGCAGACCAAGGTCATGATGAAGACCCTGCGCGGCTGGCTGGAAGACCAGAAGAACAACGAGCAGACCGCATCCCGCCGCCTGCACCTGCACTTCCTGCAGTCCCCGCACGAGATTCTCGGCGAAGACGGCAAGGTCGTGGGTCTGCGCATGGAGCGCAACAAACTGGACGGCAAGGGCGGCATCATTGGCACCGGCGAGTACGTGGATTACCCCGTGCAGGCCGTCTACCGTGCCATCGGCTACTTTGGTTCCGAGCTGCCCGAGGTCGGTTACGACAGCAAGCGCGGTGTGGTCACCAACGTTGAGGGTCGCGTCGTGGACGAGAATGGCGAGGTTGTTCCCGGCCTGTACGCAACCGGCTGGATCAAGCGCGGCCCCGTGGGCCTAATCGGCTCCACCAAGTCCGACGCGCTGGAGACCATTACCCACCTGCTCGAGGACCGCGAGAACCTCTACACCGCGCCCGAGCCGGACGCTGAAACCTTCAGCGCATACCTGGACTCCAAGGGCATCAAGTACACCACCTGGGAAGGCTGGCACCGCCTGGACGACCACGAGAAGGCACTGGGCGCAGCATCCAAGGACGCTGCCGGTGAGCCTCGCGCTCGCGTGAAGGTTGTGGACCGCGACGAGATGATTAACATCTCTCGTGGCGAGTAATCCTCGCGTTTAGAGCGTAGAGCGTAGAAATCGACCCCGCACCGTGAGCCGGTGCGGGGTCGATTTTTGTCTCTGCCAGGGGAAGCGGGGGAGGTTAAAGAAAACCCACCCCGCATCATGAGGTAATGCGGGGTGGGCGGGGTAGGTGCCGAAGACACTCGAGGACATACCCTCCGGCTACCCTGAACGCGCGGCGAACCCATGCAGTGGCTCCACGTGCGGCGCGCCCTCTAACGGGGTCTAGAAAGCTAAAGAAACACCAAGATTAGCTCTCTAAACAAGCACGCGGTCCTACGGTGTGTAGACCGCGCACACTTATTCAAACCTGGGATGCTACTGGCGGCGCGGCATGATCGACGCGCTCAGCGAGCTAGGGACACAGTTGGAGGATCCAGGGTTGCATGCTTCGTACGGGATGGTGCCCGTGCCCCTCACGCGGTGATTCGTGGCAGGCGTTGCTGCTGACGCTGGATCCCCCATCAGATCTCTATGCGGTTTATCGGTAAATAATGTGCGGCGACTTTCGTCATTGGGACTTATCGGAAGCAGTCCCGTGAGGTCCGGAAGTGATCTCACGTCTCCTATAGTACGGTGCTCAAAGAGGGGGCTTCAAGCAATATAGGGGGCTATTTCGGGGCGGATATTATCTCGCCTTGTCAATCGCTGGAGGTTTATCAAATCTTTATATTTGTGTGTCGTCATAAATCTCAATTTAAGTGCACGGCTATAAAAATATACCTCTGACAAGCCAGTTTATTGTATTCCCTGGAGTGAATATTTGCATTATGGTGCACACTGTGAGGCAAGAGACGTAAATTTCTACCAAAAGTGCATTTTCACTCGGTGCATTGTTGGATGGGTACTTGATATGCGCGACGGGTAAACCGCCATTTTTATTTAATATGCACAAAGTGCATTTTTGGTAAATGTCAAAAAGAATAAAAGTAATCCGGGTTCACCTCGCAAATAGGGGAATATCGGTGGGGGTCTTTCGGCAGCATCGGGGGCACGGGATTGCGCGGGGGCCGAGACGATCGGGACGGTGGGGATTTTGGGTTTGCGCGAGCTCTCGCCGGCTCCTTTCTCTAGCTTTCCTGGGTTCCCTTTTCTGGCCCCTCCACGGGTTCGCGACAGGGGAGCACATCTTCTTTGGGGTCTGGCTCGGGATGTCGGAGGGAGGACGACACCGAGGATGACACCGACCTCTTTGTGGAGGGCAGGGGGTAATTCGAGGGTGGTTTGGGGTATGGGGAGAGGGCCTGCAACCTCAAAAGTGCACTCAAGAGGGGGTTTTGAAGAAAATTTAAAATTTTTTTGATATCCGCTTAATCCTTTCTGACCTGTTGGAATGATGGTGTCATGGGGCATAAATACCTGCATTTCGGCCTTGAAAACACCCAAAATCGAACAAAACGATTTGCGCACCCTTTTGAACCTGGCGTAGACTAGTGGAGGTTCGAACGACGGGATGAACAAAGAACCTGTTCGATCGACTAGGCCCCCATCGTCTAGCGGCCTAGGACGCCGCCCTTTCACGGCGGTAGCACGGGTTCAAATCCCGTTGGGGGTACTTGCAAATCACCTCGATTTGCAAAGCCAAGTTAGATGACGTAGGATTTACTCCTGTTGATTCCAACAAGGCCCCGTAGCGCAGTTGGTTAGCGCGCCGCCCTGTCACGGCGGAGGTCGCGGGTTCAAGTCCCGTCGGGGTCGCTCTGGCCGCGTAATTTCAGATGAGAGATCATCGAAAGACGCGGTCATTGCGTATCTAAAACAAAATACGCAAGGCTCTGTAGCTCAGTTGGTAGAGCGTACGACTGAAAATCGTAAGGTCACCGGATCGACGCCGGTCGGAGCCACGAAATCCGCCTCCAGGCTTCTACAGTGGGGCGGGTTTTGTTTTTAAAAAACTTTAGGTTGCAGATACTGCAAGCCCGTCGAAAAGTCGGCATTTTGGGAATAAAACCCCGAGGTGCCGCCTTCTTCTATACAGTACGGACCCGCCGCACTGATGCGGATAGCTCCTGTAGATAGCTCCGCGCCGGAACCTAACCGGGTAATTCCTGCGCACAGGCACACACATACACGATGGCCAGCAGAAAGGATCACCGCACCCATGACCGCTCAGAATCCCAGCTCACAGCCTCCGGAGAGCTCACCTCAGATACCGAGCTCACCCCAAATTCCCTGGGCAAAAAATTCTGCCGCTGACAGTAACCCCGCAGGCGGAATTCGCTTCGAGAACATCACCAAGAACTACCCGAGCCGAACCGGCGAACCTACCACGGTACTGCAGGACCTGAATCTGCACATCCCCGCCGGTCAGATTACCGTGTTCGTCGGCCCCTCCGGATGCGGTAAAACCACTAGTCTGCGCATGATTAACCGCATGGTGGAGCCTGATAGCGGCACCATCACCATTGACGGCGTGAACGTGCACGAGAAGAACCCCTACGAGCTGCGCCGCGGTATTGGCTACGTGATGCAGCAGGGCGGTCTCATGCCGCACCGCACCGTCGCGCAGAATATTGCCACCGTGCCGCGCCTGCTCGGTGCCTCCCGCAAACAGGCGCAGGCTCGCGCCCTCGAACTGCTCGAGGTGGTCGGTCTGGATTCTTCCTACACCAAGCGCTACCCCTCCCAGCTTTCGGGTGGTCAGGTGCAGCGCGTCGGTGTGGCGCGTGCTCTCGCCGCCGATGCACCCGTCCTGCTGATGGATGAGCCGTTCTCTGCGGTGGATCCCGTAGTGCGTACCGACCTGCAGAAAGAGCTGCTGCGCCTGCAGAGCCGACTTGCCAAGACAATCGTGTTCGTCACCCACGATATTGACGAGGCGCTTCTGCTCGGCGATACAATCGCCGTCTTCGCGGAAGGCGGTCGCCTCGCGCAGTTCGGTACTCCCGAAGAGATTCTCTACAGCCCGGCAGATGATTTTGTGCGCTCCTTCGTCAGCCGCTCCGTTGCCGGTCTGCTGGATGAGCAGACGGTACGCCGGGCGCGTGCACGCCGACTTGCCGCCTCCCGAGAAGCACAGAATAGCAAGGCAGAAGGCGAGAAAAGCGAATGAGTCTTCTGGAAAATATTGTGCTCGCGGCACCACCGCACGCCGCGCTACCTCTCACCGCTCAGCCACTCGCCGCAAGCAATATGCACTGGGAATGGGTCGCCGCCAATAGCCAGCGCATCCTCGAGCTGACCCTCAGCCACCTCTACCAGGGCGTCGTACCCGTCGCGATTGGCGCCCTCGTCGCGCTGCCGGTCGCCTACTACGCGAGCCGTCGCCGCGACCGCGGTTCCGAACGCCGCATCGGTGCGCGAACCCTCATGCACCTCTCCTCGCTGCTGTACACCATCCCCTCGATTGCACTGTTTGTGCTGATGCCGCTCATTCTGGGAACCTCCATTATTTCCCCGCTGAACGTGCTTGTTGCCCTGAGCCTCTACTCCTTCTCTCTGATGGTGCGCTCCGGCGTGGACGCCTTCGACTCCGTACCCGATAGCGTGCACGAATCCGCCCGCGCCCTCGGATACACGCCCCGACAGGCGCTGATGGAACTCTACCTGCCCCTCGCGGCGCCCGTCATTATGGCAGGAATCCGCGTGGCAACCGTCGCCAATATTGCGATGGTGTCCGTGGGTGCCCTCATCGGTGTACCCTCGCTCGGCACGCTCTTCACCGACGGACTCGCACGCAATATCCCTTCGGAGATTCTCGCTGGCGTGGTTCTCAGCCTGCTGCTGGCGCTGAGCCTCGACCTGCTCCTTATCCTTCTGACGAGGGCACTTACGCCCTGGCAGGCGGCTACGGTTACGAACCGCCGCAGCCCCGAAAGGAAGGCATAACCCGTGAACGTCATAGAACGAACCTTCGCCTACCTCATGGATGGCGCCAACTGGCAGGGAAACGGCGGAATCCTCGTGCGCCTGCTCGAACACCTGAGCGTCACCGCCATCGCCACCGCCTGTGCGGCACTCATTGTCGTGCCCCTCGGCCTCTGGGCTGGACACCACAGCCCGAGTGACGGTACCAACCGCCGCCGCAGCAACCTGCTCATGAGCGCCGTCGCCGCCACCCGCGCGCTACCCGCGCTCGGTCTGCTCACCATCCTGGCGCTCTGGCTGGGCGTCTCAACCCTGCCCGCCCTCATCGTGCTCATTATTATTGCGGCGGCACCCCTGCTCGCCGGAGTTCTTGAAGGCCTCGCCGCCGTACCGGAAGACCTCGTGGACGCAGCCCGCGCCCAGGGACTCACTGAATGGCAGATTCTGACCCGCCTCGAAATCCCGCTCGCCGCCAACATGATGCTCGGCGGGCTCCGCTCCGCACTCGTGCAGGTCATTGCGACCGCGACCATCGTCGCCTACCTGAGCGGCGGAACCCTCGGCAGGTACCTCTTCGACGGGCTCGCCGTGCGCGACTACCCGCGCATGCTCGTCGCAACCCTGCTCGTGGCGCTTCTCGCCTTCGCCGTGGACGCGCTCATGGGTCTTGTTCAGCGTGCGCTCACCCCCGCGGGGCTCACCATCAACCGGAAGAAGGCATGAGCCCGATGAATCAGACGCCTAAAACCTTCACGCGCCGTACCGTATCTCGTCGCACTGCCCTAACCGCCGCCGGAGCACTCGGCATGGCGGGTATTCTCAGCGCCTGCGGGCTCAGTGGCGACAAAGTATTCAGCGGCGAACACGAAGGAATCATCGTTGGCTCAGCCGCCTTCGCCGAGTCCCAGATTCTCGCTGAAATCTACGCCGGAGCCCTCGCCCGGGCGGGATTCAACGCCCGCACCCAGCTGAGCATCGGCGCCCGCGAGGCGTACCTGGGGGCACTCGCCTCCGGTGCGGTGGACGTTATTCCGGACTACTCCGGAAACCTGCTGCTTTACCTGGATCCGAAGGCTACAGCTAACACTGCGCAGGAGATTCTGCAGGCGCTACCCGCTGCCCTCGGCACCCTCACCACGGGTGGCTCCGGGGCTGAAATCCGCGCCCTCAACGCCTCCGAGGCGGAGGATAAGGACTCTCTCGTCGTCACCGCGCAGACCGCTCAGAAATACGGTCTACGAAGCCTTGAAGACCTCGCCTCCCGCTGTACGAATCTGAAGCTCGGCGCCGCCCCGGAGTTTGCCGAGCGCGCCTACGGCATCCCGGGTCTGAAAGAGAAGTACGGATGCGTTCCCGCTGAGTTCGTGCCCCTCTCGGACGGTGGCGGCGCGCTGACCGTCAAAGCATTGTTGGATGACACCGTGCAGGTGGTTGACCTCTACTCGACTACCCCCGCGATTGAACAGAATCAGCTGGTGGTGCTGGAGGATCCGAAGAACATGATTCTGGCTCAGCAGGTGCTGCCCATTATCAATACGTCGCGAGTTCCCGACTCCGCGGCGGAGGTTCTGAATCGTGTTTCGGCGAAGCTCACCACCGCCGATTTGCGCACCCTCAACGACCGCGTTTCGGGTACATCCAAGCAGGAGCCCGCGCAGGCGGCGGCTACCTGGCTGAACGAGCACGGCTTCTAAGACTCTGCCTGATATTCCACATAAATTCCTCTACAGGAATGGTATATATAAAACTGACCTGGGAATATTCTAGAAATAGAATATTGCCAGGTCGGTTTATATCATCCCGCCCCACAGGCTAGGGGAGAGGCGCGGAACCGCTTTTAGCCCTCAATCAGCAGCGCCAGAGCCTCGTAGGGGCGCAGGCCCAGCGTCACCGTCTCAGCCGAATCAGATACAGCAGAATCCGCCGCAGTGGAGTCGACCGCAGAATTCTTGTAATTACATACCAGCACGCGACCGGAACGAACGAACTCAGCCGGAACCTCAACCTCGGTCGGCTCACCGTAGAAGTTCGTCAGCACCAGCAGACGCTGCGCTGGGCGGCCGTTCTCAGCTTCAGCGGGAAGCTCGCGCAGGTACGCTAACACGCGCTCGTGCTCCAGCGCGTAGGGTGCATACGAGCCGTACGCAATCACCGGGTACTGCTTACGCAGGGCAATCAGGTTGCGGTAGTAGGGCAGAATCACGCCGTCGCGTTCCTCATCCTCCACCGAAATACCGGCACCGGTTGCCGCATCACGCACCGGGGCGGGAGCCAGCCACGGCGAGTCCGAACCGAAACCGGCGGTCGCAGGATCTGCGATCCATTGCATCGGCACACGCGAATTATCGCGAGCCTTCGACGTCACAATCTCCAGCGCCTGCTGCTCGCTCAGGCCGCGCTCACGCAGCATTGCGTAGGCGTTGTGCGCCTCCACGTCCACGTACTGCTCGATCGAGGAGTAGACCGGGTCAATCATGCCGATTTCCTCGCCCTGGTACACGTACGGGGTGCCGCGTAGCAGGTGAACCACGGTCGCCAGCATGGTCGCCGACTCGGCACGGTAACGCTCAACGTCACCAAAACGGTTCAGTGCGCGTGGCTGATCGTGGTTATTCCAGAACAGCGCGTTCCAGCCGCCGCCGGCCTGCATACCCAGCGCCCAGTCGTTCAGAATCTGCTTCAACTCGGCAAAACGGAACGGCACCTTCGACCACTTCTCGCCGTTCTCGTAGTCCACCTTCAGGTGGTGGAAGCTGAACACCATATCCAGCTCGTGGTTCGCAGGGTTGGAGTAGCCCACGCAGTTCTCGATGCTGGTCGAGGACATTTCGCCTACGGTCACGGTGTCGTCATACTGACCGAAGGAGGCACGGTTCAGCTGCTGAATACGGGTGTGCACAATCGGGGTGTCGGTGTATTGTACCTTGTCCATGGTGCCTTCGGGAGCGTCGAGCAGCTCCTCGCCCTTGCCGATGACGTTAATGACGTCAAAGCGGAAACCGCGCACACCCTTCTCGTACCAGAAGTTCACGACCTTAAACAGCTCGTCGCGCACAGTCGGGTTGTACCAGTTCACGTCAGCCTGGGTGCGGTCGTACAGGTGCATGTAGAACAGGGGAGTGCCGTGCTCATCCGTGTACTCGCCAAAGCGGGACCAGCAGGAGCCGCCGAACTTCGACTCCCAATTGGTCGGTTCACGCAGCTGACCGTCCTCGGCGTATTTGCCAGGGCGAATGTAGAAGTAGTCCCAGTATTCGCGCTCACCGGCGAGTGCGCGCTGGAACCACTCGTGCTCGGTCGAAACATGGTTGAGCACCATGTCGAACATAACGCCCACACCGTGCTCGGTGAGGGCGGCAATCATCTCTTCGACATCCTCCATGGTGCCCAGGTCGGGGTTAATGGCGTAGTAGTCGGAGATGTCGTAGCCGTTGTCGTTCTGCGGGGAGGCGAAGAACGGGTTGAACCACACCATGTCCACGCCCAGGGAGGCAATGTAGGGCACCTTCTCGATGACACCGCGCAGGTCGCCGTAGGCGCCACCGGCGGAGGAGTAGAAGGACTTGGGGTACACCTGGTAGATGACGGAGGACGCGAAGTTCTTGCCGCCTGCCGGGGTGAGGGTGAGCGATGCGGTGGGTGCCTGTGTCATGGAAACCTTCTGAAACGTGAGCAGGGTTCAGCGCCTATGAAAGCGTGTATAAATCAGTGTGTTGGGAACGAACCGCGTCGGTGCTACATATGCTGCTACGTGTGCACAGTGAGGCCCGTACGTGGCGGACACAGCAGCCCGCCGCCTCCCGGTGCGTTCGCCGCTTGAATATCGCCGCCCGCAACCTGGGCTCATTCCAGATTAGGGGGCATAATGGGGTGATGTCCCCCGTCTACCCCAAAGGGGGCAATTCTGCCGCAGATCCGGCACAACTCCGTGGCCTCAGCCCTCCCACCGATAGGCGGTTGCAGGCTCGTGCGCGTTTCGATGCATGAAACCAAAGTGACCCTGAGCTGAAGAGCGTTGGACGCCGCGCGTAAAATCAGTACTTGCATCACTACGGAAGGTAAAACAATGCCAGAACTGCGTTCACGTACTTCAACTCACGGCCGTAACATGGCTGGTGCCCGCGCCCTGTGGCGTGCCACCGGCATGGGCGATGACGATTTCGGTAAGCCCATTATTGCTATCGCGAACTCTTTCACCCAGTTCGTGCCCGGTCACGTGCACCTGAAGAACATGGGTGAACTGGTCGCCGGCGCTATCCGTGAGGCTGGCGGCGTCGCCAAGGAATTCAACACCATCGCCGTTGATGACGGTATCGCGATGGGCCACGACGGGATGCTCTACTCGCTGCCTTCCCGCGACCTGATTGCTGACTCGGTTGAGTACATGGTTAACGCGCACCGTGCCGACGCGCTGGTCTGCATCTCTAACTGTGACAAGATCACCCCCGGTATGCTTCTGGCGGCAATGCGCCTGAACATCCCCACTATCTTTGTGTCCGGCGGCCCGATGGAGTCCGGCGAGGGCATTGAGGGTGTTGTTGAGCACCGCCTCGACCTGATTGATGCCATGGTGATGGCTGTTGATGATAACGTCAGCGACGCTGAACTTGCTCAGGTTGAGAAGAATGCGTGCCCGACCTGTGGTTCCTGCGCGGGTATGTTCACCGCGAACTCCATGAACTGCCTGAATGAGGCCATCGGCCTGGCGCTGCCCGGTAACGGCACCACCCTGGCTACCCAGGTGGCTCGTAAGGAGCTGTTCCTGGATGCCGGCCGCCGCATCGTTGAGCTGGCCAAGCGCTACTACGAGCAGGATGACGAGTCGGTTCTGCCCCGTTCGATTGCCACCAAGGAGGCATTCGAGAACGCTATGGCGCTGGATGTGGCGATGGGCGGTTCGACCAACACCGTGTTGCACACCCTGGCGATTGCTCACGAGGCGGGTGCCGACTTCACTCTGAAGGACATTGACCGTATTTCGCGTCAGGTTCCCTGCCTGGCGAAGATTGCTCCGAACTCCACCAAGTACCACATTGAGCACGTGCACCGTGCCGGTGGTATCCCCGCCCTGCTGGGTGAGCTGAACCGTGCCGGCCTGCTCCACAAGAACGTTCATTCTGTTCACGCTGATTCGCTGGACGAGTGGCTGGACGAGTGGGACATCCGCGGCGGCAAGGCGAGCGAGAAGGCGAAGGAACTGTTCCTGGCAGCCCCCGGTGGCGTGCGCACCACCCATGCGTTCTCCACCGCTAACAAGTACGAGTCCCACGAGACTGACTCCGAGAACGGTTGCATCCGCGCCGTGGAGCACGCGTACACCAAGGACGGCGGCCTGGCGGTCCTGTACGGCAACATCGCCCAGGACGGCGCAATCATCAAGTCCGCCGGTATTGATGAGGAGCTGTTCCACTTCAAGGGCCGCGCCTTCGTGGTCGAGTCTCAGGACGAGGCTGTGTACGAGATCCTGTCGAAGAACGTGAAGGAAGGCGACGTTGTCGTCATCCAGTACGAGGGTCCGAAGGGCGGCCCGGGTATGCAGGAGATGCTGTACCCGACCTCTTACCTGAAGGGCCTGGGCCTGGGCAAGAAGTGCGCACTGATTACCGACGGTCGTTTCTCCGGCGGTACCTCTGGTATTTCGATTGGTCACGTCTCCCCGGAGGCGGCTGCTGGCGGCGCTATCGGCCTGGTGCAGACCGGCGACGAGATTGAGATTGACGTGAACAACCGCATCCTGCGTGTGAACGTTTCGGATGAGGAGCTGGCTGCTCGCCGCGAGGCGAAGGGCGCCGCACCGTGGCGTCCGACGAAGCCGCGCGAGCGTCATGTGTCGAACGCCCTGAAGGTGTACGGCATGCTGGCCGCATCCGCCGATAAGGGTGGCGTGCGTATCCTGCCCGAGGACGCATAAGCCCCTCACGTATCGTGTGAGAATTTACTATTTGCCCTGATGGGCTGGCGCCCCGTTCCGCGGTTTTTCTGCGGGCGGGGCGCTGTTCTTTTTATGTTGCTGCGGGATGTCCCGGTGCGGTGTATTGCCTTGTCAAGCGTGTTGCAGTAGGGTGTAAGGAGGTATTTAGGTACCCGCTTCACCGACTCAGCACAACCACTCAAACACAACGCAATTTGCAACCCTCACGAGGACGCACTCATGATTACCCTGCCCGCACGCGCACAGCGTGCCTTTACTCGTCGTGCCCTGACGGCTCTTGCCTGTATTGGCGCGCTCGCTTTGAGTTCTTGCTCTGCTCAGCCGCAGGCTGATGATTCTGAAACTGCACCGATGAAGGTCGCGACTTCCTCGGCGGCCGTTGATGCGAAGACCCTGTTTACGGCGGCGGACGGCTCCTGGAAGCCGAATACTGTGCAGATTTCTGCCGGTCTGGATGCGCCGGCAACTTTTGATGCTGTAGCAACCCCGACCGATGAGCCGAGCACGGACGCTGAGTACGAGGCGGCATACGCTACGGCGAGTGGCTCCGCGAACACTATTGATGCGGGCACCCGCTGCGGTGTGACGAGCCTGCTGGGTGGTTCTGCCGGTATTTACGTGTATGACGGTTCGGATTGTGCGAAGGCTCAGGAGGCGGTGCGTCTCTTCAACAGCCGCAAGAACCAGGACGGTTCGGCGAGCGTTGAGTGGTACCAGTGCGCTACGAAGGTGCAGGGCCGCGACTACATTACGGGTGCCTGCTTTACCCAGGGCGGTAGCGTTGAGAAGCCTCGCTTGGCGTTGATTCCGGCGCAGACCCGCATGCTGTCGGGTACGCTGACTTTCGCTGAAGCGTACGGCGGCGGCACTTTCGGTCAGGGCGATTCGGCGAAGACTGTTGAGGCGCTGCGTTTCACCAGCCCGGACTCTAAGGTCGCGTGTTCTATGACCCCGTCGGGTGTGGATTGCCAGGCGCTGGTGGGTGTGACCCTGGAGGGTTGGGATGCCGCCTCCGGTAAGGCGCAGCAGCGCGTGCACATGGTGCAGGGTCAGGCTCCTGAGGTGAGCCTGGTCGGTCAGACCGCCACCCCGGAGCCGGTGAATACCGAGGGTATTACTGCGTTGCCGACCGGTCAGGTGGTGACTGCGTATGGTTACACCTGCAAGTCGGTGAATAGCGGTAAGGTGCATTGCGTGAGCGCGACGAATGGTTTCACGCTTGATTCGGTGGAGGTTGGCCTGGAGCGTCACTAGCGGGTACGCTCGCCTTCGGGACTTAACATACGGTGCCCGGCACCCCTCAGCGGAAGGGGTGCCGGGCACCGTATGTTTAGATGCTGCTTAGCGGAAGTTGACGATACGCACGTCCAGCTCGGAGGAGAGCAGCGGCTCCCATGCGGCGACGGCCTGGGTGAAATGCTCGGTGGCCATGTGCTTTTCGAGCAGTTCCTGGGACTCCCAACGCTCGATGAAGGCGAACTCGGTTTCGGAGACGGCGCCGAAGTCGTAGCTGACGTTGCCTTCGTCCTTGCGGCTGGCGGTCACGAGCGGCTCAATGGTCTTGAGGAACTCCTCGACGTGCTCGGGCTTGACGGACAGTCCTGCGTAGACACCAATCATGGTTTCTCCTTTGGGTGGGGCGGCTGGTGCCGCATCGTTGATGACTCTCTTACGGTACACCTTTGGGGCGGCGGCGTGGTTCAGGCACGGCGGATGTCCACCCCGGAGGGAGGGGGCGGCGGCCGGCCCTTCGCTGACTGGAAAAAATTCTCACAAATGTTTGCGACTCCTCCAGCTTCGACCTATAAAAGAAAGGTAAGTCAATCCGCATGCATGAAAGGAGAAGCGGAATGGTAGTCACGGGAGGTGACCGCGTTGGTATTTTCACCGGCTCATATCAAACGATGCGCCCTGACCTGGGAAGCGCCCGACTATAGTGCTTCCTACCCGGCCGGATACACCGATCAGGGAGTTGCCGTCATTGCGGTAGCTCAGGAACACCGCCAGGCGCAGGGTTTTTGCTACTCGGCGCTGTCGACGGTGGTTTTTATTTCGAAGCAGGACGGCACCCGCGCCGTCATTAATGAGGAGCCCCTGCTCTTTCAGCACACTCATTCGCTCATGGAGTCCTGCGATGAGGTGCATCCCCGTCTGCTGGGCCGAGCCGTGTTGGCCGCCTGGGATCACATCCCGGAGCAGTACCGTTGCAACCTGGTGACGATTGCGGCCGATCGTAAGCATCTGAAGCACCTGTTCCGGGATTGCGACCACCTGAAGACGATTATGGAGTACCGCGCTTTCGAGAAGGTGCTGGACCCCTACGATAATCACTCCCTGGGTGAGGTGCACGTGAAGCTGGCCGGCACCCCCGCCTACGAGCGGATGCAGGCCGAGGTCACCCGTACGCGCGAGACCGTGGATGCCATGGTGCACGACGCTCTTGCCCCCCGCCCGCTTGAACAGCTGGAGGATTACAGCGTCTTTACGGACTGCTCGTTTCGTTCCACGCACAACAAGAAGTACCAGCGCGGTGGCCGCATGGGCATCGCCGGAGTGAGCGAGGACGGCTTTTACTTTCACTCTCACTATGACGGCGTGAATATCATGACCGGAGAGCTGTCGGCCGTGCTGGCCGCATATACCGTGTTTCACAGCGGTTCGCGCCGCCTGATTATCAATACCGATTCCTTGGGCGCCATCACCTTCGTGTTGCGCCTGGCGCACAGCCGCTGGACCTTCGAGACCTGGGCCTCCGAGGGTGTGCAGGATGAACGCGTGGTCGCCCAGATGCGCTCCCTCACCGAGGCAATTCGCGAGAAGCGCGTGCTGGTTAAGCACGTTCCGGGCCATACCGGTCACGGCCTGCAGGAGAGCAGCGACTCCGTGTCGAAGATGCACCGGCACTTTCCCGGACAAATTGTTGATAAACGGCATCAAAGCGAATTTAACCAGCGCTGTGAGTCGATTATTACCGCTCTGGCGGGGTGCGCGAAGGCGGTTCGCCTGATGGCTCCCGACTGGGTGCAGATTAAACCCTCTTCAATTCACGCGGGAAACCGTTTGTGGCGTTAGAATAGAATTGGGTAGAAATGAACGCGCGATGCGTCCACCGCATAGAATCTATGCGTCGAGTGGAGGCCTCGCGTGTTTCTTTTTGCCCTTTTGCTGTTTCTGCATGCGCTTTTGGGCAGCTGGCGTGTGGTGTTGCTCTAGCTTCTGGCGTGGCGCATCCTACGATAGTGCATACAAAAGCTCCCCCTGAGTGTTGATTCAATCGAACTCAAGGGAGATCTTTTATCTCGTGCATCCTAGTGGGTAAAGCTAGTGGGTGAAAAAGTAGTTTAGAGGAGCGATGACCACAATCGGCAGAGGTTCTCAATCACCTTGATGCGGCGCGGGCGCTCCGCCCACTGGGTGTACAGCAGCTCGGTGCACTTGCTTTCGTAATCGGCCGTGACCTCCTCAAGCATGGTGACCATGGCGCGGTCGGTAATAAAGGTGGAAACCTCCATGTTGAGCGAGAAGGAGCGCGGGTCCATATTCGAGGAGCCGATGAACGCCAGGTCGTCGTCCACGAACATGAACTTGGAGTGCAGCACGGTCGGGCTGGGGTACTGCAGGATGCGCACACCCGCCTGCAGCAGCTGCTCGTAGTAGGAACGCTGCGCCATGTTCGGCAGGAACTGATCGCCCTTCTCGCACACAATCACGGTGGTTTCAACACCGGAGTAGGCGGCGTTGGTGAGTGCTTGAAGCAGGGTTTCCTCGGGCACGAAGTAGGGCGAGCAGATGGTGATGCGCCGCTCGGCGTTGTAAATCATGTAGTTGATGAGGCGCAGGTTGTTTTCCGTCTCGAAACCGGGGCCGGAGGGCACAACCTGGGCACGCATCCCATCACCCGCATAGGGGATATCCGTGTTAATTTCGGCGAGCAGCAGCTGGTTCGTCTCGGAGTACCAATCGGAGACGAAGACGGCGTTGAGCTCTTCGACGATGGGGCCGGTGCAGGAGAACGTAAGGTCCTTCCACCGCAAACCCTTTTTGATGTTTTCGGGGGTGTCGTAGGAACGATCGATGACGTTCTGCGAGCCGGAGAAGGCGACCTGTCCATCTACGACGAGTACCTTGCGGTGGTTACGCAGGTCGGGTCGCTGCCACTTGAGCTTCCAGGGCTTAATCGGCAGCATGAGCTTCCACTGCATGCCGGACTCGTTGAGCATCTTCACGAGGTGCTTGTAGGAGGGGTACTTGCGCGAGCCGATGTGGTCGATCAGCACGCGTACCTGCACTCCGCGGCGGTGGGCCGAGAAAAGGGAATCCCAGAGCACGGCGCTGGATTCGTCGTAGGCGGCGATGTAGAACTCGAAGTGCACGTATTCGGTGGCCCGGTCCACGGCCTTGGACATTTCAACCATGGCCTGGTGGTTGTCGGTGTGGAGGGTGAACTGGTTACCGCCGACGAGGGGGAGAGAACCGAGGGTGTAGTTGAGCTGGCTGGCTACCTTGGCGGGGTCGGAGAGGTCGTCGGTGCGGGTGAGGGCCGGCTTGTTTTCGGTGGCTTCGCGAATCATATCGTTCATGGCGTGCTGCCGGGCGCGTCGGTACGCGGGCAGGCGTGAGGAACCGAAGACGAGGAAGACGAAGAATCCGGCGTAGGGGATGAAGAAGATGGCCATGAGCCAACCGAGGGCGACCACGGGCTTGCGATTGTAGGGTAGCCAGAAGAGAGCGATGAGTCGAATCAGGATATCGAGAATACCGAGGGCGAGGCGTAGCCAATCGGGCAGGAAATCGAGGTATGCGGGGGCAAATAGGTTCACCCGTCTATTATGCCGTGGCCGGTGAATTCTTGCGGGGGAGCGCGGTGGCGCCTTACGATTCGGGTCGGGGGTGCCGTTTGCAGGGGAGAGACGAAAGGCACAGAACGGCTAATTGCAATAGCGCAAATATTCACTTGAGCATCCCGTGCAGAGATGAAATAATTGCACTCATGCAGAAAAAGGAACTGAGCCTTCGAGAACGACGACGCGAACAGACCTGGTGCGCCCTCCACGAAGCGGCCCTCAAGCGCGTCCGCGAACACGGGATGCGCGGAACCACCGTTGAGGAAATTGCCCGTGAGGCCGGGGTCTCGCCCCGTACCTTCTTCAACTACTTCCCCTCCAAAGAAGACGCCGTCCTGGGTTTGCGCGAACCGGTCGTCAGCGAAGAAATCCTTGAAACCGATCGTCTCCACGAGGACGAAAACACGATTATTCGTGTCACCCACCTGCTGTGGCAGATTATTTTCCATAGCTTCTATTACATCAAGGTCAAGAGCAACGATTTCCAGACCCACTGTCGTGAATTCCCCGACTCGGCCAAGCGCTTCAAGATGCACCACATGCGGTGCGAGCAGGTGCTCACCGAGTATCTGAACACGATTGACTGGGTTGCCTTTGACGCCGCCGGCCGCCGCGGTCCCTTCCCACGCCGATCCCCGTCGGACCCGCTGACCGACCACCTGCAGGAGCGTGCCCGCGCCAAGGTGCAGCTGGCCTCGGCGGTGTTGCGTCAGCTGGAGTTTGCTCGCCACCTTGAGGATGAGGAAGAAATTAACCGCGGTATTCGACAGACGGTGAAAACCTACCAGTTCCTGCTTTTTGAGCAGGGTAGGCCTGCAATCTAGCGGCGGTTCACCGCCCTTGGCTACACACGGCTATACACGGGCTACAGAAACCCGCCTGCTGGAACCAGAACGTGGATTCTGGCGGGCACCCGCAACAGACACATATTGAACGTAACTAAGGATTATCGATGAGTACAGAGGAAAAGAAGCTACCTCAGCCGCCAGCAGGCGAGGCTAAGCAGGAAAGTAAAAACCGCATCCGCGCCATGTTCCTGGGCCTGGTCATTGTGATGCTCATGTCCTCGCTGAACCAGACGATTCTGGCGCCGTCACTGCCCACAATTGTTGGTGAGCTACACGGCGTGGAGCACATGAGCTGGGTGATTACTATTTTCATCCTGCTTTCGACGATTACGATGCCGGTCTACGGCAAGCTGTCGGACCAGTTTGGCCGTAAGCCCTTCCTGCTCTTCGCGATTATCGCCTTCATGGCGGGTTCCGTGGTTGGTGCGCTCGCGCAGGATATGAACTGGCTGATTTTTGCTCGTGCCCTGCAGGGTCTGGGCGGTGGTGGTCTGATGATTCTGTCTCAGGCCGTGATTGCCGATGTGATTCCTCCCCGCGACCGCGGCCGCTACATGGGTATTATCGGTGGCGTTTTTGCTTTCTCGTCGGTGGCTGGTCCGCTGATTGGTGGCTGGATTACTGAGGGTCCGGGTTGGCGTTGGGCGTTCTGGCTGAACCTGCCGCTGGCTATTCTGTCGATTCTTGCGGTGATTTTCTTGCTGCCGCACCGCCCGTTCCGTGAGCGTGAGAAGCACAGCATCGACTACCTTGGTTCGCTGATTCTGATGGCGGGTACGAGTGCGCTGGTGCTTGCCACGATTTGGGGCGGTAACCAGTACGAGTGGGCTTCGCCGCAGATTATTGGCCTGCTGGTCTTCTCGGTGGTTGCTGCGCTGGTGTTCATCCCGGTGGAGAACCGTGCGGCTGAGCCGGTCATGCCCATGTACCTGTTCAAGAACCGTAACTTCCTGCTGACTCTGGGCGCTTCGCTGGCGCTGGGTGTGGCGATGTTCGGTGCGGTGGAGTACATCCCGACCTACCTGCAGATGGCGCTGGGTGTGAGCGCTACGGTTGCCGGTCTGCTGATGATCCCGATGATGGGCGTCATGCTGGTGGTGTCGATTGTGACGGGCCGCGTGGTGTCGAAGACTGGTCGCTATAAGCGTTATGTGACGAGCGGTACCGCGATTGTGGCGCTGGGCCTGTTCCTGCTGTCGACCGTGACTGTTGAGACTCCGACCTGGCTGTTCTGTATGTACCTTGCGGTGATGGGTGCCGGTTTGGGTATGTCCATGCAGTTCTTGACTCTGATTGTTCAGAATGCGTTCCCGGTGAGCGTGGTTGGTACCGCGACGGCGTCGAATAACTTCTTCCGTCAGGTGGGTGCTACCGTGGGTGCCTCGCTGGTGGGTGGTCTGTTCACCTCGCGTCTGACCTCGCTGATTTCTGAGCGTATGCCGCAGCAGGCGCTGCAGTCTTCGGGTAGCCATGCGTCTTCGTCTCTGACTCCTGAGCTGGTGGCGTCTTTGCCGGAGCCGGTGCACGGCATCATTGTGAATGCGTATAACGATGCGCTGATTCCGCTGTTCCTGTACCTGGTGCCGCTGGGTCTGGTGTCTACGCTGCTTCTGTTCTTCATTCGTGAGGATGCGTTGGCGACGACCCTGGAGACTGAGCCGGCTGTTGATATTGCCCGCGCGGCGACTGGCGCGATTCCGGTGATTACTCCGGAGATGGCTGCTAAGGACGCGCAGGCTTTGAAGAGCATGCACGGCTCTGCTCGTGCTCGTATTGATGAGTCGTTGAGCTCGGAGGCTTCGCCTGAGGCGGGTTCTTCGGAGGATGGCGGCTCCCCGCGTTCCTAGAACGAGGGATAACGAAAAGGTGCGCGACGGAGGCGTTGCCTTCCTATATAAGCGGCGCCCCGGTGCGAGCAAAATGCTCGCACCGGGGCGCCGCTTTTGGCTGTTTTGCCTTAAAGGGCGTGTTTAAGAGGTGTGCCTTAGCTTCTGCTACTGCTTTCTGAACTGTTGGCTTAGCTAGTGAATTAGTGGGTTTACGTGGTGTTTTACCCCGGTAATACCCCTATCGAAAGTGTCATAACGTCCTTATGTCGCGGAGAATGTTTCCGATGTAAAATTTTCGTAAAAATTGTTAATCCGCCCCTTTACCCCGGTAATTCCGGGGTATTTTTTTGCACAGTCTCCTTCCAGCCTCTGTACAGGGTGTTCTAAGGGGTGAAAGTGTCCAATGTGGGTTTGGTGGAAGTGTTGCAGGCTATATAAGATAAAGTAACTATGCTCCTAGTGACAGTCATCACGAAGCAGTGCACTGGGACAGCATGACACACATGCCTTAACACCGACATCTACACAAGGAGGGGAACCGTCCCATGTTTAGGTACATCCTCCAGCGATCGCTGACGTACCTCGTCATGGTCTTTATTACGACCACGATGGGTTACTTCGCCGCGGTTACTGCCCTGAAGCCTGCTCTGCTGGAGCAGGAAAAGGTTCCGAAGCCCAGCCCCGAGCAGGTGAACCGCAACTTCGCATCCCTGGGTCTTGACCCCGAGATGAACCCCTGGGACCGCTACGTTCAGTGGCTGACTAATGTGGTCACCAAGTTCGACTGGGGTCGTAGCCCCAACGGCGCGTACATCAACCAGGAGTTCGGCCAGCGCGTGTGGGTTTCTACCCGCCTGCTGCTGGTAGCTACCATTCTCTCGATTGTGATTGGTATTGCCCTGGGTGTGTACTCGGCAGCTCGCCAGTATAAGTTCTCTGACCGTGTTATCACCGGTTACTCCTACCTGGTCTACATCATCCCCGCCCCCGTTGCGTACTTCGTGGTGCAGCAGGGCGCGACCACTATCAACAACATCGCCGTTGCTCATGGTGGCGAGAAGATCTTCTACGTGACCGGTATTTCGACTCCGGGTCTGACGGGCTTCTGGGAGATTACCATCGATATGGCCGCACACTACGTCGTGCCGACCTTCTGTATGACCATCTTCGGTTGGGCTGGCTACCAGATTGCCCAGCGTCAGTACCTGCTCGATAACGTGAACGCAGACTTCGTGCGTACCGCTCGCGCTAAGGGCCTGACCCGTAACCAGGCTATTACCCGTCACGCTCTGCGCGTGTCCTTCATTCCCGTGGCGCAGTCCATCGCCTACCAGATTCCGCTGATCTTCGCGGGTGCATTCTTCGCCGAGAGCGTGTTCGCGTGGCCCGGCATTGGTAAGTGGTCGATTGACTCCATCTCCTCGCAGGATGTGAACGCTGCGACCGTGACCCTCGCGTACGGTTCTGCACTGTTCGCTGTAGGTGCGATTATCGCTGATATCGCGACCACCATCGTTGACCCCCGAGTGAGGATCTCATGAGCCAGGTAACTGCAACTTCCTCCGTGCCGGTGGTACAGGAGAACGGTGACTTCAAGGTCATCAACAAGAACGTCATTATTCTGCGCCGCTTCCTGCGTAACAAGGCGGCTGTTTTCGGCCTCGCGGTCTTCATCGGTATGGGTCTGTTCGGCCTGTTCGGTAAGTACCTGACTAAGTACAAGCCGAACGATATTGACTACATGGCTCTGGGTGAAGGCCCGAGCGCCGACCACTGGTTCGGTACCACCATTGCTGGTAACGACGTGTTCGCCATGATGGTGGAGGCCGTGTGGACCTCCCTCGAAATCGGTGTGATCGTTGGTCTGGCAACCGTGCTGATTTCCGCAGTGTACGGCTGTGTGATGGCCTACTTCGGTGGCTGGATCGATAAGATCATGCTCTTCATCCTGGAAACCCTCATCATGGTTCCCTCCCTGCTGATTCTGGCTATCCTGATTAACGGTCAGGTTGGTAAGCAGATTCAGAAGAGCGTGCCGACCTGGATTCTGCTCTCCGCCGTGCTGATTGCCTTCGGCTGGATGGGTAGCGCCCGTGTGATTCGTGCAATGGCACAGTCCCTCATCAGCCGCGACTTCGTGAAGGCTGCACGCTACATGGGTGTGCACCCCTTCAAGATTGTGATGCGCCACCTGGTGCCGAACATCGGCTCCCTGCTGGTTCTGAACTTCACCAGCGGCATTATGAACGCTGTGCTCTCCGAGGTCGCCTACTCCTTCATCGGCATCGGTATTAAGTACCCGAACTACTCGCTGGGTTCGCTGATTTCGGATGCTTCGCAGCAGATTAACACCCTGCCGCACATGTTCTGGTTCCCGGTTCTGTTCTTCTTCCTGCTGGTTGGCCCGCTGGCCCTCATGAACGACGGTCTGCGTGACGCCTTCGACCCGACCTCCATGTCTGTCGGTAAGATCAAGAAGTCTAAGAAGAACGAGAAGAAGGAGGCGAAGAACTAATGAGCACCTCTCCCGTTCTGAGCGTTAAGGACCTCAACGTCCGATTCAACACTGAAAACGGCGTCGTGCACGCCGTGCGCGGTGTGAACTTCGACCTGTACCCGGGCAAGACCCTGGGTATCGTGGGTGAGTCCGGTTCCGGTAAGTCGGTGGCTTCGATGGCCATCATGGGTCTGCACCCGACCACCGCGGACATCACCGGTTCGATTAAGTACAACGGCACCGAGTTGCTGGGCCTGAGCGACAAGGAAATGTGCGCCTACCGCGGCAAGCACATCTCCATGATTTTCCAGGATCCGCTGTCCTCGCTGACCCCCGTGTACACCATTGGTGACCAGATTGCCGAGGTGCTCAAGGTCCACAACAAGGGCATGAGCAAGCAGGCCATCAAGGACCGCTCCATCGAGCTGATGCGCATGGTGGGCATCCCCTCGCCGGCCGATCGTCTGCGTTCCTTCCCGCACGAGTTCTCGGGCGGTATGCGCCAGCGCATCATGATCGCTATGGCGATTGCGAACGACCCCCGCGTGCTGATTGCTGACGAGCCCACCACCGCACTGGATGTGACCATCCAGGCGCAGGTGCTGGAGGTCATGCAGAAGGCCCAGGAGGAGACCGGCGCGGCCACCATCATGATTACCCACGACCTGGGCGTCGTGGCGGGCATGGCTGACGACATCCTGGTGATGTACGCCGGTAAGCCGGTGGAGATTGCCAAGGCCGAGGACCTGTACAAGTACCCCTCGCACCCGTACACCATCGGTCTGCTGGGTGCGGTTCCCCGCGTGGACCGCTCCGAGAAGGTTTCGCTGGTTCCGATTGAGGGTACCCCGCCGAACCTGATTAAGCCCGTGACCTGCTGCTCCTTCCGTGAGCGTTGCCCGATTGCCAAGAGCGGCGGCCAGTGCTGCCAGGACTCCAACGGTGAGCCCGATCTGCAGCCGCTCGAGGGTGTGGGCGAGGGCCACTACTCCTCCTGCACCATCTCGCAGGATCTGGTGGGTAGGACCGCGGAGGAACTGTACCCTGTTCCCGAGCCTCCCGTATCCAGCTTCGACGGTATTCCGCGCGAGGAGCGCGCTCCCGTGCTGGAGGTGCGCAATGTCAAGAAGCACTTCCCGCTCATGAAGGGTGCTCTCATCAAGCGCCGCGTGGGTACCGTGAAGGCCGTGAACGGCGTGACCTTCGATATTCGCGAGGGCGAGTGCTTCTCTATCGTGGGTGAGTCCGGTTGTGGTAAGACCACCACCCTGCTGGAAATCATGGAGTTCAACAAGAACACCGACGGTGAGATTCTGATTAACGGCGTCTCCACCAAGGATGGCAAGTCTGCCGGTGAGATTCTTGCACTGCGTAAGAACCAGCAGATGGTGTTCCAGGACCCGACCGGTGCCCTGGACCCGCGCTTCACCGTCTTCGAGGTCTTGGCTGAGCCCCTGGAGAACCAGGGCATGAAGAAGTCCGAGATTAAGAAGCGCGTCGTCGAGCTGATGCGTACCGTGGGTCTGCAGCCTGACCACGTGAACCGCTTCCCGAACCAGTTCTCGGGCGGTCAGCGTCAGCGTATCGGTATCGCCCGTGCGCTGGCTGTGAACCCCAAGCTGGTGGTTCTGGATGAGCCGGTGTCGGCGCTGGATGTGTCGGTTCAGGCGGGTGTGATTAACCTGCTCGAGGAGCTGCGTGCCAACCTGGGCCTGAGCTACCTGATGGTGGCTCACGACCTTGCGGTGATTCGCCACGCCTCCGATCGCGTCGCGGTGATGTACCTGGGTCGTATTGTTGAGATCGGTGACGTCGACCGCGTGTTCGACAACCCGATCCACCCGTACACCCGTGCTCTGCTCTCGGCCATCCCGGTTCCCGATCCCGAGGTTGAGGCTAACCGCCACCGCATCATGCTGGAAGGCGACCTGCCCACCCCGGTGAACGCTCCGAAGGGTTGTGGCTTCTCGAGCCGTTGCCCGATCTTCAAGCTGCTGCCCGAGGATAAGAAGCAGCGTTGCCTGGAGGAGATGCCCGAGATTACTCACGTTGAGGGTGAGGATCACGGTTATGCTTGCTACTACCCTGAAGCCGAAGCGGCCATGGTGTAGCTCTAGAGTCGGCTGAAAAGTCGCATGTGTGCCGAGGGGCGAATATTCGTTGAATATTCGCCCCTCGGGTTTTCTGTTCTCCGCGGTATTTGCGACCGTGGTAGCGGCCCGGGCTGTGCTTTCTTGTGTGGTTCTCAGCACTGAGGATGCACTGATGTATAAGTTAATTTCTCCTTGACAAGGCGTAACCTTTCTCAATATTCAAGATATGAATATTTATGGGAGGGCATCTGAATGGAGGGTGGGTAATAATTAACTCTAGGGGCGCGTCGCTAGGGGCGCACCCGATGGAACACAATCATAGACCGGCACTAATTCATCGCTCACCGCACCTTTGGGTGGCGCATGAGCAGGGAATCCTTGACGCTTTCCTGCGGGATTATTGAGGGTCATACATATAAGAGGACACTCTCATGGAGAAGAATTTCATCCTGAATCGTCGTACCGTTCTCGGTGGCGCTGCCGCGCTGAGCGCTGTGGGCGTACTGGCTGCGTGCGGCTCGTCGAAGGACTCCAAGGCGACCACCCAGGGCGCAACCGCAGGTACCGATTCCAAGGAACTGTACGACATCGCTGAGACCGCTGTTTCTGAGCTGAAGGATGGCGGCACTCTGCGTCTGTCCGTGACTTCGCTCGGTCCTGACTTCAACCTCCTTGGCACCAACGTTACCGCCTACACCCAGGCTGCTCTGAGCCCCATGTACTACAACGGCATCTGGCAGGCAGACCCCATGGGCAAGCGCACCCTGTCTCCCGAGTTTGCCAAGAGCTTTGACGTTTCCGAGGAGAACGGCGTACCCGTGGTCTCCATTGAGCTGAATCCCCAGGCTAAGTTCAACGACGGCACCCCCATCGACTACAAGGCGCTGCAGGCTACCTGGAACATCCTCAAGAGCACCGACGGCGACTACAAGATTGAGACCAGCGGTATTTACGGTAGCGTTGGCTCCGTGGAGCGCGACGGTGACGACTTCAAGGTTAAGGTCACCTTCGCTAAGCCGTACTACCCGGTGAACATCCTCTTCGGCGAGATTCTGCACCCGGCTCTGCTGGATAAGAACGTCTTCAACAACGGTTTCGTGGACAACCCGCACCCCGAGTACGCTGCCGGTCCCTTCACCATTGCCGAGGGTGGCTGGAACTCCTCCGAGAAGACCCTGACCCTGACCCGCAACGACAAGTGGTGGGGCGAGAAGCCCATTCTGGAGCGCATCGTCTTCCGTCAGATGGATTCCGCTGCTGAGCGTGCGGCGTTCAAGAACGATGAGATTGATGCTGCCCCCGCTACGGCTGCCGCAAGCTACAAGGAGCTGAAGGACGTTGCTAACACCGAGACGCGTCGCGGTGTTCGCCTCTTCTCCGGCGGTATGATCATGAACCCCGCCCGCATGCAGGACGTTGCTCTGCGCCGCGCGGTTATGGCAGGCCTGAAGCGCCAAGCTATTTCCAAGGTGCGTTTCCAGGGCCTGGATTACGAAGAGAAGCAGCCCGGTTCGATGATCCACATGCCCTTCTCCGAGTACTACCAGGACGTTTACCCGACCCCGAACAACGATGCAGCTGCTGCTTCCAAGATTCTGGAAGAGGCTGGCTACACCAAGAACGGCGAGTTCTACGAGAAGGACGGCAAGCAGGCCACCTTCAAGTACTCCGTCTTCGGCGAGGACCCCACTTCTAAGGCTGTGGCTCAGACCATCGTGCAGCAGCTGAAGGATGCCGGTATTAACGTTGAGATCGACGCTCGCGCTGCTAGCGAATTTGGCAAGGCAATGCAGTCCAAGGATTACGACGCTACCGCATCGGGCTACGGCCTGACCGACCCGGATGCTACTCAGGCTACCCAGCAGTTCTACCTGCGCGAGAAGCCCGAGGATGCCGGTACCGACGAAATCAACGAGCTGATTGAGAAGATGAAGCTCATCGCCGACGACAAGGAACGTAACCAGGCTTGCAACGACATTGAGAAGAAGCACATGGCCGAGGTTGCTGTGATGGTTCCGCTGTTCAATGGCCCCGAGTACAAGTTTGTGAAGAAGGGCCTGCGCAACTACGGCGTGTCCCTGTACCAGGGCAACGGTATTCACTGGGAGAAGGTTGGTTGGGCTAAGTAAGTCCTCATCCCTTCGCCTGCTAGGTGAATAGCTTAGAGCTATTGAAAGTGTCCACCCGGATCATCCGGGTGGGCACTTTTTGTATTTTCGAAAGGGGGCTTTGGGCGTTTTGTGTACCGATGCAGGGGAACTAGGGTATAGCTATCCGGAAAAATCCAAAAAATTCGCACAAAAACAGCCTATTAATAGTATGAATATTCAAAAAGCACGATAAATATTAAGAAATATTGTGAAAATGCTTGGTTTTCGCTCTCGGTGTGCGTTACAGTGAAGTCATACAAAGTTATGCAGTACTCTGTATAAATAATCATTACTTTGGGGATACGGGATACACCCGCCCGCACAAGACAGAAGGAAACCACTCCCATGACCGCCAACACCGCATACACCGCGAGTAGCCACGAAGCGACCAAGAACAGCTTCAGCCGCCGCGCCCTCATTGGCGGCACCGCGGCTCTGGGAGCTGTAGGCCTGCTCAGCGCCTGCGGCAACGGCAGTGCAAGCTCCGAAAAGACCAAGGCAGCCGGTGCCGGTGCCAACATCGAAGACCTCTACAACATCAACGCTCAGGATGTAAACAGCCTGAAGAAGGGCGGCACCCTGCGCCTGCCCGCCGGATCCATCGGCCCGAACTTCAACTACTACACCCAGAGCGGTAACACCACCGATAACGTCAACGTTATGAGCACCATCAGCCAGGCTGGCCTGTGGAACCTCGACTTTGACGGTACCTACAAGCTGAACACCGACTTTGCTGTCTCCTTCGAGCACAGCAAGAAGGACGACAAGATTCAGGTTGCCGTCAAGCTCAACCCCAAGGCTGTCTTCAATGATGGCACCCCCATCAACTACAAGGCGCTCCAGTCCACCTGGAACATCTTCAAGAGCCTGGATAATGGCTACAACATTGTCACCAGCGGCATCTACGAATTCGTTGAATCTGTAGAAAAGGGCGACGATGACTACAGTGCAATCGTCACTTTCTCCAAGCCCTACTACCCGCTGCAGAGCCTCTTCGGCGAGATTCTGCATCCCGCCCTGGAAGATGTTGAGCTCTTCAATAATGGCTTTGTGGATGCGCCTCACCCCGAGTACTGGGCTGGCCCCTTTACCCTGGCGGATAAGGGCTGGGACTCCACCGCGAAGACCTTCAGTGTTGTACCCAATGACAAGTGGTGGGGTACCAAGCCCCTGCTGGACAAGATTGTCTTTACCCAGATGGAGTCCAGCGCTGCACGTGCCGCGTTCAAGAACGACGAAATCGACGCTATCGGTGCAAGCACCTCCTCCACCTATGCCGAGGTGAAGAACATTGCGGGTACCGAACTGCGTAAGGGTACCCGTCTCTATGCCGGTGGTCTGGATATTAATCCCCGCCGCGTCAAGGATGCTGCCCTGCGTAAGGCAATCTTCGTTGGCGCCAACCGTGAAGCACTCGCGAAGATTCAGTTCCAGGGTCTGCCCTATGAGGAAACCATCCCCGGTTCGATGATTCACATGCCCTTCTCGCCCTACTACCAGGATTCTTACCCGACCCCGAATAACAGTGTTTCGGAGGCGCAGAAGATTCTGGAGGCCGCCGGCTACACCAAGAACGGCGACTACTACGAGAAGGATGGCGTAAAGGCTGGCTGCGCCGTTGTGGTCTTCGGTGATGACCCGACCACCAAGGGTAAGGCTCAGACCTTCACTCAGCAGATGAAGGATATCGGTATCGAGATCCGGATTGATCAGCACGCCGATAGTGAGTTCGCCACCATTCTGGGCAACTGGGACTACGATATTTCCTTCAGCGGTTATTCTGTCTCTACGCCGGATGCTACCGCGGGTACCAAGCAGTTCTACTACTCCGAGAACAACGATGGTATCGGTAGCAAGGAAATTGACGCCCTCATTGATGCCATGACTCTCATGGAAGACGACAAGGAACGTAACCTTGCCTGCAACGAGATTGAGAAGAAGCACATGGCTGAGTTTGCCTTCCTGGGTACCATTACGAACGGTCCTGACTTTGTGATGGTTAAGAAGACCCTGGCTAACTACGGTCCGAGTCTTTACAAGTCGACCGACTGGACTACTGTGGGCTGGATGAACTCCTAAAAGACGCCTGTCTCGTGAGCGGGTCGAATGTGTATGTGCACATTCGGCCCGCTTTGCTGTGCCTGTTAGCTATTTTGGGTGGCAGGGTTGTGGGGAGGCAGGTTTTTCGGAGGTGGGGGAGGGGGTGCTGCGCGACGGGTGGTGGGGGGATGTCGATACGGATTTAGGCCCGATGCTTTAGGGTCGGGCGTAATAATTAAGAAATATTTATCGTGTTGCGCACTTGTAGCTATGCATGTGGTGTACACTACTAAAAATATTAAATGTGGCTTAGAACATAGCTGTAAGTCACATTATTTTGCATGGCTTGACCTGCCCGCCCATCACCGCAGATGGCAGGTGCTCCTGTATGCGGAAACCCCGCCTCCAGAGCACGCGAGCCACCCACTCTACACTGCAAACACTGCATCAGCGCAGTCCACACCCACAAGGAGCCCATCATGAGCCCTCACCCCATCCCCTCCCTCTCCGGATTCAACCCGATCATGAGCCGCCGCGTACTGTTCGGCGGCGCAACCGCCGTCGCTGCAGCCGGCGTACTGAGCGCTTGTGGCTCCTCATCCTCCAAGACCGAGCACAAGGCAAGCGAAACCCCGTTCTACGAAATCAACGAGCAGGACCCCTCGAAGCTCAAGCAGGGCGGTACCCTGAACCTGAGCACCTACTCCCTCGGCCCGGACTTCAACCGCTTCTCCCAGAACGGCTCGAGCACCTCCGTCTCTGAAACCATGGGCATTATCGCCGGTGCCGGCATCTGGCGCAGCACCTTCAAGGGTGAAGATGAGCTCGATCCCAACTACTGCCTCGGCTTCGAAGCTAAGGAAGTAGACGGCAAGATTACCGCCGAGGTTCGCCTGAACCCCAAGGCAGTCTTCAATGACGGCACCCCCATCGACATCGACGCTCTCAAGGCAACCTGGCAGATTCAGCGTGACCCCGAGGGCGCGTACAAGATTGGCGCTGCAGGTATCTACGAGTTCATCGAAAGCGTTGAAGCTATCGACGGCGACCGCTACCACGCACGCGTTGTCTTCAAGACCGCACACAACCCCGTCAAGGGTCTGCTCTTCGGCGGAATCCTGCACCCGGCAATGCTTGACATAAACCTCTTCAATGAAGGTTTCGTGGATAACCCCCACCCCGAGCTCGGTTGCGGCCCCTTCACCCTGGCACCCAACGGCTGGAACTCCTCCGAGAAGACCTTCACCGCTGTGCCCAACGACAAGTGGTGGGGTGACAAGCCTAAGCTGGACCGCATCGTCGTGCGTGAAATGGCAGACGCTGCAGCTCGCGCCGCCTATAAGAACGGCGAACTGGACGTCGTGGAAGCACGTACCCTCAGCGCCTACAACGAGATGAAGGACGTCGCGAACTCCGAAATCCGCCGCGGTCGCCGCCTCTTCGCCGGCGGCATGAACCTGAACGCACAGCACATCACTGATACTGCCGTGCGTAAGGCAATCTTCCTGGGCATCGACCGTGGTGCTCTGGCAAAGATTCGTTTCCAGGGTCTGCCCTACGAAGAAGAAGTTCCCGGCTCGATGCTTCTGCTGAGTTCCTCCCAGTACTACCGTGACAACTACCCGGCACGTAGCCCGGAGGAAGCACGCAAGGTCCTGGAGAACGCAGGCTACACCAAGTCTGGCGACTTCTACGCGAAGGACGGCAAGACCATCACCCTGAAGCTGACCACCTTCGGTGATGACGCCACCACCAAGGGGCAGGCTCAGACCTTCATTCAGAGCATGAAGGAAATCGGCATTAACTTCGAGCTCGATTCGCGTGCGCAGTCCGAATTCTCGAAGGTTGTCGGTAACCGCGAGTACGACGTGAGCATCTCGGGCTTCGGCGTGAGCTCCGAACCGACCAGTGCTGCCGAGTACTTCTACCACTCCAAGAACTGGGACGGCGTCGGCACCCCCGAAATTGACGCTATGGTCGACGAGATGGTTACCATCCTCGACGACGCTAAGCGCGCCGAGAAGTGCGACGAAATTGAGAAGAAGCACATGCGCGAGGTTTGCCTCTTCATTCCCTTCCTCAATGGTCCGGACTTCAAGGCATGCCGCCCGAAGCTTGCTAACTACGGTGCGTTCCTCTTCAAGAGCACCGACTGGTCTTCGGTTGGCTGGATGGCATAAGCCGCAGTTTTAAGCTCCCCGCCCCTATACGTTTTCGCAGTGTCGTACGGGGGCGGGGAGCTTTTTCTTTTAGAGACAGCAGTGCGCCTTAGTAGCCCGTCGATGTGCTTTTAACCTGTAACGATTCTCAAAGCGCCGGTCGTGACGCGCTCGCATTTTGACCGGGCATAATATTTCATTTTTTAGTTTTTATGCACGGGTTTCGCGAAATCATGCGGACTGAGGGTGCCATATATGCCATTTTTATACACTGTACGGTTCTTATAAGGAGTGGAGTGTGGCCTGTGCCGCTTCTTTTGGGGGTATACTGTGTTTCAATCACGAAAAATGTGGGGGCTCTCACAAGGGTTGTCGGCAGGGGCTTCGTTGCCACTGGATAAGTTGGTGCACAACACCGTGCGCCACGCGATACGCACCCAAGCCCTCCGGTATGAGGAGAACACATGACTCATCTACGTATTAACCGCCGTACCCTGCTGACCGGCACCGTTGCCCTAGGCACCGTCGGCCTGCTTGCTGCCTGCGGCGGCGGCTCGGACAAGAAGATTAACGGCAAGGCCGCATCAAGCACCGAGGAAATCGTCAAGAACCTCCAAATCAATAAGCAGGACCGCTCCTCCCTCAAGCAGGGTGGCGAGTTCCGTGCTAGCGTCTCCGCAATCGGCCCGAACTTCAACATCCTGACCCAGAGTGGCTACACCACCGAGAACCTCACCGCGTTCGGTGGCCCCTGCAACATCCCCTCCGCTATCGGTTTCACCTCCCTGAGCCCCGCTGGCGAATACAGCCTCAATGATGACTACGTCTCTGATTACAAGGCTGAGACTGTTGACGGCGTGCAGACCATTACCTTCAAGCTCAACTCTAAGGCTGTCTTCAACGACGGCACCCCCGTTGACATTGAGGCAATCCGCGCCGCGTGGACCGTCTACCGCAATCCTGAGGACGGCTACAACGTTACCCCCGCTCCCTTCTGGCAGCAGGTAGCATCCATCGACCCCGTGGACGGCGACAAGACCCGCGTCAAGATCGTCATGTCCAAGCCCCTGTACCCTGCCGAAACCCTCGGCCTGCTCGGTGTACACCCCGCACTGACCGACAAGGAGCTCTTCAACAACGGCTTCGTGAACAAGCCCATGGATCAGTACTGGTCCGGCCCCTTCAAGATCGGCGAGTGGAACTCTTCGGCTAAGACCCTCACCCTCGTACCCAACGACAAGTGGTGGGGCGAGAAGCCGCTGCTGGACCGCATCATCTGGCGCGAAATGGGCGACGAGGCAGAGCGCGCAGCGTTCAAGAACGGCGAGCTGGACAGCATCGGCTTCGCTGGCCTGGCAACCTACAACGCCGTCAAGGGTCAGCCCGGTGTCCAGATTCGCTCCGGTCAGAACGTCGGCGTCGTCAACCTGCAGTTCAACCCGACCCGCGTGACCGACACCGCCCTGCGCCGTGCAGTCTTCGCAGCGGTTGACCGCTCCCAGCTGGCTAAGGTCAAGTTCGGCCAGATCAACTGGGAAGAGCCCCTGACCGGCTCCCTGATCGCTATGCCCTTCCAGAAGGGATACCAGGACGCTATGCCCACCAACCCTGGCGCCGAGGCTGCGGCAAAGATTCTGGAAGCAGCGGGCTATGCCAAGAACGGCGACTACTACGCCAAGGATGGCAAGACCGCTGGCTTCTCCATCACCTACTTCGGCTCGGATGCGACCTCCCTGGCTCAGTTCCAGAACCTCGAGCAGCAGCTCAAGGCGGCAGGTATTAAGCTTGAGCAGGACAACCAGCCGCAGTCCCAGTTCAACTCCGTGATGGGCTCCAAGCAGTACGACTGCGCCTTCTCCGGTTGGGGTATTGGTGCTGACCCCGCAGACAGTGTTCAGTACTTCTACACCAGCGAAATCAACGAAGGTGTGGGTGATCCTGAACTGGATAAGTTTATCGCGTCCATCTACGAGAAGGAATCTCACGATGAGCAGCTGAAGATGGCTGCTGAGGCTGAGAAGCAGCACATGGAGAAGATTGCTATTTACTTCCCCTACGGTAACGGCCCCAGCTATGCAGCTGTGAAGGAGAAGCTGGCTAACTACGGTCCTTCCCTCTTCGCAACCAGCTATTCCGACCCCAAGCGCTGGGTCAATGTGGGTTGGCAGAACTAAAGCCACAGGCTAATTTTCTGGATTCCCATTCGGTAGTTTCTGAATTTTCGGAGGCGCCGGTATAGGGCTTTCGGAAGGGTGAAGTCCCGCGGTATTCCGCCTCAGAGGCGGGGTACTGCGGGACTCTTTTGTTTCTCGGGGGAGGGTCGGCTGAAATTGAGGGAAGAAAAGTTTCTGCTGAAATATTTCCCGTAAAAGGTGAGGCGGGTCATGCCGTGTGGGTTTTGTGTGTATACTAATCCCAATGCAAACGTGTGTTCCATCATAGATGTGCATCACGAGTATGCGGGGTGGGTTGTGTTCCCCCACCCTCAGATTGTCGAGATGGCGCCACGTTTCAACACTCATCCCGGGCCGGGAGCGCATGGTACCTCACGTGCGCATCCCGGTCCTCAGACAAGGACAGATCATGACCACTTTCACCCTCAACCGCCGCGCCCTGCTCACCGGCACCGTCGCCTTGGGCACCGTTGGCCTGCTCGCAGCCTGCGGCGGCAACTCCTCCAAGACCGAAACCAACGCGCTCTCCGCGGGCGACGACCTCTCAAAGGCAGTCTCCTACAACGAGAAGGACCGCTCCGCCCTCAAGGATGGCGGCGAGCTGCGCCTGAGCGCAGACGGCATCGGCCCGAACTTCAACATCCTCAACACCAACGGCTACACCGCCGGCAACCTGAACATTCAGGCGGCAATCAACTCCGCCTTCACCGGCGGTTTCTACGCTGACTTCCGCGGCGAATCGCACATGAACGAGGACTACGTCACCGAGTACAAGGCGCAAACCGTTGATGGCGTGCAGACCGTGACCTTCAAGATCAACCCCAAGGCAGCCTTCAACGACGGTACCCCCATCGACGTGAACGCCGTCAAGAGCTACCAGACCATCTACACCGCCGCGGCATCCGGTTCGGACTACCAGATCACCCCCTCGCCCATCTGGGAGCAGGTCGCAAGCGTCGAGGCAGTGGACGGCGATACCCGCCACGTGAAGGTCACCATGTCCAAGCCCTGGTACCCCATCGAAGGTAGCTTCACCTCCTTCCTGCACCCGGCATTCGCCGAGCCCAAGTTCTTCAACGACGGCCTGAACGACAAGCCCCTCGACCAGTACTGGGCAGGCCCCTTCAAGGTTGGCGAGTGGAACTCCTCCTCCAAGGTGCTCACCGTCGTCCGCAACGAGAAGTGGTGGGGCCAGAAGCCCGCCCTCGAGCGCATCACCTGGCGTGAAATGAGCTCCCAGGCAGAGCAGGCAGCTTACAAGAACGGCGAAATCGACTACGTGGACGCCAGCACCCTCAGCTCCTACAACGAGCTCTCCGGCGTGGCAAACACCGACATTCGCAAGGGTAGCGCCCTCAGCGTGGGCAACTACGAAATCAACCCCGAAAAGGTGCCCCTGCCCGTCCGCCGCGCATTCGTTGCAGCCCTCAACCGTGAGCAGCTGCAGAAGCTGCGCTATGAGAAGCTCGGCTGGAAGGAAACCCTGCCCGGCTCCATGTGCATGCTGCCCATGCAGGAAGGCTACCAGGACAACTACCCGACCAAGCTCGGCAAGGACGTCGCTACCAAGATCCTTGAGGACGCAGGCTACACCAAGTCCGGTGACTACTACACCAAGGACGGCGCTAAGGTCTCCTACCCGGTCATCACCTTCGGTAGCGACCCGGTTGTCAGCTCCACCGCCCAGTTCCTGGTGCAGCAGATGAAGGAGGTCGGCATCGAGCTGACCATCGAGAACCACGGTGCCTCCGAGATGTCGAGCATCATCTCCTCGAAGAACTTCGCGATTAAGACTGGCGGTTACGGCATCACCACCTCCCCGGTGGATGCAGCGAACTACTTCTACATCTCCGAGACCAACAACGGTCACGGTAAGGACCTGGACTCGCTCGCAGCCACCATGATGTCCACCGAGGACCCGAAGGAACAGCTCAAGATCATGAACGAGCTGGAGAAGCGCCACCTGGACGAGGTCGCAATCTACGTCCCGACCCACAACGGCCCCAACTTCAAGGCATGCCGTAAGGGTCTGGCGAACTACGGCCCGATGCTCTTCGGTCTGCCCTACTACAACCCGAACGTGTGGATTAATGTCGGTTGGGAGAAGTAAAAACTAAGCGCTGAGCACAGCTCACACGCCCCATCAGGGCAAAAGCGCTACTGCGGCGTGTTACAGAAGGATTAAAACCTTCTGGAGCACGCCGCTTTCCCGTTCCTCAGAGATTTGCACGGATATACTTAAAACAAATGTGGGCATTCTGCCTGCAACCCCGGCAGAGACTGTCCTCCCGCCGGGTTGGAGTGTGGGTTACGCACCGTTCGCGCGCCGCCTCCAGAACACTGCGAATACTCTAGGAGAAATTCCATGAAGAGCATGTCTGTCTCTCGCCGTACCCTCCTGACCGGCACCGTTGCCCTCGGCACCGTTGGTCTACTGGCTGCCTGCGGCAGCTCGAAGGAAAAGGTTGGCGGTAGTGCCGCTAACAACGCTGAAGATATTCTGAAGAACCTTCAGGTCAACAAGCAGGACCGTTCCTCCCTCAAGCAGGGCGGTACCCTGACTCTCGCGGCTACCGCCCTGGGCCCGAACTTCAACCTGCAGACCCAGAGCGGCTACACCTCCAGCAACCTGGACGCACTGGCACCCTGCAACATCGCCGCAGTCATGGGTTTCTACACCATGAGCCCCGACGGCGAAGGTACCCTCAACCCCGAGTTCTGCACCGAGCACAAGACCGAAACCGTCGACGGCGTGCAGACCGCGACCTTCAAGATCAACCCCAAGGCTGCCTTCAACGACGGCACCCCCATGGACGTGAACGCTGTTCGCGCCATGTGGAAGGTCTACAGCGCAGTCACCGACAACCCCTACCACATCACCGATAACCAGATGTGGCAGCAGGTTGAGAGCATCGAGGCTGTGGACGGCGACAACTTCCACGTCAAGGTCACCATGAAGACCCCGTACTACCCCTCCGAGGGTCTGTGCGCCTTCGCAATCCACCCTGCCCTGGAAGACGTCAACCTCTTCAACGACGGATTTGTGGACAAGCCCCTCGACCAGTACTGGGCTGGTCCCTTCAAGGTTGGCGAGTGGAACTCCTCTCAGAAGGTGCTCACCTTGGTCAAGAACGACAAGTGGTGGGGCGAGAAGCCGGTGCTGGACCGTATCGTCTGGCGTCAGATGGACTCCGAAGCAATCCGTGCAGGCTTCAAGAACGGCGAACTGGACGCGTTCACCTTCGTGGGTGCAACCAGCTACAACGCTGTGAAGGGTCAGGCAGGCACCGAGATTCGCCAGAGCCAGAACACCAACGTCAACATCATTCAGCTGAACCCCAAGCGCATTGAGGACCTGGCACTGCGCCGCGCAATCCTCGCAGCAGTGGACCGCGAGCAGATTGCTAAGGCATACTTCTCGCAGCTCGGCTGGACCGAGCCGCTGCCCGGCTCCATCATCGCGATGCCGTTCCAGAAGGGCTACCAGAACAACTACGAGGGTGAGTCCGGTGCACAGGCTGCTGGCAAGATTCTGGAGGCTGCAGGCTACTCCAAGTCCGGCGACTACTACGCTAAGAACGGCAAGGTTGCTGGCTTCGCTATGACCTCCTTCGGTTCCGAGGCTGTCTACCAGGCTGTCTACCAGATTCTGGAGCAGCAGCTGAAGTCCGCAGGTATCCGCCTGAGCGCTGACAACCAGCCGCAGTCGAACTCCAACTCCGTGCTCGGCCAGAAGAGCTACGAAGCTATCTTCACCGGTTGGGGCGTTCTGCCCGACCTGGCTTCCTCGGCACCCTACTTCTTCACCACCGAGGTGTTCGGAGTCGGCGATCCCGAGGTCGATAAGCTCATCGAGAAGCTGCAGAATACCGAGAAGGATGACGAGCGCATCAAGATCGCTAACGAGGCGGAGAAGCTCTACTACGAGAAGGTCGCAGTGTACCTGCCCTACGCAAACGGCCCGATGTACGCCGCTGTCAAGGCTAAGGTCGCGAACTACGGTCCGTCCCTGTTCAAGCAGAGCTACACCAGCGCTGACTACTGGGTCAACGTTGGCTGGCAGGAATAGAGTAGGCGAAAGTAATACCGCTTTCGGTAATGCTTTAGTCCTCCTGTAGGACTCAAAATCCCGGGTACTCTCACAAGAGAGTGCCCGGGATTTTGCTGTGTCCTCTAAATTTTTGTGCTCTGTAAGTTTTTGTGTCCTCTAGCGGGATATGTAATTACAAAAAACGAGGGGGAGGGGAGCGCCGCCGTGATCGGTTGCTACCACTCGCCCAGGTACAGGGCGCGCTCCTGCAGGTACCTTAGCAGGTTCGGGTTCTGCCGCAGGTAGAAGATACGGTAAATGCCGCCTCCAGCGACGATAAAAGCCAGCGGGAAACCCAAAATCACGAGCACACGGCTCATATTGGCGGACAGATCAAAAGGATCACCGCTGGTCGCCACCAACACAATCCACAGAGAATAGCCCACGCAGGCCAGCACAGTACCCCACATGCCGCGCACCAGCCAACTCACCAGCGTCACCGCAATGACCCACGCCAGCGCCAAGGTGAACTGGTGCCGCTCCGCCTGCGCCCAAGGAAGCGCCCCCACATAAATAATTGCGGGGATGCCCAGGTAACCGGGGATATTCAGCGAGGCAAAAAGATTCACACAAAAATAGCCCAAGAAAATAGCGCTCAACGACGAGGACAGGAAAAGGTGCAACGGAATTACGCCATCCCCGCTGTAAGCGGCGGTGGGACCCGCATACACGGTGTCAAACATGAGGGTTAGCGGAGTCATCATGTACTCGATCCAGACGACCAGCGCAAACGCACCGAAAATGCCGAGGGCCTGCATCAGCGCAATCAGCCGTGAACGCGCATCGTGAGGAATCGTAAAGCTCTGGCCCTTCGCCTTGACGCCGCAGAGGTGAACGACAGCCACCATTGCCGCGATGCACAGTACCCAGCGCAAGAGGACCCCCGGCAGCTCAGGAAGGCCCCCATAAGCCCCCGTAGCGGGGTCACCCCAGGCTCCGGGGAGCAGCGTAATAGCGTGAGTACCCTCGGGGAGGCTGGTGGAGGAAGCAAGCCGGTGCGGCTCGTAGATAACCCACCACAGAAGGCACGCGGGAATCAGCGCGGAGAGCTTACGCAACAGAACCGGGAACGGCGCGGACTCGTAGACGAGCGCCTCAAGATTGAGCCGGCGCATTAGGCGCCGGAAAGGAGAAAGAGCGTGTAGCTGTTTCTGCTGCTCTTCCCACACCATAGTCTCAGAAGACATCTTTGTACTCCCTACCACACTAGAAAATCCTGGTTGAGTTATTTCACATTATCAGAAATACCCCCCCGGCTAGTGGGTATGCCTGCATTAGAGCTCACCGAATATCGGGGTATAAGAAAAGGGGGCCCCGCCGTGATGGTGGGGCCCCCTTTAGAGCCATAGTTAGAGCCTCAGAAAGCGAACTACTTGGTGGTCACCTTCAGGACGGTGCTCAGGTTCTGGTGAGCAACGCCCGGCAGGCCCTTCACCTCTGCAAACTTGCGGGTGTTGGTGACAATCACCGGAGTAATCAGCGGGTAACCCGCCTCCTTGATGACCTCGGGATCGAACTCGATCAGAGTATCGCCGGCGGCAACAACATCGCCCTTGGCAACCTTCACGCTGAAGCCCTTACCGTCCAGGTTCACGGTATCCAGACCAACGTGAATCAGCAGCTCAACGCCGTTCTCCAGCTTCAGACCCACAGCGTGGCCCGAGGGGTAGGTTGCGGCAATCTTACCGGCCGCGGGAGCAGCAACGGTGGTACCGGTCGGCTCAATCGCCACACCCTCGCCCAGCTTGCCAGCAGCGAAGATCGGGTCCGGAACGTCAGACAGGGCCACGGCGGTACCCTCAATCGGGGCGTGCAGCTCAATGACCTCACCGGATGCGGCAAGAGCGGCTACGGCAGCAGGAGCGGCAGCCTCGGCCTTGGGAGCCTCCTCAGCCTTCTTCTCGGCGGGAGCAGCGGCAGCCTCTTCCTTCGCGCGCTGAGCGGCGTGCTTAGCGGCGTCGTCCTTCGATTCGTAACCGAAGATCAGCACACCGGCCATCGCGCCGAAGAACGCAATAGCCAGGCCAATCACGTACAGGTACGAGGGCTGCATAGCCGGAATCGACAGCAGCGAGGTGAACGCAAAGGCGTAGGACTTAACGCCCAGCATCGAAATGGTTGCACCACCGATTACAGCGGGAACCAGAATAATCGGAATCACGCGCTTGTAGCGGAGCACCACACCGTACATGGACGGCTCAGAAATACCGCCCAGCAGACCGGACATCGACGCACCGATAGCGGTCTGGCGTAGCTCGCGGTCCTTCTTGGCGCGGATAGCCACACCGGTCACCAGGCCGAACACGGCGAAGTTGTACGCACCCATGGGGGACTGGATGAAGTCGGTACCCATGGTCTGCAGGTTGTTAATCATCACGGCGTTCAGCGGCCAGTGCAGGCCCAGCGGAACCATGAACAGGTACAGGCCGGCAATCAGGGCACCCACAACACCGGGAGCCACATCGTTAATCATCTTCAGGAAGTCAGAGATTCCCATAGCCACGCCGATACCGATCGGGCCCACCAGGAACACGGTCAGCGGAACCAGGATCATCACCGAAATCATCGGCACAAACACCATCTGCAGCATCGAAGGAATAACCTTCTTCAGGAAGCGCTCAAGCGGAGCCAGCAGAGCGACAGCCAGCAGCGGCGGGAAGACCTGGCCGGTGTAGCTGAACGCGTACAGCGGCAGATCCAGGCCGAAGAACGGAACGTTCAGAACCTTGGTTGCGGGATCAGCCAGAGCGGTCAGATCGGTGAAAGTACCGGTCATCAGCGCAGCGGGGATAGCCGCACCAACCCACATGTTCGCGCCCAGACGCTTAGCTGCGGTAGCACCCAGCATGATGGGCATGAAGTTCAGCACCGACAGCGAAGCAGCCTTCAGGATGTACCAGAAAGCGTACTGCTGCATCCACTGGTTATTCAGAGCCTTAGCAGCCTCGGGATCAGACAGGCGCGCGCCGTTGACGATGTCGACGTTCACGACCTGACCGGTCAGGTCGGTGTACTGGCCGAAGAAACCCAGCTGCTGCAGGAACACGATGAGGGTCAGAATCATCGAGGTACCCAGCAGGGCCCACAGCAGCGGACGGAAGGAGTCAGACAGAACGTCGAAGACGTTGGTGAGCCAGCCGGCCTTCTTGCCGTTAGACTCTGCCGGAGCCTCGCTCTCGGCCTGCTTCGACATGGAGGGCAGCGCGTTAATCTCGTTGTACACGGCCTCAACACGGTCACCCAGCACCACCTGGGTCTGGCCGGACTGCTCAATCACGGTGAGCACGCCGGGCAGGGACTTAATCTTCTCGTTCTGCACGGCCTCGTTCGACACGGGGGTCACACGCAGGCGGGTCGCGCAGTGCGTCATGTGCGAGATGTTCTCGGGGCCGCCGAGGCCGTCGAGAATCTTCTCGCCAAGTTCGCGGTTGTTCACGATACTTCCTTAGATATGCGGTCAAAGTCTATGCGCAGGGTGAAATCTGGACGGCCGGGTGGGGGTGGGAAAAAGTTCCCCGAAAACACAAAAGACCCGAGCGCTCTCAACCTACGGTCGGGACGGACGCCCCGCAAAGGTACAGCGATACGGCGCGACCACCGGCTACGCGCCGGAAGCTACACTACCGCTATGGTGTTGAGTCACTCAGGTCTTGCCTGCCAATCCAGTAACAATCCTGTCAAGAGAGGGATACCCCTTCTCAATAGTTCCCTGTAACTTTAAGGGTTTGCCCAGGTTCAGGGCAAGATGGATACAGGAAACTCCCAGAAGCTGTTAAAAATTTCCGCAAATGAATACGACCCCCGGGCGGGTCATTCGGGCGAGCCAACCGAACAGGCAGGGGCGCAACGCACGGAGGGCCCCGCATCCTCGAAACGAGAATACGGGGCCCTCCAAAAAGTCCCAGCCGGGGCTATCCCGGGTAGGGGCAACGAACTACTTCGCGGCCTTCTTCGGGACGAAGCTCAGCGAGGCCACCTCAAGATCGGGGTAGTGGCGCTTCTGCCAGCGGCGGTTGCGATGCGCATTCACCTCAATCAGAGCCGCACCCAGGGCACCGGCACCAATTGCGGTCCATAGCAGGTGCGGGGCCACCTCGGTGAACTGGTGGTACTCCACCAGGATCGGCACGAACAGCGCCGCGAAGAACACCGCCAGCAGCGCACCGAAGAGCAGCACGCGGGCGCGGTTCAGCGGGCGGGCCACCGCAGCCAGGTTCCACAGGCCCATCATGACCAGGGTAATGAACGAAGCCGTCTGCACCTGGCGGATATCGCCGATGTGCATCCACAGCGAAGCGGCCGTCACCAGTAGCAGCATGGCCACCACAATAATCGAGTTCGGAACCGTGTAGTTCAGGACGCGGCGCAGGAAGCCCGGCACGTAGCGGCGCGAGTTCGGTAGCAGGGTCAACGCGAAGGAGGACGCACCCACAATCAGGAAGTCAGCGGTCGAGTACTGGCGCGGCAGGAAGGGGAACACCCAGCCGAACAGGCCAAACACCACGCCCAGCAGAATCGCGAAACCGGTCTTCGTCAGGAACAGGTTCGCCACCATCTCAATGTTCGTGATGACCTGGCGGCCCTGCTCCAGGGCGGCCGGCAGCGACGAGAACTTACCGTCCAGCAGCACCAGGCGAGAGACAGCCTTCGTCGCCGGAGCGGCATTACCCATCGCGATACCCAAGCTTGCGTGCTTGAGCGCCAGCGCGTCGTTGATGCCGTCACCAGTCATCGCCACCACGTGGCCGCGCTCCTTCAGCGCAATGACCATGTTCTTCTTCTGCTCGGGCGAGACACGACCGAAAATATTGTGGGTCGCCGCAGCCTCGGCAAGCTCCGGGCCGTCCTCGGGCAGGGTAGAGGCATCAACCGCGCCGGCGGCGGTGTCCATACCCGCAGTCTTCGCGGCGGCGGCAACCGTGAACGGGTTATCACCCGAGAAGACCTTCAGCGTCACTCCCTGACGGTGGAAGTACTCTACAATCTCCGGAGCGTCCGCGCGCACGTTCTCGCGGAAAATCACGAACAGAACCGGGGTAGCGTCCGCCGGAATCTTCTGGACGGGCTCACCCTTCTCGTTACGCACCACGGCCGCGGCATGGGCCAGCACCATCGTGCGCAGACCCAGGGCTGCCAGCTCGGCGGCGCGCTCGCGCTCGGCGGTGCCCTTGGCGAGCAGCGCCTCCGGGGCGCCCAGCAGCCAGGCCCCCGAATCTTTAAACTCAATCGCGCTAAAACGCAGCGCCGACGAGAACGGCACGATGCCGCTGACGGTAGCCGAGGACGCCTGCGGGAAGCCGCCGGTCAGCGCTGCGGCGGTCGGGTTCGCGTTCTCATCGTGGCCGAACCACGACAGCGCCTCGTTCCAGCCGGTCGGCAGGGACGCACGCCAGGAAGTATGTTCGGCAGAGTCGGCGTCGGGGCCCTCAGCCACCGCCTCGGTGGTCAGGGGACGCACCGAATCAAAAATCACGCCACCCTCGGTCAGGGTGCCGGTCTTATCGAAGCAGACCACGTCAACGCGAGCCAGCACCTCAACCGCAGGCTGCTCCTGCACCAGGATATTGTGCTTGCGGCCCAGAGCCACGGCTGCCGCGGCGAAGGCCAGGGTGGTCATCAGCGCCAGGCCCTGCGGAATCATCGAAGCCACCGAAGAGACCACGGCGATGGAGACCTGCTCCCACATGTGGTTCTGCTCCACGGCCTCCAGGCCACCGGCGGCGCGAATCTGACCCCACAGCACCACCGGAATAATGACGGCCAGACCAATCGTAATCCAGCGGACCACGAGGTTCAGGGCATCGCGCAACTCAGACTGGATGCGCGAGAACTGGCGCGCCTCGTCGGAAATCTTGCTGGCTCGCGAGTTCGCGCCCACGTGAGAGAGCAACACGCGGCCGGTACCACCGAGCACGCTCGAGGCGGAGAGCACCATGTCGCCCGGGCGCTTCGCAATCGGATCGTTCTCGCCGGTCAGCAGGGACTCATCCAGCTCCAAAGAATCGGAGGTGAGCACAATAGCGTCCGCGGGAACCTGATCGCCGCGCTTGAGGATGACAACGTCACCCTCAACCAGCTGCTCCATCGGAACCTCAACGCTCTTACCGTCACGCACGGCAGTAGCGGGGGAGCGATCCAGCAGGGAGATGCGGTCCAGCTCCAGCTTCGCCTTGTACTCCTGCACAAAACCAATCACCACGTTAGCAATCACGGCTCCCAGGAAGAGCAAATCAGCCCAACGCTGGTACGCAATCACCACAGCGCCACAGGCACCCAACACAAAGTTGAAGACGGTGAACAGGTGCGCACGCATAATGCTCCACAGCGTGCGAGAAGACTTATTGTTCTGGGTATTGACCTTACCCTCAGCCGTCAGGCGTGCAACGTCATCGCTGGTGAGGCCGTGCTGGGCAATATCGAAAGATCCGCTGTGCGGTGTTTCAGAATATTCGGGAATGTAGCCGGCAACGGCAGACGCTGCCGTTTTCTGCTGAGGATCCATGCAGGGGTCTCTTTCTCGAATGGATGGAATGCTGAACTGAATAGAGTTCAGTATTGCGGACACTACCTTTCAGTGTATCTGTGCAGAAGGGGATAAAGATAATCTCCACCCTGTAATGAGCCGATAGTTACAGTCATTCCAGAACGGAGATTTAATATATGCGAATGCTGGCATATTTTGAGGTGGAAAGTGTTTGCGTGACGGTTCGCTAACACCTTATGGAATCAGCGCGCCAGTAGATTAGCGCGCTGGCATATCAGCGCTTGGGCAGAATCAACAAACGATTCGTCACCGGATGCCTCAACACCTCAATCGGATGCTGATACACCTCAGACAACAACTCCGCCGAACACACCTGCTCAGGGGCGCCCGAAGCAACCACCTCGCCACCACGCAACAACACCATACGGTCAGAATACGCAGCCGCCACATCCAAGTCATGAAGCACCGTCAACACCGCGGCACCCTCAGCAGCCAACTCACGGCTCACCCGCAACGTCTGCTCCTGATGTGTAATGTCCAGCGCCGCAGTCGGCTCATCCAAAAGAATCAGCGGAGTCTGCTGAGCAAACACACGCGCCAAATGCGCACGACCACTCTCACCACCGGACAGAGTCGTAATATCTCGATCCGACAAATGAGTCACCGACGTACGCTCCATCATCGAAGCAACCACGGCGTCATCCTCTTCAGCGCGCTCCGTACCCTTCCACGGGGTACGGCCCATCTGAACCACCTCGTGCACCGTATACGAAAACGCCACATTCAACTTCTGCAGCAGCATCGCACGCTGACGCGCCATCTGACGGGCATGAATCGAACCCAGAGGGGCGCCATCCAGCAGAATCTCACCGCCACTGGGCGCAATATCACCAGCAATCACACCCAACAGAGTCGACTTACCGGCACCATTGGGGCCAATCAGCGAAACAACCTCGCCCGCAGAAACCGACAGGGACACATCATTCAAAATCTGACGCCCACCAGCGTTAAAACACACACCGGACAGGCTCAACAACTCGCTCACGAAGCACCTCCGCCCTGACCCAGAGAACGACGCAACAACACGAAGAACGTCGGGCCGCCCACCAAAGCCGTAAAAATACCAATCGGCAAATCAGCAAAAGGCACCAGCGTACGCGCACCCAAATCAGACAGCGCAATCAACAGGGCACCACCCAACGCCGAAGCCGGCAACAACACACGATTCGACGGACCCAAAATCATGCGCAACAGGTGAGGAATAATCAGACCAATAAACGCAATAATGCCCGCATACGCCACCGCAGCACCCGTCAACAAAGCCGTCGCCGCAATAGACACCGCACGCAGACGCTCCACGTTCACGCCAGAATGCTGCGCCGCACGCTCACCCAACGCCAGAACATCCAGCGAAGAAGCCATCACGAAACACGCCACCAAGCCGATCAGGATAACCGGCCACACGCTCGCCACAGCCTTCCATGTGGAGCCGTTCAGCGAACCCATCTGCCAGAACACAATCTGATCGCGGCTCGTCGTATCAGCAATAAACATGAGGAACGCAATAATCGCATTCGCCACTGCAGTCACCGCAATACCCGTCAAAATCATCGACAGAACCTTCGCGCGACCCGAAGAACGCGACAGGAAATACACCAGCGCAGTAGCCGCCAACGCACCCACAAACGCGAATGCAGGAGTCGTGAAAATACCGAAGAACTGCAGGTTCAGCACAATCGACAAACACGCGCCAACCGCCGCACCCGAGGAAACACCAATCACGCCCGGCTCAGCCAACGGGTTACCAAACACCGACTGCATCACCGCGCCGGAAGTACCCAAAGCGGCACCCACCAGCACGCCCAACAGCACACGCGGGAAACGGATATTCCACAGAGTGCTATCCGCCAGCTGCATCGCCGGGTTCTCCGGGGCAAGACCCAGACGGCGGCCCACAGAAGCAACCACCTGATCAACTGGGATATTGTACTGACCCAAACCCGCAGACAACACCATCACAGCGCACAGCGCCACCGCCAAAAACGCAAACGTCAGACCGGCACGACGCCGACGCGAAGCACGATAATCCCGCGCACCCGTAGCACTCTTCACCGCAGCCACTACTGGGCTCCCGCAGGAGTGGAGTACGCAGCCTTAGCCAGCGAGAGCAAAACCGCCGGAGTATTCGGGCCATAGGACAGAATCTGGCCGTCACCCATATCGATAATGCGCTTATTCTTGCCGGCATTCGTCTCACCCACACCCGGGCGAGCCAAGAAACCATCCAAACCACCGGTGGACTTAATGCCGCCGCTCATGGTCAGAATGACGTCCGGGTTTAGCTTCACCAGCGCCTCACTGGTCGCCGGAATAATATTCGTCGCGTTCTGCTCAGACGCCACATCCTTGCCGCCAATAGCCTGGATCAAATCATCAGCGCCCGAACCCTTACCGAGCACAAAGAACACACCAGCGGTACCGCGCACGTACAGGAACGCGAACGACACCTGCTGCGCGCCCTTCGGGGCAACGTCCTTGAGCACTTGCAGGGCGTAATCCAGATCTTTCTGCACCCGGGCAGCAACCTGCTCGCCCGCCTCCGGAACACCAAGTGCCTGCGCAACAGCCTTGAGCTGCGGAATGATCTTATCCATACGACGCTCATGATCGAATACCACGACGGTCACACCCGCAGCGCGCAGCTGGTCCACAATCTCAATCGGGCCGTTGCTCTTATCCCACAGCACCAGGTCCGGGGAGGTCGCCAGAATCGCCTCAGCGTTTAGGTCGTGACCGTTCTGCGTCACCAGCGGCAGATGAGCCAGCGACTGCTCAGTCGAGGAGGTGACACGACCGACCAGGCGGCCGCCCAGACCCAGCGCAATCATCTGCTGAGCCAAAGTGCCGTACAAATCCAGCGCCAGCACACGGTCAGCGGACTTAACGGTCACCTCGGTGCCGTTGAAATCCTTGAACGTCACCGGGAAGGCCGGAGTGGGGGTGTCGACCATCGGCTGAATTTCGGGGGTGTCCGCGGCGCTATTGGGGCCGCGCAGAGCCTTCTGATCAGGGGCAATAGAAGAACGAAGCTGATCCGCCAGGTTCTCCAAAACGGTGCGGGTGCTCTGCTCATCCACCACAGCCTGCGAAGTACTTGAAGAAGCAACCGGGTTCTGAGTACCCACACCGCAAGAGCTCAGCAGAAACGCGGAAGTGATGGAGAACGCCGCATACTTCATTGCATCGCGGCGGTTCAGGGCAGAAGAGGAAAGGGAAGAAAACATCGTAGTCTCGCAGAAAAAGGGGAGCTAGAAAAACTGGGGTAGGCGCCGGGGCAAAACCTGGCACCTGAAGCGGGGGTGCAGTGGAAATCTGCACCCCCGCACGGACCGTGTCGGCTCACCGGTGAACCTCATAGTTGAGTCTCACGGGCGAGCCGACAGTGTGGGCATCCTCGTGAGGTGCCGTTATGCCTTCTTGCGGCGGCGAGTGTACACGACGGTACCCGCACCGGCTGCAACAGCGATGAAACCTGCAACCAGGGTGCCCTCAACACCGGACGCACCGGTGGAAGCCAGAGGCTTGCCGGTGACCGGGTCGCAGCCCTCACCCTCGTAGACGGTCTCGGTCACGGTCTTGGTGGTGGTCTTCGCGCCGTTAATCGCCGCGGAGAAGCTCAGCGGAGCCATATCCTTACCGGCCTCGTAGAAGCCAGCGAACGCCTTCGCGCCCTCAGCGGTCAGGGTGGTTGCCGCACCGTTGACGCTCACAGCGTCAGCGGAGCTCTGCAGACCCGAAAGGTCCACCTTCAGCAGCGCCACCTCACCGTAGTTAGTTGCCTTGCCGGAGGGGTCATTGCTGGTCATGGTCGCGTAGAGAGTACCGGAATTGCCGTTAATCTCAAGGCGCGGGTTCGCAATGGTGGTGTCCAGAATGCCGTGGTGACCGGTGAAACGAACCGAACCGCTGAAGGAGATAGAACCCTTACCACCCTTGAAGGTGCCGGTACCGTTAGACCAGTTGAACGCATCCGAAGAGTAGGAGGTGCCGTTCAGCTCCCAGCTGCCGTTCGCGATGCCGCCGCGCACGTAGTTGCGGAAGGAATCACGCACGCCCCAGCCAAGGTTTGCGCTCTTAATGGTGCCGTCGGATGCGCCCTGCTCCTGCACCTCGCGGGTGCGGGTGACGGGTACGCAGACCGGCTGTGCCGGGTTGTTGCTGACAGAGCTGTTCGAGGAGGAGCCGCCGTTAGAAATGCTGCCGGAGGTGCCTGCCGAACCGTTAGCGCCGGAGTTGCCGGAGGAGCTTGAGGAACCCTCGTTGGAAGAGCCGTTCTCAGAACCCTTGTTATCGGAGGTGCCGTTCTCGGAGGACTTGTTCTCGGAGACGCGGGGAACCTCAACGGTGTTCTCCGCGGTCTGCTCGCTGAGCTTTACGGAGAAGCTCAGCGGTGCCATAGCGTTGTCGGCACCGCGGTACTGGCCCGCGAAGAGCACAGTGGAACCTTCATCGGTGAGGGTGACTGCTGCGTTCTGTGCCGAGAAGACGCCGTCCTTCACGCTCGCGCCGGAGAGGTCCACCTCAGCGATTGCCAGGCCGGTCTTGGAAACGGACTTGCCGTCGCGGGTCAGTGCGTCCACGTCAGCGACCAGGGTGCCCTTGCCGTTGACGACGACCAGGCGCATGTTCTTGATGGTGCTCTTGAGCTGACCGTTGTGGCCGGTGAACTCTGCGGTGCCCGCGAAGTTGATCTGACCGGTCTTCGTCTCGGGGTTGTACACGCCGGATGCCTGAGTGTACTTGAAGCCGCCAGCCGCGGTCTTCTCCATGCCCTCAACGTTCACGGAGCCGTGCGCGAAGCCCGTCAGGTACTTCAGGAAGGACTCACGGATATCCCAGCTGAGGGTGCCGGACTCGACGACGTTGCCGGTGACCTTTTCTTCACGCTTGGGCTCGGTGGTTGCGGCGGGGGAGGAGGGTGCCGCGGAGGTGGGTGCTGCGCTCGGGGCAGCAGAAGTGGGCTCTGCGGGCTTGGGGTCTGCCGGCTTGGGGTCTGCGGGCTTGGGCGCCTCGCTGGTCGGCGCGGAGGAGGGCGCTGCGGTCGGCTCGCTGCTGGGCTCAGCGGTAGGCGTTGCGGTCGGCTCGCTGCTGGGCTCAGGGCTCGGCTTTGCAGTCGGTGCGGGTGCTTCCTTGGTCACGATGGTTGCGGAGAAGCTGAGCGCATCCAGCTCCTGGCCTGCCTTGTAGAAGCCCGCGAAGGCGCCGGTTGCCTCTTCGGCAAGCTTGACGCGGGTGCCATTTTCCTCGTCAACGCTGGGCAGGGTGATGGTGTTGCCCTCAACCTTCAGACCGGAGGCGTTGAAAGTACCAATGGTCATGTTCTTGGTCTCGACCAGGTCGTTCGGGGTGGTGTTGCCGTTGTAGGGGCGCGACTGAACGTTGGCGCGCACGGTGCCCACGCCGTCCTTAATGGTGACGGAGAGGTCCGAGATGATGACTTCCAGCAGGCCGTGGTGCGCGGTGTAGTGAATCGAGGAGCCGGTGAAGGTGACGGAGTATTCGCCGTTGGCTACGGTGCCTTCGGCGGAGGTGAAGTGGTAGGAGCCGTCTTCGTTGGTGGTGACGCCGGTCAGTTTCTGGGAGCCCTGGGAGAAGGGGCCGTTGATGTAGGAGCGGAAGGACTTCTTCAGACCCCAGTTGACGGTGACGTCCTGCAGGCTCTGCTCTGAGGCTGCGGTTACCTCACCGGCGCTGATGTGGGAGTTGGTTTCAGCTGCAAAGGCCGCGGGTACGCCGGCGACGCCGCTGAGACCAATGGTTGCTGAAGCCAAGAACGCCCAGGTGCGCTTGGTGAGAGAGGGGGTAGACATGCGGTGTCTCCTTGAAATTTGTGATTGTGGTGTTCGTATCAAGTCTAGCCTTATTAGCCTATGTTTGTGTAACTTAATGCCTAGGGTGACTTGTGCATGAGGTATACCTTAGCAAAAGTTTTTGAAAACTATTGCCAAAACTGGTTTTTGGTGACAATATGTCATTATCATGTTTTAGTGACATCATGTCACTAAAACATTTATTGTTCACCCACAAGCCACTTTAGGAACTCACAATGACCGTGACCGCCCCCGAAACCACCCAGGAACGCTTCTCCGCACGCCTGAAGGAAAGCACCAAGTACGTCCACGACAACGCCGAGCACTCCACCTTCATGGAAGAGCTCATGGGCGGCTCCCTCAACACTGAGGCATACCTGCGCCTCATCAACCAGTACGTGCACATCTACGAAGCACTCGAAGCAGTCTCCGCACACTACCGCGCAGAACCCAACCCCATCACCGAACCCTTCACCCACCCCGGCCTCGACCGCGCAGAATACATCCGCGCAGACATCCGCGCACTCGGCCAGGAAGGCGACATCGACGCGCCCCTGCCCGCAACCGCAGAATACGTAGAGCGCATCCGCGCCACCATCAACTCCCCCGAACGCTACCTCGCACACCACTACCTGCGCTACCTCGGCGATCTCTCCGGTGGTCAGGCGGTCGCAGCGCTGGTCAGCCGCCACTACGGCATCCCCGCCGAAGCACTGAGCATGTACCGCTTCACCGAACTGCCCAAGCCCAAGGTCTTCAAGGACGGCTACCGCGAACTGCTCGACAATGCACCCATGACCGACGAACAGTGCGAAGCCCTCATCGAAGAATGCATCGAAGGCTTCCGCATCAACGCCTCCCTGTTCGCGCGGCTGGGCCGAAAGGTCGCCGAGGCATAAACCTGAACGCCTCAATGCACAAGCCTGCGGGCATAACAAAAGGGGCGGATGCTTTCGCAAGCATCCGCCCCTCTCAAGCGTTAACCATCTTGGGTGTTAGCCCTTGGCAACCTCACCGAAGTGGGCGGCCATGGTGCCCTCGTGAGCTGCACGCAGCTCGTCCAGGCTGATAGACACCTCATCCTGGAAGTCCAGGGCATTCGACTCAGCATCCACCACGCCGATACGGGCGAAGGGGAACTGGCGAGCGGTGCACATATCCTTGAAACGCACCTCTTCCGAACGCGGAACCGAAACCACAACGCGGCCCAGGGACTCCGAGAACAGCAGGGTGAACAGGTCCAGGCCGTCACGCTCAGCAACCTCACCCAGACCAATGCGGGCACCGGTGTTGAAGCGCAGGCAGGCCTCCACCAGAGCGGCAGCCAGACCACCGGCAGACACGTCGTGAGCGGCATCAATCATGCCGTCACGAGACATGTTCACCAGCATGTCGCCGAGCTGACGCTCCAGAGCCAGATCAACCTTCGGGGGCAGACCGCCCAGGTGGCCCTTGAAACGAGCCCACTCGGAACCGTCCAGCTCATCGCGGGTGGTGCCCAGCAGATAGATGGCCTGGCCATCGTGCTCGGGAGCCCAACCCGAGGGGGTGCGGCGAGTAACATCATCCATCACACCCATCATCGCGACCACAGGGGTCGGGTTGATGGCCTTACCACCGGTCTGGTTGTACAGGGACACGTTACCGCCGGTCACCGGAACACCCAGCTCCATGCAACCATCGGCCAGACCGCGAACGGCCTCGGCGAACTGCCACATGACGTCCGGATCCTCGGGGGAACCGAAGTTCAGGCAGTCAGACACGGCCACCGGGCGTGCACCAACGGTAGCCACGTTGCGGTACGCTTCAGCCAGGGATGCGCGGGCGCCCTCGTACGGGTCCAGGTAGGTGAAGCGCGGGGAGGCATCGGTAGCCAGGGCAACACCCAGGTTGGTGTTCTCGTCCACGCGAACCACGCCGCCGTCATCCGGCATGGACAGGGCGGTGTTGCCCTGCACGTAGCGGTCATACTGGTTGGTAATCCAGGACTTGGAGCACATGTTCGGGGACGCCATGAACGCCTTCAGGGCCTCGCCCAGCTCCTTGCCGCGCGGGCGGGAGTCGTCGGCAGCCGAACCGGTGAAGTGGTTAGCCTGAACGTCGTCCTGCCACTCGGGGCGGGCGTAGGGACGCTCGTAGGTGGGGCCGTCGTGTGCGACGGTGCGGGGGTCAACATCCACGATGACCTCGCCGTCCCACTCGATGACCAGGCGGCCGGAGTCGGTCACCTCACCGAGGAAGGAGTACTCCACACCCCACTTGTTCATGATGGCCTCGAAACGCTCCACGTTCTCGGGGGAGACAACGGCCATCATGCGTTCCTGAGACTCGGACATCAGAATCTCGCCCGGGGTCAGGGTGGGGTCACGCAGCAGAACCTTGGTCAGGTCGACGTGCATGCCGCCCTCACCATTAGAAGCCAGCTCGCTGGTTGCGCAGGAAATACCCGCAGCGCCCAGGTCCTGGATACCCTCAACCACGGAGCCCTTGAACAGCTCCAGGCAGCACTCAATCAGAACCTTCTCAGCGAAGGGGTCGCCCACCTGAACGGCGGGACGCTTCGAGGGCTTGGTGTCGTCGAAGGACTCCGAAGCCAGCACCGACGCGCCGCCGATGCCGTCGCCACCGGTGCGTGCACCGAACAGAACAACCTTGTTGCCCACACCCGATGCGTTTGCCAGGCGGATGTCCTCGTGACGCATGATGCCCACAGCCAGCGCGTTGACCAGCGGGTTTGCCTGGTAGCAGGAATCGAACTCGACCTCACCACCGATGTTCGGCAGGCCCAGGGAGTTACCGTAGCCACCGATACCGGCAACCACGCCGCCAACCACGCGAGCGGTGTCGGGGTGATCAATCGCGCCGAAACGCAGCGGATCCATCACCGCAATCGGTCGGGCACCCATCGAAATAATGTCACGCACAATACCGCCCACACCGGTCGCAGCACCCTGGTAGGGCTCCACGTACGAGGGGTGGTTGTGGGACTCAATCTTGAAGGTAACAGCCCAGCCGTCACCAATATCGGTCACACCGGCGTTCTCACCGATACCGACCATCAGGTCCTTCTTCATCTCTTCGGTGACCTTCGCACCGAACTGCTTCAGATGAACCTTAGAAGACTTGTAGGAGCAGTGCTCGGACCACATGACCGAGTACATGGCCAGCTCAGCCGCGGTGGGGCGGCGGCCCAGAATCTCCTTGATATCCTCGAACTCGTTCTCCTTCAGGCCCAGCTCGGCCCAGGGGAGTTCGGTGTCCGGGGTAGCTGCCGCATGCTCGACGGTGTCGAGGTTAAACTGCTTTTCGCTCATAACTTCTTAGAATCCTTGTCGTGCGTTAGCGGGCGTTAATCAGGTTGGAAAGAACCGAGGTGAACACGCCGAGACCATCGGCGCCACCGCGCAGGGACACCGAACCGAAACCGGAGGACGAAGGACCGAAGCCAGGCTCCGTAGCGTGCTCCGGGTGCGGCATCAGGCCGACTACGTTACCGCGCTCGTTGGTAATACCGGCAATATCGTTACGGGAACCGTTCGGGTTGAAGCCAACGTAGCGGAACACCACGCGACCCTCAGCCTCCAGGGCCTCCAGGGTCTTAGCATCCGCAACGTACTGGCCGTCCTGGTTCTTCAGCGGAACAACAATCTCCTGGCCAGCAGCGTAGTTGCTCGTCCAGGAGGTGGAGTTATTCTCAATGCGCAGAATCTGGTCACGGCAAATGAACTTGCGGTGATCGTTCTTAATCATCGAACCGGGCAGCAGGTGAGACTCGGTCAGAATCTGAAAACCATTGCAAATACCCAGAACAGGCAGGGGCGAAGAACCGGAGGTACCCGAAGCGTTAGCGGCATCAATCACCGAACGCATCACGGGAGCCTTCGCCGCAATAGCGCCGGCACGCAGGTAGTCACCGTAGGAGAAACCGCCGGGAATGATGACGGCATCAACGTTCTTCAGGTCAGCGTCGTCGTGCCACAGCTCAACGACGGTACCGCCAGCCAGACGGACAGCACGTGCGGCGTCACGGTCATCCAGAGTGCCGGGGAAAGTCACCACGCCAACGCGTGCATCAGCGAAAGCGGGGTTCGGGGCGGAAGTAGAAAAGTCGCCAACCAGGGGGACTTCAGTAGGTGCGAGAGACTCTGCCATAGGTACTAGTCCTCCAGAACCGAAACGTTCACGACGTCTTCAATCACGGGGTTGGACAGCAGCTCCTCAGCAGCCTTGCGGGCAGCTGCGAGGTGCTCCTCGGTAGCCTCACCCTCGACGGTCAGCTCGAAGCGCTTGCCCTGGCGAACATCCATGAAGGAATCAACGCCGATACGGGGCAGCTCGTGAGAAATAGCCTTACCCTGCGGGTCAAGAATTTCGGGCTTGAGCATAACATCAACAACAATACGGGCCATGTGTGGGCACTCCTTGGGTGCGTGGGTTCTGTATGAGCCGTATCTCATCTTACCGTACTAACGACCGTAACGGGGGTATGCGTTCGGTTGGTGGATACCCTAAGAGGCTCGAATCACGTCTTTTACGCCTCGAGGGGCGGAAGATAGCGCTCGCACACCTCCAGCAGGCGCTCGCGCAGGCCAATCGAACGCTCCGACAGCTCACGCTGAATACGCACGTACTCCGCCTTACCATCGGCAGTCTCCACGGGAATCGGCTCATAGCCCCATTCGCGAATCTCGTAGGGGGCCGCGCGCATGTCCAGCTCGCGAGCATCCCATGCCAAGTCGAAGCAATCCATGACCAGGGTTGAATCAACCAGCGGCAGCAGCTTGTACGCCCACTTGTACACGTCCATGTTCGCGTGCAGGCACGCCGGCTGCTCCAACACGCGCTGCGTCTCACGGGTGGGCTGCAGCTCGTTCATCGGCGCCGCCTGCGGCATGAAGAAACGGAACGCGTCAAAGTGCGAGCAGCGGATGCGGTGGCTCTCCACCACACGGTCCGTACCCTCCGCACCCAGGCGCAACTGCAGGTAGTCGTGGCGAATATTGTTCTCCACCGACTTGTACGCCATCGCCCACTCGTGCATGCCGAAGCAACCGAACTGGCCCTTCTTCGCGGCCGTATTGCGCAGAATCTCGTGGGTGAAGGCGAGGGCGGTGGCGCGGCGCTCCACGAAGTCGGTGACGTCCACGGTGACGGCGGAGGCGGCCTCCGCCTGGGTGCGTGCCACCTCGGGGGTGCAACCCGCCTCAAGGAGTTCCTGCTCGGTTGCGGGCCGGTAAAAACGCCAGGAGGCGCGCTCGGGGGCATCCAGCAGAATGACGCCGGCGCCGGGGTGCCAGCGCTTGAACTGGCCGGGCTTGAGCGTGTAGTAGGTGAAGAGGAAGTCCTCCACGGGGTGCACCTCGTGGCGGGCGCGACGCTGCGCAAACGGGTCGGCGTAGCGGCCGGCACGCGCCTCATGCGCTGCCTGGGCGGCACGCCATTCGCGGGCATCCATCACCTGGGAAAACACAACACTACTCATGCTTCTAGCCTAAACGATGCTGTGACAAGGTAGTGGACGTAGCAATGTCTATCTAGTTACTAGAAGACCGGGCTTTAAACTCACGTTCAAAATCGACAAACTGTGGGCTATTAATCACCACAGTCCGGAGATAGCGGGCAAATTGACCCGCCCTGCTCGTTCAAGTGCGCGAGGAATATCAATCTCCGTGTGACCTTTGGAACGAGCATAAGATTCCTGGACGAGGTAAACCTGTGCGAAGAGAGAAGGGTGGGCGTATTTGGTGAGCTGCCTCAGAAAATCATCCGCGCTGAGCGTCTCGTAATTTTGGATATCTTGAGCTTCTTCCGTGGAGGCATAATCGAGAAGTTCATGGTCGTTGGTGACCAGCGCGTGCATGCCGCCGTGTTGGGCAGCGGCATGCACGTGAAGATCGTCCATATCGGGGAAGGAAACAGGAGCTTCGACAGGAAACCCGGAGATACATGAGATGCAGGGCTTGATGATTTGTTGCTTCCAGTTTTCAAGGACGGCGTCGCTTATTGCTGGATTGGCTCGACGAACGTGGTAGCCGAACTCATCCATAATTCCACTGGAGACGTGAGGCGTAAAGAACTCGTATTCACTCTTCACCGCCAGCAATAAAATCCAATCCCGAAGAGTTTTGGACATCAGAATATTTGTATCCAGCAGAACAGAGTATTTGGAGGCTACCATGCGGGCCCTCCGAGGGTGTCAACAAGACCGTGTTCATCCTCGAGCTCCCAGAGCTCTTTGAGAGCCTGTTCCTTCTGAGCAACGGTCTTCTTGAGAAGTCCCTTACGGAAAGCGTCAGCATCCTCGGTGCGGATACGGAAGTGGCTACCCACCTTATGTGCAGGCAACTCACCCGCACGAATAGCCTTCATGAGCGTTGGGCGGGAAATACCGATACGCTGCGCCGCAACGGTGGTCGTCAAATCGTGAGGGACAACCTGAACATCGATACTTTGCCCGCTAGCCAGGGCATGCAGGACATGCTGAATGACCTGGTTGAGGGCATCGCCAAGCTGCTGGCTTTCTCGACCCGAAACGGTCAGCTCAATGGTGGTTTCTTCAGAGTTCTTAAGGATTTCCCGTGCCTCTGCGCGAGCCTGATTGAGGGTATCTTCCTCCAGAGGGTTGGTTAGGGTTGTGGTCATTATCTTCTCCTTGGGGTTGGGCGAATAAGCGTCCGAAGGCACCGCGCCGGTGGGGTGAATATCATTCGATGAGAGGCTCATCCACGGTTGATACAACCCTACCCCTATCTGAAATAACTGTAAAGTGTTTCAGCTATTTCACCTATAGTACAGACAAAGGGGAGGGGCGGCGCCGGACCAAACCGGCACCGCCCCTCCCGAAACGTGCAACTCGCGAACGAGCTAACCCTCTCAACCCTAGCGGCCGGTACCACCGTACACGGTAGCCTCGCCCTCGGTGTCCAGACCGAACGCGGTGTGCACCGCGCGAACGGCCTCATCCAGCTTGCTCAGCTCAGTAATCACCGAAATACGAATCTCAGAGGTCGAAATCATGTCAATGTTCACGCCCGCCGAGGACAGCGCCTCGAAGAAGGTGAATGAAACGCCGGGGTTGGTCTTCATGCCCGCGCCAACCAGCGACAGCTTGCCGACCGACTCGTTGTAAATAACCTCCTGGAAGCCCAGCTCAGCCTTGGCATCCTCCAGCGCCTTCAGCGCGGTGGGGCCCTGCGCCTGGTTCAGAGTGAAGGAAATATCGGTCACGCCGGGGCGGTCGGTGGGAACGTTCTGAACGATCATGTCCAGGTTCACCTTCGCCTCGTTAATCAGGCCGAACACCTTAGCGGCCGAACCGGGAACGTCCGGAACGCCAACAACGGTAATCTTTGCGCGGGTGCGATCGTGCGCGACACCGGAAATCAGGGGCTGCTCCAAGGGAATCTCCTTCAGATGAATGGGGGTCAGTTCCGCGGACTCCTCCGGAACCACAATAGTGCCTTCAAGGTCCGAGAACGAAGAACGCACGTGAAGCTTCAAGTTAAAACGACGAGCATACTCGACGCTACGCAGGTGCAGAATCTTTGCACCGTTCGCCGCCATCTCCAGCATTTCCTCGCTGGTGATGGTATCCAGCTTGTGCGCGGTCGGCACGATGCGCGGGTCGGCGGTGAACACGCCGTCCACGTCCGAGTAAATCTCGCACACATCGGCGTTCAGCGCGGCGGCCAGCGCAACGGCGGTCGTATCGGAACCGCCGCGGCCCAGGGTCGTAATGTCGCCACTCTGACGGTTCATGCCCTGGAAACCGGCCACAATCGCGATATTTCCGGCCTCGACGGACTCACGGATGCGATCGGGGCGAACCTCCACGAGGCGCGCCGAACCGTGCACGCCGTCGGTAATCATGCCAGCCTGCGAACCGGTGAAGGACTGCGCCTTAGCGCCCAGGTCGTTAATGGCCATCGACAGGACGGCGGTCGAAATGCGTTCACCGGCGGTCAGCAGCATGTCCAGCTCACGCGAGGGAACGACATTGCTGGTGACCTCTGCGGCAAGGTCGAGCAACTCATCGGTGGTGTCACCCATAGCGGACACCACGACGACCACATCGTTACCTGCCTTCTGAGTGTCCACGACGCGGCGGGCTACGCGCTTGACGCCCTCCGCATCCGCTACGGAGGAACCGCCGAACTTTTGGACGATCAGGCTCATAGAATTCTCCAGGTCTGTTATATCTGTGCCGCCGGCAGAGCGCCGGCTCCTCACCTATAGTAGACGGCGTTCAGGCCGGGCGGCTAACTTGCCAGTCGTATGTATTGACTCGTGGAATATTACCGAATGTTACGCGGGCCGTGGCGGGCCCGGGAGCGCGGACCCTACCGCGCACGTACTAGTGGTGGAAGGCTAGGTCCACGGGTTCACGTAAGTCACGCCCGGCAGCGGCGGAACGTCCGGCTTCGGGGTGCGCAACGGGGCGTTCTGAATCGAGCGGATGCGATCCTCGTAGTCGGCGCTGCGGAACACCTCGTGAGCCTCCTCGGGCTCTTCGGGGATCTCGGAGGCAGCGGAAGCGGCGGGGTCCTCGGAAGCAGTGGAGTCCTCGGGGCTTTCGGACGTCTCAGGGTTTTCGGGTGTTTCGGCGTTCTCCGCTGCGGGTTCCTTGGCGGTGGGTTCGGCCTCGGGGGCCTCAGCCTCGCCGTCTACGGCGGCCGGAGCCTCCCCGGCGTCCTGCAGGACCCGCTCGATGAGCTGCTCATCCACCGTGGCCTGCACGCCGGCGGGCGCGGGAGCCTCACCGGCGGGAGTGCCCGGTGCCTCCAGATCGTCGAACATGCTGGAGTTCCAGCGGCGGCGGCTCAGCTTCGCCTCCTCGGCACGCACCGCGGTGGCCTGCTCGCGCTCCTGCTCCTCCTCGCGGTTCGCCCGCTCAAAATCCTCGGCGGTGGTGTGAACCGCGGCGGTGCCCTCGCTAATCACGCGGCGGCCCTCCAACGCGCGGCCCAGGGTGATCTCGTCGGCGTACTCCAGATCGCCACCGACCGGCAGGCCCGAGGCCAGGCGCGACAGGCGCACACCCAGCGGTACAAGCATGCGCGAGAGATAGGTTGCGGTCGCCTCACCCTCAAGGTTCGGGTCCATCGCCAGAATAATCTCCTGGATGCGCTCATCCGCCAGGCGGGACACCAGCTCACGAATACGCAGCTGCTCCGGGCCCACACCCGCCAGCGGGTTAATAGCGCCGCCGAGCACATGGTAGCGGCCGGTAAAGGAACGGGTGCGCTCAATCGCCACCACGTCCTTCGACTCTTCGACCACGCACAGCACCGACGGGTCGCGGCGCTCGTCACGGCAGATGGGGCACAGCTTCGTCTCGGAAACGTTGCCGCACTCCTCGCAGAAGCTCACGCTGGTCTTCACCGTGGAAATCGCGTTGGCCAGGCGCGCCATGTCGGCGGCGTCAGCGTTCAGAATGTGAAAAGCAATGCGCTGAGCCGACTTGGGGCCCACGCCGGGGAGGCGTCCGAGCTCGTCAATGAGGTTTTGTACTGCACCCTCGTACATGCTTCTCCAATCTGCCGTGGTCCGCGGTGAGTGTCTAGGATACTCCGCGTGGGGGCCGGTTCGGTACCAGTGTGGCCCAGCCCCCTGACAGCTTAACGGGGATTCGGGCAGAAAAATGCCCGCCGGCACCGAAAAATCGTGTAATTCTCGGCGCCGGCGGGTACGTTGGGCACATCGGGCGGCTCATCGGAACGACGCGCCGAAGCCGCATGCCTCGAGGGATTTAACCCCGGTGCAGGGGTCTAGCCCTGGTGCAGGGGACGCTCGTCGATGACGGTGCCGCCGATGATCTTCTCGATGGCTCGCAGGCCGATGAAAGTGCTGTTTTCGACCTTCTCGTCGTCCTCCGAGATGTAGTCCTCCTCAGTCACGACGTGCACGGGCTTCGCGGGCACCACCTCGGATGAGGCGGGCTCGGCGGGAGGCTCGGGTTCGGTAACCGGTTCAGAAGCCGACTCATTGGCCGGCGCCGGGGCCAAAGGTCCTGTCGCCAGAGGACCGGCGGCCAGGGGTCCTGCCGCTAGGGGGCCTGCCGCCAGAGGACCGGCGGGCGCAACCGGCTCAGTCGCGGGAGCTGCCGCCTCGGGGGCCGTGGGCATTGCCTCGACCGGTTCGGCGTAAGAGGGCTCAGCGTAGGGCGGCTCGTCCTCGAACGGAGGCTCCTGCGCATCGCTACGCTCGGGCGCCTCCTGCGGAACCCCGCTGCCGGAGGCCGCGAAGGAATCACGCTCGCCAAAGCCGCCGACCGGCGCATCCGGACCGGGCTGAGAGAGCGGACCGGCGGGGGAGCTCGGCTCGGGCTGGGCCGGGGGCACCTGCGCGGGGAAAGGCTCTGCGGGGGAGGGCTCCACGTCGGCCGCGGGCGCAGCCTCCTCGCTCTGCGGGATGGGTGCCACGTCCCAGGCGCCCAGGGGCGCATCCACGCTGGTGGCTGCCGGAGCCGCCGCGTCGTTCACCGGCTGACCGTGGCGACGCCACGCATCCTCACCGCCGCGGGGGCCTTCCGCCAGGGGCGCGGCGGGCTGCTGGGGAGCCGGTGCGGTGGGCTGAGCCTCCTGCTGAGGTGCAGGGGCGCCCGGCTTGAGGGGCTCGCCGGGCTTGACGACCTCGGCGTGAATCGTCACGGGGCCGCGCAGGAACTCGCTCACGCGGGCGGTCAGCTCGGGGACGTAGCCCTTGACCGCGCGCAGGGTTGCGATGTCGGCGCGCACGTAGAGCACGGTGCCCTCCATGCGGGCGGGGTAAACCTTCGCCAGCTGCTCCGCGGAACCCGGAACGCTCATTCGGTTAAGGATGGCACGCCAATTGCCCTGGACCGCCGCCAGCGGGTCATTCGGATTAAGCTTCAAAGGCGCTGAGGGGGTACCCTCCGGAGCGGCATCAGCTGCAGGGGAAGCCGGAGCACCCGGTGCCTCCGGAGCATTAGGCGCCGCCGGGGTGGTACCCGCCAGGGGCGCACCGACCGGAGCGGCAGGAGTCCGAGTCGAAGGTGCCTGCGCTGCCGGGGCCAGGGGCGCAGAGCTAAGCGGCCCACCGGCCAGTGGGGGAGCACCCGCCCCAGCCTGCTGAGAGCCGCCCTGCTGAGCCGCCTCCTGAACCGGGGCGCTAGGAGTCTGCGTATTAGGCGCCTGAGTCTGAGGAGCCGGGGTCTTAGGAGTCAGGCCAGCCGCAGCCATACCCGCCGCACGCGCGGCAGACATGCCGCCCTGCGCCGGGGCAGAACCAGCAGAACCCGAGGAACCAGCAGTACCAGAAGCCACGCGACGCTCCAACACCTGCAGGCGCGAGGCCAGCGCCGCAACCTCCGTGCCGTTCGCCGAGCCCTCCACCGCAGGCAGAAGCAGGCGAGCACACAGCAACTCCAGCTGAAGCTGCGGGTTAGCGGTGCCCGTCATACCGTTCAGTGCATCGTTGACGGTTCCCGCCGCCAGGGTCAGTTCGCGCTCGGTCAGCGCCTGAGCCTGCTGTCCCAGACGCTCCAGCTGATCCTGTGGAACGCCCTGCAGAATCTGCGCGGCCGATTGCGGAACGGCCTTCACCACAATCAAATCGCGCAGACGTTCCAGCAAATCCTCCACAAAACGGCGAGGATCCTGACCGGTTGCCACCACGCGAGACACCGCGCCAAACAGCGTTGACGCCTCCCTGGCGCCCAGCGCCTCCACGACCTCATCCAGCAACTGGGCGTGCGTGTAGCCCAGCAGGGCCACCGCAAGGTCGTACTCAATACCCTTCTCGGAGGACGCACCAGCCATCAGCTGATCAAGAATCGACAGCGAATCACGCACCGAACCACCACCGGCACGAATCACCAGCTGCAGCACGCCCGGCTCCACCGCCACCTGCTCCTGATCGCACAGGGACTGCAGGTACGGCAAAAGAACCTCCGGCGGCACCAGGCGGAACGGGTAGTGGTGGGTACGCGAACGAATCGTGCCCAGCACCTTATTCGGTTCGGTCGTCGCGAAGATGAACTTCACGTGCTCCGGCGGCTCCTCCACAATCTTCAGCAGGGCGTTAAAGCCCTCGCGGGTGACCATGTGGGCCTCGTCAATAATGAAAATCTTGTAGCGGTCACGCACCGGCGCCAGGGTCGCGCGCTCGCGAAGGTCACGGGCGTGGTCCACACCGCCGTGGCTCGCCGCGTCCATCTCAATCACGTCGAGAGAGCCGCCGCCGTCACGCGAAAGCTCACGGCACGAATCGCATACGCCGCACGGGGTGGGGGTCGGGCCCTGCGCGCAGTTCAGGCAGCGCGCCAGAATACGGGCCGAGGTGGTCTTACCGCAGCCACGCGGTCCGGAAAAAAGGTAGGCGTGGTTGACGCGGTTTTTCTCCAAGGCCGTCATGAGGGGCACGGTAACCTGCTCCTGCCCGATGACCTCGGCGAAGGTCTCGGGGCGGTAACGACGATAAAGGGCAGTGCTCACGGCAACCTCTTAAGCTCGGGGATGCGGATAGGACAGTCCCTACCATTTTAGACGCTTTACCCCGTGCCCGAGCGGCCCGCCGTCACCGCCCGGCGAACCCCCGCCGGAGGTTCGGGTGCGGTGTTTGCACGGGCTCTGTTCAAGGGTGTGCGACGGGGCGCCACGAGGATGCGCCGGCCCGCAACCACCGCGCGTTCGCCCCGAGTTCCCAACGCGCCAAAAATCCGGTACACTGGTTTTTGCCTCTTACGTGGCGTTATCTTGGAAAACTCCCCCAGGACCGGAAGGTAGCAAGGGTATTCGAGCTATGACGGGTGCGTAGGAGGTCTTTTTTTACCCAAAATCAGGTACCCGATAGTCATGCACCCGTCATATGCACTACGTGCCCGCTCCGCTGGCGCTTCGCGGCTTCGGCTCCGGATTCCGCCTCGTTGGGGCTCGGCGGCTTCGGCGCAGGATTTATTGCCTCGCGCGCTCGGAATCCTGCGCCTCAGTTCGCGCGCTCAGAATCCGGATTCTCAGCGGTTGCGTAAGGGGTTTTTTCATGCCCAAAAACGGGTGCTTGGATAGTTCGCACCCGTCATATGCACTACGTGCCCGCTCCGCTGGCGCTTCGCGGCTTCGAATCCGGATTTGATTCTTCGCGCGCTCAGAATCCGGACTCTCAGCGGTTGCGTAAGGGGTTTTTCTATACCCGAAAACAAGCCTTTCTCCTGAGAATGCGCACCCGTCATGTCCGTCTCACTGTCGTTCGACGGCTTCAACCCAGGATTTACATCCTCGCTCGGAATCCTGGGTTTCAGCGGGTGCGTAGGCAGTCGGATACCCGCCACGCTCAGCAGTAATGTGCTTTCTATTACTTTTCCCCCGTAAGGCTTGCGCGGCATCGCAAACCTGTAGTAAAGTCTTATTCGTTGCCTACGCAATGCGCAGGGAACATAGCTGGAGGATTCGCCTAGCGGCCTATGGCGCACGCCTGGAACGCGTGTTGGGTTAACAGCCCTCGGGGGTTCAAATCCCCCATCCTCCGCCACCGATCCCCGGTCTTAGATTCTAAGGCCGGGGATTTTTTGCGCCCTTGCTACTATTTCCTCAGAGCCCCTCGGGGTCCGTGCCGCCGGGCGTCCGAAAAAACCTGCAGAAAGCACCACCATGATCTTCAAAAAAGTAGGCGACAGCCGCCCCTACCCCCAGCACGGCATGACCCACGCCGACTGGGGCGGTATCGCGCCGCAGCAGGTGCGTCTCGACACCCTCATCACCACCCAGAAGACCCTCAACCTTGAAACGCTCCTGGCCGAGGACTCCACATTTTACGGCGACCTCTTCCCGCACGTGGTCAAATGGGGCGGCGAACTCTACCTGGAGGACGGTGTGCACCGCGCGCTCCGCAACGCCCTGCACCGCCGCGCCGTCATGTACGCGCGGGTGCTCGACCTGGACTCCATCTCCCCGGCACTGCTGCCCGGGGCCCGCAACTAGGCGACGCCGGGCGGCTTTCCGAGCCCGGACCGCACGGTTGCCCGCAAACACGTAAAACGCAGGTGCCGAGCCATTCTAAGAAGGCTCGGCACCTGCGTTTTAAAGTTTCAACGTATACCTGCGCGACGGAACTCCGCCGAACACACCACCGCGGTAGAAAGGGGCTTACGCGGCATCCTTCCGGGCGGACTCATCCTGCGCGGGAGCCAGCTGGGGTGCGAGTTCCTCGGAGTCCAGGCGTACCGGGTTGCCCTCGGCATCGAAGCGGGCGCCCAGACCCATCTGAATAAAGCGAATCGTGTTGAGGATCTGACGCTCTCGAGTCTGCTCGTCCGGCGCGTCCTCGGTGCGGCCCGCGCTCGAAGAAAGTGAGCCGTGCACTAGCATCGCCAGCTCGCGGATATCGTTCTGCGGAATGTACTTCTCGGCGATGGCTGCCGAAAGAATGTTCGCCAGGACCATCTGCAACTCCTGCACGTGCTTGCCGAGCTTCGCGTAGGACTCGGGGGAGAGCATGGAGCGCATGGCCGGGCCCGGGGGCAGGTGGCGGCGCGCCAGGTCGTTGATCTGCAGGCGGATGTACACGGCCAGCTGGTCGATGGGGTTCTCGAAGCCCTCCAGACCTTCGCGTAGCTCCTTGAGGAAGCGTTCGGTCTCGTCCAGGGCGTAGGCGACCAGCAGTTCACCCATATCGGCGAAGTAGTTGTACACGGCGGTGCGGCCGATGCCCGCGTTCTTAGCGACGTCGGTCATGGTCAGGCCGGGCAGGCCTCGGGTGTAAAGAATCTCGCCGAAAGAGTCCAGGATGGCGCGCTTGGTGTTCTCGCGCTGGGCGGCATTGGTGGCTGCAGAAATACGTGGCATAGTGACACCTTACCTCAGAATGTCATCAAATGACGAATATATCGAATGTGTCACCAAGAAATTTGCCTAATCCATGCGAATTTTCGCGTTTATGACAAAAACCAGCCCCTACAGGAACCCCAAACGCGTCGCCGTCGCCAAATCCACACCCACCAACGACGCAATCGGATACCCCGTATGGCCACGCCCCGGAGTCACCTGCAGTAGCGTCCGCGCGCCCAGCCCCTCATAGAACGCGATGCCCTCCTGCGCCGCAATACGCGCCGACCAGCTACCCTCAGCGCTCGTCGCCATGCGCCGCCGAGCCGAAGGGGAACGCCCATCCAAAACACCCACGTGCCAGCTCATCAGCAGATGCGCATGCGAAGACGGGCTCAACGCCGCCCGCTCACGCACCCGCGCAGGTATGCCGTCAGCGCCGCCTCCACCAATGAAGGTGGCACCGCCACCGTGAAGCCAGTCAATATCGTGCGATAGCAGCTCATAGCTGAGGAACTCCGCACCACCCGAATAGCCCGCAAGCCAGACGCGGCTCGTATCCACCCCGTACGCCAGGGCAATCTCCTCAATGAGGGCGCGAACCATCCTGCCGTTTGAGCGGGCGCGAACCCACCAGTTGTAGGTCAGCGGAGGCGCATAAGAATCGGTGTCGGTAAGGCGCGGCTCCCGCAGACTACCCGGCGACAGCACCGGCACCGACAGCATATTGAACTCAGCCGCCACCTGCGCCAGCTCGGCACGCAACGGGGAGGTGCGGCGCAGCAGACGGCTACCGGCGCGTGAGATATGGTCGCCGTCGAAGTAGAGGAGCAGCCCGGGTGCCCGGCCGGCGGCGGGATCGCTGAGCAGGTTGAGGTTATCCACGCGGTAGTAGATGGTGCGCCCGCGGTGCGAGAACGGGCGGTAACCCACAATTTCCGAGGAGGCGAGTACGAGCGGCTCAAATACCGTGGCGGCCGCCCGAATTAGGCGCGCCGCGCGGGGGAGGAGCGGATGCAACCGCGGAATGTGCGCGCTGAGCCGCCGCTGGTTGCGGTGGACCAGCGGACGACGCAGGCGGTGGCTCAACCTCTTCATGGCTCCATTGTAGGCAGAGCCTCGAAGCCGGACGGCCACCTCTCGCCGCGCGCCGAAACGCCGTGGAGGTGCATGGGGCGGCTGCGGCCGAGCGTCCGAACTTTAGCGTGGGCGGCTCTCAACCTGCCCGGCGTACGGTATATGGGTACTATTAGAGAGGCTCGGGTGGCAGACGAGCCCACCGAACGCGGTCTACGTGCCGCATTTGAAGTTTACGGTGGTCAGCCCACCACACAACCACCACTAGAAACACAACGCATGAGAAAGAACCTGGGGAGAGTTATGGCTAAACCCGTTAGCGAGTCGAAGGCTCAGACGAGCACCGTGAAGGTGCCGTGGGCCGGTCGTCGCGGCTACTTTGATCTGTTGCTGGCTGCATCCTGCGTCATCCTGATTATCTCGAATATTGGCGCAACCAAGGGCGTGGAGTTCGGCCCGCTGCCCTTCGATCTGCCCGTTATCGGTAACACCATCGTGACCGACGGCGGCTTCTTCCTCTTCCCCCTGGCCTATGTGATTGGTGACCTGCTCTCCGAGGTGTACGGCTTCAAGCGCGCCCGCCGCGCCATCGTTGCTTCCTTCGTGGCCGCCGCCTTTGCCGCCGTGTGCTTCCTAGTCATCATGTACCTGCCGGTCGCGGGATTCTACGAGAACCAGAAGTCCTTTGAGGCGGTGTTGGGCCCCGTATGGCAGATTTACGCCGGCTCTCTGCTCGGTTACCTGTGCGGCCAGACCCTGAACGCCTGGATCATGGTGTCCATGAAGAAGGCTACCAAGGGTCGTTTCCTGTGGCTGCGCATGATTGTCTCCACCCTGGCCGGCGAGCTGGTTGACACCTTGATTTTCTGCTCGATTGCGGCTCCGGTGCTCGGCATCGAGACCACCGAGGCTTTCCTGAACTACGTGCTGGTCGGCTACGTCTACAAGTGCCTGGTTGAGGTTATCCTCATGCCCATTAGCTACCCGGTCATCGGCTGGTTTAAGCGTCACGAGCTGGAGTACGTGGCCTAGCCCCAACACCGGACTGACGCACGAGGCCGCTCGATTGTTTTGCTCGGGCGGCCTTCCTCTATTCACACTTCATTTTCGATACACAGCATTCCTAACGAAAGCGACACGTTATGTCTACACTGCGGGAGAATACCTCTGAGCAGTCGAAGGGCGACTCCCTGAGTCGTTCCCTGTCCCACGGTCAGCTGACCATGATTGCGATGGGTCTGGCGCTGGGTACGGGTCTGTTCCTGGGCTCATCCTCCGCGATTAAGATTGCGGGCCCGGGCGCTATTGTCTCCTACGCGATTGGTTCGATGATTGCGGCGATTATTGCCGCCTGCGCGGGCGAGATGTCCGTGCGCCACCCGGTTCAGGGCGGCTTCGGAACGATTGCAAGCCGCTACCTGAACCCCTTTAGCGGCTACATCACCCGCTGGGCCTACTGGGCCTGCACCGTGCCGCTGGCCGGTGCCGAGCTGGTGGCCGTGGGCCATTACGTGGCGTTCTGGTTCCCGCAGATTCCCCTGTGGGCTTCGGTGACGTTCTTTGGCGTGCTGATCCTGGTACTGAACCTTGTGAGCGTGAAGTCCTTCGGCGCGTTGGAGTTCCTGCTCTCCTCGATTAAGGTGTCCGCGGTCATCGTGTTCATGGTGATTGGCCTGCTGCTGGTGTTCGTGGGCCTGCCGAACCACGGCGCCGCAGGCGTGCAGAACCTTGTCAACGACGGCGGTTTCCTGCCGAACGGCCCTATGTCGATTTGGATTTCGATGGCCGTGGTCATGTTCTCCTTCGGCGGTGTCGAGATGATTTCGCTCTCCGCCGCGGAGGCGAAGGACCCCGCCCGCTCGGTGGCCTCCAGCGTGAAGGCGATGATTTGGCGTCTGTCCACCTTCTACGTGGTGTCCATGGCGATTATTCTGTGCCTGGTGCCCTGGCAGACGGCGGCGCAGAACTCTGACCTGACCGAGTCCCCCTTCGTGATGGTCTTCTCAGAGATGGGTATTCCCTTCGCGGCCGACATCATGAACTTTGTGGTGCTGGTGGCAGCCCTGTCGGGTGCGAACGCCTCGCTGTACGCGGCAACCCGTCTGATGCACGCCCTGGGTGCCGACAAGATGGCCCCCGCGGTTGCGGCCCGCACGACCTCCCGCGGCGTGCCGATGGTGGCCCTGCTGATTTCCTTCACCGGCGTTATCGTGGCGACCGTGATGGCCGTGGCCAAGATCGGTAACATCTTTGCCCTGCTGATGGCCCTGGTGACTCTGTGCATACTGATTGTGTGGATCATGATTCTGCTGACCTACCAGGCCTACAAGAAGGATCAGGGGGATGCCTCCTCCTTCACGGTGCTGGGCGGCCGCTTGACGGCGGGGCTGGCCCTGGTGGGCGTGCTGGGCACCCTGGTGGCCCTGTTCATGCTGGACGGCTCGGGCGTGCAGGAATCCATCATGGTGGGTGTGGTCTTCTTCGTGCTGATTTCTATCGGCTACGCGGTTGCCTCGCGTCGCCTGGGCGGGTTCAAGCGTCCCGACCTGGATGCAATGCACGAGGCCGAGGAGCTTCAGGCTCGAGCTACCGAGTCTTAGTCTCAAGTTGAGGTTATAGAATGGGGCGCCGCGGGCAAGAGCCGCGGCACCCCGTCGCATCCGGTAGCTCCCGCCTCTGCCGCAGGACGTGCGAACCGGCACCCGTACAATGGAATTATTCGCGCCCGCGACCCAGCGGTTTTGACCCCTCGGTTTCTGCAGCGCGAGCACACAGCACACATCACGCCCTCGGGCGTACTGAAGGAAGGCACAGCCGTGTCCCACAATGACAGCACCCGCGGCCCCGTCGCCGCGGGAACCGCCGAGCCTCGAACCCTTAAGCGTTCCCTGTCCCACGGGCAGATGACCATGATCGTGATGGGTTCGGCTCTCGGCACCGGCCTCTTTCTGGGGTCGGGCACCGCGATTGCCATGGCCGGCCCCGCGGTTATTCTGACCTACGCCATCGGTTCGGCGCTCGCTTCGGTGATTGGCGCGGCGACCGGTGAAATGGCGATTCGCTACCCGGTGCGTGGCGGTTTCGGCACGATTGCGACCCGTTACCTGGGGCCCTTCGCGGGATTCCTGACGCGCATCGCCTACTGGACGGCGACGGTGCTGATTGCCGGCGTGGAGCTCGTGTCGGTGGCGACCTATCTGAGTTATTGGTGGCCGCAGCTGCCGCTGTGGGTGGGCATCGCGGTATTCGGCGCGGCGCTGATTGTGCTGAACCTGACGAGCGTGAAGTCCTTCGGCATGCTGGAGTTCTTCCTCTCCTCGATCAAGGTCATTTCGATTGTGGCCTTCCTGCTGGTGGGCCTGTGCCTGATTTTCTTTGGCCTGCCCGGCCACGCCGCGGTGGGTACCGCAAACCTCTTCAATGACGGCGGTTTCATGCCTAACGGCCCGGAGTCGGTGTGGCTGTCGCTGGCCGTGGTGATGTTCTCCTTCGGTGGTATCGAAATGATTTCCATTTCGGCCGCAGAGGCGAAGGATCCCTCCCGCTCGGTGCGTTCCTCCGCGAAGGCGATGATGATTCGCCTGGCGACCTTCTACGTGCTGGCCGTGCTGATTGTGGTGGCCGTGATTCCGTGGCGTTCGGCATCGGGTCTGGGTGACGCGGTTGAGGCCTCTCCCTTCGTGCTGGTCTTTGAGCAGCTGGGTGTGCACGGTGTGGCGCACTTCGTGAACTTTGTGGTGCTGATTGCGGCCCTGTCGAGCGCGAACGCGAACCTGTACGCCGGCGCGCGTCTGCTGCACTCCCTGGCGGTTGACGGTATGGCTCCTCGACCGCTGGCCAGCGTGAACCGCGCGGGTGTGCCTGCGCGTGCCGTGTGGCTGTCGACCAGCGGCATGGTGATTGCTATTCTGCTGGCGCTGTACAGCCCCAAGGAGGCGTTCCTCTCCATGATTTTCGTGATTATGGTGTGCGCGCTGACCGTGTGGGTTCTGATTCTTTTCGCCTACATCGTGTACAAGCGCGTTGAGCCCGCCGCGCACGGGTTCCGCCTGTGGGGTGGACGCTTCACCGCCGGCGTGGGCATTGTTCTGCTTTTCGCGGTGTGGGTGGCGCTCTTTAGGGTGCGCGGATCCGCGATTCCCTCCGTGGTGGGCGTGGGCTACTTCGTGGTGCTGAGCGTTTTGTACTTCGCTCGTATCCGTCACAGCCACACGATTGACGATCAGACGTTCGCGGAGGCGCAGCGGGCGACGGAGGGCTACGATGCGGCGCAACACGACGCCGACCACGCCCTCGAGACCGCGGCAAAGCTGGGACGCTAACCACCCCGCGGTTCTCTCGCGGCGTGAACGTCAAGAAACGAAAAATACGGAAGATTAAGGCGGCTGCCGTAATATAACCGTAAAAATAACGCAGACCCTCAAAAGAGGTCTATTATAAATAGTGAACCGTATGATCTTGTATGCGTTCAAATGTCTGTGTGTTGGATGAGGCCTGAAAGCATCGTAGCTTTCGGGCCTCATCGTTTTAATTCGAGCAAATATTTTTAGTGGTTAAATTTCGGAAGAACATAAATTTTAATGTAAATATGTGTTTATGTGTGAATTTTCCGGAGTATTTCCGAAAGGAGTAGAGTTAAAGCCATGCGAAGCCACGAAAACCCCCAGAAAACCACTTCTGTGGCCGGCGCCTCCGCCGCCACGACCGCGGCCGATGAGCTGACCGTGTACGTCCCCGCCCGCTGGGGCGATATGGACGCCTACGGACACGTCAACAACGTTGCCATGCTCTCGATCATGGAGGAGGCCCGCGTGGCCCTCTTCGGCCCGCCGCCCTCCTCGGGACAGAAACCGACCGTGGCACCCAACCCGCCCATCCCGCTCTTCGACCTGGTGCCCGAGGGTGTTCAGGCCCTCATCGCCGAGCACGGCATCCGCTACCTTGCGCAGCTGCCCTACACCGGCGAGTCCGTGCCCGTGCGTGCGCGAGTTGAAAAGGTGAGCGCCGCGTCCGTGCGTATCGGCTACTCGATTCTCTCCCCGGTGGATCAGCGCGAGTGCGTGCGCGCCTTCACCGTGCTGGCCTTCTGGGACTCCGTGGCGGGGCGATTGACTCGACTCAGCCCCGAGCAGCGAGAGCTGCTCAAGGCCTTCCTGCCGAAGGAATAAACGCGGGAGGGCACGGGCCTGCGTAGCCCGGATGGCTTGCGCGCAGGCCCGTATTCAGGCGGTGTTCACGGGAAACGCGTATGCTTAAGGTACCTTCTGCAAAGGGTGCAAAAGGTACAGCCCAGGAGAGAACAATGTCGTTTCACCACACCCAGGTAGCCCCCGCAGGCTGGGGTCGCCGCACCGTGCGCGCCACCGGATGCGCCGCCGCCCTGCTCCTCGTCCTGACCGGATGCTTCGGCAGCTCCCAGAGCACCGCCGAGTCCTCCCCGAACCCCACCGCCACGGCTTCACCCACCCGCCACCCGCTGCCTTCCTCCACGGCCACGCCGGCTCCGAACACGCCAACACCGAGCGCAACGACCGGGCCGACCGTCACGGAAACCACGGCACCCGCCTCAACCGCTGAGTCCGTCCCCTCCGCATCCTCGGCGGTTGCTGAGACAAAGGCAACCCCCGTCGCGGATGCCAGCCCCGCCGCCGCTGAGACGCCGCGCGCGCCCGAGAAGATGGAGGCCGAACGCGCCTCCGCCGGCGAGCGCTGCGGGCACATCGGTCGCAAGGGCTACCTGAAGACCGGCGCGGAAATCATGGTGCTGCGCGGCACCGTGGACTGCGCCCACGCCCTGGACGTGCTGACCGAATACGTCACCACCCCGCGGGCTGACGACAACCTGACTCAGAACCAAATCGCGAAGGTCCAGGACGCCACCTGCTACTGGAACCCGCAGTACGAGATGGTCGAAAACCGCCGCGAGGATCGCGGCGCCCCCGAGTGCACCATCGGCGAGGACACCGCCTTCGTGGCTCGCCTGCAGAACCCGGACGCCCCCGAGATCCCGTTCCTCATGGAGCCTGCCCGCTACGATTCCGGTGCCGGTTACTACCGCTTCAAGAGCTACGACGAGCGGACCGTCTGCGAGCTGAACCCCGCCGAATCCACCCTGACCTGCGAGCGTCGTCTGGGCGGTCAGCTCACCGACGGTAACGGCGCGGTGGGTCGTACCTTCTCAGCACCGGTGCGCGTCACCCGCATGAACTTTGCCACGGGAGCCTACGACGAGCGCGTTGAGGACACGACCCCCGCGGCCCTGCACGCCGAGAGCACGACCGCGAACACGCTCATGCTACGACCGAATAACGTGACGGTGTTCCCCACCGGTTCTGGCAAGCAGATTACCTGCTACGGTGAGCCGGAGGACGGCGTGATGACCTGCCACGACGGCGGAACCTACTCGGTGCCCATTGGGGGTGGCCATTTCTAGGTCGGAGCAAAATCTTGGGCGTGACGAATCGCGGAGGGGGCTCCCCGCAACGACGGGGAGCCCCTCCGCCCATACATAGCTTGTGGAGGTGCGGCATAGCCCCCGCACAGGCGGCGTTCTAGAATGGTTAAGGAACCCGGAACCAAAGACGCAGAAAGGTCACCATGCAACCGGCACAGACCCCTCACCCGCACAGCCGGACGAAACGCTACGCCCCCGCAGCCCTTGGCGCGACGCTCCTGCTCGCCCTCGCGGCCTGCTCCGGAGGCGGCGGAACCTCGGCCTCGCCGAGCGTCACCGCGACCCCCAGCCCCAGTGCGACAAGCGCGAAGGCAATTCCCACCCCCAGCCCCACTCGCACCGTGACCGTCACAGAATCCACCCCGACCCCCGGAACGGTGCAGACCGCGACCGCGGAGGCGACCGTCACCCCGGGCACCATCACGACCGCAAGCGCTACGGCTACCGCGAGCGCGCAGACCGGCGGTCAGGCTCAGGCTTCTTCGACGGCCCGAGCTTCTTCGGCCCCCTCGAGCACCGCCTCGCTCTCCTCCTCCGAGGTGAAGTCCGCGGGAGGCACCTGCGGCACCCTGGAGGCCACCGGATACCTGAAGCACGACGCCACGATTCAGGTGGCTTCGGGCGCGGTGGATTGCCTCTTCGCCAAGGAACTGATTCGCCAGTTCGTGGTACAGAACCCCGCCGAGGTGACCGACAAGGCCAATGGCGAGCGCGAGGTCATGTCGGCACGCTGCTACTGGAAGCCGGGCGACGGTGTGGACCGTGCGACCCCCGAGTGCGTGTCCCTGGATGGTGGCAACACCGTCATCACCGCGAAGCTGACCAATTAGCCGGCATCTCAAAGCCCGCGCGACTCAAGAGACGGACCCTATAGCACGAGCGCCGCGCTGACGATTGAATCGTCAGCGCGGCGCTCATGCTATTTCGAGAAGCCCACGCGGTGGGACCTACGCTTCATCGCGGGTGGCCAGCACGTCGTCCAGGCGGGCGAAGGTCGAACGCCAGGTGGTGCGCACCTCCTCGTGGACCGAGGGCGGCATGGGGCCGACCTCAATGACGATGCGGGTACCGGAACCCACGCCGTCTGCGGTAATCACGGTTTCGGGGAAGAAACGGTGACGCTGGTACACCAGCACGCTGCCGGGGTTGCCCAGGTGGTCGGGCAGCTGCTCGGCGTATTCGAGCTCCTTGAACGGTTCAATGCTCAAAAAGCGGCTCTGCAGAATGCAGGACACCGAGGGGTCAACCTCGTTGATTATGGACAGGCGCTGCATGCCGCCCACCACGGGTTCAAGCACCACGTCGGTGGGGCGCACATGCCAGCCGGCGGGGCCGTACCAGCGGACCAGCAGTTCGGGGTCCAGGTAGGCGCCGAAGACGTCTTCGATGGGTGCGGCAATCTCGTGGTCGAAGACGAGGAGCTCCTCGTCGGGGACGTGGGTGATGCTCATGGGTTTCTCCTGATGAGGTCGTGGGCTGTGCGGTCGGCGGGCTTAGGGCTTCTTACCGGAGTAGTAGTTACCGAGGAACTCGTCACGGTACTCGAAGTAGGTGCCGTCCTTGATGGCCTCGCGGGCGTCGTCCACCATGCGCACGATGAAACGCTCGTTGTGGATGGAGGCGAGGGTCGCCGCCAGGCGCTCGTCGGCCTTGAAGAGGTGACGCAGGTAGGCGCGGGTGTAGTGGGTGCAGGTGTAGCAGTCGCAGCCCTCGTAGATGGGCGAGAAGTCCGCCTTGAAGCGCGCGTTGGTGATGTTGTAGCGGCCGGTGGGGGAGTAGACGGCGGCGTTGCGTGCCACGCGGGTGGGGGAGACGCAGTCGAAGGTGTCTACACCGTTTTCGATTCCGACGAAGATGTCGTCGGGTTCGGAGATGCCGAGCAGGTGGCGGGGCTTGGATTCGGGCAGCTCTTCGGCGCACCAGCGCACGATGGTACCGAGGTTTTCCTTCTCGAGCGCACCACCGATGCCGAAGCCGTCGAAGGGCATGGAGCCGAGGTCCTGGCAAGCCTTGCGGCGCAGGTCCTCGTACTGCGCACCCTGAATGACGCCGAACAGTGCCTGGTAGGGCTTGCCCACGCGCTCTTTGGTGAGGCGCTGGTGCTCAGCGATGCACCGCAGCGCCCACAGGCGGGTGCGTTCGAGCGCCTCCTCCTGGTAGCCGCGGGAGTTGTACAGGGTGGTCAGCTCGTCGAAGGCAAACATGACGTCGGCACCGATCTGGTGCTGAACCTGCATGGACACCTCGGGGGTGAAGCGGTGAATCGAGCCGTCAATGTGCGACTTGAAGTTCACGCCGTCGTCGTCAATGTGGGCGAGGCGTTCCTTGCCCTTGGCTACGTCGTCGTCGCCGAGGGGGCGGCCGTCGGCGCCCTTAGCGTCCGCGACGGTACCCATGTCGATAACCTTCTTGAAACCGGAACCCAGGCTCATGACCTGGAAGCCGCCGGAGTCGGTGAAGGTGGGGCCGTCCCAGTTCATGAAGGCACCCAGGCCGCCTGCCGCATCCAGGATTTCGGGGCCGGGCTGCAGGTACAGGTGGTAGGCGTTGGAGAGCAGAGCCTGAGCGCCGAGCTCCTTCATGGATTCGGGCAGGACCGCCTTGACGGTTGCCTTGGTGCCCACGGGGGTGAAGGCGGGAGTCTGGATCTGTCCGTGCGGGGTGGTGATGACACCGGTGCGTCCGCGGAACTGTCCGCCGTTGGCTTCTACACGTTCAGCGCTGGGGGAGGCGGTGTCCGCCAGTCGGCTGGTGATGGTGAAGCCAAAGTCCTCGGTGGGGAAAGAGTTATCTAGAACGCTCATTCTTCTCTCGATTGTTTGCTTTCCGTCTGAATGTCTACACCCTAGCCTACCGGAAAACCCCGCCTCCTACGCGGGAGGCGGGGTTGCGGGGGCGTATACCGGACTAGCCGGCGAAGTCGCCGAGCATATCCACGGTCGGCACGAAGAAGAGGGTACCGGTCACCGCGGTGCTGAAATCCAGCAGGCGGTCGTAGTTGGCGCCATCCACTCCCATGAACATGTTCATGAGCATCTTCCGAACGGTCGAGAAGGTGCTGGCGTAGCAGATGAAGTAGGTGCCCAGCTCGTTGTTACCCACGGTGCCGAAGGGCATGTTGTCGCGAATAACCTTGAAATCGTCACCGATATTGGCAATAGCGGAGTGCGAGTTGGCGGGTTTTTCGTCCTCGCTCATCTCAATGTCGTCCTGCTTGGAACGGCCGATGACCTTTTCCTGCTCCGAGACGGGCAGGTTGTTCCACGCGGTCATGTCGTGGATGTACTTCTGCACAAACTGGTAGCTACCGCCCCTGTACATGGGGTCGCTGTCACCGATGATGCCGAAGTATTCACGTGCCGCGGGGGTCTGCGGGTTCTCGGTGCCGTCCACGAAACCGATGATGGCGCGGCCGTCCCAGTAGCGGAAGCCGTGTACCTCATCCAGCACCTCGGCAACATCGCGCAGAGCTGCGGTAATAGCGGACGCCATATCGTAAGCGACCGAAGGCTGAGTCGCACGGATGTGGAAGTGCAGATCGCCGGGAGTGGACACCGCGGTGTGCTTGGGGCCCCGAATCTCCTCGAATTCCACAAGCTCCTGCGGCAGCGGCTTGGGCAGATCCAGAGTCAGCCACGCGTTGTGGCCGATGCCCAGAACGACGTTAGCGTTCTCGGGCGAGTAGCGGTTGGCGGCAGTGTGATTGAGGTTGACGACGAGCCCGCAGAGGTTCTGGAACCCCTCAATGAGCGCATCCTGGCTGAGGCCTTCCTTGAACTTCCACACCATGAAAATGGTGTTAGCGTTCGGGCTGGCAGTGACCTGTTGTGATTCTGGTGCTAGCATACCCTCACCCTACAGCGCGAGGGGTGGGCCCGCAATGAACCCACCCCTAACATACGCCCGGGTTTTAGTAGCCGCGGTGCGAGGCGACGTCGCGGGCGTGGGCCAGACGCGCCGCCGTCTCAAAAATAGTCCACGCCTGTAGCTGCGTGGAGAGCTCCACGGGTGCGCCGGGCTTCACGACTTTGCTCATCGGCTCGGTGAACCGTGGGGAGAACTGCACGAGCGCCTTACCGCGAATCTCGTTGGGATCGATACCCAGCTCGTTCATCGGCAGGTTCGGGTCGAACTCGCGGCGGCCCTCCCACAGGGCGCGGGCGGTCGAGTAGATGAGGCTGGAAGCCAGAGCGCGAGCCTCGTCGCTGAGCAGCGGCGAAGAGGCGGCCATGCCCAGGTAGCGCACCAGGATGCCGGTGAACAGGCCGCCGTCGCCGTCGCCGTGCGAGATGAGGATGCGGCGGCGCGCCCCCGAGACGAATTCGACCTCCTCGGTCATGTGCTTCACGATGCCCACGATAAGGCGTTCCGCACGCTCGACGGGATCCACCTCGCAGGGCACACCGGAGGCCGCCAAACTCAGCAGGGCACCCAGTGCGGTGCCCTGGTTGTAGGTGTACTCGCCGCGTTCGAGCTCGTACTCCTCGCCGCGAACGTTCACGCCGTCCATATAGAGCGAACGTTCTGCGTCCCAGAGGGTTGCGTTCATCCAGTCAATGAGGGCGGCGGCGGTGTGCGGGTCACCCGCGCGAGCGTATGCGATAGCTGCCGGTGCGGTGGCCGCGGCGTTCACGAAGTCGCGCTTGGACTTGCGCCAGCTCATGCCTCCGCCGGGCGCGAGGCCCTTGGCGAGCTGCTCGAAGAGGGCGGCCCCGGCGTCCTGCGCGGCCACGTCGTTTGCGCCGGTCAGCTCAATCGAGAAGGAGTTCATGCGGCCCACCGCGAGGGTCAGCCAGGCCATGTCGTCAAAGTAGTCGTTGGCGTAGCGGCCAAGGTTGCGCACGTTGATGCCGCGCAGCAGCGAGCGGGCGCGGTGCAACTGCTCCTGAGCCTCGGTGATGCGACCCTCGCGCAGGTGGCGCTGGCCGGCGTCGATGATGCACTCGAGCAGGTGGGCCTGCCACCAGTAGTGCCAAGCGTTCAGACGCTGGCTCAGCGGGCGCGGGTCGGGCACCTGCACCGAACCGATGAGGGCGCCGGGAACGCCAAGAATACGGTGCACGAAGGTGTCGGTGACGCTGGCGGCTGCGGCCTCGGCGTGGGAGGAGGTGCGTTCCGCGTACTCGCTCATAGATGCCGGGGAGTGCGCGGTGTGGGAAGACGGCTGGGAATTCACGGTGCCCTCTATATGTGTACGGTGAAGTCTTACTTCTGCATTATCGCATTTTTTGGTGCCGGGTCATCACCGGTCCCTCCGGGGGTTCAGCTTGCCTCTCACACCGCGCTGTTCTTGCTCTCCCATGCACTTAATGTGCGGCCGCTACGCAGGCTGATGGGCTCGCCGGTGATGGGATGTTCGAAGCTCAAAGTGTAGGCCAGCAGTTGTAGCGGGTGTTCGGGGCGGTCGGGCCCGTCGGGGAGTACACGCGGGTAGAGCACGTCCCCAAGAATCGGGGCGCCCAGCAGGTTCAGGTGCGCGCGCAGCTGATGGGTCTTGCCGGTGTGTGGGGCGAGGTCGTAGAGGCCCCACGGGCGGCCGGGTTCGACGCCCCAGGCCTCAGCATCGGCCGGGTCGGGGGTGAAGGTTTCCAGGATGCGCGCGGTGGTGAGCGTATTCGGCTCCACGCCCCGCGCCACGCACTCCGTCTCAGAGAGCTGCCGGACCTGCAACACGTCGCGCACCTTCTGAATATGCGAGCGCACCCGCAGCCCCTCCGCGCTCAGGGCTTGTTCGGCGGCGGTGGGGTCGGCGGGCACCGGGGCCACGGCACGGTAGGTTTTCGAAACCAGGCGGTGCTGGAACATCATCTGGAAGGGGCGGCGCGCCTGAACGGTTTTGGCGAAGAGCAACACCCCGGCGGTGGGGCGGTCGAGTCGGTGAATTGGGATGAGCAGCGGGTTGCCCTCGCGCACGCGTAGCTTGGTCAGCGCGGTCTGCGCGATATAGGAACCGCGCGGGGTGGTGGGCAGAAAGTGGGGTTTGTCGATGGCCAGCACGTGCTCGTCCTCGTAGAGTACCGGCATGTCGGAGGGGAGTTCGGGCTCATCGGCGAGCTCGCGGAAGTACCAGATGCGCTCGCCGGGCGCGTAGGGGCTGGAGGTGGTCAGCACCGTGCCGTCATCCAGGCGCACCTCGCCGGTTTCGAAGCGGGAGTGAATAATCTGCGGGTCGTTCGGGTAGAAGCGAGCGATGAGGTAGTCGGCAATCGTAGCGGGGGCGCGTCCGCTGGGGGCGAGTGCCTCCGGGAGCTCCTCGGGGTGGGGGAGCACGAGCTGGATGGGGTCGATGCCGTTCTTCTGCGCCAGCGGAGGGGTTAGTAGGCGGCGATGCGTGCGGCGGGTGGGCTTGGCGTGCTGCACGGAGGTTTTCTGCACGGAGGCGCTCCGGGTGGAGGTGCTCAGCTCCGGGGTGTTACGGGCCCTCGGCGTGTCGCGGTGGGAATCGTGGGTGGGCATGGCTCTACTGTACCGGTTGGCGCGGCGGCCTAGAGGAATCGCAGATTTATCTGACACTCATCTGCTCTTGTGGGAATAGGTGGGGATAAAAACAAAATACTCACACATTTTTGAAAATATTCAGGATTTAATTTAAAAAAATAAAGCTAGTTTTACAAAAACAAATGAATATATACGTTATTTTCGAAAACCCTGTCAAACCATCAGTAATAAATACTTCATTTAGAGTATATAGCCCATTGCAGAGTAAAAGATGTAAAGCGTATAGAGACCTGGTAGGCTGAATAGCCTACGTCATAAATACTTTTAAAAATGCTGAGAAGCGCATTAAAGCGTTACGATTAAGACACAGAAGTTCGAAAAATCGAACGAAGGGGTCGAAATGGGACAGAAACAGCGTAAGGAAGCAGAGATTAAAGGAACTCCCCCGGTTGCACCGGTACAATCTGACACTTCACACGCACCTCAAGGCACAGTCGCCGAGGCTAAAGTTTCTGCGCCGTTCACCGAACAGGGCGCAGAACACCGCACCGCGGGTGCGTTGCGAATGGAACCGCACGAGCGTGAAGAGCAGATTCTTCAGGTGGCTTCGGAACACTTTGCGCGCAAGGGCGTGCTCGGCGCGTCCATGAGCGCCATCGCCCGAGATGCGGGCATCACCCGCGCGCTGCTCTACCACTACTTCCCCGGCAAGGACTCTCTCGCCGCGGCGGTCACCCGCCGCGAAGCCAAGGCGGTTCTCGAGGCGTTGGGCGAGCATCACGAGAACCCCGAAGAGGCCCTGCGCAACGCACTGCGCACGTACTTCCTCGTGGTGGCGGGCGTCCCCACCCCCGGCGGTGAGGACTTCCCCAATAACCCCACGGACTACCTCGAATGGATGCTCAAGCGTACCGGTATGCCGATTAACGACCGCACCCGCGTCATTCTCGGCGGCTGGTTGCAACTCGTGGATTACTTCGCCCTGCACGTGGTGCAGCTCAACCCCCGCGACCAGCGTACCGTGCGCACCCGCGGTCTGGGGCTGGAAGAAGCCATTGACCTGTGCCTGGGTGCCGTCGATACCCTCACCGGAGGCTACTAGCCTCACGGTCCGCAAACTTCCCTCTCCGATGTTTGGTTGCAGGATTCGACGACAATGGGGCCGCGGATCCCCGGACGGATATTCCTCCGCCGGGCCCCCGGGCTCGAGCTGGTGGGCCGAGGTATCGCGCCACGGCCCACCGTCTCGAGGACCCCGAGAGCACGGCGGATTCCCGGAATACCATCCGGTTTGTGAGTAGGGAACGCAGAGCGCCCCGCACCTCCCTCATGGGGAGGCGCGGGGCGCTTTGTCGTGCGCGGAAGGCCCCTCGCAGATGCCTCGTCGCGTCGGGGAATCGTCCTAAACCGGTACGGGCGAGCCGGCGCTAGAGAGGCCGGCGCATGGAGAGCCCGCGCACCGTGGCGTAGAACCCCTGATGCTGCAGGGCGCGGCGCAGAATCTGCACCGGATCCTCACCCTGTCGGTTGAGGGTGGGGGAGTCGGTGAGAAGCTCCACGTCGTTGACCTTCTCAATCGAGATCTTATCCATGCCGCCCGAGTCCATCATGCGCGCGATGGCCGGGGCGGCCGCCTCGAGCAGAACCGGGTCGGTCGTAAAGATGAGCAGGGTCTTCGCGCCGCGCTCCAGGTAGAGCACGGGCGCACCATCCACGAGCACCACGCAGGCGCCGGCCTTGCGAGCCGGGCGGTGCCGCAGGGGTGCCGAGCCCTCCGAGAGCTTCGACAGCTCGGGCCAGGCGAGGGCGGCACCGTAGGGGTTGGCCGGGTCCGTGGCGGCCAGAAGCGTTACCGTGAACGTGCCGAACACCTCCTCGGTCGCGGTGCGGCGCGGTCGCTCATCGCGCGGGCCGAGGCGGTCGGCCGCCGAGCGTAGCGCATCCACCGTGGCGGGGGCCGCGAACTGCGCGGCGCCCAGACCCTCGATAAAGTAGCCGCGGCGCACGAGCGCACGGTCCTCGGCCTCGGAGTAGATGCGGTAGAGCTGGCTGAAGCCGCCGGGGGAGTCCTCGCCCTGCAGGCAACCGCGCGTAAGCACGCCGTAGCGGTCCAAGAGCAGGTCGGCGCGCGCCAGGGCAGCCACCGTGGGGTCCAGAGGCTCGCCCAGTAGGGAGTCTACGCGAGAGAAGCGGCCGCTATCCTGCGGGGCCACCGGTGGGGGACCGCCCCCGGCGTACCCGCCGCGCAGGGAACTGCCCATCGAGGCTCGCGCCGCCGCGATGCGGCCGGCTCCGCGGCGCCCCACCCGCGAGAGGCGAGGGGCGGCCGCCGGGGTCGGATGCGCGCTCCTGACCCCCGCAAGCGTCGCGCGAACCGGGCCGAAGGAATCGTTCGTCAGCACACCGGCCCACACGAGGCGCCACAGGGCGCTCGAGAGCTCGGCGGCATCCGGGAAGGAGACCGTCTGGCCGGGGGCCGCCGCCCCACCGAGAATCTGAACGACCCGCTCGCGCAGGGCCGGCACGAAGAGGCCGCCGTGGGCGAGCGCTTCGTGGATTGCGTGCTCGAGGGTGCCGGGGGTCTGCAGGCGCTCGAGGAGCTCGGGCTCCTCATCCCGCAGAAAATCCGCGGGGTAGCCGGGGCCCAGGGTGAGCGGCGCGCTCTCGCTCAGGTGCAGGCGAATCCAGCCGTCGGAGCGCTGGGAGGCGCCGCCGAGCCTACCTGCCCCGGTAAAGAAGACGCGGCCGGTCATCATGAGCTCGTCGAGCAGGTGCGGGCGGTAGCCCTTCACACGGGCCGGCAGGATGAGCGTTTCCAGAGCGGAGGCGGGCATGCGCACGCCGGCCAGCTGGTCGATGGCGGTCAGCAGCTCCTCCTGCAGGGCGGGCTCGTCGAGGCCTTGAGCGCCGTTCGGCGCGCCGGTCTGTTCCTCCCGGGCGTTCTCGGGCGCGGCGGAGGTGAGGGGCGCGGGTGCCTCGTCGATAATTCGGGCCGTGCGTTGCGGCTCGAGGTACGCGCCGTAGGCGCTCGCCTCGGCCAGGGGCCGGGCCACTCGTACCGATAAAGAACGAACGTTCTGCCATGCGGGCAGGAAGAATCCGTAGGCCCGCGCGGGGACCGGCTCAATCTCCTGCCGCAGTGCCGCAAGCGAGCGGGCGCGAATCGTGCGTAGAACCTGCACATCCACCCACTCGGGGGAGCCGCCCGGACCCTCGGCCCACTCGGAGGCGCCCCGCATCACCTCGGGCAGGAACTCGCCGGAGGTCACGCGCCGCTGGCGCTGCAGGCGCAGCAGCACGGGGAGAAGCACGCCGGTGCCCACCGGAGTCAAGCGCGAGAAGTGGGCCGCAGTCTCGTGCACTCCGAAGGGAATGTGGGTGCGGGCAAAACGGGAGACCAGATCCTCGAGCGGTTCGGCCACCGGCTCCAGGAAGGCGAGCGGTAGCGCCGCGGCGGGCATAATGCCCAGGCCGTCGCGCAGGCGGGCCGCATCCTCAACCGCGGCGTAGTAGAGCTGCGGGCCGCTTTCCGGGGTCCCCGGCCCCTCGAAGGAATAGGCGCGCCGCGCGTGCACGAGTCGCTCGGCCAGCTCGCGGGCGTACTCCTCGCTCGCCGGGGGCTCCGCGGGGCGGTGCTCGTCGGGTCGATCCGGAGTTGCCGGCTCAGGCTCGACGGACTCCGGGCGGAGTCGCTCGGCCAGCTCGCGGGCGCTCAGCGGGCCCAGCTGTCGCAGTAGGTCCGCCGCGCCCTCCACCCCGGAGGCGCGGTAGCGTTCGCCTGTGCGCTGCAGGCGGGCCAGGGTCTGCGTCAGCACCGCAGGGTCCAGCAGCTCGCGCAGCCCGGTTGTGCCCAAAAGCTCCGCGAGCATGGCCGGGTCCAGGGCTAGGGCGGCGGCGCGGCGCTCGGCGGCGGGCGCATCCGCGTCGTAGAGGTGCTCGGCCACGTACTCGAAGAGCAGGGTGCGGGCGAAGGGCGAGGGAGCCTCGGTCTCCACCTCCATCAGGGCAATACCGCGAGACTCCAGAGCGCGGTGCACCTGTAGCAGCGCCGGCAGATTGTACACGTCCTGCAGGCACTCGCGGGCGGTCTCCAACAGGATGGGGAATTCGGGGTACTTGCGGGCCACGTCCAGAAGCTGCGCGGCGCGCTGACGCTGCTGCCAGAGCGGCGTGCGCTTGCCGGGATTACGCCGGGGTAACAGAAGGGCGCGGGCTGCGTTCTCGCGGAAGCGCGAGCCGAAGAGGGCCGAGTCGGCCACGCTATCGGTGACGATGCCCTCCAGCTCTTCGGGATCGAAGAGGAAGAGGTCGGCCCCGGGCGGCACGTCCTCCATCGCGGGCAGACGCAGGATGATGCCGTCGTCAGCCGCCATGACCGAGGCGTCCACGCCGTAGCGCTCGATAATGCGGGTGCGCACCGCGAGGGCCCAGGGGGCGTGCACCGAGTAGCCCAGGGGCGAGTGGAGAATCAGCCGCCAATCGCCCAGCTCGTCGCGGTGACGTTCCACGATGAGGCGCCGGTCGGAGGGAACGGCACCCGTGGATTCGCGCTGCTCGCGCAGGTAGGCCAGCAGATTGTCCACGGCCCAACGGTCCAGGCCGAGCTGCTCGAGTTGCCGGCGGGCGGCGGGTGCATCCGCGGCCTCCAGAGAGGCGAGAGCTCGGGTGAAGGCGCCCGTTTGCAGGCCCAGGGCGTAGGGGCGTCCTGCGCGGTCGCCGTGCCAGAAGGGCAGGCGCGCGGGCAGGCCGGGGGCGGGGGTAACGCGCACCGCGTCGTGGGTGATCTCCTCGATGCGCCAGCTGCTGGCGCCGAGGGTGATGACCTCGCCGGCTCGGGATTCGTAGACCATTTCCTCGTCGAGCTCGCCGACGCGCTTGGGGCCGCGTTCCTCGTCCCCGCCGACGAGGTAGACGGGAAAGAGGCCGCGGTCGGGGATGGTTCCACCGCTCGTGACGGCGAGGCGCTGAGCCCCGGGGCGGCCCTCGATACTGCCGGAGGGCGCCTGCTCGGTGGGGGTTCGATCCCAGAGGATGCGCGGGCGCAGCTCGGCGAACTCGTCGGAGGGGTAGCGGCCGGCGAGCATTTCGAGCGTGGCGTCGAAGAGGGCGCGGGGCAGCTCGGAGTAGGGGGCGCTGCGACGCAGGGCCTCGTACCAGGAGTCAACGCTGATGGGCCCGAGGGCGCAGGCGGCCACGGTCTGCTGGGCGAGCACATCCAGGGGGTTGGTGGGAATCGCGAGCGGCTCGAGGGTGCCGCTGCGCATACCCGCGAGGGTCACGGTCGCCCCGAGGAGGTCGCCGCGGTGCTTGGGGTAGAAGACACCGCGCGAAATATCGCCCACGCGGTGGCCGGCGCGGCCCACGCGCTGCAGGGCGGAGGCGACGGAGGGAGGTGCGGCCACCTGAATGACGAGATCCACGTGGCCCATATCGATACCCAGCTCGAGCGAGCTGGTGGCCACCACGCAGCGCAGGGTTCCGCCCTTGAGCGCCTCCTCGATGAGGGTGCGCTGTTCCTTGGAGACGGAGCCGTGGTGGGCGCGGGCCAGGGGAGGCACGGCCTCGGGGGAGTTCACATCAGTCTGTGCGGCGTACTCCTCGGGGTCGATGCCCCGCCGGGCGAGCTCGCGGCGCAGGTGAATGTCGTTGAGCGCCGCGGTGAGCTTTTCGGCAAGCCCGCGGGAGTTCACGAAAACGATCGTAGAACGGTTGTTCTCGATGTGGTCGACGATGCGTTCCTGCACTCGGGGCCAGATGGAGGTCTCGGCGCGCCCCTCCGTCCCGCCCGCGGCCTCCGCGTAGGCCTCTGCGGGGTCAAGAACGGCGTTGCGGCCGAAGGAGGCGAGCTCCTTCGCGGCGGCTCCGCCCGTTCCGCCGGTTTCGTCCCCGGGCACTCCGGGAGCCTCGGAACCGGCCGAGGGCGCGGTGGGGAAAACCCCGATGGCATCCTCGAGGGTGTAGCCTGGGGCGGAGGGGCTTTCTGCGGAAGGGTCGGCGGAGGGATCGGCAACGGGCATGGCGGCGGGAAAGGCCGGTTTCGGTGCGCCTTCTGCCCCCTCGCCCGGCCCGTAGAGCCCCTGCCCGTAATCGTTTGCCCCGCCGAGGGCCGCCATATCGGGAACGGGAACGCTCAGGCTCAGGTCCCAGCGCTTGGGTACCGGTTTGTTGACGATGTTCACGGGCTGCACGCCGCCCAGAAAACGGGCCACAGCGTCGGGGTTCTCGATGGTCGCGGAGAGCCCGATGCGCTGGGCGGGTTCGGGCAGGAGCGCGTCCAGGCGCTCGAGGGAAACTGCCAGGTGCGCCCCGCGCTTGGTGGCGGCCAGGTTGTGAATCTCATCCACGATGACCGTGGTGACGCCGGCGAGGGTGTCGCGGGCGGAGCTGGTGAGCATAAGGTAGAGGGATTCGGGGGTGGTGATGAGAATGTCCGGTGGGTTGCTGATGAGCTGGCGGCGCTCGCGGGCGGGGGTGTCGCCGCTACGCACACCCACGGTGGTGAGGGGCTCCTCCGGCGCGTTTTCGGTGTCCGCGGCGCTCAGTCGCGTGATGCCGGCCAGCGGTGCCCGCAGGTTGCGTTCGACGTCGGCGCCGAGGGCTTTGAGGGGCGAAATGTAGAGAATCCGCGTGCCGCGCGGAGGCTGCGCGGTGCAGGCGGCCCGCTCACGGTGTTCGCGGTAGAGGGCGTCGAGGGACCAGAGGAAGGCTGCGAGGGTCTTGCCCGAGCCGGTGGGTGCAATGATGAGGGTGTTGCGGCCCTTGCGGATGCTCTCCCATGCGCCTTCCTGCGCGGCGGTGGGCGTGCTGAAGGCGCGGCGGAACCACTCGCGGACGGGGGCGGAGAAGTGGGAGAGTGCATCGGTCATGCTTCAATTATGACGCGTGTTACGGGTCGCTTGATATACGGGTGGTGCGGGGGTGATGATGGCTTGACAGGTAACATACAGGCCCCATAATATTTTACTTGTAAAATAATTTAAGAACTCAGCAAAGGAATCATCATGACCCGCCTAAACGAAGAACAGCTCGTCGCACTCTTCCACGAGCCTCGCACCGCCTACTCCTTCACCGACGAGCCCGTCACCGACGAACAGCTGCACCGCATCCAGGAGCTCACCTTCTACGGCCCCAGCGCCTTCAACAGCCAGCCCCTACGCATCACCTGGATCAAGAGCCCTGAGGCCCGCGAGCACCTCATCTCCTACCTGGTGGACGGCAACAAGCCCAAAGCCGAATCCGCACCCATGATTGCATTGCTCTCGGCAGACCACGGTTGGGTCGAGAAGGCCGACACCTTCAATCCCAACTCCGCGGAGTTCATTAAGGGCTACTACGCTGACGAAAACCTGGCCAAGCCCACCGCCGACCTCAATGCACACGTCCAGGCAGGCTACTTCATCACCGCGATTCGCGCCCTCGGCCTGGACGCAGGTCCCATGACCGGTGCAGACTTTGAAGGCCTGAAGAAGGAATTCCTGGCCGGTACTAACGAGCAGCCCTTCCTGGTAGTCAACATTGGCCACGGCCTCCCCTCCGGCTACGATCGCCCCGTGCGCTTTGGTCACGAGGAAGCCACCCGCTCCGTCTAAAACGAGCGAAGCTGCCACATAACCTTGAGCCTAAGAATTAGGCTTAGAAATAGTTCAAGGGCGGTTCCCCGCGATGGGGAACCGCCCTTGAACTATATACGCGTTTAACGTCTTACTACGCCGCGCTACCTAGCGTGCCCCAAACTGGCCCACGGACAGCTGCGGGACCGAAGAGGAACAAGCCGTCGTGTCGAAGGGCACGGTAACGCCGTCCCGATCGCCGGCAAGGCCCACCAGGAAGCCCTCCACCCGTCGCGCGCCGCAGCTATCGCCGAAGCGGCTCGTATTGATGGAGCGCATTATCACCGTGGTGCTATCACCCGGGGCGATGGTCACACCGGCGGGGTTCATGAACTCGGAGGAGTTAGAAGCCTCTCGCCCCACCCAATTACCCGAAGAGTCCGCGTAAATCACGCGCGGGTACCCGCGCAGGGAACAGGGTGAATCGCTGGAATTCTGGAAGTACAGCGTGAGGGTGCGTGCACCGGGGGAGTTGTCCGTCACGGAGACCGAAACGTTCAAATTATCCATGGAGCACTGCGAGGGTCCCTCGGCGTTCTTCTGGCCGGAATTATCGGATCGGCTCGAGCTACCGTTGTTATTACCGTTGCTGTTGCCGCCGGAGGAATTCGACGAACCCGAGTTCGAGGAAGAGGAACCGGAATCCGAGGAAGAACCCTGACGGTTCCCAGAATCGGAGTCGTTGTGCTCTTCACCGTTATTGCTATCGCTCTGCTCCGGGGGAAGGCCCTCATGCTTTGCCTCGTTCGAGGAAGAGGACGAATGATCGTGCTTCGACTCGTGATTCTCCGAGCTAGACTCCTCGGAGTGCGCGGAGGAAGACTCCCCGTGCTCCGGGGAAGCACTGTTAACAACTGTGATGGAGCCCGGGGCCACCGAAGCGCTGGGGCTCTCGGAGGCCACACTAATCGTGCCGGGCTTCACCGATGCGGAGGCACTCGGGTGTGCCGAGGTGTCCTCTGCACCCTGACCGGCCTGGGACGCGCCGCATCCACTGAGCGCGAGCACGCCGCAGAGGAGGGTGGTTGATGCGAGTACCTGAGCCGATTTAAACATTGTTACATCGCCGCCTGCATTTGGATTTCTGCTCCGTCCATACCGGGGGCGTACTCAACCTGGCAGCACAGGCGGGAATATTCGTTTGCGACATCATCAACCATGTCGAGCAGGTCCTGCTCGGCCTCGGTGCGCTCACCGGAAGCCGCGTAGTGCTCGGGGTCAATGAAGGCGTGGCAGGTTGCGCAGGATGCGTTACCGCCGCAGGTGGCGAGGACCGGTACGCCGTTGGCCTGGAGGGTTTCCAGGAGGGTGTGGTGGTCTTCCCACTGAATATCGTAGTGTTCGCCTGCTTCGTCAGTGACCTTAATCGTTACGCCCATGCGTTCTCCTTCTTCTGTAGTGATGCGTTTCTATTGTAGAGGCAGGGGCCGGTATTAACCCCACCGGTGTGATACCCCGAACTCTAGTGTCACGCATCCTGCGGGAACGCATATTAATTTTTATGCTGAAGAGCACGTATAGCTCGCTTCCAGTCTACCCTTTGATCCCTTGACAAGCGGGGAAAGACCCGTCATTTACTCCTGCCCCGGCGTGCAAATAAATACCTTGGGGAGCATAAAGACGCAGGGGCGGGGTACCGGGAGCACAGCCCCCGAGCCCCGCCCCTTCTGCGAGCGCACGGCCTAACGCGCACCGGGTCTGCCAACCCGGTCTATACGCACGGGCTATCCGGCCAGCTCACCCTCGGAACGCTGCCCTTCAGCTCACGCTATCCGCGGGCTGCTTGCCGTCATCCGGCGCGGAATCCTCCGCCGGGAGCGCATCCTTTACGGGGCGGGTACCCCGCACGATGCCGCGCACGCTATCGCGCGGATCGGCATAGCGCAAATCAACACCGAAGGTATTGCGAATCTGACGCGCAGAATTCAGGTGCCAACGCTGCGAGTCGGAGGGAGTCACCGATGTGACGGCCTTCTGCCCCGGAGCTAGCGCCTCGTGGCGGATATCGTAGTGCTTACCGCCCATCGTCACCGTGAATCCGTGCTCCTGTAGCAGCTGAACGAACTCATCCACGTCGTGCGGAATCTTGCGGCCGCGCTGGCGCTTTCGTCCGCTCATGCGCGGCTGAGATTCAAAGGGATTACGGTTCGCGGCAACACCGCGCGCAATGCGAATGACCTGCTGATCGGAGTGCGAGAACTCCACCTGGTAACCGTTGAGGGAGTACACGGTGCGGCTCGTACCAGGAATGGGCTGGCGGTTATCGGCCTCATCCAGGATGCGCGTAATGTACTCGCTCGTCAGGCCCAGCGCCTTGAGCTGGCTCTGAGCCTCGAGGGAGAGCTGGTAACCGCCGGCCGAGGCCTTGAGCGGGCGCAGGGCCAGAACCTCCACGGTGAGGGGGTTCAACACAACTTGGTAGCCCAGTTCCTCGTGGGTGTAGAGGGTGACCTCGCGGCCGTAGCGGTTTTCCTCGGCGGTCTCCTCGCGTACCACGCTCTTGGGGGATTCGATAATCTCGAGCAGCAGGGCGTAGCCGAGGTCGTGGCGCATCATGTAGTCCATGACGCCGGGCAGTACCCCGTAGATGCGGCGGCTCTCCGGCACCTCGCCGTAAAACTCCTGCTCGATGCGCGCGGCGATACGCTGATTCTCGAGCGGCACCTCGGTCAGCGGGATGAGCCGCTGGTTGGAGGGACGAATCTTCGCGCGCGCCGCGGCGGGCTTGGGGGTCTTGCGGTAGGCCTCCACGAGGGCCTGCTGCTGCTGCACGAATTCGTGGGCGATGAGCGGCATCAGGGTGAAGTAGAGCTCTGCGGCCTCGGGGCGAATCGCGCCGCGCTCATCGAGCAGGGAGGCGCCCTCGTCGTTGGTGAGGTCCCAGGTACGCTCCGTCCCCTCCTCCGCCTCGCGGTAGCTGTAGCCGGCCAGGGAGGCCAGCTCCTGCAGGCGCACGTACACCTCGAGGGGAACGGTAATCTGCTTGGCCGACATTACTTCTCCTCCTCGGCGTTCTGAGCGTTCTGATGCTTGGGCTGTTCGGATGCGGCGGCCTCGGCCTGCCGGTTAATGGCATCGCTGAGATCCTCAATCTGCGCGCGGCGAAGGCTCTCGCCGTGCAGAGCCTGGAAATCGGGGGTCTTGGTCAGGGAGAGCACGGTCCGCTGATCCGGGGAGATGGTCATCTCCAGCCCCTCCGCGGCGTAGATGCGGGTCCAACCCTCACCCATGCGCACGTTCTCGGGGTTTTCGAGCGTGCGGACCATGAGGTCGAAGACGAACTCGGGGTTCTTGGAGAGGAAGACGCGGGCGCGCTCGCTGAAGGCCATTTTGAGAGCATTGAGCGGGGTGTACTCGCCGCGGGCCAGGGTGGTATTGGCCCCGTCATTGCACTCGGCTTCGTACTCGTCGACGACGGTAATTAGCTCGGCGGAGGCGGTGTTGACGTCCACGCGGTAGTCGTCATGTCTGAAGCGAATCGTCCAGTCGTTGACTCGTTCCGCCGTGCCCTCGCGCAGGACGGTGCGCACGAGGTCCTCGGTGAGTCCCTCGCGCTCCATGCGCTGACGCAGCCCGGGACGGATGCGGTAGGCGCGCTCGCGATCCTTCGTGCTGACCCCTGCGGGGCGGGTGGGAGCCTCGGGCGAAACGTCCTTCGTCGCGGTCCGCCCGGCTCCGGCGGAGGGTACGGGCACCGGGATGTTCGGGGCCTCCGAAGCGATATTTTCGGGGGTGGCATTTTGCTCAGTGGCCTGCTCGGCGTCCTGCTGTCGGGCACGCAAGCCCTGCAGGTACTCCTCGATCTGCGGCGGGCGGTAGGTGAGCGTCGCCTTGCGGAACATACCCGGTGAGGGGGCCGCGGAGGGCACCGGCGGTTTCGGTGCGGCCGGGCGCGTCTCGGAGGAAGCCTCGAGGGGCGCGGGGGCAACCGGTGCGCTGGGCTTCGGCGGGGCAGGTTTGGGGGCTGCAAATTGGGCGGCGGAGGGCTTGGGTGCGCTGGGCTTCGGGGCCTCCGAGGGGGCGAAACCCTTCTCCTCGACCGTCTGCGCTCCGGGAGTCTCCTGCTCGGCTACCGGTCGGGCGCGGCGAGCCATCAGCGCGGGGGAGGGCTTGGGCTTCTCCGCAGCCGGTGCAACGGCCTCGGCCGATTCACTCGTTTCTTCGCCGCTCTGCACGACGATTCCCTCGGTAGCTTCCCCGGCCTCGGTAACGGTTTCTGCATCGTTACCCTCTGCGCCGGTGTCTTCGGGGCCTTCTGCGGTGTCCTCTCCTCGCAGGAGGGCGGCCATAAGCTCCTGACGCGAGGTGTACGGGATGATTTGGTCGGGCGTATCGATATAGCGCGGGAAGTTTTCGTAGAGAATTTTTGCGGCGCTCTCGAAGAGCTTCTCAACGCTCGGCACCTCGGCGGGGGTGCAGGGGCAGAGCAACTCGCGGCGTTGGTTATCGTAGAGGGCCCAGTGCGCGCATCGCTCGCTGGGGGCGAAGTAGTCGAGTGTTCCTAGATCTGCAATATCGATAAGCGCACCTATGAGGGATTGCGGGATGGATAATTGAGCCATGGTGCTCCTTCGCGTGATGTGTCCCTCCAACTTGGGCGTGGAAGGTCTTGTTTCCATCCTATGCGTTTTTTCACCGGTGTGCGCCGGCACACGTCATATTGTGCGGGTGAAATGCGGATTTTTGGTGAGGATGCACCCGCCGTGCCCACAATAGGCAGGGGAAGGTGGCCCCGTCCGGGCCCACGTGTCCGAGGATACAAAAAATCCCCGGTTCCGAAGAACCGGGGATCGGTGGTGCGCCCGAAGGGATTCGAACCCCCAACCTTCTGATCCGTAGTCAGATGCTCTATCCGTTGAGCTACAGGCGCATGTTCCTCGCTTCGGATTTCTTCAATCCGTCGCGGCAACAGGTAATACTATACGGAGGTTACGAAGAGCCTGCAAGTCGAAAAACTCAAAAGGGTCTGGATTTTTTGCTGTCGGAGTCTCTTGGCACCCCGTTCTGCCGCGAAATTCCGGGGTTTTTGGTTCCCGGAAAATTTTTTAAAATATTTTTGTGCGGTTCCAAACGGGAGGTGGGGATCCCCCGCGAGAACCCTCCGCCCCGTACGATTCTTACCCTCCGGCCCTCGAACTTCTCATTGATTGCCCTCGGTGTCTTCCTGTTGAAGGTGTGACGGGCGGAACGCAAGAAATAACGTCATAGAAGGATGTTCGGGTCGTTAATGCGTTATTCTGTAAGCATCACGAGGAAGTGGCTTCTGTCCAAGCGTGCATATTCACCGTTATTTGCACGCTTGTAGTTTTTAACTGCTTCTTCGCTACCGCAGACCTATCGCGGATCAACGTAGTATCCGCGGTATTTACCGATTGAAGGGGAAAACGTCAATGGCTGACACCTCAACTCGTACTCTCTCTGCCGAACTCGAAAAGGAGCTGCAGAGCGCACCCACCACCCACCAGGGTCTTCTGGAATGGGTTCGCGAGGTTGCCGCGCTGACGCAGCCCGACCACATCTACTGGGTGGACGGCTCCGAGGAAGAATATAACCGCCTTGCGCAGGAGCTGGTGGACGCCGGAACCTTTGTCCGCCTGAGCGATCACGAATTCCCGAACTCCTACGCCGCTTTCTCCGATCCCGACGACGTGGCACGTGTCGAGGAGCGCACCTTCATCTGCTCCGAGACCGAAGAGGGCGCCGGCCCGACCAATAACTGGCGCGATCCCATCGAGATGAAGAAGACCCTGACCGGTCTGTTCGAGGGCTCGATGCGCGGCCGCACCATGTACGTCATTCCCTTCGTCATGGGCTCCCTGAAGGCTAAGAACCCCAAGATTGCTGTTGAGCTCAGCGACTCCGCATACGTCGTGTGCTCGATGCGCATCATGGCAACCATCGGCAAGGACGTTCTGGCCAAGCTGAACGAGACCAACGGCTTCTTCGTCAAGGCCCTGCACTCCGTCGGTGCACCCCTGGAGCCCGGCCAGAAGGATGTTCCCTGGCCCTGCAACCCCGAGAAGTACATCGTCCAGTTCCCCGAGACCCGCGAGATCTGGTCCTTCGGTTCCGGCTACGGCGGCAACGCACTGCTGGGCAAGAAGTGCTACGCACTGCGCATCGCATCCGTCATCGGTCGCGACGAGGGCTGGATGGCAGAGCACATGCTCATCCTGAAGGTGACCAACCCCGAGGGCAAGGTTCGCTACATTTCTGCAGCGTTCCCCTCCGCATGTGGCAAGACCAACTTCGCCATGATGGAGCCCACCATTGAGGGCTGGAAGGCCGAGATGGTCGGCGACGACATCGCATGGATTGAGTTCGACGAGAACCACCAGGCACGCGTGGTCAACCCCGAGGCCGGCCTGTTCGGCGTGGCACCGGGTACCGGTTACTCCACCAACCCGAACGCTATGAAGGCTATCGCCAAGGGCAACACCATCTTCACCAACGTTGCACTGACCGACGACGGCTCCGTCTGGTGGGAGGGCAAGACCGATGAGGCTCCCGCACACCTGATTGACTGGACCGGCAAGGACTGGACCCCCGAGTCTGGCCGCCCGGCAGCTCACCCGAACTCCCGCTTCTGCACCCCCGCATCCCAGGTGGATATGCTCGCTCCCGAGTACTACGACCCCGAGGGTGTGCCGCTGAGCGCCATCGTTCTGGGTGGCCGTCGCAAGACCACCATCCCCCTGGTTTCCGAGTCCGACAGCTGGGAGCAGGGCGTGTTCCGCGCCGTCACCCTGTCCTCGGAGACCACCGCGGCCGCTAAGGGCGCCGTCGGCGTGATTCGCCGCGACCCGATGGCCATGCTGCCCTTCATCGGTTACAACGCCGGTGACTACTTCCAGCACTGGATTGACCTGGGCAAGAAGCACGGTGCAGAGAACATGCCGAAGATTTACTACGTCAACTGGTTCCGCCGCACCCCCGACGGAGGCTTCGCATGGCCCGGCTTCGGCGAGAACTCTCGCGTGGTCAAGTGGATTTTCGACCGCCTGGATGGCAAGGCCGGCGGCGAGGAGACCTTCCTGGGCACCGTTCCCACCAAGGAAGACCTGGACCTGACCGGTCTGGAAATCTCCGAGGAAGAGCTGAAGGCTGCCCTGGCTGTCTCGAAGGACGAGTGGGCCGCTGAGCTGCCCGGCATCGACGAGTGGCTGGCTAAGTTCGGCGATAAGCTGCCCGCCGAGGTTCGCGAGCAGCGCGATGCCCTGGCCAAGTCCCTGGAGGACTAATTTGGTGAGGCTAAATCGCTAACTCTTTGAGCGGTTGAAGGGGCGGAATCTCGGTTGAGGTTCCGCCCCTTGCCTATCTGCCGGGCACCGAGCGCGCGAATTTGAAATGTAAAGCTATGCACCGCAAAAGATAATGCGAACGAGCCGAAGAAATATTTGGACACCTTCAATCGAGTGGGGAAGAGGCCTCTAACTTTCAGCACCTGGAGCGCATCGATACAATGCCTGTGTATGTTTTTGACGCGCCCCGGTCGGTCGATGCGGTGCGCGTGCCACCGGATGCTCGGCGGGTTCCCCGCTGAAGGCGAAGTAGTAAAGGAGTATCCATGCGTTTGACAGCATTCTCGGATGTCTCGCTCCGTGTGCTGATGCTCCTGTCTGCCCTGGAGCCGGGGCAGAAGCTGTCGACCCAGAAGATCGCGGAGGGCGTGGATACCCCCTACAATCACGTAGCGAAGGCCGTGGCGTTCCTGGTGAACCAGGGGTATCTGGATTCGACGCGCGGTCGCTCCGGAGGCGTAATGCTCTCGGAATCCGGGCGTTCGGTGACGGTGGGCACCATTCTTCGTGCTACTGAGGGTGACATCCCCATGATTGAGTGTGAGGATGAGAACGGCCACTGCCCCCTGGATAAGTTCTGCCGCCTGCGCAACGTACTGGCGAGGGCTCGCGAGGCTTTCTATGCTGCCGTGGATTCGGTGACGATTACCGAATTGACCGCGGGTGCCAGCCCCGTGGGTCCGATCCTTCTGGAGCTCGGAATGGCTCCTCCGGAGAACGCGATTCCCGCTTTTTCGTAGGTCATCTGGAGGCTCGGTGGAGAGCCTTGCCGACTAGTTCCGGGACGACTACTCGGGGCTGTAAACGTGCACTATTTTCGAAAATATGCAGATTTGAGCTCACGGTATAAAAATGTGAGCAGATTCATTATTTCATGAGTATGCAAACTTTCTCGTGAAAATATATATTCATTGCAGAATTTTTATGCATACACCGTCGCTAGTCACTCGCGAAATCAGCTTTTCTATCGCAAATATATTGTGTCTCACTTAGTTGACACTTCAGGTCTAAACAAACCTTAAGTACCCGCGATTCGGGGTGCTCCCGGCACACAGTACGCCCTGAGAAAACGTAAACATAGGTCAAAGTGTTAGGGTAGGGGTGTTTTATAAACACTTTGTCACCAACGGGGTGACCTTCGGGACACCTCGCGGCCGCCACCAACGTCGGCCCGCAACGCTTCCGGATCCCGTGGGTGACCGATACAGGAAGAAGGCATACACCGATGCTCTCCGAAAAGTCCCGCCCGGTTATCGAGGCGACCCTGCCCATCATCGCCGAGCGCATTAACGACATCACTCCCGACTTCTACCGTCGAATGTTCGCCGCCCGCCCCGACCTGATGGACGGCATGTTCTCCCGCTCCTCCCAGCTCGAGGGCACCCAGCCCCGCGCACTGGCCGGCTCTATCGCCGTGTTTGCCTCCTACATTGTCGAGCACCCGAACTCCTACCCCGACGAGGTCCTCTCTCGCGTTGCACACAAGCACGCCTCCCTGGGCCTGAAGGAAGAAGAGTACCCCACCGTCTACAAGTACCTCTTCGAGGCTATCGCCGCTAACCTTGGCGACCTGGCCACCCCCGAAATCGTCGACGCCTGGACCGAGGTCTACTGGCTCATGGGCAACGCCCTCATCAAGCTGGAGAAGGGCCTGTACGCTTCTCAGGCTAACGATGTGACCCGCGCACCCTTCAAGGTCGTGGACCGCAAGGAGACCGGCGAGAACGTCGTCGTGCTGACCTTCGAGCCCGCCGATGACACCCCCATGACCGAGTCCAAGGGCGGCCAGTACGTCTCCATCACCGTTCCCGCACGCGATGGCCTGCGCCAGGCACGCCAGTACACCCTGCTGCCCAGCGAGAAGAACCAGCGCCGCATCGCCGTAAAGCTCGACCCCAACGGCGAGATGACCTCCATCCTGCACGAGCTGAAGGTCGGCGACGTCGTTGAGCTCTCCAACCCCTACGGCGACCTGACCCTGGAGGGCTTCGGCGACCCGGAGGCGCCCCTGTACCTCTTCTCCGCGGGCATCGGCACCACCCCCATGCTCAGCTTCCTCTCCGAGCTGGTTGAGAAGGGCTCGAACCGCCCCGTGACCGTGGTCCACGCAGACCGCCGCCTGGATACCTGGCCCCTGCGCGAAGAGCTCGTCGAGCTCGTCGGCAAGCTGCCCAACGGTCGCCTCGTCTCCTTTATCGAGGGCGAGGGCGGTGACTACACCGGCCGCGTGGACGTCTCCAAGCTGGACGTTCCCTCCAACGCCAACGTGTACCTCTGCGGCCCGCTGCCCTTCATGCAGGGCGTGCGTTCCGCACTGGTGGATGCGGGCGTCCCCGGCAAGAACATCAACTACGAGATCTTCGGCCCGGACCAGTGGATGCTCCACGACCAGGCACGCGAGGCGTAAAAACTCCGTAAGCCGGTTCGTCGACTGGGTTCCCCTGTTTGACAGAAAAACTTAGTCGGAATCAGCAATCAAAATAAAAAATCCCGCCCCGCAGACATATTCTGCGGGGCGGGATTTTTTAGTAGCTAGCGAAGAGCTTAGCCCTGGCGAACCAGAGTCAGAACCTCGTCGCGGACGCGCTCCATGGTGGCGACATCCGGTGCCTCAAGGTTCAGGCGCAGGAACGGCTCGGTGTTCGACGGACGTAGGTTAACCCACCAGCCCTCTTCGGTGTTGGTGAAGGTGGTACCGTCGGAATCCTCAACAACCACGGGAGCGTTAGCGTAGTGTGCGCGCACGCGATCCACAGCGGCAGCCTTGTCTTCAATCTCGGAGTTAATCTCGCCGGAGGCAACGTACGGGGAGTACTTCGCGCTGATCTCGGAGAGGGGCTTGTCGTCGCCACCCAGAGCTGCCAGCACGTGCATAGCGGCCAGCATACCGGTGTCGGCGTTGAAGAAGTCCTTGAAGTAGTAGTGAGCGGAGTGCTCGCCACCGAACACACCGTTCTCCTTGGCCATGACGGCCTTGATGAAGGAGTGACCAACGCGGGTCTTCACGGCGCGGCCGCCCAGCTTCTCAACGAGCTCGGGCACAGCCTTCGAGGTGATCAGGTTGTAGATGATGACGGGCTCTTCGTTGCCCTCAGCCTTGGCACGGGCAATCTCGCGCTCGGCCACCAGAGCGGTCACGGCCGAGGGTGTCACCGCGTTACCCTTCTCGTCAATCACGAAGCAGCGGTCGGCGTCGCCGTCGAAGGCGAGACCGATGTCTGCGCCGTGCTCCACGACAGCCTTCTGCAGGTCGACCAGGTTGGCCGGCTCCAGCGGGTTAGCCGGGTGGTTCGGGAAGGTGCCGTCCAGCTCGAAGTACAGGGGAACGATTTCCAGGGGCAGGCCCGGCAGGATGGTGTCGCCCAGAACGGCGGGGGTGGTCATGCCGCCCATGCCGTTACCGGCGTCCACCACGACCTTCAGCGGGCGGATGGAGGAGAGGTCCACGAGCTTGCGCAGGTACTCTGCGTAGGGCTTGAGGATGTCCTTCTCGGTCACGGTGCCGACCTTCTCAACCGAGGGAATCTCGCCGGCGTCCAGGTACTTCTGTGCCTGGTCGCGGATGTCAAACAGACCGGTTTCGGAGGACACCGGAACGGCGCCGGCCTTAGCCATCTTCATACCGTTGTATTCGGCAGGGTTGTGGCTAGCGGTAAAGGTAACACCGGCGGCGTTTTCAACGCCACATGCAAAGTAAAGAACGTCGGTAGAAATCAGACCGATCTTTTCAACGTTTGCGCCGCGAGCGGTTGCACCCTGGGCAAATGCATCCATGAATTCGGGAGAGGAGGGACGCATATCGCCGCCGACCAGGACGGTCTGGCCCTGCAGTCCCAGAACATCGACAAATGCCGCACCGGTAGCGCGAACAGTCTCTGCAGTAATGGTCTCGCCGACGATGCCACGCACGTCGTACGCCTTGAATGAGTCATGTAGATTAATAGTAGTCACGCCTTTTATTTTAGCGGTAAAGAAGTCTACTAAGCCCCTATAATGGGCAGGTAAAACCTTATAAATTCCGCTGAATATATGGGTTTTTTATCACGTCACTTACATTAAACAGCCCCCGGCGAGAGGTATTTTTCCCCATGGGTGAGATTTTTTCCCTTAAAAACCAGATCCAGAATTATGCGTGGGGTTCACGCGAAATTCTAGGACGTATGCGTGGCGTGCCCGTACCCACCGAACAGCCCGAAGCTGAGGTGTGGGTGGGTGCGCATCCGGCTGCGCCCTCGCGCGCTACCGTGGACGGCGCCGAATCCCCGCTGAACGAGCTGATCGTGGAGAATCCCTCCCGCTTCCTGCGCCCGGACCGAACCTCCGACTGGTTCCCCTTCCTCTTTAAAATCCTTGCGATTGACGCCCCCCTGTCCATTCAGGTGCACCCTACCCCCGAACAGGCCATCGCCGGCTTCGAGGACGAGCAGGCCCGCGGTATCGCGATTGATGCGCCCTACCGCAACTACAAGGACCGCTACTCCAAGCCCGAGACCGTCATCGCGCTGAGCCCGATGCGCGTGCTCACCGGCGTGCGCCCCGTCGAGCAGCTCAAGACCCTGGCCGCCGCATTCGGTGCCGCCTGGCTGGCCGAGCGTGCCGAGCTCAGCCCCAAGCAGCTTCTGACCGAGATTATCCGCCTGCCCGAGGAGACCGCCTCCGCCGCAGTGCAGCACCTGGTAGACGCCGCCCCCGGGCTGCTGGGCGCCTCGAACGATGTGGTAGCCGACGCCGTCGAGCTCGTGCGCATCGTGGACGGCAAGTACCCCGGTGACCGCGGTCTGCTCGTGGCCTTCGTGATGAACCTGGTGCACCTTGCTCCCGGCGAGTCCGCCTTTACCCCCGACGGCCAGGTGCACGCCTACGTTTCGGGTACCGCCATTGAGCTGATGAACCCCTCCGATAACGTGATGCGTGCCGGCCTGACCGCCAAGCATATCGACACCGAGGAACTCATTAAGGTGCTCGGCAAGAAGCAGGACGCCCCCGTCATCCAGCGCCCCAACCCCGAGGATGGACCCCTGGGCACCTACGCCATGTGGGATGAGCGCATGAGCGTGACCCGTGTTCGCGTTGAAGAGGGCAAGCCGCTAAGCTACACCTTCAAGGGCATTAGCGCGGCCCTGAGCGTCGCGGGTAAGGTGACGATTCAGGCCAAGGACGGCAACGGCACGGACGAGTTCGTGCTCGGCGCCACCGAGTCGGTACTGCACGTGGGCGAGCCCTCCGAGGCCGTGCTGAGCGGCAGCGGCGAACTGTATATCGCTTCCTACGTTTAATATCTAAGTTCCGTTAGGGGTTTTAGATACACAGACTTATAAGAATCCGCGGTTTTTTCGATATCTATATCGGTGAAGCCGCGGATTTTTTATTCTCGGATTTTGAAGGTTTGGGGCGCAGCTTTGCGGAATAGCGTGCGTTCCCCTGTTATCTGTGGCCTGGGTAACCTATAATTGTTGGTATAAGTATGCATAGGTTCGTTCTTCTATGCATAAAACCCGGGTGATTCCGCCCGCCGCGGTAGCTGGACGCATCCGCCGTCAGTATTCGCACCATCCCCAAGGAGAACACCGTGAAGATTATCATCACCGTTACAGGCATCGACCACGAGGGCATCATCGCCGCGGTCACCACCGCCCTGGCTGAGCGCAAGGTCAACGTCCTGGACGTCTCCCAGACCATCATGGGCGAATACTTCACCATGATTATGCACTGCTCCTTCAACAAGGACGAGCAGAACCTCATCGACCTGCAGGAAGCCATGGTCGGCGTCGAGCGCGAGCAGAGGGTGCAAATCCGTATTCAGGCCGAGTCCATCTTCAAGGCAATGCACACCCTCTAGGCGGCCACCATGATGAACAGCAATATTCTCGAAACCATCCGCATGATCGAGGACGAAAAACTCGATATCCGCACCGTCACCATGGGCATCTCCCTGCTCGACTGCGCCGACTCCGACGGCGAAGTAGCCCGCCGCAAGATTTACGAGAAGATCACCACCCGCGCGGCAAACCTCGTGAGCGTCTGCGAAGGCATCGAGGCCGAGCTCGGCATCCCGATTGTCAACAAGCGTATCGCCGTCACCCCCATCGCGCTGGTGGCCGGTGCATCCGATGACGAGGACTACGTGGAGTTCGCCCGCACCCTCGACGCGGCGGCCAAAGCCGTGGGCGTGAACTTCGTGGGCGGCTTCAGCGCCCTCGTCGATAAGGGCATGACCCCCGCCGACGAAAAGCTGATTCGCTCCATTCCCCGCGCCCTCGCCGAGACCGACGTGGTCTGCTCCTCCGTGGATATCGGCTCCTCCCGTGCCGGCATCAACATGAGCGCCGTCAAGCTCATGGGCGAAACCATCCGCGCCACCGCCGACCTGACCGCCGATACGCACGGCTTCGGTTGCGCCAAGCTCGTGGTCTTCGCCAACGCCGTCAGCGACAACCCCTTCATGGCCGGCGCCTTCCACGGCGTACAGGAGGCAGACACCACCATCTCCGTGGGCGTCTCCGGCCCCGGCGTGGTGCACCGCGCCCTGCAGAAGGTGCGCGGCGAATCCTTCGACACCTGCGCGGAAGAAATTAAGAAGGCGGCCTTCAAGATTACCCGCGTGGGCCAGCTGGTCGGCACCCTCGCCGCCGAGCGCCTGGGCGTGCAATTCAATATCATCGACCTCTCGCTGGCACCCACCGCCGAGATTGGTGACTCCGTGGCCCACATTCTCGAGGAGATGGGCCTGGAAACCGTCGGCACCCACGGCACCGTCGCGGCCCTCGCGTTGCTCAACGACGCGGTCAAGAAGGGCGGCCTCATGGCCTGCTCGAACGTCGGCGGCCTCTCCGGTTCCTTCATCCCGATCTCTGAGGACATCGGCATGATCGAATCTGCTGCCGCCGGCCAGATTACCCTGGACAAGCTCGAGGCCATGACCGCCATCTGCTCCGTCGGCCTGGACATGGTGGCCGTTCCCGGCGACACCTCCGCCGCGACCCTCGCCGCTATGATTGCCGACGAGGCAGCCATCGGCGTGATGAACCACAAGACCACCGCCGTGCGCGTTATCCCGGCCGTGGGCCTGGGCGTGGGCGATATGGTCGAGTTCGGTGGCCTGCTGGGCCGCGCGCCGGTCATGCCCACGCACACCCCGAGTGCAGAGGCGTTTATCGCCCGGTGCGGCCGTATTCCCTCGCCGGTGCACGGTTTCCGTAACTAGGCGGGTGCCGGTTCGCCCGGGCCAACGCGAGCCCGCGGTACCGGGCGAAGAAATCGCTGTAATAAAATGCGGGGCCCTGCTTAACCTCGGGCGCGAGCCTACGCGACGAAGCGGCTCATGAGCGCCTCAAGCGCCAGGCGCGCGTTCGCGTTCGTGCGCAGGCGGCGCAGGGTAATCTCTACCGCTTGCACGTCCTGCAGGAGCTGCTCGGGGGAGCGACGCTCGCACCACGCTGTTAGCGGCTCGCGCAGGTGCTCGTTAATGAGCGGTAGCTGCGCCGAAAGGGAGAGCGTCAGTGCATCGCGAAGTACGGTCTGCACCTGGGCCACCGAATGTAGCAGCGTATCGGAAGCCACGCGCTTGGCCCGGCGCTTCTGCTGGTCTTCAAGCCTGCGCACCTGGGCGCGCAGGGTCGGAGCCACTCGCTCGCCCTCGCGGATGCCCAACAGGGCCATCAGCTCGGCGCGCTCCCGCTCATCCTTTGCAGCGGAGACCGCCTGGGCATCCTGTTCTGCCAGGTCGGTGAGTTTTTCCGCCGCGCTAAACGCCGAAGAAATGGAACGGACGTTCAGAATGAGGGAGGTCGTCATCTCCCGGCGGGCCATGGCCTGCTCATCGGTGGCCAGGCGGTACCCCTCCTCGGCGTCGCCCATGGCCAGGCGTGCCGCGCGGCGCGCCAGCGGGTCGGCCACACCGCGCGAGAGAAGATACCCGTGCACCTGCCCCTCCGAGGGCACCGGCAACTGCACCGGACGGCAACGCGAACGAATCGTGACCAGCACATCCGTGGGAGAAGGAGCCGTCAACAGCCAGATGGTGTGCGGGGGTGGCTCCTCGATGGCCTTGAGTAGCACGTTCGAGGTGCGCTCGGGCATGCGCTCGGTATCCTCGAGCAGAATCACTCGCCAGCGGCCCACCGTCGGGCGGTCCTGGGCCTTCATGACCAGCTCGCGTGCCTCCTCGATGCTGATGTTCGTGGCCTCGGTCCTAAAGTGCGTGAAGTCCGCATGCGAACCGTTCATCACGGTCACGCAGCCCTTGCACTCACCGCATCCGCGGTTCTGCGGATCGGGCTGTTCGCAGAGCAGGGCCGCGGCAAACACCTTGGCCGCCTCGCGATGGGGCGCGCCGGCCGCGCCCGTAAACAGCCAGGCGTGGGTCGGGCGTGAGGAAGCGACATCGCGACGCAACTGGTCGCGCTCGCGCTCAGGAATCAGCAGAGAATCCCACAGGCTCATGCATCCCCCTCGGTCTTCTGCTCGGTCACCCGCGGTGCGGCGGAACGATCGAGGATACGTTGGCCCAGCAGAGGCTCGACCACCTCAAGGACGCGGGCATGCACCTCATCGATCGTTCCCACACCGTCGACGATGCGGTGCGAACCGTTGGAATCCTCGCGAGCAATCCGCTCAAAGGCGGAGTGGATGCGCGCCTTAAATTTGGCGCCTTCGGCCTCGATGCGGTCCACGGTGCCGCGCTCGGTCATGCGCTCCTGCTCGGCGCGCAGGGGCACACTCAGAAGCAGGGTTGCGTCCGGCACCAGGTCTGCGGTGGCCCAGCGGCTCAGGTCAACAATTGTGTTCACACCGAGGCCGCGGCCCACGCCCTGGTAGGCGGCGGAAGAATCGATGTAGCGGTCGCAGAGCACGATCGCTCCCTCAGCGAGCGCGGGGCGAATCAGCTGAGCCGCGTGCGCGGCGCGGGAGGCCGCGAAAATGAGCGCCTCGGTGCGGTCGTCAATAGCACCCTGGCCCGCCTCGAGCACGAGGGCGCGTAGCTTCTCGCCGATTTCGGTACCGCCCGGCTCTCGGGTGGTGACGACCCGGTAGCCTCGGGCGCGGAGCGCCTCATCCAGCAGGGTGAGCTGAGTGGTTTTGCCGGCGCCGTCGCCTCCTTCGACCACGATGAAGAGCCCGCGGCGGTTGGTGGGGTTCGCGGAATCGGGGAGGGGGGTGTAGCTGAGAGTATCCATCACCCCTTAAGGGTACCGGGTTCACCGTGGGCCTGCGGTGCGCGTCGGTAGCCTGCCGGTGGGAGCCGCAACGGCCTTCGCGCGGGACTCGGCAGCATCCCCGCGTAAAAAGCGTGTTAATCCTGAGCGGAAAGTGCCGGATGAGGTATGCGTTCGAGGCCCCGGTGTGCCAGGCTTAAGGTATGAGCGCAGATAACCATGACATGAACTATTCCGCTGAAACCTATGTAGTCGCCGGTGGCCGCCCCGCCCACGAGCACGATGCGCCGGTGAACCCCCCGATTGTTCTGACTTCCACCTACCGCGGCGTGGACGCCGTCAACATTGAGCACGACCGCGTGTACGCCCGTTTCTCGAACCCGACTTGGGAGGGCATGGAAGAGGTTGTCGCTAAGCTGGAGAACGCTTCCCAGCCCGGCTTGCTGTTCCCCTCCGGCATGGCCGCCGTTTCCTCCGTGATTGACCTGGTGCCGGTGGGCGCTATCGTCCTGATTCCTAAGCACGCCTACATGGCGTCCGTGACCCTGTGTAAGGACCTGGAGCGCCGCGGCATCATCGAGCTGGTGCGCGTGGACATTGAGGACACAGCCAACGTCATCGCAGCCATGGAGGACGCCGCAGCCCGCGCCGGCGTGACCCCGGAAAATGTGAACTACTCCTCCCCGAAGGTCCTGGCCTGGCTTGAGAGCCCCACCAACCCCATGCTCGAGGTGGGAGATCTTCCCGAGATTCTTGCCGCAGCCCGCCGCCTGGGCGTTGTGACCGCCGTGGACAATACCTTTGCCACCCCGATTCTGCAGCGTCCGCTCGACCTGGGTGCCGACGTCGTGGTGCACTCGGCCACGAAGTTCCTGGCCGGCCACTCGGACGTGCTGCTGGGCATGACCCTCACCTCGAACGAGGAGCTGTACAAGGCGATGCTGCACTACCGCATCACCAACGGCGCAATCCCCGGCCCCATGGAGGCGTGGCTTGGCCTGCGCGGTCTGCGCACCCTGGCGCTGCGCGTGGAGCGTGCGGTGCAGAACGCGCAGGTTCTTGCAGAGCGTCTGAGCGAGCACCCCTTCGTCTCGGAGGTGCGCTACCCGGGTCTTGAGAGCCACCGTGGCCACGAGGTCGCAAAGAAGCAGATGTCCGGCTTCGGTGCAATTCTGTGCATCACGCTGGATACCGACGCGCAGGGCGCCCGCAACGTGGTTGAGGCGCTGAAGGTGTGGACCCCCGCCACCTCCCTCGGCGGTGTGGAATCCCTCGTGGAGCGCCGCCGCCGCCACGGCAGCGAGCCGGAGTCGATTCCCGAGTCGATGCTGCGCCTGTCCGTGGGTATCGAGAACGTCGATGACCTCTACAATGATCTGGTCGAGGCCTTCAAGGCCGTTCGATAAGGCACCGTTAGCTACGGTAGTGTGCTAGGGTACTGGGTACCCGGCTACACGGCCGCTCGAGTGAAGGAATACGATGTCTCCTATTGTCCTGGTCCTCTACGCGACCTTTCTGATTAACGTGCTGCTGTCGGCCGCCGGTGCCGTGATTGGCGTTCTGGCGCTATACCGCGCTTGGACCGCACCGGCCAACGCCTACGAGTTCGCGGGCAAGCGCCCCAAGAACACCTGGCTTGCCCTGACCGGCGTCTCCGCCGCGGTACAGGTGCTGGGCGTCTTCTCAGCCTTCACCGGCGCGGGCAACACGATGCTGATGCTACAGCTGATGGCCGCCGTGGTGAGCGGCGTGTTCCTGGCCGGCGTGTGGCCCGTAGTGGGTGGCCGCCGCTTCTAGGAGGTTTTCAGCGAAGCATCCGCGTCCACCTTGTGGCCGTCGCAAGCGCATACGGTGAGCCCCGCATACCGCGTTCCGGAACGATTTCCGGGCGCGGGGTGCGGGGCTTTCTGCCAGCTAAGCGGTGCATCCGGCAAGTTTTTGGGAGAACCCGTATTTTCTGCCCCCCGAAGGCATGACAAACCGGCGGGTAAATGAAAAAATAGAAGCATGACTTACAAACTAGTACTCCTGCGCCACGGCCAGTCCGAGTGGAACGAGAAGAACCTGTTCACCGGCTGGGTGGACGTCAATCTGACCGACAAGGGCCGCGCCGAGGCTAAGCGCGGCGGCGAGCTGCTGGCAGAGCGCAACATCCTCCCCGATGTTGTGCACACCTCCCTGCAGCGTCGCGCTATCAACACCGCAAACATCGCCCTGGATGCAGCGGACCGCCTGTGGATTCCCGTCAAGCGCACCTGGCGCCTGAACGAGCGTCACTACGGCGCCCTGCAGGGTAAGAACAAGTCCGAGATTCGTGAGGAATACGGCGACGAGAAGTTCATGACCTGGCGTCGTTCCTACGACGTTCCGCCGCCCCCGCTGGACGACAACGATCCCTACTCGCAGGCACACGACCCCCGTTACGCCAACGTTGAGAACGCTCCCCGCACCGAGTGCCTCAAGGACGTTCTGGGCCGTATGCTCCCCTACTGGGAGTCGGACATCAAGCCCGACCTGGCAGCAGGCAAGACCGTTCTGGTGGCAGCGCACGGTAACTCCCTGCGCTCGCTGGTGAAGCACCTCGAGGGTATCTCCGACGAGGACATCGCCGGCCTGAACATCCCGACCGGTATCCCGCTGTACTACGAGCTGGATGAGAACTTCAAGCCCATTAAGGCTGGCGAGTACCTCGATCCCGAGGCCGCTAAGGACGCCATCGCAGCCGTGGCAAACCAGGGTAAGTAATTACCTCTCGCGAGGTTCGCTCTGCAGAGCGCCCGCGTGATTATGAGCCGCTCACCGTTTCGGTGGGCGGCTCATTGCGTGGGCCGACCTCTTGGGTGGGCGGCTGTTCAATATACTTGTGGAAGATACCCACGCAGGAGGAGAACGTATGGATGCCGGTCTGATCGCCTTCATCGCGGGCATGATAGGTCTGCTGGTCGGCGTCCTGAGCATGAACGCGGTGGCCCGTAGTGAGCGTGAGCGCGAGCGTAGCCTCGTATCCGCACCGACGCTGCGTGACGGTGCCGCTCAGGTGCTGGCGGTGATTGGCCGCGCCTACCTGGTCATCGACGAGGTGGGGGGAGTTGTGCAGGCCTCGCCGGGCGCCTACGCAATGGGCCTGGTGCGCGGGCACACGGTTACCTCGCCCGAGTTGGCCGATATGATTCGCACGGTGCGTCACCGCGGTATTTTTGCCGAGCAAAGCTTTGAAATTGACCGCGGCGAGGGGGAAGCGCTGGTCCTGGATGTTCGCGTGGCCTCCCTGGGCGACGAATACATCCTGGTGCTTGCCGACGACCGCACCGAAATTTCTCGCGTGCAACGCATGCGTAACGACTTCGTGGCGAACGTGTCGCACGAGCTGAAGACACCCGTGGGCGCGGTGAGCCTACTCGCGGAGGCGATTGAGCAGGCTAGCGATGACCCGGAGGCGATTGAGTACTTCGTGGGCCGCCTGCACAAGGAGACGCGCCGCCTCTCCGCGCTGGTGCGCGACATTATCGAGCTCTCACGATTGCAGTCTACCGACGTGATTGCCCGTGGCGGCCCGGTGTCCGTGCCCACCCTGGTGGCGGACGCGATGGACCGCTCCCACCTGGCTGCCGAGGAGAAGGACATTCAGGTTTCCAGCCGCATTGAGGACGCCCCCGAGGTGTACGGCGACGCCGAGCTTCTGGGTATGGCCGTGCAGAACCTGGTGGAGAACGCGATTCGCTACTCGCCCGAACATACGAAGGTGGACATTCTGGTGCACCGCGTGGCCGATCAGCTGCTCATTGAGGTGTCGGATCAGGGGGTGGGTATTCCCGAGGATGAGCAGAAGCGCATCTTCGAGCGTTTTTACCGGGTGGACCCGGCTCGCTCGCGTCAGACCGGCGGCACGGGCCTGGGCCTGAGCATCGTGAAGCATGTGATGACTCAGCACGGCGGCAGTGTGACGGTGCGTTCGATGCCGCAGGAGGGCTCGACGTTCACGTTGGCCCTGCCGCTGACCGAGGCGCCGGAGGCACCGCTCACAGTGTAGTGTTAGCGGTATAGGTTTTATGGGAATCAAGGATAAAGTATGACGAAAATTCTGATTGTTGAGGACGAAGAGGCCCTGTCGGATCCCCTGGCCTTCCTGCTGGGGCGTGAGGGTTTTCAGACGGTCGTGGTGGACAATGGCCTGGACGCGCTGCCCACCTTCGAACGCGAGGGTGCCGACCTGGTGCTGCTGGACGTGATGCTTCCCGGTATGCCCGGCACGGAGGTGTGCCGTAAGCTCCGCGAGGTGTCCTCGGTACCGATTATCATGCTGACCGCCAAGGACTCCGAGCTGGATAAGGTGTTTGGCCTGGAGCTGGGCGCCGATGACTACGTGACGAAGCCGTACTCGGCGCGCGAGCTGATTGCACGCATCCGCGCGGTGCTGCGCCGCCGTTCCGCCGAGCCCGACATGCCGATGGACGCGGTTCTTACGGGCGGCCCCGTACGCATGGACATCGATCGCCACGTGGTGACGGTCAACGGCGAGGAAGTACCCATGCCGCTGAAGGAATTCGAGCTGCTGGAGATTCTGCTGCGCAACGTTGGTCGCGTGATGACGCGCGGACAGCTGATTGAGCGTGTGTGGGGCGCGGACTACGTGGGTGACACGAAGACCCTGGACGTGCACATTAAGCGCCTGCGTTCCAAGATTGAGCCGGATTCTTCGGCACCGCGCTACGTGGTGACGGTTCGCGGCCTGGGCTATAAGTTCGAGAATTAGCGTCGAGCCGAGGAGAGTACGTATGAGCTTTACCGCTGAATCCGTGACCGCCGAGGCCAACGCACAGAACCGCTTCGTGCAGAACCAGCCCGCGCAGAACCGGCAGAGCAAAGACCCCTCGCGCGTGGCCATTATCGTGCTGGGTGCAGGTTCGGGAACGCGCCTGGGCGAGCCGATCCCGAAGGCCGCGGTCCGCGTGCAGGGGCGTACGCTACTCGACCATGCCCTGCAGGGCGCCCGCGAGTCACGGGTTGCCGAGCACGTGGTGGTGACGGTGCCCGCCGGGTGCGAGAGCCTCTGCCCGGAGCTCCTTGAGGACGCGCACCGCGCCGAGGCGCTGGTGACGGTCGGCGGTGACACCCGCACCGCATCGGTGGTGGCGGCTCTTGATGCGCTTCGCGAGGCCGAGATCGCGGTGGATTACGTGCTGATTCACGATTGTGCCCGCTCTTTCACCCCGCCGGAGGTGTACCACCGTGTGCTGGAGGGCCTGGGCACCCGCGTTGCCGCGGGGACGGTGCGCGCGGTTATTCCGGTGTTGCCGGTGGTCGATACCATCAAGACGGTGGATGCCTCCGCGGTGGTTACGGGAACCCCGGCTCGCTCGAGCATGCGCGCCGTACAAACCCCGCAGGGATTCGAGGTGGCGGCGCTACTGGCGGCTCATGAGCGTAGCCGAGCCCTGCCTCCCGAGGAAGCCGAGCTGCTGACCGATGACGCGATGGCGATGGAGGCGGCCGGCGAACCGGTGCTGACGGTGGCCGGGCACGAGGACGCCTTTAAAGTGACCACCCCCATGGATCTGAAGGTGGCGCGGGCGCTCTTTGGCGGAACGCGCCCCTGAGTATCCCCTCTTCTTCTGTCTAATATCTATTGAGCGAAGGACCCATCATGACTGTTATTCCGCGCGTCGGCACCGGCGTTGACGTTCACGCTTTTGGCCCGGAGGGCACGCCCCTGCACATCGCCGGCCTGCACTGGCCGGGGGAGCGGGGCCTGAGCGGCCACTCCGATGGCGACGTGGTGGCCCATGCTGCCGCGGATGCGCTCTTCGCCGCCTCTGGCACGGGGGACTTGGGCTCGAACTTTGGTGTGGACCGCCCGGATATGAAGGGCGCCTCGGGTGTTCGTATTCTTTCGGAGGCGGCGGCGATTGTGCGTGCGGCCGGTTTCGAGATCGGCAATGTGAGCGTTCAGCTGATTGGTAACCGCCCGAAGTTCTCGCCGCGCCGTGAGGATGCGAACCGCGTGCTCAGCGAGGCGGCGGGTGCCCCGGTGACGGTGATTGCGACGACTACCGACGGTTTGGGTTTGACCGGTCGCGGGGAGGGCGTGGCGGCGATTGCGACGGCTCTGGTGTATGAGCGCCACTAGGCCTCTGCCCGGCTTAACCCATTCCGTAACCTATCGCCCCGGTGCCTGGACCGACCCCGTAAAATGAGAGTGTGACTATGCGTTTTTATGATTCAGCTTCCGCGACTATCCGCGAGTTTGAGCCCGTCGTGCCCGGTGAGGCGCGTATCTACTATTGCGGTGCCACGGTGCAGGGTGAACCGCACCTGGGCCATATCCGTTCTGCGCTGGTGTTCGACCAGCTGAGCCGCTGGATGCGCTACCGCGGCCTGAAGGTGACGACGGTCCGCAACGTCACCGATATTGACGATAAGATTTTGGCGAAGTCCGCTGATTCCATGCAGCCCGGTTTTGAGGGCGAGTTCCCGAATGAGCAGTGGTGGGCGCTCGCGTACCGTTTTGAGAAGGTGTTTGCTCGGGCCTACGCGGCGCTGGGTATTGACCCGCCGACCTATGAGCCGCGCGCGACCGGCCATATTCCCGAGATGTTTGCTCTGATTCAGCGCCTGATTGACCGCGGCCACGCCTACCCGGCGCTGGATGATTCGGGTGACGTGTACTTTGATGTGCGTTCCTGGGAGAAATACGGCTCGCTGACCAACCAGAGCATTGACGATATGCAGGATTCGGCGGATGCCGATCCGCGCGGTAAGCGCGACCCTCGTGATTTTGCGCTGTGGAAGGGCTATAAGGAGGGCGAGCCGCTGACCGCTTCGTGGGAGTCCCCGTGGGGTCGTGGCCGCCCGGGTTGGCACCTGGAGTGCTCGGCGATGGCCGGTAAGTACCTGGGTTCGCGCTTCGACATTCACGGCGGCGGTCTGGATCTGCGTTTCCCGCATCACGAGAACGAGCTGGCCCAGTCGACCGCGGCCGGCGATGATTTCGCGAACTTCTGGATGCACAACGGCATGGTCACCTATGAGGGCGAGAAGATGTCGAAGTCTATCGGTAATACGATTTCGCCGGCGCAGATGCTGGAAATGGCTCGTCCGCTGGTGGTTCGCTACTACCTGGGTAGCGCGCATTACCGTTCGATTCTTGATTATCGCCCGTCTTCTCTGCAGGAGGCGGCAACGGCTATTGAGCGTGTTGAGTCGTTCCTGGCCGCAACTCAGGATTTGCTGAAGCCCGACCGCGAGGTGCCTGAGGCTTTCGCCGAGGCGATGGATGACGATATGAACATTCCTCGTGCCCTGGCGGTTCTGCATGAGCAGACTCGCGCGGGTAATGCAGCGCTCGCTGCCGGTGAGGACGCTTCGGAGGCCGCTAATGCCGTGATGGCTATGGCTGAGGTGCTGGGCCTGGCGCAGCTGATGAGCTTTAACGCTGAGGGCGCCTCGGATGCCGAGCATGAGGCTCTGGACTCCTTGATTCAGGCGGTTCTGGCGGAGCGTGCGGATGCGCGTGCCCAGAAGGATTGGGCTAAGGCCGATGCGATGCGCGACCTGCTGTTCTCCGCGGGTGTGAAGGTGCGTGACGGCGCTGAGGGTTCGAGCTGGAGTATCGCATAGGTTGGTGGCGTGCCCCGCGTTCTGCGTTGGGGGCTTAGGCGTTGCGGGTCTTTTCGCGTAGACTCGTATTCATTATTTTGACGAAGGAAGAGAAGAATGGCTAAGGCAGGTTCGCGCCCGGGCGCTACCAGCAAGAAGAAGGGTGCTACTAAGGGCACCGGCGGTCACGGCCGTAAGGCCCTTGAGGGCAGGGGCCCGACTCCGAAGGCTGAGGATCGCGTTTACCACAAGGCGTACAAGATGAAGCGTGCGGCTGAGCGTCGTGCGGCGACCGGTACGAACCGTAAGTTCCAGACTCGTTTGGGCGGTAAGCGCGCCAGCGATGAGCTGGTGACGGGTCGTAACGCGGTGCTGGAGGCGCTACGTACCGAGATTCCCTCTAAGCACCTGTATATTATGAGCCGCATTGAGGTGGATGACCGCGTTCGCGAGATCATGACGATTGCGAATAAGCGCAACATCCCGATGCTGGAGATTCCGCGTAGCGAGCTGGATCGTCTGACCGATGGTGCGGTGCACCAGGGCGTGGCGATGCAGATTCCGCCGTACAAGTACCCGGATGCTACCGACCTGGTGCTGGATACGATGGAGCGTTGGCACTCGGGTAAGCTGTCGACTCCGCCGCTGTTCGTGGCGCTGGATGGCATTACGGATCCCCGTAACCTGGGTGCGATTATTCGTAGCGTGTCGGCGTTTAGCGGTGACGGCGTGATTATTCCCGAGCGTCGTTCTGCTGCGGTGACCGCGGGTGCGTGGAAGACCAGTGCCGGTGCGGCTGCTCGTATTCCCGTTGCAATGGCGACTAACCTGACTCGTGTGATTCAGCAGGCTAAGGAGCAGGGCATCTTTGTGATTGGTCTGGATGGCGGTGGCGATATTGAGCTGCCGGCTCTGGAGCTTGCGAACGAGCCGCTGTGCGTGGTGGTTGGTTCGGAGGGCAAGGGCCTGTCCCGCCTGGTGACTGAGAACTGCGATCAGATTGTGTCGATTCCGATTGATTCGGCGATGGAGTCGCTGAACGCGGCGATGGCTGTGGGCATCACTCTGTACGATGTGTCCCGTCGTCGTGCGGTGGCTGCCGAGTAGGTTGTCACGATAACCGTTCTGTAGGTTTATGAACGTATAGGGGAGGGCGTCTCGTGAGGGGCGCCCTCCCCCTTTTTTCTCTTGATGGCGGGTACGCCAGGGAACCGGGTCAGGGAACTGGTCGAGGAGCGGAAACGTAAGGATGCAGGGGAGGGGAGGTAGCCCCTTCCCCCATCTTTTCTTCGTTTCGGGGGCCTTTTGCGCTTCCGTAGGGGGTTTCCGGAGTGATTTTTGGGGGATTTTCGGGCTTTCGTGGGGATTTTTAAGATTTTTTCGAAGGTTTTTTGAGGCCTTTACCCCGCATTGACTAGGGGTTTTAGTGCCCTGTTTAGGTCAGAATGAACCTAAAGGCCCTTATTTGTGTTCTACTTCACCCCTATTCGGGTTGCGGGCCTGTATTCGGGTCTGTATAGTTGTATGAGTCGCCGCGGCGAGGAGGAAAAAACGAAGAGCTTCTTCGGTGTTTCTCCTAGTCGGAAGCGGTTTTGACAGGTTTTCAATTGTATAGTGTTTCGGTTTCTTGCTTGAAGGAATTCTTGGTCATCGTGTGGTGATTGTGGAGGATTTTAGGAAAGAAACTTTGTGGTGTGAATCACGGAAATCGGATTTGCATGGCGAATGAAACGCTGGTATAGTTGATTGGGTTGCCGCGGGAACGCGGTAACGATGAAAAGAGAATGACCGTTCAACGGTGAGGCTCCTTCGGTTGAAGGAGTTGAGGTGTTGAATCGGTGTGTTGCTTGAGAACTCAATAGTGTGCTTTGTTCAATAAAATCACCGAATTGGTGATGGAAACTGAAACTAATACCAAATATTTATTTATTTGATAATCATTGAATGGTTTCAAAAAAGTCAGCTTGAGTCACGCACCCCCGTGTGTGATTCGCTGTTTGAGATCAGGTTATCGAACTTTTCTATTTTTTCAACGGAGAGTTTGATTCTGGCTCAGGACGAACGCTGGCGGCGTGCTTAACACATGCAAGTCGAACGATGAAGCCTAGCTTGCTAGGTGGATTAGTGGCGAACGGGTGAGTAATACGTGAGTAACCTACCTTTAACTCTGGGATAAGCCTGGGAAACTGGGTCTAATACCGGATACGACCAATCTCCGCATGGGGTGTTGGTGGAAAGCGTTATGTAGTGGTTATAGATGGGCTCACGGCCTATCAGCTTGTTGGTGAGGTAACGGCTCACCAAGGCGACGACGGGTAGCCGGCCTGAGAGGGTGACCGGCCACACTGGGACTGAGACACGGCCCAGACTCCTACGGGAGGCAGCAGTGGGG